>Ga0209777_10000112_pt1 | contig 136142 bp, 106 predicted proteins | sample FrelakmetHBP12HB_FD_187147 | JGI IMG/M metagenome (GOLD analysis project Ga0209777, IMG submission 187147) | Freshwater lake sediment microbial communities from the University of Notre Dame, USA, for methane emissions studies -HBP12 HB (SPAdes)... | ecosystem: Environmental > Aquatic >... | reverse complement strand
CGATCTGCACTCGGTTGGCTGTCGGCCTCCACCAACGCCGGCGTCATGATCGGTCCCGCGATCGGCTCGCTCGCGTCGCACCTCGGGCCGGCGGCTCCGGGAATCGTCGCCGCGAGCCTGTGCGCCGTGAACGTGCTCTTCGCCTGGGCCTTCCTCCCGGAATCCAAGCCGTCGCACGCGCGGGGAGCGCGCACCAGCATTCGTACCGCGGTGCTGCGGGTCGTCCGGCATCCCACCGCGCCGCAGCCGCAGCTCATCTGGATCTACGCGGTGGGGATGGGGGCGTTCGCCTCGATGTCCGCGGTCGTGGCGCTGTACCTCAAGTTCCGCTTCGGGATCACCGAAAAGACCATCGGCTACGTCTTCCTCTACATGGGCGCTCTGGCGGTGGTGCTCCGCGCGGTCATCCTCGGGTGGCTGGTCGACCGGTTCGGCGAGACACGCGTGATGCGGGCGGGCACCGTGCTGCTCGCGCTCGGCATGCTGCTCTACCCGATCCCGCGCACGCTGCTGTCCATGGCGCTGGTGCTGGCGCTGGTGCCGATCGGCACCGCGCTGCTCTTCCCGGCCGTCACGGCCCTGGTCTCCCATGAGACGGACCCGACCGAGGTCGGCCAGACGATGGGGGTGCAGCAGGCCTTCGGCGGTGTGGCGCGCGTGGTCGGCCCGCTGTGGTCCACCCCCGTCTTCCAGCTCCTGGGGCCGAGCGTGCCATTCATCATCGCGTCCGGGATCGTCGCCGTCACCGGGGTCCTCGCCTTCAGGGTCCCGGCCAAGGCGCGTCCCGCGCCCGTTCCCGCAGGCTGAGGACGCCGCCTCCCGCCGCGCGTCAAGTCACGCTATGGCAACAACTGTGGTAGGTCTCGCCGCGAGTGCCGCTTCGCGCGGAAGCGCCGGCGCGGTGGTCCGGCCTCAGGCTCCGGCGTAGTGTGACGCGACGTACTCGTCGAGGATCTTGAGGAACCGGGGCACGATGTCGTCGCCCTTGAGCGTGGTGAGCAGCCGGCCGTCCACGTACACCGGCGCCTTCGGCTCCTCGAACGTCCCGGGCAGCGAGATGCCGATGTTGGCGTGCTTCGACTCGCCGGGCCCGTTGACCACGCACCCCATCACCGCCACCCGCAGCTCCTCGACTCCGGCGTAGCGCTCCCGCCAGGCCGGCATCCGCTCGCGCAGATAGCGCTGGATGTCGTTGGCCATTTCCTGGAAGAAGGTGCTGGTCGTGCGCCCGCAGCCGGGGCACGCGGTCACCTGCGGCACGAAGCTGCGGATGCCGAGCGACTGGAGGATCTGCTGGGCAACCAGCACCTCCTCGGTGCGGTCGCCGTGGGGAGCGGGCGTCAGCGAAACACGGATCGTGTCGCCGATGCCTTCCTGGAGCAGGATTGCAATACCCGCGGTGGAGGAAACGATGCCCTTGGCGCCCATCCCGGCCTCGGTGAGGCCGACGTGCAGCGGGTAGTTGCACAGTGCGGCGAGCTTGCGATACACGTCCACCAGGTCCTGCACGCCCGACACCTTGGCGGAGAGGACGATGCGGTCGTGCCCGAGGCCGCATGCCTCGGCCAGTCGCGCCGAGCGGAGCGCGCTTTCGACCATCGCGTCCATTGTCACGTGGCGCGTGTCCCGCGGCTGGGCGAGCGCGGCGTTCGCGTCCATCATCTCCGTCAGCAGCGCCTGGTCGAGGGAACCCCAGTTGACGCCGATGCGCACCGGCCTGGCGTTCCGGATCGCGATCTCGACGATGGCGCGGAAGTGGTCGTCGCGGCGCTTGCCCCCGACGTTGCCCGGGTTGATGCGGTACTTGGCGAGCGCGCGCGCGCAGTCGGGGTACTTGGCGAGGAGCAGGTGCCCGTTGTAGTGGAAGTCGCCGATGATCGGCACTGCCACGCCCATCGCGCTGAGGCGTGTCACGATCCCGGGGACGGCGGCTGCGGCCTCCTCGGTGTTGACGGTTACGCGCACCAGCTCCGAGCCGGCGGCCGCGAGCTCGGCGACCTGGCGGGCCGTCGCCTCCGCGTCCGCGGTGTCGGTGTTAGTCATGGACTGGACGACGATCGGGTGGTCACCGCCCACCTTCACGCCGCCCACGTCCACCACAACGCTCGATCTGCGCTTCACGTGGCGCTCACGGATGCCCTAAGTATACCTTTGCCTGGCGGCCTGGATGCCTCGTCCCTGTGGTCAGCTTCAGCGCCGCCCCCGGCGTGCCGATGTGCAACACCTTGCAGTGCAGTTGCACTTTGGGAGGCGATTCAACCCCGGTTGCCACGCACTGCGGAGGCGCGTAAGTTACTGGCGTTCAATATCATAGATGCCACGGCGTGGCGTAGGAGCGAGTTGGCACCGGGCTTGCCATTGGGATGGTCACGCAGCGGCGATACCTACGGGGAGGCAGCGAACGTGATTCGAGTCCGGACGGCTTCGCGCAGGGGCTTCACGCTGATCGAGATCATGATCGTCATCGTCCTCATCGGCATCGTGGCCGCCTTCGCGGTACCGAAGCTGAACTGGTCGGCGTACCGCGTGAACGGAGCGGTGCGCGCCGTCACGGGCCTGCTGGGGCGGGCGCAGCGGATGGCGGTCACGGACCAGTACAACGTCAACGTGCTGTTCGACGTGGCCAACAACGCGATCAAGATCCACGAAGACGCCAACAACGACAACATCATCCAGACCACCGAGCGGGTGCGCTCCTATCCGCTGGGCGAGGGCATCATCTTCGGCAACGGCGGCGCGCCCGCGCGGCTCTACACCCTGATGCCGATCAGCTTCACGCATACGCAGAGCGGGTTGCCGGAGATCATCTTCCGGCGTGATGGGAGTGCCTCGGAGAACGGCGGGTTCTACATCACCACGACGACGTCCCAGAACTCCACGCGTCCACAGGACGCGCGGTCGATCGAGGTGATCCGCTCCACGGGGCGCGCGGACTGGTACCAATACACGGGGTCCACATGGGTGCAGAAGTTCTGATGAAGCGTCCGAAGCGGGGTGGCGCGCGGCGCGGGATGACGCTCATCGAGATCATGATCGCGCTGGCGATCCTGGCGGCGGTCCTGCTCGGGATGGGCCAGTTCGCGTTCAACTTCTCGCGCGTCGAGCGGCAGACCGAGGCCCGCACCATGGCGGTGAACCTCGCTCAGGCGCGGCTGGCCCAGATCCGGTCTTCGCCGAACTACTCGGGGCTGGCGACGAACTTTGCAGGCACGGAGACCTCGATCTCGGGTTTTCCTGGCTACCAGCGCATCACGACCATCGTCCACAGCGGTGGCCCCCTGCCGACCTACACCTACGACTATACGACGGTCACGGTCACGGTCACGGCGCCGACTCTGGCGTCGTCCGTGGCGAAGACCGTCGTGGTGGCCTCCCCATGAAGCGCACGCGCGGCTTTACCCTGATCGAGATGATGATCAGCCTGGTGGTGCTCGGCATCGTGATGGCCGGAGCGATCACGTTCTTCCGGGGCATCAGCAAGGCGGTCGCGGGCACTTCGGACCGCATGGACGCGATGCAGAACCTGCGGTACGCGCTGTCGACGCTGGACCGGGAGCTGCGGAATGCGGGGGCGGGGACCACCGGGTCGCAGCCGGCGCTGGTGTACGTCTCGTCCTCGATGGTGATGTTCAACGCCGATCTGGTGAGCCTCACACCCGGCTCGGCGACGGCGGTGAACTACGACCCCGACGCCGATCCCAACGCCAGCAATGCGCCGACCACGTCGCAGAAGTTCTACATCCCCGGCACGAACATCCAGTATCCGGACTCCACCTACAGGACGACCGGCGGTGAGATCTCACCGGCCGAGACGATCATCTATTGGTTCACGCCGGACTCGACCTCGGCGGTTGCCGGGGACTACCTGTTGCTGCGCCAGGTGAACAACAACGCCCCCGACATCGTGGCGCGGAACCTGATGCCCTATCCGGGGCAACCGTTCTTCAACTGGCTGCAGACCGACACGCTCGGCAACCTGTTCACCGTGGCGGCCGCCAACCTCCCGATGCGGCACAGCGTGCCGATCCACGGTTCGACGAGCGATGTGGGGCTGCCGGCGCGCATCGACTCGATCCGGGCGGTGCAAGTCAGCGTCTACGCCACCAACGGAATGACGGGCTCCCAGCAGGTGCTCCGCCAGCTGGTGACGACCATCGCAATCCCCAACGCTGGCCTCGGCACGCAGCTCACGTGTGGCGACCCGCCGATCTTCGGGCAAGGCGTGACGGCGTCGTTCACGGGTACCCCCGCGAACCCGCAGGTCTCGCTGACCTGGGCGGCGGCGTCGGATGAGACCGGCGGCCAGAGGGACGTGCAGCAGTACGTCATCTACCGGCGCACCTCCGCCGGCTCGTTCGACGACGCGCTCCAGTCCATCCCGGCGGGCCACACGTCGTACACGTACAACGATGTCGCGGTGCTCCCCAACAGCACCTACGTCTACCAGGTCGCGGCGCTGGACTGCACTCCCACGGAGTCCACGCCGTCGCTTAGCGGCTCGGTAGCCATTCCGCCGTCACCCTGATTCGGAGATGCCAACCATGCGGACGACGCCTAGACCCGACGAGCGAGGCATGGCCCTGGTCCTGGTCATGCTGATCACCGTCGCCGTGGCCGCGCTGGCCGCAGGCGCGATCTTCCTCACCAGCAGCGCGTACCTGATCGCGAAGGGGCACGAGAAGGAAGACGATATGCGGAACGCCGCCGACGCCGGGATCGAGCTGGGCCGCTCGGCGCTGAACGGCAATCCGGCGCTCTTCCCCGCCAGCGGCTACGCCACGTACCAGAACGCCCAGCCGGTCCTCGACGCGAGCGGGAACCAGATCTCGGGGCTGACGCGGAGCATCTACTTCGGCCCCAGCGGCTCGACGACGGGCCAGTACGGCATCTTCGGCAGCGTGGTCTCGGTGATCAGCGACCAGTCGGGTGCGGTGGCGGTGCGCCGCGGGGAGCTGGCACAGGAGTCGTTCGCCAAGTACGCGTACTACTCGAACAGCGAAGGCTCGGGCATCTGCTTCGCCAACGGTGACCAGATCTTCGGCCCGCTGCACACCAACGACGACATGTTGATCTGCAGCTCCGGCGCCGGGTTCCACAGCACGGTGGAGGTTGCCGGCACGATCACAGGCCTGAGCTACGGCACGTTCTACCAGGGGTACACCCAGCATGGGGCGATCGTCCCGCTGCCGAGCCTGGCGCAGCTGAGCAACCTGGCCGTCTACGCGACCCAGGGCGGGATGAACTTCACCGCGCCCAGCGGCGGGTCGACCACGCAGTCGCGGCTCAGGATCGAGTTCGTCGCACTGGATCTCAACGGCGACGGGCGGGTGACCGGGGCGAACGAGGGCTTCTTCCGCGTGTACGTGGATACCAGCGCGACCGCCGCGGCGATCGGGTTCGCCACCGGCACGGCCCCGGCTTCCGCGAACCAGGGGTTGAACTGCGGCGACTTCCACGTGCGGACCATCGGAGCTTCCCCGTACACCCCCCCCGTTGGCTATACGGATAACACGTTCTACACGGCGAACGAGCACTACAACGGCATACCCAACGCCAGTCCGGTCTATCCCATTCCCGGCACCGCCAGTGGCGGCGGCACGGCGGAGTCGGCCACCAACAGCTCGACTAACCGCAGCAATGCTGCCACGTACTCGCTGCAGCGTACCTCGTCGAAGTGCTACCTCGGCGGGGACGACCACCTGTCGTTGGACACCCTCGTCACTGCTCTTGGCAACCGCTACATCAACACCTTCCGCGCGGCCGACAAGTACGGCTACTGGATCCGCTACACGACGGCGCCGGACCCGTCGGTCATCGCCGCCCTGGCGCAGCCGGCATCCGCGGCGGTGGACACCACCCTGGCGACGCGCACCGTCGAGGCGCAGTACATGTGGCCGCTGTCGCGGCAGTTCAATTTGAACAGCAAGGGCGTGATCTACGTCAACGGGAATGTGGTGGTGAGCGGCGTTGTGCAGGGGCAGGTGACGTTGGCGGCGAGCGGCAACGTCATCATCGCCGACGATCTCAAGTATGCCATCGCGCCGGGTTCGGTGCAGTGCGCTACGGCCGACATGCTCGGGTTGATTGCGGCGGACAGCATCTACATGTCCGACAACGTCATGAACTCGCCGCAGCCGTGGTACACCAGCGGCGGCGGCTACCACACCTACTCTGCCACCTCCGACGAGTACGTGCAGGGCGTGATGCTGACCCTGCAGTCCTTCTCGGGGGAGAACTTCGGCGGCGGCTCGGTCTCGGCGGAGCCGTGCAACGGCACGGCGACCGGGCGCGGCTGCCTGTACCTGGCGGGCGGCCTCATCCAGGGGACGCGTGGCGCGGTCGGGCTCACGGACGGCCATGGCTACATCAAGGCGTACTCCTACGACCAGTGTGCGTACCAGACGCCGCCGCCGTACTTCCCCACGACGGGGCGGTTCTACCGGAACCGCTATTATGAGATTGACCCGGTGGGGTTCAGCGTCTCCAGCTTGTTCGCCAGCCTGACGCCGCACTAGCGGCCCAGCTGAGTGCACAGCGGCCGGCGTCGCCCCAGCAGGGTGGCGCCGGCCGCGGTGTGTCCGGCCGCAGCGCGCGATCAGCCCGCCGGCAGCTCCTCGAGCCGCTCGACCGCGCGCCTGAGGTGCGGGATCACGATTGAGCCTCCGACCACCAGCGCCACGGCGAAAGCGTCGTAGAACTCGGGATCGGTCACGCCCTCCTCGCGGCAGCGCACCACGTGATAGGTGATGCAGTCGTCGCACCGCAGGACCATCGAGGCCACGAGGCCCAGGAGCTCCTTCGTCTTGGCGGGCAGCGCCCCCGGCTCGTAGGTGCGCGTGTCGAGCGCGAAGAAGCGGTTGATGGTCAGGTTGTCCGCCGCGAGGATGGCGGCGTTCATCTTCTCGCGGTGGTGGCGGAACGCCTCAAGCGTGTCGGTCATTGTCTCTCCGTTGGTAGAGCACCTGGCCCTCGAGCAGCGCCGTGGGGACGAGCGCGAAGAGGGCTCGCAACGGGAACGTGATGAAGGTGATGGTGTGAAGAGAGTGATGAGGTGATGCTGCCCCGACGGCGCATCACCTCATCACTTCATCACATCCCCGCTACATCCCCGTCACTGCGGCGTCGCGCTCCACACGTTGTTGGCGCGGTTGATATCCGGGAGGATGTTGCCCGGGTCGATCACGACCTTCACGACGCGCGCCGGCCAGCGGTGGACGTAGACGCATGGGGAACCGCGGTACCACGCCTCGACCGGCAGCCGCACGTGCTCGGTCGTGCCGTTGGCGAAGCCGATCTCGAGGTCGAGCGGCCAGACCATCTCCGCCCTGTTGGAGAGAAAGATCCGGGCGATCGAGGTGCCCGACGAGTCGCGCTGGGTGACCGAGTCCACCGCCTGGTCGAGGTGGTCCGAGCGGTAGAACCAGCTCCGCCAGAACCAGGACAGGTCCTCCCCCAGCGCGTCGTTCATCGTGCGGAAGAAGTCGGCCGGCGTCGGGTGCTTGAACGCCCAGCGCCGCGCATACTCGCGGAACGCCTGGTCGAAGGCCGTCGAGTCCACCAGCTCGGTGCGCAGCAGATGCAGCCCCAGGGCGGTCTTCGGATAGTGCAGCAGACTGCTCAAGACCGGCGGGTTGCGATCCTGCGGCTCCATGATCGGAGCCTCGCGGCCGGCGTAGTGGGTGAGAAAGTTGACCCACCAAGCCGCGGCGCGCCCGATCTCGGGCCCGTTCACCCACGTCGTGTCGGCCGGATAGCGGTCGTGGAACGAGAAGTAGTCGATGAAGGTGTTGAACCCCTCGTCCTGCCAGCCGTACAGCCGCTCGTTGCTCCCGACGATCATCGGGAACCATGAGTGTCCCAGCTCGTGGGTCGTGACGAAGTAGAGCGCCTTTTCGTCACGCCGCTCGGAGCAGAACACGATCATCGGGTACTCCATCCCGTTGACCGGCCCGTTGACGTTGATGGCCGTCGGGTACGGGTACCGGTACCACCGCGAGTGCTGCATGATCGTGTGACGCCCCATGTCCGCGGCCTGCGACCAGAGCGGCAGGGCGACCGGCGGGTACAGCGCCTGGATCAGCACGCCCTCCCAGCCCGACGCGTCCCAGATGAAGTTGGGCGCGGCGGCCCAGGCGACATCCCGGACGTTCTCCGCCTTGAAGTGCCAGCTGCGGGTGGCGCCGCTGCCCGGGGGCAGTAGGTCGGCCTTCCCGACTTCGTCGGGCGCCACGATGTGGATGGTGGTGTCGGAGTGCAGGGCGAGCGCCAGGCGCTCCCGCTCCCGCGCGGTCAAGACCTGCGCGCCGTTCTGCAGCACGCCCGTGCCCGTCACGGTGTAGTTGGCCGGAGCCGTGATCGTGAAGTCGATGTCGCCATACTCCAGGTAGAACTCGCCCATGCCCAGGTACTGCGCGGTGTTCCAGCCGGTGACGTCGTCGTACACGGCCATCCGCGGGTACCACTGGGCGATCTCGTACAGCCATCCCTCGGGGAAGCGCTCGCGCCCGGTGCGGCCCTGCTCGCGCGGTACCATGTAGTGCCAGGCGATGTCCAGCTGGACTACGGCCTTGGGCGGCAGCGGGCGGTCGAGATCCACCCGCATCATCGTCGCATTCACCCGGTAGCGGAGCGGGGCCGGGACCGGCTTCGCGCCGGGCCGTGCAACCCGCAGGGCGCCGACCCGCTCCAGCGTGTAGCCGCCGACGTACGTGGGCTCGGAGGCCCGCCCGAATCCGCCCCCGAGCGCAGCGAACTGGCTGGCGGGCGCGTCGATGTTCTGGTCGAGCTGCATCCACACGTAGCGCAGGGTGTCCGGGGAGTTGTTGGTGTAGCGGATGGTCTCCTCGCCGCGCACCGACAGGGTGCCGGTGTCCAGCGTGGCGCGGATGGTGTAGTCGGCCCGCTGCTGCCAGTACAACGGTCCCTGTGTCCCGGCGGCGGTGCGGTAGGCGTTCGGCGCCGGCAGCGCCAGCGGCCGGAACGGTGACGTGTCGGGCACACCGGGGCGGGGCTGCACCGTCGCTCCCGCCAGGGACGGCTGCTGGGCGCGCGCGAAGGACGGGGCGCTCGCCAGTGCGAGCAGAGCGAGCCATGGGGTCTTCGTCATGCAGTCACCGCGGTGGCGTGGGTTGCTGGTTTACCAAGCCGGAGTTCCAGAGGTACATTCGGGCGGCCATCATGATACTCCGGCTTCGAGAAATCCGCACGCGCCGCGGGTCGCCGGCCGCTCTGGCTGGAGACACCGCACGATGAGGCAGCCCACGATTCGCGGGTGGGCCTGGATCATCGCCGTACTGGCGTTCGCGTCCCTCTCGGCTCTCGCCATCGTCTCCGTCGTCGCGCTCGTCCCGCACTCCCGGATGGTCCGCCAGGCCACGGCGCCGATCCTGCCGCTCTATTCGGCGGCGACGGCGCAGGAACGCGATCTGCGTGACGAGCTGGCCGCCGCGTACCGTTGGGTCGGGTCCGGCAACCGCGCGGCCCTGGCGGACGTGCGCGCGCAGCTCTCGCGCAAGTCCGCGGCGCTGGACCCCCGTCTCCGGTCGTACGTGCCGCAGCGGTTCCGCGAGGGGCTGGATCGCGCCGACTCGCTGGTGGCTGCGGCGGAAGCGAGCATCGCCCAGGCCTTGGCCGAGCAGGCGGCCGGGCATCCGGATCGCGCGCTCGCGCTGATGACGGCGGCGAGCGCCGACCGCCGGCGCGTGGCAATGCAGATGTCGCAACTGGTGACCACCAGCGTCGACGAGGCGCGCGTCCTCGAGGAGCAGGCGGTGGCTGCCGCGGAGCGTGCGCGTCTCACCGTCGCGGTGTCCGTCCTCCTGGCCCTCGGGCTGCTGCTGGCCAGCGTGATCGTGATGCGGGACCGGGTCATCCGGCCGATCGCCCGTCTCCACCGCGACGTGCGCGCGATCGCGGCCGGCGACCTGGCGCATCGCGCCGTCGTCGCCTCCAGCGACGAGATCGGCGAATTGGCGCAGGATGTCAACCAGATGACCAGCGCGCTCGAGGCGCGCCTCAGGCAGCAGGACCGCCTCCGGGCGGTGGGCGAGCTGGCCGCCGGGCTCGCCCACGAGCTCAACAACCCCCTGCAGGTGATCCTCGCTAGGTCGAGCCAGACACTGCAGGCCGGTTCGCAGGAGGAAAGCCGGGAGTCGATGCGCCTGATCCAGGAGCACGCGCGCCGCGCGGGGCGCGTCGTGGCCGGCCTCCTGAGCTTCGTCCGCGCTCGCCCGACGGAGCGGCGGCCGACCGACGTGAACGCCATCGTGTCCGACACTCTCAGCCTGCTCGAGGTCAAGTTCGCGGCGGAGCAGGTCGCGCTCGAGTCGCGCCTCACGCCGCATCTGCCCGCGGCCCGCGTGGACCGCGGCCAGATCGAGCAGGTGCTCGTCAACCTGCTGGCCAACGCGCTGCACGCCGCCGCGAAGGCGACCGGCGCCCGCGCGGTCGTGATCGAGACGCGTGACGAGACGGACACGGTCGTGGTGGCGGTCGAAGACTCCGGCGCCGGCGTCCCGGCAGAGATCCGGGCCCGGATCTTCGACCCGTTCTTCACCACCAGCGGATCGGAGGGCAGCATCGGCCTCGGCCTGTCGACCGCTGCGCAGATCGCCAACGCCCACTCCGGCACGCTCACGATCGTCGATGGCAACCTGGGCGGCGCCCGGTTCGAGCTCCGTCTCCCCGCGGACGCCGGCCCCGCGGCGCGCCGGCGGGGCGCTCAGAGGGAGCCGGAGGTCGCCCCGCCCCCTCAGCCTTCGCCAGAGGCCGGTCGGCGCATCGAGGGACTGCGTCTGCTCGTGGCCGACGACGAGGACGCCGTGCGCCGGACATGGGACCGCTACTTCACCAAGCTCGGCGCGCATGTCACCGTGGCGAGTGACGGACGGCAGGCCCTGGAGTTGATCCGGCGCGAAGACTGGGACGCCATCGTCCTCGACCTCAAGATGCCGATGCTCAGCGGCTGGGAGGTCGTGCAGGCGACTCGACAAGAGCGCCCCGACCTGGCGGGTCGGATCATCATCGTCTCGGGCGACATCACCGGCCTGCTAGAGCTTCAGACCGCGGAGCACCTCGAGCCGTGGCGCATGCTCGAGAAGCCTGCCGACCTCGAGACCATTCGCCAGGCCGTCGTGCACGCTTCGCAGCTCAGTTCAGCCCGCAGCTAGCAATCTCCGACCGACACACTCCCCTTTACGCTGCCTGAAAACAGCGACGGGATTGGTCCGCTTTTTGCCGCTCAATACCTGCGCACGCGATCAAGGAGCAAACGTGCCGGAACTGGATCTGGACCGGTCAGCGAAAACCGGACGGCTGTTCGAGCAGGAGGATCGTCTGGTGCGCGACCTCAGGGGCGCGTTGCCGGTGGAGGTCCAGACCATCTTCTTCCGGGAGTTCGATGAGTTGCTGGCCTTGCTCGCGGAACCGCGATGCGCGGAGTGCCAAGCTGATGGCGTGCCGTGTCCGCACGTGGGTGTGAGCTGTGAGCAGTGCGGCCGCGCGTTGGCGTGGATCCGCGATCTCAGGGACGCCATTGCCAGGAGCTCGACATGACGGCGAGTGCCGGGGTGCTCGAGGCGACGCAGGGAGCGGCGACGGAACCTGCCGCCGAGGGTGAGGTGTTGCTGAAGGGCTGCGAGGCGATCGCCGAAGCGGCCATCAGGAGCGGCATCGACGCCTACTTCGCCTATCCGATCACGCCGCAGACAGACATACCGGAGTATCTCGCCGAGCGCCTTCCGGGGCTCGGCAAGACCTACACCCAGGCCAATTCGGAGATCTCGGCGATCAACATGGTGTACGGCGCGGCGGGCGCCGGGCGGCGATGCATGACCTCGTCGTCCAGTCCCGGCATCAGCCTCAAGCAGGAGGGGATCTCGTACATCGCCGGCGCCGAATTGCCGTGCTTCATCGTCAACGTGATGCGCGGCGGCCCCGGTCTCGGCACCGTGTACGGGTCGCAGGAGGACTACTGGCAGTCGGTGAAGGGCGGGGGGCACGGGGGCTACCGGATGCCGGTGATGGCGCCGGCGACGGTGCAGGAGTGCGCCGACCTCACCATGCTGTGCATCCGCCTGGCGGACCTCTACCGGACGCCCACGCTGCTGTGTCTCGACGGCACGCTGGCCCAGATGTGGGAGAATCTCCGGTTCGGGAAGTTCGACGAGAGCGGATTGCCTCCGAAGGGCTGGGCTACGACGGGCCGGAAGGGCGGCCGGAAGCCGAACCTCATCAGCAGCATCATCATCGAGCCACCGGAGTTGGAGGCGCACAACCGGGAGCTCCACGCGAAGTACGCGCGCATCGCGCAGCGGGAGCAGCGGTGGGAGGAGTACCAGGCCGACGACGCCGATGTGGTGATCGTGGCGTTCGGCCTGGCCGGCCGGATCGCGCGAACCGGGGTGGACCTCATGCGGGCCGCGGGGCGGAAGGTCGGACTGGTGCGCCCCATCTCGCTCTTCCCCTTCCCGGTGGATGGGTTCCGGCCGCTGGTGAACCGGCCCCGTAAGTGGCTCGTCGTGGAGATGAACGCCGGACAGATGGTGGAGGACGTCAAGACTACGCTGTTCGACCTGGGCCGGGTGGATCCGGTGAAGTTCTACGGGCGGCAGGGCGGCGTGATCCCCACGCCGGAGGAGATCGCCGACGTGGTGGCGCGTGAGTTCCCGAAGGGAGGTGCCCGGTGACCGGCACCGTCACGGAAGGCGCGGTCCTGCCCAGGGTGGAGTTCGACCTGCAGGTCTGCAAGGGTTGTGGGTTGTGCATCGAGGCGTGCCCCGAGGACATCATCGAGTACGTCGAGTCGTTCAACCACCGGGGCGTCCGGCCCACCCAGCTGGTCCCCGACGGGCTGGTCCGGTGCTCGGCTTGCGGCAACTGCGCCGTGGTCTGCCCCGACGGGGCGGTGCTGGTGGACAACGTCCGCAAGCACCTGCACTTCGGCAAGAACGATCTGCGGATCGGGGACATGCACTACTGCCCGGGGTGCGACGAGGGCACGGTGCACGAGCTGCTGGCGGAGGTGATCGACGAGCTGGGCATCAAGGAGATCACGGTCGGCGTGGCGTCGGTGGGGTGCACCGTCTTCGCCTACCGCTACATCGACATCGACTGGCAGCAGGCGGCGCACGGCCGCGCCACGTCGGTGGCCTGGGGCATCGAGTGCCAGCATCCGGAGTTGCGGGTGTTCACGCTTCAGGGCGACGGGGACCTGGCGGGCATCGGGATCGGCGAGACGTTCCATGCGGCGGCGCGCGGCGACCCGACGGTCATCATCTTCCTCAACAACGCGATCTACGGGATGACGGGGGGCCAGCTGGCGCCGACCACGCTGCTCGGCCAGATCACCTCGACCTCCCCGCAGGGCCGTGACGTGAAGAACCACGGCTACCCGATCGTGATGACCGAGGCGCTGGCCCTGCAGGAGGGATGCTCATTCGCGGTCCGCACCTCGGTGCACGACGCGCCCAGCATCCGCAAGACGAAGAAGTACATCCGGCAGGCGTTCCTCAACCAGGCGAAGAACCGCAGCCTGTCGGTGGTCGAGGTGGTGTCGTCGTGCCCGTCGGGGTGGAAGCTGGACCCGGTGGACGCGCACAAGTACCTGGTCGAGCACCTGTTCCCCGTCTACAAGCCCGGCGTGATCAAGGAACCGCCGGGAGGGATGCCGCGATGATCGAGCGGATCATGATTTCGGGCAGTGGCGGCGATGGCGCCGTGTTCCTGGGCAAGCTGCTGTCCTGGGCCGCCATGGCGGCGCAGCGCGGCTTCTACACGACCGGGCTCCCTTCGTATGGTCCCGAGATCCGGGGCGGTACGTCGCGGACGGAAGTCGTCATCTCTGACGTGCCGATCGGCTCGCCGGTGGTGACGCAGATGGAGAGCCTGATCGTCTACAACGACATGTCGCTCGACCGGTTCGAGACGGGGGTGGCGCCCGGCGGGCTGATCGTGTTCAACGCCGACGTGGTCACCCGGCTGCCGAACCGCAGCGACGTGACGGCGCTGCCGGTCCACTGCAGTGCGGAGGCGGTCGCGCTGGGCAGCCCGCGGTCGATGAACGTGGTGTCGCTGGGGGCGTGGGCGGCGCACAAGGCCCACGTGCTCGACCGGGCGGCGCTGGTCGAGGGACTGCGCCACCTGGCCAAGCACCCCAAGGCGTTCGAGATCAACTGTCGCGCGCTGGATCGCGGGATCGCGATCGCGCGGGAGCTGAACGTGCGGGAGCCGGCGCTAGCGCGCTGACGGGTGCAGTTTCTGGATCGCCGCGTCGGCTTCACGCAGCCGGCGCGTGAGCATGCGGATCACGCCCTCGGCGATCTCCACCTGCTCGTGCAGGATCTCGTAGAACTCCTCGCTGCCGATCCGCAGCACTTCGGTCTCCTCCTCGACGACGGCGGTGCCGCTCCGCGGTACCTCGTCGAGGACGGCCATCTCGCCGAAGGCTTCGCCGGGCCCCAGGGTGGCCAGCCGCTCGCCGCCGCTGTCGATCCCGATCTTGCCGCGCACGACCACGTACAGGGCGTCGCCCATGTCGCCCTCGTGGAAGACGGTCTGGCCGGAGGCAAAGGTCTCGACTTCCGCGACGCGGGCCAGCGCCGCCAGGTCCTCCCCGCTGACGCGCTCAAACACCGCCGCGCTCTTGAGGAACAGGATCTTCTCCACCGTGGCGTACAAGGGGTCCTCCGGTATGGCGCGTCCTTCGAGGCGCGCCAGCGCCCTGGCGGCGTGGCGCGCCACCGTGGGGTCGGGGTCGGTGAGCAGGGGTCGTATCAGGGGTGCCGCGCCCGTCGGATCGGCGGCGGCCACCGCATGCAGCGCGCCCTCGCGCGCCAGCGGGTCCGGGTGGCTCAAGGCCCGCGTCCCCTCGTCCTTGCCCACGGGGTCCGCGCGGCGGGCCAGGGCGTCGAGCGCGAGGAGCACGACGTAGGGATTGGGGTGCCGGCAGTGGCGGCGCAGGAACTCGGCGGGCGGCGGCGTCGGGGGCACCAGGGTGCCGGCCTTCTTCAGTCGCTCGAGCATCGGCACGTCGTCGAGGAACGGCATCACCAGCGGGCGAAGCGGCGCGTCGAGCAGCGTGTCCAGCACCTCGAGGGCGTTGGCGCGACGACCGGGATCGAACATCCGCTCCCGCACCAGCGCCATCGGCTCCGGGTCGTAGCGCAGCTCGAGGATCCGCAGCACCCGCCGCACGGCGCGCTCGCGGCGGAACTCGAAGACCTCATCGAGCAGCGGCGTGTGGTAGATCGGCCGGGCCAGCTCCCACCCCGCCAGGTTGCCGTAAGTCTCCCGCACCTCGGCGGCAATCATCGCCTGGACGGTGGCCACCGGCTCCGGTGGGAGTTGCAGCGAGCGCCTGAGGTGTGAGAGGGCCGCGCAGATCCTCAGGCGCAGGTGGCTGTCGTCGACCCCCGCGAGGTCGCGCAGCCGCTCGTACGTCTCCGGCAGCGGAATGCGGCGCAGCAGCCGCGGGATCAGGAGCTTGACTTGTCGCGCCACCGACTTCCGGGTGAGCTGGTCGCACAGGGCCCCGACGGCAGGCTCGCCGACGGCGACGAGGGCCTGGCCGGCGCGCCGGCGACAGGCGGGGTCGCCCAGCATCTCCACCAGCACCGGCACCAGGCGGGGGTCGGCGACGCCCGGCGCCGACTTGAGCGCGGCGCGGCGCACCGCCGGCTCCGGGTCATCGAGCAGCTTGCGGAGCGGCCGGTACGCCGCGGGGCCCAGCGCGCCCAGCGCGCGGGCCGCCTCGGCGCGGTCGGGCCTCTCGCCGGACACCAGCAGTTTGGCGAGCTGCGCCCCGCCCTCGATGCCGCCCTCGATCCCGCCGTGCAGCAGCAGCCCGGCGAGCACGGCGACGCGCACATCCTCCGACGGGTCCGCGAGCAGCGGCACCAGCGACTCCACGGCGTCGTCTTTCTCGAGCCCGGCGTAGGCGGTGGCCGCCGCGGCGCGCACCGCCGGATCGGCGTCGTGGAGCGCGACCACCGCGGGGGCGGCGTCGACGTCCGGCAGGTTGCCGAGCTGGGCCAGGGCGGCGGCGCGGACCGTCGCGTCGGGGTGCGACGCCAGCGCCGCCACCGAGCGGGCGAAGGCCTCGGAGCGGTCGCCGGCCAGTTGCTCGAGCGCCACCAGCACCTGCCGCGGTTCGCCGGTCTCCAGCGTATGGATCATCGCCTCACGCCCGGCCGAGTCGAGCAGGTACTCGTGATCCAGCGCCAGCGCGCCCCGCGCGCTGAGTGTCACCTCGAGGTTGTGCAGATAACGCCGCCGGACCACCGGAATCATCGCGAGCCAGGCCGCCACCACCGGGAGGGTGACGATCGCCAGCTGCTCGGGACGGAAGTGTTGCGCGACGAAGACGAGCACCAGGCCGCCCGCCCCGTACGACAGCGGCTTGACGACCGCGTCGAGGAACGCCCGGGTGCGGGCTTTCACTTCGGGCGCGAACGGCACGTACAGCGCCTGCAGGGTGGTCTCGTGGATCGTGTACTGGAGCCCGTTGTCCGAGAACTTCAGGATGGTCGCCAGCGCCAGCTTGGGGAAAGCCAGCAGCCCGGCCGTGGCGGTGGCAAACACCGCCGGCATGGTCGCCAGCCCCCACCCGACGCCGCGCCGCGCCAGCAGGCGCGGCGTGACCGCCACCTGGAAGACGAACGACACGATGCCGGTGCCGGCGTAGAAGAGGCTGAAGAACTGCGCCAGGGCGTCGCCGCGATAGGTTTCGCGGGCAATCGCCTTGAACTGGAAATCGCCGACCGTGAGCGCGATGAACACCAGCAGGATGACGAGCGCCAGCGAGCGGACGTAGGGATCGCCGGCGATCTTGGGCGGCGGCCCGCGCCGCTTCGGCTGGGCGCCCGCGCGCGTGGCGTGTTCGGCCCGCGGCTGCCGGCTGATGACCACGGCTAGGGCGGCGATCCCCACCATCAGGCCGGCCAGCACGAACAGCATCTGCGCGGTCCCGATGGCGCGGACGACCACGCCCGTCCCGAGGCCCACCAGGACGGTCCCCAGCGGGCGCGCCGAGCCGATGGTGCCGAACAGGCGTTTGGCGCTCCGGGCGTCGTGGAGATCGTTGGCCATCGTCCAGAACTGGACGATGAACAGATTGGAGACCACTTCCGCCCAGACGTAGAAGGCCGGGTAGATCCACGCGGCGTCCGCGCGGACGACCCCCCAGGTTGCCAGGTACGTCGCGATCCCGATGGTGCATGAGAGCACGATGATCCGGTGGCGCGGCATCCGGTCCGCCACGCGTGAGTACAGCACCACCGTGATCGAGGAGGCGACGCCGTAGGCGACGAACATCCACGGCAGGACCTTGAGCGGATTCGACAGGTGGCTCAGGAACAGCGTGTCCCGGACCGTCCGGCCGAGGATGAAGACGGAGGCGGCGAGCAGCAGATGGGTGAACAGCAGGGCCGTGCGCCTCCCCTCGCCCGGCCGGATGCGCAGCGTCGCCTCCAGGAAGCCGTCGAGCGCGGGCCTCAAGCGCGGCATCGGCTCTCTCCCCATCCGGGTTGCGACCCGGCGCTCACCAGTGAATACTCGGCGGATGACCCTCGATGACCTGCTCGACCGTAACCGTCAGTGGGCTGACGCCCGGCGCGCCCGGGATCCCGAGTTCTTCTCCCGGTCGGCCCTCGGCCAGCAGCCCCGCTTGCTGTGGATCGGGTGCTCGGACTCACGCGTCCCCGCCGAAGAGATTCTGGGCTGCGGTCCCGGCGACCTGTTCGTTCACCGCAATGTTGCCAACATCGTCGCGTACAACGACATCAATATCGCCTCGGTCATCCAGTATGCCACGGCCAACCTGGGCATCGCGGACATTGTGGTGTGCGGCCACTACGGCTGCGGCGGGATCAAGGCCGCGTGCGCGGAGACGACCCCCGATGGGTATCTTGGCGACTGGCTGAACATCGCCGGCTGGGCCAGGTTGGCCGTGGACCAGCGACTGGAGCGCGCGGGCCGCTCCGTCGCTGCGGAGGAGTACCACCGGCAGGTCGTCGAGGAGAATGTCCGCCTCCAACTCAAGCACTTGTCGCACCTCGCGCTGGTGCGCCGCCACCAGGCCGAGCACCCGGGTACCCTGCGGCTGCACGGATGGGTGTACGACATCGGAACGGGACTCGTCAAGGTCGTCGTCCCCGGCGATACTTAGGGCCTGCCTGGCATGGCGCTTGCACTTGAGCGTCCGCACGGTAGGGAATCCCCCGCGCCAGGCATATCCGTTCTGCCACGAGAGCAAGGTGCCGTGATGCCCAAGGACACGCTGACCATCACCGACAATCGCACGGGAACGACCTACGAGGTCGCCATCGCCGACGGCGCCATCCGGGCCATGGACTTGCGCCAGATCAAGGCCGGCCCCGACGACTTCGGCCTGATGACGTACGACCCCGCGTTCATGAACACCGCGTCGTGCCGCAGCGCGATCACCTACATCGACGGCGACCAGGGCATCCTCCGGTACCGGGGATACCCGATCGAGCAGCTGGCGGAGAAGAGCACCTTCGTCGAGACCGCGTACCTCCTGCTCCACGGTGAGCTGCCGACGGCGGAGCAGCTGCGGGAGTGGAACGCGCAGATCGCGGCCCACTACATGGTGCACGAGAACATCAAGAAGTTCGTGGACGGCTTCCACTACGACGCGCATCCGATGGGGATGCTGGTCAGCACGGTGGGTGCGCTGTCCACCTTCTACCAGGACTCGAAGCACATCTTCGACCCGCCGTCGCGGCTGCACCAGATCTACCGGTTGCTGGGCAAGATGCCGACCGTGGCGGCGTACGCCTACCGGCACAGCCGCGGCCTCCCCTATGCGTATCCGGATCCCGCGCTGTCGTACGTCGGCAACTTCATCTCGATGCTCGGGCAGCGCGCCGGCGCCTGCGCGCCCTTCGTCCCCAACCCGGCGCTGGAGCGCGCGCTCGACCTGCTGTTCATCCTGCACGCGGACCACGAGCAGAACTGCAGCACCAGCGCGATGCGTTCGGTCGGCAGCTCGCACGCGGACCCGTTCTGCTCCGTCGCCGCCGCCACGGCGGCGCTGTACGGGCCGCTGCACGGCGGGGCGAACGAGGAAGTGCTCAAGATGCTGCGGGAGATCGGCGCCAAGGACCGCGTGGCGGACTACATCAAGCGCGTGAAGGCGGGCGAATTCCGGCTGATGGGTTTCGGTCATCGGGTCTACAAGAACTACGACCCGCGGGCCCGCATCATCCGCCAGGCGGCCCATTCGGTCCTCGAGGTCACCGGCAGCAGCCCGTTGCTGGACATCGCGCTCGAGCTGGAGCGCATCGCCCTCGCGGACGACTATTTCATCAAGCACAAGCTCTATCCCAACGTGGATTTCTATTCCGGCGTCATCTACCAGGCGATGGGGTTCCCGGTCGCGATGTTCCCGGTGCTGTTCGCCATCGCCCGGACGGCCGGCTGGATTTCGCAGTGGCAGGAGATGCTGCTGGACAAGGAACAGAAGATCGCGCGGCCGCGGCAGCTGTACATCGGTCACGCGGAGCGGCCCTACGTGCCCATCGACCAGAGGAGCGGCGTGTGAAGCGGGTGATCATCGTCGGCGCCGCGGGGCGGGACTTCTTCAACTTCCTCACCGTGTATCGTGACGATCCGGACGCCGAGGTCGTCGCCTTCACCGCTCAGCAGATCCCGCACATCGCCGAGCGCGGCTTCCCCGCCTCCGTGGCGGGGCCGCGCTATCCCAAAGGCATCCCGATCCACCCCGAGAGCCGCCTGGAGGAGCTGATTCGCACGTTGCAGGCGGACGAGTGCGTGCTCTCCTACTCCGATCTGGCCGACGTGGACGTCATGCACCTCGCCGCGCGCGTCAATGCCGCGGGCGCGGACTTCACCCTGCTCGGTGCCCAGCGCGTGCTGCGGTCCACCAAGCCGGTGGTGGCCATCTGCGCCTCCCGCACCGGGGCGGGGAAGAGCCCGCTGTCGCGCGCCGTGGTGCCGTGGCTCCGGGAGCACGGGCAGCGGGTGGCGGTCATCCGGCACCCGATGCCGTACGGCGATCTCGCCGCGCAACGGGTGCAGCGGTTCGCGTCGGAGGCCGACCTGGTGAAGCATAGGGTCACCGTCGAGGAGCGGGAGGAATACGAGCCGCATATCGCCGCGGGCTCGGTGGTCTTTGCCGGCGTGGACTACCTCGCGATCCTGCGCGCCGCCGAGCAGGAGTCCGACGTCATCCTGTGGGACGGCGGGAACAACGACACGTCGTTCATCAAGGCCGACCTGTACTGCACCGTCGTGGATCCGCATCGCGCCGGCCACGAGGCCAGCTACTACCCGGGCGAGACCAACGTCCGCCTGGCCGACGTGGTCATCATCAACAAGGTGGACACCGCGCCCGCCGACGCGGTGGCCAAGGTGCGCGAGACGGTCAAGGGACTCAACCCGAAGGCGCGGATCGTCGAGGCGGCGTGCCCGGTCAAAGCGGCCGACCCCGGCATCCTGAAGGGCCGCAAGGTGCTCGCGATCGACGACGGCCCGACCCTGACGCACGGCGGCATGGCGTTCGGCGCCGCGGTGCTCGCCGCCTGGGATGCGGGGGCGCGCGAGCTGGTCGATCCGCGGCCGTTTGCCGTGGGTGAAATCGCGGAGGCGCTCGCCAGGTACCCGCACGTCAAGCGCGCCCTTCCAGCGCTGGGCTACGGCGACAAGCAGGTCAAGGACCTCGAGGCGACCATCGCCCGCGCGGCGGAAGCTGGTGTCGAGGCGGTCGCGATTGGCACGCCGATCGACTTGGCGCGCCTGATCAGGATTCCCATTCCGTCTACGCGTGTCAGCTACACGATTGCGCTCAAGAACTACACACTTGAGCAGCTGCTGGCCCCGGTCTTGGGCGGAGCCGCGAAGAGGCGATAGCCGACTCCATCACTCCGGATTGAGTCCGGCCGCTCCACCGCCCCGACGCAGGGACCTGCTCCGGGGCGGTTCCTCTTCGCAGCAAAAGCTCCCCGTCCCTGGGGGCGCCGGTGCGCCGTTCTTGCCGGCATTCCTGTCCGCTTCGCGTCTCAATCTGCGCAGAGCGCGTGTTTGTGCCCTTCTCGCAACTCCCGTGTTGCAACTCGCTTGCAGTCTTGCTGGCATATCCCTTGCTCCCCAAATGGGTTGCACGGCTTGGAGTGACCGTCCTCGAAGGAGGAGTGGCGCGACCGGCGCCACCCCGGATCGCCATCGAGGCAGGAGGATGCGGAACCCATGGCCTCGACAATGACTGCGTTGGCAGGTGACACGCCCACGCTCACTCTCGACAACCTGCTGGAGTCGCCGCGGGGGCGGGATCTTCAGACCTGCATCCAGTGCGGCATCTGCGCCGGCACGTGTCCCTACGGGGACGCGATGGACTATCCGCCGCGGCGCATCATTGGGATGCTGCGGGCGGGGATGATCGAGGAGGTCCTCACCAGCGACAGCCTACTGCACTGCGTCACCTGCTACGCGTGCATGGCGAAGTGCCCGCGCGGGCTGCGGCTGACCGAGGTGCTGTTGCCGTTGGTGAAGGAGCAGGTCTTCGCCCGTCTCCCGGAGGTGCCGGCCGAGCTGCAGAAGGCCCTGACGAACACGCTGCGGTACGGCAACCCGATGGGGGAGTCGGCGCGGAAGCGGGCGGCGTGGGCCGCAGGCGCCGCGCCGCCGGTCCGCGTGCTCTCGGCGGACCCGCGCCCGGTGGACGTACTCTGGTTCGTCGAGTGCTACACGGCGTACCACCCGCGGGGTCAGGACAACTGCCGGGCGACGGCGAAGGTCCTTCAGGCGCTGGGCGTGGACTTTGCCATCCTGGGCAGCGAGGAGAAGTGCGCCGGCGAGTGCGCTCGGCTCGCGGGCGAGACGGGGCTGTTCGACACGCTGGCCGAAGCCAACCTGAAGCTCTTCGGCAAGTACACCTTCAGCCGGATCGTGACGTCGGGCGCTCATGCCTTCGACGCCTTCACCCACCAGTACCGGCTCCTCGGGTTCGACGTCCCGGTCGAGCACACGACGCCGTTCTTTGCGAGCCGCCTCGACGCGCTGAAGCCGCTCCTCACCCGGAAGCTGAATCACACCGTGACCTACCACGACTCGTGCGTCCTGGGGCGGCACAACGGGATGTACGAGGAGCCGCGGAACCTGCTGAAGGCGATTCCCGGCGTCAAGCTCGTGGAGATGACGCATAACCGGATCGGCGCGCTCTGCTGTGGCGGTGGGGGGGGCGGGATGTGGCTCGACACGTTCTACAAGGCGAAGGGCCTCGAGCGCCTGGCCGACCGCAGGGTCAGGGAGGCGGTTGCCACCGGGGCGGACGTGCTTGCGGTCTCGTGTCCCTACGAGGTCTCCAGGTTCGAGGACTCGGTGAAAGTGCTGGGCTACGAGAAGCAGCTGGTGGTGCGGGACGTGGTGGAACTCCTCGCGGAAGCCATGGAAAGCCCAGGGACACCATGAACATCGTGGTCCTGATGAAGATGGTGCCGGACATCGTGGAGGAGCTGGAGATCGCCCCCGACGGCAAGTCCCTCGATCTCGAGGCGATCCGGCCGATCGTGAGCGAGCGGGACGACCACGCGTTGGAGCAGGCGCTTCTGCTCAAGGAGCGGAGCGGGGGCTCCGTCACCGCACTGGCCTTCGAGAGCCGGGACGTCGACGAGGTCCTCTTCACCGCGCTGGCGAAGGGTGTCGACCGGGCGGTGAAAGTCTCGGCCGGCGAGGAGCCGCTCTCCACGGCGGAGGCGGCGGCCCTGATGGCGCGCGTCCTCCCCGGCGTGCCGAACCTGATGCCGGCGGACCTGATCCTGACCGGCTGCCAGGGGATCGACGATCTCGACGGCGTGATCGCGCCGTGCCTCGCCGAGCATCTCCGCACGCCGTACCTCGGCATCATCACGGGGATCGAGACGAAGGAAGCGGGCCACGCCACCGTCTACAAGGAATTCGCCGGTGGCTCCCGGGGGCAGTACGTGATCTGTCTTCCCGCCGTGCTCGGCGTGCAGGCCGCGGAGAAGCCTCCGCGCTACGTGCCGGTGGCGAAGGTGCGGGCAGTCATGAAGTCCCGGACGATCGAGTGCGTGGCCGCGCCCGCGAAGGAGGAAGCCTCCCAGCTCGCCATCGGTGCGATGACGAAGCCGCAGGCGGCGGGGCGAGCGGAGATGCTGGAGGGCGACCCCACCGCGGTGGCGGCGAAGGTGGTCGAGATCCTGTCGGCTCGCGGCCTGGCGTGAGGAGGCGGAGACCATGGCGGGCAACGTCTGGGTGCTGGCGGAGCAGTGGAGAGGGCGTCTCTCCGACGTGACGTTCGAGCTGCTGGCCCTCGGCCGGGAACTCGCGACCGGCCTGGGAACACGGCTCGAAGCGGTTCTGCTCGGCAAGGACGCCGGTGGTTTGGCCGCAGGTCTCGGCGCTGCGGACGGCGTGCTGTACGTGGAGCACCCGACCCTCGCCGAACCCAATCCGGAGGCGCAGTGCCACGCGCTGGCCACCCTGGTCGAGGCGCGGAAGCCGCACGCACTGCTCCTGCCCCTGTCCAACGTGTCGGCGGACGTGGTGGGCTTGCTGCCGGCACGGCTCAAGATCCCGCTGGTCAACTTCTGCCGCGATGTAACGGTGGCCGACGGCCAGCTTCAGGCGCGCGCCGTCCTGTACGGGGGGAAGCTGGAAGTGACCCTGGCCGTGCCCTCGCCTGCGGTCGTGGGGGTGCTGCCCGGCTCCCGCCCGGCGAGCGAGGGAAGGAAGGACGGCGCGCCCGCGGTCGAGGACGTGAAGGTCACGTTTCCCGCTGAGGCGCGCGTCCGGTTCGAGCAGTACATCGACCCGGCGCCCGGCGACGTGGACCTCACGCAGCAGGCGGCGCTCGTGTCGGTGGGCCGCGGCATCCAGACCAAGGACAACATCGAGCTGGCGGAGGAGCTGGCGCAGGCGCTGGGCGGCGCCGTTTCCGCGTCCCGCCCCGTGATCGATCAGGGGTGGCTCCCGTTGACCCGCCAAGTCGGGAAGTCGGGCGCGACCGTGAAACCAAAGCTGTACGTGGCGGCCGGCATCAGCGGCGCTCCCGAGCACGTAGAGGGGATGAAGGGCGCCGAGCTGATCATTGCCATCAACACCGATCCGCAGGCGCCCATCTTCGCCGTGGCGCACTACGGGATCGTGGGCGACGTCCTCGAGGTGCTGCCGGCGCTCACGGAAGCCGTCAAGGCGAAGAAAGGATGAGCGGTCATGCCTGATCCCGGCCTGTCGCGGTACCTGGGGTTCCCGGGCTGGCTGCCCCTCTGGCTGCTGGCCGTGGCCGCGTTCACGCTGTTTGGGCGGCGGGTCGTGCGGATTGTGCGGGTGCTGGGCCGGGCCCGCCCCGAGAACCGGTGGGACCAGGCGCCGAGGCGGGTCGCCTACGCCGTGGCCCAGGTGTTCGGGCAGCAGCGGCTGGTCGAGGAACGGGCGATCGGCGTCGCGCATCTCGCCATCTTCTGGGCGTTCGTCTTCTTCGCCACCAGCTTCTTCTGGAACCTGGTGCGGGGACTACTCCCCTTCCTGCCCGTCCCGTACGCCGACGAAGTGGTGTGGATGGCGGTCCCTATGGAGGTCCTCGGTGCTCTGGCGCTGGTGGGCCTCGTCGTGGCGGCGGTCCGCCGCTACGTCTTCACGCCGCCGGGCCTGGAGCGGACGCGGGATGCGAGCATCGTCCTGGGCCTGATCACCCTGCTGCTGGTGACCTTCCTCGGCGCTGAGGGCGCGAGGGCGCTGGCGGGTGGCGCGGAGGCGTCGGGGCTGCCGGTTGGAGCTCCGCTCGGCCGGGCGTGGGCCGCCCTGGGGATCGGGCCGGCGCATGTCCCGAACCTCTATCTGTCGCTGTGGTGGGCCCACATGGCCACCGTCCTTGGATTCCTCGCTTACCTCCCGTACTCGAAGCACGGGCACCTCATCTTCGCCCCGTTCGGGGTGTTCTTCACCTCGCTGGAGCGCGGGGCGATGCCGGCCGAGTCGGAGGGAGCGGCGCGTCTGGAGGACTTCACTTGGCGGCAGCTCTTCAACGGGTTGTCGTGTGCGGAGTGCGGCCGGTGCGAGCGGGCCTGCCCCGCCCATAGCAGCGGATACGCGCTCAACCCACGGGAGTTGGTGCACAAGGTCAAGGAGCTGGTGACGGCCGCCGTGGCGGCGCCGAAGCCGGTCGCTCATGTGCCGGCCGCGGAGGGCGGGAACGGCAATGGGCATGATGCGCCGCGGTTCGTGGGCGGCGTCGTGCGGGCCGAGGAAATCTGGGCGTGCACCACCTGCATGGCGTGCATGACCCGCTGCCCCGTGTTCAACGAGCACATCCCGCTGATCGTCGAGATGCGCCGCCACCTCGTGTCGCAGGGTGAGCTGGAGCAGCGGCTCCAGGACGTGCTCGTGAACTTGGGGCGCTACGGCAACTCGTTCGGGAAGTCGGCGCGCACGCGCGCGGCTTGGACGACGGGGCTCGAAGCTCCCATCAAGGACGCCCGCAAGGAGCCGGTTGAATACCTGTGGCTCGTCGGCGACTACGCCTCCTACGATCCGCGCGCGCAGGAGGTCACCAGGGCTGCGGCTCGCGTGTTCCAGCGCGTGGGGCTCGACTTCGGGATCCTCTACGACGGGGAGCAGAACGCGGGCAACGACGTCCGCCGGATCGGCGAGGAAGGCCTGTTTGGCGTCCTCAAGGACAAGAACCTGAAGGCGTTGGAGAAGGCCCGTTTCGCGAAGATCGTCACGACCGACCCCCACACCTATCACGCCGTGAAGCACGAGTACGACGGAGGCAACGGTTCGGGCCCGCTGCGCGGTATCGAGGTGCTGCACGTCGCGGAGCTCCTCGACCGGCTGCTCGGAGAGGGGCGCCTGTCGTTCGCCAGCCCGGTCACGGCCACCGTGACCTATCACGACCCCTGCTACCTGGGGCGCTACAACGGCGTCTACGAGCCGCCGCGCCGCGTGCTGGAGGCGCTCGGCGCCCGGCTCGTCGAAATGCCGCGGAACCGGGATGAGGCGGCCTGCTGCGGTGCGGGGGGCGGGCGGATCTGGATGGAGGACGTGGCCGGCGTCACAGAGCGACCGGCCGAGACGCGGATCAAGGAAGCCGCGGGGGTGCGCGGCGCGCAGCGGTTGGTCGTCAGCTGTCCGAAGGATCTCGTGATGTTCCAGGATGCGCTCAAGACTACGCAACTCGAGGGTTCTCTCGTGGTCCAGGACCTTGTGCAACTGGTCGAATCGGCCGGTGCCACCGCCGTCAGGAGTGATGCCCATGTCCGCGCCTGAGCACAGCGCCGAGAACGGGGTGAGAATCGGCGTGTACGTCTGCCACTGCGGCACCAACATCGCAGGGATGGTGGACGTGCGCGCGGTCACGGAGCGCGCCCTGGCGCTCCCGGGGGTCGTGGTCTCCCGGGATTACAGGTACATGTGCTCCGATCCCGGCCAGGAGTTGATCAAGCAGGACATCAAGGACCACGGCCTGAACCGGATCGTCGTGGCGTCGTGCTCGCCGCACCTCCACGAGAAGACCTTCCGCGGCGCCGTCGCCGCGGGGGGCCTGAACCCGTTCCAGTTCCAGATGGTCAACATCCGGGAGCACGCGTCGTGGGTGCATACGGACCGCGCGGCGGCGACCCGGAAGGCCACGGACCTCCTGCGCGCCGCGGTGCGGCGGGTGCGCTACCACAAGCCGCTGGAGACCCGGCGGGTGCCCGTCCGGGAGGAAGTGCTGGTGGTGGGCGGCGGCATCGCGGGCATCCACGCTGCACTCACGCTGGCCGACGCCGGGAAGCACGTCTACCTGGTGGAGCGGGAGCCGACCATCGGCGGCCACATGGCGATGTTCGACAAGACCTTCCCGACGCTGGACTGCGCGGCCTGCATCCTGACGCCGAAGATGACGGCGGTGAAGGCCCACAAGAACATCACGCTGTGGTCCTACTCGGAGGTGACCGAGGTCGGCGGCTACGTGGGGAACTTCAAGGTCAAGGTGAAGCGCAAGCCGCGGTACGTCATCGAGGACGCGTGCATCGGGTGCCTCGAGTGCATCGAGGCGTGCATCTACAAGACGGGGCGGTGGGACGACGAGTTCAACCTCGGCATGTCGAAGCGCAAGCCCATCTACATCCCGTTCCCGCAGGCCATACCGCAGATCGTCACCATCGACGCGGAGGCCTGCATCGATTTCAAGTCGGGCAAGTGCAAGAAGACCTGCATCGAGGTCTGTGCCGACCGCAACGCCATCGATCTCAAGCAGAAGGAGCGGGTGGAGGAGATCGAGGTCGGGACCATCCTGCTCGCGACCGGCTTCAAGGTCTTCGACGCCAAGCGGCTGCCCTACTACGGGTACGGCGTGTACCCGAACGTGTACACGGCGCTCGAGGTGGAGCGCCTGCTCAACGCCTCCGGCCCGACCGCCGGCGAGGTGGTGCTCCGGGATGGCAAGACGCCGCGGACGGTCGGCATCATCCACTGCATCGGGAGCCGCGACGAGCACACCAACAAGCACTGCTCCCGGGTGTGCTGCATGTACTCGCTCAAGCTGGCGCATCTGCTGAAGGAACGGACCGGCGCGGAGGTCTACAACTTCTACATCGACATGCGGACGCCCGGGAAGGCGTTCGAGGAGTTCTACAACCGCGTGGCGGAGGAGGGCACACACTTCATCCGCGGCAAGGTCGCCGACGTGTACCCGGCGCCGGAAAACGACGGGCGGCTGGTGCTGCAGGCGGAGGACACCCTGCTCGGCAAGGTGCGCCGGCTCCCGGTGGACATGGTCGTCCTGGCGGTGGGCATGGAGGCGCAAGCGGACGCCGAAGCGGTGCGCCGGATGTTCAACATCACGTGCGCCACGGGAGGCTGGTTCACGGAACGCCACCCGAAGCTCGCCCCCGTCTCCACCTTCACCGACGGCATCTGGATCGCGGGCGCCTGCCAGGGACCCAAGGACATTCCCGACACGGTGGCGCAGGCCGGCGCCGCGGCCGGGGAGGCGCTCTCGCTCATCAACGCGGGCCACATCGAGCTGGAGCCGAACACCGCGTACATCGTCGAGGACGACTGCTGCGGCTGCAAGACGTGCGTGGCGATGTGTCCGTACAGCGCCATCTCGTTCGTCGAGGCCAATGGCAAGGCGGAAGTCAACGAGGTGCTGTGCAAGGGCTGCGGCACCTGCGTGTCGGTGTGTCCCTCGGGCTCGGCGAGGCAGAACCTCTACGAGGACGACGAGATCTACGAGGAGATCGGGGGGGTGCTGGCGTATGCCTGAGACGACCACGGGACCCGAGGCGGCGCCGGAGCAGTTCGAGCCGCGGATCGTCGCGTTCTTCTGCAACTGGTGCACGTATCTGGCCGCAGATCTCGCGGGCACGACGCGCCTCAAGTACGCCCCCAACATCCGGGTGGTGCGCGTCATGTGCTCGGGCCGGATCGATCCCCAGTTCGTGCTGGACGCCTTCGCCATGGGCGCCGACGGGGTGCTGATCGGCGGTTGTCATCCCGGCGACTGCCACTACGAGTCCGGCAACTACAAGACGCTGCGGCGCTTTCACCTGCTCCACCGCACCCTTCAGGAGCTGGGCATCGAGGCGGAGCGGTTTCGGCTCGAGTGGATCTCCGCCTCGGAGGCTGAGCCGCTCCGGCTGGCGGTGAACGACATGGTGGAGAAGGTGCGGGCCTTGGGGCCCCTGCAGCTGAAGGTGCCCGACGAGCAGTCGGCCGAGGAGACGGAGGAGGTGGCAGTCCCATGACGGACAAGCCCAAGGTCGCATTCTACTGGTGCGCCTCGTGTGGCGGCTGCGACGAGGCCGTGGTGGACCTCGCGGAGAAGGTGCTCGACGTGGTCGCAGCGGTGGACATCGTCTTCTGGCCGGTGGCGCTCGACTTCAAGCGCCACGACGTCGAGGCGATGGCGGACGGCTCGATCACGGCCGCCTTCATCAACGGGGCGGTGCGCAGCACGGAGCAGGAGGAGATGGTGCACCTGCTGCGCCGCAAGGCTCAGGTGCTCATCGCCTTCGGGTCCTGCGCGCAGCTGGGCGGCATTCCCGGGCTGGCCAACCTCTCCGACCGCGCGGCCGTGCTCGCGACCGCGTACCTGGAGAGCCCGAGCACCGTCAATGCCGAGGGTATCGTGCCGCAGACCCGCTACGTCGAGGACGGCCGCCGAGTCACGCTCCCGAGGCTGTACGACACCGTGCGCTCGCTCGACCAGGTCACGGACGTGGACTACTACCTCCCGGGCTGCGCCCCGACGCCAGGGCTGATCGCCAAGGCGGTGGAAGCGCTGCTGAGCGGGCAGCTCCCGCCCAAGGGCACGGTCCTGGCTCCGGACATCGCCCTGTGCGACGAGTGCCCGCGCAAGTCAACCAAGCCCGAGCGCCTCGAGCTCAGCGCCTTCCGGCGGCCTTCGGAGGTGATCCTGAACCAGGAGGATTGCCTCCTCGCCCAGGGTGTGCTGTGCATGGGGCCGGCGACGCGTGGGGGCTGTGAAGCGCCGTGCGTGAAGGGGAACATGCCGTGCACCGGCTGCTTCGGTCCCACCAGCCGCGTGAAGGACCAGGGCGCCAAGGCCCTTTCGGCGTTCGCGTCCATCGTGGCGAGCAACGACGCCGCCGAGATCGAGCGCATCGTGAGCGCCATTCCCGATCCCGTGGGGACGCTGTACCGCTACAGCCTGCCCACGTCGCTGCTGAGGCGGAAGCGCGTTACCGCGCCGGCGGGCGCGGCGCAGGGGTGAGGCCGTGCTGAAGTCGATCGCCCTCCGGCTGATGTCCGGCTTCCTGGTGATCATCGTGATCATCAGCGCCGTCTTCAGCTACGTGGGGATCCGCTTCATCGAGAACCGTGTCATGACGGAGGCGCAGAACCGCGTCGCCGAATCCCTCATGGCGTCCAGCCAGATGTACGGCAGCGAGCTGCGTGCGATCCAGCAAGTGGTGCGGCTCACCGCCGACCGGATCTTCCTGAAGGACGCGCTTCGGAGCGGCGCGATGGGGCGCGCCGCGACCGTCCTCCGCGATATCCTCCAGCAGGAGCAGCTCGATGTCCTCGTGGTCACCGATGCCCGAGGTCGGGTGCTGCTGCGGCCCGCGAATCCCACCCGTGTCGGCGATGATCGCGCCGCGGACCCGCTGCTCAAGGCGGCGCTGGACCGCCGCCAGGGCGTGGCCGCGACCGCGGTGGTGCAGCGGAGCGAGTTACAGCGCGAGAGTCCCGAGCTGGCCGCGCGCACGTACGGTGCGCCCCCGAGCTTCCCCGGTGTTGCGGCCCGGACCGACACCGCAGACGCGGGCCGGATGATGCTGGTCGGGGCCGCGCCCGTCGAGGACGAGGGCCATCGGCTCCTCGGCCTGCTGTACGGGGGCGTCTTGCTCGATGGCCGCAACGACCTGGTGGATCGGATCAGGCGGGGCGTGTTTGAGGATGCCCAGTACCAGGGGAAGTCGGTCGGCGCCGTCACGCTGTTTCTGCGCGACGTGCGCATCGCGACGACGATACGCAACGCGGACGGAACCCGCGCGCTCGGCACACGCATCGGCGCGGAGATCTACCGGCGTGTTGTACTGGAGGGTCGCCCATGGGTTGCCCCGACCTTTGCCGTGAGCGACTGGTATCTGGCCACCTACGCGCCGCTCCGGGACATCAACGGCGAGAGGATCGGGATGCTGGGCGCCGGTCTGCTCGAGGCGCCGTACGTCGATCTCAAGCGACGCTCCACCCTGATGTTCCTCGCCATTACCCTGGCCGGAGCCGCACTCACCGTCGGCCTGTCCTACGTTATCTCGCAGCGGCTCTCCGTCCCACTCCGCACCATGGTGATCGCGTCCCGTCGGCTGGCTCAGGGCGAGCTTGGGACCAAGGTCGAGGTGCCCCGGGTCACCGAGTTCGCCGAGCTGGCCGAGAGCTTCAATGCCATGGCGGCCGCGCTGCGGAAGCGGGACGAGAAGCTCCAGGAGTTCGCCCGTCGGAAGATCATGGAGTCCGAGCGCCTGGCCTTGATCGGCCAGCTCGCCGCGGACGTGGCACACGAGCTGAACAATCCGCTCCAGGGCATCGTGACCTACTCACACCTGCTGCGGGAGCGCGGCGCGAACGGGGACGGGGCGCAGGGGTGGATCGAGAAGATCGTCACCCAGGCCGACCGCTCCACCAAGATCATCCGAGGCCTCCTCGACTTCGCGCGCCCGCAGGCGCCCCACAAGCGGCCGGTGAAGGTCAACGCGCTGCTGGAGGAGTCCATCGCCCTGGTGGAGAACCAGGCGCTGTTCCAAAACATCGCGGTCGAGAAGCGGTTCGGCACTGACCTGCCGGCGGTGGTGATCGACCCGTCGCTGATGCAGCAGGTGTTCATGAATCTGATCATCAACGCAGCCGAGGCCATGCCGGGGGGCGGCCGGCTTGTCCTCACGACGAGCCACGACCCCGTCGCGCGGATGGTCGAAGTCGGGTTCGCCGACACCGGGCACGGCATCCGGCCGGAGAACCTGGACCGCGTTTTCGAGCCGTTCTTCACGACCAAGGAAGTGGGTCACGGCACGGGGCTCGGGCTCGCGATCAGCTTCGGGATCGTCAAGGAGCACCGCGGCGCGATCACGGTCGAGAGCGAGCCGGGCCGGGGGACCGCCTTCACCGTCAGTCTCCCGGTGGACGGCGCGGACGGGGTGGAGGGATAGGGACCGTGGCGATCGGGACGCGGATCCTGCTGATCGACGACGAGGAGATCGTGCTCGACTCGTGCACCGAGATCCTGCGCGGCGAGCCGTATGACCTCGCCACGGCGGCCGACGGGACCCGGGGGTTGGCGCTGCTCAAGGAGTTCCGGCCCGACCTGGTGGTCGTGGATCTCAAGATGCCGGGTCTCTCGGGCTTCGAGGTGCTGGAGCGGATCCACGAGGCGGACCCGACGATCGTGCCGATCGTGATCACCGGTTACGCCACCGTCAGCTCGGCGGTGGAGGCGATGAAGCGGGGGGCATACGACTTTCTCCCCAAGCCGTTCACGCCGGAGGAGTTCCGGCTCATCGTCCGCCGCGGTGCGGAGAAGCGCTCGCTGGTGCTGGAGACCCTGGCGCTGCGCCGCGAGCGGGAGCTGCTCCGCGAGCACTTCGCGGCGATCGTCGCGCACGAGCTCAAGGCACCACTGGCCGCGATCCAGCAGAACCTCTACGCCCTCGAGCGCGAGCTGGCGCCGCTGGCGACCGAGGACCAGCGGACCCGCCTCGGGCGGGTGAAAGTCCGGGTGGGCGACCTGCTGCAGCTCATCGACACCTGGCGCCGCGGCGCGGTGGACCTCGAGGCCGTCAAGGCGCGCTTTGCGGCCGTGTCGGTGCGCGTGCCGGTCGAGAAGGCAGTGGAGAGCCTCGCGGTTCAGGCCATGCGCAAGGCGGTCGAGCTCACCGCGACCGTTCCCGAGCCGGCGCCCGTCGTCTGGGGCGACCAGGGGACGCTGACCCAAGTGCTGGTGAACATCATCGGCAACGCCATCAAGTACTCCCGCGAGGGAGGGCGCGTCGCCGTGACGGCGGAAGCCGACGGTGACGCGGTGCGTCTTGCGGTCGCCGATGGCGGCATCGGGATCGCCCCCGACGACCTCCCGCACATCTTCGACGCGTTCTACACCGCCCAGCCGGGCGCGGCGGGCGAGCGCGGCTCGGGCCTCGGCCTGGCCGTGACCCGCCGCATCGTCGAGGCACACGGCGGGGCGATCGCCGTCCAGAGCACCCCGGGAACGGGGAGCACGTTCGTGATCACGCTGCCGGCCCTCGGCGAGGGCGGTCCCGGCGCATCCGGCCGGGACGCCGCGCCCCCGGCCGCACCAGAGAAGGAAGGCCGCAGATGAGTGAGCGCAAGAAGTTGATGATCATCGACGACGACCCCGATTTCGTCGCGGGGATCCGCGCCATCCTGGACGGCGCGGGCTACGAGACCGAGGTGGCGCACAACCCCAAGGACGGGTTCGCGGCGCTGAAGGCCCGGCGGCACGACCTGCTGCTCCTCGACATCATGATGGGGCGCGGCGCCGAGGGCGTCATGATGGCGCGCAAGATCCGCAAGGACCCGGCGCTCAAGGACCTCCCGATCCTCATCATCACCGGGATCCGCGAGCAGATTGCCTTCATGTTCCCGGGCCAGGCGGTGCACCCGAACTTCGTCGCGCTCAACGAGCTGATCGAGAAGCCGGTCGAGCCGGACCTGCTGCTCGAGCGTGTCGCGGCGCTGCTGCAGGCGGCCGAGTCGGGCCGCCAGCCGGTGTCCTGAGGAGAGTGCCTATGTGGACCAAACCCTCGTTTGCGGACGAGATCTCGAATGAGATGTACACGACGGGCACGCGCGGCCTGAACTGCTGCATCCAGTGCGCGACCTGTTCGGCGGCCTGTCCGGCGGTGGACTTCATGGACCACACGCCGCGGCGGCTCATCGGGATGATCAACGCCGGGATGCGCGACGAGGTGCTCGCCAGCAACACCTTCTGGACTTGCGCCTCCTGCTACGCCTGCTCCGAACGCTGCCCCAAGGGCATCCAGCCCTCGGAGCTGATGTACGTCCTGAAGCGATATTCGATCTGGAAGAACGCCTACCGGAACGACCTCGTGGGGCCCGAGTTCTCCCGCCGGTTCGTGCGCACCATCATGCGGACCGGGAAGTCGTATGAACCCGGGTACGCTCCGGCGTTCATCTTCGAGGGCGGTCTGCAAGGGATGCTCCGCGAGATGCAGATGGGCATGAAGCTGCTGGCCAAGGGCCGGATCCCCCTGATGCCCTCGCGCGTCAAGCGCGTCGAGAACTTCCGCCGCATGCTGAGCCGGATCGTGCCACTGGAAGGGATCGAATGAAACGGTACGCCTACTTCCCGGGGTGCTCGGCGGAAACGGTGTCCGCGAGTTACCACCTCTCGGCGGTCGAGACGGGAGCCAAGCTCGGCGTCGAGTTCCAGGAGATCGAGGACTGGAACTGCTGCGGGGCGACGCCGTACTCGAACATCGACGAGCTGCTGGCCCACTCCCTCTGCGCCCGGAACCTCGCCATCGCCGAGCGCGATGGGCTCGATGTGGTAGCGCCGTGCAACGCCTGCTTCAAGAACCTCTACCACGCCAACGAGGACCTGAAGCACGACGCCGACCTCGCCGAGCATATGAACTTCGCGCTGGAGGCCGACGACCTCCACTTCGCGGGCAAGGTGAACGTGCACCACCTGATCCACGTGTTCGTGCGCGACGTCGGACTCGAAGCGATCAAGAAGAAGGTGACGCACCCCCTCAAGGGGCTGAAGGTGGCGGCGTACTACGGCTGCCAGCTGGTCCGGCCCGACCGCCATGACGGTTTCGACCCGGCCGGCCCCCGGTATTTCGAAGACCTGCTGCGGACGATCGGCGCGGAGGCGGTGGAGTTCCCCTACCGGCTGCGCTGCTGCGGCGCGTCGCTGATGATCGGCCAACGCCGCGCGGCGCTGGCGATGGTGCGTGACCTGCTCCGGGGTGCGGCGCAGGCGAAGGCGGACGTGATCGCCACCGCCTGTCCGCTCTGCCAGCTGAATCTGGAGTGCTACCAGAAGGACGTGAACCGGGAATTCGGGACCGCGTACGAGATCCCGGTGCTGTACTTCACTCAGCTGATGGGCCTGGCGATGGGGATCGCCCGGAAGAAGCTGGGCATCGGCACTGAACTGGTGTCGGCGAAACCCGTGCTGGACTGTGTCGCGCGCAAGCCGGCCGCGGCCGGGGCAGCTCCACAAGCGAAGGTGGGACAACCATGACGCAGCCGACGACGCAGGCCGGTTCGCCGGCCACCAAGACCGCTCCGCAGGGCGGGCGCAGGATCAGCATCGACCCGATCACCCGCCTCGAGGGCCACGGGAAGATCGAGATCTTCCTCGACGACCACGGGGACGTCAGCCGCGCCTTCATGCAGGTGCCGGAATTGCGTGGGTTCGAGAAATTCGCGCAGGGCCGGCTCGCCGAAGACATGCCCCAGATCACGTCGCGCATCTGCGGCGTGTGCCCCACCGCGCACCACATGGCGGCGACCAAGGCGCTCGACGACCTCTACCAGGTCGAGCCGCCGCCAGCCGCCAAGGCGATCCGCGAGCTGGTCTACAACGCCTTCATGGCCGAAGACCACGCGCTGCACTTCTACTTCCTCGGGGGGCCGGACTTCGTCGTGGGCCCCACGGCGCCCGCGGCCGAGCGCAATATCCTCGGTGTCATAGCGAAGGTCGGCGTGGAAACCGGCAAGACGGTGATCGCGATGCGGCGGCGGCTGCGCGAATTGATCGCCATCGCCGGCGGCAAGGTCGTCCACCCGGTCTTGGGCCTCCCCGGCGGCGTCGCCAAGCCGATCAAGCCGGAGGAGCAGAAGCAGTTCCAGACGCTGGCCGCCGACGCGGTGGGCTTCGCCCAGTTCACGCTCAAGGTGTTCGAGGACGTGGTCCTCAAGAACCCGGAGTACGTGAAGCTCATCACCTCCGACACGTTCACCCACCGGACTCACTACCTGGGCCTGGTGGACGACCAGGACCGGCCCAACTTCTACGACGGCAAGCTCAAAGTCGTCTCCCCCGAGGGGAAGGAAGTCGCCCGGTTCGCCGCGAAGCAGTACCTCGACTACATCGCCGAGCACGTGGAGCCGTGGAGCTACATGAAGTTCTGCTTCCTCAAGCCGGTGGGGTGGAAGGGCTTCACGGAGGGCGCGGAGAGCGGGATCTACGCGGTGGCGCCGCTGGCGCGGCTCAATGTCGCGTCGGGCATGGCCACGCCGCTCGCGCAGCAGGCCTACGAGAAGATGTACGAGGTTCTGGGCGGCAAGCCGGTGCACCACACGCTTGGCAACCACTGGGCGCGCGTCATCGAGCTGCTGTACGCCACCGAGCGGCTGCAGGAGATCGCCGCCGACCCGGTGCTGGTGGATCCTGACATTCGCACGCTGCCTACCGCCACGCCGAAGGAAGGCATCGGCGTCGTGGAAGCGCCGCGCGGCACGCTGATCCATCACTACCAGACCGACGAGCGCGGCGTGATCACGATGGCGAACCTCATCGTGGCGACGCAGGGGAATGCCGCCCGGATGGCGATGGGCGTGGAGAAGGCCGCCAAGGGGCTGATTTCGGGCAAACAGGTCTCCGAAGGACTGCTCAACATGGTCGAGATGGCGTTCCGCGCCTACGACCCCTGCCTGGGATGCGCGACCCACAGCCTCCTGGGTGAAATGCCGCTCGAGGCCACGATCCGGGACGCAAACGGCGAGGTGATCCGGGTCGTGCGGCGGCCCTAGGCCTTGATCAGAGAGACGCGGTGACCATACCGGAGCAGCCGGAACGGATTGTCATCGTCGGCCTGGGGAATCCTCTCCTCACCGACGACGCGGTTGGCCTGCGCGGCGCGGAAATCCTGACGGAACGCCTTGCCGGCACACCCGTGGACGTGATCCAGAGCGCCTGGGGGGGGATGCGCTTCGTGGACCTCCTCGCCGGCTACGACCGCGCCGTCATCCTTGACGCCATCGAGTGGCGGCGGGGCCCCCCGGGGACCGTGTACCGCCTCACGACCGACGAGGCCATTCCCACCGTCCGGGCCGTCTCGTACCACGACGTGAGTCTCGGCACTGCCCTCGCCCTCGGACGGACGCTCGACATCCCCCTCCCCGTGGAAGTCGTCTTCTTCGCGGTCGAAGCCGTCGATACCCGCACGTTTGGCGAACACCTGACCCCGGCGGTAGCCGCGGCGCTGCCCGAACTGGTCCGCCGCGTGGAGGCACAGCTAATGCAGTGGAATGTGGTCGGGGTTTCGACATGCACGAAGCAGGGATCGCTCTCAACCTGATCGAGGCAGTCCAACAGCGGCTCGCGTCGGATCCGGGTGCCCGCGTCGCGGCGATCCACGTCCGCGTCGGGGAGCTGGCGGGCGTTTCGACCGACGCGCTCGACTTCGCGTTCGAGTGTCTGTCGGCGTCCACCCCGCTGGCCGGCGCCAGGCTGGTGTTCGACTTGGTGCCGCTGACCCTCCTGTGCGGCGCGTGCGGGAAGACGAGCCCGGTCGAGGACCTCGTGTTCCGCTGCGGCGCGTGCGGGTCGGAGCGCACCCGCATCGCGAGCGGGCGGGAGCTGGAAGTGCGGACGCTTGAGCTGGTCGAGGAGACCGAGGTGGCGCATGCACGAGATTGACGTGAAGGCCGGCCTGCTCGCGCCGAACGACGCCGTGGCGCGGGAGAACCGGCACCTGCTGGCCGAGCACGGGCTCTACGCGGTGAACCTGATGAGCGCGCCGGGCTCGGGGAAGACGTCGCTCCTGGAGCGCGTGCTGCCCCTGCTGGCGGAGCGCCACCGCGTGGGCGTGATCGAAGGGGACATCGTCGGGAGCGCCGACAAGGAGCGACTCGACCGGTTCGGCGGCCCGGTGCACCAGATCAACACCGGCGCGGCGTGCCACCTCGATGCGCGGATGGTGCACCACGTGCTCCACCATCTGGCCGAGGATGGGTGCGAGGTGGCGGTCATCGAGAACGTCGGCAATCTGGTGTGCCCGGCGGAGTTCGATCTCGGGGAGGACGACGCGGTCATGCTTCTCTCGGTGACCGAAGGACACGACAAGCCGAAGAAGTATCCGCTGATGTTCCGGCGTGCCGACCTGGTGATCGTCAACAAGGTAGACCTGCTCGCGCACACCGATTTCAGCTTCCAGGCTGCGGTCGCCGCGGTGCGCGACGTGCATCCCGGAGTCGCCATCCTCTCCACGTCGTGCCGGACCGGCGAGGGTATCGAGGAGGTCGTGGCCTGGCTGGAGCGGCGGATCGAATTCAAGCGCGCAGCCCCGTTGGCTGCGCCGGCCGGCCACGCGCGGTGACCGCGGTCCTGGTGCCTGCCGCACCCCGCCACGTCGGGGCGCGCATCACCGTCCGGGGGGCGGTGCAGGGCACCGGCTTTCGCCCGTTCGTGTACCGGCTGGCTGAGTCCCTCGGGCTGGCCGGTTCGGTCCGCAACACGCCGTACGGCGTCCTGATCGTCGTGGAGGGACCGGAAGTTGCGGTAGCGGCGTTCGGCCGTCGGCTCGAGTCGGAGCCGCCGCCGGCAGCGGTGGTGCGTGGCGTCGAGGTCACGCCGGTTGCCCCCGCTGGTGCAGATCGGTTCGAGATCGAGGCGAGCGACGCCGCCGGCGAGCTGGTGGTCGCGATGCTGCCCGACCTCGCGACCTGTCCCGAGTGCCTGAGGGAGCTGCACGACCCCGAGGATCGCCGCTACCACTATCCCTTCCTCAACTGCACGGCCTGCGGACCCCGGCTTTCGATCATCGAAGGGCTGCCGTACGACCGCCCGCTCACGTCGATGCGCGGCTTCCGGTTGTGTGCGGACTGCGCCGCCGAGTACGACGATCCGCGGGACCGGCGGTTCCATGCGCAGCCGGTGGCGTGTCCCCGCTGCGGTCCGCGGCTCGTGTTCGAGGGTCGCGACCGGGATGCACCGCCGGGGGCGACCTACCCGCTGGAGGCGGCGGCCGCGGTGGTGCGATCGGGCAAGATCCTCGCCCTCAAGGGTCTCGGCGGCTATCAGCTGATCGTGGACGCGCGCAATGACGAGGCGGTGGCACGGCTGCGGGCGCGCAAGGGGCGGGAAGCGAAGCCGTTCGCCGTGATGTTCCCGAGCCTCGACGCGGTCCGCCGGGCCGCGCGGGTGGGTGAGACCGAGGCTGCCCTGCTCGCCTCCGCGTCGGCGCCGATCCTACTCCTGCCGCTGCTCGATCGCGACGCGGTGTCGTCGGAGACGGCGCCGGGCCTCCGCTCCGTCGGCGCGATGCTGCCGTACTCGCCGTTGCATCACCTGCTCCTGGCGCGGCTCGGCTTCCCGGTGGTGTGCACCAGCGGGAACTTCTCCGAAGAGCCGATGGCCATCGAGGCCGACGATGCGCGGGCCCGGTTGGGCGCGATCGCGGATGCCTTCCTGCATCACGACCGCCCCATCGCCCGGCACGTGGACGACTCCGTGGCGCGCGTGGTAGACGGCCACCTGCTGGTCACGAGGCGGGCGCGCGGCTTCGCGCCCCTGCCGGTCGCGGTCACGGCGAGCCTGCCCACCGTCCGGGCGCTGGGCGGCCACCTGAAGAGCTCCGTGGCGTGGAGCCATGGCACCCAGATCATTGCCAGCCAGCACATCGGCGACCTCGACCACCCGCTCTCGCTGCGCGCCCTCAACCGCACGGTCGAGGACTACGAGCGCCTCTACCTGCTGCGGCCGGTCGCGGTCGCCTGCGATCTCCACCCCGACTACGCGACGACGCGGCTGGCCGAGGCGAGCGGGCTGCCGGTGATCCGGGTGCAGCACCACCATGCCCACGTCGCGTCGGCGATGGCTGAGCATGACCTCGCCGGCGAGGTGCTCGGTGTGGCGTGGGACGGCACGGGGCTCGGCACCGACGGCACGGTCTGGGGCGGCGAGTTCCTCAGGGCGACAGCGTCGGGCTTCCGGCGAGTGGCGCGCCTGCGCCCGTTCCAGCTCCCCGGCGGCGAGGCGGCGGCGCGCCAGCCATGGCGCTCGGCGCTCGGCGTACTTCACTCGTTGGCGGGGGAGGCGATGTGGGACATCGACGTCCCGCCGGTGGCTCACGGAAGGGCGCGGCGCGAGGTCCTGGACTCGCTGTTGCGCGCGACCAGCTGTTCGGTGCGCACCTCAAGCGCGGGGCGCCTGTTCGACGCGGTGGCCTCGCTGCTCGGGCTGCGGCAGGAGTCGAGTTACGAGGCACAAGCGGCCATGATGCTGGAGCAGATCACGGCGCCGGTCGCGGCGGGGGCATACCCGTTCTCCTTGGTCGAGAGCCAGGGGGAAGACGGCGCGCCGATGGTTGACCTGGACTGGCGTCCCGTCGTCCGCGGTGTGCTGGACGATCTGCGGTGCGGGACCGCCGCCTCCGCTGTCGCGGGCAGGTTCCATGGCACCATGGCGCGGATGATCGCGGCGACGGCGGAATGGGTGGGGTTGAGCCGGGTGGTGCTGACCGGCGGCTGCTTCCAGAACGCCGCCCTGCTCTCGTTCGCCGCGCGCGAGCTGGGGAACCGGCGATTCGAGGTGGTGACGCACTGCCGCATTCCGCCGAACGACGGCGGGCTCGCCGTAGGGCAGGCGATGGTGGCGGCACACCAGCTGCTGGAAGGCAGGGGGTAGCCCCGTGTGTCTTGGCATTCCAGGCGAGATCCTCGAGACGCACGCCGGGCCCGGCGCTCTGCGGTACGGCACCGTCCGGTTCGGCGGGGCGAGCCGCGAGGTGTGCCTCGAGTACGTCCCCGAGGCGGGCATCGGGGACTACGTCATCGTGCACGTGGGCCTTGCTTTGAGCCGGATCTCGCCGGAGGATGCGGAGGAAACGTTCCGGTATCTCGAGGAGATGCAGGAGCTGGCCGACCTCGGCGACGAGCTGCAGGCGCTGGGGCAGTCGGAGGTCCCGTGAAGTACCTGGACGAGTACCGGAACGGGGCGGCCGCACAGCGCTACGCCGAGACGCTCCGCGCCCTCGTCACGCGGCCGTGGACGCTGATGGAGGTATGCGGCGGCCAGACGCATTCGATCGTCCGCTACGGGATCGACGAGATGCTGCCGCCGGGCGTCACGCTGGTTCACGGGCCTGGCTGCCCGGTGTGCGTGACGCCGGTCGCGATCCTCGACCGGGCGTTCCGCATCGCCCGGCGGCCCGGGGTGGTGTTCGCCTCGTTCGGCGACATGCTGCGCGTGCCGGGCACGAGCGACGACCTGCTGCACGTGCGTGCCGAAGGCGGTGACGTCCGGGTGGTGTACTCCCCGCTCGATGCGGTGGCGATCGCGGAGCGGGAGCCCGAGCGCGAAGTGGTGTTCTTCGCGGTGGGCTTCGAGACCACCGCGCCGGCCAACGCCATGGCCGTGAAGCTCGCCGCCAACCAGCACCTCACCAATTTCAGCCTGCTGGTCGCCCAGGTGCGCGTGCCGCCCGCGCTCGAGGTCATCCTGAGCGAGCCGGAGTGCCGGGTGCAGGCCTTTCTCGCCGCCGGTCACGTGTGCACGGTGATGGGCACGGCGGAATACGAACCCCTGGTGAATCGTCACCACGTGCCGGTCGTGGTGACCGGATTCGAGCCGCTGGATCTCCTCCAGGGTGTCGCCATGGCGGTGCGGCAGCTGCAGGAAGGGCGCAGCCAGGTCGAGATCCAGTACGCGCGCGTCGTGCGTCCCGAGGGGAACGCCATCGCCCGCGGCGCGATCGAAGAAGTGTTCGAGGTCACCGATCGCACCTGGCGCGGCCTCGGCCCGATCGCCCGCAGCGGGCTCGGGCTGAACGAGCGCTATGCGGCGTTCGACGCCGAGCGGCGGTTCCCCGATGCGACTCCCGACGCCCTGGAGGACCCGGATTGCCAGGCGGGCCTGGTACTGCAGGGGCGGATGCGGCCCCAGGAGTGTCCGGCGTTCGGGTCGCGGTGCACGCCGGAGCATCCGTTGGGCGCGCCGATGGTGTCCAGCGAGGGGGCGTGCGCAGCGTACTGGCTGTATCGCCGTCGCCGTGCTGCGGCGGTAGCCTGATGGGCGGCGCAGTCGTGTGCCCGGTGCCGCTGCCCGCGGGCCAGCGCATCCTCCTCGCGCACGGAGGCGGCGGGCGCATGACGCGCGACCTGGTGGAGCAGCTGTTCGTCCCCGCCTTCCGGAACGACGTGCTCGCGGCGCTCCACGATTCGGCGGTGCTGGACGTGCCCGCCAGCCGGCTCGCGTTCACCACCGACAGCTTCGTCGTGCGGCCGACGTTCTTCCCCGGCGGCGATGTCGGGACGCTCGCCGTGAACGGGACGGTCAACGACCTTGCGATGAGCGGTGCGCGCCCGCTGTACCTCGGTCTCGGGTTCATTCTCGAGGAAGGGCTCGCGGTGGACGACCTGGCCCGCGTGGTCGCCTCGGTCCAGCGCGCGGCAGGTGAGGCTGGCGTCGCGGTCGTCGCCGGCGACACCAAGGTCGTCGAGCGCGGGAAGGGCGACGGCATCTACATCACCAGTTCGGGCGTGGGCGTGGTCGTAGCGCGCCGCCCCGTCACCCCCACCCAGGTCCGGCCGGGCGACGCTGTTCTCGTGAGCGGGCCCGTCGGCCAGCATGGCGTCGCGGTAATGGCGGTGCGGGACGGCCTCAAGTTCAGCTCGCCGATCCTGAGCGACTGTGCGAGCGTGGCGGCGCCGGTGCTGGCGTTGCTCGAGGCGGGCCTCGACGTGCACTGCCTGCGCGACCCGACGCGGGGCGGCGTCGCAACGGTACTGAACGAGATCGCCTCGCAGGCGGGGTGCGAGATCGCCGTGCACGAGAGCGCGGTGCCGGTCGGTGAGGACGTGGCGGGCGCCTGCGAGGTCCTCGGTCTCGATCCGCTCTACGTGGCGTGCGAGGGACGCTTCCTCGCGTTCGTCGCTCCGGGCGACGCGGAGGCCGCGCTCGCGCTGCTCGGCGCGCGGGTCGACACGGCGCGGGCCGCCCGGATCGGCACGGTCCGCGCGGCCGGGACGCCGGGGCTTGTGACGCTCCGAACGGTGGTGGGCGGGGAACGGGTGCTGGATCTGCTGTCGGGGGAACAGTTGCCGAGGATCTGTTAGGGAGTTGGTGGGTGGTAGGTGGTAGGGCATCGATGTTGCCGCCGTCGCCTTTCCCACAAGCCACAACCTACAACCCACCACCCGCCGCTGTCCCCCCTTTCTTCTCCGGCCTCAGCTCACCATCATCCACGGCCCAGTGACGAGCCCCACCGCCCCCCCCGCCATCCGCTGCCGCGCGCTCGTCAAGCGCTACAAGGACGTCGTCGCCGTCGCCGGACTCGACCTCGACGTCCACGCCGGCGAGTGCTTCGGGCTCTTGGGCCCGAACGGCGCCGGGAAGACGACCACCGTGGAGATGCTGGAGGGCCTGATTTCCCCCGACGCCGGCGAGGTCGAGCTGCTCGGCATGCGGTGGGATCGCAACGAGCATGCGCTGCGCGAGCGGCTCGGCGTAGCCCTGCAGGAGACGAAGCTCGCCGACCGGCTCACGGTGGCGGAGGTGATTCGCCTGTTCCACAGCTTCTACCGGAGCGGCCGTACGGTGGGCGAGGTTCTGGAAGTCGTCGCGCTGGGCGAGAAGCGCAACGCGTGGGTCGAGAAGCTGTCGGGAGGGCAACGGCAGCGCCTCGCCATTGCGTGCGCGCTGGTGGGCGATCCGGACATCCTCTTCCTGGACGAGCCGACCACCGGTCTCGATCCGCAGTCGCGCCGCCAGCTGTGGGATGTGGTCGCCGCGTTCAAGCGGGGCGGCGGGACGGTGGTCCTTACCACCCACTACATGGAAGAGGCCGAGCGCCTGTGTGACCGGGTGGCGGTGATGGATCACGGCAAGATCATCGCGCTGGGCACGCCGCGCGAGCTCATCGCGTCGCTGGGCGCTGAGGAAGTGGTGGAGTTCTCGCTCGGCGAGGGCGCTGCGACCCCGACCGATGCGGTCCTGGCCTCGCTGCCGGGTGTCACGGCGGTGCGCCGCGACGGGCCGCGCTTCACCCTGACGGTGAGTGAGGTGCACCGGGCGGTGCCGGGCCTGCTGGCCGAGTTGCAACGCGGCGGTGTGGAACTGACCGCGCTGGTGACGCATCACGCGACGCTGGAAGACCTGTTCCTCAGCCTGACCGGGAGGCATTTGCGGGATGAGTGACGGGGAGGTGATGAAGTGATGTTGTGATGAAGTGATGAGGTGAGTCGAATTGTCATCACCCCATTACCTCTTCACATCATCACTGTGCTCACCGCCAAGCTTGGGAGGAATGCCGATTCGATGGAGTACCTTCGTCCGCTTTGGCAATTGACGCTGGCCCGCTTCCGGGAGCAGCTCCGGCAGCCGGAGGTGCTGTTCTGGGTCTTCGCCTTCCCGCTGCTGTTGGCGGTCGCGCTGGGGCTCGCGTTCCGCAACCGCCCGCCCGAGGTGATCCGCGTGGCGGTCGAGGCGGGCCGGGGCGCGGACTCCGTGGCGGCCCTCCTCAACCGCGTGAGCGGGCTCAGGTCTGCGGTGCTCCCGTCTGCGGAGGCCGCCGAGCAGCTGCGCAAAGGGAGCGTCACGCTCGTCGTGGTGCCGGGCAACCCATTGCTCTACCGGTTCGATTCGACGCGGTCGGAGAGCCGCCTGGCCCGGTTGGTCACCGACGACGCGCTGCAGCGGGCCCTGGGCCGCAGGGACGTGCGAGCGGTGACGGAGCAGAAGGTGATGGAGAAGGGCTCGCGGTACATCGACTTCCTGATCCCCGGCCTCCTGGGGCTCAACCTGATGGGTACCGGAATGTGGGGCATGGGCTACGCGGTGGTGGATGCCCGGAAGCGCAAGCTCATGAAGCGGCTGTTGGCGTCACCGATGCGTCGCAGCGAGTACCTGCTCTCGTTCATCGTGGCGCGACTGGTCATGCTCGGACCGGAGGTGGTGCTGCTGCTCGGATTCGGCATGCTCGCTTTCGGCGTGCCGATGCGCGGCTCGGTCGTGAGCCTCGCGATCGTCGTGCTGATCGGGGCGATGTGCTTCGCCGGTCTGGGCCTGCTGACGGCGAGCCGGGCGCGCACCATCGAGATGGTCTCCGGCCTGATGAACCTCATCATGATGCCGATGTGGATCCTGTCGGGAGTGTTCTTCTCGTCGGCCAACTTCCCCGCGGTGATGCAGCCGCTGATCAAGGCGCTGCCGCTGACGGCGCTGAACGACGCGCTGCGGGCCGTGATCCTGGACGGTGCGTCGCTCGGGGCCGTGGCGGTGCCGGCGGGCATCTGCGCGGCGTGGGGCGTGGTCTCGTTCGTGGTCGCCCTCAAGATCTTCCGCTGGCTGTAGTGGCGGCCTGACGGCTGCGTTCGCGCCCGCCGCCGCCCGCGGCGCACAGAGCCGGCATCGCACCGGGGCGCTCGTCTGCGCATATTCCCCGGTTCACGGAAGCGCCGGAGAGGCTGCATGATCTGGGAAGCCCTGACCCTCGTCCTCGCCGCCGCGTCTCAGGGCGGGACCGCGCCACCGCGGCCCAGGCCGCAGCTCGTCGTCGTCATCACGATCGATCAGTGTCGCGCCGACTACCTGGATCGCTGGCGGTCGCAGCTGACCGGGGGTCTCGCGCAGCTGCTGCGGCGAGGCGCGGTCTTCACGGACGCGTATCAGGACCACGCGATGACGGAGACGGCCCCGGGGCACGCCACGGTGCTGTCCGGGCGCAACCCGCATTCGACCGGCATCTTCCACAACGAGGAGGGCGTCGAGGATTCCAGCGCCGCCCTCATCGGCGTGAGCGGCCCCGGCGCCTCGCCGTTCCGCTTCCGCGGCACGGCGCTGTACGACTGGATGGCCGCGCGCTATCCCAATTCCCGCGCGCTCTCCGTGAGCCGCAAGGATCGCGCGGCCATTCTCCCGATGGGCCGCGCGCGGCAGCAGGTGTACTGGTATCAGAGCGGGCGGTTCACTACGAGCCGCTACTACGCCGACACGCTGCCGGAATGGCTCCGGGCCTTCAACGCCGGCGTGGCGGCGGCTTACGCACCAGGGAAGGCCTGGACGCTGCTGCTGCCGGCGAAGGACTACGCCGAGCCCGACAGCGAGCCATACGAACACCGCGGGCGCGACTTCAGCTTCCCGCACGTCCTGCCGGGGGATCCGGCGGCTGCGGCGCAGGCGGTGATGGCGACGCCGTTCATTGATTCGCTCACCCTCGCGCTGGCGCTCGACGGGGTGGAGCAGCTGCAGCTGGGCACGGGCCCCCAGCCGGATCTGCTTGCGATCAGCCTCTCGGCCACGGACTATATCGGGCACGCCTACGGCCCGGACTCGCGGGAGATCCACGACCAGGTGCTCCATCTCGATCGCTACCTGGGCACGTTTCTCGACTCGCTGGCCCGGCTGCGTGATCCGCGTCGCATCATCATCGCGCTGACCGCCGACCACGGCGTCACGTCCTACCCTGAATGGTCGCGCGCCCACGGCGACCCGGCCGCGCGCGCGGTCAGCCTCGACACCCTGATCCACGGGACTCAGGAGGCGTTGACCGCCAGGGCGGGGCCCGGCCCGTGGATCCGGTTCTTCGATCTGGGCATGCTGGCGATGGATCGCGCAGGGTTGGAGGCCAAGGGAATCAACGTGGACTCCGTGGTCGGCGATCTCGCGGCGCGAATGCGGGAGACTCCGGGCGTGCTCCGGGTGGATACGCCGCTCCGTCTCGCCGCCGCGGACACGGTGACGGACGCGATCGCCCGCCGGTGGCTCAACGCGATCCCTCCGGACGTGGGCGTCGCCCTGGTCGTCACGCTCCGTCCCCACGACGTCTGGGCGGGCCCGCCAAGCGCCGAACACGGGCAGCCGTCGTATGACGACACCCACGTGCCGTTGGTCATCGCGGGGCCGGGTGTCAAGCCGGGGCGCTACTCGAGGCGCGTGCAGGTGGCTGACGTGGCGCCGACGCTCGCCCGCCTGATCGGCGTGACGCCGCTCGAGCCGCTGGACGGGCGGGCACTCACCGGGGCGCTCGACCGGTGATGACGTGACCCGATGAAGGCCGTCGTCATCACCAAAGCCGGGGGCCCTGAAGTGCTCCAGCTTCGCGAGGTCCCGGCTCCGCAGCCCGCCGCGGGCGAGATCCTGGTGCGCGTCCGCGCGGCTGGGGTCAACCGCGCGGACATCCTCCAGCGGATGGGCCAGTACCCTGCGCCGCCGGGCGCCCCGGTCGACATCCCGGGGCTCGAATACGCGGGCGAGGTGGCGGCGCTGGGCACCGGAGCGCTGGCCTGGAACGTCGGCGACTCCGTGATGGGCCTGGTGCCAGCGGGCGCGTACGCGGAGCGCGTGACGGTCAACGAGTCGCTCGCGCTGCGGGTGCCCTCGGGTTGGTCGTTCGAGCAGGCGGCGGCGGTGCCGGAGGCGTTCATCACGGCGCACGACGCCCTGTTCCGCCAGATGCGACTGCAGGCCGGTGAGCGCCTGCTCATTCACGCGGTCGGGAGTGGCGTCGGCACCGCCGCTCTGCAGCTCGCGAAGGCGTTCGGGGTCCGGACGTTCGGCACCTCGCGCAGCGCAGCCAAGCTCGAGCGGGCGCGCGCCCTCGGCCTCGAGGTGGCGATCGACAGCTCCCGGGAGGATTTCGCCACAGTCATCCAGCGGCACACCGGCGGCGAGGGCGTGGACGTGGTGCTGGACCTGGTGGGCGGGCCGGTCCTGGCGGGCAGCATCCAGGCGCTGTCGCGCGGCGGGAGGATGATCGTCGTCGGGCTCACCGGAGGTCGCAACGCCTCGATCGACCTGGGCGCCGTCCTCAGCAAGCGCCTGGCCATCGTGGGCACCGTGCTGAGGGCGAGGTCGCTGGAAGAGAAGATCGGCGTCACCGCGCACTTCGCCGCGGACGTCCTGCCGCTGCTCGAGGGCGGCATCGTCCGGCCGGTGGTGGAGCGGTGCTACCCGCTGGCTCAGGCTGCGGAGGCGCACCGGCGGCTGGAATCGGATGCCGTGTTCGGGAAACTGGTGCTGCGGTGTGACGAGGCGGCTGGCGGTGGATAGCCGGGAGGGACTATGGCGGTGCTGAAGCTCTCGGCGAAATCGACCGAGACGATCGAGTACTTGGAGGCAGTGCTCAAGGAGGCCGATCACTTCGCTGCCCTGGTCGAGCAGTACGCGGCCGCCAAGAAGGGCGGCGACGCATACGCCACGCAGGTGTCGCGCGAGCTCGGGCAGCTGCGCCAGAAGGCGATGGCGCGTAACCTCGGCTTCATCGCCGACGCGGCCGGCCAGCTCGGCGTGATGGCGTCCCGGGGCGGGAGCCCGATGATGAAAGCCCGGGTGCTGCGGGACGGCGTGGCGTCGTTCCGCGCACTCGTTGAGCGCACCATCAAGGCGACTATCACGGCCGACGAGTCGGGGCAGAAGGAGAAGGCGTACCAGGCTGAGAAGGCGATGAAGGCCCAGGTCGAGGCGGTGAAGGCGAGGGTGTTGGCGGAGGAAGCCAAGGAGGCAGCCAAGGCTGCAGCCGTAGTGCTCGCCCAGCCCGCGGCCGCCGCCCCGGAGCCCGCCGCGCCAAAGCCCGCTGCTGCGCCGGCCCCGGCCGCGGCAAAGCCGGCCGCCGCGCCGACGACGGCTCCCGCATCGGCCGGCGCACCGCAGGCCGGGCCACCACCCGCTGCGCCCGCTCCGGCGCCGTCCAAGCCGGCGGCCGCGCCTCAGGTGCCCGCCGCGCCCGCGCGCGCGCCGAAGGCGCCGGCCTCACCACCGCCTCCGGCCGCGCCCGACAAGCCGCGAGCGGCGGAACCAGTGCCCACCAAACCACAGAACTAGAGCCTAGGGGACAGGGATGGCGACGCTCGACAAGTTCATCGAGGTGATGTTCCAGCAGGGCGCCTCAAACATGCGCCTCGCCAGCGGCTCGGCGGTGATGCTGGAAGTGGAGGGCTCCGACCGCCCCGTCACCAAGGATCTCTTGACCAAGCCGAAGATCATGGCGCTGGTGCGGGAGATCGCACCCGACGGCATGAAAGACCACCTCGACGCCGAATCGCGGATGGCGTTCGGCTACGCAGTGGAAGGCAAGCGCGTGGACGTCGAGATCGTCCATATGGGCGACGATGTCGCGGTGACGGTCGCCCCCGCAAAACCGCGCCGCTCGAGTGCGGCGATCTCCATGCCGATGGAGGCGCGCAGCCCGGCGGCGGGGCCCCCGGCTGCCACGGCCGTGCCCCGGCGTGCGCCCACGGCGGCGGTCTCGGCGGCATCGGCGGCCGCGGAGGAACGGATCCAGGGGTTCCTGCGCACGCTGGTCGAGTCGGGCTCGTCGGACCTCCACCTGCGGGTCGGCGAGCCGCCGATCACCCGCAAGTCCGGCGTGATGAAGCGGTTCGAAGACCACGAGCCGCTCACCCTCGAGGAGATGGAGGCGTTGCTGTTCTCCATCATGCCGGACCGCAATAAGCAGGAGTTCGCGGAGAGCAACGACACCGACTTCGCCTACGAGATCCTCGACCTCGCCCGCTTCCGCTGCAACGTGCTCAAGGACCGCCACGGTCCTGCCGCGGTGTTCCGGGTCATTCCGACCAAGGTGCAGACCGCCGAAGAGCTGGGCCTGTCGGACGACGTGCAGAAGCTGTGCTTCCTGACCAAGGGCCTCGTGCTGGTCACCGGCCCGACCGGTTCGGGGAAGTCGACTACACTGGCCGCGATGATCGACCTGATCAACCGCAAGCGCACCGATCACATCATCACGATCGAAGACCCGATCGAGTTCGTGCATCCCAACAAGAGCTGCATCATCACCCAGCGGCAGGTCGCCCTGCACACCGACTCGTTCAAGCGGGCCCTCCGCGCCGCGCTGCGCGAGGACCCCGACATCGTGCTGGTCGGTGAAATGCGGGACCTCGAGACCGTCGCCATCGCCATCGAAACCGCGGAGACGGGGCACCTGGTCTTCGGCACGCTGCACACCACGACGGCGGCGTCCACGGTGGACCGTATCATCGATCAGTTCCCGGCCGACCGGCAGAGCCAGATCCGCGTGATGCTCTCCGAATCGCTGAAGGGCGTGGTGGCGCAGATCCTCTGCAAGAAGATCGGCGGGGGGCGCGTCGCGGTGCGCGAGATCCTGCTCGCCATTCCGGCCATCGCCAACCTGATCCGCGAGGGCAAGACCTTCCAGATTCCCTCGATGATCCAGACCAACAAGAAGATCGGGATGATCACGCTCAACGATGCCCTCATGGAGGTCGTCGAGAAGAAGCTCGTGGAGCCGGCGGAAGCCTACATGAAGTGCGCGGACAAGTCCGGGCTGGAGGCCATGCTGAAGGCGAAGGGCCACGACATGGGGTTCCTGAAGACGCTGCAGACGTAGCGGGAAGACGACGTGCGACGGGGAGGTGATGAGGTGATGGAGGAGATGACGTGAGGACGTGATGACGGGCGCGGCATCATCACATCGTCACCTCATCACGTTTATCACTCCATCACCTTCCCGTTGAGTCCTACCTCAGCGCATAGCTGCTCAGCACCTTCACGTAATTCGCCCGCTCGAACGCCTCGGGATTCGCCGCCGACCGCTGGCTCAGGCTGCCGCGCATCTGCCGGATCGATTCGTACTCGTGCTCGTTCATCCATTGCCCCAGCTCGCGGCGCACCTTCGCCAGATGCGGGATGCCGTGCCTGAGCAAAGCCGAGGCCATCATCGCGACGTTGGCACCGGCCATCATCGCCTTGAGCACCTCGGGCGCCTCGTGCACGCCGCCGGTGACGGCGAGGTCGGTCTGGATCCGGCCGTAGAGGACCGCCACCCAGTGCAACCGCAGCAGGAGCTCGTACGGCTGGCTCAATGAGAGCGAGCTCACCACCTCCAGGTTCTCGAGGTCGAGGTCCGGCTGGTAGAAGCGGTTGAACAGCACCAGCGCGTTCGCGCCGGCCTCCTCGAGGCGGCGGGCCACGTTGGCGAAGGCCGTGAACTGGTGCCCGACCTTCACGGCGAGCGGGATGTGGATGGCCGCCTTCACGTCGCGCACCAGGTCGCAGTACTGCTGCTCCACGGCGGCGCCGGTGAGGTGCGAGTCGGTGGGGATGAAATAGACGTTCAGCTCGAGCGCGTCGGCGCCGGCCTGCTCGATCTTGCGGGCGTACTCAACCCAGCCGCCACTGGAGACGCCGTTGATGCTGCCGATGACGGGGATGCCCAGCGCCGCCTTCGCCTGGCGGATGTGCTCGAGATAGCCGTCGGGCCCGAGGTTGTAGCTCTGGAGGTCGGGGAAGTAGCTCAACGCCTCGGCGTAACTGTCGGTTCCCGTCGAGAGCGCCCGGTCCAGCTCCTCGCCCTCGCGGGCGATCTGTTCCTCGAACAGCGAGTGGAGCACCACCGCGGCGGCGCCCGCCTCCTCCAACTTCCGCAGGTTGTCGAGATCCTCGCACAGCGGCGAGGCCGAGGCCACGAGCGGGCTCGACAGCGAGAGCCCGAGATAGTCGGTCGACAGGTCGGTCATGGCTGTCCCTCGCCGTTGCCGCCGTTGCCAGTCATGGCCGCCATGTAGGTGTACGTCCGCCAGCGGTCGGCCACGTCGTGTTGCGCCAGCTCGCCGAGCTTCTTCGCCGCCGCCGGATCGCTGTGCGCCAGCATCGTGTAGCGCGTTTCGCTCTTGGTGTACTCGGTCAACGGCAGCGAAGGTGCCTTCGAATCCAGGAGGAGCGGGTTCTTGCCCTGGGTCGCCAGGGCCGGATTGTAGCGCAACAGCGGCCAGTACCCGGTCTGCACGGCGATCTTCTGCTGGTTCAGCCCGTACAACATGTCGTAGCCGTGGTTGATGCAGTGGCTGTAGGCCACGATGAGCGACGGGCCATCGTAGGCGTCCGCCTCGAGGAACGCGCGCACCGTCTGCGCGTCGTCGCCCCCCATCGCGACCCGGGCCACGTAGACGCTGCCGTAGGCCATCGCCATGAGCGTCAGGTCCTTCTTGGCGTTCGGCTTGCCGCCGGCGGCGAACTTGGCTACGGCGCCGCGCGGCGTAGCCTTGGACGCCTGGCCGCCGGTATTGGAGTACACCTCGGTGTCGAGCACCAGGACGTTGACGTTGCGGCCTGACGCCAGCACGTGGTCGAGGCCGCCGAACCCGATGTCATAGGCCCAGCCGTCGCCGCCCACGATCCACACGCTCTTCCTGACGAGCGCGTCGGCCAAGGACTCCAGCATGCGGGCCTCCGGATCCGGGAGCGACGCCAGCAGCGTCTTCAGTTGGGCGACCCGCTCCCGCTGCGCGGCGATGCGCCCCTCGGTGGACTGGTCGGCGCCCACCAGCGCGCCCGCCAGCCCTTCGCCCAGCCGGCCGGCCATCCGGAGCACCAGCTCACGGGCGAACTCGGCCTGCTTGTCGATGGAGAGCCGCATTCCCATCCCGAACTCGGCGTTGTCCTCGAACAGGGAGTTGGACCAGGCCGGTCCGCGGCCCTCGCCGTTCATCGCCCACGGCGTCGTGGGCAGGTTGCCCCCGTAAATGGACGAGCAGCCCGTCGCGTTGGCCACGATGGCGCGGTCGCCGAACAGCTGGCTCATGAGCTTGACGTACGGCGTCTCGCCGCACCCGGTGCACGCGCCCGAGAACTCGAACAGCGGCCGGAACAGCTGCACGTCCTTGATCTGATCGGGGCGCAGCACCGTGCGGTCGGTCTCCGGCAGCGAGAGGAAGAACTCCCAGTTGGCCGCTTCCGGCTCACGCAGCGGCAGCTGCGGCTGCATGTTGAGCGCCCTCAGCTTGGCTTCGCTCTTGTTCTTCACGGGGCACGCCTCGACGCACAGGCCGCACCCCGTGCAGTCCTCCGGCGCCACCTGGAGCAGGTAGCGGCGCTCCTTGAACTCCCTCCACCGCGCCGCCGCCGACTTGAACGTGGGCGGCGCGCCCGCGAGCACCGACGCGTCCACCACCTTGGCGCGGATCGTGGCGTGCGGGCAGACCAGCACGCACTTGCCGCACTGAATGCAGATCTTCTCATCCCACACCGGAAGGTCGACCGCGATGTTGCGCCGCTCCCACTGCGTCGTGCCGGTGGGATAGGTGCCATCGTCGGGCAGCGCACTCACGGGGAGCAGGTCGCCGCGGCCCGCGATGATCTCCGCCGTCACCTTCTGGACGAACTCCGGGGCCTGGGCCGGGACCGGCGGCCGGATGTCGAAGGTGCTGGTGACCCGCTGCGGGATTTTCACCTCGTGCAGTTCCGCGAGGGCCGCGTCCACAGCGGCGAAGTTCTTCTTCACCACCGAGCCGCCGCGCTTCCCGAAGGTATGCTCGATCGCCTCCTTGATGGCGGTGATCGCCTCGTCCTTGGGCAACACCCCGCTGATGGCGAAGAAACAGGTCTGCATCACGGTGCTGATGCGGCCGCCGAGCCCGGCGCCCTGGGCCACCTTGTACCCGTCGATGACGAACAGCTTGAGGTGCTTGTCGAGGATGTCCTGCTGCGTCTTGCGCGGCAGGTGCTCCCACACCTCGTCGGGCCCGAACGGTGTGTTTAGTAGCACCGGAGCCCCCGCCTCGGCCGGCGCCAGCAGGTCGTAGCGCTCCAGGAACGTGAAGTTGTGGACCGCGATGAAGTTGGCCCGGCTGATGAGGTAGGTGGACCGGATCGGCTTCGCGCCGAACCGCAGGTGCGAGGTCGTGATCGTGCCCGACTTCTTGGAGTCGTACACGAAATAGCCCTGCGCGTAGTTGTCCGTCCCCTCGCCGATGATCTTGATCGAGTTCTTGTTGGCGCTCACCGTCCCGTCGGCGCCGAGGCCGTAGAACAGCGCCCGCACCGTCCCGGGATCCTCGGTCGAGAACGCCGGGTCGTAGGCCAGGCTGGTGCGCGTGACGTCGTCCTCGATCCCCACCGTGAAATGGTTCTTGGGCTCGGTCGAGGCCATCTCGTCGAACACGCCCTTGACCATCGCCGGCGTGAATTCCTTGGAGGAGAGCCCGTACCGCCCGCCGATCACGCGCGGGAAGGAGGGCAGGGGCGGCTGCGCGCCGCTCATCGTCTCGACCAGGGCCGTGAGCACGTCCTGGTACAGCGGCTCGCCCGCGCTCCCGGGCTCCTTGGTCCGGTCGAGCACCGCAATCGTCTCCACCGTCTTGGGCAGCGCGGCGGCGAAGTGCCGGACCGAGAACGGCCGGAACAGGCGCACCTTGAGGGCGCCGACCTTTTCGCCCCGGGCGACGAGGTAGTCCACCGCTTCCTCGGCTGCCTCCGCTCCCGAGCCCATCAACACGATCACACGCTCGGCGTCGGGAGCGCCCACGTAGTCGAACAGGTGGTACGCGCGTCCCACCACCTTCGCGAACCGGTCCATCACGCGCTGCACGATGCCGGGACAGGCGAGGTAGTACGGATTCACCGCCTCGCGGGCCTGAAAGTACACGTCCGGGTTCTGAGCGGAGCCGCGGAGCACCGGGTGGTCCGGGGAGAGCGCCCGCGCCCGGTGCGCCCGCACGGTGTCGTCGTCGATCATGGCGCGCAGGTCGTCCTGCGTCAGCTCCTCGATCTTGGCGACCTCGTGGGACGTTCGGAACCCGTCGAAGAAATGCAGGAACGGGATGCGCGATTCGAGCGAAGCCGCCTGGGCGATCACGGCCAGGTCCGTGACCTCCTGGATCGAGTTCGACGAAAGGAGCGCGAAGCCGGTCGCCCGTGTGGCCATCACGTCGCTGTGGTCGCCGAAAATGGACAGCGCCTGCGCCGCCAGCGCGCGCGCGGCCACGTGGAACACCGTGGAGGTGAGCTCCCCGGCGACCTTGTACATGTTCGGGATCATCAGCAGCAGGCCTTGCGACGACGTGAACGTCGTCGCCAAGGCGCCCGACTGGAGCGCGCCGTGCAGCGCGCCGGCGGCGCCGCCCTCGCTCTGCATCTCCACCACCGTGGGCACCGTCCCCCACAGGTTGGGACGCTTCTCCGAGGCCCACTGGTCGGACCACTCGCCCATCGGGGACGAAGGGGTGATCGGGTAGATCGCGATGACTTCGTTGAGCTGATAAGCGACCCTGGCGGCCGCCTCGTTCCCGTCGATCGTCAGCTTCTGCTTGCCCATGGTTTCTCCGTGCCGCGCGCGCCGGTGCCCTGGACGCACCCAGGCTGGGTGGTCCAGCTGGCAGCACCGTCGTGCTCCAGGTTCCGCAAGTTGCGTTCCTAGTCTTGGCTTGCGATCTGGCTTCTGGTAAGTGATTGCTGCGAAAGGTGATACGGTCGAGCCGGCGACCCTCAGGCCTCCGGCTCGACGATCGCGATGGGGCTAGGCGGTCAGCACTGACTCGAGAACCGCCACGGCGATCCTCACGCGCTCTTCGCCTTGGCGGCGTCACCGCCGAGGTGCTTGTCCAGCATCTCGGTGAAGTAGGGCAGGGGAGCGGCCCCGAGGACGCCGTCCACGACGGTGCCGCCCTCGAACAGCGCCACGGTCGGAATGCTCCGGATGCCGTAGGTCTGCGAGGTGACGGGGTTCTCGTCCACGTTCATCTTCGCCACGCGCAGGCGGTCGGCGTACAGCTCGGCCACCTTCTCCAGCACCGGGCCCACCGCGCGGCACGGGCCGCACCACGGCGCCCAGAAATCGACCAGGACCGGGCCGTTGGCCTTGAGGACATCGGTCTCGAAGGTGGAATCGCTGACGACAGTCACGTTGCTCACGGGTCATTGCTCCTTGGGTGTCTTGGTTGCCTGCCCGGCGGCCGTTCGCACCTCAGTCTCCCGGGCGGCGCCGGCCGCGCCCCGTCGACGTATCGCAGTGACGGAGACAGTCGAGCATCCGCACGACGCGCGAATCGGCGATGGTGTACCACACGTTGGAGCCGTTGCGCCGTCCCGCCACGATGCCGGCCGCCCGCATCCGCGCCAGCTGCTGGGAGACGAGCGCCTGAGGTGCATCCAGGCTCTCCTGGAGCTGGGTCACTGTCTGCTCGCCCGGCTCGAGCAGCTCGACGATCCGCAGTCGCACCGGGTGGCCAAGCACGCGGACCATCTCGGCGGCTTCGGCCAGGACGCGCGGGTCGAGCGGTGCCTGACGCAGCGGAGCAGTCATGGTGACATAGTAACATACCTATGTCTCTATGACAAGGGGACCCACCCCCCAACCCCCGGGGCGCAGGGTCCGGGGGTTGGGGTGGCCACTCTCGCTCTTGACAATAGTCGTGACAACGGATATCATGTCGCCATGGTGAAGCGCCTCCAGGACGAACTCAGGCAGACGCGGCCGTTCCGGACCCTCGAAGAGGAGGTGCTGGTCGGCGTGGCGCGCACGGCTGATGCGCTCGAGCGCGGGTTCGTGGGCGTCTTCAAGACCGTGGGGCTCTCCACCACGCAGTACAACGTGCTGCGGATCCTCCGGGGTGCAGGCGGACCGGGACTCTCCTGTGGCGACATCACGGAGCGCATGGTCACCAGGGACCCAGACCTGACGCGGCTTCTGGATCGGCTCGAGGCGCGACACCTGGTCAGCCGGGCGCGGGACGGAGAGGATCGCCGCGTCGTGACGACCCGGATCACGCAGGCGGGACTATCGTTGCTTGAAGAGCTCGAGGCTCCGCTCGCGGCGGCGCAGCGGCGACTCCTCGGGCACATGGGTGAGAAGCGGCTGCGTGCCCTGGCGGATCTTCTCGATGAGGCGCGTTCGATCTCTGGATAGGCGCTTGCTTTGCACCAACAGTTGTTATGACGACTAGCGTTAGCACGTACAACACCAGCAGCCCGACTTGAGGAGGACATGACCATGCAGTTCGCAACGACCAAGCAGCAGTGGGCCTTCGATCTCGTGCACTCGAGCGTCAACTTCACCGTGCGCCACCTGGTGGTCTCGAAGGTGCGCGGCCGGTTCACCAAGTGGGAGGGCACGCTCGCGATGGACGAGCGCGACCCGAGCGGCGGTCAGGTGGAGGTCGTCATCGACGCGGGGAGCATCGACACCGGCGTGGAGCAGCGCGATGGGCATCTCAGGTCGGCGGACTTCTTCGACGTCGAGCGTTTCCCCACGATCTCATTCACGAGCACGCGGGTCGAGAAGGCGGGCGCCGGCGCGCTCACGGTGGCCGGCGATCTGACGATGCACGGCGTGACGCGTCCGGTGGTGCTCGACGTCGAGTACGCCGGGAGCGCCAAGGACCCCTGGGGAGGCATACGGGCGGGATTCAGCGCTCGCGTGTCGCTCGACCGCAAGGACTTCGGCCTGACCTACAACCAGCTCCTCGAGACGGGGGGCGTGGTGGTCGGCGAGACCGTGGAGGTCACGATCGATGCGGAGGTGGTGCAGCAGGCCGCGGCAGCGGCGTAGCCAGGGAAGCGAGCGACCGGAACGCGCGGCGGCTATCTTGTCCTCATGACCGCCGCCACGCCTTCCGGCCGGGCCGCAACGGAGCGCGAGATCCTCGCGCTCGTGGCTCAAGCGGGCCGCGCACCGCTCGCGGCCGTGCTCGACCGGGTGGTGGCGGCGCTGCAGCGCGGAATCCCGCACTACACGGGCGTCTACATCTACTGGCTGGAGGGGAGTGACGCGCTCGGGCTCCGCGCGTTTTGTGGGCGGCCGACCGACCACGTGCGCATCGCCGTGGGCGAGGGGATCTGTGGTCGCGCCGCGCGCGAAAAGCAGACGGTGGTGGTGGATGACGTGAGCGCGGATCCTGCCTACCTGGCCTGCAGCCTCGAGACGCGCAGCGAGATCGTCGTGCCGATCATGCGGGGCGCAACGGTGCTCGGCGAGATCGACATCGACTCGGACGTCGCCGCGGCCTTCACTCCCAGTGACCGGGCCTTTCTCGAGAAGCTCGCGGCCCTGATCGCAGCCCGGGCTCCCTGACTCTCACACCCTACACCCTACACCCTACACCCTACACCCTACACCCCGTCTTTCCCCCTCACGTCACCGTGTACTCCGGCCCGCTCCCGCCCTCGGGCGGGGTGAAGCGGCCGCCCTTGGCGCTGATCGCGCCGCACTGGACGCAATTGGGCGCATTGACGCGCAGCTGCCGTGCGCCGTGCTGGTCGGTGGTCCACTCGTAGACGCCCGCGGGGCACATGTTGATCCAGGTCGTGGCGAGGGCTTCGGGCACGTTGGTCTTGACCAGCAGGTGGTTGGGCTGCGTGTCGCGGGTGCGGTTCCCGCTGGCGTAGACGCTCGAGAGCTTGTCGAACGTCAGCTTCCCATCGGGCTTGGGATAGGCGCGCTGGCCGGGCGTCACGGGTCGAGCGGCGTCGGGCTGGATGGTGAACCGGCCGCCGGGGAACGTGCCCCGCGTCAGGGTCATGAGGCCGGCCAGTGCAGCGCCCGGCAAGAGGCCGGCGCCGAACGCCTGCCGCATGTTGCGGACGCGGTACAGGTCGCTCCCGATGAAGCTCCGCCGCACGGCCTCGTCGTAGCCGGACAGGGCTCCCAGCGCCGACGGGTCACGGCCCGCCTTCAGACAGGTGAAGATCGCCTCCGCCGCGAGAATCCCGGACCACATCGCGTAGTGGATCCCCTTGAGCGCCGGCACGTTGACGAAGCCGGCGGAATCGCCAGCGAGCACGGCACCGCGCAAGCTCAGCTGCGAGGGGAGGGCATAGAACCCGCCTTCGGGAATGGTCTTCGCTCCCCAGCCCGCGCGGGTCCCTCCCTCCAGGATGGGCCGGACCAGCGGATGCCGCTTGAGCTGCTGCAGCAGGTCGTGCACCGACAGCGAGGCGTCGGCGTAGTCGAGACCGGCGACGAGGCCGATCGACACCTGCCCCTCGCCCATCGGGTAGATGAAGCTCCCGCCGAATTCCGCGGCGGCTTTCCCCCAGCGGAGCGGCCAGCCCATCGTGTGGATCACGCGATCCAGCGGGCGCGGCACGTCCCACACCTCCTTCACACCGAGCGCGAACACCTGGGGGTTCTGGCCGGCCAGGCCGAAATGCTGGATCAGGGCCGTGGCCAGATGGCCGCTGCTCCCCTCGGCGATCACCGTCGCCTGGGCCACGATCTCCGCGCCCGGCTCGAAGTTGGCCTCGGGGCTGCCGTCGCGCCCCCGGCCCTTGTCGCCCGTCAGCACCCCGCGCACGGCGCCGTCGGACACGAGCGCCTTCGCGGCCGCGGTCTCGGTGAGGATCGTGACGCCCACCGCCTCCGCCTTCCCGGCCAGCCAGCGGGCGACCTCGCTGATAGAGGCGACGTGGTTGCCGTGATTGCGCATGGTCGGCGGGATGAGCGGCGCGCGCAGCGCGCGGCGCCCGGTGAGCAGGTACAGCGCCTCGCCGGGTACGGGGCCGCGGAAGGGCAGCTCGCGGTCGGGCAGGTCGGGGAAGAGCGACCGGAAGGCAACCGGGTTCACGACGGCGCCGGAGACCAGGTGCGCGCCCGGGTACTTGCCCTTCTCGACGACGGCGACCGGCACGTCGCCCAGGCGTTCCTTCACGTCGGGTGCGGTCTCGAGCAGTTGGGACAGCCGGATGGCACCCGCAAGACCGGCCGGTCCCGCCCCTACGAACAGCACGCCCACGTCGATGCGCTCGTTCGGGCCTGCTTCCGGCACGGCGAGGTATTCGGTGTGGTCGATCCAGGGCCGGTAATCAGCCGGTCGCGCAGTCACGTCGCCCTCCGGGAGCGGTGCGGGAAACTAGCGCACCCGCGCCCCGGCCGGGAAGCGTCACCGGCGCCGGCCGTCGCGGCCGGCCTATTCCGGCCTGGGTGCCCCGCCCCCGCCGCGCATACCGCGGAACACGTTGGACTGGAAGTTCTTCACCGCGGCCGGCATCTGCGCCCATTGGTCGTCGCGGAGGATGGCGTGTACATCGACGATCGACTTGGCGACGTCGTCGCGCGCGGCCTGGAAGAGCGGGCGCAGCTGCGGCATCAGGCCGATGAGCTGCGACGGCGCTGGCGTGTTGCCCACCTTCTGGAGTGCGCGGCGCAGCGAATCCACCCGCACGGCGTTGCGGGCGGCGAGTGAGTCGCGCAGCGGCTCGAGCAGCACCGCCTGGCCGGAGTCTAGCTTGAGGGAGTCGCGCATCGTGAGCGCGACGCCGGCGGGATTCGGCAGCGCCGAATCGATGCGCGCCACCAAGGCTTCAACCGAGAGTTGCGGGCGGAAGCCCCCCGCTCCGCCAAACCCGCCGCCGCCACCGCCGAAGCCACCACCGAAGCCACCCCCCCCGCCGCCTGCCCGCATCGCGTCGAGCGCCTGGCGCACGCGGTCGGGGCCGATGGTGAGGCGCGCCTGGATCCCGATCTGGAACGGCGGGCGGTAGGCGGTCGCGGAGCCGTAGGTGGCGCCGAAGCGTCCGTTGACCTCGTAGTTGTAGCTCTCGGTCGTCGGGTTGAAGCCCGTCACGTAGAGCAGCGTCCCGTCCGGCCGCGTCTGGAGTCCCCAGCCCTGCGCGCCGTTCACCCCGTGCAGCAGCTCGTCGAGCCCCCGCAGGAAGTTGTAGGTGAGCACCGAGATCTGCAGCCGGTGGCTGAACCCCCAGAACGCCGGCCGCCAGTTCAGCTGGAAGTCGAGCGTGCCTTGCCACGGCCCGAGGCAGGAGTTCCGCGCGGCGACGGTGCCGATCTGCGCCTCCAGGCAGCCGCGCACCGACGGCGACGCGGTCGCCAGCAGGCGCGCCATCGCCTGCGCCACCGGCGTGCCGGTGCCCGGAGCGAAGATGAACGCCGCGTCGTTCCGGAGGCCGTCGCCGTTCACGTCGCCGCCGACCGTCGGCGTGAACGGCGTCCCCGATGTGACCCGCCCGACGGAGGTGATCTCGAGTGACGTAGAGAACGGGTAGGTGACCGTCAGGACGAAGTTGTGTTGGCGCTCAAAGTCACTGCGCGCCCACGCGGCCAGGTTGGGATCACCGCCGGTCACGGCCCGGATGCCGGTCTGCTGGTCGCGCGCCCGCTGCAAGGTGTACGATGCCGAGAAGACGATCCCGGGGCCGAAGACGCCGCCCAGGGTGGTGGTGAGCTGCGCCGAGCTGGTCTGCAGATTGGACTGTGCCAAAAGCACATTGCCGAACGCCGGGTCCACGCGCGACGCCGCCAAGTTCGCCGCGCCGGTGGCGGGCGTGATGGCGGACGGCGACACGTAGATGGGACGGTTTCCCTCCGACGCCAGGGTGAAGCTCGGCACGGTGTTGAGATTGAGGTCCGTGAGGCCGGTCTGCGCTACGCCCCGGGCGAGGCTGCCCTCGACGGTGAGGCGGAGCAACTGGGTCAACCGGCGCTCGACGCTGAGCGACCCTCGCCAGGCCCGCGGCGTCTCGAAGCCGGGCGCGAGGACCTCAACCGATGGGGCGGCCTGCGAGCCCGCTGGCTGCGGCAGGCCGCCGATCAGGCAGGCGTCGGGGATCGAAGCCGGGTTCGTGAAGAACTGGCCCCAGTTGGGTGCCGGCACGTCGCCGCCAACGCAGGACACCTGGGATGTCGTCTGGCCGAGCCCCGTCGCCGCGCGCGCCTGCGCCACCAGGTTGGTCGGCGCCTGGTTGCGGAACTCGCCCACACCCCCGCGGACGACCCAGGTGGCTGGCTGAAACGCCTGGAACTCGCCCGCCGGCGCGCTGCCGAATGTCCAGGTGAAGCCGGCGCGCGGGCTCAGCTGCCACTCGGTCGGAAGCCGGTCGGTGCGCATGCCGAAGTACTTGAACACCGAGTCGTTATAAGCCGGCGGATCGCCGAACGACGAGCCCTCGAGGCGCAGTCCGTAGGTGAGCTGGAAGGGCCGCGTGACCATCCACACGTCACCGGCGTAGAGTCCCCACTGCTGGTCGTAGGAGAGCCGCTCGGTGATCCCGAGCGTGCGGCGGAAGGTGGCCGGCGAGTCCGCCGCGAGCGCGGCCAGGGAGTTGTACGTGTAAGTGCCGTACTGGTTGCCGCCGACCAGGTTGTTGGTGCGCTCCGTGAGCCACGTTGCGCCCACCTTGAGCCGGTGGCTCCCGGCGCCCGGCAGCCACGACAGCTCGTTGGACGCCTCGAAGCTGGAGGAGACGGTGCTGGACGGCAGCCCCGCGTTGCCGCCGAAGACCAGCGTCGTGATGCCGAGCGTCGAGTCCGGTAGATCGGAAGCCACCTGCACCCGGGCCTGCGGCACCAGGCTGAAGGGCTCCCCGTCGTTGGTCGCGCCCAGGTAGAAGGCGCGCAACTCGTTCAGGATCGTGGAGCCGAAGTGGGAGGTGAGCGTCGCCATGGCGCCGCCGCCGGAGGTGGTCAGGTCCCCGCCGACCTGCGGCAGGGAAAGCGCGCCGAGGCGGGCCGGGTTCTGGCTCGTGCCGTTCCAGTTGCCACGGAGCGTGAGGGTGTGCGAGTCGCTCAGCACGTAGTCGAACCGCACCAGGCCCGACAGGTTGTTGCTGGCGCGGGTGGCGGCCGCCGGCACGCTGTACAGCGGCACGCCGAGCGAGTTCGCGAGGATGCCCTTGAACCGCTGCACGGAATCGGACGAGACCCCGAGGTGGATGAAGTCCGCCGGGGTCGCCGAGAGCAGCGTCTGCTCCGGATCGGCGCGGAGCCGAGCCATCATCGAGGCGAAGATGAACACCTTGTCCTTGACCATTGGGCCGCCGATGCCGCCGCTCAGCTGGTTCTGCGTGTAGCCCTCGGTGAAGGGTGAGTCGCCGGGGTCCAGGGCAACGTTCTCGTTCCGGGCCACCCCCGTCCACGACCCCTGGACGACGTTGCTGCCGCCCCGGGTGGTGGAGGAGACTAGGCCGCCGGAGAACTGTCCGCGTGAGACGTCGTAAGTATTGGTGATGACGCGTGTCTGCCGCAGCCCTTCCTGGGGCACCGTCGTGTTGCCGATCAACAGGCCGTCCAGCGTCACCGCGTTGGCGTCGGGACCGAGGCCCGCCACGGAAAACGCCGACGCCGACGAATCGGTGCCGGAGATGGGCAGGACGCCCGGCACCAGGGAGACGAGCGAGGCCAGGTCCGACGGGTCGATCGGCAACCGCGCGAGCTGGTCAGGGCTGAGGACGCGTTCGGTCGAGCCCGGGGTCGGGGCTTCGCCGCTGCGGAGCAGCGGCCCGGCATTGATGTTCACGGCGTCCAGCGTGACCGCACTGGACTCGAGCTGGACGTTCCACACCAGGCGGTCCTCGTCCGCGTCGCGTGTCACCAGCGCGGTGCGCGGATTCATCCCCAGCACCCGCACACTCATCCGGTACTGGCCGCCGCCGTCCGGGAAGAGAATGGTGAAGCGGCCGCGAACGTCGGTGTGGGCCCGCCGCGTGACCTGCGTCTCGAGGGAGTAAGCCTCGATGTTGGCGTCCTGCACCGGGGCGCCATCGTCTCCCAGGATCGTTCCGGTGATGATGTCGGTGCCCACGCCGGCTTGCGCCATGGCGCGACACGGGGTGAATGCGAACAGCAGGCCGACGACGACGGGGAACAACAGGCGCACTCGCAGCATCGGCGACACCGGGCGAACTCCTTGATGGGCCACGCTCTACATACGGCTTACAGGTAGACGACGCTGGGCAGGTGGCGTTAGGCTCTGGCGCCCGGCGATATTGCGGCCATGACGACCGCCAATACCTTCGGCAGCCGCGCGGCCCTCCGGGTCGGCGACCGGGCGTACGATATCCACCGGCTCGACGCCCTCGAAAAGGCCGGTTTCGCGGTGAGCCGCCTTCCGTACGCCCTCAAGATCCTGCTCGAAAACCTGCTGCGGTTCGAGGACGGTCTCTCCGTACGGCACGAGGACGTCGAGGCGCTGGCCCGCTGGGACGCCAAGGCGACCCCGTCGCACGAAATCGCCTTCATGCCGGCCCGGGTGTTGCTCCAGGACTTCACCGGTGTTCCGGCGGTCGTGGACTTGGCGGCGATGCGGGACGCGATGCGACGCCTGGGCGGGGATCCCAAGATGATCAATCCGCTCCTGCCGGCGGAGCTGGTGATCGACCATTCGGTGCAGGTGGACGCGTTCGGGACGGCGACGGCGTTTCAGACCAACGCGGACCTGGAATTCGAGCGGAACCGGGAGCGCTACGCCTTCCTGCGCTGGGGCCAGCGGGCGTTCCGCAACTTCCGCGTGGTGCCGCCCGACACCGGCATCGTCCATCAGGTCAATCTCGAGCACCTGGCGCGCGTCGTCTTTACGACCGACGACGCACGGCCGCAGGCGTATCCCGACACCCTGGTCGGCACCGACTCGCACACCACCATGGTCAACGGCCTCGGAGTGCTGGGGTGGGGCGTCGGCGGAATCGAGGCCGAGGCGGCGATGCTCGGCCAGCCGATGACGATGCTGATTCCTCAGGTCGTCGGCTTCCGGCTCACCGGCCGGCTGGCCGAAGGCGCCACCGCGACGGACCTCGTGCTCACGGTAACGGAGATGCTGCGCGCAATGGGGGTGGTGGGGAAACTGGTGGAGTTCTACGGGCCGGGCGTGGGGACGCTCCCGATCGCCGACCGCGCGACCATCGGCAACATGGCCCCCGAATACGGGGCGACCTGCGGCATCTTCCCGGTGGATGCGGAGGCGCTGCGCTATCTGCGGTTCACCGGGCGGCCGGAGTGGCGTGTCGCGCTCGTCGAGTCGTACGCGAAGGAGCAGGGGCTGTTCCACACGGCGGACTCGCCGGAGCCGGTGTTCAGCGACACGCTGGCCCTGGATCTGGGCGGCGTGGAGCCCAGCATCGCTGGGCCGAAGCGGCCACAGGACCGGATCGGCTTGAAGCGCGCCAAGGCGGCATGGGCGGAGGCGCTGCCGGCTCTGGTGCAGGGCAAGGGGGCGGGCGAGGCTCCGGTCGCGGTGAACGGCGGCCAGCACACGCTGCGCCACGGCTCGATCGTGATCGCCGCCATCACCAGTTGCACCAACACGTCCAATCCGTCGGTGATGGTGGCCGCGGGGCTCCTGGCGAAGAAAGCCGTGGAGCGCGGTCTCAAGAGCCAGCCGTGGGTCAAGACGAGCCTGGCGCCTGGCTCCAAGGTGGTCAGCGACTACCTCGCCCAGGCGGGGCTGATGCCATACCTGGAGCAGCTGCGCTTCCACCTCGTGGGGTACGGCTGCACGACGTGCATCGGGAACAGCGGCCCGCTACCGGAGCCGGTGTCGGCGGCCATCAAGGAAGGCCAGCTGGTGGTGCTGTCCGTCCTGTCGGGCAACCGGAACTTCGAGGGGCGCATCCAGTCCGAGGTGCGCGGCAACTACCTGATGTCGCCGCCGCTCGTGGTCGCGTACGCGCTCGCGGGGCGGATGGACATCGACCTGCTCACCGAGCCGCTGGGACGGGATCCCGAGGGGCGTCCGGTGTTCCTCAAGGACATCTGGCCTTCGGCCGGCGACGTGGCGGCAACGGTGCAGCAGGCGCTGCACGCGGAGATGTTCAGCAAGGAGTACGGCGCGGTCTTCGAGGGCGACGAGCGTTGGAAAGGACTGCCGGTGCCCGAGGGCGAGCTGTACGCCTGGGACGAAGCGTCGGCGTACATCCGGCGCGCGCCGTACTTCGACGGCATGCCTCGCACGCCGGGCGCGGTGGGCGAGATCACCGGGGCGCGGGTGCTGGCGTTCCTGGGCGACAGCATCACGACCGATCACATCTCGCCGGCGGGCTCGATCCGCAAGGATGGGCCGGCGGGGCGCTACCTGGTCGAGCGGGGAATAGCGCCCCGGGATTTCAACTCCTACGGGTCACGTCGCGGTAACCACGAGGTGATGGCGCGCGGCACCTTCGCCAACGTGCGGATCCGTAACCAGCTGGTGCCCGGTGTCGAGGGGGGCGTCACCCGCCATTTGCCCGACGGCGCGCAGTCGAGCGTCTACGACGCGTCGGTGCAGTACCTGGCCGAAGGCGTGCCCCTGCTGGTGCTCGCCGGGAAGGAGTATGGGGCTGGCAGCTCGCGGGACTGGGCGGCGAAGGGACCGCGGCTGCTCGGCGTGAAGGCGGTGCTCGCCGAGGGCTACGAGCGGATTCACCGCAGTAATCTGGTCGGGATGGGCATCCTGCCGCTGCAGTTCAAGGCCGGGGAGACGGCGGAGTCGCTCGGGCTGACCGGCGAGGAGGTTTTCGACGTCACGGGCGTCGCGGCGGCGCTCGGTGGGCGAGGCGCGAAGGATGTGACGGTCCGCGCCAGACAAGCGGATGGCCCCGCGAAGGAGTTCAGCGCCACGGTGCGCATCGACACGCCGATGGAGGCCGAGTATTACCGGCACGGCGGCATCCTGGAGTACGTGCTCCGCCAGCTGGCCGGCGTCTAGGAGACCGGATGCCCGTTATCGACAGCCCCTCCACTACGGCTCAGCGAGCGCCCGATCTCGCAGCGTTCGTCGCGCAGTCGTGCGGTGTTCTCACGGTCGCCATCGGCGTCTCGGCGCTGATCGGGTGGATCACCGGCATCGAGGCGCTGCACCGCATCAACGTGTCGTTCGTCCCAACCGCCCCGAGCACAGCCCTGGCGCTGGTCCTCCTCGGAGCCGCGGCCTTCGCGCTCGAGCGGTGGCCGGAGCGACGAGGCGCCCGCGCGTTCGTGATCTCCACCGAAGTCTTCGTCTGCGCCCTTGCCGCGCTCGTGATCGCACAATCCGTCGGTGGCTTCGATCTCGGACTCGAGGCGGAGTTCTCCTCCGCTGCGCAGACCTTCCAGGGCGTCCGAGCCGGCAAGATGTCTCCGATCTCGGCCGGAGGATTCCTCCTCGCCGCGCTCTCACTGGTTGCCCTGACGACCTACGCGTCGGAGACCGTTGCGGGTCGCCGCGTGGCGGTGGGGCTGGTGTGTGGCACCCTGGTCATCGGCCTGGCGACGTTGACAGGCTATGCCCTGGGCGCTCCGCTCCTCTACCACAGCGTGGTGATCCCGGTTGCACTGCCGACTGCGACGGGGCTGAGCCTGCTGGGAGTCGCGATACTGACCACGGCGGTCCGTGGACCTCGACGCGGAGCAGTCGGCGCCGCCGAGGCACGCCGCAGCAAGCGCCCGCGCATCATGCGCTACCTGCCAGCCGCCTTAGGAGCAGGTGCCACGGCGCTGCTCGCACTCGAGGCGGCCGGCATCATCCGGCAACTCGATCAGACCCGCCTGCAGGAGACGTTCGACTCCAACGCCTGGGCCGCAGCCGCGGCGCTCGCATCGGACATGGACGAGAGCCTGACGAGCCTTCGATCCATGGGGACCTCCATCGAGATCGACAACGATTTCACCCGGCAGGACTTCCGTGCGCTGGCGGCCGCATCGCTCCCGCGCCACGGAGGCATTTCCGCCCTTGCGTGGGTGCCCCGCGTTCCCCTGGAGATGCGCGCGCGGTTCGAGACGGAGGTGCAGCGGGACGGGAGGCCGGACTTCCGCGTTCGGGAGCGCGGGCCCGCGGGCCGCCTCGTCGCGGCGGGGCACCGCAACGAGTACTTCCCCGTATCCGACGTGAAGCCGTCTGCTTCATACGAGCGGCTGCTGGGCTTCGATGTCGCGACCGACCCCGCGGTGGCGGGCGTGCTGGAGCGGGCGCGGGACGCCGCAGCGCCGAGCGCCAGCGAACCCTTCACCCTCGTTGCGGACACGTCGGGTCGGGTGACCGTGATGCTCGTCCAGCCCGTCTACTTCCCACGGCCGAGTCGCTCGGCCGTCGCGGAACGCGGAGACCTCCACGGTTTCGCCGTCGGGATAGTTCCCTTCGCGGATGTCGCGCGCCCGGTGGATACGTTGCTGAAGTCCCAAGGGATCGCCCTGACACTGCGCGATATCGGGCAGGGGGGGGAGGCGGAGCCATTGCACGGACGGCCGCAAGTGGGGCAGGCGAGCCGCCTGCGCGCTCACGCGGAAACGCTGTCGGTCGCCGACCGCCGCTGGGAGGCGACGTTCGTGGCGACGGCCGCCTACCCGGCCCTGCATCGGCAGTGGAGCGCCTGGGCGCTGCTGGCCGGCGGCCTGTTCTTCGCGTTCCTCGTCGGCAGGCACCTGTACGGGATGGAGCGCTACACTTCCGACCTGGAGACCGCCCGCGAGACCCTCCACGAGAGCGAAGCCCGGTTCCGCGCCATCAGCGAGTCAGCGGCGGACTGCATCATCACGATCGACGGCACCGGCACCATCGTCCACTGCAACGCCGCGGCCGCGCGGGCATTCGGGTACGACAACGGCGGCCTCCTGGGCCGGAACGTGCGGGACATCATTCCGCCGAGCCACGTCGCGGCGCACAGCGCCGGCCTCGCGCAGTACGTCGCCACGGGGCAGGCGCTGGTCGTCGGCGAAGTGCTGGAGCTCCCCGCCCTGCGCCGGGACGGAGAGGAATTCCCGATCGAGATGACGCTATCCGTATGGGAGACCGGCGATGGCCGGTTCGCCACCGCCATCCTGCGCGACATCTCTGAGCGCAAGCGCTCGCGCGAAGAGCGCGAGCAGCTCATCGCCAAGCTCCAGGACGCCCTCGCCAGCGTCAAGACGCTGAGCGGCCTGATGCCGATCTGCGCCTGGTGCAAGAAGATCCGCGACGACCAGGGTTACTGGACCCAGCTCGAGAGCTACCTGAGCGACCACACGACAGCTGAGTTCAGCCACGGGATGTGCCCGGACTGCGAGAAGAAGTTCGGGGGCGGTGAGGTCGGCTAGCCGCCTGCGACGGCGACTATGATGTGCAGCGCCCGCGGCGCCCCTGCCGCCGTCCTGCGATCTAGTTGCCCGGAGGGAGGAGGCGGTCGCGCTGCGCCGACCTGACGCCGAGCCCCACACCTACCCCGAGGGCGATCGCCGCCGCTCCGGTGACGAGCGGCAGGAAAGTGATGGGGGTGGCCACCAGCGCCGCCGCGGCGCCTGCGATCCACGGCGCGGGCCGGGTGTGCACGGCGTCCACGAAGCGCAGGCGCCTCCGGACGAACCCCTTGGTCCAGGTGTAGCTGGCGCCCAGCGCCGCGCCCGCAATCAGCAGTTCGATGATCATGGTCTCCCTACGTTAGCTGCCCCGCGCAGGATTCGCAGTCCGCTGGCGCTGGAAGGGCGTCTCCTCGGGACGATCTTGGCGCGCCCGGAACGAATCGCTGCGGTCGCATAGGTCAGTCCAGCCAGACCGTCCGCTCCGCGGGGTCCGACCTGCGCCTGGGCTGCTGTGTCTCGGCGGGGTAGCCGAGCGAGACGATGGCGACGATGCGATGGCCGGGCGGGGCCTGTGTGAGCTCGCACACCGCGGGGTCCCGCATAATGCCGCCGGTGCGGACGTAGGTCCCGAGACCTTCGGCGGTGGCCGCGATCAGCAGGTTCTCCGTCGCCATCATCGCCGCCGCAAAGTCCTCTTCCTGGCGCACCGGGTCGTCCGACCCCGCGCACATGACGATGATGAAGGCCGGGGTGTCGCGGGCCTCGCGGTAGGTCTTGTCGATGGCCTTGGCCGCCTCCGGCGCCGCCGGATCGGGGAACCGCGTCGCGCGATGTGCACGCCTCAACTCGGCGAACCGCTGGGCGCTGGCGCCCGCCAGCACGGTGAACCGCCACGGCTCGGTGAGCTTGTGGTTGGGGGCCCGCACTGCCGCGGCGATGAGTCGCTCGATGACGGGGCGCGGGACGCTCTGGGCGGAGAAGGCTCGCGTGGAAACGCGCCGGGCGATGGCGTCGTAGGCGTCCATGACTGCAATACTAGCCGCCGGGGCTTGTCCGCGGCATCCCCGCGCCGTACCCTTTCCCGCCTCTCGCCTGAGGTAGGGGGCTCGCTTCATGCCGCGCACTGAGTTCATCAGCACCGGCTTCTACGTACCGGATCGCGTCGTCAAGAACGACGAGTTCACCCAGTGGATGGACACGTCGGACGAGTGGATTCGCACCCGCACGGGGATTACCGAGCGCCGCTGGGTGGCGGACGGCCAGAGCGGCTCCGACATGGCGTACGAAGCGACGCAACTCGCGCTGGGGCGCGCCGGCCTGAAGGCCGCCGACCTGGACTGCATTGTCTACTGCACCCTGTCGCCGGATTTCTTCTTCCCCGGCACGGGGGTGTTCCTCCAGCGCAAGCTCGGCATCACCGACATTCCGTGTCTCGACGTGCGCAACCAGTGCACCGGGTTCCTGTACGGTCTTTCGATTGCCGATGCGTGGATCCGGACCGGACAGTACAAGCGGATCCTGCTGGTGGGCGCCGAGGTCCATTCCACAGGGATGGATCTCAGCACCCGGGGCCGGGACTTGGCCGTGCTGTTCGGCGACGGGGCCGGCGTGGCGATCCTCGGGCCCACGGCGGACGCCAAGCGCGGCGTGCTCTCCACTCACATCTACGCGGACGGGCGGTACGCTGAGCTGTTGTTTTCGGAGAGTCCGGCCTCGTCGCATAACCCCCGCATCTCGCACGCGGACATCGATGCGGCCAAGCACTACGCCTACATGCAGGGCAAGGAGGTGTTCAAGCACGCTTCCACCAAGATGCCGCAGAGCGTGCAGTTGGCCCTCGAGTCCAACGGGCTCGGCCCCCAGGACATCAAGCTGCTGATTCCCCACCAGGCCAATCTGCGGATCTCGGAGATGGTCCAGAAGCTGCTTGGTCTGAGGGACGACCAGGTGTACAACAACATCCAACGCTACGGCAACACGACCGCCGGCTCGATCCCCATTGCGCTCGACGAGTGCGTGCAGGCGGGACGCCTGCAGCGCGGCGACTTGTTGGTGCTGGCCGCCTTCGGGTCGGGGTTTACGTGGGGCAGCGCGGCCATCCGGTGGTAGGACTGACGGGAAGGTGATAGGGTGATGCAAGGAGATGACGTGATGAGGTGAGCGGGGACACATCATCACTTCCTCACCTCATCACGCCATCACTTCATCACCTCCCCGTTGTCACCTCACCGTAATCAAGCTGTGTCGCGGAATCGGCATGGGCGTCGTTCTCGCCGAAGCCCAGATCTCCCGGTTCAGCACGTCCTCGTCCGCCAGGTCCGGCGCCCGAAAGACGCGCGGGTCGAGGCTCGAATGCTGGCGGCCCTGCGGGTTGACCTCGTCCAGCGGCCAGCGCGAGGGCAGGGCGGCGTAGGCCGTGGTGTCGGGCTGGGTCGTGAACGCGGGGAACAGCGGCGTCGCGCCCGCGTCGTACTGGCTCATCGGCTTGAGGCCGAGGATCAGCTCGATGGTCCGCAGCACGGAGGCGGTCGTGTAGAACGTGCTGTCCACCATGCCCCGCCGCACCCACGGGCTTGCCACGAGCAGCGGAGAGCGGTGGGCATCCACGTGGTCGGGCCCGTTTTGCGCATCGTCCTCCAGCACGAACATCGCCGTCTGGCTCCAGAAGCGTGAGCGCGAGAGCGCCTCGACCAGCCGCCCGAGAGCCCGGTCGTTTTCGGCGACCATGGCTCGCGGCGTGGGACGCCCCGGCTGCCGCCCGTAGGTATGGTCCTGCGGGAGATCCATGATCATCAGCTGGGGGAGCGTGCCGCTGGCTTCGGCCTCTCCCAGCTCGCGCAGGAACTCGCCGACGCGCACGCTGTCGGGGATGGCCAGGTCCCAGCCGACGAACCGGGCGTCGGTGATCCCCTCCAGTCCCTTGTCGTCCGCGCTGGCGCGACCGGTGGTGGAGTCCCACTGCGTCATCTCGCCATAGTTCCGCATCGTCACGCCCGCGCGGCGGGCGGCGTCCCACAGGTAACCGGCCAGGGGGTCGAGGGCGGGGAGCCCGGCGATGAAATCCCAGGCGCGGCGACCACTGTAGTTGGCGGGCCAGGTCTTCTCGAGGTAGTCGCCCGCGTACGCGGCGTCGGACCACATGTGGCCGTCAGCGCTCACGTCGCCGTTCACGTAGAAGTTGTCGAACAGCACGAACTGGCGTGCGAGGGCGTGGGCGTTGGGCGTGACGCTGTCGCCGAAGATCGACAGGCGGGGGTCACCGTCGCCGCGCGGGTCGTCGCCGAGCACCTGGTCGTAGGTGCGGTTCTCGCGGATGATGTACACCACGTGGCGGATGGGCGACGGCTCGCCTGCGGTGCGCGGGATGGGCGAGGTCGCGGGCCACGAAGCGCGCGTGAGCAGTTCGTCCCGGTACGGCGAATTGTCGAGCACCTGACGGGTGTAGTCGCTGAGCGTGCCTGCGTCGGGCACCGGAATGGCCGACACGCTGCCCACCAGGAGGGCGGCGATGTACTCGCCGCGCCGGGCGCCGGGCGCGGTGGGGCCCTCGGGGTTGGCCCCCGAGCCGAGGCCCTTGCCGTTGGCGACGTACAGCGTGCGGCCGTCGCGCGAGAGCGCCACCGCGGTCGGATACCACGCCGTGGGAATGAGCCCCACCACGCGCGGCCCTTCCTCGCGGGCGAGATCCACGACCGCCACGGCGTTGTTGTCGCCGTTGGCCACGTACAGCGTCCGGCCATCGGGGGCGAGCGCCAGCGCGTTGGGCCCGCTGCCGTGCGGTGCGCGCGCCGTGAGGCCGAGCGCGATGGTGGCCTCGACCCGTCCTTCCGACAGGTCCACCACCGACACCGCATCCGCCGCGGCGTGCGCGACGTAGAGCGTGCGGCCGTCGCGTGAGAGCAGCAGGGCCGAAGGTCGCGGTGCGACCGGGATGGCGGGGCGCGGCGTCAACGAGCTGCGGCCGACACCATACACACTGATGGTGCTGTCACCCCAATTCGAGACGTACAGGGTGCGGCCGTTGGGCGCGAAGACCGCGGTGTACGGGTGGCTGCCGGTCGCCGCTGCCGCCGCACGACGCAGCGGTGAGGCGCGGAGCAGGAACACCGAATCCGCGAGGTTGCCGACCACCGCGAGGCGCTCGCCGCGCGGCGCCAGCGCGAGCCCGGCGGTGAAGAGGGCGGCGCCCGAGTCGGCCAGCATCACGCTGTCGGCGCGCGCCCAGTGTCCATCCTTCTCGGCCAGTCGCCACACCCGGTTGGTCGTGCCCCCCGACACGAAGGCGCCGCCGTCCCGGCGCAGGGCGAGGCCGAGCCAGGCGGCGCTGAGCGGCACCGAATCGGTCACCGCCCAGCGGTTCGGATCGATCACCATCAGAGCGTTGGTCGAGTAACCGCTCGCCAGAGCGAGCACCCGTCCGTCCCGGTGCACTGCCAGCGCGAGCGGCAGCGTGCCCACGGGCAGCGACCGGCCTGCGGGGCTCACCCGCCAGCCATTGGCCAGCAGGGACGTTCCGTCGGCCTGGCGGCCGGGCCGCAGACGGCCCTGGGCGGCGAAGGCGGCGGCGGCAAGTGCGGCGGCGCCGAGCAGGATGGTGGGAAGGCGAGCACGCATCGGTTCGCATCGGGGGAAAGGGGAGTAGTAAATTGGTCAGCCATGACCCCAGATAACAAGACGACCGAGCCGGACCTCGACGTGCTCTGCGTCAACACCATCCGCACGCTCGCCATGGACGCGGTGCAGCAGGCGAACTCGGGGCATCCCGGAACGCCGATGGCGCTGGCGCCGCTCGCCTACGCGCTGTACACGCGGCACCTGCGGCACAGCCCGCGGCACCCCGACTGGCCGGATCGCGACCGCTTCGTGCTCTCGTGCGGTCACGCGTCGATGCTGCTGTACGCGTCGCTTCACCTCGCCGGCTACGACCTGTCGCTCGACGACCTGAGCCGGTTCCGCCAGTGGGAGAGCCGGACGCCGGGGCACCCGGAGCACGGCCTGACGCCCGGTGTGGAGACGACCACGGGGCCGCTGGGGCAGGGGTTCGCCAACGGCGTCGGGATGGCGATCGCCGAAGCGCACCTGGCCGCGCGGTTCAACCGGCCGGGTCACGAGATCGTGAACCACTGGACGTACGCGTTGGCGAGCGACGGCGACCTGATGGAGGGGATTTCGCACGAGGCCGCGTCGCTGGCGGGCCACCTGCGGCTCGGCAAGCTCGTCTGCTGCTACGACGACAATCACATCACGATCGAGGGCGACACCGGCCTCGCGTTCAGCGAGGATGTCGCGCAGCGCTTCGCCAGCTACGGCTGGCACGTCCAGCGGGTGGCCGACGGCAACGACCTCGTGGCATTCGACGCCGCCATTCGGGCCGCCAAGGCGGAGACGGCACGCCCGTCGCTGGTGATCGTGCGCACCCACATCGCGTGGGGGAGTCCCCACAAGCAGGATACGGCGGAGGCGCACGGCTCGCCGCTCGGCGCCGAGGAGATCGCGCTCACCAAGGCCGTGTACGGCTGGCCCGCCTCCCCGCCGTTCCTGGTGCCCGACGCGGTGAAGACCCACGTCGGCCGCTGCGTGGAGCGCGGCGCGGCGCTGGAGGCGGAATGGCGCGCCCGGTTCGCGGCGTACGAGCAGGCGTACTCCGACCTCGCGGCCGAGTGGCGGGCGGCCGTGGCCGGCGAGCTGCCGGAGGGATGGGAACGCGCGCTCCCGGTGTTCACGCCGGCGGACGGATCGCAAGCGACGCGGTCCTGGTCATCGAGGGTACTGAACGCCGTGGCGCCGGTCGTGCGGACGCTGGTCGGAGGCTCCGGCGATCTGGCCCCCTCGACCAATACGCTGATCAAGGGTGGTGAGGACCTGGAGGCGGGCAGCTACGGTGCGCGGAACATGCACTTCGGGATCCGCGAGCACGGGATGGGCGGTATCCTGAACGGAATGGCGCTGCACGGCGGCGTGCGGCCCTACGGCGCGACCTTCCTGATCTTCTCGGATTACATGCGGCCATCCATTCGGCTCGCCGCGCTCATGGGGTTGCCGGTCGTCTACGTTTTCACGCACGACAGCGTGGGCCTCGGAGAGGACGGCCCCACGCACCAGCCGATCGAGCAGCTGGCCGCGCTGCGGGCCATCCCGCATCTCACGGTCATCCGGCCCGCCGACGGGCCCGAGACCGCGCAGGCGTGGCGGGCCGCGCTCCTCAGCACCGGCGGGCCCACCGCGCTGGTCTTGACGCGCCAGAAGGTGCCGGCGATCGACCGGTCGCGCTACGCGCCGGCCGACGGGCTGTTGCGAGGGGCGTATGTGCTGGCCGAGGCTGGTGGCGGGGCGCCGCGGCTCGTGCTCATGGCCACGGGGTCGGAGGTGGGGCTGTGCCTCGCCGCGCGGGAGCGACTGGAGGCGGAGGGCACGCCGACGCGCGTGGTCAGCATGCCGAGCCTCGAGCTCTTCGCGCGCCAGCCGCCGGAGTACCGCGACGCGGTGCTGCCGCCCGCGGTGCGTGCCCGGCTGGCAGTGGAGACCGCGGCCGCGTTCGGCTGGCATCGCTGGGTCGGAACGGAAGGCGACGTGGTGGGGATCGAGCGCTTCGGTGCTTCGGCTCCCTACGAGCGGATTCTCGAGGAGTTCGGGTTCACGGCGGACAACGTGGCGCAGCGTGCCCGGGCGGTGCTCGCGCGCGTGGCCGGAGCGTGAGGGAGCGAGGCCCTATGCAGCGAATCGACGCACTCGAGCAGCTCGGCCAGAGCGTCTGGCTGGACACTATCGATCGTGAGCTCCTCGCCTCGGGGGGCCTGCGGCGGCTGATCGCGGAGGAGGGGGTGCGCGGGGTCACCACCAACCCCACCATCTTCGAGCACGCGATCACCCACGGCGGCGCCTACGACGCCGAGATCGCCTCGCTCGCCGCTGTGCGGCAGGATACGGCCGCGATGTTCGAATCCCTCGCCGTCGCGGATGTGACGGCGGCGGCCGACGAGTTGCGCGCGGTGCACTATGCCTCCGGCGGAACGGACGGCTTCGTGTCGATTGAGGTTTCGCCCACCCGGGCGTACGACACGGCCGCCACCGTGGCGGAGGCGCGCCGTCTGTGGGCGCGGGTCGATCGTCCCAACGTCATGGTGAAGGTGCCGGGCACGGCGGAGGGACTGCCGGCGGTCGAGCAGTTGATCGCCGACGGCGTGAACGTGAACATCACGCTGCTCTTCTCGGTGGAGATGTACCGCCGCGTCATCGAGGCGTACTTGGCCGGCCTCGAGCGTCGCGTCCAGGCGCGGGAGCCGCTGGAGCGGCTCCGTTCGGTGGCGAGCTTCTTCGTGAGCCGGGTGGACGGCGAGGCGGACAAGCGGCTCGCGGAACGCGCGGCCGCCGCGCGCGATCCGGCGGAGCGCCGGCGCATCGAGGCGCTCTTCGGCCGGGCCGCGGTCGCCAACGCGCAGCTGGCCTACGAGGCTTTCCAGGCGTCCGTCGTGTCGCCGCGGTTCCTCGCGTTGCGGGCCCGGGGCGCCGCCGTGCAGCGGCCGCTGTGGGCCAGCACCAGCACCAAGAACCCCAAGTACTCCGACACGATGTACGTGGACCGCCTGATCGGCCCGGATACCGTCAACACTATGCCCCTCGACACGCTCCGCGCGTTTGCCGATCACGGCACGCCGGCGCGGACGATCGATGAGAAGCTGGAGGGCGCACGCGCTCTCCTCGCCGACGTCGAGCGGTGCGGCGTGAGCCTGCGCCAGGTCACCGACCTGCTGGTGGTCGACGGAGTGAAGAAGTTCGCGGACTCCTACCACGCGCTGCTGGCCGCCCTGGAGGTGAAGCGCGACCGTCTGATTGCCCGCGGGCCCGTGCGCGCTTCGCGGCGGCTGGCTGCCTTCGACGAGGACGTGGTGGGGCTTATCAAGCGCGAGGGCGCCGAGAAGACGAAGCGGCTGTTCGCCCGCGACCCGGCGTTGTGGTCGGACGACGGCGTGGCGCAGCGCGAGATCACGCAGCGGCTCGGGTGGCTCGACCTGCCGCGCAGCATGGGGTCGTATGCGGGCGACCTCGCGAGCTTCGCCGACGGCGTGCGGCGCGCCGGATACGCACGAGTGGTGTTGCTGGGCATGGGCGGGTCCAGCCTCGCGCCCGAGACGTTCGGCCGGGTGTTCGGTGCGCGGGAAGGGTACCCCGCGCTGGCGGTGCTCGATTCGACCGACCCCCGCTTCATCGCGGAGGTCGAGCAGGCGACGCCGCTCGACCGCACCTTCTTCCTGGTGTCGAGCAAGTCGGGCGCCACGCTCGAGACGAGCGACCTGTTTGCCTACTTCTGGGAGCGGACCGGCAGGCGCGGCGAGCAGTTCGCCGCGATTACCGATCCGGGTACTCCGCTGGCGGCGCTGGCGCGGGCGCGGGCGCTGCGCCGCGTGTTCGAGAATCCGCCGGACATCGGGGGCCGGTACAGCGCGCTGTCATTGTTCGGTCTGGTGCCGGCCGCGCTGCTCGGCATTGACGTTGCGGCCCTGCTCGAGCGCGCCGGACGGATGGCGGGGGACTGCGCTGCTACGCGCAACGCAAGCGACAACCCGGGTCTCCGGCTGGGCGCGGCGCTCGCGGCGGGATGGAACGCCGGGCGTGACAAGGTCACGATCGTGACGGGCCCCGGCCTCGAGGCGTTCGGTCTGTGGGCCGAGCAGCTGCTAGCGGAGAGCACCGGGAAGCGGGGGAAGGGGCTGATCCCGGTGGTGGGCGAGCCGCTGGCGGTGCCCTCGGCGTATGGGAGCGACCGGCTGTTTGTCGCGCTGCAGATGGAAGGGGCGCCAGAGGCGCGGATCGCGGCGGCGCTCACCGCCCTCGAGGGCGCCGGCCATCCGGTGGTGCGGCTGGCGCTCAAGGACCGGCTCGATCTCGGCGCCGAGTTCTACCGCTGGGAGGTGGCGACGGCGCTGGCGGGTTCCTGGCTCGGCATCAACGCCTTTGACCAGCCCAACGTGGCCGAGAGCAAGGAGAACACCAACCGCGTCCTGCAGCAGCTGGTCGCCGGTCAGACGCCGAGTGCTCCGGAGGCGGCCGATCCGGCGCGGCTCAGCGAGGCGCTGTCGCGCTGGCTGGCAGGGATCGGGGGCAGCGACTATGCGGCGTTGCTGGCCTATCTCCCGCCGTCGGCGGAGCACGACACGGCCCTCACGGCGCTGCGCTCGGTGATCCGCGACGCGCTCGGTGTCGCGACCACGGCGGCGTATGGGCCGCGCTACCTGCACTCCACGGGCCAGCTCCACAAGGGCGGGCCGCCGTCCGGGGCCTTCCTGGCTCTCGAGGGCGGCGGCGGGCCGGAGCTGCACGTGCCGGGCCAGCGTTACACGTTCGGGACGCTGGAGCTCGCGCAGGCGCTGGGTGACCTGGTTGCCCTGGAGCACCGCGGCCGGCCGGTGATCAGGATCCGACTCGGGGCGGGAGGGCTGGCGGCGGTGCGGGAGGCGGTGGAGGGAGCGCTGCGCGCGCGGCGTTGACGCCGAATCAGGCGACGGCCACGCCGAGTTGCGGGCCGTCGAGCGGGAGCTCGATCCAGAACGTGCTGCCGTGGTCCGGGGAGGACTCCACGCCGATCACCCCGCCGTGCATCTCTACGAACCGCTTCGACAGGGCGAGGCCAAGCCCGGTGCCCTCGAAGCGACGGCTGAACGAGGCATCCACCTGGCTGAACTCGGTGAACAGCCGGGGGAGGTCCTCCTTCGAGATGCCGATCCCGCTGTCGGTCACCGACACCCAGACCGCCTCGCGCTCGGTGCGCCGGCCGCCGGCACCGGGGAGCGTCGTCCGGCGTTGACCGGCGTGCACCGTCACCTGGCCGTTGGGTGGCGTGAACTTGACGGCGTTGGACAGCAGGTTGAAGAGGATCTGTCGCACCCGCATCTCGTCGGCGTTCACCAGCAGCGGGGCGTCGCCGAGCTCCAGCGTCACCTTGTGGCCCTTGGTCTGGATCAAACTCTCCATTCCGGTGATGACGTCGCCGATGAGGGAGCGCACGTCGGTCTGCATCAGGTGCAGGTCCATCCGGCCGGCGTCCACCTTCGAGAGATCGAGCACGTCGTTCACCAGCCCCAGCAGGTGGCGGCCGTTGCGGGCGACGGTCTCCAGCGCGTCGCGCTGCTGATCCGCCAGCGCGCCCAGCGCGCCGATCAACAGCATCTCCGAGAAGCCGATGACTGAGTTCAGCGGAGTGCGCAGCTCGTGCGACATGTTGGCCAGGAACTGCGCCTTCATGCGGTTGGCGCGTTCCAGTTCGCCGATCTTCACCGCCAGCTCGCGGCTGGTCTCCTCGGTCGAGCGGTAGAGGCGGGCATTGGAGACGGCGATCGCCAGCTCCGAGGCCACCTCCTGCACCAGCCCGATTTCCTCCTGCCGCCAGTAGCGGGCGACGCCGACCTGGTGAAACGCGACGACGCCGATCGCCTCGCCCCGCAGCACGATGGGGGTCACCAGCAGCGCCAGCGGCTGCTCCGCGTCCGCGCCCGCGGCGGCGAGGCCGGTCTCGCTCCGCGCGTCGGGCAGCTCGATGGTCCTTCGCTCGCGCATCGCCGTGAGGAGGATCGAGTCGGTGAAATCGGCGCGCGCTCCGCTGGGAGCGACCTCCGGGCCGTGCCATTCGCTCGAGGGCGGGAGCAGCTCGTTGCCGCGCCGCAGCCGCACGAAGCAGCGCGAAGCGCTGAGCGCCGAACCCAGCTCGCGCACCGCGGCGTCGAGGGTGGTCTGGAGGTCGAGGGATTGCCGGATGCGGTTGTTGACCGCGTTCAGCAGCTCGGCCCGCCGCTCGCGGTCGGCCAGCTCCCCGACGGCGCGGATGCTTTCCAGCACCAGCCCCGTATGGTCGGCGAGGTTGCGGAGCAGCTCGATGTCCTGTGCCGCGAGCACGCGATCGCCGTGCGGGTTGTCCACGCCGAGCGCCCCCACGCACCGGCCGCGCACGAACAGCGGGAGTGCCACCGCACGCCGCAGCGCCACGCGCTCGTGCGGCGAACGGAACCGCCGCTCGTCGTCGCCGGGGTCGTTGACGAGCAGGGCCTGGCTGTGGGCGGCGACCCAGCCCGACGTCGTCGTGTCCAGCGGGATGGCCGAGCCCACGAGCGGCGCCAGCGGCCCGGTGCCGGCCTCGAGTACCAGGTGTTTCCCCTCGGCCTCGAGCAGCGCGACATGGCCCATATCGGCCTTGAGAAACCGCGCGGCCGCCTCGGCGACCAGGTTCAGGACGCCCCGGCGGTTGCGCTCGGTGAGCAGGACACGGCTGATCTGGTTCAGCGCCTCGAGGCTGGAGACGCTGCGCTCGAGTTCGGCGCGCGCGGCGGCGGAGCGTGCCCACAAGGCGGCCACGCCGACGAGCGCGGCGGCCAACACGGCGATGAGAGTGACCGACGCAGCCACGCCGATCTTACGGCCACGCCATGGCGTTGACCATGGCGATGAACGGCTCGACCAGCGACGGATCGAACTGCGTGCCGGCGCCGCGGCGCAGTTCCGCAACGGCGGCCTGAACCGGGAAGCTCGGCCGGTAGGGGCGCGCCGAGGTCATGGCCTCGAAGGTGTTGCAGATGGCGAAGATCCGGGCGCCCAGTGGAATCGCGTCGCCCTTGAGCCCCTCGGGATGCCCGGTGCCGTCGTAGCGCTCGTGGTGGTGCCGCACGATCTCCAGCGCGCGCCCGAGGCCGGGGACGTTGCAGAGGATGTCCGCCGCGATGGCGGGCTGCCGCAGGAACTGCGCCCTGTCCTCCGCCGTGAGGGGACCGGCCTTCGTGAGCAGCCCCTCCGGCAGCATCAGCTTCCCGATGTCGTGGAGCAGGAAGCCGCGAAACACGTTCGGGTCCGCGGCGAGCTGCGGCGCGGCGCGCTCGCAGAACAGCAGCGCCAGCCGGGCCGGCCGCTCGGCCTCGATCGGGTCCGTGCCTTCGCGCCGGGCCAGGGCGAGGGTGAGGGCCGCGACGGTGCCCGTGTACGTGTCCTCGATCTGCACCAGGGTCCGGTTCAGCTCGGTGACCTTCTCCTGAAGCTTGGCGGCGAGGCGGTCGGCGTAGGCGGCGGCGAAGGTCTCCCTGAGATGGGAGCGGGGCTTGAGCGTCGGCTCCGGCTGGCCCAGCGCCTTGGCCACGGCTGCGAGCAGCTCCTTGGGCTCCATCGGCTTGAGGAGATAGGCGGCGGCGCCCAGCCCCGTGCCGAATTCACGGTCGGCGGATTCGACGTACGAGCCGGTGTAGAAGATCACCGGAATGGCGGCGAGGGCAGGATCGGTCTTGATGGCCCGGCACAGCTGGAAGCCGTCGAGCCGCGGCATCAGGATGTCGGTGACGATGAAGTCGGGGCGCTGCACGCGCACCGCATCGAGCGCCGCCTGCCCGTCGGCCGCGGTCTCCACGTCGTAGCCCGCGCTCCGGAAGATGGCGCACAGGGTCCGGACGTTGTACGCGAGATCGTCGACCACCAGTGCCCTCATGTCGCGCTCCTCCTCCGATGCTGTCTTGAAATAGCGTGCCCTGTCCGGCACGGCAAGCGTGTCGTAGCTTGACTTCCGTGACCGTCACCGTCCACGTCGTCCCCCACACGCACTGGGACCGCGAGTGGTATCACCCGGCCGCCGTCTTCGGGTTGCGCCTGACGCGGCTGGTGGATGACCTGGTGGAGCTGCTGGGTCACCGGCCCGACTTCCGCACCTTCCTGCTCGACGGCCAGGCCATCGTCCTGGAGGACTATCTCGCGGCGCGGCCCGAGCAGGAAAGCCGCATCCGGCGGCTGTTCGTCGACGGGCGACTTGAGGCCGGGCCGTGGTACGTGCTCGCCGACGAGTTCCTGGTCTCGGCCGAAGCGCTGGTCCGGAACTTGATCGAAGGGGGCCGGACCGTGCGACGGTGCGGCGGGCGGCCCATGGCGGTCGGGTATTCGCCGGACGCGTTCGGACATCCGGCGGGCCTCCCCACGATCCTGCGCGGCTTCGGCATCGAGGTCGCGGTGCTGTGGCGCGGGCTCGGCGGCGAGGCCGGGCAGGATGGCGACTTGTACCGGTGGCGTGCGACCGACGGCTCCGAGGTGCTGATGGTGCACCTCCCGTCGCCGGGGTACGAGAACGGCCAGAGCCTGCCGGCGGAGCGCGCGGCGCTGGCGGAGCGGTGGGAGCGGCTGTGGGCGCAGCTCGCGCCGCGTGCCCGCACGCCCTACTGGCTGGTGATGGCTGGGGCGGACCACCATGCGGCGCAGCACGACCTGCCGGAGGTGATCGCCACGCTCAACGCGATGGTCCCGCAGGTCCGATTCTCGCTGTCGGCGCTGGAGGACTACACCTCGGCGGTGGTGGCTTGGGCGCGCGAGCGCGGTGGAGCGCTCCCGGTCCTCTCCGGCGAGCTGCGCGCCGGCCACCGTCACGCGTGGGCGCTGCAGGGGACGCACGGCTCGCGGCTCCACCTCAAGCAGGCGAATGCGGCGTGCCAGGGGCTGCTCGAGCGCTACGCCGAGCCGCTGGCGGCGCTGGAGACCAGCCGCGGCGGCGCCGACCGGCGCGCCGAATTGCGCGCAGCGTGGCGCACGCTGCTCGAGAACCATCCCCACGACAGCATCTGCGGCACCAGCGCCGATCCGGTGCACCGGGAGATGATGGTGCGGTTCGAGCGGTGCCGGCAGCAGGGCGGCGAGATCGTGGCGCGGTCGCTCGAGGGCGCGATCGGGCACGACGCGGTGGCGGCGCGGTTGGCGGGCCGGGCCGCGTGGAAGCCGGCGTTGCTGGTATTCAACCCCGCCGCGGCGGCGCGCGACGCGGTGGTGGATGCGGAGGTGGCGCTGTTCGAGGCCGACGTGTCGGTCGGGCAGCAGCGCGTGCCGCCCGCTCCTCCCGTGCGTCCCGGTGCGCTGCGGCTGGTCGGCCCCGACGGGTCGCCCGTCCGCGTTCAGGAGCTGGACGTCAGGGCCGGCCACGACCTGGTCGAGAGTCCGCTGCGTTACCCGCTGTCCGCGGCCGTCGAGTGGCGCCGCGTGGCCGTTCGGGTGCACGACCTCCCTCCGTTGGGCGTGGTGCCCCTCGCCGTCGAGTCAAGGCAGACCCGTCGTCGCCCGGCCACGCGGTCGCCGGGAGAGGGCGATCCGGCGGACGTCGTGGTCGCGGGGAACGCGATGTGGAACGATAAGGTCGCCGTGATTGTGGAGCCCGAAGGGACTCTCCAGGTGGTCGACCGCGCGAGCGGTTCGCACTACGCCGGCCTGGCGGCGCTCGAGGACAACGGCGACGCGGGGGACAGCTATACCTATTCGGCGCCGCGCCCGGACCGGATGGTGCGTGAGCCGGACGAGTCGGCGCTGCTCATCGTGCACGCGGGGCCGCTGCGCGGCGTGCTCGAGGTCGTGCGCCGCTACGGCGCGGTCGCCCTGGAGACCGTGACGCGGGTGACGCTCGATGCCGGGAGCGACGTGGTCGAGATCGAGATCGAAGGGGACAATCGCCGCACCGACCACCGGCTGCGCGCGGCCTTCCCCCTCGGCGCCCCGGCGCAGCGCGAGGTGGCGGATGGCCTGTACGGTCCCGTGGAGCGCCGGAGCGGCCGGAGCGGCCGGAGGGCGACGATGCCCCGGGGCGTCGAACAGCCGGCGCCGACCGCGCCGATGCGGCGCTACGTCGCGGTGGCGGCGGGAAAGCGGGGGCTCACGGTATGCGCGGCGGGCCTGCCGGAGTACGAGTTGCGGCGCAACGGCACGGTGCTCGTGACGCTGCTCAGGGCCTTCGGGCAGATGTCCCGTCAGGACATGCCGGAGCGGCCGGGCCACGCCGGCTGGCCGACGCCGACGCCCGGCGCGCAGTGTCTTGGGCCGTTCCGCGCGCGGCTCGGCGTCCACGTCCACACTGGGCGTGCGCTGGAGGAGTTCGCGGACCTCGAGCGGGCGGTGGAGCGGTTCCACGCGCCGCCGCTGGCGGTGATGCGCCGCTCGCTGCTCGAGGTGCCGCGGCCCGCGGCGGGGCCGGAATTGCTGGGTGAGGGCCTGGTGTTCTCGGTGATGAAGCCCGCCGAGGCGGGGCGCGGCATCGTGCTCCGCTGCTACAACGCTCTTGCGACGCCGGTAGCTGGCGCGTGGCGCCTGCCGTCGCGCGCGCGGTCGGCGCACCTTGCGCGGCTCGACGAGTCGCCGCTCGCGCCGCTCGAGGTGGCGCCGGACGGGAGGGTGCTCTTCGAGGCCGGCCCGCGGGCCGTCGTGACCGTGCTGGTCCGCTAGTCTATCCGCTCGCCTGCGATCGCGCTCTCCAGCGCGTCCGCCAGCCAGCTGAACCCCAGCACCACCAACGCGACCGCCGCCGCCGGCGCGAGGCTCACCCACGGCGCGAACAGCAACGCGTCGCGCCCCGACGCGATCATGTTGCCCCACGACGGCGTCGGCGGCTGCACGCCCAAGCCGAGGAAGGAGAGGCCGGCCTCGAGCATGATGGCGCTGCCCACGCCCAGTGCCGCAGCCACCAGCGCGGGCGTCAGCGCGTTCGGCAGGACGTGGCGGATCAGCACGCGGTAGGCGGGGAGGCCCAGGGCGTGCGCCGCCTCGACGAACGGTCGCGCCCCGAGAGAACGCACCTCGCCGCGCACCAGGCGGGCCACCGTCATCCAGCCGGTGACGCCGAGGGCCAGCACGGTGATCCACGCGCCGGGCTCCACCAGCGCGACCAGGAGCAGCAGGAACGGCACGCGCGGGATGGCGAGGGCCGCATCGGTGACTCCCACGATGGCCCGGTCCACCGCGCCGCCCACGTAGCCGGCCACCGTGCCCGCCCCGACGCCCACCGCCGTGGAGACCAGCGCGGCGAGCATGCCGACGGCAAGCGAGATGCGCGCGCCGGCCAGGAGGCGCGCGAGCACGTCCCTCCCGAACCGGTCTGTGCCCAGCAGGTGCCACACGCCGTCGGGGGTCCGGGACAGCGGCCCCGCGAAGCGGCGCGCGACGATGCCGGCGAGATCGACGGAGGCCTGGCCCGGCAGGAGCGGTCCCACCACCGCTCCGACGACGAACGCCGCGATGAGCGCGACGCCGAAGCGCGCCCGCGGATCGCGCCACACCCGCGCGAGCACGCCGCGCGGCGCACTCATCCCGAGCGCCCCGGGCGCGGATCGGCCAACCAGGCCAGGGTGTCGGCGAGCAGGTTGCCGAGCACGACCAGCGCAGCGAACACCGCGGTGGAGGCCATCACTACGGGGTAGTCGCGCGCCAGCACCGCCTGCACCGTGACCCGGCCCATCCCCGGCCACGCGAAGATCGTCTCGACGAACACGACGCCGGAGAAGAGCGCGGGAAGCTGCAAGCCGAACAGCGTGACGACCGGGACCAGCGCATTTCGAAGGGCGTGGCCAAGCAGCACCCGCACCTCCCCGAGTCCCCTGGCGCGCGCCGCCCGCACGAACGGCTGGCGCAGCGCCTCGAGCATCGCGCCCCGGACGAAGCGCGCCGTTCCGGCGACGCCGACGATGGCCAGCGTGACCACCGGCAGCGCCAGGTGGCGGAGGTGATCAGCCAGCCGGGCGGCCGGCGGCAGCAGGTCGGCGCCGAGTCCTGCGGCGCCGAAGGCGGGGAGGCGCAGGGGCCCGGGCCAGCGCCACAGCGCGGCGCCGTACGCGAATACCGCCACCAGGCCCAGCGCGACGACGTAGGAGGGCAGGGCGTAGAGGGTCGTCGTGAGCACCGTCAAGGCGGCGTCCACGCGGCTGCGCCGCCGCGCCGCCTGGTAGGCGCCGATCAGAATTCCGCCGACGTACGTCGCGAGCAGCGAGACTCCCACCAGCAGCAGCGTGGGCCCGAGCGCGTCGGTCAGCACCGCCGTGACCGGGCGTTGCTGCGCGATGCTGGTGCCCCACCGGCCGGTCACGAAACGGGTGAGCCACGTCGCGTATTGGATCGGCAGCGGCCGATCGAGGCCAAGGGAGCCACGGGCGGCCGCGACGGTCGCCGCGTCGGCGTCGGGGCCGAGGGACAGACGCACCGGATCGCCCGGCATGAGGTGGACGGCGGCGAACGTCACCGTCACGACCAGGAGCACGGTGAGCCCGGCGACGAGGATCCGGCGCAACAGCGCGCTGCGCATCAGCGCCAATCTCGCGGCCGCGGCCCGATTTCTCTAGCTTCCCACCGTGCGGTGCTGGTGCGTGGTGCTCGCGCTGGCCGCGGCGGCATGCGGCCCCGTCACGCCTCCGGCGACGGTCTTCTACGCGTCCGGCGCCGACCTGCAGTCCATCAATCCCCTCCTCACCGTGCATCCGCTCGCGCGGCAGGTGCAGCGGTACGCGCTGTTCATGACCCTGGCGCGGTACGACAGCGCGCTGGTGGCGCGGCCGTACCTGTCCGAGAGCTGGGGCTGGAGCGCGGACCGCCGCACGCTCGAGCTGACGGTGCGGCGCGACGTGCGCTGGCACGACGGCGCGCCCACCACCGCCGCGGACGTCGCGTTCACGTTGAATGCGGCGCGCGATCCGGCGACCGGGTACCCGCGCCGGCCTGACCTGGAGTGCCTCGCCGACGCGCGCGCGACGGGCGCCTTCACCGTGCGCCTGGCGTTCTGCCGCCCGCAGGAGGGCTTCCCCGACGTGCTCACCGACCTGGCGATCCTGCCGGCGCACCTGCTCACGGCGCTGCCCCACGACCAGCTGCGGCACACCGCCTTCAACGAGCATCCGGTGGGCAACGGGCCGTTCCGCTTCGTGTCGCACATCCCCAACCAGCGCTGGGTGTTCGAGGCTAACCCGGACTTCCCCGCCGCGCTCGGCGGTCCGCCGGGGATCCAGCGGCTGGTGGTCGTGGTGGTGGACGAGCCGGCGACCAAGCTGGCGGGCCTGGTGACCGGCGAGCTGGACGTCGCCGGCATCCAGCCGATGCACGCGGCGCTGGTCCGCCGGGACCCCAGGCTCGCCGTGGTGGACTACCCCATCCTGTTGACGTACGGCTTGGTGTGGAACACCCGGCGCCCGCCGTTCGATGATCCACGCCTGCGGCGCGCGTTGACGCTGGCCCTGGATCGGCGCGCGATGGTGGACGCCTACCTCTACGGCTTCGGCGAGGTGGCCGACGGTCCGGCGCCACCGTGGCATCCGCGCGCCGCGCCTGTGGCGCGGGTGCCGTTCGACCGGGCGGCGTCAGGCGCGCTGCTGGATTCGCTGGGCTGGCGGGCCGGTGCCGACGGATTGCGGCGGCGGAACAGCCGGTCGCTCACCTTCACCATCCTCACGGTCGGCGCGGCGGACAACTCGCTCGAGCAGATGATCCAGTCCGATCTGCGGGCGGTGGGCGTGAGCGCGCGAATCCGGCAGCTCGAGCTGGGCGCCTTCCTCGCCCGGGCAACCGGGGCGGCCCGCGATTATGATGCTCTCGTGACCGGCATCCTCGGGGACCTGTCGCTGGGGTACCTGCGCGGCTTGTTCGACTCGCGGCGCCTGGCCGAGCCGTTGCAGTACGCGCAGTACGGCAACCCCGCGGTGGACCGGGCGCTGGATGCTGGCGACGTGGCGGAGGTGCAGCGGATCGTCGCGCGCGACCTGCCGATCACGTTCCTGTACCACGCCCGCGGCCTGCAGGGGCTGAACCGGCGGGTGCACGGCGTCCGGATGGACCTGCGCGGCGAGCTGGCCACGCTGCAGCGCTGGCACCTCGATCCCGACGCGCGGGAGTGAAGCGATGGTGATCGGCCACGCGCGGGCGCCGCTGCGGATCGACCTCGCCGGGGGGTGGACCGACGTTGCGCCGTACAGCGCGCGCCGTGGCGGCGCGGTGGTCAACGTCGCGATCAGCCTGCACGCCCATGTGCAGGTGCGCCGGCAGCGGACGGGAGTGCGGCTGCACGCGCTGGATCTCGGGGCGGCCGTGTCGGCGCGTGGCGCCGCGGAGCTGCGGCCCGACGGCGAACTCGGGCTCCTCAAGGCGGCGGCCCGCCGCCTCGGTCCCCGTGGGGGCTTCGAGGTCCTCACCAGTTGCGACGCGCCGGCGGGATCCGGCCTGGGCGGTTCAGGAGCGATGGGGGTGGCGCTGGTGGCGGCGTTCGCCGCGCTCGGCGGTGCCCGGCCGCGCGCCGCGGAGATTGCCCGGCAGGCCTTCGAGCTGGAGGCGGGTGACCTGGGCATCATGGGCGGCAAGCAGGACCAGTTCGCCGCGTCGTTGGGCGGCCTGCAGTTCCTCGAGTTCGGCGAGCGCCGGGTGCGCGCGACGCGGCTCGCGGCTCCGGAAGACGGACTCCGGGAGCTGGAACGGCACCTGGTGCTCTGCTACACCGGCGCGTCGCGGTCATCCGCCGAGGTGCACGCGCGAGTCTGGCAACGATACGCGGACGGCGATCGCGCGATCGCGAAGGCGCTCGACGGCCTGCACGCCTGCGCGCTCGAGATGCGCGACGCGGTCGCGAATGCCAGGCTGGGCACGGTGGGCGACATCCTGTCGCGCAACTGGGCGCACCAGCGCGCGCTGGCGGAAGGCATCGAGACCGGTGCGATGCGCTCGCTGGGGCGCGCGGCCGCGGCCGCCGGCGCGGCGGGGTGCAAGGCCTGCGGGGCGGGCGCCGGAGGATGCATGGTGTTCCTGGCCAAGGCGGGACGGGCGTTCGCAGTCGCGGAGGCGCTGCGCGCGGCCGGCGGCCAGGTGCTGCGCTTCAGCTTCGACGGCGCCGGGGTCACAAGCTGGCTCGGGGCTGAGCGCTGAGATGCGGAGCGTGCTGATACCGCCAGAGACGCTCGAGCGCCGACGCACGGAGATCGCCGCGGCGCCGGGGCTCCTCGCGCTCAAGGGGCGGCTGTCGGCGGAGCTGGCCGAGTTCGTCGCGCGGCCACTTTACGTCCCCGACGGAAAGGCGCTGCTGTCGCGGTGGGGGAGCGCCTGTCGGGACGACGGGGCCGATCTGGCGTTCGATCCGTGGTCGCCGCACGCGCAGCGCTGCACGCGCTGCGGACGGATCTGGGCCACCGAGCAGAGCCAACGCTGGTGGATCTACTGGTACCAGCTGTGGCTCGCGGAGCGCTGCTGGCAGTCGGCGCTGCTCGGCGCGCTCGATGGCGACGCCCGCTGCGAGACTCGCGCCCTCGAGGCCCTCGCGGCTGTGGCCGAGCGCTACCTCACGTATCCGAACGCGGACAACGTCCTCGGCCCGAGCCGCCCGTTCTTCTCCACGTATCTGGAGTCCATCTGGGTGCTCCAGCTCGCGGCCAGCGCTTCGCTGCTGGGGGAGCACGGGCGGCTGCCGCCCGACCTGGAGCGCGACCTGGTGTCGCGGGTGTTCCGGCCGTCGGCCGAGACGATCGCGGACTTCGAGGAGCCCCGCTCCAACCGGCAGGTGTGGAATGCGGCGGCGCTCCTGGCCCTGGGGTCCGTGCTGGACGACGCCGCGCTGCGCGAGCGTGCCGCGCGCGGTCCGACGGGCGTGCTGGCCACCCTCGACGACGGGTTGCTCGGCGACGGTCTCTGGTACGAGGGGGAGAACTACCACTGGTTCGCGCTGCGCGGCCTGTCGTGGGGCGCGGAGCTGCTGCGGACGGGCGGCGAGATGGACCTGTGGGCGTCGGCCACCGACGTCGGCCGCAAGTTCCGCGAGGCGTTCCGGGCACCGGTGCTGACGGCGTTGCCGGACTTCACGTATCCCGCGCGCCGCGATTCCCGGTTCGGGGTCTCGCTCCGCCAGCGGCGCATGGCCGAGCTGTGGGAGCTGTCGCTCGCGCGCGCGCCGTGGCCGGGCGTCGCCTCGCTGCTCGCGCACGTGTACGACGTGTCCGCCCCGGAGGTCGAGGGCGGCGCCGGCCTCATCACCGAGGTCGAGCGCCACGAACCGCCGTCGGGGGTGCGGCGCGACGGCCTCGGGTGGAAGGGGCTGCTGTGGGCCGCGGCCGAGCTGCCGCGGGAAGCCGATGGTGCGTGGCGGCCCGCCTCCGCGCATCTCGAGGTGACGGGGCTGGCCGTCTTCCGCCGCGACGGGGGGCGAACCTACGTGAGCCTCGACTACGGCGAGCCGGGAGGCGGGCACGGCCACCCCGACCGTTTGAATCTCACGCTGCACGCGGGCGGCGTCCCGTGGCTGGTGGACTTCGGCACCGGCTCGTACGTCTCGCGGCGGCTCGCCTGGTACCGCTCCACGCTGGCGCACAATGCACCGCTGGTGGACGGCGTGTCGCAGGCCGAGGCGCGCGGCGTGTGCGTCGGGTACGCCGAGGGTGGCGAGTATGGCTGGGTGTGCGCCCAACTGCTCGACGGTTCCGCGTTCGACGGCGCCGGCGTGCAGCGCACGGTCGTCGTGACACCGGGGTACGTGCTCGACGTGCTGCAGATGGCGAGCGCCGCCGGTGAGCGCATGCTCGCGCTGCCATGGCACGGTTGGGGGAAGGTGGCTTCGTATCAACTGGGGCTCCGCTTCGAGCGCGCGAACGGCGTGCTGCCGGTCTACCTCGCGGGCCGGCAGGCGTTCCAGGTGCAGATTTCACGCGCCCCCGGGCCGCCGGTGGCGGGCGCGGTCGACGAGGCCGAGGAGCTCGAGTTCGCGGTCGTGACCTCCCCCGGCGAGATGGTGACCCTGGTGGCCTGCGTGGATTACGGCGGGGCGGTCGAGGAGGTCGAGTGCCACGAGCAGGAGTTCGTGGTGCGGCTGGCGGACGGCGGGATGCACTCGCACGGACCGACCGAACACGGGTGGAGAATCGATCTTGGCCGCGGCGATCCGATCGAGTTGGGTGGGGCGCGGGAACTGCCGGAGGAAGCGGCGCCGGCCGAGGCGCCGCGGAGGGAGGAGCGCGTGGCGGCCGCGCGGAGCCTGGCCGTGCGGAAGGCACCGGCGCTGGACGGCACGCTCGACGGCTTCCGGCTCGACGCGCCGCTCGTGCTGGATCGCGTCGAGCAGTTCCGCCGCGCCGAGGAGCCATGGGGGGGGCGCGACGCCCTCTCGGCCACAGCCTACCTGAATCACGAAGGTTCGACGGTCTACGTCGCGGTGGACGTGACCGCGCCCGGGCCGGCGTTCCGGCCGCGCGGCGCCGCCAACCCGGAGTGGGACAACGAGAATCCGGACATCCACTCGGACGGGATCCAGGTGTACCTGGACAGCGTGAGCTTCCTGGGCTGGCTGGTCGTGCCCGACGCCGACGATCCGTCGCAACTCAGGGTGTCGGCAGTGCACGGGACGGATGCGTCGCCCGAGATGCTGCGCGGCGCGTGGCAACCCACCGAGCGCGGCTACCGGATCACCTGCGCCATCGAGCTGCCGGACGACATGCAGGATTTCGGCTTCGACCTGTGTGTGAACCGGTTCCGCGAAGGCCGCGAGCGGCGCGTGGGGCAGCTGGTCTGGTCCGGCGCGGGCGGCGCGCGGCTCTACCTGGCCGGCGACCGGCCGTTGGCGCACCGCCTGCCGCTGGTGGCGGCGCAGCGGTGAGGACACGGTGAGCGGTTCCGGCGACATCGCGCGGCGCGCCACGCGGGCCGTGGCAGGCTTCACCTCGACGCGCTCCAAGGGGCCGGACGCGATGTTCGGGGGCCCGGACGGCCCGACGCACCTGGTGCGCGCGCGGGGTGCGCGGATCGAGACGGCGGACGGGCAGCAGTTGCTGGACTGGACCATGGCGCTGGGCGCGGTCGCCCTGGGCTACGCCCATCCGCGCGTCCAGGAGGCCGCGGAGCGCGCCGTGCGCGACGGGGCGGTCGGGCCGCTGCCGCACGTCCTCGAGGTCGAGGTCGCCGAGCGTCTGAGCGCCGTGTATCCTGGAGCTGAGCAGGCGCGCTTCTTCAAGACCGGCGCCGAGGCGGTGCAGGCGGCGGTGCGCGTCGCGCGGGTCGCGACCCGCCGCGAGCGGGTGGTGCACGCCGGGTACCATGGGTGGCTAGATGGCGCCACTGTCGGCGTCGGCGTGCCGCGCGGCACCGTGCGGCTCTGGACCTCCGTGCCGTTCGACGACCTCGCCGCCCTTGAGGCGGCCGTCGCGGGCTCCGAGCCGCCGGCCGCGATCGTGCTGGAGCCGGTGATCGAGCGGGCGCCGTCGCCGGCGTGGCTCGAGGGAGCGCGGCGCCTCGCATCGGCGCACGGGGCCGTGCTGGTGTTCGACGAGGTCAAGACGGCGTTCCGTCTCGCGGCCGGCGGGGCGGCCCAGCGCTACGGGGTCCGTCCCGATCTCGCGGTCCTGGGCAAGGCGCTGGCCAACGGGTTCCCGCTGGCCGCCGTGGTGGGGCGGGCCGACATCCTGGCGCGGGTGCGGGAGACCTGGATCTCTTCGACGCTCGCGACCGAGTTCGTGGCGCTGGCGGCCGCGCGGGCGGTGCTCGACGTGTGGCGCGAGGTGGACGTGGCGGGGCACGTGGCGCGCGTCGGCCGCCTGATGCTCGAGGCCCTTACCGCCTGGCCCCAGCCGCATCCCTGGATGGTGTGCGGCATCCCCGAGATGTGGTTCCTGCGGTTCGGCGACGGGGACCGCGAGCGCCGATTCCTGCTGGAGTGCGCGCGGCGCGGCGTGCTCCTCAAGCGCGGGGCCTACAACTTCCCCAGCCTCGCGCACGACCGCGCCGAGGTCGAGACCACGCTCCGCGTGATGCGCGAAGCGCTGTCGGAGGCGACACCGTGACCGCTGCGCCGGTCGCCGGCCCCCTGGTGGACGTGCACGCGCACTTCCTGCACGAGCGCTGCGGGACGTCCGACTGGGCAGAGCGCAACGCGAGTCGCCTCGCCGCGGGCGCGCGCATCGGCATCACCGTGCACATCGCCTCGATCCTCGGGAGCTTTGGCCACACCTCGCCGACGTACTTCCCGTCGCCGGCGGACGTGTCGGCCGGGAACGAGGCGATGCGGGCCATCGCCCGCGCGCATCCGGGGCTGGTCCGCGGCTACGTCACCGTGAACCCGAACTACACCGACCACGCCGTCGCCGAGATCGAGCTCGGCCTGGCGGCGGGGATGGTCGGCGTCAAGCTCGCCGCCAGCCGCCGGGCGAGCGACGCCCTGCTGGATCCCGTCGCGGCGCTGGCGGCGGAGCGCGGCGTTCCGGTGCTGCAGCACATCTGGCAGCGCCGGGTGCGGGACGTGCCGAACCAGGAGATCTCCGACGCCCTGGACCTGGCGGCGCTCGCGGCGCGGCACGGCGGCGCGCGGTTCATCCTGGGCCACATCGGTGGCGGCGGGGACTGGGCGCACTCGCTCCGCGCTCTGGCAACCGTGCCGAACATCTTCGTGGACCTGTCGGGCAGCGGCGTCGATCGCGCGATGCTCGAGTTGTGCCTGGAGTGCGTGGGTCCGGAGCGGCTCCTGTGGGGCACGGACCTCACGATGGACACGGGATGGGCGAAGCTGCGGGCACTGGCAGCGATGGATCTCGAGGACGAAGTGCTGGAGGGGATTCGATGGAAGACCGCCGCGCGGCTCTTCCGACTGAGCTTGTAGACCACAACGCACTGGTCGGGCCGTACCCGTTCCGCCGGCTCCCCGACCCGACGCCGGAGCGCCTGGTCGCGGACCTGGAGCGGCTCGGCATCGCCCGGGCGTGGGTCGGCCACGTGCCGAGCATCTATTACCGCGACGTCGCGGCGGGTAACGACGAGCTGCTCCGCTGGCTCGAGCCGCACCGCGCGCGGCTGCTGCCCGTGCCGGCCGTGAACCCCGCGTACCCCGGGTGGGAGCGGGAGCTGGAGCGTGCCCGGGCCGAGGGGTGCCCGGCGGTGCGGAGCTATCCCGCCCACTACGGCTTCGACACGGGAGGCCCGGAGATGCGCGCGCTCGCCGCGGGGTGCGCGGATCTCCACCTCCAGCTGGTCCTCACCGTGCGCATCGAGGACGGCCGGCAGCGCCATCGGCTCGATGTGGCCGCCGAGCTGCTCGGCGCCGATCTGCGCGCCGCGGTGCGCATTCACCGCGGGCTGCACCTGGTCGTGACCAATGCCGACCGCGGGCTCGTGGAGGAGGTGCACTTCGGCGCCACCCCCGGCGAGGCCGAGCGACTGCAGTGGGATATCGCCTGGCTGTGGGGTCCCCCCGACGACCAGCTCGCGGCACTGTATCGCACGGTGGGTCGCCAGCGCTTCGTCTTCGGCACCCACTTTCCCTTCCGCCTGCCGGAAGCCGCGCTCACCAAGCTGGCGCTCGCCGAGTAACCCGGCACGGCCGCCGCCACGGCTGGCCAGGGCGACGACGAACACAACGGGTAGCGTCGTCCCGGCGGGCGTCGTAGCTTGCGCACGCGCGTCCCTGGAGTCGGGGGCGCGCGTTCGCATGGCGTAAGGTGGCCGCGTGATCTTCGCCGAAGTCGTTTTTCCCGGGTGGAATCCGGTGGCTTTCCAGCTCGGCCCGCTGGCGATCCGCTGGTACGGGCTGGCGTACCTCGCGGGTTTCCTCATCGCGGGCGCGCTGCTCGACCGGATGGTGCGCGACCACTTTCTGCCGCTCACCACCGCGGCGGTGAGCGACCTGATCGGATGGCTGGTGGCCGGCGTGCTGGTCGGGGGGCGTTTGGGCTACGCGCTGTTCTACGATCCGCAGATGTTCGTGCGGCCGCTCGACCTCATCAAGGTGTGGGAGGGGGGGCTCTCGTTCCACGGCGGCCTCACCGGCGTCGTCGTGGCGTCGGTGCTGTTTGCGCGGCGGCGCAGGATCTCCTGGCGGCGCCTCGCCGACGGGCTCGTACTGGCAGCGCCGGCCGGCATCTTCCTGGTACGGATCGCGAATTTCGTGAACGGGGAGCTGTTCGGCCGCGTGGCGCCGGCGGGCGTTCCGTGGGCGATGCGGTTTCCCACCGATCCGGCGGCGCAGGCCCTGTTCCCCGACCTGGCCCGCGTGGGCGGCATGAACTGGCACGGCGCCTACGCCGCGCTGCGCGCGAGCGGCGCGTGGACGGCGCTGGCGGCGCAGCTGCCGCTCCGGCATCCCTCGCAGCTGTACGAGGCGGCGCTCGAGGGCCTGACGATCGGCGTGGTGCTGTGGTGGGTGTATCTGCGGCGGCGCGCGACGCTGCGTGCGGGCACGCTCGGCGCCCTGTTCCTGCTGCTGTATGCCGCCGCGCGGTTCCTCATCGAGTTCACCCGCCAGCCTGACGCGCAGTTTGTCACCGCGACCCATCCGCTCGGCACGGTGCTCGGCCCGTTCTCGATGGGGCAGCTCCTCAGCCTGCTCGTCGCGGCATTCGGGTTCGCGGTGCTGGCGTGGCGCAGGTCGGATGCGGATCACTCGGGGCCAACCGACCTGCCTTCATAGTGCCCTTGTAATTGGCATCCGGCCGCAGTAAAATGTCGCGACTTCCCCACACGGCTTGCGGCTCTCCAACGTCTGCATAGGGCTTGGATGAAGCGTACGACCTATCTGCTCGCCGGCGGCGCGCTGCTCTGTCTGTCCGCAGCACTCGCCGGCGTTTCGTTGGTCAGAGGGCAGGGGGCGGAGCGGCGCGCGCCGGCCGACACGGCGTTCAGCGCCGTGCCGCGTTCGTCGGGCGCCGGGTATTCCAGCCTCGACGGGGTGCGCCCGGGCGGGGACTGGCCGGCGCTGCCCCGGCGCCTCAATGGGCCGGCGCAACCGATCTTCTACCGTCACGACGTCCACGCCGGCCAATACCGTATGCCCTGTCTCTACTGCCACAACAACGCCGCGAATTCCTGGACGGTGAACCTCCCGTCCGAGAGCACGTGCATGGGCTGCCACATCGTCACGTCGGCGCCCGACACGGCGGGGAACCCGGACCCGGAGATCGCGAAGCTGCGGGACTACTACGCCAAGGGCGTGTCGATCCCATGGGTGCGGATCAACAAGATTCCCGAGTACTCGCACTTCCCGCACATGCGTCACGTCGCGGCCGGACTCGCCTGCCAGACGTGTCACGGCAACATCCAGCAGATGCCGCGGGTCTTTCCGGTGCGCGACCCGAGCAACATGGGCTGGTGCACCAACTGCCATATGCAGCGCGGCGTGACGCGCGACTGCACGGCGTGCCACTTCTAGCCGAGCGGCGAGGAGCGTAATGGAGCGCAGGCGTTTCCTTCAGGTGGCGGGGGTGGCGGGCATCGGCGTGGCGGCCGGATGCGCGCCCACCTCCGGCGAGCGTCTGCTCCCGTATGTCAATGAATCCGACGACCTGATCCCCGGCATCCCGGAGTTCTACGCCAGCACGTGTCGCGAATGTCCGGCCGGATGCGGCATCCAGGTCAAGACGCGCGAGGCCCGCGCCATCAAGGTGGAAGGGAATCCCGCCCACCCGGTCGGACACGGAAGGGTGTGCGCGCGCGGCCAGGCGGCGCTGCAGGGGCTGTACGATCCGGACCGCGTGAAGCAACCCTGGCGCCGTACGGCGCGCGGGCTGGAACCGGTGACGTGGGACCGGGCCATCGAGCAGATCGCCACGGCGCTCGGCGCGGCCGCGGCCTCGGGGGCCGACCGCGTGGCGCTGGTGACGGGGGCCGACAGCGGCGCGCTGGACGCGTTCTACGACGAGTGGCTCGCGGCGTTCCGCTCCCACCGGAGGCTGCGCTACGAGGCGTTCGCCTACGAGCCGCTGCGGGAAGCGAGCCGGTTGACGTTCGGCGTTGCCGCCGTGCCGGAGTTCGACTTCGCTTCGGCCCGGTACGTGCTCTCCTTCGGCGCAGACTTCCTCGAGACCTGGCTCTCGCCGGTCGAGTACACGCGGCAATTTGCCGAGGCGCACCGCTATCATGACGGCCGGATGGCGAAATTCGTGGCCGTCGAGCCGCGCCGCGGGCTCACGGCGTACAGCGCCGACGAGTGGATCGCGCCCAAGCCGGGCACCGAGGGCCTCCTGGCGCTCGGCATAGCCTCCAGCGTAGTGCGGCAGGGGAAGGCGGACCTCACCGGCGCCGAGGCGGACCGGGTGCGCGGGTTCTGTGCCCGCTTCACCGCGCGCGGCGTCGCCGAGACGACGGGCGTGGCGGAGGACGTGATCGACCGGGTGGCACGCGAGTTCGCTGCGGCCAGGCCCAGCCTGGCTGTGGCCGGCGGCGTGGCGACCCAGCACCGCGCCGCGACGCAGGCGGCGGCCGCGGTGAACCTGCTCAACTACGTCGTCGGCAACGTCGGCCGGACGGTGCGCTATCATGCGGCGTCGCCGTGGGAGAAGGTCTCGCGCTACCGGGACGCGACGGCGTGGATCGCGGCGATGCAGGCGGGAGCCGTGGACGTCGCGTTGGTTCACCGGACGAACCCGGCCTTTACCCTGCCCAAGGCGGCGGGCTTCGCCGACGCCTTCAGGAAGGTGCACCTCACGGTTGCACTGGCGAGCCATCTCGACGAGACCGCCGAGCTGTGCGACCTGATCCTGCCTGACGTCACGCCCCTCGAAGAGTGGAGCGTGGTCGAGCCTGCGGCCGGCGTGCGGAGCTTCGTGCAGCCGGCCATGACGCCGGTCTTCGACGGGACGCGGCAGGCGGCCGACGCGCTGCTGGCGATCGCGGCCAAGGCCGGCAAGACCGTCGGGCGGGGCGCCGCTACCGCGCGCGAGCTCGTCGCCGCGGGGATGGTGCCCACCGCGCTGGACCACGCCCTGCAGCACGGCGGCGAGTTCGCAGCGGCGCCGGTCAAGCCGGTGCGCCTGGTCCCCGATTTCGCCCGGGTGGTCTATCGGGCACCGGCGTTCGACGGCGACGCGGGCGGTGAAGCGCTGGTGCTTATCGCCTACCCGTCGGCGGCGCTGTTCGACGGGCGCGGCGCCAACAAGGGCTGGCTGCAGGAGCTGCCGGATGTGGCGACCAAGATCGCCTGGCAGAGCTGGGTCGAGGTGCACCCGGACACCGCGCTGCGGCTGCGCGTCGCGAACGGCGACCTGGTGACCGTGACCTCCCCGCACGGCCGGGTGGAGGCGCCGGTGTACGTCTACCCCGGCGTGCGGCCGGACGTCGTCGCCATGCCGATCGGGCAGGGGCACACTGCGTACGGCCGCAACGCGAAGCACCGCGGCGTCAATCCGCTCGACCTCCTGGGCGCCGACGCGGTCGACGCCTCCGGGGCGCTGGCGTTCTGCTCGACGCGCGTCACGCTGGCCAAGACCGGCCGGCAGACGCGGCTGGCCACGACGGAGGGCAGCGCGCGCCAGCTCGGCCGCGGAATCGCCCGCGCGGTGAGCCTGGCCGGCGCGCTCAAGGGCGAGGTCGAGGCCGGCCCCGAGGCGACGCTGACCGACGCGGAGCGCGCGGCGGTCGCCGCCGCGGCGGCGTCGCAGCGCGAGCGCGCCAACATCGGCGTCTACGCGAAGCCGAATCCGAAGTGGGAGCTGACCATCGACCTCTCCCGCTGCACCGGGTGCCAGGCGTGCGTGACCGCGTGCTACGCCGAGAACAACCTCCCCGTGGTGGGCGAGGAGCAAACGCTGCGTCACCGCGGGATGGCCTGGATCCGCCTGGAGCGCTACTACGAGGGCGACACGGCCGGCACCGACTGGCAGGTGCGCCAGATCCCGATGCTGTGCCAGCAGTGCGAGAACGCGCCGTGCGAGCCGGTATGCCCGGTGTACGCGGCCTACCACACTCCCGACGGGCTCAACGGCCAGATCTACAACCGCTGCATCGGCACGCGGTACTGCGCCGCCAACTGCCCTTACAAGGTGCGCTACTTCAATTGGTGGGACTACGGCACCGTCGGTGACCCGTACTTCGCCTTCGTCGAACCGCTCAACTGGCAGCTCAATCCCGACGTGACGGTGCGGACCAAGGGCGTGATGGAGAAATGCACCTTCTGCGTCCAGCGCATCCGGTTCGCCCAGACGGACGCCAAAGTCCGCAAGCGCGAGCTCGCGGACGGTGACATCACGCCCGCCTGCGCGCAAACCTGCCCGGCGGAGGCGATCGTCTTCGGCGATGCGCATGATCCGAGCAGCCTGGTCAGCCGGCTCAAGCAGGACGCGCGCGGCTACCACGCCCTGGGCATGCTCAATACCAAGCCCGGGGTCACCTACCTCGAGCGTGTGATCACGCAGGGCGAGGCCTAGGGCGATGGCGACCCTCGCGACCCCGATCCCGCCCGCCGCGCCGCTGCACGCCGAGGCGCCGCCCAGCTACGCGGACACCACCCGCGACATCATCGCCACGCTCCGGCCGCCCGGCCGGAAGTACTACGTCGGGATGGCGTTCGTCCTGGTCGGGCTGGCGTTCGGAGCGTTCTGCTGGGGCTACCAACTGCGCTACGGCCTCGGCGTCACCGGTTACCAGCCGCCGATCTTCTGGGGCACCTACATCACCACCTTCGTCTTCTGGGTGGGCATCGCGCACTCGGGGACGCTGATCAGCGCCATCCTGTACCTGTTCCGCTCGGGGTGGCGGACGGCGGTGTACCGGACCGCCGAGGCGATGACGGTCTTCGCCGTGATGACCGCGGGTCTCTTCCCGATCCTCCACTTGGGCCGCGCCTGGTACGCGTACTGGGTCTTCCCCTACCCGAACTTCCGCGGCGTGTGGTCGAACTTCCGCTCGCCCCTGGTGTGGGACGTCTTCGCCATCTCCACCTACCTCACGGTGTCGGCGACCTTCCTGCTGATGGGGCTGATCCCCGACGTGGCCGCGGTGCGCGACCGGTCGTTGGGCTGGCGCCAGCGGCTCTACAGCATGGTCTCGTTCGGCTGGAAGGGCTCCGACCGGGAGTGGCACCACTTCGGCCGCATGTACCTCTACCTGGCCGGCTTCGCGACCCCGCTGGTGCTCTCGGTCCACAGCGTGGTGTCGTGGGACTTCGCCATGGCGATCGTGCCGGGGTGGCACGCGACGATCTTCGCGCCCTACTTCGTCGCGGGCGCGATCTTCTCGGGCTGCGGGATGGTGATCACCATCTTGGTGCCGCTGCGCAAGGCGTTCCACCTGGAGCGCTACGTGCAGGTGCGCCACTTCGAGAGCCTCGCCAAGGTGATCCTGTTGACGGCGTCGATCGTGGCGTACGCGTACGCCACCGAGTACTTCATCGCGTGGTACAGCGGCAACCCGTTCGAGCGGTCGTCGTTCTACAACCGCGCCTTCGGCCAGTACTGGTGGGCGACCTGGATCATGCTCACCTGCAACGCCTTCATCCCGCAGCTGCTGTGGTTCAAGAAGATCCGCACCAGCATCCCGACGCTGTTCGTCATCTCCATCTTCATCAATATCGGGATGTGGTTCGAACGGTTCGTCATCATCGTGACCGGCCTGTCGCACGAGTACGAGCCGTGGCAGTGGTCGTACTACGTGCCGCGCTGGCCGGAGCTGGGGATCCTCGTCGGCAGCTTCTGCTGGTTCTCGATGTGGTTCCTGCTGTTCATCAAGTTCTTCCCGGCGGTGGCGATCTCCGAGATCAAGGAGTCGCTCCCGCCGCCGGTGCAGGCGGGAGGCCGGCGATGAGCGCGGCCACCGGCGTGGTGGGGGTGTTCGGCGGGGTCGACGCGGCGGTGGCGGCGATCGAGTCGCTCAAGGCCAGAGGCTACGCCAACTACCGGGTGTACTCGCCGACGCCACGGCCGGAGCTGGCCGAGGCACTGGCCAGGAAGGAGAGCCCGGTACGCCTGTTCACCCTCTTCGGCGCGCTGACGGGCACGGCGTTCGGCTTCTTCTACGCCATCGCGACCTCGCTCGACTGGCCGCTCGTCACGGGCGGCAAGCCCATCGTGTCGTGGCCGCCGTTCGTCGTGATCGGCTTCGAGACCACCATTCTGATCGGGGCGCTGGCGACGGTGGCCGGGATGTTCCTGTTCGCCGGGCTCCCCAAGCTGGGGCGGGCGCCCGGTTACGATCCGCGGTTCAGCGACGACAAGTTCGGCGTGGTGGCGTTCGGCGGGCCCGCGCAGCTGGCGGAGGCGCGCGAGATCTTCGCGGCCAGCGGGGCCGAAGAGGTGAAGGATGTCTGACCGGCGGGCGGCACGGACGCACGGACGCACGGACGCACGGGCCCTAAGGTTCCGCGAGGCGCGGGCAGTGTCCCTGGCCGTCGCCGCGGTGCTCCTGACCCTGGCCGCCGCGGGTTGCACCGCGCTCGACAACGCCATCGCCAAAGTGCCGTGGTTCACCACGATGCAGCAGCAGGTGGTGGTCCGGCCGTTCGAGGCGGGCGCGCTCAGCAACGGCGCACCGCGGATGCCCGCCCCCGGCACGGTGCCGGTCACCGGGCGCGAGGACTCGCTCGACATCCTCACGGACCTCCGGACCCTGAAGAACCCGGTGGCTCCGAGCGCGGCCTCGCTGGAGCGCGGCCAGCTGCTGTTCAACACCTACTGCATCGTGTGCCACGGGCCGGCCGCGCATGGTGACGGCACGGTGGTTCCGAAGTTCGTGCCACCGCCGGATCTCACGCTCGATGTGACCAAGCAGCGCAGCGACGGCTACCTCTACGCCATGATCAAGCAGGCCCGCGGCATCATGCCCAAGTACGGCGACAAGATCCGCGGCGCGGACCGGTGGAACGTGGTCAACTACGTCAGAAAGCTGCAAGGACTCCAGTGATACGTAGTGCCAAGACGCGCAGACGCGCAGTGGCCAAGACGCGCAGACGCGCAGTGGCGCGCTGTGCCACGTGGACAGCGGTGTCATGACCGACCACGCGTTGCGGGACGGGGTGCTCCGCAAGCTGAGCCGGCCGCTGCCGGCGTGGGTCGTGCCGCTCACCGGCGCTCTGGCGGTCATCGGCACGGCGAGTTTTCTCCTCCTCGTGGCTGGCACCGGCTCGGCGCGCGCCTGGCGGGCCTACTTCGTCAACTGGCTCTTCTGGACCGGCCTGTCTCAAGCCGGCGTGCTGTTCGCCGCCTCGCAGATCATCTCTGGCTCCCGGTGGAGCCACCCGGTGCGCCGGATCGCCGAGGCGTCGGCGGCCTTCTTGCCTGTCTCGTTCGTCCTGTTCCTCGTCCTGTGGCTCGGCCGCGTGCACATCTTTCCCTGGATCGCCGCTCCGGTCGAGGAGTGGCCCAAGGCCTTCTGGCTGCGCGACTGGTTTGTGTTCGCGCGGGTGGGCGCCGGTCTGGTGGTGATGTACGGGTTGAGCTTCTGGTTCGTGTACCACTCGCTGCGGCCGGACGTCGCGCTCCTCCAGGCCGGCGCGCCGGCACGGGCGAGGCGGCTCTATGCCTGGCTGGCGAAGGGGTGGGGCGCCAGCGGTGAGGCGGCGCAGCTGGCTTTCTCCGAGCAGAGGCTGTCGCGCCTGGCCGGCGGCCTGATCGTGGTCTACGCCCTGGTGATGAGCCTCATCGGGTTCGACTTCATCATGTCACTCGCGCCGCACTGGCTCTCCAACTTGCTGGGCGCCTACTTCTTCGTGGCCGCCTGGCTGATGGGCCTGATGGCGCTGGCGCTGACCACCATCTTCTGGCGTCGCCACTTCGGCCTCGACGACCTCATCACGCCAAAGACCCTCCACGATCTTGGCAAGCTGTGCTTCGCCTTCACCGTGTTCTGGATGTACCTCTTCTTCTCGCAGTTCATCGTCATCTGGTACGGCAACCTGCCCGAGGAGACGAGCGCGATGATGCTCCGCATCGCCGCGGAGCCGTGGCGGCCGGTCGGCATCCTCATGGTCGTGCTGGTGTTCGTGCTGCCGTTCTGGGGGCTGATGGGCGTCAAGCCGAAGCAGACCCCGGCGATCCTCGGCACTTTCGCCGTGATTTCGCTGGTGGGGCTGTGGCTGGATCGCTGGGTGTTCGTCATGCCGTCCATCGTGCAGACCGCACCGCGCGCCCCGCTCGGCTGGCCCGAGCTGCTCGTCACGGCAGGTTTCGCCGGCCTGTGGGGACTGTGCCACGCCTGGTTTGCCGGCACCTTCCCAATCGTCTCGCCGCGGCTCCTGGAGAAAATGGAGCGCGAAGGCGTGGGGCATCACTAGCCGTCGCCCCTTTTAGGGAGTAGCGTTCTCCGCCATGAGCCGGTACGTCATTGTGGGCGGTGGCCTCGCGGCCGCCAGCGCCATCGAGGGTATCCGCGACCTGGACAAGGACGGCGAGATCACCGTCGTCAGCGCCGAGCGCGAGCTGCCCTACCATCGTCCGCCGCTCTCCAAGGGCTACCTCGCCGGGCGCGACCAGCTCGAGACGGTGCGCATTCACGAGGCGTCGTGGTACCGCGACAACCGGGTCCGCTACCGGCTCGGGGTTGAGGCCAAGTCGGTCCACATGAAGAAGCGGTCGGTGACGCTGACGAGCGGCGAGCGGCTGGAGTACGACAAGCTGCTGCTCGCGACCGGCTCCCGCGCGCGGCCGCTCCCCCTGCCCGGGGCCGACACCCCGGGGGTCTCCCTGCTCCGGACCATGGGCGAGAGCACCGCGCTCAAGGCGGCCCTGAAGCCCGGCGTCAAGGTGGTGGTGGTGGGCGGGAGCTATGTCGGCATGGAGGTCGCGGCCACGGCCCGCAGCCTGGGCGCCGAGGTCACCGTGCTCGAAATGGGACCGCAGGTGTATGGGCGGTTCACCGATCCGCAGCTCTCCGACTTCTTCCAGCGGATGGTGGAGAGCCACGGGATCACGGTCAGGACCGGCGTCCGCGTGGCCCGCATCAAGACCATGGCCGGCAAGCTCGCCGGGATCGCGACCGAGACCGACGAGCAGTACCCGGCGGACGTCGTCGTGGCAGGGGTCGGCGCGGAGCCCAACACCGGCTGGCTGGCGAGCTCGGGATTCGGGATCGACCGGGGCGGCCTGGTGGTGAACGTGCGGCTCGAGACCAACGCGCCGAACGTGTGGGCCGCGGGCGACGTGGCGCGCTTCCCCGACCCGAACACCCGGCAGCCGCGGCGATTGGAGCACTGGGACAACGCGCTGATGCAGGGCAAGCAGGCGGGGCGCAACATGGCCGGCGCCGAAGAGCCCTACGCGCACCAGTCGGCGTTCTTCTCCGACCTGTTCGACGTGACGATCAACGTGTTGGGGGACACCGACAAGCCGGATACGGTCCAGATCAAGGGGAGCACCGATCTCGCCGCACCGAACTTCACGGCGCTCTACGTGCGGGACCACAAGCTGATGGGCGCGGTGCTGGTGAACCTGGGGACTGCGGACCGCACCGAGGAGTTCGGCCTCCTGCAGCGCGGCATTGCCACCAGGGAGTTCGTCGAGAGCAAGTGAGCCGGCGCGGCGGGCTGCAGCGCGCCTGACAGCAAGCGCCCGGCGGAGTGGCTCCGCCGGGCGCTGCTGTTGGCGGCCGCTACCGGACCCGCTCGGCGAGCTGCCTGAGGGAGTCGGCCGGGACGCGGCCGGACAGGGCGAGCCAGAAGCCGCTGCGGTCCAGCCAGCGCAGCCGGCGCTGCCCATCCGGCGCGGTCGTGAGCAGCGTGTCGCTGAAACCCATCCCCATGCTTGATGGCTGCGCGGCCCGGCGCTCCCCGGTGAGCGCGCGATCCGGGGCCGCGACGCGCTGCTGGTCGAGCACCAGCTCGTGTCCCGCATTTCCGTACACCACGCGCACCACCTCGCGCCCGCTGTCTGCACCCGGTACCTGGCGTCCCGGGCCGATCTCGACGTGATCGCTGCGCATCCCGTCAATCAGCCGGATCGTGCCCCGAAGGCGGTTGACCGCCTCCTCCAGCGACGCGTGGTGAAAGGTCTCGGGCGAGGCGGCCAGCGGGCCGACCGCGGCGCTGCGCGGCTCCGCGCCAGCCGCGGCCTCCAGCGCACCAGCTCCCCCGGCCGCGGCCGCTGGCTGCGGACGCCGCGCCTCGCGCGCGCTCGGCTGCGGCGGGGCCGGAGCGCCCGCCGCGGCGGGTGCCGCGGCCACCGCATCGGCGACTTGTGTGGGCCGCGACGGTGCGGTGCGAAGGCGGGCCATGTTCTGCGCCGGAGGCACGAGCCGCTTGTGGCCGAGACCGGTCGCCGACCGGCCCGCCACCACAGGCCTGCCCTTGCCGGGTGGGGCCTTGGCCGGCGGCGGCCCGTGCGGCGTCGCGGTCGCCGCCAGCCGCTGGCCGCCGGCCGCGCCCGCTCCGCTCTCCGGGGCCCGCGTGACGGGTGCCGCCTTCGGGGCGGCGGGCTCGCCCGTCGCGGTGTTTGTCGCTGTCGCCCGCTGGCTGGTGGCAATCCCCTCGGCCGGTGCCCCCGGCTCGCGGGCGTGGCGCACCTCGTTGGCGAGGTACCCCACCCCGATTGCCAGGACGATGGTTGCGGCCCACGCGAGGGAAGTGTAGTCGAAGCCGCGGCGCTCAGGCCGGGCGCGCGGCCCGCGGTGGAACAGCCGCTCGGACAGGTCGGCGCCGATGGCGGGGCTCTGCTGGGTCGCCCCGTCCAGATCGAGCGCGGCCTCCTTGGCCGTCCTGGTTACGCGCCTGGGCGGCGCCTCCGGCACTGCGGCCTCCTTCGGCACTTCCAGCGCGCCGAGCAGATCGGCGGCCTCTGCCAGGAAGCGCTTGGCCACGTCGAGGCGGTTTGCGCATTCGGCGCAACCCGCGATGTGAGCCTCGACGGCGGCGGCCTCCGCGCTCTCCAGCTCGCCGTCCAGCAGCGCGTTCAGTTTCCCGTCGTCAACGTGCGACATGGTTCACCTGTCCTTGCTCGCGGAACGCCTCCACCAGCCGTTTCCGCGCGCGCGCGAGCGTCGTTCCCACCGCTCCCTTGGCCAGTCCCAGCGCCGCCGCGATCTCGCCGTAGTCGAAACCTTCCGCCTTGAGCAGCAGCGCGGCCCGGTCCTGCTCGGTCAGCATCGCCAGCGCAGCCCGCACCGCATCGGTTCTTTCGGCCGCCTCGAATGCGGCGTCGGCGGGGGGAGCCGAGGCCTCGCCGGCTTCACCTCTCAGCAGTTCCAGCTTCTGTCCCTGCCGCACCGCACGCCGTCCGTCGTCACGCACCAGGTTCAGCGCCACCGCGAACAGCCACGGCTTGGGGTTCGCCGGCGGCGTCTCGAGGGCGCGGACGAACACCTCCTGCGCCAGGTCCTCGGCGCGGTCACGATCGCCCGTCCGGCGCCACAGCAACCGGACGAGCGAGTCGTGATACAGGGTATACAGCTCAGCGACGTCGGTCGTCGCAGCCCTCTCCGTCGGTTAGGCGTGAGCGCTAGACTCCCCTGAACGCGCGCACCAGAGCCTCCAGGTGGCCGAGCTGCCAGGAAGTCAGGCCCGCGCTGGCGATCTTCACACTCGCGCGCCGCCCCGCCACCACCACCTGGTCGCCCACCGCGAGGTACGGCGCGATCTCCGGCAGCGCGCGTACCAGGGCGAAGTAGGCGTCACTGTACGGGGCGACCTCCACGACCTTCAAGCTGTCGCGCTGAGAGGCATCCGTCCAGACGCTGTCGGTTCGCACGAACAGCCGCCCCCCGACTCGGCGCACGGTCGTGGCGCCGGGAGCCCCGGCGTCCGCCAGCTCGTTGGCCCGCACGCCCGCGATGTGATCCGCCGCGGAGAGGGTGGAGACGCCGCCCAAGGCCGCGCTGGCCTTCGCGTTGGCGAAGGCGTCGCGGCCGGTCTGCAACGCCGCGGCACCGGCCCCGCCCCGCAGAACCCCCGACACCGGCATCGGCGCCGGCTGGTTCCACGCGGCCTGCCGCTCCTGCACGAGGTACGACGTGTACTCGGTCAAGATGCCATAGCGGAGCCCGAGACTACGCACCTCTTCGACCAGGCTCGGCGTGGCGCCCTCGAGCCTGATCTGGCGGGTGAGCTCGCCGATGCGCCGCGAGGCCCAGAGCTTCGGGACGAAGTCGTTCTCGTTCGCGCTGGTGGGGAAGACCGCGTCGGCCGTGAATCGCTCGGTGCGACCGTCCCGCTCGCCCGTCACCACCACCGGCCCCGCGCCCGTGCCGCGGTAGCGTCCGAACACCACCAGCTCCTCGCCGTAGAAGAGGTCGGGAAGGTGCGCCGGGTAGAGTTGCGCGAGCGTCACCGGCGCTCCGGCAATCCGCAGATTCACCAGCGCCGGGTGCTGGATCTTGCCCAGCACCGCGCTCATCGCCGTCTCGATGTTGGCCGTCGGCGCCACGTATTCGGAGCTGCCACGGCCTTCCACGGCGAGCCGGTCGAGCAGGTAGGTATTGACGTCGAACCCGACGCCGACGGTGAACATCCGCGCCGGGCCGATCTTCGCGCCCGCCAGTGCTGCGATCCGCTCGGGCGACTGCTCTCCCACCGTGGGGAGGCCATCGGTGACGAAGACGACGATGGGAAGCCGACCCTCCTCGCTGGTCGCTCCGAGCACGGCGTCGAGGGCGCCCGCGAGGTTGGTGCCGCCGTCGGCGGTGAGGCCGTCCAGAAACGCGCGCGCCGCGTCCAGGTTGTCGGCCGTGGCCGGGGTGAAGCCGTCGCGGAAGTTGACCACGCGCGTGGAGAAAGCCACCAGGCGGAAGCGGTCGGCCGCCCGCAGCGTCGTGAGAGCTTGCCGGAGCGCCGCCTTGGCCTGGTCGATCTTGTCGCCGGACATCGAGCCGGAGATGTCGAGTACCAGCGTGAGGTCGCGCGGGACACTCGGCCCCTCCTCCTCGGTCGGCGGAGCCACCAGCAGCATGAAATAGCCGTCCTCGCCGCCGGGGGCGTTGGTCACCACGCTGGTGCCCACGAGGCCGCGGCGCAGCGGGATGAAGATCTCGACGTCACCCGAGGCGTCGGGCTCGAGCGTGATTTCCATCCGGTCGCCCACGCGCCGGGTCGTGACGCGGTGGGTCGGCGAGTACGGGGTGCCGTAGGCATCTGCGCCCGGCACTGTGACGGTGTAGCGAAATGCGTCCGTCGGCGAGGGCGCCGGCTGATCCAGGTAGCCGCGCCCCGCGGTCACCGGCCGGTCGCCAATGGAGTAGCGAAGGCGCAGCGCGTCTCCGGCCCGCTGCAGCACCTGGGTATAGCGGAGCACTACCTTCCTCGTCTCACCCGGCTGGAGCGGGAAGATCCGTGCGCGGATGAGGCCGTGGCCCTCGAGCGTCAGCAGGGCGGGGTCCCTGAGCCGCCGCACGATGTCCTCATAGATACCCCTCGCCTGCTCGGCGTTCAGCAGCTCGCCGCGCACCTGGTTCTCCCCCATCCACAGGGAGAAGTCGGTGAAGACGGCCTCGCCCGGCATCGGATAGAGGTAGCTGCCTTCGCCGAGGCCGCCGCCCGCGTTGCGGAACTGCTCCTCCACTTCCACACGCGCCACGCGGCCGTCGATCACGGTCCGCACGCGGGAGCTGACCCGCACGACCGACGCGGTTGGCCCGATGCGGACTGGTCGCTCGATCTGGATCCAGCCTTGGGCCTTGAGCCCGCCGGCAGACAGCGCTGCCAGCGCTACGGTGAGTGCCAGACGACGGAACATGGGGAGTCTCCCGGTTTGAGGTCTGACTGGGAGACGAACGGGGAGGGGAAAGTCGCACACCCGGAGGTGAACGGGGAGGTGATGAAGCGATGAAGGTGATGAAGTGAGGATGTGATGATGGTCACCCATCACCTCATCACGTCATCACCCCATCACCTTCATCACCTTCCCGTCAACTCCGACGTCTTAGTACGTCAAGCTGATCGTCCCCACATCGTTGATCTTCCGCGTCGGCGCGAGCTGGAAGACGCCCGGATCGTTCTTCACGGCCAGCTTGGTCAGCTGGCCGACTCCAGCACCGTTCGGCGAGAGCAGGGCGAGCTGGTAGTAGCCGTCGCGCAGGCCGGTGAAACTGAACCGGCCGTCGGCCCCGACATCGGCCGCGGTCACCATCGAGGACAGGACGGCGCCTTCAGAGCGCGGCGCCTGCACCATCGGATCGCCGCCGGCGCCCGGCTCGTCGGCGATCAGCAGGGCGATCCGCCACCCAGGTGCGCTCGTCGCGATGCGGCCGCTCACCACGCCGTCGACGTACGCGGGCCGTGCCCGAAGCGTCGCCATCTCCTGGGGAGTGGTGGGGGTCAGGGTGCGCTGCTGCCAGAGCGACTCGGCGGCCGTGTCGCCGGCCAGCCGGGCCAGCTGCACGAAGCGCTTCGGGGCCTCGACGCCGTGCTGGTAGCGCGAGGCATCGCCCAGCGCCGCGATCATCCGGCGCAGGAAGGCGGGCCTGGGGGTGCTGATGCCCGACATGGCATACAGATAGGTCAGGGCGCCGATGCGCTCCGGGTGGCTGCTCAGGAAGATGCCGGCCCGGGCCGAGTCCGGCTCCCACAGCAGGGCTTGGAGTGCCGCGCGGCAGCTCGCCACGCGGATCGCCATGCCGTTGACGATGTCCGGGTGGGTCTGCAGCCACGTCGAGAGCTTGCGGACGTTGTTCTCGGTGCGGGCCGGCAGCGCCCGGTTGTCGCCGCTCGGGTGGAGGCAGTCGTCCGCCGTCGTCGTCGGCTCGAGTAACGGCCGGGCGATGAAGCGGCGCGCCGCGGGAAGGTTCTGTCCGGCGAGGAGCACCGGCGTCCGGGCCGGGGCGGTGCGGTCGAGCTGGAGCTCGGTTACCACGTTGACGTTGACTTCGCGCGCGCGCGCCTGGGTGGTGCTCCAGGTCGTGGCCGCCACGACGATCAGGAACAGTGCGATCACGCCGGACACGATGGCGCTGCCGCGGCGGTTGCCCGGGCCGAGGGATTGCGGGGCGGTGACGATGAGGAGCGAGCCCGCCAGCGCCATCGCCGTCGCCGCGGTGAGCACGTCCGACGACACGGCCCACCCAGCCGTGGCGCCGGGTGTCCCGTTGGCGGCGTCCACGGTAAACAGCGTGTAGAAGGTGTCGAGGGTGCTGGAGAGGAAGGCGCGCGCCTGGCTGGAGAGCAGCGTCGCCAGCGCCACGGCGCCCCACACCGCGATCCCGCCCAGCGCCCCGTGCGAGATCCGCAGCGGGATGCGCCGGCCGAAATCCTTGGGGCCAATGAACGACCAGATGCCGCCGAACACGATCGCGCTGAGGGCGCCGAGCCCGATGAGCCAGCGACGCGCCCGGTCCGGGTTCGAGGCGAGGGTGTCGAACGAGAACAGGTTGTCGACCGCGACCACCAGGCGGTACATCACGAGCGCCATCACGAAGGCCACGACCACGGTCGTGATGCGCCGCGCCGGCGAGACGTACTGCGGTCCCTGGCGGACCAGGATGTCGGGGTGCATCACCACGATCAGCGCGACCGCCATGATGACCGTCGCGGTGACGGCGAGAAACGTCTCGGCGTTGGCAAGGCTCGAAGGCCAGCGTGCGGCGCCCGACCAGAGCGCGACCGCGAGCCCCCAGCCGCGCGGGTAGGCGAACCCGAACACGTCGCCGGTCGAGGCCGACAGGTCGGGGGGCGCGGCCGCCGCCGCCCGTGCCAGGGCGTACAGCGCGCCGAAGACGGCGAACAGGATGGAGACCAGGACGGCGCGCCGGGCCTCGCGGCCGGGCGTGGACGGGTTGAGAACGGGCAGATCGGCGAGCGTCATGGTGACTCCGAGCGGGTCCCAGGCAGCGTGAACGAGTGAACTGTCGCGCGGAAAGAATGGGGTTTGGCGGGCCGGGCGTCAACCGTATAGCTTGTGCCCGGATTCAACGGGGCGGGAGATGAACAGGCTCACCGAGGCCGACCGGCAGCTCGCCGAAGTCCGGCGCCGACTTGCCACCGCGGGGATCGCGGTGCTGGCGGTCTTCGCCGTCGGCGTCGCGGGCTACATGGTGATCGGGCACGGGAAGCACCGCTTCCTCGACAGCCTGTACATGACCGTGATTACCCTGACCACGGTCGGCTACGCCGAGATCATCCCGATGGAGAACAATCCGGCGGGACGGATCTTCACTATGGTCCTGATCCTGTTCGGGATGGGGATCCTGGTGTACTTCGCCTCGACCATCACCGCGTTCATCGTTGAGGGACAGCTCGAGCACGTCTTCTGGAGGAAGCGCATGCGGCAGGCGATCGCGCAGCTCAAGGACCACGTGATCGTGTGCGGCGCCGGCGTGGTCGCGGGCCATTTCATTGACGAGATGATGAGCGTGCGCCGCCCGGTGGTGGCCATCGTCCCCCAGGCGACCGCGCTCCCGCCGCTGAGCACCGCACAGGAGCTGCTCTACGTGGCGGGCGACGCTTCGGACGAGGAGGTGCTCGCGGAAGCCGGCCTCGGCCGCGCCGCGGGCCTCGTCGCGGCGCTCGAGTCCGACCGCGACAACGTGCTCGTCATCCTGACGGCCCGCCAGGCGAACCCGGCGCTCCGCATCGTGGCGATGCTCGTGGACGACCGCAACGAACCGAAGCTGCGGCGGGCCGGCGCCGACGCGGTCGTTTCGCCGTTCCGCATCGGCGGCATGCGGATGGCCTCCGAGATGATCCGCCCGATGGTCGTGACCTTTCTGGACAAGATGCTGCGGGACCGCGACCGCAACCTCAGGGTGGAGGAGCTGCGCGTCGGCCGGGGCTCCCCCGCGATCGGCAAGTTCATCGCGGACCTCGATGTGAACGCTATGCCCGGCCTGCTGCTGCTGGCGCTCCTCGAGCCGGGAACGGCGGCCTGGTCGTTCAAGCCCGATCCGCGGACGCGGATCGCCGAGGGTGCGACGCTGATCGTGATGGGTGACCCGAGCGGGGTCGGGGAGTTGCGGGCCCGCTACGGTGGGGAGGCCTACGCGGCACCGGTGCCGAGCGGCATCGCCGCCGCGCCCGGAGCTTCTTGACCCGGTAGGAGCAGGGGCCGGGGAGCTGGCCCCTGCGTGCGTTCAGTCGAGCAGTCCCTCCGATCGGTACCACGCCGCCGTCTCCGCGACGCCGCCCGTGAGGTCGTGCGTCGGACGCCAGCCCAGTTCGCGCTCGGCCTTGGCGACTGACGTGCCCCAGGCCGGGGCCAGGAACTCCGCCAGCTTGTCCTCCGAGACGACCGTGCGCCGTCCGGCGGCCGCGGCCGCCCGCCCGATCACCCGCACGATGGGCGCCGCCACGGCGGCCGGCACCGGCACGATCAGCGGGGCGCGCCCGCCGCGAACCGCGCGACCGATCGCGCGGGCGAGGTCCCTTGAGCGGACCACCTCGGGATGCGCCAGGTGGTAGGTTTGGCCGAGGGCCGCCGGCTCCAAGCCGGCACCCGCGATGCCCTCCACCAGGTCGGTCACGTAGACCAGCGAGAGCTCCTGGGACCCCATCCCGAAGACCGGAGCGAATCCCCACCGGGCGATCCGGAACAGCCGCAGCAGCTCGCGGTCGCGCGGGCCGTACACCACCGGAGGCCGCACGATGGTCCACGGCAGCCCGGCCGCGTGGCGCACCACGGCTTCACCGGCGAGCTTGCTGCGGCCGTACGCCGTCACCGGCCGGCACGGCGTGTCCTCGGTGAGTCGCGCGCCCTGGCTCGTCGGGCCGACGGCCGCGATGCTCGAGACGTGCACGAACCGCTTGAGGCTGGGGACAGCGGCCCGGATCGCGCCGATGAGCCGGAGGGTGCCGCCTTCGTTGACCTGCAGGAACTCCGTCTCCGAGCCGGCCGCGGTCAACCCCGCGAGGTGGTAGACCTGCTCCACCCCACGCAGGGCGACCTTGAGACTTTCGACGTCCTCCAGGGATCCCGGAGCGAACAGGGCCCCGAGGGACCCGATGAAAGCGGCCTGCTCCGGCCGGCGGGCGAGGCAGAACACAGCGTCACCGCGCTTCACCAGTGCGGCAGCCAGGTGGCTGCCCACAAACCCCGTGGCGCCGGTGACGAGAGTCTTCACAATCGCCGGTCGTACACGCGGTAGGTCTTGTAGACGGTACACCCCATCCGCTCGAGCGCGTTGCGCATCGCGGCGTTGGTCTCGAGGATCCAGCTCGACTCACCCCACGGGTAGCCGAGCGCGAGGCCGTGGCGCCACAGCCACTCGTACATCATCGCATCCGCCCCGGTCCGGCGGAATTCGGGCAGCACGCCCAACGTGACGACCCGGGCGCGCGTGATCTTCCGCTGATGCCACAGGATCCTGAAGATCCCGAAGGGGAACAGGCGGCCGGACCGGTTGGTGCGCAGCGCCACGTTGAAGTCCGGCAGGGCAATCGCGAAACCGACCAGGCGCTCGCCGATCGCTGCGAACACCACGAGGTCAGGGACGACCACGGGCTTGAGCTGCCTGGCCAGGTGATTCATCTCCGCGTCGGTCATTGGGATGAACCCCCAATTCTTCTCCCACGCCTGGTTGTAGAGCAGCTTGAGCTGCTCCACGTCGCGCCAGAAGCGCTTCATGTCGAGCGGGCGCAACGTGATCTTGTACCGGTCCGCGAGCTTCGGCGCAGCCTCCGTGAGCCGCGCGGGGACGGCATCGCGCCCGCCTTCGTAGGCCAGCAGGTCCATCGCCTTCGTGAACCCGGCCCGCTCGACTAGCCGGGTGTAGTAGCGCGGGTTGTGCGGCATCATCACCACCGGCGGCGTCCCGAAGCCTTCCACTAGCAGCCCGCAATCGTCGTTGGTCGAGAGGTTCATCGGCCCGCGCATGACGGTCAGGCCGCGAGCGCGGAGCCACGCTGCCGCGGCGGAGAACAACGCGTCCGCCACTGCCTGGTCGTCGGCCGACTCGAACAGGCCGAAGAAGCCGACCGTCGCTTCCTCGGGATGCGCCCGGCCGTGCGCGTCGTTCTTGATGGCGGCGATCCGGCCCACGACGCCGTCGGGGCGCTCGGCCAGGAAACACCCCACTTCGGCGTGCTCGAAGAACGGGTTCTTGGTGCGGGAAAGGAGCGTCGCCACATCCCGGCGCAGCGGCGGGACCCAGAGCGGGTCGTTGCGGTAGTGCCGGTACGGGAAGTCGATGAATGTCCGGAGGTCGGCCGCGGATGCGGCCGACCTCACGGTCACGGCTTCAGCGGTCAGTGGATGACCCCAAGTTGGCGGCCTACGACCGCGAAGGCGTCGAGCGCGAACTGGATCTGGTCTGCCGTGTGGGTCGCCATCACGCTGGCCCGCAGCCGGCACTGCGACGCCGGAACGGCCGGCGGGACGACCGGGTTGGTGAAGACGCCGGCGTCGAACAGCTTCCGCCAGAACAGGAAGGTCTGCTCCATCTCGCCCACTAGCACCGGGATGATCGGCGTCTCGCTGTGTCCGAGATCGTAGCCCAGCGACCGCAGACCATCGGCCAGCAGCTTGGTGTTGACCCACAGCGCCGCCCGGCGCTCCGGCTCGCTCTGCAGGATTTCCAGCGCGGCGAGCACGCCCGCCGTGTTGGACGGCGGCAGCGCTGCCGAGAAGATGAGCGGCCGCGCATGGTGCTTCAGGTAGTGGATCACATACTCCTGGCCCGCCACGAAACCGCCGATGGAGGCCAGCGACTTCGAGAACGTCCCGACGATCAGGTCCACCTCGTCCACGATGCCGAAGTGCTCCGCCGTGCCCGCGCCCGTCGCGCCCAGGACGCCTACCGAGTGCGCGTCGTCCACCGCCAGGGCGGCGCCGTAGCGGTGCGCCAGGGGCGCCAGCTTCGGCAGGTCGGCAATGTCTCCTTCCATGGAGTAGATGCCGTCCACGATGATCATCGCGCCCTTGGGGCGGTTGTCGCGGCCCAGCAGCCGCTCCAGCCCCGCCAGGTCGCCGTGGTTGAACCGCACCACGTCGCCGAACGACAGCTTCGCGCCGTCCACGATGGACGCGTGGTCCAGCTTGTCGAGGTAGACGATCTCGCCGCGCCCCACCAGTCCCGACACCAGCCCCAGATTCGCCTGGTAGCCGGTCGAGAGGACCAGCGCAGCCTCCTTGCCCACGAACTGCGCCAGTCGCGCTTCCAGCGTCTCATGCAGGTCGAGCGTGCCGTTGAGAAACCGGCTGCCCGTGCAACCGGAGCCGTAACGCTCCAGCGCCTGGCGAGCGGCCTCGAGCACCTTCGGGTGGTGGGTGAGGCCGAGGTAGTTGTTCGACCCCATCATCACCTTGCTCTTGCCCCCGATCTTCACCACCGTATCCTCTGACTCCGAGATCGGGGTGAAGTACGGGTACAGTCCGGCTGCCTGAATTTCCCGGGCTTGTGTGAAATTCTTGCACTTCTCGAATAGCGCTACGTGCTGCGCGATCTGGGTCGTGGCCACCGACTCCCCCGTGAAACACGAAGTGGGCATTGTACCGTGGACCGGAGCAGGAGGCAAGTTGCGGCGCGCCTTGACATTCGCCCTCTCCCTCGTGCCGCTCCTGCCCTCCGTCGGGCGGGCGCAGCAACCCTCCCTGCGCTTCCGCGTCCACCCCTGGCGGGACGGGGCGGTCGTGGCTGCGGGCCTCTCGGCCGCCCTGGTGCCGATGCTCTGGCCGAACACCTTCGCTCATGCAACCTGCGCGCCATGCGACCCGGCGGCTCTTTGGTCGGTCGACCGGAGCACGGTGGGCCCGCTGCGGGCCGCGGCAGGCGCGTTCAGCACGGGAACCCTGGGCCTCGAGGCGGTGCTGGGGACACTCTTCCTCGCCTCGTCTCGGCGTGGCGAAGGCACGGCTGCGTTGGCCGAGGACGCCACCATCATAGCGCAGGCCGTCACCGTCACGGCCGCCGTGACCGAGTGGGCGAAAATCCTGATTCATCGGCCGCGGCCGTTCCTGTACATGCAGACTGCCACTGGCCCGGTCGCCGCCGATGACGGGCAATCCATGCCCTCGAGCCACACCAGCGTCGCCTTCGCGGCGGCGGCGGCCTACGCCTCCGTGCTCCATCGGCGGGGCCTCGCCGGGCACGACAAGCTGCAGATCGGCGTGCTCTTTGCCGCCGCGGCCACGACCGGGATCCTCCGCGTCGTCGCCCACGAGCACTTTCCCACCGACGTCGTGGCGGGAGCGGCTCTCGGCTTTGCCATCGGCTGGACCATCCCCGCGCTCCACTCGACGCTGCCCTAGGACCAACTGACGACCAAATGGGGCAGTTTGTCCTCGGGATTCCCTCGCGAGTGAGTCTCCGTCCCACCGTGCCCTAGGCACGGGGCATGCAGCGCATGAGAGTGGGATTCAGTTGGGAGTGTCGTGAGCACTGCAGTTCGTCCCGCGCCGCAAGAGAAGAGTGCCAGCCTGGCCAGGCTCGTGCTGGTCGGGGCGCCGAACGTCGGTAAGAGTGCCCTGTTCGGGCGCCTCACCGGGATCTACGCCGTGGTATCAAACTATCCCGGGACATCGGTCGAGATCATGCGCGGGAGGTTCGCGTCGGGCGGCCGCGACGTTGACGTGATCGACACGCCCGGGATGTATGCCCTCCTTTCGATCTCGGAAGAGGAGCGGGTCGCGCGGCGCGCGGCAGTCAATGACGAGCCGCAGACGATCGTCCACGTGGTGGAGGCCGCGCACCTCGAGCGTTCGCTCCCTATGACCCTCCAGCTTCTCTCGCTGGGGCGGCCGGTGGTGGTCGCCTGCAACCTGCTTGACGAGGCCAGGCGGGAGCGCCGGGCGCCCGACCTGGCGATGCTCTCCGAGCGCCTCGGTGTCCCGGTAGTCGGGACGGTCGCGACGACCGGTGAGGGGGTGGAGGCGCTGCTCGCGGCGGCGCTCGCCGCGGAGGTGCCCGTGGACGGCTGGTCGCTGCCGGAGCCGTTCAGCCCCCTGGTGACGCAGCTGGTGCAGGCGGCGGGCACGGAGGGGCGAGGCGGGTTCCGGCTGGCGGCCGAGCTGGCGCTTTCGGGCGACGAAGCGAGCGAGCGCGAGGTTCGAGCGGCGAGCCCCTGTTGGAGCGAAGTCGCTGCGGCGCGCGACCAGCGGTGGACGAGTGCCGAGGGGTTCGCGGTGGCGGTGGCCACGGCGCGCCGGCGCATGGCGCTCGCGCTCCTCGACGGCGTCCTGCCCGGCGGCGGCGATGTGGCGGACGGCGGCGCCAGGATGCTGGACCGACTGGCGCTGTCGCCGTGGACCGGCATCCCGATCGTAGCGCTGGTTCTCTATTTCGGCTTCTACAAGTTCGTCGGGGGTTTCGGTGCGCAGACGGCGGTGGACTGGCTCGATCACGTGGTCTTCACCCGGTGGGTCGCGCCCATCGCCGGCGCCGCCACCGCCCTGATCCCCTGGTCGGCGGCTCGCGACCTGGTCAACGGCCCCTACGGGCTCATCAACCTCGGCCTGCGGTACGCCTTTGCGATCGTGCTGCCGATCGTGACGGCGTTCTTCCTCGTCTTCGCGCTGCTCGAGGATTCGGGCTATCTGCCGCGGCTCGCGTTGTTGCTGGATCGCGCGCTGAAGAAGGTCGGGCTCTCCGGCCGGGCGGTGATCCCGCTGGTGCTGGGCTTCGGGTGCAACACCATGGCGACGCTGGTGACGCGTACGCTGGAGACCCGGCGCGAGCGTGTCATCGCGACGCTGCTGCTGGCGCTGGCCATCCCCTGTTCCGCGCAGCTCGGCGTGGTGCTCGGCATCCTGAGCGCGTGGCCGGGTGCGGTCGTGGTGTGGGGGCTGGTGCTGGTGCTCGTCTTCCTCACGGTGGGCCGGCTCGCGGCGCTGTTCCTGCCGGGAGCGCCGCCGAGCTTCTACCTCGAGCTGCCGCGCCTGCGCGCCCCGCGGCTGGGAAACGTGTTGCGCAAGACCGGCGCGCGGGTACGCTGGTACTTCGCCGAGATTCTGCCGCTGTTCCTTCTGGCGAGCGTGCTGCTCTGGGCCGGCGACCTCACCGGCGTGCTGCAGTGGGCGACGGCCGCGCTCGTGCCGCTGGTGAGGCTGATCGGCCTCCCCGCTCAGGCTGCGCCGGCGTTTCTCTACGGCTTCTTCCGCCGCGACTTCGGCGCCGCCGGGTTGTACGACCTCGCGCATCGCGGCCTCCTGACGCCGGCCGCGTTGACCACCGCCGCCGTCACGATCACGCTGTTCGTCCCCTGCATCGCGCAGTTCCTCGTGATGAGGAAGGAGCGCGGGCTCAAGGTGGCGGTCGGCGTGCTGGTGGCCGCGACCACGATCGCGTTCACGGTGGGCGGCCTGGTGGGCTGGCTGCTCCGGTCCGTCGGAGGTTGGGCATGAAGTGCACGATGTGTGGGGCCGTCCCGACCGGGTGCGAAGGCTGCCCGATCGGCTCGAGCATCTTCGTGTCGCAGTCATTGGCGGCGCTGGTGCCCGGGCAGCGGGCCACGGTGCGCCGCCTGGCGGCGGGGAGTCCGGCGGACCTGCGCAAGCTCCTGGCCCTGGGGCTCCTGCCCGGCGTCGAGCTCGAGGTCCAGCGGCGCTGGCCGGCGGTGGTCCTCAAGCTGGACTGCGCCACGGTAGCGCTGGACGCCGCCCTGGCGGGCGCGGTAATCGTCGCACTGGCGGCGTGACGCCGGTGGCGGCCGCGGCCGCTGCCGGCCGCGCCGTTTCCACTTCGCTAGTTTCCTCCACTCCATATGCTGTCGGACGGCCTGGCCCGCTCGCACACGGTCGTCAAGCCGAAGCGTTTTCGGTGCCGCACTGCGGCCGCGCAGCCCCTCCCTTGGTACACAAATTGCTTGAGCGAACTACTCGGCTTAGCTACATTGCGACCGCCATCGGCGGGGCGGTAGCTCAGTTGGGAGAGCGCGTGGTTTGCAACCACGAGGTCGAGGGTTCGATTCCCTTCCGCTCCATCTTGTTCGTGCGCTGACTCGCCGGCCGTCGCTTCCCCCCCGGTCATAGGGAGACATGGACGCTTCGACGATCCACCAATACCGGTTCGTCCTGGCCTTCTTGGGTCTCGGGCTGATCTTCGGCATGATCTCCGTCGCGGTGCCGCATTTCATCGCGCCGCGCGGCCGCCGTGGTGAGAACACCTTCAAGACGTACGAGAGCGGCATCGTGCCCGAGCGCGGCGCGTGGCGCCAGTTCTCGCTCGCGTACTACCTGTACGCGCTGCTGTACCTCGCGGTCGCGGTGGACGTGATCTACCTGCTGCCGGTGGCGCTGATCTTCCGCACCTTCCACACCTGGCAGGCGCTGGTCGAGATCGTGGTGTTCATCGCGATCCTCGCGGTCGCGGTCGTGTACTCCTGGCGCACCGGAGTCTTCCGGTGGGACTAGCCGCTCCGAGCGACCGCGAGCTGGACCGGCTGGCCGAGGAGGTGTCGCCATGGGTGCGGGTGGCGATGGTCGAGGACGTGCTGAACCTGGCGCGGGCCAATTCCCTCTGGCCGCTCACGTTCGGCCTGGCGTGCTGCGCCATCGAGATGATGGCGGCGGGAGCTTCGCGTTACGATCTCGACCGGTTTGGCGTCGGGCTGTTCCGTCCCTCGCCCCGGCAGGCGGACCTGATGATTCTCGCCGGTACTATCTCGCGCAAGATGGCGCCGGTGATCCGCACGCTGTGGGACCAGATGCCGGGCCCCAAGTGGGCGATCGCGATGGGGGGCTGCACCATTTCGGGCGGTCCCTTCAAGTACCCCGGCGAGTACGCGATCGCCGAGGGCGCCGAGAAGTTCATGCCGATCGACGTGCACGTGCCCGGCTGCCCGCCGCGGCCCGAGGCGCTGATCGCCGGGATCCTGAAGCTCCAGGACAAGATCAAGCAGGGTCACAGGCTTGACCGCGCCGGCTGAGATTGCGCGGGCGGTGGAGCACCTCGGCGCGACCGTTCCGGCGCCGATCGAGCACCCATTTGCGGGCGCCGCGGAAGTACGGTGGATCGCGCCCCGGCGCCTGCCCGAGGCGTGCCGGATCGTGCGCGACGCGGGCTATTTCTTCGAGTCGCTGACCTGCGTGGACCGCCTCGCGGGGCACGGGGCCTTCGAGCTCATCTACACGTTCAACCGTTACGAAGCTCCTGCTTCCAGCCGGGTGGCCTGGCGCGTCTGGTCGCCGGCGGGGGAGAGCGTCCCGACCTTGAGCGGCGTGTTCGGCGCCGCCAACTGGAACGAGCGCGAGGCGTGGGAGCTGTACGGAGTCACGTTCGCCGGGCACCCCAATCTCACCTGGCTGCTGTTGCCCGAGGGCACCGAGTGGCGGCCGCTGCTCAAGACCTTCACGGCGCCGCCAGCCTCTCGTTACGACGACAGCCAGCGGGTCTCCCCCGCCCACGATGACGAACCCGCCCACCCCTGACGCGCTCGACACCTACACCCTGAACATGGGGCCGCAGCACCCGTCCACCCACGGCGTGCTGCGGATGAAGCTGACGCTGCGGGGCGAGGAGATCGTCGTCGCGGAGCCGATCATCGGGTACTCGCACCGGGCGCACGAGAAGATGGCGGAGAACCGGACCTACGCGCAGTTCCTGCCCAACACGTCGCGGCAGGACTACCTGTGCGGGATGATCTACAACTTCGCCTGGGTCGAGGCCGTCGAGAAGATGGCCGGCATCACGGTGCCGGAGCGCGCGCTGGTGGCGCGCGTGATCCTCGCGGAGTTCAACCGGATTGCGTCGCACCTGCTGTGGATCGGAGCGTTCCTCCTCGACCTCGGCGCGGCGACGCCGTTCCTCTACGCCTGGGACGACCGCGAGGCGATCCTCTTCCTCCTCGAGTCGGTGACCGGTTCGCGCCTCACCTACTGCACCGGCCGGTTCGGCGGGTTGAGCAAGGACCTCGACGCCGACTTCCCGCGCCGGGCGCGCGAGGTCGTTGCGAAGCTGAAGGGCCGCTGGAACGAGTACGTGAGGCTGATCGAGGACAACGTCATCTTCATCAATCGCACCAAGGGCGTGGGCGTGATGTCCCGCGACCTGTGTCTCTCGTACGGCGTCACCGGCCCGACGCTGCGCGGCTCCGGCGTGCCGTATGACGTGCGTAAGGCCGAGCCGTACGGCGCCTACCCGCGCTTCGCATTCGACGTCGTCACCCGCGAGGAGGGCGACGTGTTCGCACGCTACATGGTGCGTGCGCTGGAGATGCAGCAGAGCGTGCGGATCATCGAGCAGGCGCTGGAGCAGCTCCCCGAGGGGCCGATCCTGAACCCCGACTCCATCGGCGTGAAGAAGCGGCTCAAGCTCCCGGTGGGGACGCAGTACTACGCCGTGGAGAGCGCGCGCGGCCACTACGGCATTCTGATCGTGTCCGAGGGGGCCCCCGAGCCGTACCGGGCGAAGTTCCGCACGCCCTCGTACCCCAACCTCGCGGTGCTGGCCGACCTGATGCCCGGCCACATGGTCGCCGACGCGGTCGCGGTCCTGGGGAGCGTGGACCTCGTGATGCCCGAGGTGGACCGGTGAGACCGGAGGCACGGAGGCACAGACGCACGGACGCACGGGAAAGCCGAGTCCCCTGTGCCCCCGTGCCCCCGTGCCCCCGTTCCCACCGGGGCGGGGGGCTGCAGTGATGACCTTCCTGCATCAGCTGCTGGCGGGGTGGCTGGGCGACTTCGGGGCCACCCTGCTGCTCGGGGCGGGGATGATCCTCGGCTACCTCACCTTCAACGTGCTGTTCCTGATCTGGCTGGAGCGCAAGGTGTCGGCCCATGCGCAGCGCCGGCTCGGCCCCATGGAGGTGGGGCCGCACGGCACCCTGCAAACCGTCGCCGACATGCTGAAGCTGCTCTCGAAGCAGCTCGTGACCCCGCTGGCGACCGACCACTTCACCTTCCTGTTCGCGCCGATCCTGATCTTCATCCCGACCATCTGCCTCACGTCGCTGGTCCCGCTGGGGGACGCGCAGGCGTTCGCCGAGATGCCCAACGGCCTGGCGGTAGTGGTCGTGCTCTCGGGCGTGACGGTCATCGCCATCTTCATGGCCGGCTGGTCGTCCAACAACAAGTACGCGGTCTTGGGCGGGATGCGCTCAGTCGCGCAGGTCGTGGCGTACGAGATCCCGGTGCTGCTGTCCGCGCTGTCGGTGGTGCTGATCGCGCAATCCCTCAACCTGCGGGAGATCGTGGCCGGCCAGCACGTGCCGTACGTCCTCTTGGAGCCGGTGGCGGCGCTCATCTACTTCATCGGGATCACGGCCGAAACCAACCGCGCGCCGTTCGACATCCCGGAAGCCGAATCGGAGCTGGTCGGCGGGTTCCACACCGAGTACACGGGGATGCGGTTCGCCCTGTTCTTCTTCGCCGAGTACACCAACATGCTGGTGCTGGGCGGGGTGGGGGCGACGCTGTTCCTGGGTGGGTGGAAGGGACCCTGGGTTGGATCGCTGCCGTGGCTGGGCCCGCTGTATCTCCTCCTCAAGGCCTATTTCGTCGTGTTCTTGATGATGTGGGCGCGCTGGACCTTCCCGCGGCTGCGCTTCGACCAGCTCATGAACTTCGCCTGGAAGCTGCTCATCCCGGTCGCGCTGGTGAACCTGCTCCTGACGGCCGTCGTGCTCGAGGCCCTGCCGCGTCCATGAACCTGGTGCGCCGCGTGCTGGTCGGGCTCAAGAGCCTCCTGGTGGGCTTGGGCGTCACGGGGCGCCACATGGTGCGGCCGGCGGTCACGCTCCAGTACCCGCACGAGCTGCCGGACGTCTCCCGGTGGGGCGGCCCGATCGAGCTGGTGACGTTCCCGGAGACGGGCACGCACGACTGCATCGCCTGCAACGCGTGTACGCGCATCTGCCCCTCTGATTGCTTCGACATCGCCGGGGTGCGCGCGCCCGGGCTCAAGAAGATGCGCGCAACCAGGTTCGTGCTCGACTTCTCGACGTGCAGCCTGTGCGGGCTGTGCATCGACGTCTGCCCGACCGACACGCTCAAGTACTCGGCGCACTTCGACGACGCGGCCTACCATCGCGAGCAGACCATGAACGACCTGCTGGCGCCGTTCGGCCAGGACCCCTATCTGAGCGGCAGGCTCCAGTGAATTGGAATGCCTTCCTGTTCGGCGCGTCCGCCGCGCTGGCGCTGGTTGGCGCGCTGTTCGCCGTCGGGCTGAAGAACATCTTCCACAACATCCTCGGCTTCGCATTGTCGCTGGTGGGCGTGGCGGGGCTGTTTCTCACGCTGGGGAGTGATTTCCTGGCCATCGTGCTGCTCCTGGTCTATGTCGGAGCGCTCGGCATCGCGATGGTGTACGCCGTGATGCTTTCGCAGCCGCTCGACACCCCGCGCACCCCGCGCAGCCTGCCCAAGGTGGTGGGCTCCGCGTTGCTGGCGGCGGTGGTGGCGATGGCGCTGTGGCTGGTGATCCGGCGTGCGCACTTCCCGCCGTCGGGTGGCAGCCTTGAGGTCACCCCGCAGATGACCGGTTACCGGCTGCTGTCGGACTACGTGCTCGCCTTCGAGCTGATCTCGATCCTGCTGGTGATCGCGATGATGGGCGCGGTGATGGTGGCGCGGAAGGATCGCAGCCGGAGCGGGCGGGCCGCCTCCGCGGCGCCCAAGGCGTCACCATGACCTGGCTGCACTGGTACCTGCTGGTGGCGCTGCTGCTGTTCTGCGTCGGGCTGTACGGGCTGGTGCAGCGCCGGTCGCTGATCGCGATGTTGATCGCGCTCGAGCTGATGCTGGCGGCCGTCTCCCTCAACATCGTGGCGATCACCAGCCTGAGCGGCAGCAGCTCGTCGGTCGGGCAGGTGGTGGCGCTCATCCTGATCGGCGTCGCCGCGGCGGAAGGCGCCATCGCGCTGTCGCTGTTCGTGGCGATTCAGCGTGAAGTCCAGAGCATCAACGTGGAGAACCTATCGGAGCTGAAGGGATGACCGGCGCCACGGTGGCGGCGCTGCTGGCCCAGGGCTCGCCGCTCCTGGCGTGCGCCGTCGTGCTGATCGCGCTCCGGGGACGGCCGCGGGCCGCGGCGGCTCTCGGCATCGCCGGCATGGGAGTGTCGTTCGCCGCCTCGGCGTATCTGGTCGCGGCCGTGGCGGTCCCGGGCCACAGCTTCCTCGCTCAGACCGTCTTCCTGCCAGTCGACGCGGCGCACAGCCTCGCTTTCGGGGTGCTGCTCGATCCGCTCTCCACGACGATGGCGCTGGTCGTCTCCGGCATCACCCTGGCGGTGATGGCGTACTCCACCGGTTACATGGCCGGGGATCCTGGCTACGCGCGCTACTTCGGCTTCCTCGCGCTGTTCGCGTGGGCGATGCAGGGGCTGGTGCTCTCGGCCAACCTGCTGCAGACGCTCGCCTTCTGGGAGCTGGTGGGCCTCGCATCGTTCCTGCTGATCGGGTTCTGGTTCGAACGGCCCGCACCGGCCGCGGCGGCCCGCAAGGCATTCATCATGACGCGGGTGGGCGACGTCGGCTTCCTGCTCGGCGTGCTCCTGCTGCTGCGCGCCCTGGGGCTCGCGACCATCCCCGACGTGATCGCAGCGGCGGCGCCGGGCGGAGCGCTCACGCCGCGAACCGTCTCGGTCGCGGCGGCGCTGCTCCTGATGGGGGTGATCGGCAAGAGCGCGCAGGGCCCGCTGTTCACCTGGCTTCCCGACGCGATGGAAGGGCCGACGCCGGTCTCCGCGCTGCTGCACTCGGCGACGATGGTCGCGGCCGGCGTGTACCTGGTCGCGCGCCTCCATCCGCTGTTCATGGCCGCACCGGCGGTGATGCACGCCCTGCTGTGGCTCGCCCTGGTCACGGCGCTGGCCACGGCGACGATGGCGATGGTGGCGACCGACATCAAGCGCGTCCTTGCCTACTCGACCATCTCGCAGCTGGGCTACATGCTGATGGGGCTCGCGGCCGGCAGCGCCGCGGCGGGCTTCTTCCACCTCGTCACCCACGCCGGGTTCAAGGCGCTGCTGTTCCTCTCGGCGGGGATCTTCATCCACCACGCACACTCCAACGAGATGCAGGAGATCAGCGAGCGCGCTCCGTGGTCGCAGCGCGCTGGCGTGATCGGCCTGGTGGCCGGGAGCGCGGCTTTGGCCGGCGTGATCCCGTTCGCCGGGTACTTCAGCAAGGAAGCCATTCTCGGCTCGCTCGGGACGGGAGCGTCACCGCTGGTCGTGGCGCTGGCGTATCTCGGGGCCGGGCTGACGGCGTACTACGCGTTCCGCATGGTGTTCGTGACCCTGGGGGGCACGGGGGCACGGGCGCACGGGGGCACGGACGCACCGACGCACGGGGGCACGGGGGAACGGGGGCACGGGGCCACCGCGGGCGAGCGGGCGATGCAGGTCACGGTCCTGCTGCTCGCCGTCCTCACACTGGTGCTCGGCTACCTCGGGCCGTGGCTCGGGGCGCGCCTCGCGCCGGGCGAGGCGGCGCACGGGCCGTTCGACGTCGGGGTCGGCGCGCTGGCGGCGCTGGCGCTCGTCGCGGCGGGCATCGCCCTCGCCTGGGTGGAGTTCGGGCGGCGGGGCGCCCGGCGCGTCGGGTTCGTCGAGCGGATGCCGGCGCTGGCCCGCTTCTTCGGCGACAACTGGTATCTCGACCGGCTGTACCGCGCGACGGTGATCCGCTGGGCGGTGGCGCTCGCGCGGGCCGCGCACTGGAACGACCGGACGATCGTGGACGGCGCGACGGATGGCCTGGCCGACGGTACGATCGGTGGCGGGCGCCTCCTGGCACTGGTGCAGAGCGGCTACGTGCAGGTCTACCTCACCGTCGCGCTGGGGCTCATCGCGGCGCTGGCGTACGTGCTGGGGCGGGCGGGAGGGGTGCCGTGAGCCACCTGACGCTGCTCACGTTGCTGCTCGCGTGCCCGGTCGCCGGCCTGGCTGCCATCCTGGTGACGCCGGGCCGGCATCCGGGCGCCATCCGGCGGATCGCCGCGGCGAGCGGCGTGGCCGCCGCCGTGCTGGTCGCGGTGCTGTGGCTGCGCTTCGATCCGCACGCCCCCGGCTACCAGTTCGTGGAACGGCTGCCCTGGGTGCCTTCGTTCGGCATCGAGTGGCACAACGGGGTGGACGGTCTGAACCTCCCGCTCCTCGTTCTGACCGCCGTCGTGTACCTGACGGGCGTCCTGGTGATGTGGGAGCTCCAGGAGCGCGTGAAGGAGTACTTCGCCTTCATGACGCTGCTGGTGATCGGCGTGTACGGCGTATTCATCACGCTGGACCTGTTCTTCTTCGTGTTCTACTACGAAGTCGCGGTGCTGCCGATGTATCTGCTCATCGCGGTCTGGGGGAGCACGCGGAAGGAGTACGGCGCCATGAAGCTCACCCTCTACCTGCTGGTGGGGACGGCGCTCGTGGTGCCGGCCGCGCTGGCCGTGTACTGGGGGGCGGGCCAGGGGACGTTCGACATCACGCGGCTCGCCACGGCGCACTATGGCCGCGGCTTCCAGCTGCTGGTCTATCCGTTCCTGTTCGTGGGCTTCGGCATTCTGGCGGGCATGTGGCCGTTGCACACCTGGTCGCCGGTGGGTCACGTGGCGGCGCCGACCGCGGTCTCGATGCTCCACGCCGGCGTGCTGATGAAGCTGGGGGCCTACGGGATCCTGCGGGTGGCGATGCCGATCCTGCCCGAAGGGGCGCAGTACTGGGCGCACGCCACCGCGATCCTGGCCACGGTCAACATCGTGTACGGTGCCTTCGTGGCGCTGTCGCAGACCGACCTGAAGTTCGTGATCGGCTACTCGTCCGTCTCGCACATGGGCATCGTGCTGCTGGGGCTCTCGACCCTGTCGGAGGCCGGTGTCAACGGCGCGGTCTTCCAGATGTTCAGCCACGGCATCATGACGGCCCTGTTCTTCGCCGCCGTGGGCTACATCTACGACCGGCTGCACACGCGGGACGTCGGCAAGCTGGGCGGGCTCTCGCGCACCATGCCGGTGGCCTCGGCGTTCTTCATCATCGCCGCGCTGACCGGGGCTGGAGTGCCCGGCTTCTCATCGTTCTGGGCCGAGCTGCTGGTGTTCCTCGGCACGCTGCGCACCTTCCCGGTCCTCGCGGTCGTAGTGGTCGCCGCACTCACCATCACGCTGGCGTACTCGATCCGGGTCATCGTGCTCGCCTTCTTCGGGCAGCCGCGCGAGGCCCACCCCGGGGTCGCCGACATCGGATTCTTCCTGTCGCTGCCGCGCGCCATCCTGGTCGGGTTCCTGCTGCTGTTCGGCTTCGTGCCCCACCTCATCCTGAACGTGATCGAGCCCGCGACCCGGGCGTTCGTGCGGGCGCTCCCGTGACGCGGCTCGTCGCCCTCCTGCCCGAAGCGGCGCTGGCGGTGACGGCGCTGCTGGTGTTCGGCGCCCTGATGACGGAGCAGCACCGCACCCGGCGCGCGCGGCAGGCGGCCTACGTCGGCGGCGTCCTGGTGCTCGCCGCCAGCCTGCTGACGCTGGGCCGGAGCGAGGAGTTCTTCTGGGCGACCTACCGGGTGGACGCGTTCTCCCAACTGGTCAAGGCCGCGGTGGCGGTGGGCTTCCTGATCGGCTCGTTCATCGCCGGGGAGGTGCGGGGGCAGCGCGAGGACGTGCGCGGCGAGGTCTTCTTCTTCCTCCTCGCGTCGGCCGCCGGCCTGGTCGCGCTCTCGAGCGCCGTCGAGCTGGTCGCGCTCTACCTCGCGATGGAGATCGCCTCGTTCTCGCTGTTCGTGGTCGTCCCGATGTGCGACCAGTGCCAGATGGGCCGGGAGGCGGCGCTCAAGTTCATCGTGATCGGCCTGGCCGCGTCCGCGGTCACGCTGTTCGGGCTGTCGCTCATCGTCGGCTTCACCGGCACCACCCGGCTGGACGAAATCGCGGCGCAGCTGCCGCAGCTTGCGGGCGAGCCCGCCGTGACGTTCGGCGTCGCCTTGTTCCTCGCCGGCCTGCTGTTCAAGCTCGCGGTGTTCCCGTTCCACTTCTGGGCACCCGACGTCTACCAGGCCGCCTCGCACGGCGTGGCGGCGTTCGTGGCCACCGCTTCCAAGGTCGGCGCCATCGCGGTGCTGGCGCGGCTCATCTCGGTCGCCGAGCTGGGTGGCACGCGGCTGGTGGCGGCACTGGCGCTGATCGCCGCCGTCTCGATGACCCTTGGCAACCTGGTGGCCATCGTGCAGCGCGACGTCAAGCGCATGCTCGCCTACTCCGCTGTGGCCCAGGCCGGTTACGTCGTGGTGGGGCTGGTCGCGTTCACCCGCGCGGGGGTAGCGGCCGCGCTGTTCTACGGCCTGCTCTACCTGCTGATGAACGCCGCGGCCTTTCTCGTGGTCGCGCGGGTCGGGGCCGACGGCACCAACCCGCAACTGGACGATCTCAAGGGGCTGCACCGCCGCTCGCCGCTCTTGGCCGCGACGCTGCTGCTGGCGCTGTTCGCGCTGGCCGGCGTCCCGCCCACCGCCGGGTTCGTGGGCAAGTGGTTCCTGTTCTCGGCGGCGATGGGGCAGGGATGGTGGCTGCTGGTGCTGCTCGCCGCCGTCAACAGCACGGTCTCCGTTTACTACTACCTGGTCGCGGTGAAGTACGCCTACCTGCTGCCCGACGAGCGGAACCGCGGCCCGCTCCCCCTCAGCCTCGGCGACCGGGCGCTCTGCTACGCGCTCTCCGGCGCCGTCGTGGTGCTGGGCGTCTTCCCCACCGTCCTGTACCGGTTCGCGGAGCGCGCCGCCCAACTGCTGCCGTAGCCGGCCTCCGCGTGCCGGCCGGCGAAGGCGGCGCAGAGGCGGCGGGTCGCTTGCCCCGGGGCGCGCGCCTGCTGTAAGCTCAGTGCGGCCCCGCTCTGGAGGTCGTTGTGTCGCCGGTCGTCGGAGAGCCCGCACCCGCATTCACGCTGCCGTCGACGTCGGGCACCGACGTGACCCTCGCGCAGTTCCGCGGGAAATCCAACGTCCTCCTCGCGTTCTTTCCCCTCGCCTTCGCCTCGCCCTGCACGGCCGAGCTGCGCTCGTTCACCGAGAACTCCTCGCGGTTCGAGGGGGCGGGCACGACGATCCTGCCTATCAGCGTCGACTCGATTCCGAGCCTGCGCGAGTTCAAGGCCAAGGAGCAGCTGACGCTCGACCTGCTCTCCGACTTCAAGCGTGAGGTGTGCCGCGCCTACGGAACGTTGCTGGAGGACAAGTTCTTCTCGCGGCGCGCCTACTTTCTGATCGACAAGCAGGGCAACCTGCGCTGGGCGCATGCGGAAGTCGAGCTGGGTCATCGGCGTGACGACGACGAGTTGCTCGCGCAGATCGCCGCGCTGTAGCGGCGGGGCCGGGCCCGCGTGCGCGGCGCCCTGCCGTCCCGGCGCCCGGGGCGCTCCGTGTCGGTGAGCGACCCGTTCGAGCTGCTGGCGCGCACCGACAAGTGGCAGCTTTCGGCGGGCGAGGGCCTCGTATTCGCGCCGCCATTCCCTATCTGGCTCGACGTCCCTGGGTTCTGGGACGAGGCCCACCTGTTCGAGTATCCGCTCCAGCCGCTGTTCACCGTCACCTTCCTCGACGAATCGGGGTCGGAGCTGCGCCTGGTGCCCGGCGCCCGCCGCTGGACCCCCGCCGCCCTCGAGACTCCCTATCTCCCGGCCGCCGGCGGCATCGAGGCCGTCGAGACGCGGGTGGTGCTCCCCGGCCTCGTGGTGGGGAGCGAGTGGGCGCTCCGCAACGCGGGCACCGAGCCGGCGCGCCTGCATGCCGTGGCCTGGACCACGGCGCCGGGCGACGAGGTGCCGGCGGGGGGCGTGGGCTGGTCGTCGGTCGGGCTGGCGTGGCCGCGCCGCGTGGTGGACCGCAAGGGGCAGTTGCTCGACCTCATGCTGAGGCTTGCCCTGGCCCGCGGAACCGACACCTGGGGCGCGGTGCGCGCCGAGCCGACCGCGAACCAGCCGCGGTTTGCGTTGACGCCCTTCTGGGACCGCTGGGATCCCCGGCACGGCGGCCTGGCGTCCCGGGGTGACCTCGGCGGGATCAACGACGCCGGGCTGGTCTACCTTGGCGTGCACCGCGCGCTGGAGATCCCGCCGGGCGGGGTGGCACGCCTGGCGGTGGCGCTGCGGGTGGAGCCCGATCTGGCGCGCAGCGCGGTGCCGCGCCCCGATCTCGCGGTGCCGCGGAAGGCGTCGTCGTTCTCGGCGGCAAGCCGCTCATCGTGGGAGGAGTTTCTCGCCGACGTGCCCGTCTTTCGTTGCTCCGACCCGTACTTCGAGCGCTACTGGGCGTACCGCTGGTACGGCCTGCGGCTGTGCGGCGTCGCCGGCGGGTGGGGCAACTATCCGGCGCCGAGCGTGTGCGAGGGGATCGGCTACTTCCACCAGCCCATCGCCTACAGCGCGCAGTGCCACATGCGGGAGCTGCGCTGGGGCCGCGACCCCGAGCGGGCCCGGGGCGTGCTGCGGACCTTCGTCGCCCATCAGCGGTCGGATGGCTCGTTCCCCGGCCGGGTGTACGTCAATCACCTGCAAGGGACCGACTTCTACCACGCGGACTGGGGCGGCGCGCTGCTGGCGCTCGACGCCGTGCATCCCAGCGACGCGTTCCTGCGCGAGGTGCTCCCCGCGCTCGAGCGCTATGGCGAATGGCTGATCGCGACGCGCGATGCGCAGCGCATGCACCTCTACGACGTGGTGGACCAGTACGAGACCGGTCAGGAGTACATGTCGCGGTATCAGGCCGTGGACCCCGACGCGGACCGGTACGGCTGGGAGAGCCGGATCCGGCTCAAGGGGGTGGACGTCACGGTCTACGCCTACTCGCTCTTCCGGGCGCTGGCGCTGCTGGCGCCGCGGGGCGGCGTGGACGGCGAGAAGTGGCGGCACCACGCGGAGGCGACGGCCCAGGCGGTGCGCAAGCGGATGTGGGACCCGGGGTCGGGGATGTTCAGCGACGTGAACCCGGCCACCGGCCGCCGCACCCGCGTGAAGGCGGCGGTGTGCTTCTACCCGTACGCCACCGACCTGGTGAGCGCCGAGCACCTGCCGGGCTTCGCGCAGAACCTGTTCGACGCGCGCGGCTTCTGGACGCCGTTTCCCGTGCCGTCCTCCAGCCTCCAGGACCCGCTGTTCGATGCCGACGCGGCCTGGAAGGGGAAGCGGCACAACTGCCCGTGGAACGGGCGCGTGTGGCCCATGATCAACAGCCACGTGACGGAAGCCATCGCCGCCGTCGCGCTGTCGCACGTCCCGGCGCTGCGCGCGCACCTCGCGGAGTTCATTACCAAGTTCGTCCGGATGCTCTTCTGGGACGGCGACGCGTCGCGCCCGAACAGCTTCGAGCACTATCACCCCATCACCGGCCGCCCGAGCGCCTACCGCGGCATCGACGACTACCAGCACTCCTGGATCAACGATCTGATCGTACAGTACGTGGTCGGGCTCCGGCCGGCGGGCGAAGGGCGCTTCGTGGTGGACCCGATGCCGTGCGCGCTGGACGGGCTCGAGGCGCGCGGCCTCCCGATGCAGGGCTCGCTCGTGGACGTGGTGCGGGAGGGTGAGCGGTTGGCCGTCCTGGTGGGTGGGCGCGAGGCGGCGCACGGGCGCGTGGGCGAGCCGATCGAGGTGGCGCTGTGAGCCTGCGCGTCGGCCTGGTGACGGGTGCCGGCGCCGAGGGCGAGGCCGCCTTGGCATGGCTCGGGTCGGTCGCCGGCGTGCAGGCGCGACGCTACGAGCCCGAGCATCTCGACGTCGCGGTCGACGAGACGGACGTGGTATGGGTTCACGGAGAGTCGCAGCGCGACCGGTTCCCGAAGGAGGCGGTGCGCGGCTTCGTGTCGCAGGGCGGGGGACTGTTGCTCACGCTTCAGGCGGCGTCGCTGGTGGACCCGCTCGGCGTCGAGACGGTGCCGCCCAACGACTGCCGCGCAATGGTGTGGAGCCACCAGCGGGACGAGTGGTGGTCGGAGGAGCTGCGCACGCTGCCGACCTATCCCCACGTGCGCGGCATCGCGACCTACGGCCCGCACCTGCTCGTCGATGGGTTGCACAACGGCACGTACTGCTGGGCGCCGTCCGAGGGTGAGCCGTTCGCCTGGGCCTGCTATTCGGGTGGCGCGTGGCCGGCCGACGGCCGGGTGGTGGCCGTGGAGCGCGGCTACCGGATCCAGAACCCGGAGCGCGTGGTGGCGTGGGAGTACACCGTCGGGCGGGGGCGGGTGCTGTGCATCGGCGCCTTCACCTCATTCGCCGCGCCGGACCGGCAGCTGCGGCCGCAGCTCGAGCGGCTGGTGCTCAACGCGCTCCAGGCCGTGGTTTCCTCCGCCTCCGAGCCGCGGGCCTGGTGGCCGTCGCCGGGCACCGTCGCGTCCGCGTCGGAGGCGCTCCCGCTCCCCGAGCCGCTGGAGTTCGACGGGACCCTTCCCGTGCCGTCAGACGACTCGCTGATGATTGCCGGACCGGTGCAGCACGACGAGCCATTCGACCTCGCGGGCCGTCGCGCGCTGCTGGTGGGCGGGGAGCGGCGCGGCATCCGCGAGCTGTGGGTGCATCCGCACCGTTCGGTGGCGTCCTGGATCGTGCGCGCGGACGGCACCGTCGCCCTCGGCAGCCAGGTGGAGGTGACGCCCGATGTCGTCGCACGCGTCATCCAGACCGCTGACCGCCGGGTGCTCGAGATGGCGCTCGTGGCGCTCGAGCACCCCGTCGCGCTGGTGGAGTACCGCCCAGGGCGCAAGCGCCGGGAGTCGGTCGGGCGGGGGCCGGTCGACTTCGAGATCGAGCTGGAGACAGACCTCAGGCGCATGTGGCCCTTCGGCGCCGGGTGCGGGGGCAACCTGGTGTACCGCAGCCGCAGCGACGGCCGCGTCGCCCTGGTCGCCTCCGAGAGCGACGACGGTGTGATGGCGGTATTTCTGAGCCGCGCCGCGACGGTCGAGATGGAGCGCGCGGCAGGTGGCGCGCCGCGGGTGCGGTGCCGCATTCGCACCACGCTCGGCTCCCCGCTCTTCGTGGCGATCGTGGGTGGCGCGAACCAGGCCGAGTTCCAGCGCACGCTGCGCGGTATCCGGCGGCTTGGCATCGCCGGCCTGGTGCGGCAGCGCGCCCAGCGCGCGGCGGTGGTCACCGAGGCGCGTCTCGCCGTGCGCACCGGCGACGGCTCCTTCGACCGGGCGCTCGAGTGGGCCAAGCGCCGTCTCGACGCGTTTCTCGGCGACGTGCCCGGGGTCGGGCGTTCGCTGCTGGCGGGGTACGCCGCCTCGCAGCCCGGGTGGGGCGACGGGCGGCCGGGGGAGGCCTGGTTCGTGGGTCGGGACGCCTGCTGGGCGAGCCTCGCCCTGCTGGCCGAGGGCGAGCACTCGCTGGTGCGCCAAGTCATCCGCTTCCTCGGTGACCGGCAGGACGTCACGGGGCAGGTGCTGCACGAGGCGACGACGTCGGGCCAATTCCGGTTCGACGCCGCGGACTCGACGCCCCTGTACCTGCTGCTGGTGGCGCGCTACCTGGCGTGGACCGGCGACCGGGATTTCGTGGCGTCGATCTGGCCGCACGTCGAGCGGGCCGTCACCTTCTGCCTGTCCACGGACCGCGACGGGGACGGGCTCATCGAACACACGGATGTGGGCGACGGCATCGGAACGGAGGCGGCGGGCGGCGAGCGGGTGTCCCTCTACCTCGCCGCCCTGTGGCAGGCCGCGCTGCGCGGACTCGCCGGGGCCGCCGAAGTGCTGGGGCAGGACCGCCTCGCCGCCGACTGCTGGGCGCGCGCGGCCCGGGTCACCGCGGCGATCGAGGACCGGTTCTACGACGCCGAGCATGGCCGCTACGCGCGCGCGCTGTCCGCCGACGGCACCCCGTCGTGGACCCAGAGTGCGCTGCATGCCGTGCCGCTGCTGCTGGGCTCCGCGAATCCAGTCCGCGCGAAGAACCTCCTCGAGGCCTTGGGCGGCGACGCGTTCAGCGCCCGGTGGGGCGTGAGGATGCTGCCGGTCACCGATCCGCAGTTTGAGCCGGCGGGCCGCGACACCGGCTCCGTGCGGCCGCTCTTGACCGGCTGGGCGGCGCTGGCGGAGTATCGGGCCGGCCTGGGCGAAGCCGCCTTCCGCCACCTCCGGGCCAACGCCGATCTGGCGTACAGCCGCCAGCGCGGCGCGTTCGACGAGGCGCTGGACGGACTGGAGGAGCGCTCCGCCGCCGGTTGTCCGGACCGGGCATGGTCGGCGGGAATGGTCGTGCTGCCGCTGGTCGAGGGCTTGCTGGGAGTGGAGCCCGATGCGGCGGCGGGCCGCATCACGGTGGCGCCCCAGCTGCCGGAGGCCTGGGACCGGCTCGAAGTGCTCGGCCTGCGCTGCGCCGACAGCGCATACAACCTGAGGCTGCAGCGGCACGACGGTATGCTGAGCGTCGCACTGCGCCGGACCCTCGGTCCGGGGCTCGCCGTCACCCTCGCGCCGTGGCTGCCGACGCTCCCGACGAAGGTGGAGGTGGACGGCCGGGAGGTTCGTCCGGAGGTCACCGGGTGGGGGGCCGGGCTGCGGTGCGCGGTCACGCTCGAGGCGGCGGCCGAGCACGAGTTGCGCTACGTGCTGAAGTAGGACAGAGGAGGCAGAAGGCAGAGATCAGTCTCGCAACTGCCCTGAAGACTCCGTTCTCCCAGCTTGCAACTACCGGCGCACCATCTGCTGCACCGTGGCCAGTGTGCGGTCGACGTCCTCCGGCAGCGTGTAGATGTGGCAGCACTGGCGGACCCCGAGCGGGTCGCCCATCGAACGGCAACGCACCTTCGCGCGATCCCACAGCGCGTCCATCAGCTCGCCCGCCGGCCAGCCGGAGAGGCTCCACACCGTCGTGCCGCTCACCAGCTCGGGGTGCACCGGGGAGTGGATCTGCGCCTGCGGGATCTGCTGCAGCCCGGCACGCAGCCGGTTCGCCAGGGCCATGATCCGCGCCTCGACCCGCGCCGGACCGATCCGGTTGTGAAACTCGAGCGCGGCGGCGTAGCCCTTGAGCAGCGAGCGGTTCCCCGTCCCCACCTGCATCAGCCGGTAGGCGCCGGCCTTGTAGTCGTCCCAGGTGGCGGAGGCGAGGGTTGCCCAGACCCCCGGGAGCTTCTCCGAGGTGACGTAGAGGAAGCCGCTCCCCGCCGGCGCGAGCAGCCACTTGTGGGGTGAGGAGTAGTACGCGTCACACCCGATCTTCTTCATGTCGAGCTGGAAGTGGCCGCTGCACTGCGCCCCGTCGATCACCGTGAAGATCCCGCGCTCCCGGGCGATGGCGCACAGCCGCTCCACCGGGAAACGGATCGCCTGGCCGCTGGTCAGGTGCGGGATGCTCCACACCTTCGTCTGGGGCGTCGTGGCGTTGACGTACAGATCGATGAGCTGCTGCGGGTTGTCGGGCGGCACGGGCACCGCGACCTGCTTGACGTACACCCCGTAGCGCTTCGACTTCAGCTCCCAGCCCATCCGGCCGCCGGGATGCTCGAGGTTGGTCAGGATGACCTCGTGGCCGGGCTCGAGCGGCAGCCCGTTGGCGACGTAGTTCATCCCCAGGGTCGCGTTCTGGGTGAGGGCGACCTCGTCCGGTGACGCGCCGATCAGGGTGCCCAGGGCGGTCCGGAGATCGGTCTCCGGATTGTAGCCGGCGATGTAGTCGGGGTGTCCCGCCTTGTAGTCCCAGTGGGCGACGGTGCCCGCCACCTGGTTCATGTCATCGGCCACCGCCTGCAGCACCACGCGCGGCATGCTGCCGAGCGTGCCCGTGTTGAAGAACGCCTCGTCGGCCGGGATCAGGAACTCCTTGCGCAGGTTGCGCCAGTAGGTCTCGTCGTCCTGGAAGACGGGCGGCGGCCATCCCGGCCCGGGATCGGGCGCCGGGACCGCGCGGGCGCGGCGGTCGGCGCGCGCCAGGAGCGCGACCGAAGCGAACGAGCCGAGAAAGGAGCGGCGGTCGAGCATGAGCGGGACTCTCGGGAAGGGGATTGCCGCGAATATGCGGAGCGCCGGGGGGAGCCGCCAGACTGCTTGCCGTCGCCCTCCGCCCCGGTGACATTGCGGGGTGCGCCGCGCCGGTGTCGCCCCGCTCGCCCTGCTTGGTGTGCTCGCCGTGGCTTCCTGCCGGATCGAGCGCGCGCCATCCGGCCGTCCGGGTGGGCCCGCCGTCGCTGCTTCCGCCGCGGACTCCGTTGCGTCCGCCGAGGTGTATGCGGCGCTGCGGCTCTACTACGCGCGGCTCACTTCGCGCGACTGGACGGTGTTGGCCGAGAGCTTCTGGCCGCAGGCGACCATCACGACCATCATGCGCCCGGCCGCTGACAGCGCCGAACGCGTGCACACCATCGCCATCGAGGACTTCGTCGCGCTCGCCACCAGACACGGCATCCACGACTGCCCCGCCAGCTTCTCCGACGAGATCGCGCGCGCCAACGTCGTCACGTACGGCCCGCTCGCTGACGCGTGGGTGACGTATCGGGCGCGCTGCGGCGTGACGCGCGATTCCACCGCCAGCCACTACGGCATGGATGCGTTCCACCTGATGATGCACGGCGGCGAGTGGCGCGTCACGGGCCTCGCCTTCACGATGGAAACGACCGACCAGCCGCTGGGCCGCGCGCCGTAATGCGTGGGGTCGCGCCGATCGGGATTTCGTCCCGGGGTGTCGCCACGGCCCCCGGCACTCTCCGTCCGCCGTGCCTCCATGGGCGCGTGGCACTGGACGGCCATGTCCGGGGTATGCGGGTACTCGGGGGTCAACGTATGAAACGAATGCTCTTCCTGCTGCTGTTCGTGCCGTCGCTGCTCGCCGCCCAGAAGGACCCGGGCGAGGGGCCGGGCCGGCGCCCTGGGCTGTTCGACCAGGACACGACGCTGCCCACCGCCACGCGCGCCTATGGCATCGGGATCATCGGGCTCACCGGCGGGACGTGGCAGCCATCGGGGCTGGAGGTGGCCCTGCTGTGGAGATTGAGCCAGCATGCGACCACGAGCGCCGGCGCGACCCTCTCGCTCGGCAGCTTCGGCCAGGATCAGGCCGCGCTCTTCGGCCGGTCGCAGGGCTTCTTCGTGACGCTCGGCGCCACCATCCGCCAGCCGATCGTGGACATCGCTTCCGTGGGATCCGATCGCTACCCGGCGTCGCTGAAGATCGAGGCCTCCGCCGACGTCGCCGGAGCCGCCGACATCCACTCGCCTCTGCCGCAGGGTCCCTGGGGGGGGCGGGCGGCGGCCCTGCTCGGGTTCGTCTTCGGGAACGCGGATCCGCTGGGGCAGTCGGTCGGCATCTTCTTCGGTCCGGCGGTGCTGCTGGGGCGCACAGCGACAACCCACGGCGAGCTTGCCTTCCGGCTGAGAGTGCCGCTGAGGCAGTAGCCGTTGCCGAAACCCCCTAGAACCGCACCGACCAGTCCACCTCGGCTCCTGGCGGCTTCGGGAGCGTGAGCCGCGCCGCGCCGCGCTCCGCGACGTTCACCGAAATCTCGGCATCCGGCGCGCAGGTGGCCTCCGTGGGCCGGAAGCCGGGTGGCAGCGCGATGGTCACGACGTAGGGCCGGTCGTCGAGCAGCACGGCTCGAGCCGACAGCACGCGGCGCCGCGCATCCCAGCGTTCATCCTCGAGGTCCACCACTCCCTGCACCACGTGGCGCGTGGAGCCCAGGACGAAAGGCGCGCGGCGCGGGCGCCTCAGCGACAGCACCGTGGCGCCGTGCGGCGGGAGCGACAGCGTCACGTGCCCCTGGACGTCGTCGCGCCTCGTGCCCTCCCACACGTCGTAGGCGGCCAGCGGCCCGCGGATTCCATGGTCGGCGAGCGGCAGCGACAGCCGCTGCGGCACCTCGTCCCAGTTGATCGCCGCCAGCATCCACCAGTCGTCCAGCACCTGGGCGAGCAGCCACGCCGGCGCCGCATCCTGCGCGGCCCCCGTCCACGCCGGCGCGGCGACGTCGAGCGCTCGTCCGCGAACCGGCGCCACCGGCATGATCCGCTGGAGGATCGCGAGCCGTTCGTCGGACAGCCGCTCGAGGCTTTCCGAGGCCAGCGC
>Ga0209777_10000111_pt1 | contig 137002 bp, 173 predicted proteins | sample FrelakmetHBP12HB_FD_187147 | JGI IMG/M metagenome (GOLD analysis project Ga0209777, IMG submission 187147) | Freshwater lake sediment microbial communities from the University of Notre Dame, USA, for methane emissions studies -HBP12 HB (SPAdes)... | ecosystem: Environmental > Aquatic >... | reverse complement strand
TACTTCTTGGCCACCTCTTCGTGGACCGATTTCGGCAGTCCTAGGAAACTGATCAGCCGTTGCAGCTCAGACAGGGCGAAAGACAGGTTCCTGTCCTTGCTTTCAACAAGCCGCTTCTGCCAGATCTTCAGCCGGTGGTACTGCGCCCTTTTGGTGGGCGTGACCCTGAACAGTTCTCCCTTTCCGCGGCCTATCTCGGTGGTAAGGCCCTTGTCGTGCTTGGTGAACGTCAGCGGAGCGCCCGCCCTTGTCCTTTTGCTCTTCTGGTCGTCGTCGAACGCCCTCCATTCGGGCGAGGAGTCGACCATGGAGTCCTCGAGCACGAGCCCGCACTTGGCGCAGACCCTTTCCCCCTTGGACTCGTCCTCGAAAAAATGTGATGTTCCGCACTCGGGGCACTTCTTCGGCGCCTCCTTGCCCTTCGGACCCGTCTTGATGGAAACTACCTGTTTCTTGACCGGTTTTTTTACTGTCTTTTTAGCCATATTCGTTCACCTCTAATAGAAGCGCCAATAACCTGCGCGATGATTTTGAACCAATTTAATCACTCTATAATAGTAACTTAACTAAGGACTATGCTAGATAACTACGCACGAAAAGCATTTAAAGCTATCGGAGGTTTATAAAGCCTGTAAAACTTAAGAAGCGACCTATTCGCTCCTTCTTTTGGCACTGTTGCCCCGTGCCTTGTCGGAGAAGTTCATTGGTGACGCTTTTAGGGATCCCGGCGGCCTGAAACCGCCCACAGCCTCCTTCATCACGCGGTCTATCATTGACATGTACTTGGTTTCCGCGTGGTGCAGGCTGTTCGACTCCCACAATATTATCTTCTGCGCCTCGCCGGGCCGGGCCCTCTTCCTGCGCTCGGCGGCCACCTTGAGTATCTCCAGCTGCTCCTTTTTCATGTCTTCCCTGAGCGCGGTTATTCTCGCCTGCACGCTTACTGCCATGGGTTTTATTAACGGAAGTTCCATAAATAGGGTTATGTCCGTCCCGATTGCCGCAATAGAGCGCGTCGCAAGGAGAGCCGGCGTTGACCGCATTTCTGCCGATGCCTTGAAGGAGCTCCAGAAGACGCTTGATGAGATAGGGCTTGAGCTCGCCCGCGACGCCGCCGAGGCCGCGCGCCATGCCGGGCGGAAAACGATAACAAAGGACGACGTCTTCTTGGTCAGCGGCAAAAGGAATGCCTAGGTCACCTTCCTTCCGCGTATCCTCCCTGTCAGTTCTATCAGGTCCGGGTAGGTCGTGCGCACGTCGTTGTTCCTTAGCTGCCTCTCCGCCTCGCAGCACCACTGCTCGAGCGAGCTCTTGTGCTCCGCTATCACCGTGACGAAGTCCCCTTGCTCTATCCTCCTGTTCTGGTCCTGTATTCCCTCTTCCAGCGCTATTTCGCCGGCCATGCTGCAGATTTCCTCTATGTCCGAAGAGGCATAGTAGTCCGTGAGGTCCGCCAGCTCGTTGAAGTCTACCGTTTTTCCGAGCTTCTTGCCCTTGGTGTGTATCTTGTAGAGTTCTACCCGTGAGTCCTTGTCGGGCGGCTCCACTACTATCTTTCTGCCTATGCGGCCCGACCTGACCAGGGCGGAGTCCACGTCCCATGGCGTATTTGTGGCGCCTATCACCAGCACGGTCTTGTCCTCCACGATGTCAAAGTCGGTCAGGAACTCGTTCACCAGCCTGTCCGCATAGACGGACCGCCCGCGCCTCGCCCCGCCTATCCCGTCCAGCTCGTCGAAGAACAGTATGCACGGCGCCTTTTCGGCCGCGGTCTCGAATGCCGCGCGCATGTTCTTCTCGCTGTTGCCCACCCAGCTGTCCAGTATGTCGCTGGCCTTGGCGTATATGAAAGATATCTTCTTTCCGGTCCTCTTGGTCGCTTCGCCCGCCACGGATTTCGCGATGTAGGTCTTCCCGCAGCCGGGCGGCCCGTAGAGCAGTATGCCCTTGGACTTCTTGCCCACGAAGCCCTCGTAGCGCTCCGGATACATCAGCGGCCAGATTATCGCCCGTTCCAGTCTTTTCTTCAGGTCGCCCATGCCGGCCACGTCCGCGAACGTGGTTTTGGGCTCGGCGAGCTCGAACTTCTCCTTTGGTGCGGTGTCCTCTTCGTTGCTCGCCTTGTAAGGCCTTCCGCCTCCGCCGCCGCTGTGCGTTTCTTTCTTGGGCGGCGGCCTGCTGAGCGCGGCTATCCTCATGCGGTAGGCGTCCGCCTGTTCCTCCACTATCCTTGAGTCGCCGTCTGCGTGGCATTTTTCTATGGCTTCCGCGCAGGCGCCGAGCGCCTTCTTGTAGTAGGCTATCGCCTCTACGGTGTCATTGTCCTCCCTTTCCGCCGCGGCCTGTGCGTAGACTCGCGCCACCCTCAGCGAACTTTGATAGCTTCCGCTCATTTTGAATCGACCTCCGTTTTTTTCTCCAATTTTTCCTTGCACCTGAGTACGTCTCCTGCCACTATCTCTTCAGCCCTTCCGAGCTCGTAGATGCCCTCGATGCCGTCTGAGAACTCGTTGTGCAGTATCACGTTGTGCCCGTCCACCAGGCACGCCAGCGTCATGCTGTAATGGTAGTAGGCCCTTTCCGGGTCGTTTTTTTCCGCCTTTTCCGCTTCCTTGTAATGTGCCGTCATGGTTCCCATGTAGGCCTCATAGAGGCACGTTTCGCAGGTGTATTCCCCTATGGGCGGTATTGGCAATATGAATTCGTCTATGTCCAATTTGCGCCCGCTCCCGATGTTTGCCGTGTCCAGTACGGCCTCGTACCTTTCAAGCAGCCCCTCCAAGTGCTCCTTTCTTTTGGAAAGGTGCCCGTTGATTTCCGTCATAAGTTCCTTTGATTCCGCGCGGCGTTCGTTGTTCTTCTCGATTATGCCCTCGAGCTTCGATACGTAGGCCTTGACGTCCCTGAACTTGGGCGCCATTTCCTGCCCGCCTTTCGCGTATTGTGATGTCATTTTTTCTCTACCTTTGATCGTGAGTGGTTCCCCCTAAGAACCAAAGGGGAATCAAATCTTCGCCTTCTCAGGCTCCGCATCGGCTTCTTCATGCATCTTTGCCGCCTTGCCTTTCCTGGAGTTCACTTCGGCCTGGAGCTCTCCTATTATGTCCTCGGCGCGGTCGCTGTAGTTCCTGTGTTCGCCCTGGACCTGATCGAGCTGCTCGTCTACCTCCGAAATGTAGCCTTCCTTGTTGTTCAGCCCCTCGATCACGTCACCGAACTTGTCGCCGTACTGCTCCATGTTCTTTTGGTTGTTTGCCCATTTTGCCAGCTCTCCATCGACGTCTCCGAGGTCCACGTCCGCAGAACTGCCTTCCGCTCTGGCTATGACGCGGTCGTAAACCGCCCTTTTCCTGAGCAGCCTCTTCTTGTCATCCTCGGCCTTCGCGATGCCTTGGGCAATCGGCTTGGCTTCCTCGACCAGTCCGTTGGATATGTAGTCCTTCGCTACTCCGCGGTTCTTGTCGATGTAGCCTTCCTTGTCGCCTATCAAGCGGTTGACTTTTGCCTTCCCCTTGTAGGCCAGATGTACTGCTTCCCTGTCACTCGGATTGTGCCAGGGGTTCATGCTTTTCTTCATATTTTTCACCTCATTTTTTTCGCGTTTGCGCGAACATGATTTTTTATAACGGCTCCACCGCCCAGATGCCCGGCTCGGTCTCGTATATCAGGTCGTCCTCCGCCAGCTTTTCCGTTTCCTTCTCGCCGAAGCCCAGCTCCCTGAACGTTGCTCTGTCCAGGCCGTTCTTCCTCTGTTCCACGTTCGTCATGTATTCCTTGAACGTGGGCGGTTGCGCGTAGCCGTTGAAGTAGGGCGCGAACGCCTCGCTGGCCGGGTTCTTGTCGCGGTAGGTAACGCCAGTTTTCATCTCGTGCGCGAAGAGCAGCATCCCCGGGCTCGCGTAGCCCTGCACGAATTCCTTGAATGACTTATCAAAATTTTCCGCCACCACGCAGGTGACGGTCATCCAGCCCCAGCGCGCCGAGCTCTCCGCCTCGTCGGCTATTTTCTCTGGCTTCGGGCTGTTCTCGTAGTTCCAGTTGAACACTATGCGGTCTATGCCGTAGCGGCCGCACCTCATCGCGGTGCTCCCTTTCTTGTTCTTCGGCCTGTCCGCCTTCAGCGTGCCGAAGTGCCTTCCCTTCGGATAGGGTGTCCAATCGGGCGGGTTCCTGTAGACCTTCGAGGCCGAAGCCGAGACGTACGCTATGACGTCCGGGTCCGCGGCTATCTGGCCGTGGTCCGCGGTGAAGTTCTTTGCGCGGTTTTCCTTGCTCTTTTCCGCCATCTCCGTGCCGTCGTTGCTTTCCTCGAACTCGCGCAGGTATTCTTCCACGCCCGCGTGCCTGTCCCGCAGGCCTTCCGCCATGCCGTTTATGTAAGACGCTATGGCAGTCGCTTCGACGGGCGTGCCGTTCTTGCCGAACTCCTTCAGCTCCTTTCTAAGCGGCGGCAGGCACTTCTTCACCGCGTCGATGTCGTCCAGTTTCTCCTTGTAATCGAAAGCTATCTCCTTCCAGGTCAGCCCGTGGTAGGGCACCCTTTCAGCCTCGTTCATGAGATTGTAGACCTGCACCCTTGCTTCGTCAAGGCCCTTCCAGCACTTTTCCCAGCCCGTTTTTCCGTAAACGCTGTTCTGGGCTTCCGTGAGGCGTGCCTCGATGTCAGCCGTCTCCTCCCTGAGTTCGCGCCTCTCCCTCCTGTCCTGCTTCTTGTAGCCCCAGATTTTCAGGCCGTAGCCTATGGTGGACACGCCCTTTGAGATGTATCCGAAAACAGCCGTTGCCGTGCTAATCGGTTCCATAGCCACCCTCCTTCAATGCTTGGTAGAATACCTGCTCGAGGCTGTTCAGCCAGAACGCTGCCTCGCCCGCGCTGCCGTAGCGCGGATTGCCGTTAAGGTAGTCCTCCGCCTGCTTCTTCGCCAGGGAGCGTACCTCGCTTTCGCTAAGGCTCTTCGGCGGGACCGTCCGTTCAACGACCTTTTCAACTATTACTTCCCTGACCGCAGGGACCGTTACCTTGTGCGGTTTCTTTTTCTTCGGCTTCGGTTCCTCTGGTTTAGGTGCCTGCTTCGGGGGTTCCGCATGTATCGGCGGAAGTTCCTTGTCCTCCCAGACCGTGTAGATTTTCTTTATGGTGAGCCCGTAGTCCGCCAGCGTGCCGCTCAGCTCGTATTGCACGAGCGCCCTGTTCTCGTCCGCGTGCTTTTCGAGCTCCTCAGAAGTGTATTCGGAAAGCTTTGGCACGATGCTGGCGCGTGCCTCGTATGAGAGGTCCCTTGCGAGCTCGTTCGCGTCCAGTTCCCCTTCCTCGTTAAGGTAGGGCAGCAGGGCCGCGGAATTGACGACCCTGTATTTTATCACGCAGTCGCCCACGTGCCTCTTGCTGTCCTTTGTCTTCACGACGACCGGCACGTGCAGCTCACCGGGCTTCGTGTACAGCGTGCCCTTCCTGGGCCACATGACGCTGTCGCGCGCCTGCCCGTCGCGTATTTCCGTCTCAGTCGTTCCCGGCGGGACCTTCTTGTCCCCGTCATACCATGAGATCTTTCCCATGGTATATACAGTATATGCGCGGAAACTATAATGAATTTGAGTCCATTCCCCTTAATCCGACGCTGCTTGCTGAAGAAACGTTCAGCAGGTTGAAGCAAACAGCATTAAAAGGTTTGTGGTTACATTATTATTAGTATGAAAATTGCCACTACTGAGCAATGTATAAAACCTTCATACCTGTGCCCGACAGAGGAAATTGCCGATTATCTGGAAGGAAAAGTGCTCGATGGCTTCAAGAATTTCTACGAGACGCTGAAAACGGAGGAGCCCGGGCTCGCCGAGAAGTTCCGTGCCACGCGTTCAGGCATAAGGTACGGCGGAAAGGATATCCTCAATGATTCGTTCGAGCTTGCGGCCGCTCTCTGGGTGCGCGACCCGGACCTCATGACCGAATATTCCGAAGGCGACGTCGACTGGCTGTCCCGCTACGTGCGCGGCTTCGACGACGCGCTCAGGAGCGAGCAGAAGGGCGAGAAAGAAAGGCGGGAAAAAACGTATGCCCTGCAAAAGGCGGGCGTAATAGAGACCGAACAGGCTCAGGAGAACGAGCGCCTGGCCAAAAAGATTCATCTTATACGGCAAAATATAATCTGCCCGGACGGTTCTCTGACTCCGAAGGGCTATGCCATGATTGACGGCCTGCGCGAGCAGAGCGGCGAGGAGGCGGCCGTAAAGGCATATGATACGATAGAGCGGATAGCCAGCAAAAAATGCGAAGGGACAAGGCTCACTGAAAAGGGCCGTGAGTTTGTTAGTGACATGGTGTCCGAGCCTGAGGAATATGATTTCATGGCGAATGAGCTGGCAGAATCGGACAATCCGCTCACGCTGATTGCCGCGCCGGTGTTCTCTTATCTTGCGCAGAAAAAGGCGAAACGTGCGCTAGAGGCCGAGGAAAAGCTGGGCGGCATTGTAAAACCCGAGCCTGTTGAAGGCAAATGGCACGGCACCTTGATGAAGCTTGGCGCAGCCGCGGCAGTCGGCCTTATGGTGTTCGGCGCGGCTGCGGGTGTTGTGGCGGGCCATGATGTAGGACATGGCGTCGGCCATGACGGCATCCACCTGGACGCAAAGGACATAGCCAACGGCACTCACAGCCGCGACGCAGGCTACAATGCGGGCGTTTACAACTATAATGCTTCGATAGACGCCACGCACCCGATAAAAACGCTGGTGAATACGAACGCGGAAGAGCGCTTCCCCGTTGCATACAAGAACGAGGTCGCCTTTGCCCGCTACAACAGTACCATCAGCCAATGGCAGGTCTGGAACAAGAACATATCAACGGGAAAGGAAAAATTGGTTTTCACACCCGCGCTCCATTCCGAGCCGGAAGGCTTGGCATTCTACAACAGCTCCTACGCCATCTATGACGGTTTTGATTTGAGCGTTTTGAGCGCAATCAACGGGACGCCCGTGCGTAAGGACTTTGACATGTCCCCAAAAGGCATTGACATGTGGGGCGACAAGCTGATTTATTCCGAATTCAACTGGAACACGGACAATACCAACGCTTTCCTGCTAAACCTCAGCAATTGGCAAAAAACAAGGCTTAATTATGCGGACCATTCCCCCCTGGTTTCCCTGCACGGCGACATCGCAATCTTTGAGCGCGATGCGAATGCTACGCAAGGCAGCGGGTTCTATCTCACGAACCTTACGAACAACGCCACGGAGAAGATTTCTTTGCCCGCCTACCCGACGGGCATAGACCTTTACGGCAGGAACCTGGTCATAAACACCCAGTTCGACGGCACCTTCCTGAAGAACCTCGATACCGGCAAGTCTGTAAAGTTTTATGCTTCCGGAGCCGGCGTAAATAACCCGCGGATATATGACAAAAGGCTGGTCTGGGACAGGAGCGAGACCATCTACACGGCCAATCTTAACAAGTGGATGCCGCAGCTCAACCTTCCTGGCGAAATCAAAATGAACGAGGGCAAGCCGTTCCTGATGTACGTAAACGCAAGCGACCCGGACAGCCCGATACTCAATTTCACGGACGACACTTTCCTGATAGACATTAATAGGACCACCGGAAAAATCATAGATTCCTCGCCTCAAACATGGTATAATGCCGGGGATGCGTTCAACATAACGGTTACCGACGAGTCTGGAAACAGCGTCAAGAAGCTGACAAAATTGAATGTCATACCCAATCAGCCGCCATGGTTCGGGACGAAAGAGCTACCCCGTGTTACGCCTTTTGAATTTTCTGTGCGCATACCTGCGGGCGATTCTCAGGGAAAGTTGACATATAATTTCAGCGGAAAGGTATGCGATATACCCGCTTACGACCCCGATAATGACACGATTTATTATGCCTTTAGCAAGAACCAGACGCAGGGCGCAACCGTGACGAGCCTCGGCAACGGAACAGATAAAATGTCAATAGGAGGCAACGTCTTTTACCTCGATAATGGCACAGGCGAGCTGTATGCCTACGGCGAACTTCCAATCGGCCGCTATGACAAGCCGCTGAGCGTTAGCGTTACAGATAGTAGGTCCGTTGTTGAGAAATCCCTTTACATAAATCTGATACGCAACAGCGCGCCCGTGCTGAAACTCCCGATCGTCACAAACGGGGTGGCAGGGACCGTTACTATTGGGAACAGGACCTTGCTTTCATACAGCGTCAAGGACGCGAACCCCGTAGTTTCGTTGAGCGCTAATGATAATGACAATGATCCGATGAAGTTCTATTTTGAGGCCAAGCTGGGCGACTGGAGTTACAGCATGCTTTCAAACGGGACTCGTGATTCAAAGGCGGGTACCACGTTAATTTCAAGTCCGTTGGGGAACATGGCCTGCAAAGCGTCCGTGACGGACGGTTACGACACCGAGTTGGTGGACTTCATAATCAACCACACAGGCGTCAATCCTGTGCAACCGCCTGTCAACAACACGACCGTGAACCATGCACCCGTTTTCAAGGACGTGTCACCGGTTTCCATGCACCTGAGAAGCAGCCATTGGAACGGCCTGAAAGATGATGTCACGCTGCTGAACATTGCAAACGTTTCGGCCACGGACAAGGACGGCGACAAAATAACATACGGCGTGAAAGCCTCCAGCGACTTCCCCTTCCCCTATCACAACGACAATTTCTTGCAGAGCCCTGACGGCATGGGGTATAGCGACATAGGCACTCACAGGGAAGTGTTGGTTGACAAGAACACGGGCCAAATTTTTGCCAATGGCGGATTTGACAATAATAAGACATACAAGGCCATGATAACAGCTTCCGATGGAAAGAACATCACGGAAAAGGAAGTTCCATTCAAGTTTGTTCTCAATCATGCGCCTGTTGTCGAATACGTCAAGATAAATGGCAATAGAATAAACGCGACGGATAATAACAAGACAATAACGCTTCCTTACAGCATATTGAAAAGCGTAAATTTGGAGTTCTCTGCCCATGACGCGGACAGCAACGGTACGTACAATGATATAACAAACTATAAGGTCCTAATTGATGGCAGTGAGCAGTATTTCTACAACGGCCCTCCTGACAAAGTACGGGATTTCCCGTATTTTAATTTCCCTCAAAAATCTTCTGTACCGAAATCCGGTTATCAATATTCTGTTGTAGTCACCGATAATTTTGGGGAACAAACCACACTTAATGTAGTGCTGAAGATGGAGCCAAAGCCGTCCACACCGCCCGCCTGGCAACCTACAGCCGACTTTCTGGACCAGAATGGCGAAGCCCTGTGCTTCGGGGCTGCGGCCTCTGTGGTGGTTCCTGCTGGCATCTATGCATCCGCTTTAGTCTCCCGTCGCTGGAACGAAGCCAAGAGGAAGCGCTGGCGCGAGGTGCTCGGGGAGTTCGACAAGCTGAAACGGAAAAAGAAGTTCTAGTCACTCTTCTTCGTCCGAGAATTTCTCACTTTTGGCGTTTATTTCATCTATATACCTGTTTTCAAACGCCTTTTGGGACTGGCGCACGCCCAATATGTATGCAATACCGCCTACGACCATTCCGGCCAGCGCCGATACGATCTTGTAGCCGTCGGGAACTTCGATGCCGCCAAGCGCGCCGGCGCCGTATGCGAGCGCGGCTCCCGCCGTTGTGCCTACCACAGGCTTCCAGATGGCGCCTATGGCGGGCCTTTCGACCATTTCATCTCTTGCTTTTGACACCGTTTTTATCAGTGCTGACGTCTCTTCGTCGAGAACCTTATAATCATTGTCGTCCTTGCCGGATTTTTTCACATCGTCATACAATTTCTGCGCTTCCCTTGCGCACCTCAGGGCTTCTTCCGTGTTCACATCCCAGTCCGCATAGGTCCCTTCCTTGGACATCTCAAACCGCGTGTAGGCGGCACCCACCCAGGCGGGTATGCTTTTCTTGTCCAGTTCTATCGCTTCCTCATAACTGTAGATTGCCTTGTTGTGCTTGTTGATTGCGTAGTACGTGTCCCCGATTTCAACGAGCGTTTCTGCCGAGCGCCTGGTGTTCTGGGATTTTAACATGCATGCCAACGCGTCGTCGTAATTCTTCCTTTTTGCGAGGTTTTTCCCAATTGTCTTCCAGGAGTCTGCCCTCAGTTCCGTGTGCTCATAAACATTTGCATTTGTCGTCTTGTCGCCCGATTTTTTGAATGATAAGATTGAAGCCATCACTTCGTGTAAACTGCCCGTATCGGGCGGTTTTGACATTTCTTTGAGGAGTTCATCCCTCTCTTCCTTTTCTTCTTTGGTGAGCTTGTGCTTGTTAAAAAGCACCGCGGCCCTCGAAAGGTATTCGTCACCGAGCGCCCCGTATATCGCGGACGCGCGCTGCCATTGGCTGCTTTTCACGGACTCGTTCGCGTATTTTTCAAGCTCGTCCTCCGCGACGCCTTTGTATTCGGGCAACGTGCGCTCCATGAATTCCTTGAACTTCGAAACACTTTTCGCTTCCTTCACGACAAGATTCTTCCGCGCGGCTTCCCTGACCTTTTTCTCGTCTATGCTGTTCGGGCTGTCGGCGTCGAAGTAAAGCTTCATGTAGGATTCCTGCTTCACTTCGTTTTTGATCGGCCCGTCCGGGAGCTTTTCCCCCATTTCCGACTCGGTCAGGAGGCAGTCGGTGTACATTTCTATGGCGGCGGCGCTCATTTCGTTGAAAATCTCCTTTCCGAAAATTTGTATGTTGTCCACTATGTAGGGTGCTTGGCCCTTGAAGACGCGGAACGCCTCCGGGATGAATCCGTCGTGCATGACCGGCTTTTTGTATTTTCCGCCGCTTCCAGAGCCGATTTTCACCGTGCAGTCCTCAAGTGAGCTTTCGGCCTGGTTTTTGCACGCCTTGAGTCCGCGTTCCACCCTTTTCCTCGCTTTGACCACGTTTTCGCTGGGTTGCTTCCCTTCGTACAGTTTGTCGACAAGGTTGTATGCCGGTGAGTCCTTGCCCTGGAAATACGCGATGGCCCTTTCCACCCGCTTTTTGCTGATTTCGAGCTTTTCTATGTCCTTCATCATTCCTCACCGTCGTCCGCCTCGCCGCTTCGCACGTGGACCGCGGTTTTGCGCCTCCACATGTCGGCCTTTTCAAAGTACCTTTTCGTCTGGGAGTCGTAGTCCCTTTCGAACTGGTCGATAAGGATGCCGAAGAGCGGGCTGTAGTCGGTTTTCAGGAAATTCACAAGCGCCCGCGCGACCATGGCCCTGTGCTTGAGTATCTTGTTCCTGCACTCCTTCATGCCGTCGCAGAAATCGCGGTACGCTTCCGGAAGGTCGTCGTGCCGCGCGCCGTGCTCGTAATTTTTCACGTCCGTCTCTAGAAGCTCCGTGTATTTCTCAAAATGCTCCACCCTTTTCCTGTGGGAGGTTTCCCAGATTTCGATGGCGTGCTCGTCTATTTTTTCGGGGTCAAGATAGAGCAGGTTGTACGCTTGCCAGGGGTTGCCGGTCGTCATGGCCTCCCCGACAAGGACGGATATTTCCTTGTACGCGGGTTTTCCGAGCAGATTTGAGAGCCTGTGCCAGCAATAGGGGTTTAGCGCGTCCTCCATCAGGGACATTTCATAGTATTTCGCGGCTTCTGTATGGTCGTTTGTCGCGTCCCCCCTGTATATGTAAAGATCCGCCAGCATATGCCCGGTCGGTATGGTGTATGAAACAAAGGACGCGCCGTCTCCGCTCGTTTCCTCCGCTATGGCCTTGTCAAGGTATGTTATGGCGTCGCTCTTTTTTCCGGTCGCGAGCAGTATTTTTCCCTTCACTACATTTTCGCTTGTGTCCGCCCCCGCCATCCACAGCCGCGCGTCCTTCATTTCTTTGTCGGTGAGCATTGTGGGCACGTTTATCCTGCTTAGGCGCTCCACCCACGGTTCCTTTTCCAGCCCCGTTGCCGCGCTCTTGGTTGAGAATCTTTCAAACCCGGTCGTTACGCGGTCGTACCTTATGAAAAGGTCCACGATTTCCCCGGCAAGCAAGCCGGAGAATTTTCTTGCAGATGCCGCGCCTTTGGTGATGTTTTTGGCGGCCTCTACCATCGAGCTGTTTATGTAGAAGTCCATGCACGCGACCCTTTCGGGCATTAGGAAATACCCTTCCCTGTATGCCGCGTTCTTGGTCTCGTGCTTGCACAGGGTCGCGAATTCCAGAAGCACGTCGGTGAAGGCATCGTTTCCGAAATCGTATTTGCCTATGACGCCGGAAATCGCGGCGTCCCGCCTTTCCTTCGCCTCGGAAACTAGGGCTTCATACTTTTCTTCGCCGCCCAGTATGCCGTGGCTGGCCTGTTCCACTTCCCCGTAGCTGTTCAAGGGCGGCCTGCCGAGCGAGATGTGCAGGCTGTGTGCCATCCTCAAAATTGATTTTGATGTCTTTATGCTGTCCATTTCGGAAAGAGCGGTGACGAGGTCCGTCATGCCGCGGACCGCCATTTCATACCCTTCCCAGGGCACCCTTTCGTACAATGTCGGGTCACGCCTGACCTTTTCCAGTATGTTTTCGCTGCCGCCCAGGAAAGTGGCGTTGCTGTATTTTTGTTCCTTCATCGCCCACTGTGCCAGAACGGTCTTGTTCGCTATGGGCGCGGGTATGTTGGACTTTCCCACATATTTTTCCTCGTCCGTCTTTCCGTAACGCGCAGAGTTGCGCGAATACATCCTGTAATTTTTTGCGTTGTCGAAGTCCTCTATTTCCTGCAGCCAGATTGTGACGTCCCTGCCGTCTGCCATGCGCCTCGCTTCCGCCTGAATGGCCGCACAACGGGGGCCTATTACGGACGCTTCATACTTGTCCAGTGTTTCTTTGGACAGGCTGAAGTTGATGTCGATATCGGAACCCGGATGCTCTTCAGGCGTGCCGCTTGCGCCGGTGTGCTCCAGGCACCACCGCTTGGGCTTGTATTCCTTGATTACCTCCTCGTCGACCTTGCGCGCCATGTAATTCAGGACTTTCCTTGTTTTTTGGCGGTAATCTGTGGCCATTTTTATCACTTCATTATAGTGGTGAAAAACATTTAAACCCTGTACTTGCCGAAGTCCTCCAGCTGCTCCAGCGTGGTGTCAAGTTCGTCCTTCCTGTGGGCTATGCGGATTTTTTTCCTGATGTTTTCGGGCAGTGCCTCCAGCGCGGCCGCGTCCGTGTGAAGCGCCTCGTTGTTGCCCGCCGAGTGCACTATGAAGTCCGCCCCCCAGAGGAAGCCGATGAGGTCCTCGTACTGGGCATCGCTTATCGAGCCCCGGCTTTTCAGTTCTTCCAGAAGACGCGGGTCGTATTTCGTGTCCCCGCTGTAGGCGAACGTCCTTTTGCCGTCGCTCATTTTCAGCCCTATCGCGGGGACGGCATGCAGGTTCTCCCTAACGGCAATGCTGATACCATCTTCCTCGAGGACTTTGCGCGGTTCCAGTTCCACGTAGTCCACGAATTCCTCGAACCGCTTTTCGTATGGCCTCATGTTTTCGTCCATGCGGCCTGACACTGACGGCTCTATTGCGCGTTTTATTCCTTCGTAGACGGGCCGTGTCGCGTACAGCCTGGCCTTTTTCCCGCTCTTTTCCTTGCAATTCAGCACGGTTTCAAGCGAGCCCACATGGTCCGAATGCGCGTGCGTTATTATGACGCGGTCGATGTCGTCCAATGAAAGGCCGCAGCGTCCGAGAACGTAGGCCGGCGCCCAGGGGCAGTCTATCATGTACTTTTTTCCGCAGTCCAGGACGAACGCGGTGTTGTGTATCCGCTCCTTGTTCAGCTGCCTGCCTGTGCCGAGCACGTACAGTTCCATACTAAATATGGTATCGGATAATCATAATAATGTAGCAAATGCCGTCCTGCTGAAGAAAACTTCAGCATTTTTAAACCCGCAGGCACAATTCATTTCATGCAAGACGACGTTTCTCAGGCGCTGCTGAAGGCGGCTGATTGGCTTGCTTCGCGGCAGAAGCAGGACGGCAGCTGGCCGCATGACAGCCAGATTTTCAGCGAGCCCGAGGACCTTGGGGCTGAGTTGGTCGTTACGAGCCAGTGTGCGCACGTGCTCTTGCTCGCCGGCAACGGTGCGCATTTTTCTGCGCTCCAGCGCGGAATCGATTATTGCGCGGCCCATCCGCTCGAGAAGGGCGACCCCACGTCCTGGTACGTCTGGAAACTGATGGCAGTGCGGCTTTCCGATTCCGCTTCGAACGCGCGCCAGACCTCGATACTTTCAAGGGCGCTTGCCCAGAGGCAGGACAGGCAGGGTTTCTGGCCGTCCTTTCCGACCACGCTCAACGCGACAAATTGCATGGCGGCCGAGTCCGTTTCGGGCATTAGGCAGGACGTTGCCTCGAAGGCTGCCGTTTGGTTCAAGAGGTCCCATACAAAGGGCAACGACGGCTGGGGGCATGACGCCAGTTCAAAACGCTCGGAAGTGCCTTCTACCGCTTATGTGGCCTCAGCGCTTGTAATGTGCGGCGAGCCTGCCGACTCCCCGCTGCTCCAGAAGGCGCGCGCTTTCCTGGAAAAGACCCAGAAGGCGGACGGCAGCTGGATTTCCCAGCGCCTGAAAATGACCAGCGTGTACGTCACAGCGCGCGCCACGCTTGCCCTCATGCTGCTTTCGAAGAACCCCTTCAACCCCTCAGTCGAAAAGGCAATAAAGTTCCTAATTAAGATGCAGTCAAAGACCGGCGGCTGGCCCTGCGCTCAGGGCAAGGCCCCGCAGTTCTACGTGACCTACCACTGTTGCCTTGCGCTTTATTTCTGGCAGCATCTGAACGCGCAGTTCAACAGGCCGGACGTGAAGCAGCTCAGGGAGCTTCTTGGCACTCAGGCGGCGGTTTCGTGGCTCTACCGCAATTTCCTGTTCCATCTCGAGGACCGTTACGAAAGGACGCTCCTTAGGAGCATGCTGAGCACCAAGGCGCTCGGCTCCACGAAGGATGCGATAATGCGGCGCAATGATGTTCTTCGTGTCCTGTCGGAGGGCGGGCCCGGCGACACCGCCGAGGTCATAGACAGGCTCAAGCTCATTCCGCAGTATGAGAACCTCAGCAAGAAGTCCCACATCACTCAGATAAAGGCTGACCTCGATTATCTCACGGAAATCAATCTCGTCGGCCTTTCAAAGGGCAGCTATTCCCTTGTCCGTGACCTTCTGCGTGGTTAACAGGTGCGATTATGAAATTCGTCATAACAGGCGGACCGGGAAGCGGCAAGACCACTATTATTGATGAGCTGAAAGGGATGGGCTTTGTAGTTTTAACGGAGTCCGCGCGCGAAATAACCGAGAAGGAGCAGGCCTCGGGCGGCAACGCCGTTCCGTGGGGCGACTGGAAGGCGTTGCAGCTGAAAATACTGGAGCTCCAGCTCAGGAAGGAAAGGGCTGTGAAGGGCACGGCCTTCCTTGACCGCGGGCTCATGGACGGCCTGGCGTATTATTTCATTAATGATGTGAAGCCCCTGAAAGGGCTTTTGGACGCCTGCCGCAACGCCAACTACTCCAAGGTCTTTTTTCTTGAGATGCTGCCCGATTTCGTGGACGATGCCGTACGGCGGGAGGACCGCGAAACGGCGTTGAAGCTGTCTGGGCTTGTGCTGAAGGCCTATCGGAAGTTCGGTTACGAGCCGGTACGCGTTCCTGTTCTGCCCCCCGAAGAGCGCACCCGTTTCGTTCTTGAGAAGGCCGGCTTGCGCTGAAGGCTTTCGCAACGTTTATATTATAGTTAGTTTCTCTATTAGCAGAGCTGGTGCAATGGCGACTACTAAACAATCGATAAAGTCCTTGAAGGAGGGAAAGATGGTCATGAACGAGGGCGAACCCTGCAAGGTGACCGACATTTCCATATCGGCATCGGGCAAGCACGGCGCGGCCAAGGTGCGGATGGAGGTGCAGGAAATCTTCACCAACCGCAAGCACAGCATTGTCAAGCCCGCAGATACGGAATTGGAAGTGCCCATAGTCGAAAAAAAGTCCGCGCAGGTCGTTGCCATAACGCCCCCGACCGTACAGCTCATGGACATGGAAACATACGAGACGTTCGAGTCGCCCGTCCCCGAAGAACTGAAGGACAAGCTCCAACAGGGCGCCGAAGTGATTTATTGGGTTATTGAAGGCAAGAAGATGCTCGTCAGCGTGCGCGGCTCGTGAAACCTATTTATTCCTGACGGACGTTTAATCATGTATGAAAGCGCTGCTTTTCGCTGCGATTTTTTCGCTCCTGCTGGCCGCTCCGGCATTTGCCATGCCTTCCGGCGAGGCCAGGACCGTCGTCTACGTGTTTGACCCGCCGAAAGCTTCCGTTTTGCTTGAGGAGTCGCAGGGCACGCTCGTCTGCTCCTGGGACATAGCCGACAACGACGTTAACGATTCCTTCAGGGCAAGCGTGGCCTGGACAAGGGACGGAGAAAACGTCACCGCTGAAACCGTGGATTGCGGCCAGCTCAGGCATTGCGCGGCCCTGGAAAGGCCGGTTCCGTCCGCTGGCGAGGACTGGAAGTGCAACGTATCGGTAACGGACAGCTATGGCGCCTCCGGCTCGGGTTCTGCCGAATTCCAGATGACGCCGCTCAGCTTCTTCGGCGGGCTGCTCAAGAACATATTGTCGTTCTTCAACCTTGCGTAGCGTCAGCCCAGAATGAAGTGCCAGATCCTGTTCGCGTCCATTTCGCCCGCCCCCGGTATGGGGACGAGGTTTATTATTATGAGCAGGATGAACGTTTCAGCCACAAGAAGAATATCCTCGTGCCCCTTCAGCGCGTGGGCGCCCGCCAGAACGACCACCAGAGCGAGCGGCAGCAGCGTGGCGCCGAGCACTATGAAGAAGCTCTGCGCGTCCGTGGTCGCCAGGTGCGACACCCCGAGCGCCATGCCGAGCAGGCCCGTGTTCCCGTGGCTTCCATAGACAAAAGCGGGCTGCAGGCCGTATTCCGCGGCGACCGCGTAATGGCCGAACTCGTGCGCAACGACGTAAAGGATTCCCGTTAACAGTATAAGCAGAACTCTGTAAGCACCAGCCAACCCCACACCCCTGACATTGATTGGTTTTGTCAAGGATATATTAGGACGGTGTTAATCGCAAAAAGGACGGAACATTTTGACCTCGGAGTGACAATAGGCGCGGGGAGGTTTCTGAGAACCTTTAAATATGTTCCCAGATTAAATTTCATTATGCCACGCAGAAAAAGGCAGGACGCGCTGCAGAACCCGCTCATTGTCGGCCTTTCCGTGCTGATAGCGATATTTCTCATTACTTCGACTTCGTTCAGCACTCCGCTGATTTCAATCACGGAGCCCAGCGGGGGGACCACCGCGCTCAATTTCTCCGCGGTCGGAGTTCCGTTGCTCGGACTGCTTGTGCTGATTGTGGCGGTCATGAGGCTGAAAAAGTGAGCGATTACCTGGTTTTCATGAGCATCGGGATAGCCACGGTCGCTTTCATAGCATCCATTCTCGTCTACGTGCGGAGGGCCAAGGAGAGGATGCGCCACTCCCTTCTGCGCCTTGAAAGGATAAGGGACAAGCTGGAGGGCTGATGCTTCTGAACAACATACTGCTTTTTGTCGCAGCCATAGCTGTAATAAACGTGCTTTTCTTTTTCGGCTCCCCCGAGAACTTTTCCCTGAGCATGTCAGCACTGCACGCGCCGGACATAATACTTTTCCAGTTTTCGCATTTTGACGTTCTCCACCTGATAGAGAACCTTCTGGGACTGGTTTTCACGGCCGCGCTGGCCATAGAGCTCGACCTTAAGTTCGAGAGTTTCGTCCTGGCCTATTTTGTCGGCATTTTCGTGGTGCTGCCCCTCCTCCTCGTCTTTCCGGGGGCCGCCGTGGCGGGAAACAGCACCGGGATATTCGGCGCGCTGGCCGCCTGCCTGTTCAAGGCGCGGAGGATGGTTCCCATGTACGTCACTTATCCGCTCGCGACGCTCTTCATATTTTCCATCTCGCTCACGTCAATTGCGTCGGGGAACTTCGCGCTGTCCGTCCTGAAGGCCGACATTTTCCACTTTGCGGGCTTCCTGGCGGGCGGGGCGATAAATATTAGTATGAAGGAAAACAAGGTATTGGTAGGTGTGTGCAATGTCAGATAGGGTTTCAAGCGGGATAAAGGGTCTTAACGGGATGCTGGACGGCGGCTTCGTCCACGGCAGCACGATACTTCTTTCAGGCCAGGCGGGCTCCGGAAAGACCACGTTCGCGATGCAGTTCCTTTATGATGGCGCGCATAACGGCGAGAACGGCCTGTTCATAACACTGGAGCAGGACAAGGAAAAGCTCATAGCGGACATGGCGACCGTCGGGATGAACATACCGAAAATGAAGGGCATCACGATAATAGGCGGCAGCATAGGCGAGATAATGCGCTACAGGAAGCTGGTCAAGGCCAAGCTCGAGGACTTCCTGCAGGAGATACAGGAGGTCGTTTGCGAGAGCAAGGCCAAGCGCGTGGCAATAGACTCCATAAATCTTTTCCTCATGCTTTTCGAGGGCGAAGAGGACAAGCGGTTCGCCCTGCTTTCCCTCTGCAGCATGCTGAACAAGCTCGGCTGCACGGTCATGCTGACGTGCGAGACCCAGGACAACATGGCGCTCAGCTGGTACGGTTTCGAGGAGTTCGTCGTTGACGACGTCATAACGCTGATGAACGTCAAATTGGACCATTACTTCAAGCATGCGCTGGTCGTGAGGAAGATGCGCGGCTCCGCGCACGACAAGTCCATAGTCTCCTACGAGATAACGCCCAAGGGGCTCGTGGTCTATCCCGACGACGTCGTGATACCCGGATAAATCTTATTAATAGCCCCGCTAATTAACTTCCGGGATTTGAGTGTCTGACAAGCATATCAATGCGGTATTGAAGGGCGTTCTGAATAAGGTGAAGCCCTCCAAGCCTGAAATCGCGGCCATGGCAGTCATGTACAAGAAGGCCATTGCAGCAGCTTCCAAGAACAAGGCCGTTAAGCCGATGATATGCGGCTCTGTGGAAAAAAACACCTGGCTTGCCGACAAGCGCGAACTGGACATGTTCCTTTTGTTCAATCCGGCCGTTAGCCGTGAAGATTTGCAGAAAAAAGGGCTGGATGCGGCTAAAAAAATAATCGGTTCCCTGAAGGGCAAGTACGTCATAGCGTATGCCGAGCACCCGTACCTGAAAGGCGAGCTGAAGTTCAAAGGAAAGAGCTATGGCATTGACATAGTTCCCGCTTACGACATAGCCGACCCGTCAAAAATAAAGTCCGCCGTTGACCGCACGCCGCACCACGTGAAGTTCGTGAAGGCCCGACTGACGGAAAAGCTTGCGGACGACGTGCGTTTGCTCAAGGCCTTCATGAAAGCTTCGGGCTGCTACGGTGCCGACACGAAGAGCAGGGGCTTTTCGGGCTACCTTTGCGAACTGCTTGTTATCAAGTTCGGCTCCTTCCTTGACGCGCTGAAGGCCGCAAACCAGTGGAACGCCGGCTATGTCATAGCATTGGAGGGAAAGGCTGACATCCAGCACGAGCAGGAAAGGTTCCGCGCGCCCCTGATAGTGATAGACCCCGTCGACCCGAACCGCAACGTGGCGGCTGCCGTTTCCGCGGAGTCGTTCTTCAGGTTCAGGCAGGCATCGGGCAGTTTTTTGCGCCTGCCGACCGCGAAACACTTCTTCCATCCTGAACCGAAGCCCTATTCGCTGGTCGAAATATCAAAGGAAATGGCTTCGCGCGGCACACGCCTTTACCTTGTCAAGTTCGCGAGGCCCGACGTCATTGACGATATCTTATGGCCGCAGCTGAGGCGCGCCGTCCAGATGACCGGAAAGGTCCTGGAGGAGGGCGGATTCAGGGTCTTGCGCAGCGGAGAATGGGCGGACGAGCGGATTTGTACGCTAATGTTCGAGCTTGACGTCTGGCAGGTCCCGAAGGTCGTCAAGCACCTCGGCCCGTCAATCTATTCGCACAAGCAGTCGGACGCGTTCCTGCAGCATTATTCCGACCGTCCGGCCTTCGTGGAGAACGACTGCTGGATAGTCGAAACCGAACGGAACCACACGGTTGCTCTTCCCTACCTCAAGGAGTTCTTCGAGCAGCCCGAAAAAGAATTGTTAGCGCGCGGCGTGCCTAACAAGCTCGCCGCTGCGAAGTTCGCTGTCGCCTCGGGCGCCGGCGCGATAGCGCTGATGAAAACGCTTCCCGACGGTTTCCGGACGTTCGTGCGCGGCTACTTCGAGAAGGACCTGCGGTGATTCGTTGCCCGAACCGATAGATTTGTTCTTCCTTGGAACAGGCTCCGGGATACCGAGCCTTGAGCGCCACCATCCTGCCATACTTTTCCGCCGCGGGGGCGAGCATTTCCTGTTCGACTGCGGCGAAGCCGCCCAGTTGGGCCTTGAGCGCGCGAAGATCTCGCCCATGAAGATTTCTAGGATATTCATCAGCCACTGGCACGCCGACCACTTTGCCGGTCTGCTGCCGCTCATAGAAACCTTGCACATGTCCAAAAGAACGGAACCGCTCCACATCTACGGCCCAGAGGCCGCGCGTTTTGTCGACGCGCTGATGGAACTGAGCTACTGGGGCGTGGGCTTTGAGATACGAGTTACCGAGTGTCCGACCGACAAGCCGGACCTGATATTGAAGGGTGACGATTATGACGTTTATTCCATTCCCGTCAAGCACAACGTCCCTGCCGTAGGTTATTTGTTCAGGGAAAAGAGCCATTGGACAATTGACCTGGCAAAGGCAAAGGCCGCGGGACTCGGCCCGAGCCACGACCTCCAGGTTCTGAAGGACGACGGAGAACTGAAGCTCGGAAAGCGCACGATATACTTGAAAGACGTAGCTTACGAGACGCCCGGACGTTCTGTTGCCTATTCGGGCGACACGCTCGCCCATGAACCGTTCTTCAAGTTCGTGGAGGGCTGCGATTTGCTGATACACGACGGCACGTTTGTGGAGCCGCGGCCAGACCGCTCCCACGCCGATACGAAGGAAGTTACTACTCTTGCCAACCGCTACCGCATAAAGCGGCTGATACTCACGCACATCAGCCACCGTTACCGCGATTCCATCGAGATGACGAAGCAGGCGAAGAAGATATTCAGGAACACGGTCGTTGCCGAGGACAACCTCAAAGTAAGAGTTTGAGTTGCTTCATCCCTTCCTCGAACTTGTTCCTCATTTTCGTGAAGCGCATCGCAGCGGACGGATGAGGAAGTGCAAGATAGGCGATTCCATTGAGCCGCGGAGTATTGTTCTCGGCTGTTTTTCCGAGCAGAACAACTATTTTTGGGCTTATGATTTCCAGTTCTTCTCTCAGCCATTTCTCGCATTTCCTGACGTCCTTCTCGTCAGGAACTCCCAGGCAGCGGTACTTTACGACATTGGTGACGTACACGTCCGTTCGGCGGATTCCGAACTTCTCCAGTTCCTTATTAAGAAATTTCCCTGCGCGGCCCATGAAAGGTCGTCCTGTTTTCTCCTCTTCCGCGCCGCCAGCCTCGCCCACAAAGACAAGCGTCGCGTCCGCGGGCCCTTCGGGCAGAACTGGATTTTTGATGCGTTTGCGTATGTCTTCCTTTATCGCGTCAATCGTCATTTCTCCACCTTGAGAAGCTTCCCTTTTCCGGCCAGAAACTCCGACTTGACGACGCGGTTGGTCTCAAGATAGGGGTCCGTTATGTTGCTGTCAAGCTTGATCTTGAGGGGTTCGGTCATTTTCTCGCCCTCCACTCCGTTGTAGAATGCCTGGGGAGAGGTGTTGTGGACTTTCTTCGATACCAGTACGGCGTCAAACCCCTCAGCTTTTGCGTATTCCATTATAAGCTTCATGGCTGTGCTGACCACGCCCTTGTTCGGGTCGTCGCTGTCTCCGAAAATATGGTTTCCCGATTCGAACGAGTCCACAAGAAGGACCTTTTTACCATCCTCGGTAGTGGTCCTGGCGGTTATAGCCATTGCGGTCCTTTCACCCGCCTTGAGCTTCAGCAGCTCTATTGCCGGGTTTATCTTGTATTCCAGCAGCTTTCCGTTTTCGTCGTATCCGGGGAACGCGCAGCACATGTATTCCTGGTAGGTCGGAATCTCGTCCATGGAGCGCGGCAGCACTGACAGCTCTATTTTGTTTGTCTTGAACTCGCTCCCTGCGGCTGGGACCAGCCTTTTCGCTATGCTTTCGGCTTCTTTTGCCGGTTTCCCCCCAAGGAAATGCTGGGATAATTGGGCCAGCTCCTCCTGGAGGCGTTCGGTCGTGTACGTACCTTGCAGGGACTTCCTTATTTCCCGTACGTCCTCGTTCTTCAGTTCCTCTTTCCTTTTGTGGTAGGTATCAACGAATAGCATCGCTTCGATGTCCTTTCCGCGGCTTTCCCTCAGCCTTTCTTTCATGGCCTTGGCCGTTTCGGCGTCCACCCCCGAATGAAGGAAATCCACGTCAGGGTCCAGCTTTATGGAGCCGTTCCTTATGCCTTCTATGATTTTCATCCCTTCGTTGTAAAGTGCCTTGTTTTCCGCTTCGGGCGTCTCCACGACCGTTCCCCTGCCCACTAGCGTATAGGACTTGCGGAACTTGTAGGGCGATGCCGATATGTCGATCTTTTCCTTCTGGTATTCGGCAAAGGCCTTTGCGTCCTCGAGTTTGCTTACGGTTTCCGAGACTTCAGGCAGCATTTTTAGGTTGCTTTGGGCCGTGTTCTTCAGGAATGTGATGACGTTTTTCGCGGCCGTGCCCTCGTACCTGCCTATGGCGGCGGCGATTTTATCCGTTTTCATGTCGTTCATCGCGGCTTCGCCGAGCACCACTGCGGCATCCAATGCGGTGCCGCCTTCGTGCTTGTTTATTGTGCTTTCATGCTCAGTGAACGCCTTGACGACCCTGTCTTCCGTTTCCTTGTTCCTGTATGCCGCGCACCCTATCTCGAAGGCGACATGCCCTGCCGTAACGTTGCTGTATTTCTTTATGACGCCTTCGTGCTCCGCGAACGCCCGGGCAACGTCGTCCGAGACGCCTTTTTCGTTTATTGAGGCGTGCACAAGCATGACTATTACGTTTTCCTGCGCCGCGCCTTCGTATTTCTTGACCACGTCAGCGTGCTCGATAAGAGCCTTGGCAGCATGCTTGTAGGAGTTCGCCTTAGTCCCCGATAATTGGAGCGCTTCGGCCACTTTTTTTGCGTCGTTTCCTTCATACATTCCTATGGCGCGTGCCACGTCGCCTACAGAATCAATATCGTGTTTTGTTACACTGCTCAGCGCGAATGCGGCATATTTTGCGGCTTCGCCTTCCAGCCTGTTTACAACATCGGAGTGTTCCGTGAAGATTCTGACCATGTTCTCTTCGTATTTGGCGTTCCGCTCGATGCCCGCGGCTCCGATTGCGTTCACCACGGCTTGCAATGCCTCGCCCTTGTACTTTTTTATTACGTCGTCATGCCTGTCAAGCGACTTTATTACGTCTATCGCGGTCTCGGGTTCGTTGCCCAAGGCGCTGTCGATGCGTATCAACACGCTTTTCGCGGCCTCGCCCTCGTACTTTTCTATCGCCTTCGCGGCGTACATTGCTAACCCGGAGCTTTCTATTTCCGCGTTCATAAGAGTACCTATGACGCTGGAGGCCGTTTTGCCGCTATATTTCTTTATCACGCCCTCATATTTCGTGAGCACTTTTGTGGCCACGTCTCTGGATTTCTCGCGTGCGAATGCCTGTGCCACAGTCAATATGGCGTCGTCGTCCATGTCGGAATACTTTTTTATGACTTTAGCGTTATCGCCGAACACATTTGCCAGGTCTTTGGCCTTTTCGGCGGCCAGTTTTACGAGCCCGGTCCCGGTGTAACGGTCGTGAAGGAAAGTTGTTATCGTGTTGACCATCTTCATGTCGTCCTTGTACTTGTAGATGGTTTCCGCCACCTTGCCCACCGCCTCAAGATTTTGGAGGTATTCTTCCTTTTTTTCTTCGGGCCCGCTTGTTGCGGTCATGTGGAAAATTTCCCCTATGTAATTGGAACTTTCCTCGGGAACGGTTTTGATTAGCTTTGTAATGGAATCCAGCGGCTTTTTGTACGAGTTGTCGCCTCCGAATTCCTCCTTCAGGTCATCTCTGAGCTTTTCCACCCAGTAGGTTTTATCAGAAGGTATGTCCTTTTCCGCCGCCTTAGCAGTCATCTTTCCAGCCATGTGCAACCCTGAAAGTAGTAGGCTGCCTAGAAATAAAAGCCGTTACTTCTTCAGAAGTACCGCGTTTATGATGCCGTGCTGGCCGGGCCTGCTTGTTACCCTTGCCAGCCCCATTTCGGTCTCGATTACCGCGCCCTTTGTTATGATGTTCATTCTCACGTAGTGCGGGTTCGCCGGATTTTCCTTCACGGTTATTATTTTGGATTTCTTGACCGTGTTCGTGTGCGGGTCCGTCACGTTTGCCGTTTGCACGCTCATGGCGACTATCTTGTGGTTCCCGCCGTAGGACTTGATTATCTTCTTCTTGGGCTCGCCTATTTTCACGGGAAGGAAGTCGCGCCCTATGTCGCGCTTCATCTTCTTCCTGTTCTTGTTCAGCAGCCCGCCGGTCGGCTTGCGCTGCGAGCGTCCGTGTGTTATCATAGCCAATCAATTCCGTCGAATCTTTATAAAGGTGTCCTATTTATATATCGGAACCTGAAATAGTGGTTATTTTGGAGCGTGATTTTATGACTTCGAGACCTTTGGACGTATTGGACAGGGCGAAAGGAAAGCGGGTGATGGTGAAGCTGAAGAACGGCTCGGAACTTATGGGCGTCCTTCAGGCGTTCGACCTGCACCTGAACATGTGGCTTGATGAGACGGAAGAGCGCAAGGAAGGCATGAACGTGAAGCTCGGAGCCACGCTGGTCAGGGGCGACACCATAATCTACGCCAGCCCTGCAGAGTGAATTTTGGTGATTGAGTGGTAAAGGGAACACCCTCGTTCGGAAGGCACAACAAGATAACGCACCGCGCCTGCCGCCGCTGCGGCAAGCACGCCTATCACATACGGAAGGGCGTGTGCGCGCACTGCGGCTATCCGAGGGCCCGCCGACGCAAGTACGCGTGGCAGTGGAAGAAGCCCGTGACGCGGGAGCGGAAAAGGTAGTCACGGCCTCTTCATCATGTCTTCGATTTTGCCGGTGTAGTCCAGTTCAGGGCGGTTCAACAGCTCTCCATTGATGGCGATGTTGTGCGCGACCCTTGCCATCGGATGGTCCTTGCACTCCAGCCGGTAGTCCGAGATTTTCGCTTTTCTCGTATAATCCTTTATGGCCGTGCAATAATCGCAGTAAATCAGCCTGCAGTTGCGCGAAGGCCTTTCCCTCAGCAATTGCCCAATCACGGTTGAATTATCATTGACGACAATTACGGGCCCCTCGCGGCCGTTCTGCGTGAAATCGTATAGCGCAACAAGGACGGAAAGGAATTCCGCCTCAACGATGCCCTTTTCTTCCCTGAAGAAAGCCCCTCCTGTGAACAGCGGGCAGTCGCTGTTCGCTCCGATGTAGCCGACGGACGTGACGCCGTCTTTCACATGGCCGTCCGCATAGAGCCTTATCATGACGGATATTGGAAAGAAAAGGATAAATTGCCGTTTCGAGTAAGCATTTAAATTCTGCAATGGGCATTCTCTTTCGGGCTCATAGCTCAGTCTGGTAGAGCGGCCGGCTCTTATAGAATGGAGCCAAAAGAGGATTGACCATTTCCAATCCCATGACTGGAGATACCGGCAGGTCGCGGGTTCGAATCCCGTTGGGCCCACCACGTTTTTCTTCTGTTTGCCATGTCGGGCGACTTTATACCGCTACTTTTATTATTATCCTACGGCATATATGGCAGCGGTATAAAGTCGGGGTGGCTCAGCCTGGTAGAGCGCGCGACTCATAACAACTTATGAGTGTCGAGCGGCCGAAAGCCGCTGTGAGAGATCGCGAGGCCGCGAGTTCAAACCTCGCCCCCGACACCATACAACCTATTTCTTGATGCACGTATCGCCTTGATGAAGGTCGTGTGGTGTCGCCCGACACCATTTTTATTCTGGCTGGTACAATTACGGTTCATGCCAAAGCGCGTTTTCGTCGTTCACGGCTGGGAGGGCCGGCCAGACGACGGCTGGAAGCCGTGGCTGAAGAAAGAGCTGGAAGCTAAGGGATTTACGGTATCCGTTCCTGCGATGCCGAACCCCAGCCATCCGAAGATGGACGAATGGGTAAATCACCTCGCGAAGACCGTCGGCGTTCCGGACAAGGACTGCTATTTCGTGGGGCACAGCCTGGGTTGCATAACGATATTGAGGTATCTCGAGACGCTCAAGGCGGACCAGGAGGTCGGTGGGGCCATACTTGTTGCTGGATTCACTTCCAATCTCGGATACGAAGAGCTGGGAAGCTTCTTTTCAAAGCCCATAGATTGGAAGAAAATAAGTTCCCATTGCAAAAAATGGGCGGCGATACATTCCGACAACGATTCTTACGTTTCCCTGCACTACGGCGACTTCTTCAAGGAGAAACTGAAAGCAACGGTGATTGTGGAGCACGGCATGAAGCATTTCAGCGGCGACGACGGTGTGACTCGCCTTCCCGTGGTCTTGGAACAGCTGCTTAAGATGAGCGGTTTGCTTTAACATCCCTGTAGGCCGCGACCAGCTTCTTCGTCATCCTGACTATGTCGTATTCCCTTACCGTTTCGTAGCCGTTCCTTGAGAGCCGCTTCTGGAGTGCCTTGTCGTTCAGCAGCCGATTCATTTTCGCGGCCAAATCCTTCGGGTCGTTCGGCCTGAAGAAAAGGCCGTTACGGCCGTCCTTTATGAAATCGAGGAAGCCGCCCGCCGCAGCGGCTATCACGGGCGCGCCGTGCTGCATGGCCTCAAAGGGCACGAAGCCCTGCGTATCACAGGGCGACGGCGTCACGAATATCTCCGCGTGCCTGTACAGGTACTCCTTTTCCTTGTCCTTCACGTAGCCGAAGAACCTGGTTCTGTCCGCTATTCCGAGCTTGCGGGCGAGGCCTTCCAGGCTCTTTTTGTCCGGCCCGTCCGAGGTTATGTAGAGCTTTACCGGCTCCTTCAGTTCGCTGAACGCCCTGAGCAGGACGTCGACGCGCCGCTCCTTGCAGAGCCGCCCGACCTGGAGGACGTAGCGGTCCCTGCCTTTTTTGCGGCTGAAAGTCCTGGCCGGCATGCCGTTGGGAACAATTGTGGCGTTTGCCCTTATTTTGTCCTTGAAGCGCTTCCTTATCTGCCCTCCGGGGAAAATCACGAGGTCACAGTTGTTCATGAACTTGCGCAGCAGCCTGAACAGCACTGCCATGCTGGCCTTCCTGAAAGCCTTGAACGGTATGTAGTCTGTGTAATTTTCCAGGTCCGTGTGGTAGGTGAAGACGAACGGTATTTTCAGCAGTTTGGCCGCGGAGAGCCCGGCTATCCCTATCGGACCTGGTGACTGCGCGTGTATCACGTCCGGCTTGAACTTGTTCAGCGCCAGGAGCAGTTTCGGCCCGGGAAAGGCCAGCCTGTATTCAGGATAGGGCTTGAACGGCACCGACCTGAATTGAACGACGTCCTTGCGCCCGTCCAGCTCCTTGGCCTTCGGGCAGAACAGCAGGACCTTGTGGCCCTGCCTTTCAAGCTCCTTCTTGAACAGGTTGATTGAAGTCACGACGCCGTTCTTCTGCGGCTCGTAAGTGTCGGTGAAAATTGCTATCCGCATAACAATTAACACTCCTCGCCTTTTTTATATAACTTGAGCTTCAGCCCTTCCTGTAGCCTTCAGTGCTGCAGCCGCTTCCTGCTGCGGCCTTGATGTCGCTCCACGCCCACATCAGCACGGTCCTGAAGAAGCCGCTTTCCCTGAAGCGCCTGTCGGAAAGTACGGCAACCAGCCCGCTGTCATACCGCACGTCCCTCGAGGCCGGAAGGCGCACCATCAGGTCCATGTCCTCGCACACGACAGAGCGGAAGCCGCCCGCTTTGAAAAACGGCCCCTTGCGGTAGGCCGCGTTGTTGGCGGGAAAATAGTATTTGCCGCTGAGCCTGTGAAGCATCCTTGAGCCGTGGAATACCGCCCTGGAAAAGCCGTTGTATATTGCCTTCCAGGCGTCCGAATCGGAGCTGTAAAGGTCCAGCCCTCCGACCGCCTGGATTTTCGGGTCTGAAAAGTGATTTCTCAGCCTTTTTGCGTAGTCCTGCGAAAGCAGGCAGTCCGCGTCCAGGAAGACCAGCACGTCGTTTTTGGCCTTGTTCGCGCCTTCGGTCTTGGCGAGGCCTATGCCTTTTTTCGGCTGCAGAACAACCCTGGCGCCGTGCGACTTCGCTACCTCCGCCGTCTTGTCGGTGCTGTAGCTGTCCACGATTATTATTTCGTCACCGGACTCGAGCTGCGGGGCGAGTCCGGACAGCAGCCTGTCGATGTTCTTCTCCTCGTTCAGGGTCGCCACTATGAAGCTCAGCATGGCATCACTTTCTATATCCTTTCGCATCGCATATAAAAACAGCAGCGGAATATATGAGATTATGCCTCAGTGGCTCAGCCCGGCAGAGCGGCTGTTTTGTATGAAGGCCGAAATAACAGCAAGTCGCCGGTTCGAATCCGGCCTGAGGCTCCATATTAAAAAGAAGCGAAAAGGAAAGATAGTAAGAGGGGCTATAGTCTAACCTGGCAGGACTGCTGGCTCCAGTCCATTTGGGACGGGAGCACTGAATCCCGATATGATGGGAGAAACCAGCGGATGGGAGTTCAAATCTCTCTGGCCCCACCATTTGTGATAAAATGAGCGAGCTGAAGTTCAGGGAGCCCAACTACGAGAAGGGCAGGCGGGAATGCGCCCGGAGGAAGGAGGACATTGAAAGCTTCAGGGAATACGCCAGGAAAGACAAGCGGCCTTCTTACGAGGCGATGGAGAGGCCGTTTGACATCTGAGTGATATTTGTGTTCAAGACCAAGATAGAGACGAAGGACGGCAGGGAAATAATAGTCCGCGAGCCCAAGGCCTCGGATTTGAACGAGCTGCTTAGGCACATGAACCAGCAGGTGAAGGACAGGACAGAAGGCCTGGCAATAAACAAGAAGCTGACTTTGAGCGAGGAGCGCAGCTGGCTCAAAAGCATGCTCCACAAGGTAAGGGCAAGGAAAAAGGTCTTCATCGTTTTCGAGCACGACGGCAAGATAGTGGGCAGCTGCGCGGTCGAAAGGAAGACCGGGCGTAGCAGCCATATCGCCACTTTCGGCATCTCCGTAGAGAAGGAGTACCGCCACCAGGGCATAGGCAAGAAGGCGATACCGCTGCTGTTCAAGCTCGCGAAGAAGCGCATGAAGGGCCTGCTGATAATATCGCTCGACGTTTACGCGTACAACACGCCCGCGCAGGGCCTTTACAGGAAGGTAGGCTTCAAGCAGGTCGCTACCATCCCGAACGGCGCAATGAACAAGGGCAAGCTTTACGACCAGTACCTGATGTACTATTATCTGAGGAGATGAGATGTTTCCCACGCGTCCCGAAATGAAGCCGCAGGAGTACAGGCCGCACGAGCCCAAACACGAAGGTTACACATCCAATTGCATCTTCTGCAAAATCGCGGCCGGTGAGGTGCCGGCGTACAAGATTTACGAGGACAAGAACTACCTTGCGTTTTTGGACATAAGTCCGCTCAATCCGGGGCACACGCTGATAATTCCAAAGGCACACTTCCGCTGGGTCTGGGACTCAAAGGACATAGCCGGCTACTTTACCGTCGTCCAGAAGGTCGCGAAGGCCCTCCAGAAGGCGCTGGAGACCGATTGGGTCGTCTCTTTGGTGATAGGCGAGGCAGTGGAGCACGCGCACGTGCAGCTCATTCCGCGCTTCGAGGATGACGGCCACGGCGGGGCGATAAATTTCGCGGCCCGCAAGCAGGTCCCGAAGGAGCAGTTCGAGCACCTGCAAAGCATTATCACTGATGCGCTGGGCGAAGCTTAAGACGTTTTGTTTTCTTACCGTTTTGATGGAGCTGACAAAGGAATGGGAAAACCGCGTGCGCAGCGAATACAAGCCCCGCAAAAAGTCTTCGGTGTCCTATCATACGATATGCAAAAGGCACGAGTTGGCAAACTGGAAGATGGCCAAATACGTGGAGGAAATGGGCCGTAACGTGAACGCCCTTCTGGTGGGCACGGGCAGGCAGACGATAAAATGGTATCCCACGGAGCACATAGAGCTCGCTAATCTGCTCCGCGAAAAGGACTACAAAATGACCGTTTTGGACAGGGATGCACGTGCGTTGCACGATGCCGTGAAGATTGACGGCGTGGCCGACGAATTGGCCATGGAGTGGGTTGAACCGCCGCGTTCTTTTCATCGCAAAAAGGAGAACGGCGAGATAAATTTCGTCCTCGGCGACATAGTGACGTTCAATCTTTCGCCCTACGGTCCGTTCGACATCGTGCAGTGCCTTGACGTGCTGCGCCATGTCGGGCCGGAATATGATGCGAAAGCGGCAAACGAGGCCGTGACGCTCGGAATCCTGAACATGTCGCGGAACATGAAAAGGGGCGGAATTATGGTGATTGATGACGTACGGTATAACCTCCCGAACTTCAGTTATTACAGGCGAAAGCCGAGCAAGCGCGTGCTGAAGGAGCTCGGCCTTGAGCAGTCCGATGAGCCGATAAGGTCGCCCGAAAAGAGCTTCTACCTGTTCTACCGCAAAGTTTAGTCAGATTTAAAAGTCCTCGCCTATTTTATTCATATCAGGCGCCGATAGTCTAGCGGTAGGACTTTAGCCTTCCAAGCTAATAACCTGGGTTCGAATCCCAGTCGGCGCACCATACCACCTATTTCTTGATGCACGTATCGCCTTGATGAAGGTGGTACGGTGCGGGTGCACCAATTCTCTTAAATCCTTTTGGTACTCAAGCGTGTGCATGGAAAAGGAGAATCCTGAGGCCGATAGGCTGACGCTCGAACTCGGGTCTCACTTTACTAGGCATGAGATTGTCGCCCGCGAATACGCGCAAAAGCTTGCGGACCTTCTGAAAGCGGATCCCGAAAAGGGCATCAACGAAATAGTCCGGGCCTACAACGACGCTCTGAATGACGTTTACACGGACGATGAGGGCCAAAGGCAAAGGGGGTACGTGGAGGCCATTGCAGGGGGGCCTTTCGAAGCCGTTCCATGGGCGATTTACAATGCCGTAGGTTCTGCGTATTCATCCTTTACCAGGAAGCAAAAGGACCTTGCGTTGAAGGAAATATTGGAAATCCTGGACAGGCGGAATTACTTGGAAGTCCAGACCACACACACGCCAGGCATAAGGGAGCCGTTGCTTCTGGCGGACATAAAGCTGATCAGGCCGCTCTATTGGCCCGGCATGGACGAGGGCAAGAAAATAATAGAGGAATTCAACGGCGATTTTGCTGAAATTCAGGCGACGATGATGGACTGCGACGGCCTTTTCTTTCCCGAGTCCGTCAACAGCGACTACATAGTCGCCTATTCGTTCCTGAGGTCGGACTTCTGCGATTTCGGCGAAGCTTACGTCGGCGTTGCTAATATGGAATTTCTTGACAGGGTGGTCCGCGCCGTCTGCTGGCAGCGGTTCGGCAGGACGAACGACGAAGTGGAGATAAGAAAAGGGACCGAAAGGCTGATGGAGCTGCTGCCTGTCTCCCTGCATGAGCGCATCGAGCCCCTTAGGCTTGAGCGCGGCTGGTTCGAAAAGGCTTTCTGACCGCTTTTCTACATAACACATATCATTTTATACCAGTTTTTCGCAACAAACTATTCCTGATTGTTATGAAAATAGTGCAGACCCCGAGCCTTTCCAACAAGGTAGCCACAGGCGTCGATATCGTCGCGACGCTGGCCGTCGAACAGATGGGCTACATGCTGTCAATTCCCGCGTGGCATCCCATTATGCTCGGAACGGTCGTGGGAATGACTTACGTGCTTTTCAAGTACAAGGACGAAGTGACGTCCGTTTTTATTGATACCTTGGCGCCGTTCCAGAACAAGAACAGCTATTCCTTCACGACCACGGAGCCTTCCGTTGTCTACAACAGGAAAAAGCGCGAATTCAAGGAAACGATGAAGCGGTCGAAATCGCGCGTTAATCCCATTCTGGTCGTTGAGAGCTGCGCGGCCGTTTGATAAGTATTTTAAGGCTCCGTAACAGGCTTTCTTTATGTCGCGCCGCCGGCCGCCAAAGCACATACGGCAAAGAATAGCCCTCCAGAACCAGCGCGAGATAGCCAGGGAACGGATAGACATACTTTCCCGCCAGGTCCTTGAAAACCCCAACAGCCCGTATGTCGGCAGATGGCTAAAGCTGCTGGTGCGCATCTCCCGCCTGTCAAGGGTGCCTGTCCCGAACTCGCTGATGGGCCGTTTCTGCTATGAATGCTGGCGCTTCTGGGTTCCGGGAAAGAACTTCACCGTGCGCATAAAAGGCAAGAAACCGGTCCTTATTTGCGCCTGCAGGAAGGAGTGGCCGCTTAAACAGCGTGTATTCGCTGATAAGGGAAATACACGCGTGCTCAAGGACTGCCCAAACGCCTAAAAGTCCTTGACACAAAAGGTTTTTAAGGCTTGGTTATAGTAATTGGTTTGATTATTATGGTTACATTGAGGGAAGTGCGCGCGGAAAAGCTGGTGCCCGCTTTGGCCCAGGAGCTCAAGAAAGTGGACACCATAAAGCCGCACCCTGCGTCCGGCCTGGTCAAGTCGGGCGTTAATGCCCAGCGGCCTCCGGACCAGCTGGATTTCTGGTACCTGCGCAGCGCCGCGATATTGAGGAAGATCTATCTCACGGGCCCCGTCGGAACGCAGCGGTTAAGAACCGTTTACGGCAGCAAGAAGAGGGGGACACACAAGCCCGCCCACCACAGGAAAGGCGGCGGGAAGTTCATCCGCATGATGCTCCAGCAGCTGGAAAAGTCCGGCTTCGTTGCCAAGCGCGAGAAGGCGCCGTTCGGGCGCGCGATAACCGCGAAGGGCCAGAAGCTGGTCGACAGGACTGCCTCAAAGGTGGGCAGCAAATGAACGAGCAGGGCCTCACGCCGGAGCAGGCAGCCCAGTACGAGGCCGCCAAAAGGATGCTCCTGAGCAAAGTGCTGGACAAGGGCGCGGTCGAGCGTCTCGGTCGCGTGAGGATGGCCAACCCCGTGCTGGCCAGTCAGATAGAGGCCTACCTCCTGCAGCTGTACCAGGCGGGCCAGCTGAAAGAAGTGATAACCGAGGAAAAGCTGAAGCAGATACTGAGCGTGCTTACGGAAAAGAAGAAGACCATGATAAAAAGGCGATGAAATGGGAGCAGTAAAAAGACTTGCAGTCAAGAAGCGCCTCATAGCGCTTTCAAAGAAGAAAGGGGCGACCCGTTGGGCAGAGATAAAGAAGTTCGGCAGGCGCGCCCGAAGTAGACGTATCCGTGTCGCCGAAACGAAGCACTGGAGACGCGGACGGCTCAAAGTGTAAATAAGTGATACTAATGGCAGAAGTTAAGAAAGAGGAAAAGATATTCACGATACCTTTCCGCAAGATATACGATTCGCACAGGATGTTGCGGGCCAAACGGGCAGCGCATTTCGTGCGCTCGTTCCTTGTCAGGCACATGAAGGTCGACGAAGATAGCGTGCGCATAGGGAAAGGGATAAACGAGGCCATTTGGGAGCACGGCATACAGCGGCCGCCCCGCAGGATAAAGGTCCATGTTCTAAAAAATGAGGAGGGAACGGTCTTCGCCGAGCTCGTCGGTGTCGACATAAAGCCGCCCACCAAGGAAGAATTGAAGAAGAAGGCGGAGAAGCTGGCCGAAAAGAAGAAGAAGCTCAAGGAAGAGCGGAAAGAAAGGAAGGAAAAGCCCGTTGAAAAGGAAGTAGAAGAAGAAAGGGCGGAGAAGGCGAAAGCGGCTGGGCGGGAAACCCCTGAAACGAAAGAGTAGTGCGCGGTATGGCGTTCCATTTTTTTAAGACCAAGTTCGGCGGCGACCCGAACATCGGTCTGTACGGCTTCGCGACCGACAAATACTGCCTTCTGGGGCACGAACCCCAATCGAAAATAAGGAAAAAGATGGCCGAAGTGCTGTCCGTCCCTTTCCATCATTTGCCGCTTGCGGGCACCGACCTGATAGGCATTTTCGCAAGCGGAAACAGCAACGGCATTGTCGTCACAAAATTGGTCGAGAAGCACGAGATCGACCGTTTGAAGTCCGAGCTGCCCGATGTCAACATACTGGTGCTGAAGACGCTTTCCACCGCGCTTGGCAACATGATACTTTGCAACGACCGCGGCTGCCTTGTGCCCGAAAAGTTCCTGAAGTCCAGGAAGGAAATAGCGGACACGCTGGGCTGCGAGGTCGCTGCCGGTACCGTCGCAGGGCTCGACCTGGTGGGCTCCGCCGCGGTGGCGAGCAATCTAGGCTGCCTGTGCCATCACGAGGCCACTGAAGACGAGGCGAAGCTGCTGGAAGGGCTGCTCAAGGTCAAGGTCGACGTAGGAACCGTGAGTTCCGGCGGTCCGTTTATAAAATCTGGGCTCATAGTAAATAGCAGTGGCGTGGTCATTTCCGACACTTCGACCGGACCCGAGCTCGGAAGGATCGCGGAAGTTTTCGGCGATTGACATGGAAAATAAGGCTAGCGAGCAGGAGGTGCAGAAGCTGATGCTGCGCTTCCAGATTCTTGAGGGCAACCTTAGGACCGTGCGCAGCCAGCTCGAGCAGGTCATGGGGCGGCTGGACGAGTCCGCCCGAACCAAGCTTGCGCTCGAGGAGCTGGACCGCATAAAACAGAACGATGTTGCCTTGGTTCCGGTCGGCGCGGGCACGTTCGTTAAAGGTACAATAACGGACGCCGAGAAGGTTCTTGTCAGCATAGGTTCTGACATGGCCGTCATGAAAAAGCGCGAGGACGCCATAAAGTTCACGGAAGAGCGCATTTCCGAGCTGCAGAAGATGGCCGACGAGCTGGCCGAGCAGGAAAGGGTGACGGTCGCGGAGCTGCAGCGCCTCCAGCCGGTCATTCAGCGCATGTTGCAGGGGCAGTGAGCTATGTTCGGTTTTCTGAAGAAGAAGCTCAAGGAGAGCATTGACAAAGTCACCGCAGCCGTTAAGGGCGGAAAGGAAGAGGAAGCGGAGGAGCATCTTGCCGAGCAGATACCTGTTTCTACGGTTCAGCCCGTCTTGCCCGAGCCCGCGATGGAAAAGGTCGAGGAGCAGGGCGAAGAGGAGGAGCTCGTAAAGGAGGAGGAAGCCGTTTCGGTTCCCCCGGAAGTCAAGAAAGAACTGAAAGAGGAAGTCAGGGAAGCCGTCAAGGAACACGAAGCCGAACAAGCAGTTAAAGAGCCGCCAATATCGCAACCCACAATAACCGAGAAACCCGTTGAAGCGCCTCAACTTAAGAAGGAAGCCAAGCCGGCGAAGGAAAAAACCAAAGCGCAGCCCATAATTAAGGAAGCACCAAAGGCAAAGAAGCCCGGCTTCTTGGAGCGCATAAAGAAGGCCGTCACTGAAAAGACCATAGAGGAGAAGGACATTATTCCCGTTCTGTCCGACATTCAGACGTCACTGCTGGAATCGGACGTCGCGCTCGAAGTGGCCGATAAGATAACCGCGGACCTCAAGGCCGCTTTAGTTGGCAAGTCCGTGGCGCGCGGCGATGTTGAACGTATAGTCCGCGAGAGCCTGCGCAGCTCCATCCATGAGATATTGGACCAACCCGACCCCGACATATTGAACCTTGCAAAGACCAAGAAGCCGCTCAAGATAATTTTCCTCGGTTTCAACGGAACGGGAAAGACCACCTCGATTGCTCGGTTGGGATACCTGCTCAAGCAGAACGGCTTTACCGTCGTCTTTGCCGCCGCAGACACGTGGCGCGCGGCAGCGCAGGAGCAATTGGAGATACACGGCAAGAACCTGGGAATAGCAGTAGTGAAGCACAAGTACGGCGCCGACCCAGCTGCCGTGATATTCGATGCCGTGAAGTCTGCGGAAAGCAAAAAACTCGATGTGGTGCTTGCCGATACCGCAGGGCGTTCGCACTCCAATAATGCGCTCATGGACGAGATGAAAAAAATAATCAGGGTGAACAAGCCCGACCTCAAGCTGCTCGTCATCGATTGTTTGACAGGTAACGACGCCGTCGAGCAGGCCAAGACGTTCGACGAGGCCGTTGGAATTGACGGTGTGATAATGACCAAGGCCGACGTCTACGACAAAGGCGGCGCAGTGTTGAGCACGGCCTGGGCCATCAAGAAGCCCGTGCTGTTCATAGGCGTTGGCCAGGACTACAAGGATTTGAAGAAGTTCGACGTCGACGAGGTCGTGAAAGGGCTGCTCGGTTAGGCATTTATCTCTTTCTTAGCAAATGCTTTTCATGCGAAGCAAGCCCGAAAGCGGCGAACAGAAATGCCAGTTCATCGACGGCATGCGAAAGGTATTGGACGCCTATCCGCAGGTGGCCGAGGGAAAGTTGCGCTGGGTAGCCTGCGGCTCCGCCGCCTGGTTCTCGCTCATGTATGCCGACGAGATAGACGCGTTGGACCAAACAGAACTGCCGTATCCCGTTTCCAGGGGGACGATGTTCAGGTCGGAAATCTGCTGGGCCGAGACCGCGCCCGACCGCAGGATAAAGGACATTGACGTGCTGCAATATTCCGGCGAGTCTCTTAACGGCAAGACCGTGAGGATAGGGAACCTTGACGCAGCCTTCCATCACGACAGCCCCGCCAGCACCTGCCCCAAGGGAAGCATCTATCTGGACGCCGCCTATTCAAAACTGGGCTTCGGCAGGCCCGTGATGTGTACGATTAAAGATGAACTTGAAGTGTTCTCGGTCTCGCCAGAGGTGAACGTCGCGCACAAGTTCTCATATTCCTTTGACAGGAGCTGGCTCGGCAACCACACGCAGGCGAAGAAGGCCGTCAGGGACCTTGCGCTGATGGAGCCGCTCCAGCCGCTACTGAACTCGGCGGTCTTCCTGGAATACCTGCTCGATGAGAGCCAGCCGCCCAACGACTTTTTCCAGCGCGTGAGGAAAGGCGACGTCAATGCCAAAGCGTTCCGTGACGTTCCGGAGGTGTGGCGGGAGTTCGTGGAAGGGACTGTCATGCACCCGTCCGGCATAGGCCAGTATTTCATGCCCGTGATAGGGATAATGGACCTTTCGCTGATACAGAGGCTCAATTACTTTTCGATAGCCGAGCATTATGCCAACCTCGGCGTGCCGCTGAAGGACCTGCGCAGGCACCTGCAGGAGTGCCACCGAGAGGGAAAGCCGCCCGACTACGAGCGTCTGGACACTTGGGACGTATTGGAGCCCGATGCCAAGAGGAAGAAGGTCTCGCCGTTGCGCCGTTTCCTGAAGAAGATTTGAGCCGCTCGGTTAAGCTTTTATTCCTTCTTTTTCTATGGGTCTTATGCCAACCGAATCCGAAGTGCTCGATTACTTGAACGGGCTGGATTGCCCTGCGAACGTGAAGGACGTTGAGAAGCATTTCAAAAAGCTGACCGACTGCAGCTTTGCGCAGTTAATGGCGCGGTTGAAAAGGACCTTCCCGTGCCAGCTGGTCGGCTCCCCTTCCTCCTCGCTTAGGACGGAACGTTATTTTTTGCCGCCTGCCTGGCTGGAAAAGAACGAGGGAAGGTGCATTCCGAAGGACACCGCCAAGGGCATCTGCATACTCAAGACCATGAACCAGGATGTCTATACTGATTTGTGCTACGAGTTCTGCCCCTCCTTCGGCTCCTGCGCGCCTGACATCAGGGAATATTTCAAGCACAACGGGTTGAAATGGGATTACGAGGAGTCGAAGATAGCGAAGTGCCGTTTGAAGCGCATCATGGGAAACATGGGCGTTTATCTCATTTAGGCACGATTATCCCGTCCAGGTTCTCGTATTTGCCTTCGACGTACGCTTTTCCCGTGAGCGCGCACAGCAGCGCGTCGTACTCGTCCTGGTTCTTGCGCGGCTCCTTGCTCAGGCCAAGTAATTTTTCCGCCGCGCGCGGGAAAGCCTCGAACGCGTTGTAGCCCTTGGCGCGCATCTCCTTCACGAGCTTCATGGCCCTTTCGGCCAGCTGCTGCATGGTGGGCATCATCGGGCTGAGCGGCCTGAAGCCCCTTTTTAGCAGGAGTTGGTCGCAGTTCCGCCAGGGAACCATGCGGCCCATCTGCTGGCGAGGCACCCACAGCGGCGCATCGATGGCTATTACGTCCGGCTTTGCGGCGTCTATTTCCGCCATTATTTCCTCGTCCGTGTGGAGCAGCTTCGTGTCCGCGCCGCCTTCCGTGAGAACGCAAAACCCGGTGGGATTCTCGGACTTTCCAGCCAGGTCCAGACCGACCACTTTCATGGTATTATCTATTAATCTTCAGAAATAAAGCTGACGTCGTTGCGGGTTGGGCGCTTTTTCTTGAGCTCTTCGTATAGGTAAGGAACTACTTTCATCATTGCTTCTTCCGTCTCTTCGTATGTGGCTTTGCCGTTCGCCAGGACGGAAAAGTACTCGTCCATTTTTTCTTCGCTCTCGGCGAGCGTATCCAGGACGTCTTTCGGGGTTTCCAGCATGCGGTCCAATACGTAGTTTGTTCCCGCGACTCTCATGCCCTCTTCCATGGAGTCCTTCATCGTGAGCAATACGCAGCCGAAGCCCTTTTTCCTGTCGAATGCGGTCTTTCGGGGCTCGCTTTTCTTGGTTTCGCGCAGCTCCGTTTTTGACATCGAGGTTCTCGCCTTCCTTTCGGAATGTCCGCCGCTAAGCAGGTTTTCTATGTCCACCAGCGCCTGCTCGGCGTGCAGGTCGTTCGTCTCAAGATAGTCGGGCACGAATTCCCCTTCCTTCAGCTCGTGCCGGACAGTCACTATGGTGCTGTTTTTGTCGCCTTTCACGGCGGCGTAGAGGCAGCCGTGCTCGGTCCCTCTGCTGAATTCCGATGAGCCGTACTTGACAAAGCCCGCATCGGCGAGCGCCTTTATGACGTTGATTATGTGGGTCGAATAAACCTGCTGCTTTGTTTCCATGCCCAGAAGTGAAAGGTTAAAACTTAATAAGTTATCGGCTCCCACACTAGGTTATGCTCGACAAGTTGGGCGCGGGCCTGAAGGACGCGCTGAGGAAACTGGCAGGCGCAGGCTACATTGACAAGGCCGTCGTAGATGAGCTCGTCAAGGACATCCAACGGTCACTCCTCGCCGGGGACGTTGACGTAAAGCTCGTCTTTCAATTAACAGAGCGGATAAAGGACCGCGCGCTCAACGAAAAGCCCGCGGCGGGCTCCACACCCCGCGAGCATATAGTGAAGGTCGTTTACGAGGAGCTTGTCCGTTTTGTCGGAAAGAAAGCGGAAATTCCGCTGCGGCCCACGCGGATACTTTTGTGCGGACTGTTCGGTTCCGGAAAGACCACCACGGCTGGCAAGCTCGCTTATTTTTACCAGAAGAAAGGGCTGAAGCCCGCCCTTTTGGCCTGCGACGTCGTAAGGCCCGCGGCACACGAGCAGCTCCAGCAACTGTCAGAACAGCTGCACGTCCCCTTCTACGGCGAAAAGGGCAACAAAAAAGCAGCGGAGATAGCCAAAAACGGGCTCCAAAAGGTCAAGGCGGACGTCTATATAATAGACAGTTCCGGCCGCGACGCGCTTGACGAAGGCATGATAAACGAACTCAAGGCCATAAACGAAGCCGCCCGCCCCGAAGAGAAGATATTGGTCATACCCGCAGACATCGGCCAGGCGGCCAGGCCGCAGGCGGAGGCCTTCCAGAAGGCTTTGGGCATAACGGGCGTCATAATAACAAAGCTGGACGGCACCGCAAGGGCCGGCGGCGCGCTTACGGCCTGCGCCACCACTGGCGCTCCCGTTAAGTGGATAGGGACCGGCGAGAAGATGGACGCCTTCGAGCCGTTCGAGCCCGACCGCTTCGTTTCGCGCCTCATCGGCTGGGGCGACATACAGTCCTTGGTGGAAAAGGCGAAGGAGGCCATGGAGCCCGAGACGGCAAAGGCAGTTGCCGGACGCGTGATGGAAGGGCGCTTTACAATGGGCGATTTCTACGAGCAGATAAAGGCCATGGGCAAGATGGGCGGCCTTGGCTCCATAATGGCCAACATGCCCGGCATGGGCGGCATGAAGCTGCCGAAGGAGTTTGACGTGAGCAAGCAGGAAGGCAAGATGAAGAAATGGGGCTTCGCCATAGAGTCCATGACGAAGGCCGAGAGGGACGATCCGTCGATAATTGAGGCGTCGCGCGTGGCAAGGATATCAAAGGGCTCGGGCGTGTCCGAAACGGAAATCCGCGAGCTGCTCAAGCAGTACGGCCAGGCAAAGAAGATGATGAAGATGATGTCCGGCGGCGGCATGAAGCGCGGCGCTCTGGCAAAACTGGCCAAGCGCTTCAAGGGGTTCTAGTTACTTGAAGCCTTTCTTGTAAGTGCACTTCTTTCCGTTGTTTCCGGGGTGGCCGCACTTTCCTATGTTGTCCACATAATCGCACTGCACCAGCGGCGGTATGGTCTTTGTCATCAAAAGGACGTCAAAGTCCCCGTACGGGCAGTGCATCTTTTCCACCGAAGAATCCGAATATCGGTTCGGATTGGCTGCGTTTTTTGCGATAATTTCTTGTGTAAGGTCCTTCAATAAAGGATGCTCCATGTCCCCTTCTATAGCAGACTTCATGAAGTATACCGCATTCGAAATCAGATGGCTTTTGCTCTGGCAATGGTCAGGCCAATACTTGTCCATCCATTTGTCCAGGTCGCTGTTTATAGTGAAGTTTACCTTTTCCTTTCCCATCCGACGTATAAGAAACGAAAAGAATTTAAGCTACTCTGAAGGCTTGACGGTCTTGTTCATTTCGTAGAACGTGTGCCCGTCCTCTTTTGTTTCGCTGAGCACGCCCTGATCGGCAAGGCGCTTTGCTGAACGGTAAATGTCCAGTTCGGATTCGTCGTCCAAAGCTTCGGCCAGGTTCTCTCTTGCTATCCTAGCACCTACGAATCTCATGTATTTTATGACCCTTTGGTCCACGCGCAGGTTTTCCATGCCCTCGCGGTTCCCGTTAGCTGTCATGTCCGTTACTTAGCATAGAAAAACATTTAAGCCCCCTCCGGAGCCTGCCGCCGACTAGCCCGTCCTGCCTATGTACCTGTAGTATTCTGTGAAGAGGTCCCGTTTGGATATTACCACTTCGTCTTTGCATTTCTTTACGTCGCTGAAGCCCATGGTCCTTTCAATCGTGGTGTAACCTTTTTCTTTCAGATAGCTGTCTATTTTCCCCTTTTCACAATCCGTTATGGGGTCGCCCTTCTGTTTCTTTTCCTTCAGATAAGCAATTATCTCGTCCTTGGCGGCCTTCCTGATTTGCGCTTCGGTCTTGGGCTCCGTGTCAGCGTCCATTATTAGACGATAATTGTAAAGGCTTTTAAGGCTCGCTTATGACAATTAGGCAATATGCGAACTTTCATACTTCATACAAGGCAGGCGCGGACTGACAGCAACTTCAACATAGAGGATCTGCCCGGCAGCGGCGGCCGCATGGACCTGGTGGCGCGTTGCATAACGGCCAGTCTTTGGTTGAGCCATGCGATACGGCCCGATGTCAAGATTTACGTCGTTCTCAACGGCCCGCCGAACCCGCCCGTGACGATTCTGTTCGACGGCGGCGCCATCCAGAAGGTCTCCACCGACGAGCGCACGACCGCGTTGTGGATAAAGAAGGCGCTCATGGAGGATTTCGGCAAGGAGTGGCATACGTTCAGGCCCGGAATACTGGTCGCCCGCAAGAGCCTCCAGGAAATAGTCAAGGAGCTCAAGGACCAGAACATCTACGTCCTTCACGAGAACGGCACGAACATCAGCGACGTAAAGATAAAGGAAAATCCGGTGTTCCTGCTCGGCGACCACATCGGAATACCCGACAAGGACGAAAAATTTGTTTTGCGTTACGCGGAGGAGAAGATCTCGCTTGGAAAGCAGGTCTACTTGGCCAGTTCTTGCATTTCCGTCATCAGTTGGGTGTGCGACAACATTCAGCCTTAAATACTCCGTCCCAAAAGTGTTCCTTATGCCTGAAATTATCGAGCGCGCCGTCCGCGTTCTTGAGAAGAACTGCTGCGACCATTGTTTAGGACGGCAGTTTTCTCAGCTGCTTAGCGGGCATACGAACGAATCGCGCGGCCGCTGCCTGCGTTACGTCATCGCGACGGAGATAGAGGCCGGCAAGGCGTTCGAAAAGATAAATCCCGACAATTTTGCCGGTTTTGCGTTCCGCCAGAACAAGGAATTCGAAAAGCTGCCCCGCGAAAAAAAGGCGTGTGAAGTGTGCAACGGGCTTTTTGCCGGCCTGGACAAGCTTGCCGCAAAGGTTGCCAAAAAAATGTCCGGAATAGATTTCAGCACTTTCCTGGTGGGCACCAAGCCCTCGCGCGATCTTTTGGAGCGCGAGGAGGCGCTCTGGACCATAGCGGGAATTGACTATTGCGAGCCGCTGAGGGCCGAACTCAACAGGGAAGTCGGAAAACGGGTGGAAAAGTTGGTCAACAGGCGCGTTGACCTGAAGAAGCCTGACATGACGGTGATACTGGACCTGGAAGGCGACAAGATAGAGGTGCTGAGCAACCCGCTGTTCATTTCCGGCTTTTACAAGAAGCTGAAGCGCGGCTTCCCGCAGTGCCGCTGGGGCACGCCGCACCATTACAAGACGTCCGTTGAGGAAGAAGTAGGACGGCCATTGCTCAAGCTTACAGCCGCGAAGGACCACAAGTTCCACGGCGCGGGCAGGGAGGACATAGATGCTTTGTGCCTTGATTGGCGCGCTTTTGTGATTGAGGCCGAAAAACCGAAGAACCGCCACATAGACCTGAAGAAGCTGGAAAAACTGGTGGCGAAGGGGAAGCGCGTGCTTGTTCATGACCTGAAAGTTGCCGACATGGAAACCGTGCGCAAAATCAAGGCAGCCCGCCCCGACAAGACCTACAGGGCATTGGTAATACTGGAAAAGCCCGTGAAGCCCGCCGATCTGAAGAAGCTGAAAACCTTGAAGGGCAACATCAACCAGCAGACCCCGGAGCGCGTCCTTCATCGCAGGGCGGACCTTGAAAGGAAAAGGGATGTGATGGCCATAAGCTGGAAAAGGAAGAACGCCAAGACCTTCGAATTGTTCGTGAAGGGCTCAGCCGGATTGTACATCAAGGAATTGGTCAGTGGCGATAACGGTCGCACAAAACCATCTGTATCCGAGATATTAAGCGTGCCCGCAAAGGTCAAGGAGCTCGACGTCATAAAAATAGGCAAGATTTAAGGTTTTCTTTCCGATATTCTCCTATGAAGCCGCTAAGCGTTTTGGCGCAAAGGAAGAAGATGCAGACCTATTGCCCCGTGGTCGACAAGGACGTTGAAATAACAAAATGGTATTCCGGAAAGGGCGACATCAAGGACGTGGGCAATCCGGACGTTTATTTTTTGATGTGCGAGACCCCCTGGAGGGAACGCGTGGAGCGCGCGGGCAAGTTCGACCTAGAAAGGAAGGCCGTGCAGGAGCCCTGCGGCCAGAACAGGCGCTGCCCTGTCCTGCGCGAAATGTGGGATTATGAGATCAGGGAGATTCACGGGATGGGGAAGTTTCTCATATCCCTCGTCCAGTCGCCCAAGCCCGCCGCGGAGCCTGTTGCTCCGCGCAGTGAAAAGGATTCCATGGATGCGGACCCTAAGGAAGTTCGCGTGATGGAAAACATGGTGGACGGCCTGATAGCAAAAAAGTCGTACAACAGGCGTGTCATGCACTTTTTGCGGTTGGCTGAAAACATAATGAACATGGGCGACTATCGGCTGATGATGGACCACCTGGAAAGCGCGATGGTCAACGCCCGCTCCAAGGCGGAAGCAAGCTCGATAGTGGAGACTTCGGACGCCATGCAGGAGCTTTACCGCCTGAAGCACGGCACCTCAAAAAGCAATCTATAAATTGCTGTATTGCCCAATAACTTGGGATTGATATGGTGGAAAATCATAAGCGCCCTTCTTGGGACGAGTATTTCATGAACATAATGGATGCGGTCGCCAGCAGGGCCACCTGCGACCGCGGAAGGAGCGGCGCCGTGATAGTTAAGGACAAGCGCATAATCTGCACCGGTTATGTGGGCGCGCCCAAGGGCCTGCCGCACTGCGACGAGGTCGGCCACCTCTTCAAGCGCGCCATAAAGTCTGACGGGACCGAAACGCAGAACTGCGTCAGGACCACGCACGCCGAAATGAACGCCATAGTCCAGGCGGCCCTGCACGGGGTCGCGCTCAAGGACTCCACGCTCTACTGCCGCATGGAGCCGTGCCTCGACTGCGCGAAGGCCATAATAAGCGCGGGAATAAGGCGCGTGGTCTGCCAGTCGCGCTACAAGGACGCAGAATTGACCAGGGATTTCTTCAAGCAGGCCGGTGTCGAACTTACGGTTCTGAACGACGAGATCGCTAAGTACTGAGGCGCTTCACTGCGTGAACTTCGTTCACGCGTGTCGAAGATTACTATGCAATCTTCTTCAATATCGAATCCAACTGCCTGTGCAGTTCTTCCTTTGTGCCGCCGTTGTCCACATGGATGTCTGCCATGTTCTGGACCTTCCCCATTCCGAGCTTCTCGATGTCGAACTTGTCGCGCTTCTCGAATTCCGTCCTGTTGGCTTTCGGGTCCTGCTCCAGCCGCCTTTTCCAGCGCTTCTCTAGGCTGACTTCCATCCTTATGAGCTTGAAATTGAATTCCCTCCTGAAAAGTTCGACCTCTTCCACGCTCCTGAAGCCGTCCACCACGGCTTTCGTCAGTTTCTCCTCCTTTATCCTTTCCGCTAGCGTGTAGCCGAGTATGTCCCGCCTGCCCGCTTCCTTTCTCCACTTCTCGCCGAATTTCGAGAGTATAAGCTTGCTTTCCTCAAGGTTCTTGCCCTTAAGCAGGCCGCGCTTTTCCGCCTCGCCCCTGAGGACGTCGGAGAGCGTGAACGCCCTGAAGCCGTATTTTTCCATGAGGTATTCCGAGGCAGTCCCTTTGCCGCAGCCCGCGTGCCCCGTAAGACCTATGACCAGCGCCTTTTCCGCCATAAGCTTATAAATGTTGGGAGTTCGTATAAATACATTCAATTGTGTGGTGTTAGAAATGGTAGTCAAATCCCATGGCCCAAGGAGGAGGACGCGCGAGAAGTTCCGCGGCCCTGAAAAGCTGACAGTGAACAAGCTCATTCGCCACTTTGACATAGGGCAATCTGTTGCGCTCAAGGTCTCCTCTAACTCGCAGGACGGCATGCCCTTCAAGCGCTTCCACGGGCTCACGGGAAAGGTCATTGAGCAGCGCGGCCGGGCTTATGTCGTGGAGATACACGACCAGAACAAGAAGAAGTTCGTGATAGCCCGCCCCGAGCACATCAAGGCGCTTTAGTTCTCATTTCTTTTTCGGCGGCTTTCCGGTATTGAAATATTCCACATCTATCTTTGTCGGGTCCGTTTCGTTCCCGAGCTCGTCCCTGACCTCTATTCTGTGCCCGCTATGTTTGAATAAAAAAGGGAACCAATTCTCTTTAAGCGCGTCATAATCGCCTGGAGTGGTTTTTAGGTGGTATGTTTTTGCCAAGCTGAATTCCACGTCCTTTGACTCCTTCTTGCAATCAAGACAACTTAGGTGATAACCGAGACCCATTCCGATAATTGAGGTTTCAAAGAATAAATATTACTAGAACGTCTTGCTCATGTACGGTCCGTCGTTCTCGTAACTGAACTTCTGGAAATACGGCTTTACTCCGACCCCGGAAATTATCACGATTTTGCTTCTGTCCCACTCGCCGAACGCTATCCTTTCGGCCTCGTCTAAAAGCAGCCTGCCGTATCCTTTATGTTGCCAGCTTACTGTGGGCGGCCGAAGGCCGTCGAGACTTGTCGTTGCCGTCGTTCCTATCGGCACCTGGGGACCGAACACATGGAGCTCGCGTATCAGCGCCGCACCCTCGAGCTCGGAGCGGAACGCCTCTCCGTTCCTCAGTCTCAGGAGCGCGATGAGTATGTCGTTTTCCTTGTCCTCGTAGCTAAGGAACACTTCCTTCCCGCCGGACGCCTCGTAATCGCGCCTTACCAGCTCCACCTTTTCCGGAACCCTTCCAAAGCGCGCCATATGGCCCACCTCGCGGCAGCGTATGCAGTTGCAGGCTAGCCCGCGGTCGCTCATCCGTCTGTGGACTTCATCGCGTAGGTGCGAGAACTTGCAGTCCGAGGAGATGTATTGCGCCGGTATGTCGCGAACAACTCTCATGATGCGTATCCACGGCGGAACGAGCTGCTTGATCTTGATGAGCGTCTCCACTATGGTTTCCGTGTCGTACGGCTGGAACCCGCCCGCCTTGAATTGCTTTTCCAGTTCCGTGCCTTCAACGACGACGCACGGATAGAGCTTTATCTGGTCGGGGCTGAAATCCGGATTCTCAAAGATTTTCTTGGCGTTGGCGACGTCCGTTTCCGGCGTGCTGCCGGGCAGGCCTATCATGATGTGGTAGCCCGTTTTCACGCACGCGTTCTTCAGGCGTTTCGTCGCGTCTATAACGTCCTGTACGGTATGCCCTCTGTTCGTTGCTTGGTAACTCTTGTCGTCCGGCACCTGCACGCCTATCTCGACGCGCGTGGCCCCGAAGCGCAGGAAATCATTTATCTGGTCGCGTGTGCACCAGTCGGGCCGCGTCTCCAAACACAGTCCGACGCATCTGTGCGTTGCGCTCTCGTTCAGCTTCTTCGCCCTCTCGAGGTCGGGCGCAACGACGCCATTGAGCCCGTCGAAGCAGCCCTTGATGAAGCTTTCCTGGTAGTCCGGCGGATACGCCGCGAACGTCCCGCCCATGAGAATGAGCTCTATCTTGTCCAGCGAATGCCCCATCAGCCCCATTATCTTCAGCCGCGCCTGCACCTGCTTCTCGGGATCGTAACCGCAATCGATTGCGCGCAGAACGACGGGGCTCCTGGCCGTGTAGCTTTCCGGCACGTCCGCCTGGCCCGGGCAGTAGGAGCACTTGCCATGCGGGCAGGGATGCGGCTTGAGCATGACGGCCAGCGGGGCGACGCCCGAGATTGTGCGCACGACCTTTTTCATATGAGCAATTGCCGTTACAGACTTATAAGAAAGTATTTGGTGCGTGCGCACCGTACCGCTGCTGTACAAATAACTCTTCTGCAAAAATAGAAGCGGTATGGTGCGGGGGGAGAGATTCGAACTCTCGAAGGGACTAACCCACTAGGCCCTCAACCTAGCACCTTTGACCAGTCTGGGCTACCCCCGCGGTATTACTCGTTTTCTTTGCTACAATTTAAATCCATGCTTACGGGGCATGCATCTTCGGTACTACGTCACTTAGTGTATTATTAACACTAACAGATAGCTTTATATGTGTTCGCTAACCATTACTTAGTGTAAGAAACACACTAATTAGGTGTGCCAAATACACTAACTAAAAAGGTGATGCAGTGAAAAAAAACGCGCGGGAAAGTGACGGGAAGAAGACATTCCAATACGAAACAAACAGCAATTCCGCTCCGTTCTGCTCAGACAGCGACAGCGGCTTCATAGATGCGGAGGACCCGATGTCCGCTTTGAAAATCGTTGTGAAGGGATACAAGCATCCTTTCGGACTGTATGCCGCGGAAATCCGTGAGGCTTCCGAGGAGAACTCTGTTCTTGCTAGATACCTGTCACCCAGGGCCGCGACCGCGGTTTCAGCACCTTGCGGAATGACCCAATGGAAGGAAGACGGACTTTACGTTGATGATGAAAGGATTCCCGACAAGGGAGAAGTTTACGAATTGGTCGAGGAAAAACCCAAAAAAAGGTGCAGGAAATGAGAAAAAACTCGTCGGGACTGATACCTGAGGACAAGGTCGTGCTGGCAACGGACATGTACCAGCTCACCATGAGCCGCGGCTACAGGGAAATGGAAAAGCAGGACGAGATCGCGACGTTCAATCTCTTCACCAGGAGGCTGCCCAAGAACCGCTCCTATCTTGTAACGGCGGGCCTGGAGCAGGCGCTCTGGTACCTTACGGAAGGAATGAAGTTTGACGATGAATCAATAAGCTGGCTGAAGGGCAAGAAGCAGTTCGCAAACGCGAAGAAGGAATTCTGGGATTATCTCAAGGGCTTCAGATTTACCGGCGACGTGTGGGCCATGCCGGAGGGCGAGCTGGCCTTCCAGCAGGAACCGATGGTAAGGGTAACCGCGCCCATAATAGAGGCGCAGGTCGCGGAAACCTATTTGCTCAGCCAGTACAACCACCAGACGAAGGTCGCGTCCAAGTTCGCCCGCTGCGTGGAAGCCGCGCAGGGCAAGCCAGTGATAGAGTTCGGAACAAGGCGGACGGACCCCGGAGCGGCCGTGCGGGGCGCCCGTGCCGCCTACATAGCGGGAACGATAGGAAGCTCCAACGTTCTGGCGGATTACATGTTCGGCGTGCCGTCCTACGGCACGTTCGCCCACTCTTGGGTGATGTCCTTTGCGGCCGAACAGGGATCGTTCGACGCATATTTCAAGATTTTCGGTGAAGACAGCGTTTTCCTTGTGGACACCTACAACACCCTGAACGGCATAATGCGCGCCGCCAGGATGTCCGGCAGGATAAAGGGCGTGCGCCTGGATTCCGAAAACAAGGACCGCACCATGGCCGAACTTAGCATGGACGCACGGGAAATGCTGGACGCTGCGGGAAAGAAGGACGGATTGGTCTTCGCCAGTTCCGATTTGAACGAGTACAAGATATGCGACATGCGCAAACAGGGCGAAAAAGTCGACGTCTGGTGCGTGGGAACTGAAGGCATGCTTTCCACGGACTCGCCCTCGCTCGGCGCGGTCTACAAGCTTGCTCAATTGGGCGATGAGCCTAAGCTGAAGCTCAGCAACGGCAAGGCCAGCTATCCGGGCAGGCAGCAAGTCTACCGTGCGGACGGGTTTGACACGCTGGTCCTTGAGGGCGAAAAAGCGGAAGGCAGGCCGCTGCTCAGGAAATGCGTTTCCGCCGGAAAACTGATTGAGGAGCTGCCGACCATCCATGAGAGCAGGGAATATGCGATTAGGAACCTGAAGTCCTTGCCTCTTGAGCTGAGGCGGATTGACGAGGTCGTGCCCTATGATGTAACAATATCAGATCAGTTGGCTGCGCTCACGGAGCATCTGAAGTGGGAATACGGGAAGGAGGCGACTGCATGAGGACGGACTTCATAGTAATCGGCTCCGGGATAGCGGGCCTGAACTTCGCATTGGAGGCCTCAAAGCACGGGAAAGTGACCGTGCTTACGAAGAAATCGGCAATGGAATCAAACACCAACTATGCGCAGGGCGGCATAGCGGCCGTGCTTGATTCGCTCGATTCCTACGAGTCGCACATAGAGGACACTCTGAAGACCGGCTGCTACCACAACGACCGTAAGGCTGTGGAGTACATGGTTCGGCACGGCCCGAAGATGATTAAAAAGCTGCTCGATTTTGGTACTCCGTTCGATCAGAAGAGCGGCGTGCTTAAGCTGACTCGTGAGGGCGGCCACACCTGCCGCCGTGTTGCATATTCGAAGGACGCGACCGGTCATGCCATAGAGGAAGCATTGATCGGCAAGATCAAGCAGAACAGGGGCATCAGCGTGTACGAGGGCATGCTGGCCACCGACCTTATCGTGGAAGGAAACAGGTGTTACGGCGTCCAGTATCTTGACGGAAAGGACGTGAAGGAGATTTACAGCGAAGCCGTCGTCCTTGCTACGGGCGGCGCGGGCCAGCTCTTCAAAAAAACGACCAACCCCGACATAGCCACGGGTGACGGTCTGGGAATGGCGTACAGGGCCGGCGCAGCATTCGAGGATTTGGAATTCATCCAGTTCCATCCGACAGCCTTGAACAAGGAAGGCGCGCCGACGTTCCTTATTTCCGAGGCCGTGCGCGGCGAAGGAGGCAAGCTGAAGAACAGCAAGGGCGAGCAGTTCATGAAGAAGTACCATCCGATGGCCGAGCTTGCTCCTAGGGACATAGTCGCGCGGGCCATTGCGAAGGAGGCCAAGGACGGAGAAGTTGTTCTAGACATCTCCTACAAGGACACGGAATTCGTAAGGACAAGGTTCCCCACAATCTACGGCAGGCTCCTTGATTACGGAATAGACATGACCGTCCGGCCGATACCCGTGCTCCCTGCCGCGCATTACATCTGCGGCGGAGTGAAGGTCGGAATCGACGGAAAAACCAGTGTCGACCGCCTCTACGCGTTCGGAGAAGTGGCCAGGACCGGCGTGCACGGCGCGAACAGGCTCGCCAGTAATTCTTTGCTCGAGTCCATAGTGTTCAGCAACAACATCGTCGGTGCGCTCAAGGACCTTGACGAAGATTTGGTTGAGGTCTCCGTCAAGAGGCCGGATTACATTGACTTTGATTCCCGTGAGCTGAGAAGGGAGATACGGGAAACCATGTGGGATTACGTCGGCCTTATCAGAAATGAAAGTGGCCTGAAGACCGCGATAGGGACGCTCGAAGAAATCGAAAGCCAGCTTCCCGACGGCGTGAACCGCGAGCTGGTGGAGGTCAGGAACATGGCTCAGGCCGGAAAACTGATCGCAAAGGCCGCGCTAGCGAGGAAGAGCAGCCTGGGCTGCCATTTCCGCGATGATGGAGGTGTGTGAAATGAAAACAATATTTTTCGATGTCGACACGCAGGCTGACTTCATGCTGAAGGAATTTTATTGCGGCGAAAAGAAAGTGAAGGGCGCGTTGTACATTTCCGGCGCGGAGGGGATACTCCCGACTCTGAAAAGGGTGACCGATTATGCGCGGGAAAGGCGCTTTAGAATAATTGGAAGCCTGGACAGGCATTTTGGCACTGAAGAATACAAGCACAGGGAGGGGGAGCTCAAAAGGTGGGGCGGGCCGTTCCCTGACCATTGCATGAACTGCACATTGGGAGAGGAAAAGATAGATGAAACCACTGTCATAGACCCTACTTCAGGATGGAAGGGACAGGCGCTGGGGCACATGCATATGGCGCACCCACATTACCTTGATGACCATGTCCATGAAGACCTGCTCAAGAAATATGCCGACCAAAGCGCGCTCGGCCTGTTCTTCGAGAAGCAGAGTAATGACGTTTTCACGAACCCGGCGATTGAAAGGTATCTGGAACTGGCTGAAGTGGAGCAGGCTATCGTGTACGGCGTCGCGACCGATTACTGCGTGAAGGCCGCCGCAATCGGGCTCGCGCAGCGCGGAATCGACGTGTATGTTCTTGAGGACGCCATAAAGGAAGTTGCTCCTGATACGGGAAAGAAAGCCATCAGGGAGATGAAAAAAGCCGGGGTAAAGTTCGCCGAGTTCGCATCCTTGGATGACATACTGAAAGGAGGTAGTAAGAAATGAAAGTCAGGAACTTGGCCGTGGTCGCCGGAAGCATGGCCTGCAACGGACGCTGCCCGTTCTGCATAGCGAAAGCCACGCCCGCCTACGGCCTCGGTCTCGGGGAGCCCGAATTCAACTGGGAACGGCTGGAAAAGGCCGCACGCCTGGCTTCAAAATCTGGCGCCACGACCGCGCTCATAACGGGCAAGGGCGAGCCCACGTTGTTTCCCGAGCAGGTGACGAAGTTGGTGGAAAAGCTGTCCAAAACGTTCCCGATAATCGAGCTCCAGACCAACGGCATACTGCTGGGCTCCAAGTCTCTGGAAAAGTATCTTGCCGAATGGCACGCGAAGGGTCTTGACATAATTTCGCTTTCCATATCCCATTGCGACGACAGGAAGAACGCCGCGATACTCGGGACGGAAGTGGACCTGCGGAAAACGATTGAGACTGTCCACAGGCTCGGCCTTTCCGTGCGGCTGACCTGCCTGCTCATGAAAGGTTGTGTGGACTCCGTGGAGGAGGCCTTGAAAGTGTTGAGGTTCTCCAAGGAATGCGGAGTCGAGCAGCTGAGCTTCAGGGAGCTGGGCTGCGACGAGGAGACAAGGAACGCCGAGGTCAAGTCATGGGTGGCGATGCACGTCCTCCCGCAGAGCGTGCTGGGCGGAATCAGGGAGTTCTTCGCAAAAAACGGGAAGAAGATTATGACCCTGGACTACGGCCTTGTGGTTTACGATTTCGAGGGGCAGAACGTCGGATTTACCAACTGCCTTACGATAAAGCCGGAAGAGGAGAGCATACGCCAGCTTATCTGCTTCCCGGATGGGCACATCCGTTTCGACTGGAGATACAACGGCGCAACGATAATGTGAGGTGATTGAATGGAAAAAAGTAGGATACCGGTAATTTCGAATGAAGAACTTGATTGGCTGTACTCGAGAATCAAGCCCGTTATCAGGTACGGAATAAAATTTAGGAAAAACGGAAAAATAGACCCGTCGGAAGTCGATGTTGACGGGCTTCCGTTTTACATCAAGGACGTCGATCCGAGGGAATGGGCCTTTACGTGGGGTCCCAAATCGACAAGGCAGGCGGACGACATCGAGAGGCTCGATGACATAATCACGTACCACACGTATGGCGCACCCTCCCTTTTCAAGCCGTCCGTGGCTGAAGTTTTGGCGCAGATACCCGAGGAATACCTGGAAAAGACAGTTGCGTTCGAGGTCCGCGCGGAAAACCTCAGGGAGTGGAACCATGTCGAGGAAGGCGGAAAATACTACCACGTCACCATGACGAGGCTTTACCAGAAAAAAAGGAGGTGTAGGAAATGAGAACAATGGCGCAACTTTGGCAGGACTACAAGAACGGGGAGATTGAAAATGCATTAAGGTTCACGGACGACGAGCTCGGCGAGGCCCGCGGCATAATACGCTATTTTGTCAAGGACGACGTGAAGTGCGGCGTGCTCGGCCTGAGCGGAGGCATAGACTCCGCAGTTGTGGCCTACCTTGCGGTCGAGGCGTTGGGCGCGGAGAACGTCTACGGGATGCTGCTTCCGTCCGCAACCAACACGCCCGAAGACCTTGCGTACGCAAAAAATGTTGCAAACAAGCTGGGCATGGAATATGAAATAATAGACATTGAGCCCGTGCTCAGGGCCTATCTGCGCACCAACCCTTACGTCAACCGGGACAGGCTCGCAAAGGGCAACACAAAGGCCAGGATAAGGATGACCCACCTGAACGCGTGCAGCAATGCGAACAGTGAAAAAGGAATGCGGGTATTGGGCACGGACAACAAGACCGAGAGCATGATGGGCTACTTCACGAAGCACGGCGACGGCGGTGTGGACCTCAACCCCATCGGCGACCTCTACAAGACACAAGTGAGGCAATTGGCCAGGGAGCTTGGCGTGCCGAAAGGAATAATAAAAAGGGCTCCGACGGCAGGCCTCTGGAAAGGCCAGACTGACGAGGGTGAGATGGGCATAACTTATGACGAGTTGGACAAGGTCCTGCTTGGCATAGAGCTCGGATGCAATAAGCCCTTCATAAACGAAGTGACTGGCGTGGACATGGAAAAGATAAGAATGGTGTTCGAACGCCACAGGAACTCGCAGCACAAGCGCGAGATGCCAAAATTTCCGAAAATATTCCGTGATTGAAATGAAAAGAGGACTGTTAGTAGGCCGGTTCCAGCCCCTGCACAAGGGGCACGTCAGCGCCATAGAGAGCGCGCTCGCCGATGTGGATGAGCTCATAATAGGAGTAGGCAGCTCGCAGTTCGGCTACAGCCAGAAGAACCCCTTCACGTTCGAGGAGCGGGTCGCGATGATAGAAGGCAGCCTGAAAGGGAACTACATCATAACGGCGATACCCGACATACATGAATATTCCAAGTGGGTCGAGCATGTGGAAAAGCTGTGCCCGAGCTTTGACGTGGTTTACACGGGCAGCCCCATAACCAGGCGCCTCTTTGAGGAAAAGGGCTACAACGTCAGGGACATCAGGATGAAAAAAATTGGCAATTCGGAGAACAGGATTTCCGCGACCCACATCAGGGAGCTCATCGCCTCAGGCGATCCTTCATGGAAGGAGGTGGTGCCCGAAGCCACGCTGTCCGTCATGGAAAAGTGCAGCGGCGAGACAAGGATTTACCACCTTGAACGGTACGCCGATTATCCGAAGGCCACGCTGACGGTCGATACCATAGCAAGGTACGGCGAAGGAATAGTTTTGATACGGAGGGACATCGAGCCTTTCAAGGGAATGTTTGCTTTGCCGGGCGGCCATGTGAACCTCGGGGAAGCTCCGGAAGACGCCGCAAAGCGGGAGCTGAAGGAGGAGACGGGTCTTGACGTCGACATAAAAGGCATCACGAAGGTCTATGCCCGCCTCGGAAGGGACCCCAGGGGCTACACGGCCTCGATAACTTATCATGGAGTAGCCAGCGGGGAGCTCAAGGCAGGCGACGACGCGGCAGACGTTTTAATCGTTGAGCTTTGTAAGTTGCCCGCGGAAATGGCGTTCAACCACAGGGAAATAATAGACGATTATCTGAAGGTGAGGAAGAATGCAGATTGACCCGTTCGCGATAATGGAGGCGGCGGCTGTGGTGCTCGGACTGATTAGCGTATACCTCACAGTGAAGCAGAACATCTGGTGCTGGCCGACCGGGATAGCCATGGTAACATTGTACGTCATAGTGTTCTTTCACGCGAGGCTCTACTCTGACGTTGTAGAGAACACGATTTACATACCGCTTCAGATTTTCGGCTGGTGGGCGTGGGTGTATGGCGGCAAGAAGAAGAACGAACTGCCCGTCACTAGGCTGAGCGCAAGATGGCTTGCCTTTTGGATAGTTGAAATAGCGGTCGTGAGCTGCGCCGTGGGATATTACATGGCCAACTACACGAACGCCGTTGTTCCGTATCTGGACGCGTTCACGACGGTGCTGAGCCTTACCGCCCAGGTGATAATGTCCTACAAGAAGATAGAGAACTGGGTGATGTGGATAATCGTCGACGTGTTCGCCCTTTACATCTACGCGATAAACGGGCTTTACATGACGACCGGACTGTACGCCATTTTCCTGGCGCTTGCGGTGTCCGGCCTGCTGGAATGGAGAAAATCCATGAGGGAACAAACAAAGGAGGTGGCATTATGGAAAACGCCCGTGGTGCCGGAACGAGCGGCCTGATAATAGGCAAGTTCCTGCCCCCTCATCTGGGGCACCAGTACCTAGTGGACTTTGCCAGGAACTACGTCGACGAGCTTACCGTGCTGGTTTGTTCCATAAGGTCGGAGCCCATCCCAGGCGAGGTACGATACGCTTGGATGAAGGAGATGTTTCCCGACGTTAATGTAGTTCACGTGACCGACGAGAATCCCCAGGAACCCAAGGACCATCCGGATTTTTGGAACATATGGAAGGCCAGTATAAACAACGCCCTGCCGCAGGGCGCGGATTATCTGTTCGCTTCCGAGGAATACGGCAAGAAGCTCGCCGAAGTGGTCGGGATGAAGTACGTTCCGGTAGACCCCCTCAGGGAGTCCGTGCCGATTTCCGGTACGGAAATAAGGGCGGACCCCATCGCCAATTGGGAGTACCTGCCGCCTGTCGTAAGGCCGCACTATGTGAAAAAGATATGCGTCTTCGGGCCGGAGTCCACGGGAAAGTCAACGTTGACAAAGAAGCTCGCAGGGCGTTTCAAGACCGCGTATTCGACCGAGTATGGGAGGACTTATCTCGACTCCAAGGACGGGAAGTGCGAGTACGAGGATTTCGACCTTATTGCAAAAGGAAAAATGGCGTCAGAGGACGCCATGGCAAGGCAGGCCAACAGGATACTTTTCTGCGACACTGACCTCATAACGACCGCCATCTGGAGCGACATACTTTTCGGCAAGTGCCCCGAATGGATAAGCAAGGAGGCAAACGCAAGGAAATACGACCTCTATCTGCTTTTGAGCGACAAGGACGTCCCGTTCGTGCCGGACAGGCAGAGATACCTCCCGGACAGAAGGCAATTAAGCTTTGAGCGTTGTATTAAGGAGCTGGAAAAGAGGCACAGGAAGTACGTTGTGATAGAAGGGGCGTGGGACGAGCGCTTCGAAAAGGCGTCCGGCGCGGTGGAAGATTTCCTCAAGGCGAACAGGAGGTCGGTAAAATGAAGATAAAAAAAGTCATAGTCTCCACGAAAAAGACTTCTCTTGAGCACTACAAGGAATGCACGGATTTCCTGAGCAACCTGTTGCCTCCCGACGAGCTTGAAGAGAAAAGGCATGAGCACAAGAACCATTACGCTTCCCTCAATCTGATCAAGGAAGTGCTTACCAGGCACGGCATAGAGTTCGAACGGTCTTACATGCCGTATTCCGAATTCGATGACTTCAAAGGAAAGGACCTGATAATCTGTGTCGGAGGGGACGGGACCGTGCTCAATTCTTCGCAGTACACGCGCGACAAGACCCCCGTGCTTACGGTAAGGTCCGACAAGAAGAGCTCGGGCGCGCTGTGCGAGATAGACGCGAAGGATTTCGAGGCGGCCCTTGAAAGGCTTTACAAGGACGACTTTGCGATAGAGGAATGGACAAGGGCAAAGGCGCGCTTCGAGATTGATGCGTGGACGCACACTGCGCACGTCGAGGACCTTTATGCGCTGAACGAGTTCTTTGTTGGCACGCGGCACAATCCGGCCATGGGCGCCTACGAAATAACCCATAACGGAAAGACCGAATATCAGAGGTCCAGCGGCGTCGTGATATCGACCGGCACAGGCCATAGCGGATGGCACGGCAACATACCTTTCACGGATGAGGACTTTCCGAGGACGGCGAAAGAGCTCCAGTTCATAGTGAGGGAGACAAGGAAGACGGACAATTATGAGATAAAGAAAGGCACCGTGCGTCTCGGGGAGGTCCTTTACATAAAGTCGAAGATGGACGTCGACGGTTGCATCAGCATCGATGGCGATTACAACAAGAGGATGTTCAACTTCCCAAGGGGCAATGTGGTGGAAATCACCGTCGCGGACACGCCGCTCTACGTCACAAAATTCAAGGACCTGTGCAAGGGATAGAAATGAAGAAAATAATCATCGACACTGACATCGGCGTCGACATCGACGACACCATAGCGCTGGCCATGGCTTGCTTTTCGAACACGGACATAAGGGCCGTCACTACCGTGAGCGGCGACGTTGTGAAAAAGGCTCGCATCGCTAGGCGGGTTGCCGACATGTGCGGCGGGGATTTCCCGATAGTTCCCGGAATAAGCAAGCCGCTGAACGGGATTGTTATGCGCTCGACTGGCCTCGAGGACAAGATGCTGCCCGAGTGCCCGGACGTAAAGTTCGACGGTTATGCGCCCGACGTGATATCTTCAATTGTTAGGGAAAACAGGAACGGCATTTCGCTGATTTGCCTGGGGCCGTTGACAAACATAGCCGCAGCTTTGGAGTCCGATCCCGAACTGAAAGGTTACGTCAAGGAAATCTATTTCATGGGCGGCACGTCGGTGAGGAAGAAACCCAGTTACAACATACGTTCCGATATTGCGGCAGCGGACATCGTTTTCAAGTCCGGAATACCTTTGACGCTTGTTTCAACCGAGGCCTCAAAGAAGGCGTATTGGACGCCAGACGAGCAGGAGGAGATGCAGGAGTGGAACAGGCCCCTGACGGATTTCATCTATCGCCAGGGAAAGAATTATCTGGAGTTCTCAAAAAAGGAGAACATGTACCTCTATGACCCGCTCACGCTGACGACCGCGATTACGGAAGAGTTCGTGAACCTGGATAACGTGTCGGTCGAGCTCGAGTACGTGGAGCCTGCGGGAAAGACTTATTTGAAAAAGGACGAGTCCTCCAACATAAGGTTCGTTTACGACGTCGACGCGGTTGCGTTCAAGGAATACGTCAGGGACGTGTTGCAAGACTTATAAATGGTGTAATTATAACACTAATTATGCCGGGCATTTCCGAGAGGGAATTTCTGAAGGAGTACAAGGCGGAGAAGTACGAAAGGCCTTCGGTTACCGTAGACATAATGGTCTTTACCGTGAAGGAGGGCAAGCTGCACGTCCTGCTGATAAAGAGAGGGACGCACCCGTTCAGGGACATGTTCGCGCTGCCTGGCGGTTTCGTGGGGCCGCATGAGGACTTGGAGGCGGCGGCCATGCGCGAGCTATCGGAGGAGACGAACGTAAAGGGAATACATCTGAAGCAGTTCCGCGCGTTCGGGAAGCCCGAAAGGGATCCTCGTACGCGTGTCATAACCGTGGCCTACGTGGCGCTCATAAGGTCGGAGCACATCAGGCTGATTTCAAGGGCGGACGCGGCGGACGCCGTCTGGACCCCGGTCAGCGAGCTGCCCGAAAAGATGGCGTTCGACCACAGGGAGATACTCTCGCAGGGGCTTGATTATTTGCGCGAAAAACTGGAGTACGGCTCGGACATAGCCTTCCAGGTGATGCCCGAAGCGTTTACTCTCTCGGAGCTTCAGCACATCTACGAAATAATTCTGGGAAAGAAAATGGACAAGCGCAACTTCAGGAAACGGATGTTTTCATTGGGCCTCCTCAAGAAGGCCAAAGGTAAAAAAACCGGCGTGCACAGGCCCGCTCAGCTCTTCTCCTTCAAGCGCAAGGCCGGCGCGCCGATACGCTAAGGCTTTAATCTTTTCCGCTTCTTCTTTGTTTAATGGACGTGGACGAGATATTCGAGAAGTTCGGCGTTGAGACCGAGAAGGCCGTTGTCATGGACAGGATTTACGTCCCGAACTGCGCGACCATCGCCGAGCTGACCGAATACAGCCGCAAGAAGAAAAAAGCTCTGAACCTTGTGAAGCGCCACAAGTTTGTCTACATAATAAACGAGTCCGTCTTCGGAAGAAGGGAATATTCCGAGCTGAACGAAGCCAACAAGCTGCTCATCGAGGAAGCCCTCGAAAGGGCCGACATGAAGAACCGCGGCTATTGGGGGCAGTAGGCTTTTATTCCGCCGTTTCCAATTTCTCGTATGCCTGCGCACGGATTCATGCTCAAGATGCGGCCGCGCCTGTCCGGCGCCAAGCGCTCAAAGGCCAGGCGCCATGTCAAGGGCGACGTGCAGCGCCTGGAAAGGCTCGAGGAGCGCCTGGAGAACGTCACGAACGAGATCAATCGTGAAGTGGAAGAAATAGAAGGGGTCAAGCACTACGTCGCTTCCAAGAAGAGCGAGTTCGGCTGGATAAAGGGCGAGTTCAGCGAGCTGGTCCTTCAGGATTTCGTCGGCGCGGTCTTTGGCGCCATGTTCTTCGCGCTCACACAGGACGTCATAAGGGCTGCCCTGGGCATGTCCTACCTTAACGTTTTTTTCGTTTTTCTGCTTTCCTTTTTGACTGGTTTCCTGCTCATCTACCTTTCGCGCCGCAGGAAATTCATTTCGCAGAGGGTCTACCATACGTCGTTCCTGCGCGCCGTGGAGATTTACGTCATGTCATTGGTCGCGTCCGGAATATTCGTGGCGCTGTTCAGCCTTGCGCCCAGCATGGCCGGCGCGCTGAAAGAAATGATAGTGATAGCGCTGCCCGCCGTTATATCGGCCTCGACCGCTGACTTGCTCTTCTACTAAGCAGGCAAGTTGGCGGCTTAGTGAACTCGAAGTTCACGAGCGGCAGATTTACTGTTCTATTGATGCAAGTAAATCTGACGGCAGCGGATAGCTATCCGCGAGACCGCAGATCTATTGTTCTACTGAATTATTTCCCGAAAATACCTTTCTTCTGGCCTTCTTCGTGCAGGTCGTCGAGCCTCTCTTCGAGCTCTTCAATCTTCTCGGCAACTGCCGTCAGGAGCTTGGTGTTGTGGTCTATCCAGCCGATGAGAAGGCTTGCGCTCAGTTCCTCATCCTTGTCCCAGACGCCCGCTATTTTCTTGCGAAGGTCCTTCGCATCGTCAATAAGGTCGTATATCTCTTCCATATCATAGCACCCCCGTTTCTACTAATTTTATAAACCTCCCCTATATAAAGTGCTTATTGATTGCATGCATGTAGCCATAATTCCGGACGGCAACAGGCGCTGGGCGAAGGGCAACGGCAAGCCTGCTTGGTGGGGCCATATGGCCGGCGCGAAGAAGATGGAGGAGTTCGCCGAGTGGTGCTCGAAGCATCCCGAGATAAAGACCGTCAGCATTTACGCGCTTTCCACCGAGAACCTCAACCGCTCGCCCGAGGAGCTCGACAAATTGTGGGGCATTTACCAGAAGGAGTTCACGTCCATGGTCAAGGACAAGAAGAAGATGAAGGAGAACGGCCTGCGCGTGAACGTGATAGGCAACGACTCGCTTTGGAGGAGCGATGTGAGGCAGGCCGCGCGCGACGTGATGCGCGCCACACGCCAATATACCGGCGGCGTGCTTAACGTGCTCCTCGCTTACGGCAGCCAGTTCGAGATAATGCGCGGCATGCGGAAGCTTGCCGTAAAGGGCATGAAGAAGTTCCCGTTCGCGGAAAACACGTTCAACAAGCTGCTCATGGTAACCCAGCCCGTCGATCTGATAATACGGACGGGCGGGCAGCGCCGCCTCTCCAATTTCCTGCTTTACCAGGCGGCCTATGCCGAGCTCTACTTTACCGATACTTTGTGGCCGGACTTCTCAAAGAAGGAGTTCGAAAAGATACTGAAGTGGTACGATGCCCAGCAGAGGAAGTTCGGTAAATAGTAAATATCTGCTAGAAAACTCGGAACCTTCTCCGCAACGTTCGGCTTCTCGGTAAGCGCTAAACTGGCGGAGTAGTCTTCGCAGAGAACATAGGATATTAAACCTGTACCAAAAGCTTCGCAATCTTCTCCTTTCCCGCGGCTAAAATGAACGGCGCGAGCCTCGGCCCGCGTTCCTTGCTTAATAGCACAAGATACGCCGCCCTGAAGAAGTCCTTTGTCTCCAGCTTGTGCTTCTTTGAAATGGAGTTGAACAGCTCCACTACGTCTTCCTCGCTCTCCGCCTTTTCGAGCCCCGCGCCGAGCTCCTTCAGGGCCGAACGCTGCGCAGCGCTCAGCTCCACGTCAGGAACGGTCTCATTGAGTTCGAAGCGGTATTCCTCGGGCGCGTACTTCCCTATCCAGTTCTTCGCGCACTTGAGGAGCAGTAGGTAGCGTTCCTTGTCCGCCTTGTTCAGCTTTTCCTTGACGTTCTTCAATGCGGTCTCCGGCTTGCCGTAGATGCTTATCAGCTCCGCGCAGTGCTTGAAGTTCGGCTGCACGGGCAGCTCTTTCGCAGGAGCGTTTACGCAGGACATCTCGTACACCCGTTTCCAATGGCTGGCGCGGTTCGATTCCTCCTTGCCGAAGAATATCCTTTCCGTTTGGTAGAAGTCCTCGTAGACCTTGAATATCTCCTCGTCCGTGGCTATGGAAAACTCCTTCACGGGCTTCGTGCCCGCGAAAAGGAAGCGTATCATCTCGGGCAGATAGATTTGGAGCACGTCCGTCAGTTTTATCACGTTGCCCAGCGACTTGCTCATTTTTCCGCCGCCCTTGAGAATGACGAAGTCGTACATCTGGTAGATCGGCGCCTCCTCGTTCCATACCGCCTTTATCACGAGCGCCGCCGTGTCCCGCGAGCCGCCCGGAGTGGAATGCTCCTTTCCGCCCGGCTCAAAATCAACGTGTTCGTAGTGCCACCTCATGGGCCAGTCCACGCGCCACGGCAGCTTTACCGTACCATTCCGTTTGAAATTGACCTCGCCCTTGTGGCCGCAATCGCATTCGTACTTGACCGTGTATTCGCCGTCATAGTCCGTGATCCTGCCGTCGTCGCGCTTGCACTTCTCGCAGAAGATGTTCAGCGGGTACCAGTTCTCGCCCAGCTCCTCTTCCCTGAACTTGTTGAGCGTTTCCTGTATTTTTTCCCTTGCAAGCAGGCAGGTCTTTATTTCTTCTGCGTATTTGCAGGCCCTGTACATTTTCGCCTGGAAAATGAACTCCGGATTTATCCCCACCGCCGGCAGCGCGTCCGATACTTCGCGCTCCATGTGTTCCGCATAGCTGGCATGGCACCCGAATGTGTCCGGCACGTCCACCACGGGCTGGCCGAAATATTTTTTGAGCTCCTCGATCTTGGGCACGTTGACCGGGACCTTTCTTAGCCGGTCGTAATCGTCCCAGGAATAGATGAACCGCACGTTTTTGCCGAGCGAGCGCAGCGCCCGCGCCACCAAGTCGACCGTTATCATCTCGCGGAAGTTCCCTATATGAACAGTCCCTGACGGCGTTATGCCTGCCGCAACGGTATACAGTTTCTTTTCTCCGCGCGTCTTTACGACATTCCTTGCTATTTGGTCCGCCCAGTACATCTCTTCGCTCATACAATCACGTAAGGAATATATGGAAGTGGCGGTATATTTATTGTATGGTTAGGCGATATCTGGACCCGAAAGCGATGGACCGTGTTTATGAAGCGCTTGACCCGAAGGTCTCCAAGAACGTTGACGAATTGTGCGCTGCTACGGGTGATGATGACCTTGCGGTTATTCATTCGCTATGCATTCTTCGCGAGAAAGGCAAGGTACACCATGCAGGTCACAAGCAAATATACGACCCCGAGACAGGCGGATCTGTCCTGCTGGACCAGTACTTGAAGGCGGAGAAAAAGAAAGAGCCTGCGCGCGCATAGGACGTTTATAAATCCTCTCCGCTTGCTTTGTCCGCCATCAAATCACGTAAGGAATATATGGAAGCGACGGTATATTTACTGTATGGTTCTTAGGCACATTAGCGAGAATTTTGTGGGAAAGGTCTACGCCGCCCTCGACACGAAAAAGGCCAAGAGCGTGGACCAGCTTTGCGGGGAGCTGGGAACGGACGACGATCTCGCCGTAATAGCGTCCTTGTATCATCTCAGGGACGAAGGCAAGGCTGCCAAGACGGAATCCAGGAAGGTTTACGACCCAAAACTCGGCGAATGCCTTATCGGAGTGTACGTGAAGAAAGAGGACACTCCGGCAAGCTAGAACGTTTATAAATCCGCACAGTAAAACTTGCTTATGTTCGAGATATCCGACCCCTATTTCGTTTCGGTCTTGCTCTTTTTTGCCATACTGGGCATCGTGATATACCGCGACAGGAGCAACATGGAGTTCCACACCGTGATGGTCATGCGCCGCACGGAGAAGTTCCGCGGTTTCATAGACAGGGTAGCCAGCGTCTCGCCGGGCTTCTGGAAGGCGTTCGCCACACTGGGAATACTCCTGGCCGCTGTGATGGGCTCTTACATGCTTTACATCCTGCTTTTCACGGCACGCTCGATATTTTTGGGCATCATAAAGGAGCCCGCGCTCCAGCTCGTGCTGCCGAATCCCTCGTCCAGCATCTCCACAGGGCCAGGCTACTTCCTCCTGCCGTTCTGGTTCTGGATAGTCGCCATAGGCGCCATACTCGTCCCGCACGAGATGATGCACGGCATAGTCGCTCGCGCCGAGAAGATAAGGCTCAGGTCCGTCGGTTTGCTTTTGCTTGTAATATTCCCCGGAGCCTTCGTGGAGCCGGATGAAAGGCAGCTCCAGAAGGCCGGCCTGCTGACTCGCCTGCGCGTCTTTGCCGCCGGTTCGTTGGCCAACTTTTCAATGGCTGCGCTGCTTTACTGCCTTTTGGCCTACGCCGCCTTCCCCGCGCTTTCGGGGACCGGCCTGATACTGGATAATGTTACGGCCGGCAGCCCCGCCGCGCTCGCCGGGCTCCACAGCGGCATGCTCGTCACCGCCGTTAACAACATTCCGATAACCTCCACTTACCACGAATACGCTACCGGCCGCGGCTACCTTTCCGACGAAGTGGGCGTGCTGCACGCCGGCGAAAATGTTACCTTTACGGCGGGCGGCAAGGACTATGCGATGGCGGCCGTCAACAATACCGAAACCGGTTTGCCGTACATCGGGATAAATTACACGCCAGTCATGAAGGTCCCTTACGACGCTTTCAACATGGTCGCTTACCTGATGGCCATGGTGCTTCAGTTCTCGCTGGCGGTCGGCATGGTGAACATACTGCCCATCTACCCGCTGGACGGCGGCCTGATGTTCGAGGCCGTCATGAAGAGGTACGTCAAGGGCCGCCGCGCGCAGACGATAGTCCGCGTGGTCACTTATTTCCTGGTCCTGATTCTGCTATTTGACTTCCTGGGCCCCTGGATACTGAACCTGCTGGGGCCGTTCCTCAAAGTACTTTGAGTTCCTTTATTCCGCTGTTCCTGCTGAGAAGTTCCCTTAGGGCGTTTATGTTCGACCCGCCCTTTCCGATTACTCCGCCGCGTTCCTTCGGGTCCACGGTCACGATTGCCTTTTCGCCGTTGAGCTCGAGCTTCTTGATTCCGGGTATAATGTTGCGTATGAACTGCTCGTCGCTCTCCGCCCACTCGTAGATCTTTATCTGCTTCTTGAAGAAGGCCTCGGCGCTCTTTACGGTCTCCCCGCCCTTGCCTATTGCCAGCGCGGCCTTGCCCGGGTTTACCAGAAAATAGATGACGTCGTTCCTGATGCAGTCGCGCACTTCGGTGTGCGACATCTTCTCGAAGGCCGCAATGAGCTGCATTGCCTCCTGGTCTATTTCGCGCACTCCAATCACTTCTTGTGCTCCGGCCTTATGGCCAGCGCGGAGACCGGGAACGGCTTGCCCAGGAAGGTCCCGAGCTGCTTGCCCGTCCCGTTGAACTTGTGCACCGCCATTCCCGAGACCTTGGAGTAGTGCTCGAAGTCCTTGCGCACGCCCTCCGGCGCGTTGCTGGCCAGGACGACCGTCTTCGCTTCGCCCGCCTTCAGTGCCTTTGCGGTGCTGCGCGCGCCTATTATCAGGGCGTTCTTTGCGAGCGCCGATTTTATTTCGTCTTCTATTGTCATTTTAATCACTTCTTTTTGGGCGGCCTGAACACGAGCTCGAACATGCCCGTGCCTGCCGGCACCACCTGGTTTATCATGACGTTCTCCACGATCGATTCCAGGCGGTCCACCTCGTTCGTTACGGACGCCTTCGTCAGGTGCTTGATGGTCTCCTCGAAGTTCGCCCTCGCCAGGACGGAGCCCTTCATGCCGGATATTCCGTAGCGGCCGATGGCCCTTATCTCCCCGTCGACTGTCATTATGTCGCTGACAAGCATTATATGCCTTACGTCCACGTCCAATCCCTGGTTGCGGATGGTGGCGTTTGCCTCGTTTATTATGGAGATCCGCGCTGCCTCTATCCCCAGCACCTTCGCTATCTCGTGTATGTTGTTCGTCGTCGTCCTGTCGGCGTCCACGCCGTCCTCAATCAGTATCTTCGCGAAGTTGCTTCCGAGCGTCGTGATTATCCATTCACCGTCCTTCTGGCTGACAACCGTTTGCGACACGCCCTTGAGCCCCTTTATGTGGGTGTCCAGCGACTTGCTCTTCAGCTTCTGGAGCTCCTTGACGGTCACGTCGGCCTTCGGCTTGATTGTTACTCCGCCGCTGTGCGGCCTGACCTCCACCCCCTTGAGTGTGTCCTTGAGCGCGGTGACTATCACGTTCGGCCTCACGGCGTTTTCCTTCATTATTTTCGGGTCCACGTCCACCTCGACCTGCGAGTTGAGCAGGTTTATGTTGACCGAGCTGGCCACGCTGCCGAGCTTGACCTCCCTTATGCTGGCGGCCACCTCTATGGCCTTTTCCTTGCTCGCATTCTTCTTGAGGTAAACGGTCATCGTAGGCGTCTTCGGTATGCGCCGCGCGTCGAATATCTCCACCAGCCTCGGAAGGCCCAATGTCACTTCGATCTGCGCGGCTCCCGCCACGTGGTAGGTTCTCATGGTCATCTGCGTCGCGGGCTCGGAAATGGATTGTGCGGCTATCACGCCCATGGCTTCGCCTGCCTCGAACAGGCTCTTCCTGTAGCGCTCGATTATCTTGGCCGTCGCCTTCTTCTTCTGCGCTTCCGAGAGCTTGAACTGCTTGAAGGCCTCCTTCGCCTCCTCCTGCATCTTCGGGGGCAGGTCCTTGAGTTCCTCTATCTGGTGAGCTTCAGTTTGCATTCATTTCACCCTAGCTTGCGGCCACCGAGGCTGCTATGCCCTTGACGTCTATCTTTCCCCAGTCCGATTTGGCCGGGTCTATGTTGTCCTCGCCCGGTATGAACTGTATGACCACTTTCCTGTTGTCGCGAACGGTGCCGTCGTATTCCACCTTCAGGTCCTGCATCGCGTTCATCAGCCTGCGTTCGAGATAGCCCGAGTGCCTTGTACGCAGCGACTTGTCCATGAGGCCCTCTCTTCCCGACAGCGAGTCGAAGAAGAACTCGAACGGCGTCAGCCCGCGCTTGAACGCGTTGGCCACGAAACCGTGTGCCATGGGGCTGAGGTCCCCGATGAGGAAGTGCGGGAGCGTCCTGCCGCGGTATCCTCTCTTGATGCGCTCCCCCAGCACGCGTTCCTGCCCGACGCAGCCGGCCAGCTGCGACAAGTGTGTCAGCGAGCCTCGCGCTCCAGAGCGCGCCATCACGACCGCATTGTTCTCCACGACGTTCGCGGAGACTATCTTTCCGACAGCGTCCGTCACGTTGGAAAGGTGCTTGAGCATGTGAGATTCGAAGCTTGAGTTGGCTGTCCTTCCGGGCAGTATTTCTATCGTCCCTTCGCGGTACTGCTTTATGAGTTCCTGCGCCTTCGTCTCTCCGTTCGCCAGTTCCGTTTTTATCTTTTCCATGGTCGCCGGCGAGGGCTCTATGTCGTCAAGCCCCACCGTGAAGCCCGCGATCTCGAAGTATTTTATGCCCATTGCGGAGACGCGGTCAATGAACTTGTGCGCTTCCGCGCTGCCGTATTCGCGCTCTATCCTGTCGATGAGCTTTCCCTGCTCCCTTCCGATGGCCTTCTTGTCTATCACGCCCTCCTTGAGAACGCCGTTCTCTATCACGACCTTCGGCCCGGCCTGGGAATTGAACGTGATGTTAAGGTCCTTCGGGAGCAGGCGGGAGAATATTTCCTTCCCGCTTATCATCTTCTTCTGCGGCAGGTCCGTGTCGAGCCCGACCTCGGCAAGCAGTTTGAAGGCGGTCTCGCGCGGCAGTTCCGTCCCGTCCCGCGTAAGAATGTAATTTCCTGACACATGGTCGTGCTCGCAGCCGATTATCGGGCCGCCGAACCTCGGGGAGCGTATGTGGTACTGCACGCTCATGAGCAGTTCTGCCTCGGCGCGCGCCTCCTCGGTCTGCAAGACGTGCAGGTTCATTTCGTCGCCGTCGAAGTCCGCGTTGTACGGCGGGCAGACGGGCGTGTTCATCGTGAACGTCCTCCACGGAGTAACTCGTACCTTGTGGGCCATTATTGACATCCTGTGCAGCGACGGCTGCCTGTTGAAAAGCACGATGTCGCCGTTCTGCAAGTGGCGCTCGATGACGTAGCCGGGCGTTATTTCCTTGACGACCTCCTCCCTGTTCTCGTCGGTTATCTTCTTCTTGCGGCCGTCCGGCCGGATGACGTAGTTCGCGCTCGGCCAGGCCGGCGCGTGCGAAAGCAATGCGCGCATGAGCTCCAGGTTGTGCTCCTGGACCACTATCGGTATCGTCAGTTCCTTCGCGATGGCGAGTGGCACGCCCACTTCATTGATTGATATGCAAGGGTCGGGTGATATGACCGTTCGCGCCGCGAAGTTCACCCTCTTTCCGGACAGGTTCTGCCTGAAGCGTCCTTCCTTGCTCTTTAGGCGGTCCGCGAGCGTCTTTAACGGGCGGCCGCTCCTGTGCCGTGCCGCCGGAATGCCTGCCAGTTCGTTGTCAAAGAACGTGGCCGTGTGGTATTGCAGCAGCTCCCACAGGTCCTCGATTATGAACTCGGGCGCGCCTATGTCTATGTTCTCGCGCAGACGCTGATTGATTCTGATTATGTCGACCATCTTATGCGTCAGGTCGTCCTCGCTCCTTTCTCCGGTCTCGAGCGTTATGCTGGGCCTCATTATCACGGGCGGCACCGGCATAAGAGTAAGTATCAGCCACTCGGGCCTCCCGCCCTTGAAGTTCAGCAGTTCGAGGTCCTCGTCGGGTATCCTCTCGAAGCGCGCCCTTATTTCGAGCGGGTTGAGCGTCTTTTCGCCCACCATGTAGGTGTAGGGCTTCTCGAACTTGACCGGTATCTGCTCCTCGCCGCAGTACGGGCATTTCTTGGGCGCGGTCGCCATCATCGATGACATGACCCTGCTGCACTTGTTGCACGTCACTTTCAGCAGCTTGTGCACGAGCTTGCCGTAGAGCACGTGGATGATCGGCCTCACCAGCTCTATGTATCCGAAGTGTCCGTAGCACTGCCCCATCATCTGGCCGCACGTCCTGCAGCGCAGGCCCGGGTCTATGACTCCTAATCGCGGGTCCATCACTCCGCCTTCCACAGGGAAGCCGTCGTTGTCGTAGAGGTCGGCTTTTGTTATTTCCGTGACTGCCAGTTTCTTCACGTCCATCGGCGACAGCATCTTGAAATCAATTGCCTCAATCATTTCTTACGACCTCTTGCTGCGGTTTTGCTCGGTTTTTCGAATACGAAAGTCATTATGCATGCGATGGCGTACCATACCGCCAAGTCAATCAGGAATCCTGTGTACGATATTTCCGTCTGCCAAGCTGTCGGTTCTATTGTGGGCATAGTGAATATCGTGTAAAAGCTTAGCGGGAATCCGTAAAATATCACGTCACCCATCGGGAAAATGTCCTGCGCGAAATAGCTGAACATTGCAAATAGTATTACTGCCAGCAGGACCCGTTTCGCATCGGGTTTCACGAATGTTTTCCAGTTCATCCGCTTACCTCCAGTTTGGGGTAGATGAGCATGGTCTTGAGCTCGTCAAGCAGCAGCTTGAACGCGTAGCTCATGTCCACCTCGACGACGTCGTTGTCCTTGCAGAGCGGGCACACGTTCGCGTTCTTCGCCTTGTCCCATACGGCCGTCACGCCGCATTTCCTGCAGATCGGTATTGTCACTTTGTCCGAATCAAAACGTTCTTTGAGCGTCAGCACGGCGCCGTGCGCGATAAGGCAGTCCTTTTCCATCTCTCCGAGCCTGAGCCCGCCTTCCTTCGCCTTTCCTTCGGTCGGTTGCCTTGTGAGCAGCGTCACGGGCCCGCGCGAGCGTGCCTGCAGCTTGTTCGCGACCATGTGGTCCAGCTTCTGGTAATAATTTTCCCCTATGAATATCTCCACTTCGTACTTCTCGCCAGTCTGGCCGTTGTACATCGTTTCCTTCCCGTCGTTCCTGAAGCCGAGGCTGTGCAGCATCGCGCGTATGTCGTGCTCGGGAAGGCTGGAGAAGGCCGTCGCGTCCATTTTCCTTCCGTTCAACGCGGTTGTTTTTCCGGAAAGTATCTCGAGCATCTGCCCCACCGTTTGTCGACTGGGCACGCTGTGCGGATTGAAAACGATGTCGGGTATGTGGCCGCTCCCGGTGAACGGCATGTCCTCTTCGCTCGTTATGAGCCCTATGACCGATTTCTGACCGTGTCTTGAGGCGAACTTGTCTCCGAGCTCGGGGACGCGGAGGTCGCGCACCGCCATCTTTACGAGCTTGGTGCCGTTCATGGTCTCCGTCGCGAATACCCTGTCAACGACGCCACGCTCGGACGACCTCATGCAGATCGACGTGTCGCGCATGTTGGCTATTCCGCCCATCAGTTCCGTCGCCGAAAGGAAGCGCATGGGCGAGATCTTTCCGATGAGCACGTCGCCTCCCGTCACTTGCGTCTCGGGCGCGAGCATTCCGTCGTCATTCAGCCTTGCGTAGTCGGCCTCGCTCTTGTAGCCGCGCACGTCCTTCTCGGGGATTCCCATCTTGTCCTCCTGCCCTCCCCAGTAGCGCCTTTCCTCACCCGTGTAGATCCTGTAGAATATCGACCTGAAGAGCCCCCTTTCGATGGAGGCCTTGTTGAACACTATGGAGTCTTCCATGTTGTATCCGTTGTGCGTCATGACCGCTATCACGACGTTCTGGCCCGACGGGTGGCCGTTCATGCCGCTTATGGACGTGGTTATGGTCTCGACGAGCGGCAGCTGCGGATAGACGAGTATGTTGGACTTGGTGTCCGTCCTTACGAGATAGTTGGATTGGTATATGCCGATGGCCTGCCCGACCATCTTGGCTCCGAAGTTGACTCGGTCGCCTCGGTTGTGCGCCGAGAACGGGAGCAGGCTGGCCGATATGCCGAGCATTATGACCGGCGTGAGCTCGAGGTGCGTGTACGGGTTGCCGTCCTCCAGGTATTTCTCCGTGAGCGCGATGAGCGAGCCGTCCTCCTCGTCCGCGTCCAGGTATTCTATGACGCCCGTCTTAAGCAGGTCGCTCCACTTGGTCTCCCCGCTCGCGAGCTTCTCGAACACTTCCGGCGTGAGCTTGTGCTTGCCGTCCTCCATTATTATGAGAGGCCGCCTCACGCGCCCCGTGTCGGTGTTTATCCTGATCTCGTTTATCGTGGGCAAATAAGTGACATTGATTTGGTTGGATATTATGTCGTTCCTTCTCTTTTTCCTGAGGTCCTCCAGCATGGCAGTGTCGTCCGCGTAGCCCTTCGGGGTTCCGTCCACGACCACCAGGTGCTTGCCCGCTTCCTTGACCTTGACGAGCTTGAGCAGCTTCTCCTTTTCGGTGTCCGAGATTCCCTTGGTTATCTCGGCCATGAGCGCCAAGTGCTTGCGCAGTCCTATCGTGGGGCCTTCCGGCGTCTCGGCGGGGCAGAACCTTCCCCAGTTCGTCGGGTGCAGTTCACGCGCCTCGAAGTGCTCCTGCGTCGAAGTCAAAGGCGACAGGACCATCCGCAAGTGCGACAATGTTTTTATGTAGTTCGCCCTGTCAAGCCGCTGTGAAACGCCCGTTCGGCCTCCGGTCCAGGCTCCGGTTGCCATGGCGGATACGAGCTGGTTCGAGACGACGTTCGCCTCGACTATCGTTTGTATCGGCGGAAGCTTTCCGCGCTTGGCCATCTTCTGGTAATTGTACTTGACCCTTGTTATGAGTCCCCAGCGGCCGACCAGTATCGACCTGAAAAGGAGCTCGAGCAGGTCTCCGCTCATCCTGACGCGCTTGTTCGCGTAGTGGTCCAGGTCGTCCTCGGGTATCATGCCGAGTCCGAGCGTGATTATCTTGCGTATTGCCGCGCAGAGGTATTCGGCCTTCGCCTGCCTCATCTTCGGGTCCTGCCCGAGGTGCGGGAGCAGATATCTGTCGATGATTTGCTCGACACGCTGCTTCTGGTATTCCTTCTGCACTATCTTCATGTTGTTGGCGATGTGTTCGAACGCCTCCTTCGCGTTCGAGGCCTCGGTCTCGTAAAGGTTCCCGTAGAAGTCGGCCAGCACCCTGTCGTCCGCTTTCAGCGCCGCCGTTATGTCCTTGTCCTTCTCGAGGCCGAGCGCCTTGAGCAGTATGACGATTGGCAGTCTTCGTATGTTCGCAAAGGAAATGGAAATCGAACCGTCGTTCTTCCTCTCCACAAGGTGGCGTTGAACATATCCGCTGCGTTCCGAGTTTATCCTTATTGCCTCGGTGTAGTTGCCCACCTTTTGCTTTTCTGCTATCATCCTGTTGGGCGCTATCTCCTCTATGAGTATCAGGGCGCGTTCCGTGCCGTTGACTATGAAGTATCCGCCGGGGTCGCTCGGGTCCTCCGCGTGCTCTTCGAGCTCCTGGTTGTTCAGCTTTGCGAGCGGGCAGTACTTGGACTTGACCATTATGGGCATCTTACCCACGGTCACCTGCACGGTCTCCTGCTCGACCTTGTTAACGACGGGCGTCATCTCCACGTAAACCGGCGCCGAGTAGGTAAGGTCTCGTATGCGCGCCTCACCCGGAAGTATTTTTCTTACCGTGCCGTCCGCCTCGGAAACCTGCGGGTCGCCGACCATGACCTTGCCGAACTTGATGACCAGCTCCCCTATTTCGGGGACCTCGGGCTCTATTTGGGCTATCTCGTCCACGATTTTTTGGAGGCGCCGCTCCACGAAATCGTTGAAGCTCTCTATCTGGTAGCGCACCCAGCCGTTCTCGTCCGCGAACGACTTTATCAATGTGGTCGGATTTTCATTCATGGAAAACACCTGTGCGAACTGCCTGTGTTTTCCAGGCAGTTCAACTCAGCCGATTTTATCGAATTGAACTTCAAAATATCATCCCTTCTGCACGAGCCTGTAGTAGGTCGTGGTTCCCGCGGTCGGACTGTTCCTTGACACCTTGAGGACGTCGCCTTCCTTCGCGCCCGTCGCCTTAACGGCCGCGTCTGTGCTGAGTATCTTTGGAAGCTGGATCACGGTGATGTTGTGCTTCGCAAGGACCTCTTTTACCTGCTCCGCTGTCATTATCTCGTGCTTCGGCACGAGGATATGTTTGAGAATATCATACTCTTTTTCTTCTTCTTTCTCTTTTGCCACAGGCACCACTCCTTGAGATGCATCGTACAGCCTTTGATGGACGCCCGAAGGCGTCGAGGCTTGTCGAGCACTCTATGTAGGGAGTAAATTTTGTGAAAACGTTACCGATTCTATTGCGAAGAATACTTTATAAAGATATCGTTAATTGCCGTATTTCCGTGAGTTCGGGTTTTTACAGTGAAAACAGGATAAAAGGGAGGAGTGTCACCAATTTTCCGAAGTTTTTCTTTAGTTCAACCAGGTTTCTTTTTGTGAAAAAGAAAAGTGGTTGGTGGGCCCGGAGGCATCACCGTTCCGAACAGAGAAACCCGTTCTCTAATTTTGGCCGTCTCTTTTACTGTATTATGCGAGGTTGAATATAAAGTTTTGCGTAACTTTAAATCGTGTTCGTACTAAAGAATATCTGATGATAAATGCCAACTAAAAAAGAAGAAAAGCAAAGTTCGAATACAACCTTCCCTTCATGGATTTTAGTAGTTGCTGTTTTATCAGGTCTTTTATTTGGTGGAGTAGGTGCACTATTGGTTTTCACATTGCTGGAAGGCTGGTGGTACTTATGGAAAAAGTCCAAATTTCCCTTTACAATAAAAGTAATTTTATCTATTATTTTAACCATAGCTGTAATAGCGATATACATAGTAACAGTAATCGGGGTTTCTTTTGTGGCCTATTATTTAGGTCTAAATCAGGAAATGAATTCCCAAAACGTTGAAATATCTAAAACCGCAGAGAACACCACACTCAATAATACTGAATATAATTTCTTAATTACATACCCATCCAATTGGGAAAAGGATTCAATTTCCACAGAAAATGTAATTCTTCAATTAAAATCAGATGACAAAAAAAGTAGCGTAACTATTAAAAAGTACGATACTGAATACACATCTCATAATGAGTATTTACAGAATACTAATATTGAAGATTTTAAAAACACACTTAAACAAAACGGTCAGATAGATTTAATCAAAATAGATGAATCTACGCTTGATGGATTAAAAGTTTTCAAGGTTTACTATTTTGAAAATGTATCAACTATTACAGGCGACCAGCGATTCAAAGTAATGAGTATTTACATTGTTAGATATAGTGGGAAAGTACTGGGCATAAATTATGGGGCATATCCTGAAGATTTTGATGCACATTTCAATGAAGCAAATGCCATCATTAACTCCATTGATTTCAAATAAGCAGAATACATGTTCTTGTCGAGTTAGATCCCGCTTCCGGTCGAGTTAGCCCCAAAATCTAACTCCTCCCGATTTTCGGGCCCCTGAATGGCGGGCTTCTACGGGACGAAACCAGAAAGCGGGCGGTTTTACTGCCCGTCGAGTTGGAATAAGCCGAAGGCGGAGCTTCTGCGCTTCTATGGCGCAGTAGCGGGAGCAAGTTGAGTTAGAACTCAACCACTTACTAGAAGGGCGCCAACGGCGCCCGCCAGGAAAGCTAACTCCGCCTTGTGCGGAGTTAGAGGAGCAATTGAGTTAGATTCGGTTTCCGAAGGAGTTAGACCATATTTCTAACTCAACCGACTTTTTCAGTACCCCAACGGTCGGCTTCTGAGATATGAAATCTGAAAAGGGGCGATTTTGAGCCCCGTCGAGTTAGAATATGGCTCAAGCAAGGCTTCTGCGCCAAGAGGGCGCAGTAGCAGGTGTAAAAGGAGTTAGTTCCAAAAGACTTATTAGAAAGGCGCTAACCACACTTTTATATTCGCCATTTACAAACAGTTATCTATGGGTTTTACATTAGTCGAGAAAGTCCTGATAGCGTCTTTTGTGGTCCTTGTTTTGTGCTATTTGGTTACACCCAGCATTACGAACCAAACAATATTTACAATAGTCAGTATTTTTGGAACCATAAGTTTCCTGACACTTACGGGAGGACTTCTTTATAGATTTCGTCATGACATATCAAAGGAAATATCAGCATACATGGAACGCGAAAAGGAAAGAGAGAAAATAAGGCAACAAAGGAAAAAGGAACTAAGAAAAATATACGAAGAAGGGCAAGCCTATGGTGCGGGTGTTGCAACTGGACAACATGCAGTAGAGGCTGAACACCAGCAGGAAATAAGTGAAGAACGGGCGAGACGAGCATACGCGCATCATATAGAGGGTCTTGTAACGCCGCCTGCCCACAAACAGCAAGTGAGAGGAGGACAATCAAATCGTGCATATGCACGCCATATAGAGAATCTCGTAACACCACCGGGATGGAAGCGCAAAAGAAAGTAAAACAATCGGTAAATTCTTATGGCAAATGAAAAGGCGTTACTTAAAGAGCTTAATCGCAACATCAAAAAAATGAATAATGAAACGAGATTTTTCAATGTTGTGATAACTTGCCTCACGGCCGTTTTAGCACTATACGCCCTGCCAGGTTTACCAACGGCGAATGATATTATAGGGCAAGTTAAGTTTCTTGGTACACTAGCCATTCTCGTACTAATGATAATTTTTATTTTTTTGCACATTAGTAATTATTGGCATAGCAGGAAAGCCTCCAAAGGCAAAAAGTGGTTTTTTTCCGATGAAGAAGGATAGTTTAGTAACTATTTTTCATATATCCCGCCACCAACTGTGCCAACCTCTCCAAGTCCGCCTGGCTCATATCGGGCCTTTTGACCAATTCTGTTAAACTGCCGTTGTTGCCAATAGCCTCCGCGAAGCTCTGTGCCAAGCCGTTCGTTTTCTCCTCTATGGAAAGGGCTGTCCGTATGTCCAGCGGCGCCGCGCACCTATTGCAGAACTTAGAGGTCGCTCCATTAACAAACTCACAGCGCGGGCACTTCACGGGCTTGAGCATACTTTCCTCGTTCTTGCGCTCATCGCCGCCTAAGCCGTTCAGCTTCAATATTGCGTTGTCCGTGTCGCGGCCGCTCATGTGGACGTATATGGCGGCCATGTTCGAGCCTTGCGTCCAACCGAACATCTGCTTCAATTGAGCTTCTGTAAGGTGGTTTGCCAAGAACGTGGCTCTGCTGTGCCTGAACATGTGCGGATTCGGCCGCTTCTTTACGCCTGACCGCATGGCCGTGTCGTGGAATATCCTGCCTATTGCGCCGTAAGCAAGCGATTGGCCCTTGTGCTTCGGACCCAACGATATCCAGAGCGGGGCTTCTGGGTTGTCCTTTTCGGGGTGGTTGGACAACCATGCGGCAAGGTATGGAACGGAACTTACCAGTCTTATCCTTCTCATACCAGTTTTGCCTTCCACTATGACGACAGCCCCATATTTGTCGAATTGGACGTGCTTTATCCTGCAACTGCAAAGCTCCCCGATACGGCAGCCGCTCTCGAAAATTCCGGCTATCAGGGCTTTGTCCCGTGGGTTGTCGGCCGCTACTATCAGTTTCATTACTTCTTCTTCGGTCCAGAGCTCTTCGGGCAGTTTGTGGCGGCTATTCCTTATGCCGCTCATTATCCAATCGACTTCTGGCGGATACTGCTTTCTGGGGCTGTTCTTGAGCCACCTGTAAAAGAGCTTCAGGGTTACCTTGTAGTTGTGTTTTGTCCATTCCGTATACTGTCCAGATTCGACCTTCTGGACGATTGAGATAAGGTCCTCCTTTGTGGCTATATTAAAGTCCTTTTCCAGCCAAAGCGCAATATTCCGTATCTCATAGATGTACTTGCACATGCAGGGAGCGCTTATGCCCCGCAGGACAAGGCTCTGGTAGAAGCCGAGTATATGCTTTTTGTTATATTCAGGCATGTCCGACTTCCTGACCTTGCATAGGACTAGCTCTATCCTGTGCTCGTAGCCGTGTATGTCTATCTTCTCTTTCATGGAAAACCCCTCTTTCGAGCGGCCACTTAAAGAGGGTTTTTCTGTTTAGAATATGGTGGGCCCGGAGGGATTTTCGATTGTTTTCGAACCCTCGGCTTGCCGGTTTCTTTCACAGGGGCTTGCGCCCCTCATCGCTTTTATCCTGCGATAAAAGCCGGCTACTCTATTGTCCGCCCCTTTTGTTTTTTCCGCGAGCGCTTTTGGAGCGCAACGACAAAAGGGCTCCAGACTGAGTTACGAGCCCGCTTTCTCCGTGCTTGAGATTGTCCGCTCAACTTAAATAAGTTTGTGCACGGCGTCAGCCGTTCGGCGATATTGACGGCGACGATATCCCGGTCAGCGGCGGGTTGGTCGGCGCGCCCACGGGCGGGTGAGGCTTGATGACGGGCGGCGCGCTTGAATTGTTCTGCGCGTGCACGGTGGGCTGCGCGACGCAGCCGGCTATGAATATCGCGAGAAGCAGCAGCACCAGGACGCGCGATATTTTCATGATTTTGCCTTAGGAATATTTGGCGCCCGGGTCGGGATTTCCAGTGAACCCCGTTCACAGTCAATCGAACGGTAGTTCGCTTTGAACCCGAGTTACAGGCTTGACAAGCCCGCATACTAGGCCAGACTATACTACCCAGGCAGCGTTGTTTCAGACGGCCCCAGCAGATTGCTATCTGCGGAGCGGTGGACAGTAGTCCACCTGCTTCGGCCGTCCACTATAGAGAATTGGCACGCGAAGATTATTTAAACGTTTTCCGTTCGCATGGCGCGGGCGGGCGCCATCAGCTTGTGATATCGCTTGAGAAGCTCCGGGGACGGTGGAATGCCAGTGAACTCTTCCAGTATTTTGATGCCCGGCGTGTATTGAATCCTGATATACTGCTTATAGCATTCCTGAACGGCCTCTTTCATGCCCTCAAAGGAGGGATCGGGCATTATGCCGGTGAAAGTTTTCATTTCCATGGGGTCGGTAAAAAGTCCGTCCGGTATGCGTACCACATAACCTTTCTGAACGGCAGTTTTCATCCCTTCATCGGAGAAGTCAGGCGCTATGCCCGTGAAACTTTTCATTCTTTCCGCATAATCGATGTTCCCGGTTTCAAGTGCGTGAATGTAGCATTCCTGAACGGTGTCGTTTTCGGGCGCTATTCCCATTATTTCCTTCAGTTCTTCAAAGTCGGGATAAAACTCTTCGAATTGTTCCGCGTAAATTGCCTGGGCATCTTCGTTCCTGAACCGCGGCTTAACGCCCGTGAGCCTTTTAAGTTCCTTTATGCCATCGAGATCAGTGTCAGCGATTCTCTGCATATATGCGGCCTGGACGTCGCCGTCTATGGCCGCTTGCAAATAGGCGACATTGTTTTTCGGTATCATTCGAACTCCTCCGGATTGATTTTGTATTTCCTGAGAAGGGCCGGCGAGGGCGGGACGCCCGTGAGTTCCTTTATCATTTTTGGTCCGGCGGGATGCTTGTCTTTGAAGTAAACTTCATAGGCTTTTTGTATGGACTCTTCGCCGGGATTTATTCCCGTGTATTCCTTCAGGTCTATGACGCCGCCAAATTGGCCTTTACCGATGCAATAATCGTACCCTTTTTGAACGGTCTTTTTGTTGGCATTGAGGTCCAATTTGGTGATTTCTTTCAGCGACTTTGCGCCATCGACCCACCCGTGCCTGATGAACCTTTCGTACGCCTTTTGGGCGGCCTTTTCGTCCATGCGGACGCCCGTGCGTTCCCACACCGCGAAAAAATCGAACAGGTCTTCGTGCCGGGCATGTTTCGCGTAGGCCGCCTGGACGTCACCGTCCAATGCCTTCTGCAGATACGCCACGTTCTTCTCGGGTATCATTTCAACATCTCCGCATATTGGGGATATTTTTTGAGAAGCTTCTTGGAAGGCATAATCCCGCTGAATTCCATCATCGCATTGGCATCACCAACACAATTTCGTTCAAAACAACCTTTGTAGCATTCCTGTACAGTCCTTTTCATTCTTTTATTCAGCTTTGGTTCTATTTCGGTGAATTCCTTCAACCTTTTGGCTTGGTTGATGTATCCATGCTGGTACAGTCTAATATAAAATCTATATGCTTTCTGCACGTCTTTTTTCATTTGTTTATCCAGTTTCAGTTCTATTCCTGTAAATTCTTTCATTTCTTTGGCTTCAATAAATTTCGTTAACGAATCGCTTTTAATGGAATTCACGTACCATTTCTGTACAATTTCTTTCGTCTGTTCATCAATTGCTGGCCTCACTCCGGTGAGCTCCTTCAGTTTCTTTAGTTTCGTTACGCCGTCAACTCTGTCCCTCCTGATGAGCGGTCCGTAAGCGTTTTGCACGTCTTTGTCGACTTCCGCTTGAATGTAGGCAACGTTGTTTTCGGGTATCATTTCAGCCACCTTTCAAAATCAGGGTTCTCCTTAAAAGCCTCTTCGGAAGGCGCTATGCCCGTGAGTTCCTTCAACCTTTTCACGTCCCCTATGTACCAGACGTTCATAATTAATTTCTTGTATATGCCCTGCAAAGTGTCTTTGTCGACGTCCGCCTTGACGTTCGTGATTTTATAAATTTCAAGCATGATATCAAGCGTCTCGAAGAGTGACGTGCTGAAACGCTGCTCCAGTTTTTTGTACGCGGTCTGCACGTCTTTGTCAACGGCTTCCTGAAGATACGCTACGTTCTGCTCGGGTATCATTTGAACGCCTCCGCAATCTTGGGGTATTTTTTAAGAAGCTTCTCTGAGGGCACGATGCCTGTTAATTTCATCAGGTCGGCGATGGTATCGGTATAGCCCCCTTCAAAATATCTCCTATAGCCTTCCTGTATCACATCTTTAATCAAAGGGAGGTCCGTGTTAGGCTCCATTCCAGAGAGGCATTTCAGTATGAAAGCGTCTTCATAATCGTTGTTTTCAATAAAGTCAGCATAGGCGGCCTGGACGTCCTTCTCCCTGTATTTCGGCCGGACGCGCGTGATATTTTCCAGTTCTGTTAAATCATCGAAACATCCGCACATTATGCACTCCTTGTAACAATCCTGCACGGCCCTCTCGCTGAACCGCGGCCGGACGTCGGTGCCTTCCACGAGGGGAATCATTAGGCCTATTTTTATTTCCAAAGCAAGGTCCTTCAGCATGATGCCGTCGTAAGCCTTCTGCACGTCCGCATCCACGGCGTCCTGCAAGTATGGCACGTTCTTCTCGGGTATCATTCGTCGTCCCCCCACGCGTATGGCCCGTGAAAATGCTCGTATATTTTGGGATATTTCCTGCCAAGCTCGGGTGACGGGAGTATGCCGATGGCCATTCTGAACTCGCGCGCCTCGGGCAAACGCCCGAGCCTGAAGTATGTTTCGTACCGTTTTTCTATTTCATCGGGCGCCATTTTCGGCGCTACGTCGGTGGCCTCCCTGACATGGAATGCCTCGTTCAGATTGTGAAGGTCCCTGTGGCGCGTTTTCAGCAGGTCTTTCAGCGGCATAAAGAGCCTTTCGTACACCGCCTGAACGTCTGCGTCGTTGAACCGAGGCTGCACGCCGCTGCGTTCTTTCAGGTACATTATTTCTTGGGTTCTGTAGCCTGTAAGCAGCAGTTTCACATAGGCCGCCTGCACGTCCTCGTCAATGACTTTCTGCAAATAAGCGACGTTCTTTTTCGGTATCATTTCAGCGCCTCCGCGAATTCTGGGTACTGCTTGAGAAGCGCTTCCGAAGGCCCGATTCCAACAAGTCTTTTCAGCTCTTTTGCCTCATCAATGCATAACAGTTTTTCGTATCTGTCGGGATCTAGCCTGGCAATCTCAAAAAGTCCCCCATATCCACAGTCCACGCATTCTTTCATCTGCCCGTCCATGACAGGTCCTATTCCGGTGAAATCCTTCATCAGAGTGGCATGCCTGACGTTATGTGACCCGATGTAATACAGGTAGCCGTCCTGGACGGCATCCTTCATGCGGCCGTTTATCATCTGTTTCACGCCGGTCTGTCTGTTCAGCCTCCATGCCTTGTGAATGTTATCATAACCCTGATACTGGACAAAATCTGGATTGTCGCCGAAAAGTTTGACGTATACGGCCTGAACGTCCTTATCGACTTCCGCCTGAAGGTATTCCACGTTCTTTTCAGGTATCATAGGCCACCAACCGAAATATGCGGGCGCTTTTGCACCGGCTTGTCAATCCATTCCGCTCCCTTGTTGTACTTCTTGAAAAGTTTCTTGTCAGGCTCGATACCAGTGAGATCTTTGACTTTTTTTGCGCAATCGGGTCTGTCACATTCAAAGTACCGCTTATACAGTTTCTGCACGGCCTTTTCGCTTACATCAGGCATTATTCCCGTGTACTCCTTCATTTCCAGCGCACGCTCAATGTATACATGGGGTTGTAAGCACTTTCCAAAGCCCCGCCTATACCCTTTCTGAACTGACTCTTCGATTATTACGGGCTCCACGCCGGTAAGCTCCCTCAGCTTCTTTACAAAATCAATATTGCAAAACTCAAAGAGGTGTTTGTATCCTTTTTGCACGGTCTCTTCGCTTGTTTCCGGTTCTATTCCGCTGAGCTCTTTCAGCGATCTCGCATCATAAAAATTGCCGCGCTCAAGGCAGCGGTCGTACGCCTTCTGTATGGCGCGTTCCGTGAGTTCGGGCTCGATGCCCGTGATTTTCTTCACCGTCAGTGCGCGGCTGAAATCGCTCCCCCTGATTATTTCTTTGTACACCATTTGGACGTCTTTTCTGTCAGGTTCCATTCCGGACAGCCTCTTTATGGCTTCGGCAACAAAGTCCTTGCTCATAAAGTTTGATTTCCTGAACAGCTCCAGATATTTTTCTTTCACCTTTTCCTCGTCCAGTTTCAGTTCTGTTTCCGCCATTTCCTTAAGTGCCTCGGCGCCGTCATACTCTTCCTTTCTGAAGAGGAATTTGTACTTCTTCTGCATGAATTTCGCATCCAGGCCGACCTTTACGCCCGTGCAATTATGCAATTCCGACATCTCTACGAATTTGGACTGCTTGAAGAACTTCTTGTAAGTACTCTGCACGACCTTTGCATCCAGGTTGGCCTTTACGCCTGTACAATCATACAATTTCGACATATCTTTGAATTCGGATTGCTTGAAGAATTCCTTATAAGCGCTCTGCACGAACTTCGCATCTAGGTCGGCCTTTACGCCCGTGCGTGCATGTAGTTCCGACATCTTGCCGAAATCGGATTGCTTGAGGAGTTCCGTGTAAGTCGTCTGGACGTCCCCGTCTATTTCTGTCTGTAGATATGTGACGTTCCCTTCGGGTATCATTTCAACATCTCCGCATATTGGGGATATTTTTTGAGAAGCTTCTTGGAAGGGGCTATGCCCGTTGCTTTCTTCATTTTCCTGGCGAGTTTGATGTACGTTTCCTTGTCGTCGCGTTCGGCGATGAGTTCAAAGCAGGCACCGTACATTACCTGAACGCGTGCTTTCATCAGCCTGTTCATCTCCGGCGCTGCCCCGGTGAGTTTCTTGAGCTTGACGGCTCCTGCCCAATAACCGTTTGAAATGCAGCGGCTGTGTCCTATCTGGACCTTCCTTTCCATCTCTTCGTCCATTTGCGGCCCGATGCCGGTCAGCTCCTTCAGTCCGACAGCCTCTTCGATGTAGCCGCATATCATGTAATGCCCGTACAATTCCTGCAAACTTCCCTTGATGCGCTCGGTTGTTCCCGCCCTAGGCTTCACTCCGGTAAGTTTCTTCAGCTTTGCGGCGCTGCTCATGGAACTTTCAATATGGAAGTTCCGGACGTATTCCGCATCCACATCTTCGATACCGCCCTTTTCCAATATCTCAACGTAGGCGTTCTGTATGTCCTCATCGGCGAACTTAGGCCTCATGCCAGTCAGGTTCATGATGCGCTCGATGTCGTTTATTTTGCGTTGTTTCAGCATTGCCGAATACGCCTTCCGCACGTCGGCGTCAACGGCCGATTGCAAATACGCTAAGTTGTTCTCAGGTATCATTCGAACCCCTCGGTTCTGTAGTGTCGTCCAAAAATTCGTACAGTTTCATTTCATTGATGTCCAGCTCCGCTAGCAGCCCTGGCGACGGCTTCCTGCCCGTTAGCCTTGCGAGCTTCCACAGCTGCCATTGCGGCGTTTCGATGAAGTAATCGTCCAGGAAGTGGTCGATATTATGAAGGAACCCCGGCGGGGCATTGATGTTCCTTTGAACGCGTTCGACTTCATGCAGGAAACCGGTCTCGTTCACGACTCTGGTGTAATTTTCAGTCATCCCTTCCAGGCCATGCGACCTGTAAGCCGAAAAACCGTCCTCTCCCCTGTTATGACCTCTGTTGTGGAGCGTGCTTTCATTGTCGTATTCGTATTCGCATATGGTTTTGGTATTGTACAGTTTGTCCACGTACTCACGATACACTTTTTTGCGCGGCTTTATCCACGGCGGCTTCAGCTGGTCCTTGCACGTTTTCAGCAGCGACTCGTACGCGGTCTGCACTTCCTCGTCCGTGAACTGCGGCTGCGTGCCGGTCGCCTCCGTCAGGCGCACTAGATTCTTTATTTTGCGCTGCTTCAACATCGCCGAATAGGCCGTCCGCACGTCGCCATCGATTGCCGTTTGCAGCTCCGCCAAGTTGTTTTCGGGTATCATTGGAATCCCCACTTCTTAGTGTCTATTTTAAATTCCTTCAGGAGCTTCTCGGAAGGTTCGATGCCGCTGAATTTCTTCATTTTCCTGGTAAGCTTGATCATTTCATTCTCAATATTGGGGCTTGGAACCATGCGGTAACCTGAAAAGCAGCCCCAATAGGCCTCTTCTACCGCTTCTTTCATCTCTACATCGATTTTTGGTTCTACTCCGGTCAGATTCTTGAGTTTCACGACGTTTTTGAAATCACAATGTCTGAAAAGCTCCACATAGGCCGCTTGCAGGCCCTTTCTGCTGAAATGCGGTTGGACGTTTGTCATGACGTTCAATTTCATTACTGCATCCATTCCTTCCTTCTTCAATATTTGTTCGTAAGCGGCTTTCACATCGCCGTCCAATGCGCCCTGTAAGTACGCGGCGTTCTTCTTGAGTATCATTGCAACACCCTCGCGAATTGGGGATATTTCTTGAGAACCTCTTCGGAGGGCGGCATGCCTGTTATGTCGCGCAGCAGCTTGGCTTCTTGTGCCGAATCAATGACGTCGCTATTGTAAAAAATTGTGCGATACCCGGTTTGTACAATCAGGTATTCTGGCGACAGGCGGACGTTCGTCAGCTCTTGCAGCTCAAGAATTTTTTTGCGCGACCCGCATACTATCAGGTAATTGTATCCGTCTTGCACGTCCTTGTCCCTGAATTTCGGCCGGATTTGCGTTATTTCTTTTATTTTCCTGATTTCATCGACGTGGCCGCGTGCGGCGTGCCACCCGTATATTGCCTGCACGCCCTTTTCGCTGAAGCGCGGTTCTATGCCGCTGAGTTCGGCAAGGCGTTTTATACGGTGGGTTTTATCCCCTTTCAGCATATTCAGATAGGCCGCCTGGACGTCGGCATCTATTGCCTGTTGCAGGTAAGGAACGTTGTTCTCAGGTATCATTTCAGCGCCTCCTTCAGTTCCGGATAATTTTTGAGAAGCTTCTTGGAAGGGGCTATGCCTGAGAAGTTCCTGATTTTCTCGGCGTCAATAATCGGGCCGAATCCATGAGCGCAGCGCTCGTATCCATCCTGAACCGCCTTTTCCATCTTTTTATCCATCCTTGGCTCAATGCCCGTGACTTCCTTCAGCCACGAAATGGCTTCAATATGGTTGTGGCTGACGGAATACCTGTATCCTTCCTGCACGGCCTCTTCCATCTTTTCATCCATCCTCGGCACGGCACCTATGAAGCCCTTTAGGTACACCATGTCTCCAACCAGCGCCAATGAAGCGCATCGTTTGTAGAGTTCTTGGACTTCTTCTCCCATCCTCCCATCCGTCCTTGGCTGCACTCCCGTGAGGTATCTCAGCTTGAAGGCGTTCTCGTAATCGTGATTATGAAAAAGGCTTACATAGCCTTCCTGAACGTCCTCTTCGCTCAAGTTCGGCCGCACGCCCGTGAGTTCGCTAAGTTCTTTTACGGCGCGGATGTCGCCGCTTCTAATGATTGGTCCGTAGGCCGCCTGCACGTCGCCGTCGACTGCTTCTTGCACATAAGCGGCGTTCCCTTCGGGTATCATTTGAAAGCCTCCGCGAATTGTGGATATTTCTTGAGAAGTTCTTCTGAAGGCGAGACACCTGTGAGTTCCTTCAATTTTTCAGGATCAACGATTATACAAGAACTGTAGGCAAAGGAAAACCTGTATATTTCTTGTATCATTTCTTTCATCCGTTCGTCCATCCTTGGCTTCACACCGGTAATTATGTTTAGTTTACAGGCGACACTAACCATATGTTTATTGAAAAAATTAGTATAAGCCGCCTGCACGTCGCCGTCGACGGCGTCCTGCAAATACGGCAGGTTCTGCTTGGGTATCATTTTCAACCCTCCTGCGTGTCTTCCTTCGATTCGCTGCCGTCCAGGTTGATAACGTAGCCGTCCACCTCGTTGGCGGGGAAGCTCCAGCCCCCGAAGCCCTCAAGGTAGCGCTCTCCGCCGTCCGCGGAATACATCGCCTCAAGGCGCCTCTTGCCTGTCTTTACCTTCTGTTTTCCGAGGAAGTCGTTGAACTTCTGCGGGGTGTTGTTGCACGCGTGCTTGTTGAAAAGAACGGCGTCGAAGCCCGACTGCTTGGCGTAGTCAATCAGCGCGTCGTAGACTATCGCCGGGTCGACCCTGTCCGAGCCCTCCACGGAATCCACCAGCATGTAGGTCTTGCGGCTCAGTTTCCCGCCCTTCTCCCTTTCCACGCAGGCGGCGGTTATGGCCCTTACGAGCCTCTTGACATCGCCGTCCTCCACTCCCTTGAAGTCCACCATCGAGATGGCCCCGTTCTTGAAGTAGTCTGCGGCGGCGGAGTCGTTGCACCCGCCCAGGAACGCGCAGCAGAAGAACTCTGAAAAGTCCCTGTTGGCCCCGAAGTTCACGCTGGTATAGCTCAGGTCAACGGACGGGTCGCGCTTCCACACCTCGGGCGCCACTTCGCCCTCCAGCACGCCAGCGAACGGCACCGCCTTCTTGGCGTCCTTGAGCGTTTGTGCCGCCTTGTCGCGCACTTCCATGTGCTCGGCCTTGAGCTGGTCTATGATGTAGTTGGCCTGCTCCGCGGAGATCTCGCCGCTCTTTATGTCCGTTATTATGGCCTTGTACTGGTTGTACACCTTTTCGGCGGCCTTCGCCCTCTTTTCCCTGTTCCTGTTGTTTATTTCGTTTATCTTGTTGCGCCATTCCTTGGCCTCGGCTGCCAGCTTCTTTTGCAGTTTCTCGCTTGTGGCCAGCTTCTCCTTGTCGTACTTGCTCCTGTCGAAAGAAGGGGCCTCTTCCAGCTTTTCGGCCTTCATGTAGGTGTTGGCCAGTTCGCCCGGCACGAAAACGTTCTCGTTTTCGCCGGTCTTGGCGTTCTTCCTGGTGAAGGTCGTTCCGATGAGCTTGTCGATGCATCTGTTGAGCGTCGGGTAGTCTATTTCCTTGGGCCGTTCCTCGGCTTCGTCGTTTTCGGCCTTTTTGCCGTACGTCTTGAACTTGAAGTCGGGCTTGTCGTAGTTCTCAAGGCCCGCCATTTCCAGCCTTTTCCTGGCCGCCTTCACGTCGGGCAGCTCATTGGAAGGCATCTCAAAAACGTCCCAGTCCTCGTCCTTCAGGTGGAGCGCTATGGCGACCGCATAGTCCATCCTTATGTTCGGATACTTGTTTTGGAGCGTTTTGACCTTTGCGCGCTGCTTGGTATCCATCTCCTCAACATGTTCCTCTGCATATTCCCATACCATATTACCACCCCACTTCGTTCCGTACAGGTGTCATCGTTATACATGTAGTTACTCAAAAGTAGTATATAAATAACATGATTATAAACCCGATTAACCGTAAAGGCGTTAATTCAAGAAAGTACCCTTATGGCCCGTTTTTGACCCCTTTCGGTCACGATTGTCATTTTTTCAGGGTCAGCGCCAGCGCCGCGAGCGCCGTTGCAAGGCCGAGCAGTATGGTCCAGTTGCCCATCTTGGTCACCGCGCTGTAGGCCGTGGCAGCGCCGAACACGAGCACCGCCGTCGCAATCAGAAGTTCGTTTTGGCTTTCCTTTGCGCCCGTTTTTGCTTTGTCGGCCCTTTCAACCTTTGCTTTCCTTGCCCTTCTTTTTGCCATGATTAAAGTTGCCGTGCCCGAATAAAAAGGTTTTTTACCGGCGCCATTTGAGCGCCTTCCTTTCCAGGCGGCGCATGTAGCCTTCCTTGAATTTCCTGTAGAGCTTTCCTTCGCCCTTGCAGAGCTTTGCCGCGCGTTTCTTCACCCGCTCGTATTCCCTCGCTTCCTTCGGGTGCGCCCTGAGGTAGTCCCTTGCCGCAAGATGGCGGCGCCAGGTCTTGCTCCCGCGGAAGGTCAGGTGCACGTGCACGCGCCGCGTCCCTTTTCCATAGTTGTAATCCTTCTTGAAGAACAGCCTTTCCTTGTCCCCTCCCGTCGGGCTGAACAGATAGCCGTTTTTTTCGAGCTTTTCCTTCGTTCTTGCGGCCAAATTTTTATCCACGGATATCAGGACGTCTATGATGCCCTTTCCCCGCAGCCCCGGCACGGCAGTGCTGCCCACATGCTCGATTTCCGCGCCTTTCGGGAGCAGTTTCTTCAGTCTGGTTTTCTCGCGCCTGAACAGCGCTGGAAATTTGCCGCTGTAGGGCCTGAACGCGTATTTGTTCATAAGTATGATAGTGCGCGGAAGAAAAAGAAAAAACTAGTGGTCGCCAGCGTCATGGGGTTCCCGCTTTTTCAGCAGTACAGCCCAAATCGATGCGCCGATTCACTACCGTGATCGGAACGGGAACGGGTCTTGCCAGCGCTCTATGGCCGGCGACCAATGAGATTTTCAACGGCGAACGTATTTAAAGGTTCTTCGTTGCACCCGAAATGCGTCTTGGCGGAGTGCATTTCCTTTAAATACCTTGGGCTTGTAGTTAAGAAAAGATATTATGCCTGGAATGAATCCGCCCGAAGGGCCTTCCGGCCCGCAGCCCGAGACAAAAAGGAAGCCCGGGCCGAACGTTTGGATGGTGACTACGTTCGCGGTGCTTGTGGTCTTTGCAGCATCATTGTTCATAAGCGGCGGTGGAGTGACAGGCGCAGCCGTTTCTCAGATCAGCGCGCAGCAGGCCGCGCAGAAGACCATAGATTTCATAAACAACGATCTCATGGCCGGCCAGGCGACCGCCGTGCTCATTAATGTGACCGAAGAGAGCGGCGTTTATGCGGTGTCTTTCGACATGAGCGGCACCAAGTATGTTGCCTATGTTTCAAAGGACGGAAAATACCTTTTCCCGCAGAAGGTCGAGATAACCGCGGCCAAGCCTGCCCAGCAGGCGGTCAAGTCCGCCAAGCCGGTGGTCCAGCTCTTCGTGATGTCGTTCTGCCCCTACGGCCAGCAGGCCGAGGCGGGCATGAAGCCGGTGGCGGACCTGCTCGGTTCCAAGGTGACTTTCGAGCCGCACTTCATAATCAGCGTCAGCGGAACCACGACGGCGTCGCTGCATGATTCCGCCAGCAACCATAATGCCGAGTCTGCGGAGGACATGAGGCAGGCCGTAATACTGAAGCACTATGGTGTCTCGGCGTGGTGGACGTACGTGGATTACTTTGACAAGAACTGCAACATCAACACCGTGGATACCTGCTGGAAGGACGCGGCAAAGGCGTCTTCGGTAGATACAACGAAAGTAACGGGTTGGGTTGCCTCCGAAGGCCTTGACCTGATGAAGGCGGACGCCGCGTTGTCGGACCAGCTCGGCGTGACCGGTTCGCCGACGATATTCATAAACGGCTCGCCTTACGGCAGCAATGACAGGAGTCCCGCCGCTTTCCAGTCGTCAATCTGCGGCGCCTTCACGACTGCGCCCGCCGAATGTTCTCAGGCTGCGAGCAGCAACGCAAGCGCCGCTTCGGGCAGCTGCAACACTTAGGATTCTGTAAAGCATTTAAACGGTTGAACCTCTTCTATGTTTTATGGTATTGTGCATCGTCGCGGCCATAATTTTCGGCGTGCTGTCGATTTTCAGCGCAAAGTACAGGCCCTGGGCCAGGGAGGGCTTCCACTGCGCCTTCAGGATGTTGACGTTCAGGAAATGCGACGTCCATCTTGAGGAAAGGATACGCGCCCACATAACGGGCCGCCTGATGACGCGCAGCGAGCATCTGGCCTCGGCCGTCTACCGTAACTTCAAGCTGTTCTCTTGGATTTTCACGATAATATTTTTCGCGAGCATGGTTTACACGGGCTATAGCGTTTACAACCTCGCGGTGCACGGCACCTGCGAGCCTGGCGGTTCCTGCATCTTCGTCCCGCAGGAATCCACCCTCAGCTCCGCTAACGTCTCCGTGCCGTCCAGCGGTTGCGTGCAGGCCGATGCGCCCGGCTCCGTGACTCCGTATTTCGATAATGCCGCAAAGGTCCAGTTCTTCTACAGGGACGGTTGCCCCTGGTGCGAGAAGGAGAAGGAAATTCTGACATTGCTTGCGAAGGACGGCTACCGCGTCAAGCCGATGCACCTGGATACGAACCCCGAATACTGGAACGAATACAACATCCAGGCCACGCCGACCTTCATAGGGCCCGACGGAAAGAGGGTCATAGGCTACATGGAATACATGCCTTTGCGTGCGTTCCTTGACAGCTACAAGTGATTTTATGGAAAACATCCGTAAGGACTTTCCGGTTCTGAACAAGAAGTCCGATAAGCCGTTGGTTTACTTCGACAACGCTTGCATGACTTTGCGCCCCGTTCCGGTCATCAATGCAATCATAAGGTATTACGAGGAATTTCCCGCCTGCGGGGAGCGCTCCAAGCACAGGCTAGGTGTGCAGGTCACTGAAGAGGTGGAGAAGGCACGCAAGACGATGAAGGACTTCCTCGGGGCGAAAAACGAGAAGGAAATAATATTCACCAAGAACACCACGGAGGGCATAAATCTTGTCGCGAATTCCCTGGGATTGAAGTCTGGCGACGTCGTTCTGACGACGGACAAGGAGCACAACAGCAACCTTCTTCCTTGGCAGCAGCTCGCAAAGATGGGAGTGAAGCACGAGATGGTCAAGTCGCGCGCCGACGGCACGTTCGACCTTGAAGCCTTTGAGAAGCGCATGGACAGGTCGGTGAAGCTCGTTTCCGTTGTTCACACTTCGAACCTTGACGGCACTACCGTGCCCGCCGAGAAGATAATCAAGGCCGCGCACGACTGGGGGGCGTTGGCAATGCTCGACGCAGCGCAGTCCGTGCCGCACAAGGAAGTGAGCGTCGGCAAGCTTGGCGTTGATTTCCTGGCGTGCTCGGGCCACAAGATGATGGGGCCGAGCGGTACCGGAATATTATATGGAAAATACGGCCTGCTCGAAAAGATGGGACCCTTCATAGTGGGCGGCGGGACGGTCAGCGATTCGAATTATGCGTCTGCAACGTACGAGAAGCCGCCCGAGAAGTTCGAGGCCGGCCTGCAGGACTACGCCGGAATAATTGGCCTCGCGGAAGCCGCACGCTATCTTAACAAGATAGGCAGGAAAAACATAGAACAGCACGAGACAGAGCTTAACAGGATGATAACAAAGGAGTTGCTCAAGCTCAACGGCATTTCCCTGATAGGACCGCAGGATGCAAGTTTGAGGTCGGGCATAATAAGTTTTAACGTCGGGAAGGCGGGCTCGCACGAGGTCGCGATAATGCTTGACAGGAATTACAATATTGCCGTCCGCTCGGGCGCGCACTGCGTCCATTCGTGGTTCAACGCGCACGGTCTTCAGGGTTCCGTCCGCGCCTCGCTTTACGCCTACAACACGAAGGAAGAGGCGGCTATTTTCTTGGACGCCATGCAGAAGATTGCGAAAGTCCTGGTGCGCAGATAAAAGCTTAAATATTGTTCGCCTCCAATTCTCCTTGAACCCGAGGTAGCTCAACCTGGTGGAGCGCCTGACTGTAGAACTTTGCGAACAGCATTGTTTGCTTAGTCAACGTTCAGAAATCAGGAGGCTGGGAGTTCAAAACACTGGACAAATCTCTCCCTCGGGACCAATTTCTCATTTTTATCCTTTGGCAGCGAATAATTTCTGTGATAAATCCGCAGGAAAAGGAGCGCTTGCTTGCCGTTTACGAGAAGAACAAGCCGACCATAGCAGCGTTCCTGAAAAAAACCAAGAATGCAGATGACCGGCACATATTGGCCGAGCTGATGTTCTGTTTGCAGACAGCGCAGTCTTCCGCTAAAAGTGCCCGCAATACGATAAACAAGCTGAAAGAAAAGAACGTGCTCTTTACCGCGTCGGAATCAGAAATATTGGAAATGATGGAGGGCGTGCGTTTCGCGGACAAGAAGGCCGGCTACCTTTACAGGGCGCGCGCGAAGCTGCCTGAAATCAAGTCGCGGCTGGGCTCCGACCCGAAGGAGCTTCGCGCCTGGCTCGTGGATAATATTGACGGCATGGGGCCGAAGCTGGCGTCCCATTTCCTCCGCAACATCGGTGTGTTCGGATTGGCAATACTGGACGTCCATGTCCAGAACTTCCTGAAGCGCAACGGCCTGCTGGTCGGTGAGGTTGGCAAGCTCAAGCTCCATCAGTACGGGGAAAACGAAACGGTTTTCCTTAAACTCGCAGATGAACTGAAAATCCCGCCGCAGGAGCTCGACATAGCTATCTGGATGCTTGGAAATGGAAGCGGAGAATTCTACGGGTAAGTATGGATTATTACGCGCTGGAAAACTGACTCCCTGCTATTTAGCGCTAAACAAGAAATAAGTCGTCGCCAAATCTTCCAGTCCCATATTTGCGGCAATACTTACTTGTCCGTCTCGACGTGCAGTTTCACGGGTCCCTTCTCGCCCGCCACGTTTACGGTGTTGGTGCTGGACAGCAGCGTCTTGTCGCCCTTCTGCGCGCGAAGGCGTGCAGCGGGCAGCCTTGCCGTGTTGAAGTGCGACTTGGCGGTCATCCTGTAGTGGAGGAGTTTTTCTTCTCCGCGCTTTATGCCGCCCACCCTCCATATCAGTTCCGTTCCGCTCTCCGTTTTCCTTGCTATGGGCTTGAGCGTCTCGAACGTGCCGCTCAGGCTGAAGTGGTGCGGTATCACGTCGCGTACGACGACCCCTTCGGCCGCCGGGCCGCGGTTCTTTATGTAGATGCTGACCGACCATTCGTTGCCTTTCTTTGAAACCGCCTTTTTCATGCCTATCGATGTCATGAAAAGGTAGACGTAGACGCCGGCAAGGGCGGCCAAGACTATGATTATAGGCACAGGCCAGTAGAACTCCGTGTAGCTGAGCAGCTTCGTTTCGCCCGGCTGGACGGTTTCCGTCCAGGTCCACACGTCGCCGCTCGTCGAGGGCGTTTTCGTGTAGCTTATGCTTATCGCCGCCGATTGCGTCACCTCGGCCCTTATTTCGGCGTTGCCCGGCATGTTGCCGAGGTTCTCAATCCTGTAAATGACGCTCTTGCTCCAGGGCGTGATTTCAGTCCTTGGGGTGATTGTTATGTTGTTTATCTCCGGTATCACGAAGCTCGCGGTCTCGCTGTCAAGGCTTTGCGAGCTGGCGGTGAGCTCCGCGGAAACGGAGTAGTCGCCGGGCTTCAGTGTGCTCAGGTCGAAGTCGGCCGTCACCTGCTTCTTTGCGCTCAGGTTCATGTCGCCTATCTGCAGCTCTTCCGCCTTCTCGCCGAGTTTGAGCGTGAGCACGGCGTCCTTCAGCTTCGCCGTCCCGAAGTTCTCCACGTCGGCCGTAACTATGACGGATCTCGTGCACTCGGAGCAGCTGAGCGACAGCTTTGCGCCGGCCGAGGCCAGGCGCTGCTTCACCGATATCTGGAACTGGCTTGAAACGAGCTCTCCGGTGCTCTGCTTCTTCACCGTGAATTCATAATTGTAGTAGCCCTGGTTGGCGTCAGCGAACGGCGTCACTATGATGTTGAACGTCCCGTCCGAATAGGCGGGGACGAAAATCGAGCCCTTGTCCATGCTCGCCCATTTGTTGGCGGGCGGCGCAGCAAGCGGCTGGGATATCATGAACATCTCGTCCGAGCCCGCGTCGTTGTGTATGGTGACCGTTATGCTCATGGTGTCTTCCGCGAAGATCTCGCCCGCGGGGCCGACTGCAACCGTGAAACCGGCCGCAAGGGCCGGAACAGCAAGCACCGCGAGGACGGCCAGAAGTGTGAGAACAATATTTTTCATGATATCACTATGCATTTCCCGCTATATATATTTATTTTGCCCTCACTTTGGTAGCGAGCCACAGCAGGCCGATGAGCGCGGTGAGTCCGCCCATCCCGTATACTATCGTCCAGCCGCTGCTTTTCAGCGCCTGCGACAGCCCCGTGGTGTCCCCCAGCGAGCCCAGCGTCCTCGTTAGGAGATAATCGCCCATGTAAACTATGAACACAAGGCCCCCCGTAAGGAACAGCAGCGTAAGGAACAGCTGTTGGAGCGATTTTGAGCCGCCGCCTTCCTTTTTCTCCGTTTGTTTGGCCGTCTCGCCCGGCTTCGGGACATGGTCTATGCAATAAATCCCGTCCGGCGTCGGCTTGGCGCACGCAGTATCAACGACCCGCCCGCACACCTTGCACTGCCATTCGGCCTCGCCCTTCCCGCAGCGTTCGCACAGTACCATAAGCATCTGAAAAGAGTTTTATTGGCTGCAATATAAAGCTAATAAGTCGGCGCGGCGAATAATGGGTATGCCGTTGCCTCCCATGACCGAGACGGAAAAGGACATGGCCCGTTTGGTGTCCGAGCTGACGGGCATCCCGTACGATACTTTGGTCAACGAAACGATAGAAGATGCTGAGCGGCGCAATAATTACAAGAACAAGCCTCTTGATTCGACCGAACTCCCCGAATACGTGAAATACGGGGAGAACCACCATACGCATTTCTGACTTATTTCAGCAGTCCCCAGCCGAACAGCTTCCACCTGTCGCCAAGGCGTTTCGACAGCGCCGCGCGCTCGCCCTTGTCCGCCACCACGGGAAGCTTGAGCGTTATTTCCGCGACGCCCTTTTTCAGGTTCGTGACCGTTCCGACCGTCCTGCCGACGCCCACATTTATCATGAGTATGTCGCTCGTCTTCACGATGTCCGATTTTTCGAACGTGTGGATCTCAAGGTTTATCTTGTCCAGCACGGGCGGCAGTTTTCCGGGCAGCCCGGCCACCGAGCCCGCGAGCGAGTCCGCCTTTGTCAGGCTCGGGTCGAATCCCGTCATCACGCCCAGCAGCCCGCCCGGCCCCGCTTCCTCCAGGTTCTTGGACGCCTTCTGCAGCCCGGTTATCTTGCTCTTTAGCGGGGTCCATTTGCCCTTTCCCTGCAGGCCCGGCCTTACTTCTATCTCCTCGCCCACCTTGAACGAGCCTTCTATGAGCGAGCCGCCCAGTATGCCCCCCATGAGCTTTTCTATCTCCGTTCCCGGCCTGTTAACGTCAAAGCTGCGCACTATGTACATCTTAGGTGTTTTGGAGCCGTCGCGCACCGGCGTCTTGAACCGTTCCTCCATGGCCGCCATCAGTATGTCGACGTTGATTTTCTGCTGCGCGCTCACCGGTATTATCGGCGCACTCTCAGCTACGGTCCCCTTCACGAAGTCCCTTATTTCCTTGTAGCTTTCCCTGGCGCGTTTCTCGTCGACCAGGTCTATCTTGTTCTGCACGATTATGATGTTCTTCATCCCCACGATGTTCAGGACCATGAGGTGCTCGGCAGTCTGGGGCTGCGGGCACTTTTCGTTGGCCGCTATTATCAGCAGCACCGCGTCCATGAGGCTGGCGCCTGCCAGTACCGTAGCCATCAGCGTCTCGTGGCCGGGCGCGTCAACGAAAGAAATCGTCCGTACGGGCTCGCATTCGCAGGCGTGCGTCAGGCATTTGTCCTTGGTGACGTATTCGCCGCCCTTGGCGCACTTGTAGACGGTCGCGTCCGCATAGCCCAGCTTTATCGTGATTCCGCGCTTGAGCTCTTCCGAGTGCATGGCCGGCCATTTGCCCGTTATGGCCTCTACGAGGGTTGACTTTCCGTGGTCCACGTGGCCGAGCGTGCCTATGTTTATTTGCGGAATGAGCCGCGAATCCGTTTCCATACCACTGGTATATGCATAAGGTTTATTAAAGATTGTTTCCACTTGCATGAATGCCGAGACAGCAAAATCAGGCGGCATTCATGCGTGCTCAAGAAGCCGCGATATAAATGCTAAAGTTTATTAGTGCTTCTTGACATCTGTATGAAGTGGTTGCGATGAAAAACCTCTGGGTATTGGCGGCGCTCGCGGTTGTCGTAATGGTCGTTATTCTTCTTGTCCCGCCGCAGAACGTCGCGGTGAAAATAAATTCCACCGCCGCGGTGGCGGTCGCGGAAGCCACGCCTGAGGCGGGATTGTTCAGGTCGCTGTACGGCAACGTCACGCCTGTTGTGGAGGAAAGGGCGTGCGTAGCCGAATACCTGGAGCGTTACGTCAAGGACGTCAGCATGCCGCTCAATGCGCGCGACAAGGGCGTGTCGTGCTCCAATACCAGTACGGACTGGATGGTCACGTATACGGCGACCGGAATAGTTGACACCGACACCCTTTACGTGGGCGTCAGGTCGGACGGCAGCCTCATAAACGCCAGCTTCATCTCGCCTTACGACGACATTTATTTGCTGAATTATTCGTTCGGCACCCTTGAGGCGCCCCTCGAGGCGGTCATGAAGAAGGGCGGGTTCGCGGTCAGCGGCGGCTGGGCGGACATCACGATAAAAGACACGAAATACCTCGCCTATCTCATGCCCGGCGAAAAATACACGGCTGTGGCGCTTTACGTGGAAAAGACGCCCGCCTACAGGGGCGCTACCGTTGAGAACCTGCGCTCCGACATAACGGCCGCGCACGGCCTGTTCGAGACGGAAGGAAAGAACGTCACTTCCATGATGCGCAAAGGTTTCATCGGGGGCAACTACAGCACGACAGTCAGTTACCTCTACTACCCGATGCCCAAGTGAATTATTTTTTCTCTTCCGCCTTTTCCTTGGGCTTTATCCCCAGCATCAGGCCGACGTCGCCCTCGCCTTCCGTTATCTTGCAGTTCACCTGAAAACTGGAGTCGGATATCTGGTTGCCGCGCACGTACTTGCGCTTGCGCTGGCCCTCCTTCGTCGGGTGGAAGCCCGGCGCGTCGGAAAGAAGTATCTTCTTGCGGTTGGAGCCCGGAACTTCGGGCCTCATCGGGAAGCCCTCCTTGTCCGAGCCGCCGGTTATCTCAAGGGTGAAGCCGTTGAGACCGAGCATGGACCCGTCGAACTTGTCCCTTATTTTCAGCCCGATTATAGAAGGGGCCTCCTTGTCTACCTGGAAGCTCTTGCGCGTCTTCGGCTCGTTTATTACAAAACGGAACATTTCATCAATCCTCCCTCAGTTTTGCCGCTAAAACGGCTCATTACCGAGTGCACCTAATTCCATGCCAAGCCTTTTAAATCTTATTCCATCCGCAGTATCTTGCGCGCCAGCGCCGCCTCTTCCGTGAGGCCCAGTTCTTCAAGGACGTTCAGGTCGTTGTTCGTTATCGCCACGGTCATTTCGTCGCCCTCCTTTATCTGCCGCCCCACCGTGGGCCCGTCTATGGAGACCGCCGCCCTGTCCCCTTTCTTGACCTTTTCCTTTGTGACAGATTCTTGCTGTATCTCCTTCACCGTTCCTATTTCCTTCCCGTTCTTGAGGAGCCTCACGCCCGGCTTGAGCTCGCCCGCCAGCACTTCAACGCCGATCACGGCGGGGTTGTTGGCCCTGAAGACGAAACCCGGCAGGAACTTTATCTTTCCGGGCATGGTGATGGACTCGAGCTTTTCCATCCTCATTTGCTTGTTCTGCTCCGCTATCCATTTCTCATATTCCTCGAACAGCCTGTAGATTATGTCGCTGCTTATGATGTTGACGTTCTTGTTTTTCGCCTCGCGCAAAAGATCGGCCGCCACGGGCACGTTGAAGACCAGTATCACCCGTTTGAGCCTGTCCTCCGCGCTTTCCGTGTCCATCAGGTCCTTGCGCGTGGGTGGGCCCACTTCCCCCTTCCTGACGGCGATTCCTTTCTGCTGAACGATATGGACCAGCGCCTCGAGGCTTCCCAGCGTGTCCGCCCTTACTATTATGCCGTCGGCCGACGTCTCGAACTCCATTTCCTCCACTTCCGCGGCCAGCTCCCTCTTCGCTTTCTCGACGTCGCCGTCGCTCCTTACCGCGCGTATCGGCGAGCCCGCTATGGCCTTGTCCAGCTCCGGTGCGAATATCTTCACGCCCGCCGCCGCCATCACGCTGTCCACGTGCTCGAACTCCCTTTCGACGCGTATTTCGTGCATGGGCTTCGGTTTGAGCAGCCCCCTTATTTTCGTGGCGAACGGTTCCCTTCCCCCCACGACGAGCCAGTCGCCCTTCCTTATCTCACCGTCAAAAAGTATGACATCCGCGGTTATGCCGAGCCCTTTGGCCTCCCTTATCTCGAGTATGGAGCCCTTTCCCTCTCCCGTTTCGAGCTCCAGGTTGCCCTTCAGGAACGTCTGCGCCAGCCCGCCCAGCATGACGAGCAGTTCGGGAAAGCCCTCGCCCGACAGGCTCGAGACCGGTACGATTGCTACGGTTTTCTTGAAGTCCTTCACGCGGTCAAAGCGCTCCGAATCGAAGCCGCGCTCGCTCAGCTGGCCCACGAGCTTGTAGAGCATCCCGTCAAGGGTCTCGCGCACGTGCTCGGGCTGCTTCGCGAAAGAGTCCGCAAACGTGGCGCCCTCGTATTGCTTCCAGCCCTGCGTCTTGTCTATCTTGGTCGCCGCCACGATGAACGGCGTCTTGAACTCCTTTAGCAGTTGCAGCGCCTCATCGGTCTGCGGTTGGAAGCCCTCGTTGACGTCTATGACAAGAATTGCAAGGTCCGCGATGGAGCTGCCGCGTTTCCTTATCGAGGTGAACGCTTCGTGGCCCGGCGTGTCCAGCATGAGCAGCCCTGGTATTTCCAGCTTGATTCCCATCTTGTCAAGCAGCTTTCCCGCCGTTTTTCTTATCGCTTCGGCAGGGATCTCGCTCGCGCCCGAATGCTGCGTGATGAAGCCCGCTTCCTTTGCCGCCACCGTGCTGCCCCTTATCCTGTCCAGGAGCGACGTCTTGCCGTGGTCCACGTGGCCAAGAACGGCCACTATGGGCTGCCTTATTGCCATAAAGTTCGCCAAGGAAATAATCGGGACCGAAGCTTATAAAAAGGGCTTCGGCGCGTTCCAGGAATAAATCCTTTTGATATGTACTATTGCCGGGGTTTGCTTTGCCGAAAGATACGTCGTACCACAACATACTGAAGCAGTGCTACGCCAACATAGACAAGTTCAGCACTTCCTGCGCGCACAAGGTCGCGCACAAGCTCATGGCGGAATGGCTCCTTAACCACAGGCACGACCGCGGGGAGGTCGCCACCGTCGGAACGGAAATTCTCTTCAAGAACGGCTTCCGCGCGGACCTGGTCGCCTACTGGAGGAACGACGACGTGTGGCACGAGTGCATAGAAGTGTGCAACCCGATGCATTACCTCCATACCGTCCGCTACAGGGGAAAGAAGGAGTTCAACGAGGTGCTTTACGGCCTGAAGGAAGAAGAACTGGTGGACAAGCAGCAGATAATAAACATAAAGGACAAGCGGCCGCGTTACCGCAATAACGGTTACATACACTTTCACACGGACGCGATCATCGAAGGCAAGGGAATCGCGCGAAAGATAGACCACCCGTGCGAGCTGAAGCGAAAGTCCGACAAATGGGACCACCAGACCATAGAGCTGTCGTTCCTTGTGCCCCTTCATGAGGAGAAGCGGTTCAGGCGCGACATCGAAAAATGCAATCTTGAAGTGGCCAACCTTTACGTCGTAGATTCGAAGGACGTGGAGGAAATAATAGGTGCCAACACTTCCCGGCACATCCACAAGGGCTACAGCGCGCTAAAAAGGCCGAAGGTGCTTCAGGACAGCGAACTTATTTGGGCTTTGCCTGGTTCGTCTTAGCCTTTCGTATCCAGCCCGTCTCCGCCGGAGACCTCTTCAGGTCGCTGTTGCGTTCGCACTTCTTGCAGCAGAAGAAGAATATCTTGCCGTCGTTCTTGACCAGCATCTTTCCGGTGCCGACCGAAAGTTCCTGCGCACAGAACGAACATTTTGCCATGTCATCATCTCATTTCAAAGCTGCCGCCCGACTCCATCTCGGTCTCGCGGAGCATAAGGAAGTCGCCGACCCTGACCGGCCCCAGAACGTTGCGCGTGAGGACCTTGCCTGCGTCCCTTCCGTCAAGGACTTTGCAGCGTACCGAAGTCACGCCTTTTATTCCGCTCCTTCCCAGTATCTGCATCACTTCCGCAGGGACCGCTTCAGTCGGGACTGCCATTTTTGTTCACCAAAATTTACTTGCTCTTTGCTATTTCCTCAATGAGCTTCTTCGCATCGCCGGCCTCGAGTATCGCCACGGCCGCCGTCGCAACGTCTATTCCCGCCGCCCTTCCGAGTTCCGCTTTTGTCTTTACGGTCGCAAAAGGTATCTTCTTTTCGGCGCAAAGGGGCGGAAGGTGCATCACGACCTCCTTCGGCTGTACGTCTTCAGCTGCTATAATGAGTTTTGCCGTTCCGCGCTCGGCCGCTTTGGTGGCCTCGTTTGTTCCTATGCGTATCTTGCCTGTGTTTCGTGCCACTTCTATGGCCTGCAACGCCTTTTCTTCGTTCATGTCATCACCTCTACGATCATCGGTTCATCTTTTGTTTAAACTCCATTCTAAGGTATTTAAAGGTTATCTTGCGTTTACAAATCATGCCAAGGCACTCGCAGTTTTCACCGGAAGCCCTTGAAGTCATGGATTGGGCTTTCAAAGGCGGATGCAGCGATTATAAGGTCTGCGAGCTGCTGAACGATGTCGGCGTAAAGACCACGCGCTCCGCCGTGCGGTATCACATGCCCGGCTACAAGGAATACAATGCCGAGCGGAACCGCAAATACAGGGACTCCGTCCTCGAGAAGAAGATTAAGGATTCGCCGCGCTACATGCTGACACCCAAGGCCGGACGCTTCATTAACATCGGCCATGCCGCGGATTTCAGCGGCGGCACCATGGGCGTTCTCGAGTGCCTGAAGGAGAAGCACGCGAACGAGTACGAGATAGTGGGGTTCCTGCAGGAAAAGCGCGTGTACAAGGCGCAAAAGACAAGGGGCCGCCAGTTGGGCTTCCTGAGAAAGACACTCAGGTCTCTGCAGGACAACGGCCTTATCCGGGCTAGGCAGTCCGATTGACTTTTTCCGTTCACATCCTGCTGAAGAGCAGGAAGAGCGCGAAGACTATCAGCACGAGGGGCCAGAAGGGCAGCAGCGGTATGTAGCCCATGTCCCTCAGCAGCCAGAAGATGCCCACCAGCAGCAGGAACAGCGCGAACCCTATCTTTCCCCGCCTGGCGTGTATCTTCCACTCCTGCCATTCTTCGCTCTCGGCTATATTGCGTTTTGGCATGCCGTATTTTGGTCCGGCCCGTTTAAATCCTTTTTCATGCAAATACGGTAGGATGATTATGGAGAATAAAGCCGGTTTCATGTTCTCGGATGAAGGCGAATGCGTGAAAGTTCAGCAGGGCTATTGCCGCAGCGGCATCCCGAAGGGCTTTGCCGCTTTCTTCCTAAATAACGATGTGGAAATCGGCGTCTACCACAAAAGGATGATGGCTTGGGTGAAAGACTTTCCGGATTGGGCAGAAATGTCGGCTCATGAGGCTTACATGGAGCGCCTGAACAGCCTGCATCACCTTGGGCCGCTCGGCGACCAGGGCGACTACATGCGCGCCGATTTGGAAAGGGAATATCGTAAAGAGCTTAACGAGATATTTGTTCACAAGTTCTGCGCGCCCAAAGGCACGTCAGAGTTTCTGTCGGTACGGGTTGATGTCGAATGATGGAATGGGCAAAGGACTCGCGGAATTACGGCCGTGTGGCGGCCGATTACGTCCACAGGCAGCGCATGCGCAGCTTCGCGGAAATGGGCGGCGTGATTGGCGATGACTTGGCTTCGGAGGAAGAGCAGCGCTACGCGGAACATATGGAAAAATGTTGTAAGTGATTGACATGATGGAATGGGTCAAGAATTATCCGCGCTCTGCCGAGATGGTTGCGAATTACAACCGCAAGGAAAAACTGCAGGCGCTGGATTTCCTGGGAATGCAGGGAAGCGTGGAATACGACCGTTGGCGTTCCGACATAGAAAGGGAATACCAGAAGGCGCTGGACAGGATTCATGATAATGATTTCTACATTCCTGATGGTACTGCGGAATTCTTTGGTTGGTACATGCTCCCGAAAGGAAAGCCGAAGAAGACCGGATTTAATTTCTTCGACCACATCAAGTAGCTACTTGTGCGCCAGATAGAACACGAGCGGCTTTACTGAGTCGCATCTTGCAAAGCTTATCCGTTCGAACTGCACCGTGTCGTCCACTTTTGCTTTCACGATGTCGGGCTCTGCGATGCCCTCAACGGTCTTCGCCTGCTGCGTCACTATCCTGACGGGCACGTTCTTCTGCCCGACCCAGTGTATCTTCGGGCAGTCCTTGAGCGTCTTGCCCGTGAACTTGGCCTCGTTGTCCAAAATGAAGTTCGCCATGTGCATGAGCCTTACCTCTTTTCCGCGGTTGGCGATGAAGTCCGTTTTTTCAATATAGATTTTCTTTGAGACCGGTATCGAGCGGAACGTCTTCTTGCCCGGATAAATTGGCGCCTTGACGGTTTTCATAGGTATCTTGTCCAGCGTTATTTCCACGGGCTCGGCCACGAAGAAATAACGGTTCGACTGCTTGTCTATTATTTCCCTGTTCATCGTGTAAAGAATGTTAAGGTCGACCGTGGTTTCGCTCTCGCTTATTCCCAGGCCCAGTATGTAGTTGCGTATCGCGCCCGGCTGGATTCCGCGCTTGCGTAGGGCCTTGATGAAGACCAGCCGCGGGTCGTCCCAGCCCGTGTACGTTCCGTTGCGTATGCCTTCAATGACCTTGCTCTTTGAGACGACCATTTCTTCGGTCGTAAGGAACTTGCCGTAAACTATCGTGTGCGGATACGTCCAGCCCATATGTTCATAAAGTATCTTTTGCCTTGCCTCCGATATCATCAAATCTTTTCCCCTGAGAATGTGCGTCACGCCGAATTCCTTGTCGTCTATCGCGCTGGCAAAATCGAGCATCGGCCAGACGTGCACGTCATTTGCGTAGGGATGCTGCGGATTGTCAACAATTCGGAAAGCCACCCAGTCCAAAACGGCCGGGTCCGCTATATCTTGGGGGGTCTTTATCCTTCCGACCGCCTGCCCTTCCCTGTATTCGCCTATGAGCATCTTGTCCCAGCGCGAAATGTTCTCTGTAGTTGAGTTGTCCCTGCACGGGCACGTGCCGCGTCCCCTGCGCACGGTCTCGCTCCACTCCTCCTGCCCGCACGTGCAGACGTACGCGTAGCCTGCCGCGAGCAGCGCCTTGAAGAACTTGTAATAGCTGTCAATGTGCTCGGACGCGCGGAACATCTTCTGGTACTTGACGCCGAGCCACTTTAGGTCCTCTTCGAACCAGGCGTACGATTCCTTCATCGGCACCTTGTTCGGGTTCTTAGGGTCGGTATCGTCAAAACGGAGTATCAGCTTGCCCTTGTACCTTTTGACGTACTCGTCGTTGAGGACGGCCATGCGGCAATGTCCGATGTGCATGGGCCCGTTCGGGTTGGGAGCCATCCTCATCACGACCTTGGCCGTCTTGCCTTCAAGCGGCGGAAGCTCCCTCTTCTCCTCTTTCTTGGCCTTCTCTATCGGCCCGTATTTTTCAAGTTCGCTCTTTTGTTTAGTGGCCGGCCAGCCGTTCACTTCAGCGACAATGGACACTACCGTTTTGCCCAGAGCGGCCATGTCCTTCTTGGCGTCGGGCAGCTCCGCTATGACCTTGCCTATCACTGAGCCGGGCGTGGCCTTTCCCCCGAAGGCGGCCGCGTTTATCAGCGCGTGCTTCAGAATAATTTTGCGCATTTCAGTCGGCATATTAGATATAAGCGACGGTCCCTTGATAAATCTGACGCTCCTCCACTTTGTACGCCCTGTGCTTGATGAACATGTCGAGGGTCTTTTTGCCGTCAATGGGGACAAGGAACAGGTGGCCGCGCGAGACCTTTTTCAGGGTTTCGTTCATTTTTTCAAGGAAATCTTCGCTTTTTGCGGCCTCTTCAAGATAAAGGACCACGTCCCCGTCCATGTACGGAAATATAATCAGTTTTTCCTTGCCCCTGCCTTTCTGGTAGTAATGGTGCCCGTCGAAGATGTAGCGCGAGTCCCAGTTCCACCTTTTGTGGTTCGGGTCGTAAAAGCGCGTCAGGTGCTCTTCGATGTCCTGGACACGCACGTAATTCAGATAGCCCTTTTTGGCTTTGCTTTCGTCACGCATACAAAAAGAATTGGCTTACAAACTCTTAAATCAGCGCCTTCCGCCGAAGCCGCCTCGTCCGCCGCCGGTCCTTCCGCGGCCCATTCCGGGCCCGCCCATGCCCGGCCTGCCTCGTCCGCCGCTCATTCCGGGCCTGCGCGGCCTTTCCTCGCCGCGCTCCTCGGGCGCCGCTTCCTGCGATTCGAACTCCTCGGGCTTCGCCGTGAACTCCTCGTCCTTGGTTATAATTCCCTTTGCCTTCAGGTATTCGCGCGCGAGCATCCAGTAAACCATCGCTATCGACTTGCGCCCCTTGTTGTTGCAGGGTATTACGAGGTCCACCATCTTGGTCTCGTTGAACGTGTCGCAAAGCGCTATGATGGGCAGCCTCATTCTTGACGCCTCGGTTATCGCCTGCTTGTCTATGAGAGGGTCGGTCGCAATGAGTATGTTCGGCTCGAAGTAGCCCTTGAACGCCGGATTAGTGACGGTTCCCGGCAGGAACCTTCCCGTGACGGCCTTCGCCCCGGTCAGCTCAGCGAACTTTACGGCCGGCTTCTGGCCCATCACTTTCCTTGAGACTATGATGAGCTTGTCGTATTTCGCCAGCATCCTTGCCGCGGTCTTTATCCTTTCATCTATCAGGGAGACGTTCAGCACGGCCAGGCCGTCCGCCCTGACCTTGTACACGAACTTCTTCATGTCCTTGGTCTGCTGCTTCATCCCTATGTGCACTCCCGCCGAAAGGTAATTGTCGAAAGGCATAGGCTCACTTTATGCTGGGATTATTTAAAGGCAACGTTTATAAAAGTTTATAAGAGGGGCAGTTGCATTCTATTTTCTGGCGCTGTTATGGACAAACCGCTTAAAGTCGCACTGGTGAGCTGGACCCCGCAGGTGGTGAGGGCGGAGCTGAAGAAGGCCGGCGTAACGGTCGTTAAGTCGCGCCCGGACGTTGTTTTGGCCTTTGGAGGGGACGGCACGTTCCTTTTCTCCGAGGAGAAGTATCCCGGAATACCGAAGCTGTTCGTGCGCCACGACCGGACTTGCAGCAAGCCCCATCATATTTCCAAGGCGATAGAGGCGCTGAAAAACAAGGAATATGTGGTCGAGGAGTTCCCCAAGCTCGAGGCAACCGTTGGAAAAAGAAAGCTCGTCGGCATGAACGACATAAACGTTCATTATGTTCCGCCGTGCGCCCTGCGCTTTGCCGTGAAAGTGGGAGGAAGGATGGTCGCGGACAGCGCGATAGGCGACGGTCTCGTGGTCGCGACGCCGTACGGCTCAACGGGCTATTACAAATCCATAACAAGGAGCACGTTCTCGCACGGCATCGGCCTTGCCTTCAACAACTGCACGCAGCCGATGAAGAAGCCGGTCGTTGCCGAGGATTCGGCGATAACCGTGGGCATAATCCGCGGGCCCGGCGTGCTTGCGGCCGACTGCAACAGGCGGATTATCGGTTTGAAGGACAAGGACATAATAAAAATAAGGAAATCGGCGCAGCCCGCGCGGCTCATTCATCTTAAGGGCTGGCCGCTCAAGATTGAAAAACTAAGTTAGGCCCAGCCCCTGAGTTTGCAGGCGTCCGCTACTCTTTTGACCGCGACGAGGTAAGCGGCGACGCGCATGTTCACTTTCTGTTTCAGCGACATGTCAAGCACTTCCTTGAAGGCATGCGTCATTATCTTGTCCAGCTTCTCGTAAACTTCCGCTGCCGTCCAGTAGTAGTTGTAGGTGTTCTGCACGCCCTCGAAGTACGAAACAGTCACGCCTCCGGCATTGCACAGGAAATCTGGTATCAGGAACACGCCCTTCTTGTACAGTATCCTGTCAGCCTCCGGCGTTGTGGGGCCGTTCGCCAGCTCGGCGATGAGTTTGGCCTTGATTTTGTCCACGTTCTTGCTGGTTATCTGGTTCTCCAGCGCGGCCGGGCACAGGATGTCGACCGGCAGTTCCAGGAGTTCTTCGTTGGTGATGTTCTTTGCTCCCGAGAAGTCCTTAACGCTGCCCGTGTTTTCCTTGTGTTCCATTACCGCATTGTGGTCGAGTCCGGCTGAGTTGTAGATTCCGCCCTTTGAATCCGAAACAGCCACTATGCGTGCGCCCATCTCATGGAGCAGGCTTGCCGCGAAATGGCCGGCGTTGCCGTAGCCTTGGATCGCTACCGTCGACTTGTGCAGGTTCAGGCCGAGGTGCTTTGCGGCCTCCCTTATCGTGTAGACCGCGCCCATCGCAGTGGCGTCTCCCCTTCCCTGCGAACCGCCGAGTTCCAGCGGCTTTCCCGTTATCATTGCGGGCGCCTTGTGGCCCACGAGCTTCTCGTATTCGTCAAGCATCCACGCCATTATCTGCGGCGTGGTATAGACGTCGGGCGCCGGCACGTCCTTGTCAGGGCCCAGAAACTTGTAGAACGCCTGTATGTACGCACGGCTGAGCCTTTCCAGTTCCGCGGGGCTCATTTCCTTGGGGTTGCAGATAACGCCGCCCTTTCCGCCGCCGAGCGGTATTCCCACGACCGCCGTCTTCCAGGTCATCCAGGCGCTCAGCGCCTTGACAGTATCGATGGTTTCCTCCGGATGGTAGCGTATTCCGCCCTTGCACGGCCCGCGCGCGTCGTTGTATTGCGAGCGGAACGCCTTGAACTCCTTTGTTGAGCCGTTGTCGAGTTTGACGCGTAGCGTGGCCTCGTGCATGCGCATCGGTTCCCTGAGAAGCTTGTGCACGTTGGGCTCCAGCTTAAGAATTTTCGCGGCCTCATCGAGCTGCGATTGCGCTATCTTGAACGGATTCAGTTCTTCCATTGCATCACCTCTAAAATATTGCTATTCTTGCGCTTGGAGGAAATATAAAGGTTCTAGAACTTCTGGCCTACCATTTGCGGGCTCTCGGATTCGCCCCATATTTCGAGGAGCCTGTTGAGTTTTGCCGTCCTTTCTCCGCCCGCTATGCCGCACTTGATGAACTTGGCTCCCGTCCCGACGGCGAAATCGGCTATGAAGGAGTCGCACGTTTCTCCGGAGCGGTGCGAGACGACGTAGGCCATCTGGGCGTTCTCGCACGCGTCTATCGCCCGCATCGCGCGCGAGACCGTTCCCGCCTGGTCCATCTTTATTATCGCCGCGTTCGTGGCGCCGTGCTGGCCGCCCTGCCCTATCCTCAGCGCCTGGCTCGCGTACAGGTCGTCCCCGCAGATTATGCATTTCGTTGCCTTGCGCAGCTCGGCGAAGGCAGCGTAGTCGTTCTCGTTGAACGGGTCCTCGACGTAAACGAGGCGGTATTTTTCAATCATCATCCTGAGGAACTCCAGCTGCTCCGCGGTGTTGAACTCCTTCTTGAGCGAGGCCCACTGGTATTTGTTCTTTGAGAACAGCTGGCTCGCCGCCACATCCAGCCCGACGCGCGCTCCGTGCGCTTCCGCGGCAGCCGTCACGACATCGAGCGTCTGCACGTCGTCCGTTCCGGATATCCAGGCGCCCTCGTCGTTGCGGCCTATGTGCCTGCTTCTGCTCAGCACGCGGCCGACCTCCTGCCATACTGCAAAATTGGTCTCTATGGCTTCCTCGATGGTCTTTGCCTTCACGGGTATTACAAGGAACTCCTGTATCGTGGTCGAGCCCATGTGCGCTCCGCCGCCGACCACGTTGCCTATCGGGTACGGGAAGACGTTGCCTCCGCCCAGCGTCCTGTAGACCCTGTTCAGCGAGGCCGCGCGCACGACCGCCATGGAGAGCGCCGCCGAGAAGTTGGCGCCGCACCTTTCGAAATTGCGGCCGCAGACCTGCTCGATGTGGGAGTCAAACTTTTCCCAGTCCCCCTCGTCTAGACCCACCAGTTGTTTCCGTATGTCCGGAAAGTTCCGCATCACCTGGTCCGCCGGAAGGACCGCCGTCTCCCATTTTCCCTTTGATTTTCCGCTGGGCGCGTAAGCCGAGAAAACGCCCTTCTCCGTCGCCACCTTCACCTTTATCGTCTTTTCGCCGCGGCCGTTCCACGCGGGAATGACGGAGATGTCGTTAATCATACGATATAGATGCAAGAACTTCAATATAAAATAAGCCCGTTAGCCAATCAGACTGACGACCGCGGTGGCATCTTGCGCTTGACGTCGAGCGGTATCGTGCCCGCGTCGTATTCCTCTTCCGCTATCCTTATCGGGTCCTTCTTCTCGGTCTTTATCGTGGTCGGCGCGCCCCTTGATATCTGCAGCGCGCGGGCCCCTATTATCCTTGCGCGCTCAAAGCGCGTGTAGTTCTTCTTTTCCTCTTGCATGTTATCACGCTATAAGTCTTGTTTTGTCTTTTTAAGCCTTTGGTCGCTGGAGCCGAAGGCGACGGATAAGTCGCCTTTTCAAGCTGTTAGCGTTATCCTATGTATTTCAAATCCTCGGGTTTCTTGGCCCTCTGCATGCCTTCCATTGCCTGGTTCTGGAGCTCGCTCAGCTTCTTGATGAACTCGTGCATCTGGTCGACCTTCTCCTTCAGCTTGCTCAGGTCCACCTTGACATTGAGCATCTTTTGCAGCACTTCAAGGACGGCCTCGGCCGCGTTCGGGTCCGTCACTATCGGGAAGCCCGACGTTTCGCCCAGCAGCGTGTAGGCCTTCATCCCGCGCAGCGCACCGAGCCCCGCTATCAGGCCGGCCGCGCCCACGATGGTCCCTATCTGCCCCGAGACCTTGAGCTCGAGCCCGAACTTTGACAGGTCCTTGCTCTGGCTGGTGTCCGTGACCACGCCGAAGACCTTCGGCTTTTCGGTCACGCGCCCCGTCGAAAATCCTCCGATGGTCATGATTTCCTTGCAGCCCAATCCCCTCACGAAGTCGACTATCTTGCCCGACACCTCGTAGTGTCCCTTCGGGTCGTAGGTCTGGCTGTCGCCTATCAGCAGTATTATGTCCCGCCCCTTCGGGCTCTTGTAATAGAAGAACTCGTTCCGCAGCGTGTGTATCTTGTCCTCGTGGATTATCACGAACGGGAAGAAGTACGGCGAGTAGAGCTCCGCGAACTTCTTGGCCTTGAGCTCGTGCACCAGATAGTCAACGGCAATGCGGCCGATGTGCCCGATTCCCGGAAGGCCGACAACGCATATCGGGTCCTTGAGCTTCGGTTTCTCGCTTGATATTATTTCTGTCTCGATCATGAGGTATCACCTATATTTTTCCGACCTTTTCCGCCTTCATTAGTTTCTTAGCGATGAGGAAAACGACAGCCGCGATTATTATGAAGTTTATCAGTTCAGCAAGGAACGCGCCCCAGCCCAAGACCACCGGACCGATTGTGAAGGTCGCGGTCTTCCAGGCGCCTCCGGGGATGAGCGCTCCTATGACTGGCATGATTATGTTCTCTACAAGTGACTTGATGAGCGACGTGGCCGCGACACCCATTATGAAGGCGATTGCCAATGCTATGACTTTGTATTCCTTAAGGAAATCCATGAATTCCGCTAGCATGCCCATTCCGTCACCAACATCTCAAATATCTGATTGCTTGAATATAAACCTACTCGTGCTCTTTTGCCTCCTTGCCCAATCTTCGGTATTTCCCCAGCCGCTCCTCCTTTTCGGGCGAGAACTTCGGCGGATGCGGGCTGCTCGCGGCCGCTCCGCACACGTTGCACTTCTCCGAGAGCGTGTAATGTCCTTTCGCGCACTTCAGTATTCTCATGCCATCTTATAGCACTTTGGAAGCCTTATTAAGATATCCGATTTATTATTTGCATGGGCTGTCTGAAAATTGTTAACATCGTCCTGGCCGCATTTGCCGTCCTTTTGGCGTTGAACCTGCTCATGCCGCTGGGCCCGCTGGCGGGGAACGCCGTCTACGCGCTGGACGCGTCCGAACCCGAATGCCATTTCAATACGGCCGCGGGCCTGAGGGAAATACCTTCGGACGCCTGCTGCTTTGAGCTGCGGCAGCAGCTCGCCTGCACGCGGGCCGGCACGGACATCAGGTGCTACACTTCAGAATCTTCCGGAACGTATTATCTTGTGAACAGCAAGCTCCTTGCCCTTTGCAACCTGGAGGGTTTCAATGTCAAGGTCTCGTAATGGGCTTTCGGTCACGATCCTGCTGGCGTTGATTGTGGCGATGCTGTTTTTCCTTAATCTGGAAAAAATCGCCGCGCCGCAGGTGGCGGCGCCCGACAACGTGGTGTTCGACAGGACGACCAACACGGTTCAGCTCAGTTCCCTGACGTTGAGGCAGAAGATAGCCCAGATGATAGTGACTTACGGCGATGAAAATGACGCGGACGTCTTCAAAAAAATGCTCATAGGAGGCGTCTATTTCGGCGCCAAGCCCTCGGAAAGCGATTACATCGCTTCCGTCAACCGTTTCCAGGACGGCGCGGTTGTCCCGTTCTTCACTACCGTAGACCTGGAAGGCTGCTCGAACCCGTTTGAAAATTTCCAGAATTTTCCGTCCTTCAAGGACATCAATACCAGCGAAGAGGCCTACGGGTACGGCTATGCCGAAGGAAAGTTCCTAAAGGAAACGGGCATCAACGTGGACTTTTCGCCCGTGGTCGATCTTAAGGACGACATCTGGGACTGCAGGAGCTTTGTCGGGACGCCGGAGGAGATAGCGAACAAGTCCGATTCCTATATTTACGGGATGCAGGAGAACGGCGTGATAGCAACCGCCAAGCACTATCCGGGCAAGACGCTTGTCAGCAGGGACCCGCACAAGTACATTGTTTACGAGCAGATAGACGAGAACGACCTTTTGCCGTTCAAGCGCACGATAAGGAGCAACGTGTCCGCCATAATGGTCTCCCACGTCATCGTGAACGGGTCCGTTTCGTCCGGCTCCATGCCCTCCACGGTTTCTCAGCCCTTGGTGCAGGGACTTAGGAATCAGTACGGCGGCCTGATAGTCACGGACGAGATAAACATGCTCGGCCTGAAGGATTACTACGCGTCCAAGGACGACATGTACGTCGACCTTTTCAAGGCGGACAACGACGTGATACTGAACTTCGATTCGGACCCCAAGGACCTTGACCACATGATAAGCGTCGTGGAAGGCGCGGTGAACAGGGGCGAAATAAGCGAGCAGAGGATAGACGGCTCAGTTACAAGAATACTTAATGCAAAAGGAATCAACGTCGCCGCGTGATTATTTCTCCAGCAGTATTTCCCCTTCCATTTCCCAGCCCTTGTGGTAATTGTCGCCCCAGTACGTTGCGGGCTTGTCCTCCGCGGGAACGTTGAACAGGAGCTCGTACTTTTTGTTCTTCCAGTGGATGTCCACGCTTCCGTCCGGCCCCATCAGGAAGTTGGGCTCGCCCATGTCGAGCTTCTTCCTTTCCAGCTCCTTCTCCATGTAAACGAGATATCGTTTCGCCTTGTCGGTGGTTTCCTTCTTGTAGCCGGGGCTGCCTTCGCCGTCGAAGTCGTCCTCCAGCGAAAGCATGTACTCTATCTGCCGCTTAAGCCTTTTTTTGTCCATGGAAAAGCCCGGTTATGTTTTTCCTTTCGAGGTAAATGAGCGCCACAACGCCTATGACAGATAACGCCGTCCATACTGTCTGCGCTTCCGCCGAGGCGAGCGAGAACTGCTGTGGCAGTGGCCAAAGCAGGTACAGCGCGTCCGTGCCCGTGTGGAAGAACAGGTCCGCTATGATGTGGAGCAGTCCGCCGAACACTGCCGAGAGGTAAACGGCCCGCATGTCGAACTTCTTTTCCTTCCTCCATTTCTTCCATATCAGCGAGCATACCGACGCCAGCACCGCCACGATAAAAATCGTCCCGAAGATGGAATGTATCGCGTAATGCGAGGGATAGGCGGCAGCGCAGGCGGAGTCCGCTCCGCAGGCCGCGTAGGCGGCCGGCATGTAATAAAGTCCTTCTAAGTCGGGAATCATTGACGCGGCCAGGAAGGCGATGATGTCGATGCGCTTCCTTATCGGTGCGGCAAAAAGGTAGTTTGCGAACGCGTGCAAAAATGTGAACATCAGTCGGACGCCCTCTCGAATTTTCCTTCCCCGCCTCCCGACGTTATTTTCTTTATGGCCTCTTCAGCAGCCTCCCTTATGAGCTTCTCGCCCTTCTTCGCGTCCTTGGTCTTGAAGCTTATCAGGTACTTGGGCGCCGAGATGTAGTGGACCTCCACTTTCTTCTTGGCCACCGCCGCCAGCGCGGACTTTATCTGCTCCAGGCCGTCGGCCGACGGCGTCCTGAGCTCGAGCGTGCCCTTGATGGCCGTTTCCTTGAGCTCTATCGTCTTTTCCGCGACCGTCGCTATTGCCGCTATCCATTTGTCGGAAATTCCTTTCTTCGCGAGCATTTCCTTCCCTTCGGGCGTCATTGACGTCTGGAAGGCCTTCCACATCTCGCCGAACTCCTCCTGCAGCTTGAAGCCCACTTCGGCGTAGGCCTTGTCGAGATTGAGCCCCAGCTCCTTCCCAGCCGCCTCGAGCATCTTTTCGGCCTTCTGTTCGCGCTTTATCTCCTTGAGCTTTGCGTCCGCCTCGTTCTTGCTCACGCGTTTCATGGACAGCTCCACGTGGCCGCGCTCCTCCTCCACGCGCATGACCTTTACGACGACGTTGTCCCCTTCCCTCACGAACTCGCGGATGTCCTTTATCCACTTGCGGGCCACCTCGGAGATGTGTATCATGCCCTCGATGCCCGGGTACTCTTCCAGCCTGACGAGTGCGGAGAACGGATTGAGCCTGATGACCTTTCCGGTCACAAGTTCGCCCACTGCGGGATATTTCGAGCTTTTTCTTACCGTAGCTATCGCCTACCACTATACAATGCTGCGGTTTTTAAATGCCTTGCTTTTTTCCGCGCTCAAGAATATATTTTGCGGCCTTGTACGCGGTCAGCGCGAGGACAAAATAAGCCAGCAATGCGCCGCTCGTCACGGGGAAGAACAACGCGAGCAGCAGGAAGACCGCTGCTGGCACCAGTGCTATGCTGTCGTTTGTTTCCATCTGATCATCCGTTGTTATTTGTGTTGGATGCCTCTATAAAAGTCTTTCCCCATTGCCCTCCCGTTTTGCTTGCGCTCACCGTTTCGCCTCCGAGCAGTTCGGCCATGCTGTGCACTTCGCCCTTTTCCACGCTTTTTTCGACACTCCTTTCGGCGGCCTTTTCGCCCATCTTGGCGGCGCCACTTTCCACGCTCCCGCCTGCGCGCGCGAGCTTTCCTTCCCTCTCGAAAACCGCGTCCTCCGGTGCTATTACATAGCTGGCAATCAGGCCCGCGGAAACTTCCGGGTCCTTGTTCTTGATGGTGCTGCCCACGTAGTACGTGCTGCGGAACAGCGAGCCCATCGCCACATCGAACATGGCGGAAAGGTTGTCCATCGCGTCGTTAGGATGCGTCACCGAATCGTAAAGCAATGCTACGGTCGCGCCCGCCGCAAAAAAGCCGTTGCCCACCAGGCTCGTTAGCGCTAACCCAGATTCCTTGGCGTACGACGCCGATATCTTCACGCAGCTGGATATCGGCCACGGGTATTTGTCCGCCACGTTTATGCGCGCGTCCTGAGTTTCTTCTATGGTTCCTGAAAGGTCGTTCACCGCGTTGACGAGCTTGTTCTTCCTGTATGCGACGGCCAGCGCCTCCGCCATGGTGTAGTCGTATTGGTCCTTCAGGTTGAGCGCGTCCAAAAAGTTGAACACGCCACGGCTTACGGTCTCTTCCTGTCCGACGAACGGCACCGACGCCACCATTGCGGCGGTCGGGCCCGCGCTTAACGCCGCGGCGTAGGTTGCCTTTAGTTTCTCCTTCATAGCGGTCTTGGATTTCTGGGTCTGCAGCTCGGCGTACCACTTGGCCTCGGCTATCTTATCGGCTTCAATCTGCGCGTAGGCGTTAGCTTTTGCGGACGCTGCTGCCTGTCCTTCCTGCGTCAGCCACGTTTTGATTCTTGAGCCGGACGCGAGGACGACAGCGGACGTTACTATCGCACCAGCGAAGAGCATCGGTATGAGCGGATTGTCGGGAACGTCGGGGTTGGCGGTGTGGGTGCCTTGGTTATCGGTGAAGGGGTTGCTGGTTGCCGCCCCTGAAATTGCGCTGCCTTCTGCCGGTGCGCCGCCGGGATTGCCCGCAACGTTTATTTCGGTCACTTCAAGCGTCTGGGCGAGCGACTCTATCGGGACGCTTTTCTTGTCGAGATGTTCGATGTAGCACTGGTTGTAATACGTGTTGGTGCAGCCCGATATTGCGTCAGGGCCTGTCGTTGAACCTCTCGTGACGCCCCATGAATCGATGATGGAGCCCAGATTCGCGTTCGGATTGTTATTGTCGGTCGGGCGGTTGATGTCTATGCGGCGCAATTCAACACGGTACGTTCCTGGTTCGTCTATGGAAACGTTCAAAAGCGGGAGGTCGAACCAGTAATAATTATGCCCCTCGATGTCGTTCATACGCGAATAGGTTTTTGTTCCCCATGTCTTGTAGCTGTCCAGTACGGTTTCCTTGCCGTTGCCGTCGACAAGTACGCGGTAATAGATGTGAGGCGTGACGTCGTAGTAGGTTTCGCCCTTGCAGATTTCGCCCCAAAGCGGCTGCGGCCCGCCGTATCCGCAGTTGCCGTTGTAGCCGTAATAGTACATCTCGTAAACGAGCTGGGTCTGGCCCGGCAGCGTGAAAGGTTCGGCCAGCGCCACGCCGGGCAGCAACAGCAGTGCTAACGCGACCGCGCTTGCAGTAAGAACGTGTTTTCCAGCCAAAAGAACCGAGATAGATTAAAATGGCCTGTTTATAACTTTTGGGTTGGATTCGTCATCCGCCGAAGAAAACAGTACGTTTTGCACAGAAGTTTCTTTTCCAAGGGTCTTTTCTTTGTCGAGAGGACTTCGAGTCCTCGAGACGCAAAGATGCTTGGCATCTTTGCTGTGAAAGAAAAGCCCTAGTCCATTACCTGGATTACTTTTGCCTTGACCTTCGCCTTTCCGCCGCGAGATTCCGCAAGGACAGCGTCGCACACGAGGCACTTCACGGTCGTGGCGGCTTTGTTGTATATTATCTGCTCGTTCTTGCACTTGCTGCAAGTCACCTTCAAAAATTTGGAAGTAGGTTTCAGTATGCGCATATAATCACTTCGTGAATTCGAACTTCTTTACCCTGAAGCCCAGCCCGACCATGTGCTGCTTCTTGCAGACCTTGCACTCGTAACGAAGGTCGAGCTTCTTGGTGGGCTTGGCCCTGTCGTGCGGGTTGCTTTTCGGGAAAGAGCCGAAGCCGGTCATCTTGCGCAGGAAACGCCTTTGTCCCATAGCCATCGAGCGGCGCTGCTTGCCCGAACTTACTCGGTGCAGCACGTGCTCCGTGTGCTTCCTGCATTTCGGGCAGAACCTGTTCTGCGTTTTTGGCATGATCATTTTTGTCGCCTTTTACGTTGTCGTCTCTACCGCGTGGCTTATTGAGAGGAGCCTGAACACGTCGTCAGGGACGTCCGCCGTTTCTCCGGTCTTGAACGGCCCGTATTCTTTCCCGTCCGCATCCACGAAGCGCGAAAGTTCTCTCAGTATCCTTACCTTTTTTGTGCTATTTAAAGGTTTTAAAGGTTTTTGGTCCGCGATTAATGCTGATTGCGGTTCTTTGGCGACGTTTCCGGTGTTAATATGGGATTGTGAAATCTGTTTCGACTGCTCCGCCGCTAGGGCCTCTGAATGCTGCGGTTGAACGGCGGGGTTTACGGTAATAGGCGCCTTCATCTCCTCCACGCTCCTGCGCGCCTCCTCCATCTTCTGCTCTATCAGGAAGCCCGCGCCGAACATCTTTTCCTTCATGTCGTTCTGCTGCGCCTTGAGCTGGAGCAGCATCCTGTCGAAGAAGCCCAGTTCGTCCGCCGTCATGTTCTGCGGCGGCGCCGAGCCGCGCGCGGACCCCAGCGCGGCGAGCAGTATCTTTCTTTGCCTGCGGTTTATTATGTCCTCGATGAGCTTCTTCGCGCTCTCGGCCTCGAGCATCGAGCTCGTGTCTCCCCTGACCTTTTTATGGGAAAGCCATTGCTGCACCCCGCGGAAGAAGCCTTCCGGCAGCTTGGCCAGCTGCTCGTCCTTCTCCGCCCTGTGTACGGACCTTATGGTCTCGTAGGTTATCATCGGTTCCATTCAATCACTTCTTTGCCTTTACAATCCTTTTGGCCTTAACGGATTTATGCTTCGAATCTTCGGCGTTTCTGAGGCGCGACGCCCTGACCATCGCCCTGAACGCGTAGTTGACCGGGTTCTTGATTTTCTTGCAATTGCACAGCTCGTCGGGCTTGCAGATGCCGACCGAGTCGTAAAACTGTTCGGAGGCGCAGTTCGCGGGCATCATGTCGCGGTTCTGCCGTTCGTGCCATTTCATCTGCGTGCGTATCGTCCGCTCGGGCAGCGGGGACCTGTTCAGCTTGTTCGACTCGAAGACCTTCTTTTCGATGTCCTCGTCCTTCCAGTTGGCCGAGCGCAGGAACGCGGCAAGCGTGAAGACGGAGCGTTTCCGTCCGTCGGCAAGGCCGGCGGCTATCGCCCGTATGCACGGCGGGAAGTACTGCTCGGGTATCGGCGCCTTCGGCCCGGTCCTTTTCTGCTTCGGCGCCGCGACCTCCGGAACCTTCAGCTTCGCGGCGTGGTCAAGCGCGTCCAGCAGCAGCTCGTAGCCCTCGCCGTCCTTGCTGACGAGGAACGGCAGGTCGGCGGCAACGTTCTCCGGTTTTGCCGACTCCGTTGAAAAGCTGCGCAGCTTGAACAGGCGGACCGGCGTCGAGACCAGCCAGGTGACGTGGTGCAGCGAGTACGGAGCCCTGAAAAGGTGGCGGTTGCCCCAGTCTTTCTCTATCTCCACAAAATGGTACGGCGAAAGGTCGGGCATGCTCTCCACGGTCTTGCCCAGCGCGGCAAGCCCGCCCTCCTCGTCCACGAGAGCCTCCAGTATCTTTTCCTTGCACTTGTCCTTGATGAACTGCACGATGGCCTGCGGGACCTCGGGATAGCGCTTGGCTATCGGCCTGAAGTCCACTTCGGGCGGGAAGGCGTTCCCCGCCACCGCTATGTGGAAGCCGCGCCGCCCCGAAAATTTGACCGTCGGCGTGACGCCGTAGTCCTTCAGGAAATCGATGACCGTGGCCGCCGCCGCGCGGCCGTGCTCCAGTTTCGCCCGTGAGTCCATGTCGATTATGAGGTCCCAGCCCTTCCTTATCTCCTCCAGGTTGTCCTGCCGTATTGCGAGCGGCTGCGTCCACCTTTCCACGGAGCAGTGGAAGGTCGCGGCCCCGCGCCTGGCGCGTTCCAGCACGTCGCTCGGATAGAGTATGATGTCCGGCCTCTTCATCATCACGTTTTCGTTCGTTGTGCACCCTATTTCCCTGTCCTTTGCCACGGCAGCTATCGCCTTTTGCACGTCCTGCCGAGAATAATATTCCAGTATGTCCGCCTGGTACATGCACCTAATTCGGGAAGTAAACTATTTAAAAAGCTTGAGCAAGATGAAGGTTGTATGGAAAGGAAGGATTTGCTGAAGAAGGAAGTTGCGGACATGAAGCTTGACGGCGCCGACCTGAACGGCGTGATAAGCCAAATGGCCGAGTCCGGCGGCTTCGGCGCGAAGAACTTCGCCGTGGGTGTTGACATAATGCGCACCATGCTCGCGGACAAGAAGTGCTTCCGTTTCTTCAGCTTTCCGGCCTGCATCGTCGCCACGGGGATGCGCGGTGCCATCGCGCAGGCGATAAAGAACGGCTGGTTTGACGCCATAATAACCACCTGCGGCACGCTTGACCACGACCTAGCGCGCGCCTGGGGAGGGAAATATTACCACGGTTCCTTTGAGCTTGACGACGCGAAGCTGCGCAACATCGAGATAAACAGATTGGGAAATGTATTGGTCCCGAACGAGAGCTACGGCATTCCGTTAGAGAATCACATGAATCCGATACTGGAGGAGCTCTTTAAGCAGAAACCTGAATGGTCAGGTCACGAATTGCTGCGCGAGTTCGGCCTGCGCGTCAAGGATGAGAACTCGATATTGTACCAGGCGGCTAAGCGTAACATCCCGGTTTTCGTGCCCGGCATAACCGACGGGGCTTTCGGAACTAATCTTGTATGGTTCAGCCAGGACCACAAGTTCAAGCTGGACTTGCTCGCGGACGAACGCGCGTTGTCGGACATAGCGTTCAAGCAAAAAATAACAGGCGCCCTGATGATAGGCGGCGGAATAAGCAAGCACCACACCATCTGGTGGAACCAGTTCAAGGGCGGGCTCGATTACGCCGTCTATATAACAACGGCGACGCAGTACGACGGTTCGCTGAGCGGGGCCCGTCTTGAGGAAGCGGTCAGCTGGGGCAAGATAAAGGAAGACGCCAAGTATGTGACAATCGACGGCGACGCAACCATACTTCTGCCGTTCATTTTCGCGGCGCTCGCTTCGCGCGCCCAGCGTTAGAATTCAGGCGGTCGCTTTCTCGGGCTCGTGCTTTGCGCTTTGTTCCACCCTTCGGTATTGCGTGTAGGCGGTTTCTACTATCTGCCTTGCCGTGTTCTTGTATTTTTCATCCTTTTTGGCTGCCTTGAACGCGGCCATGACCGTGAATTTTGCCGAGAATTCCGTTTCATGCTCTTTGAGATATGCGCCGAAGTTCTGGTCCCTTCTCGTCGCCGCTGCCACCAGTTCGTCCGCCGCCTTTTGTGCGAGCTTTCCCATTGGCATAGAAATCATTCCCTTTCAGGGCTTGGTCGTTCCCGTGGCCTTCTTCCATCTCTCCACTATGTCCATCGCGAGCGGTATGTTCTCGGGAGTCACGCCCAGCCCCTGGTAAAGTTTGTAGTCCGCCTTGACGACCTTTTTGAGCGTTTCGACGTTTTTTTGGTACTGCTCCTTCGGCAGGTTGTCTATGTGTTTCGCTTCGGGCATGTATACGTTCTGGTGCTTGTTCATGAACATCGCCGCGCCGTGTTCGGTCTTGTCTATTTCTTTCCACACCTTTACGTAGGTCTCGCTCGGCCCTAAGCTGAGCTTTTTCTTTTCCATGATAAGTATTTGGCGCTCAATTATAAATGCTTTCTAGGGGCCGTGTGCTTTGCTTCTGCTGCCGCAGAAATGATTCACTCCTCGCTCACGCGAGGCGCCAGGACGAAGCCCATCTTGACCTTGTCGCCCGAGAAGTCCATCCTCATCGGGTAGTCGTTCCCTATCCTCAACGTCGTTTTTCCGGCGAGCTTGCCCGCCTTCATTATCTTCTTGAGGTATTCCAGCGGATAGCGCGCCTTTACGGTCTCTTTCGCGTCAACGGAAGAGAGCGCCACCGAGCCGCTTTCGAGGTTTAGTTCGGTCTTGCTGCTGTCGCCTTCCGCCCACATCTTGACCTTTCCGGGAGCAAGCTCTATTATCAGGGAATCCGCTATCACGTCCGCGTCGTCCACGCCGTTCGCCAAAACGTCGGTGCTCAGTTCGGCGTTGGCCGTGAAGGCGAACTGCGTTATGTTCGGCACGTCCTCCGCGTTGAGCTCGAGGAGGGGTATCGCGAACTTCCGCGTCGACTCGCCCGTCAACGTCACTTCGAGCCTGTTGTCGGTGCTGTTCAGCTTCAGGCCGAGCTTGTCGTCGCTGCCGGCCCTTTTGAGTATGGTCAGGAAGTTGAGCAGGTTGAGCCCGAGCGAGGCGGGCGCGTCGCAGCTGTAGTTCTCAAAGGCGTTAGCGGAAAGCTTGAAATCGACCACCGCGACCATCGCGCGGTCCGCGGCGAGCATCTCCAGCCCCTCCGGCTTGAACTTCAGTATGCCCTCGTCTATTATCTGCGCTATGGCGTCTATGCTGTCGCGAAGGACCTTGACATCCGAGAGCGTTGCAGAGAACATGACATCACCTATGAACTAATAATATCCTTCGCACGCTTATATAATTGAAGGTCAAGTCCGCTCATGTCCTGCACAGCTTCTCCGCGCAGCGCGAACCCGTCTATGAGCGGCAGCACGCGCGCAACGACCCTTACCAGCTGGCCCCGCTGAAGATTGGCGGTCTCTTCCGCCGTGTCGAACTGTATCTCCGCCTTGCCGCTGCCGTCATCCACGAGTATGGTGGATTCGCTAGCGTCCAGTACGGTGCCCAATATCCGCACGCGTATGTCCTTATCGGCAGAAATGTCGGCTATGCGCTTCTCCGAGGAGGCTGCGCGCTTCCTCATTGGGCTCTTTGCGGGCTCGGCTGGCATGGGAAGTCTATGTCTCTAAAAGAATAAATACCTCCTTTCACAACTTGGTCTTGGTGCTGGTGTTGGACAAAGCTGCCTCTAAGTGGGCTTTCTCGGGATTGGCTCTCGTTTTCGCGCTCTTTGCGGTCGGAATCTATTATTCGGGCGCGCCGACTGCGGATATCGGGTATCCGTTAAATTGCTTTAGTTACGGCGGCGGATCGACCTGGACGGCGGGAGGCGAATGCGGTTGCCGGGACGATGACATCATGCTAAACGGTACGCTTAGCATTACAGGCGGCGGAGAATTCAAAATGAGCAACTGCACCCTGCGCATAAACTCCAGTTATGCGGGTCAGTACGGCATATTGATAGATAATGAAGGACTGAACCAGAATTTCACGATGGCCAACGGCTCCCTGATAACTTACGGGAGCAACGCCTCCGCAGGCTTTATTTTCAACATCACTTCGGACGACGGCTTCCTCACCATGGTTGCCATTAACAATTCGGAGATCCGCGGTGCGGGCATTTCCAGCGCGCGCTTCAGGGAGACCGGCGTCTACATATACGGCGCGAACCTGACCATGCTGAGCGCGACCATAGACGGCGGCTACAACGGGCTGATATTGAACCGTACTAACAACAGCTACATCTGGAACACCACCGTGAGCGGCAACTCCAACTTAGGTATCCTGGTTTCCAAGTCCAACTACACCAACATAACGGGCGGCACGGTAAGGGACAACGGAAACTACGGTTTGCTGGTAAACGGGTCCAAGAACGTTTCGGTGTTTTACAATAACATAATAAACAACAGCAGGGGCGGCGTTTATGCCAACGGCTCAACCAGCCCGATCATAATGAACAATTACATTTTCCTTAATGGCGGCAACGGCATAACCGCCAACCTGTCCACGAACACCATCAATTATCCCATCTGGAACAACGTCATAGTGAACAACAGCGGCTGGGCCGTCTCGATGTACGACCTCTCCACGCTGGGCGCGGTGGAGGGCAATACTATGTGCTTCAACAGTAACACCACCTACTGGAACCTCGCCGGAACCCCCTACACCAGTCCGGCCGGGCTCATACAGTATAACATTTTCTGCGTCAACATCTCGCGCCCGGTCAAAAACAGCTGCACGGCTTCCGCTACGGTCAGCTTTTACGTCTCCGGCAACCCGCTTTCCTGGTATACGGGCGGTGCGACAGGGCATACAGACTGCACGCTCACCATAGATAACAATTACATGAACCACACGAGCCCGACGATTCCCGGCGCCTACGAGACCGTGAACCTGATGTTCAACGCAACCAACATCACGCAGGGCCACCACACGCTTGCCGTGCATTGCGACCCTTACCAAAATGTCGCGGATGACAGCACCGAATACAACCAGGACAATAACGGTCCCACCTTCAGCTTCGGCGGAAAAACGGGCGATTGCGACACTGTTACTCTGTCCGTCCACTGGTACGAAAACACCTGCAACATATCCACGGTGGTGCTTTCCACCAACGAGACTTCCGCTTACAAGAACTACACTAATGGCACTTACGGCTCGCCCGCCACAATTGACCTGAACGACAGCCTCACCAGCTTCAGCTGGTGGAACGCTTCAATGGAGAACGGTTGGATAAACTGGCTCGTGTGGGCCAACGACTCCGCGGGCAACTGGAACTCCACAAATATCAGTGAAAATAGCGCCACCTTCCAGGCCATAAAATGCACGTCTTCCAATGTGAACACCGGTGGCGGAGGCGGGGGTGGTGGCGGTGGAGTGGCGGTGTCCTCCGGATGCACCGTGGACAAGGGCAATATGAAAATAGCTTCTGTTGCGAAGGACCAGAGCGTTGCCTGCCGCCTCGACGGCGTGTTCACTCTTTTCAACCTGACCTTTGCGGAGGCCATGGGCCCCTCTTCGCTGGCATTGGGCGAGACCTATCTTCCCGCTTCCGTGTCCGCGCCGGGCGCACTGGTTTACAGGTATTTCAGCCTAGCTTCGGTCAACCTTACGGATTCCAAGCTGACCAGCGTGAAGGTCGATTTCTCCGTCCCCAATGGCTGGCTGGAGGAGAACAACGTTGACCCGAAGACCGTCAAGCTTTACAGTTGGAACGGGGAGGGCTGGTCGGTCGAGCCCACCGTTGCCGGCGTGGAAGGCGCCAACTCGACGAAGTTTTACGCTTCGCTGCAGTCCATAGAAACAGACACCTTTGCCGTCGTGGCCGCCAAGGAGTGCGCCTGCCCCGCATCATCCGGTTGGGGCGAGTGCAAGGACAACAAGGAGTCAAGGATAGAGTGGGCCTGTTCCGCTGAAACGCTTTTCGATTGCGCGAACTACACCAGGACAAGGAACTGCGTTTGCCCCGAGTCCTGCACCGTTCCGTCGGACTGGAGCGCCTGTACTGACGGCACGCGCAACAGGACCGCTTACTCGTGCTCGGAAGGCACGGACTTCGAATGCGTGCCGCAGCAGGAATCGGGCCCGTGCAGCGACCTTCCGCAGCTGCTCATGCCCATGTTCGAGGATTTCAAGGGCCAGCCGCTCATCGTGCAGGCCGTCATAGTGCTTGTGGCAGTCGGCATCGTCGCCGGCGGCGTGGGCCTTTATTTCGTGAAGGTGCGGAAGTATCCGCTCCAGGGGAAGATTAAAGGTCTGCTGAACAGAAAGAGTTCGAAGTGATGTTGTGGTATTGGAGTCGCTTTTTCCCGAAAAGAAGATACGCAGCAAGCCCGTTGACATGCTCATCGTGAGTTTTTTGATAGGGCTTGTCGCGATATTCTCCTCCTATTTCGTTTTCCCGAAGTACGCCGGCATAATGGCCCCGCTGATAACCGCGCTCGCCATGGCGCCCCTCATCTACCGCCTGTTCGAGGAGGAAGAGGAGGAGATAGACGAGGTGGCGGAAAAGACGCTCATCATGGGATTTTTCGCGCGGCACAAGGGCATCATCAGCCTGTTCACGCTGTTCTTCATAGGCAACCTGTTTGCCGTGTTCGCCACGGCCGTGCTGCTGCCCGATGCAACTCTCCATTCGATTTTCGAGCCCCAGCTTTCCGACATAAGCGCGATACAGTCGCTTTCCGTGGCGACAGGCTCCGCCATAAGGCCCGGCGTGTTCGAAGTGATAGCATTGAACAACCTGAAGGTCATGGCGTTCGCGTTCCTGCTTTCCTTCCTGTTCGGCACCGGCGCGATATTCATACTCAGCTGGAACGCCTCCATACTGGGCATCTTCCTCGCCAACTACGTGAGGCAGGGACTCTACCACACATTCTTGCTCACCACGACGGGCATCTTCCCGCACGCGGCCGTGGAGATGGTCGCGTACTTCCTGGCGGGCATAGCGGGAGGCATACTGTCCGTCGGCATGGTGCGCGAGAATTTCATGTCCCCGGAGTTCAAGCTGATGCTGAAGGATTCCGTGCTGCTACTCGTCCTTGCCATACTCGCCATAGCGGTGGGCGCCTACATCGAGGTCGGGCTTTAAGAATATTGTCCCCTTAATGATTGTTATGGCGAACAATCCCGTCACCCTGCTGCTTTTGTCCGGCATTGGATTGGCCGCGCTTTATGCCGTCGTTTCTCTGGGTCAGCCCTCCGATTCAGCCGGCGCCTTCACGGCCGCGCAGGGCGCGGGCGGCGCACTCATTGCCGTTTCCGTGGCCGCGCTGATAGCCTATGAGCTCTGGCAGGGCAAGAAGATGAAGAACTGATTAGTCAGTCATCCGATTTTCTGATATTTATTTGTTAACATCCAATATTTATCATGACAGGCGTGGTGGATAGCATAACGGGCACGTTTTACACGGCATATTATCGCTATCGCGATTGGAAGGTGAAAAGGAGCCCGGAATACAAGAAAGCGATGGCGAAACAGCAGGCCAAGCGCGAAGAGGAAAGACGTTTTGAGGAAGAGCTTTTGAAACGGACCGTAGCTGAGATAATACCCGTTGAAAACATGGACGCGCTCCTCGAGAAGGCCGTGGACAGGCGGCGCGCCCTCGCGGACAGCGTAAAGGACCGCATGGAAGCCGAGCCCGCCTTGTATGAGGTTTATTCCGCCGGCGACGCGCCCGCAAAATACCTTTCGAGCCGCTATCTAAAAACCGTTTTGGACAGGCACCTGGACGGACTATCGAAAATAAAGAACGTGCCATTCGCCGAGGCGCGAGAAATTATGAAGCAATATAATGATGAATTGCCACGCCCCGCGAATGAAGACGGCGAGCGCCTGTGTTCGCACTATTCGGCCGATTGGGAGAACGGCAGGATAGCGCTGGAAGTGGGAAAGAGCATGGGCGGGGGCTTCAGGTGGATAGGCAGCTATGCCCTTCTGAGCTCTGTGCCGCTCGCCGATGTGCATTACAAAGCACCGGAAAAATAGAATGGTGGGCTCGCCGGCAAATCTTACTTCTTTATGACGGTGACGACCGCAACCGCCAGCGCCACGCCGATTCCAGCACCGACCCCATAGCTACCGAGATACACTTCACCAAGTATCGTTCCGAAAACGCCCAAAACGAACCCGACGGTCATGAACACGAAAGGGCTTTTTGTTTTCATATTAGGTATTCGGGGCACGCAATATTTAAGGTTTATAAAAACTCGCCATCAATTCACAGCGACGGGCTCGTGGTCTAGCTTGGTATGATTCCAGCTTCGGGAGCTGGCTGCCTGTGTTCGAAACGAACCTCCGTTCGTTTGACTGTGAACGGGGAGTTCACTGGAAATCACAGCGAGCCCACCATACTACTAACAGAAAAACTCTCTTTAAGTGGCCGCTCGGAAGAGGGTGGTTCCATGAAAGAGCGGATAGACATACACAACTACGGGCACAAGCTTGAGCTCGTTGTCAAGAAGATGAAGGAAGGCGGCATGCTCGAAGCCAACAAACGGCATATCCTCGGCTTCTACAACAGCCTTATTCTGCGGGGCATCAGCCCGCCGTGCATCTGCAAGTACATCTACGAGATACGCAATATGGCGCTCTGGCTGGACAAGGACCTTGACAAGGCGACAAAAGACGACATGATAGCGGTCATCCAGAAGGTCGAGACAGAGCCCGCCTATACGGAGTGCACGAAGCACAACTACAAGGTAACCTTGAAACTGTTCTTTCGTTGGCTCAAGAACAGCCCGCGGAAGGCGTATCCGCCCGAAGTGGATTGGATAATCTCTGGTATCAGGAACAGTCGCCACAAGCTGCCCGAAGAGCTATGGACAGAAGAGGACGTTATCAAGCTGGTAAATGCCGCGGACAACCCCCGCGACAAGGCCCTGATAGCCAGCCTTTACGAGAGCGGCTGCCGTGTAGGCGAGCTTGCCAGCCGCAGAATAAAGCACGTACAATTCGACAAATACGGCGCTGTTGTTATTGTGGAAGGCAAGACCGGAATGCGGCGCATAAGGCTGGTCAGTTCCGTGCCGTATATCGCCGCATGGCTGTCCAACCACCCCGAAAAGGACAATCCAGAAGCCCCTTTATGGATATGCATCGGCACTAGGCACAAAGGTCAGCCGCTGACCTACAACGCGATAGGCAGAATATTCAGCGATACCGCCCAAAGGGCAGGAGTCAAGAAGCGGCCTAATCCGCACATGTTCCGCCACAGCAGGGCTACTTTCTTGGCGAACCACCTAACCGAAGCCCAGTTGAAGCAGATGTTCGGCTGGACGCAAGGCTCGAACATGGCAGCTATCTACGTGCACATGAGCGGCAGGGATACGGACAACGCCATATTGAAGCTGAACGGGCTTGGCGGCGACGAGCGCAAAAACGAGGAAAGCATGCTAAAACCCGTAAAGTGCCCCAGATGCGAGTTCGTCAATGGAGCGACCTCGAAGTTCTGCAACCGCTGTGCGGCTCCGTTGGATATACAAACAGCCCTTTCAATCGAGGAAAAGACGAACGGCTTGGCGCAGAGCTTCGCGGAGGCTTTGGGCAAAGGAGCAGGCATAACAGAAGTGGCAAGGCGGCCAGACGGGCTCAGTCAGGAGGATTTGGAGAAGTTGGCGCATTTGGTGGTTGGATATATGAGGAGGTGATGAAGAAGGAAAACCTTACTTCTTCGCTTCATGTTTTTTCAGAATAGAAGCTATTAGGCCATAGACTGTTTCAAGTTCTGCATCATAGACCGTGAGGCTTTTGCTTTTGTTCGTCTGCCTATCTTGAACGGTTACCAGTATTCGCTTAGGTTTTTCTAGGCGCATAAACAAATTTAACTAGCCATATACTTAAACTTATTTATTAGCTATTTAGTAAGCTAAATAGTTAGCTTTAAATATCGGTCATGCTATGTTATAATTATGATATTTGGTCAGAAACCTGCTATGGTGTTTATACGACACAAGGAGGAGGAAAAGGTTAAATGCCAAGACAACGTAAAAGTAAAGACCGAAGGGGAACGGGGTTGCTAAGGATGAAAAAAACATTGACAGTCCTTGATTTGTTCGCTGGTGCTGGAGGGTTCTCGGAAGGATTCCGGCAGATGGGTCTTGATGTCACTTATGCGAGCGACAACTGGAATCCTGCGCTCAAGACGCATGAAGTGAACTTTCCAGAGACAAAAGTCATAAAGGCCGATGTCAAAGAACTAGAACCGGAACAGTTCAAAGGCGTGGATGTCATCATAGGCGGGCCGCCATGCACGGAATTTTCAGGATCCAAGCGTGGGGGAAATGGGAATACTGACAAAGGTCTTGAACTTGTCTACAGGTTCCTACGTTTCGTATACGAACTCAAACCCCAATGGTGGATAATGGAGAACGTGCCACGACTGGAGCAATTTCTTCCGAAAGAAATACCTCTGAAAAAGCTTGGTGTGAACAAGGCTGGTAATTTCAAAATACCGCAGATGCAAGTGTTGTGTGCGGCAGATTACGGGGCGCCGCAAAAGCGGTACAGGCTCATTTCTGGAAAGTATGCGCTGCCAGAACAAACGCATTGGGAAAGCACGGGAACAGTGCCGTTGCCTGGTGTGAAGAGGTACAATTGGGTAACAATGCGCCAGATATTGAGTTCATTGCCTGACCCGTTGGGCAAGCCCGTGAATGAGTATGTCAAGGATCCGAATTATGGTTTCGCACTCCCCATCGATAAGCTTATGGATCACTTTGATACAGCCCAAATAATGACCGATGAAGAGGCCAAGAGGAACAAGAAGGCAAAAACGAACCATGCTTATTATGGAAAGATGAAGTTCCCTGACGATTTGGACAGGCCGTCAAGAACCGTGATGGCAACACAGTTCAATGCCTCGCGTGAGACCATGGTCATAGAGGGAAAAGTGAACGGTAAGATTGTCTACAGGAAACCGACCGTAAGAGAATGCGCGTGCCTACAGGCGTTCCCGCTCACGTTCCAGTTCTGCGGCGGAAACGTGACGACCAAATACAAGCTGGTCGGGAATGCCGTGCCCGTGAAGTTGTCGGCCGCACTCGCAAAGGCGATATTAAAAGAAGGAGGATTGCCAATCCTAAAGGAACCGATATTACAGAAATAATCAGATTTTCCATCCGCCCTTTTCGAGAGGCTTGCCGAGATGTCTGCCTATTATCATGTTCATGTAAGAGTTCTTCAGGCGGAATGCCCTGATTTCCGCTAGCTTATCACTGAACGGCTGCTTCGTCTTGGATCTTTTACATGTCGGGTCTTTGAAGCATCCGGAATGCTTCGGACAGAGCGTGAGATACTTATTGTCGCTCTGATGTATCTCGTGCGCTTTTCCTTGTTTGATTTTTCCTATGATGACGTCATAGTCGGGTCTCAGTTCTTCAAGGACCTTATCATTCATATCCCATATGAAAACATGCTTAATCAGGTAATCCGACCTTTTTTTCTTCCTTTCGTCGTGGATATACAGAACGAACAATATCTTCCTGTTCTTCGCGTACAAGGAAGAATCCTTGATGTCCTTGCATTCGGCTTCTTTGACATAGTTTATTATGTTAAGGGATAGCGGCTCCTTGACCGATAGGCGGTCCCTTGATTTGTTATATTGGAGCGGGCATGTCTTTATTTCGACGCCAAGATGCGGTATGTCCGGCTTTCCTTCACTGTTTCTTTTTATGCCGAAGAAGCCGTTCTCTATCACGTAGCCGACATCTCCCTTTGTTGTTACCCTCGAACTCCTATCACTTTTTCTTATGGCACGGCTCACCTGCGCGAGGGTCTTCCCTTCGAGCCATTTGGCCTTCCGTACCAGCGTGGGCACGTCGGAAATCCGTCTTGTGTCTATTACTCCTTCGTCAGTCATATCAATCTGATAAAATCAGTAAAACTAGCTTCTTAAGCGTTCGGCCAATAACGACCGCTTGCGCGGTTAGCCACCCTTCTAACAACGTCAAAAATACCCCCTAATCTTGCTTGCCAGCCCCGTTCTCGTAATGGCATCCCCGTAGTAGGCATACTGCTTCCTCTTGAGGCGGTCAATGACAAGGAAGAAGTAGTTGTCTCCGTAGGTGTTCTTCAGCATGGCCGCCTTCTCCTCCAGCTTTCCGCGGTTGGTAAGCGTTTTGCCCGTTTCCACCTCGACGGCAATCTTCTTGCCGAACCTGTCTTCGAAGACTATGTCGGGCTTGCGCGTACGGAATAGCTTTACTTTGTCGGTGTATCGCCGCACCAGCTGCTCTATGTACTTGACGAAGAACTGGTGCTCGAGGCTTTCCTGGTATTGCGGCGCATCGAGCAATATGAGCCAGTATTCTCCCGCGCCCTGGCTTAGTGTTTGCCGTATGCGAAAGTAGCCTATGCTCTTGAGGATGTCTATCTGATTCTCTGTAAGCTCCTTTACCCGATAGAGGCCGTTGTTTATGTCCAAATTGCCACCGAAAGGACGGTCTTCCGAGCGGGGAGATAAAGAGAGCTTAAATGCTTTTGCGCCCACACATCAGATATGCCAGCACACCTGTATTGCCCGTCCAAGATACGAAACCCCATACAAGCGGACTTTGTAAGCCTCGGAAAAGTAAGGATGATGAAGGATTATGTCCGAACGGTTGACGGACGCCTTTTAGATTGCATCAGCCATTACCAGGCCACGGAACTGGCTGCAGTATACGATTGCAGGCTTCCGACCGGGAACGAGCTTTGGGAGGCCTTCGAAAAGAACGAACATATCGGCAGAAGCATACGTGAAACAATCGGGCCCGCCACCGGCGAATGCTTCTACGAGTGGACCGCCGATGCCGTGGTAGATGGTAAGCATCTCGCCAGGCCAAAAGTAAGAAAGGTCGGCGGACAGTTCGTATATGATGAAGTGCGTCCGATACCCCGCAAATCAATAAATCCAAAATACCTTAAAGCCATCGGTCTCGATAAACCTTGGGTTGATTGGGAAATAGACAAACTACGGTTCAGACCAGTTATCAGGGGTTTCAACCAGTCCTATAATACACTTACCGCACTGACCTATGACTTTCCCGAAGGGAGAGCGGATGTTGGTCTCCGCTTAGTAAAGGAAGCGACTCGGGCACGCAAAGATGAATAGAAATCGCGTGCTGCGCTCGGCAAAGGGACTTAAATCCTTTTCTGACTCTATTCTTGGCATGAAGAACCAAGCCGAAATCGTCTATGAAATATTTAGCAAGATTTCCATGCCCACCGGCAAGGAAAATATCTATTTTCCTAAGGGACGCTATATTCCCGATTATTACAAGGACGTCCAAGGTACTAGGCGCGTGACTAAACTTAATCACAAGCAAATTGTTCTCCTAGGCCAGTTGGTTTCCGATGAGGTCGGAAAGACGTACACATTACCTTCGATTCAGAAGACTTACGACCTTCTTCGCAAGGACAAGCAGTTCAAACTGGCAACTGAGAGGTATGATATTCCCAGCAGGGAAGTCATTCTCGAATGCGGGGAAATAATACCCGACCCCGTCGTGAAGGAGGGGGGCGACAAGCTCGTGTACGACGGCGTGAGGAAAAAAACCGAAATAAACAAGTGTTATATTTTTGATACACTAAATGGTGCAGGATTGTTAAAGGGTCCAAAGAACAGGGCTTTGAATGGTTCTATTTCGTTTGAAAACGGAGAAGCATCTGTCTGGTCGCATTGGGATTCGGACCCAAGCTGGGATTGTTTCAGCGCATTTGCACGCGGTCCCTCAGTAAGACTTCATGCTGGAATTGCTGCATTCGTGAAAGCACGCAAGCCAGTTGAAAAGAAACCGCACTTCAAACCTTTTACGTACGATGAAGGCAAGCCTTTCACGCTTGAAGAAGATTAAATTATTTTCTCTAACTCCTTGTGGAGTTAAGTCTTTGGAAGGCGCGGAACGCGCCTCTCCTAATATGCCTTTGGCGAAGTCCGTCAATTCCCCCGCTACCGCGCTCCTGCGGCGGGGAAGCGCTTCTGGAATTAAAATCCAACCGAGTGGCGCTCCTTTTCTGCGCTGGGGCGTTTAAACGCCCCAGATGGCCTGTTTTTCAGTCCCGAAAAAGCAGGTTCGGTTAGATTTCAGGTCTAACCGTGCCGGAAACCGGTTCTAACCGCGCATTCCTCTAACTCCGCACAAGGCGGAGTTAGCTCTTCTGGCGGGCGCCGTTGGCGCCCTTTCAATATCTCTTGCTCCTGCTACTGCGCCATAGTAGCGCAGAAGCCCCGCCCCCCAGGGCCAAAAAAACAGAAGGAGTTAGAAATTGGGGCTAACTCGACCGGAAACGGGATTTAACTCGACATGGGTTACTTATCTAATTTTGAAAGTGAATCAAATTGTTCTTTGTTTAAATTTGTTGGATAAAATTCATCTCTTATGCAACCCGCGTTTGTCATTAAATTAATTTCCCCATAAAAGGGATTTTTATCAAATAGGTTCATTACATGACCTATTTCATGAGCTGTAGTCCATGAAACGTTTTTGGAATTGGCGGCCACAATAATTTTTCTATTGTTTAGATCGAGCCCAAAGTCTTTATTAAAATCATTAACGATATTCGGATTTTTAATATCAGCAAAAATGACAATGATTCTTCCAGATTTAACATCTGAAAAATTATAATGCTTTTCCAATTCCTTATTTATTTTTTCTTTATCTAAACCGCTAATAGGGTTTTCGAAATTATCTAAACCTATATCGGTTTTTGATAAATCAAATGCTACTTTTTCTATTGTAAAGTTCTTGCCATAAGGATTCCATATCTTATTAACTGTTGGAATTTCCTTTTCAATATGCTCAGACGTCATGTTCGTATTAATTAAATAAATATCAAAATACCAATTTTCCATATTGTTTGCTGGAGGGAGATATGTCTCGTTAGAACTTACATAACATTTTCCGCTTAACCAATTCAAAGCATATGGAAGAGCAGTTAGCTTAAAAAGTGCTACAGTAAGCAGGATTACGATAACGAATTTTAATTTTTTGCCAATAAGCATACTAATCGGTATGCATGAGAAACTCTTAAAAGAAACATTTTTACATGGCTACTGAGGAACGTTAACTTTATATTTCGGGACCGCTAATACATGTAAAGAGACGGCCAAAATTAAGGACGGCGTTTCTCTGTTCGAGATGGTGATGCCAGCGAGCCCACCATTATTAATCCTTTTTCTTGCAATCATTTTCATGGTCTGGCTTGAGCTTGGCGTTGTGAGCGCACTGGCGGTCTGCAACACCACCCTTTGCGCAGCCGTTTACTCTGACTACCGTATCGAGAAGGCGTCGGGAAAAGTGAATACCTTCGGCGAGTATTTCTTCGGCAAATACTGAATTTCCGACGCATTCCCTTAAATGCTTTTACTTTCTATTACGTGGAATGCCCTACGAGAACCTTGATTGGGACAAGGACAAGAACTCGATGCTCAGCTACATCTCGGCCGCGATGGCCGCGGATGAGGATTATTTTTACGCAAGGAAGCACGCCATATGCTCAATCGGCTGCAGGGAGGACGCCGCCTGCGAAATAGTGGAATGCGAAAAGGAGGCCAGCCGTGCGCTCCGCAAGCTGTGCAACGTTTATCTTGACGAATATTTCGGTTTCATAGGACCCGAGGAGGCGCGCAGGCGCGCCGAGCCGCACCTTGTGGAATACAACAGCCAGATGATACAGAGCCTGAAGATACAGGCGCTGTCCGTGCCTGATGCCTAGATTTTTCTAGCAACCGTCAAAAACTTTGATGACCGCCTTTTTGACGGGCACCGCGCTTAAACTTTCCTGGTGAAAGTAAGGAATCCCGTGTGCCCCAGCATATGAGTCTTGGGCCTTGAGTAAGTGTCCTTGCCGTAGATTCCGACCTGCCATTCCCGCTCCAGCAGTTCGATTATCCGCGGTTCCGACAGTCCTGCGCGCTTGACGGCCTTCGCCACGATGGGTATCTGCTCCGAGTTGAGCGAGTAGACGGCGAGCCAGCCCCCGGCCTTGAGCGCCTTGCAGGCATTGGGGATGGCTTTCTCGGGGTTCTGCAAATCGAGCGTCACGAGGTCAACGTTGCGTTCCTTTATTCCTTTAGTCACGTCCTTGTTGAGCATCTTGATTTTCAGCCCGCTTCCCTTGATGTTTTTCTTGGCGTTCTCGAAAAAATCTTTGCGCTTTTCGTACGTCGTGACGTCGCAGCCCAGATTGGCGAGGAACATCGATAGGAACGCGGAGCCCGTTCCAGCGTCAACGACTTTCCAGCCCTTCCCGCAGCCCGTGTGCGCGACGATTGCCGCCGCGTCCTTCGGCAGTATGACCTGCGGCCCGCGCAGCGCTTTCTTGAAAAGATAATCGCGCAATGTTGGCTGGACTACGACGAAATCCGCCTTTCCTATCTTGGCCCTGCAGCCGAAGGGCTTGCCGACGAACTTGTCCATATTAACTTCCCCGAACTTGCAGGCGAACTTTCCGGCGCACCTTACGATGTAATTGCGCGGGCCCAGAAGCAGTACCTGCCCGTTCTTGCGGATCTTCATGATTACCTTTCGCAGCCGAGGTTTTTAAATCGGCTTCACGAAGTTTCTTCCATGTTCGAGCTCCTCCGCCTTGCGATTGCGCTGGTCGGAACATTGGCCGCGGGCCTCTGGGACCTCAAAACGACCGATATTCCGGACAAGGTGGTGTTCCCGATGATAGCCGCCGGGCTGCTGCTCGCCGCCGCGGAAGGCTTCCTTTCCGGCAGCTGGGCCCCGCTCTGGCTGGCCCTTGCCGTTTCGCTGGCTTTTGCGGCGTTTTCCATAATCATGTATCTGGCGGGCGCCTGGGGCGGCGGCGACGGGGCGCTGCTTGTTGCCGTAGGCGCGCTGCTTCCCGCCTGGCCGTTCGCAACGTTGCTCTCGTTCGTGCCGTTCCCGCTCGTTTATTTCTTTTCCGTCTTTGCGGTCGGGCTCGTGTATTCGGCGGTTTACCTTTCCTGGCTGCTTACGAAAAGCGCGGCCGCGCGCAAGGCCTTTTCAGGGGAGCTTTCGAAGATCAAGCTGGCGTACGTCCCTATTGTGGCCCTGCTGTTGCTTTTTGTCCCTATGCTGCCGGCGGTATTTTCATTTGTATTTGCGGTTGTCCTGCTGGTCGCCCCGCCGATTTACGCGCTGTCGGGCGCGGCCGAAGGGCTGTTTTACCAGAAAGTATCGGCTAAGGAGCTGAAGGCCGGCGACATGATAGGCGAGGACCTGCCGCGGCTGAACATTTTCAAGCGCCAGATACGCGGGCTGACCGAGAAGGAAGTGGCCGCAATAAGAAAGATGAAGCGTTCAGTCCTTGTCAGGACCGGCGTGCGCTACGGGATTGTTTTTTTCCTGGCCCTTCTTGCCCTTCTTCTCCTCTCCGCGCCTCTGCAGCTCCTTTAGCTTCGCGTCCAGCCTTTCCTTGCTGAAGCTCCTGAACCAGCGCGGTACCCTGATCATCGGAAGGAACTGGTGCTCCTGTCCGGTCTTTATCGGGTTCTTGAGCCGTTCGCGGCCCGCCGCCCTTATGGACTTGGACATCGACGTGACCTTCTCCCTGAGCTTGCTCATGTCGTCTATCTCGAACGCCGTTCCCACGTGTATTCCGTCCGCGCCTGCCTTCACTATGTCGCGCGCCTGCTCGGCGGTCCTGCACCCGCCCGCGTAGAAATACGGAACACTGAGCTGTGATTTCACAGCCCGTATCAGCTCCAGCGGCGCCGGCGTTTCCGCCCCGCTGCCTGAGTCCGTTATCACCAATCGTGCGCCCATGTATTCGCTTGCCAAGGCCGTGGCGGCGGCGATGTCCGGCTTGTTCCTTGGTATGAGGTTGGCGTTCGAAAGCCACCCAACCGTGCGGCCCGGCTCCAGGATTATGTAGCCCGTCGGTATCGGTTCGATGCCCATTTTCTTGACAGCAGGCGCGACCTCGATCTGGCCCGTCGAGAGCCAGTACGTGTCGCGCGAGTTCATTATGTACATGAAATAAAGGGCGTCCGCGAACGGCGTCACGTGCCCGTTGAACAGGACCATCGGCACGTTCACCCTTTCGCGTATCATCTTCACGGTCTTGTCGAGTATCATTCCCTGCGCGCCGAGGCTGCCGCCTATGAGTATGATGTCCGCGCCGCTGTCGCAGCACGCTTCCGCCACCTTCGCGCCCTCCTCGAAGGGCTGCTTGTCGGGGTCTATCAGGCTAAGAAGTATTGCGCCGTTCTTGTCTATCTTTTCGCGGATGTACTTTTCGACTTTTCCTTGTCTCATTGAACCATCACAACAGCAGCTCACACCTATTTGGTTCGCTTTTTAATAACCTTTCTGCGTTCCCATACTTCAAGCGCTAAGTTTAAATCCGCATCCCTTTGCCCCCTATATTATATGCGGGTCTTGCGCCCGCGTGTATGGGAGGCAACTCAGTGTTGGAGTTGTTGTTCTTTCAGCCACTTCAGGAAGCTGGCGCGCTCCCCGCCCTTTGCCGCGCGCTCCAGCTCGTCGCGCTCTGCCGCGCCGTAGAACTCCCGCGTCTGCACGGCCGGGCCCTTGATGACGGTTATGTCCGCGTTCCTGAGCATGCGTTCGGCCGCTTCGTCGAGGTCCGCCACGACGGCCTTCGGGTGCAGCGCGATGCAGAACTTCGCCGCGTTGTTGCTCGCAGCGAACTTCCGTATCCAGAGTATGCGGTCCTTCGCGCCGTAGCTGCGGTCCGCCTCGGCCAGCGCCTCCCTGCTCCACTCCCCGACGGGCACCAGCGGCACCCTGCCCTCCCCGGTTATCGCGGCCGCCTCGTCCCTTTTCCTGAGTTCGGCGTTCAGCCGCTCCTTTTCCTTTTTCAGTTCGCTTATTTCGGCGTGAAGGTTGCTTATCATGTTCTCCCGTAATGATACTTCCTTGTTCTCGAGGAATTGTTTCCGTCCGGCGTCGCTTTTGCGCAGCTGGTCCTCCTGCATCTGTATCTTGCATTTTTCCGCGTCCTTTAGCCTGCCCTCCAGCTTTTCTATGTACATCTTCTGTATGCCGAGGCTCCGCTCAAGGTCCCGTATCTTGGCGTTGAGCATCTGCTCGGATTTCGGCGCGGCCGTTTGGACCTTCGGCCTTTCCGGCTCCTCCGGTGTTTTCTCGTCCTTTTCGCGAAGGTTCTCCAGCGCCTCGTTTATGTTCTTGGCTTCGCCGAAGACCACCATCCGTTTGACCTCGTCGCCGTGCGCCGACATTCCCGCCTGCCCCAGCGTGTCGTCTATCTTGGAGAACTGGCTTGCGAAGGACTTGTAGGCGAATATGGCCGCGGCGAGGGCGTCCTTTTCGTGAACGGAAAAACCGGGCATCTGCTCGGGCGAGCTTTCCTGCCTTTTCGCCGTTTCCTTCAGAAGGTCCTTCACGGCCTCGCCCTTTTCGTCCACGCCGAGGTCCCTTTCGGGCGTCCAGACCTTGCAGCCGAAGCGCGCCGCGAGCTTTTCCGCGCTGTCCGAAGCCTGCCTCTTGTCCACGGCTATGAGGAGCGGCTGGCCTGTTTCCCGCACGGCATGCGCGACCGCCGAGCCCGCCCATTCGCGCTGGCTCCTTGCGGTTATCAGGTTCCCCCTGAGGTCCAGCGCGGCGAACGCGGTGGTCATTCCGGGGTCGTATCCGACGATTATTCGTCTGGGCATTCAGCTCACGCTGCCGAGAATTGAGTGCCGGTGCTTAAATCCTTTAGCCGGACTTCAGGTTCCTTTTGTACAGCACCAGCGCGGAGAGGGCGAATGTTACTAGGAACACGCCCGCGAACATGTAGGCTGTCGGCAGTCCCGACGCCATCGTTCCGGTCTCCACCCCGCCTCCCACGACCTGGTACGCGGTGGCGTTCTGCCCGCCGGCCTGCGCGATGCCGTAGCCGAAGAACATCAGTCCTATCACGACGACAAGGAGCGTGTTCGCCACCCTCCATTGCAGGTCGTCCCTTTCGATGCGCTGCCTTTTCACATTTTTCCTTTTGGTTGGCATTCTATCACCTTTGAAAACAAAAATTCAGCCGAAGGTAGCCGGTGCTTCGGGCGTCTCCGCCGGTGTCTCGACCGGCGCCTGCATCTTGGCTTTCGGCCTTACTTTGAGCACGTAGTATGCGGCCGCGCCCGCTACCGCGAACGCCACCAGGCCTACCGCTATGTAGGTCACTGTCGGCGCCCCGCACGGCTGCGTTACGGGTATTATCGTGGCGTCCCATTTGCCGGTGTTGTCGTTGCACACGTACGTGGTGACCGTCTGCGCGCCGTCCTTGCATTCGCCTGTCAGGTCGGCCGGTTTCTGTATCGCGTCGCAGGCCGCCGACGTCACGCTCAGCTTGAGCGTCGGGCTCTTTGCCGTGTTGCCCACCGCGTCGCTTACCGCCACCTCAATGGTGTACGTTCCCTGCTTTCCGGCGGGCCAGCTGAAGTCCGCCAGCCCCTTTGTGCCCGTGAGCATTTTGGTGCCAACTACGAGGTTGTTGACGACGAGGCTCGCCGTGCTAAGTGCCGTGTCGTCCGCCACATTGGAGGTTATCCTTACGGTGGCTCCCGTGGTCGGCGCTGCGGGGTACGCAATGGGCAGGTCGGCCGTCGGCTTGACGGTATCTGTCAGTATTCCGGTTCCGGTCCCGCTTCCGCCAGTCGATCCGCCGCCTGTCGCCCCTCCTCCGCTCGGCGGGGTAACGGCCTTCGCGGCCATCGTGAACGCCAGCGGCGCGGTCGTACCGTCGTTCCCGTCGGCGTCGGTCGCTATCGCCTTCCAGGAAATTGTTGTGCCCGCCTTTATGGCGGCGTTGCTCCACGTGAACGCCGTAGTGGCATCCGTGCCGCTCACGCTCGCGGGCGAGCCGTAGCCCGTTATGGGCACCATCGCCCCGCTTTCGTCCGTATAAAGTGTTATCGTTGCCAGCGCGGTGTCATCGTTGCACTTCGCCGTCAGTGTTACCACCGAGCCTTCCTCGGGCGAGCCCGTGCTCTGCGTTATCGTGCACGTGGGCGGGGTCGTGTCACCGCTCAGGAACGCCAGCGCGCCCAACGTTAACTTATAGCCGGCGCTCGATCCCGTCCCCATCAGCGGCTCTGCGGTCGAGATGGTGAGCTTGTAGTTCGTGCTGCTTCCGGTCCCTCCGCCGCTGTTCGCCACCGCCACCATATAGTTCGGCGTCGAGGACATCAGCACCGCAAAGCCCGTATTATTGTAGTATGATGCGTCATAGAACGCGGTCACGCCTATCGCAAGCGCTATTGCGAAGACCGCATACGCCATCCCGTACTTGGTGTGAAGATGCCTGTCCTGAACGGCCGCCCTGTGGTGGTATTTGACGCTTACCTTGACCCTTGCCGCATGCGCGGCTTTCCTATGGGCCGTCCGCCCTTTCCTTTTTGTTGGCATTAGTCACACCTTTGCGATATCGGAACCGGCGTTGAATCCGTCAGTAGCACCAGCAGGCTCCCTTCGATCCTGCGCCCGGCGCGCTCCAGCAGGGCTCGATGACTTGGTTCTGCGGCTTTCCTGCCGATATGCCTGTCACGTCCTCCCAGAAGGCGCATGTCTTGCCCGCTCCTGTGCATGTGTCCGCGCAGGTCTGGCCTGCCACAAGGTTTTCGCTGCTGAACGTTATCGCCATCTTTTTGCTTGTTATGGCCTTGTCGTCCACGGTCGTGGCGCTGAACGCGTACGGGTTCGCCGTTAAGGCGTAACGGGGCGTCAGCGGATTGTCGGCGCCCACGGTTATTTCAACAAAGTAGGGCGCGTTGAATTTCATCGCTGAGAAATTGAATCCCTTCTTTCCTAGCGTGGTGGAGCCGAGTATTGTCTGGAACAGTCCCTTGTCAATGGACAATGTCTGTACGTCGCTCCATAACGAGGTTCCGCCGGTTGCGGCGGTGAATATTTCGAACTTGACCTGGTATTGCCCTGTGAGCGGCTTTCCTGCCGAATCCATCAGCCGCCCCTGTATTGAGATTTCCTTGTTATAGTTTTCCCCGCCGAGA
>Ga0209777_10000110_pt1 | contig 137506 bp, 124 predicted proteins | sample FrelakmetHBP12HB_FD_187147 | JGI IMG/M metagenome (GOLD analysis project Ga0209777, IMG submission 187147) | Freshwater lake sediment microbial communities from the University of Notre Dame, USA, for methane emissions studies -HBP12 HB (SPAdes)... | ecosystem: Environmental > Aquatic >... | reverse complement strand
AGTGGCACGGTCTCAGCAAACGTTGCCAGATAAGTGTCCGGAATGTGCTAGTGTAAACCTTATCCATGATTATGATACGGGTGAGACTGTTTGCGGCGACTGCGGACTCGTCTTATACGGGCAAATGATGGATAAAGGGCCGGAATGGCGCGCTTTCACCCAGGAAGAGAAAGCCTCAAGAAGCCGCGTTGGGATGCCAACGTCTTATTCTGTCCATGATAAAGGCTTGTCAACGGCCATAAGCCAGGTTGACCGTGACGCCTTCGGAAGAAAACTTCCATTATCAACGCGCCTGCAGATGTGGCGCCTGAGGAAATGGCAGATCCGTTCTAGGGCGCATTCTTCAGTTGACAGAAACCTAGCCCAGGCAATGGCTGAACTTGACCGCTTGTCAGACAGGGTCTACATTCCACGGCCAATCAAAGAGAAGGCTGCGGTCATTTACCGTAAAGCCTTAGATAAGAGCCTAGTCCGCGGAAGGTCCATCGCAGCCGTAGTGGCTGCTGCGGCTTATGCGGCTTGCCGTGGAAGTGGAACTCCAAGAGCACTTCATGAAATCGCAGAGGCAAGCCTAGTCGATAAAAAGGACGTTGCCCGTTGCTACCGGCTTTTGCTACGTGAACTTGACATGCACATGCCCATCCCTGACTCCCTCACGTACGTTTCGAAAATCGCTGAAAGAACAGGAATTTCGGGCAAGACGCAGGGAATTGCTATACGGATTCTTCGAGAAGCCAGAGATAAACGGGCTGCTGCCGGAAAAGACCCTATGGGGTTGGCTGCTGCAGCATTGTACATTGCTTGTTTGCAGAACAACGAGAAGAAGACACAGAAGGACATAGCCGAAGCAGCAGGCGTCACTGAGGTCACGGTGAGAAACCGCTACAAGACCCTGAAAAGGCAGTTGAAGCTAGAATTACGCGAGCCCTGGAGGGATTAGCAAAAATGGATGGTTGAAATGATGAAACAAACAAATCTGTATGAATCCTTGAACGCGCAGCTTGTCGTATTATCCTTCGCGCGCTTATTTCGATGCCCATTAATGCCATAATCTTGCCCTGTCTTTCTTCTTTGAATAGCTTGTAAAGGGTTTCCGAACTCCAAATGCTGCCTTTTTGATGTGGTTCTTAGTCAACTTCTTCAGATTAAGCCCGGAGGACGCAAAAGATTCAATATGCGATGAAGAGGGAGACAAAGGGATTGATGGCATATGGGTCGATGAGACTTCCGATCAAGAAGAGATATACATGTTCCAATAGCGCGCGCGGGCATTATCCTTCCCCTCGCACTTGCGCCTATCTGGCTTCAAGATCTCGCTAAGATTAACCCATTCTCGTACGCAGTTGATGCAGTTCGCGCATTATTTGTCGGGAATTTTCAAAACGTCGAAATCGTAGAGGGGTTCGCCATCATCAGCGCACTTGCAATCCTCCTATTCCTGTGGGGGTTGAGGTCGCTCAAGAAAATGGCATCATGACTATGAGATTTACATTTTGCAATTTCATGCTGTTAGGTGCTAATCGAATACGCTAAAATGCTCGCGGAATCTCATTCCTCCCTAAGAACGCAATAAAGACAGTCGTCTGTCCATCTTCCTCTGGTGAAGAAATCGCGCGCTTGTTGAGAACCATTTGGGTCATTGACAGTTTCAAATTAAGAAGACACAAATCGTCGCGTAGTTGACCAGTGAGCAATTTCTTTCGGACGATGTTTTGGATTTTGGCATAAAACTTCCCCAACCAACCAATGAAGTGACTTGAGTCTTGCCCCTTAGCGCGCGCTTTGAAGAGGTAGCATATTTGCTCCCTGAAATGGTAACAAGCTGTGATTGTTCGGCGTGAGTTTCCTTTTTAAGGCAAATAGACTTTTTGACTTGCGCTGAAAAATCAAATGGATGCAGGGAGTAGTATGCCAATTTGAGCAACGGTTTCAACTACAGATCTAGAATTTTCCTCGTTTTGTGGACTGTGAACTTTCTTTTCACGTTCTCGACCAATTTGATTCCTACTTCCAGAGCGTATTTGACGAAGGCGTTCGTGGGGAATGCTCAGACTGCAACCATGGAGGCGCTAGGTATACTGCTGTCTTTGGGATCGGCAGCAGCCACGATAGGATATTTTGTAGGAGGTTTTGCTGCTGATACAATGGGCAGAAAGAAAGTGGTGATTCTATCCTTTGCGGTTCTGGCTCTGGGTTGTGCACTGTTTGTTGTTGCACCGAACCTCAACTGGCTTTACTTGGCCAATTTTATCGAGTTTTTTGCGGCAGGGTTTTCCAGTCCAGCTATATCAGCATTGGTTGCAGACTGCAGTGAACAGGGTAGCCGAGGGATGGCTTTTGGCATTTTCAACCTCTCGTGGATAGCTTCGGGCGTTGCAGCGCCATTACTGGCAGGGTCGCTCGCTCAATTTGTCAATTTGCACACGCCCTTCCTCCTTGCCCTTCTCGTGAGCGTCGCAGGTTTGTTCGTATCGTATTTGTTGAAGGGAAAGAAAACCGATGAGAAAGCGGAGATGGCGGGAGACGGTGGAGAAGCTCAGAAGGCTGATTCAGCGTCCCGCGTGGGTCTTGGGCGTATCATCCTAATATTTGGCGTCGCGAACATTCTGAACGGCTTGCTGAACGGTTTTATAAACCCGGTATTGAACGGTATGCTTCTTTTCAAGTTGGCTGCAGCTCCAGTTGAGTATGGGCTTGTGCTGTCCTTGTCGTCGAGCTTGGTCACGGGACTGGTTCAGATTCCAGGTGGCAAACTTGCTGACAGGTTTGGCAGGAAACCATTGGTTCTGTTCGGCTTTCTGGGCGTGCCCTTGGTTGCCCTGTTGGGTTTCAGCAGCTCACTCATAGACTTCTCGCTGATTTTGGGTGGAATAAGCGCTGTCGGGAACATCAGTGGGCCCGCGATTTCAGCGTGGCTAATGGATCTTGTCCCAGAACAGAGGCGGGCCAGTGCTTCAGGAATAACCCAGACTCTTAACGGCGTCGGGTTGACGGTCGGACCGAACGTTGGGAGTTATGTCTGGAACGCTACCAAGCCAGACGCTATGATTCCCTGCGGGATTGCGGCGATCATATTCATCGCCAGCCTTCCTTTCTACCTAACGTTGCAAGAATCAAAGACCGCACCTCACAGCCGCAGTACGTCCTAACTAGGCCGAGAAAATGAATAGCCGCGCTTGAAGCACAAACGACAAAAGAAGAAAGAGTCTTTGTTCTGATGTGAGAAGAAGGCATCTGCATGGGTTATCCAAGAAAGAAAATAAGAGAAGAACTGAAAAAACCTAGCCCTGAGAAGAAGAAAGAAAGAGAAGAAAAGCGGAAGAAGAAAAAACTGGCCCGAATTGAAAGACAACAGTACGGATAGGGCTCGTCTAAGGCTCTGGCAATAGTAACCTGCATGATTAGCTCAACCGCGCGCACGTGCACAAAGCGCGCGCTAGCTAGGACCATTCAGCTGAAATAGGCTCGAATGTGGCGAAAATTGCGGTGCGTGGGGTGGGACACCCACTTAAGTCTACCGGTAAAAATGTGCTCAAGTTATGCTTGACGAGAGTTCGAATCTCTCGCGGGCGCATAGCGGTAAAGGACGTAAACGCCCAAAACCATTACTAGTCCGGCTGTCATTTGGATGGGACTGAAAGACTCTCTCAACATTGCAAACGCGAAAACGGCTCCGAAAAGTGAAGATGTAGAATAGATGACTCCTGTTCGCATCGAACCTATTTTTCTAAGGGCAAAAAGAAACAACAAGATTGAGAATGCGATGCTGAGGGCTCCCACGGACAACAGGTAAGGTATCGATGCCAATGATATGCTAAAGCTAACGCCGAGCAGAAAAGAGATGATGAGCAAGGCCAATCCTCCGAAAAAGCATTTCAATGCGGTCACCAATATGATATCTTTCTTCTTGCTGAGAAATCTACTTAGGTTGTTGTCTATTCCCCAGAACAGACATGCGCCAATTATCAGGAGATTGCCGGGAATGTTTTCTGTTAGAGTGAGTCTCTGGAATTCTCCATTTGTGGCCACGAAGACCACGCCGACAAGCAGAATGAGAATTCCAAGATATTCACCTCTCTTTCCTCGTTCGCTCAAGAATACAAAAGCTAAGAAGGCGGTGAATAGGGACTCCGCATTTAGAAGTAGCGATGCGTTTATGGCTGTGGTCTGGTTCAGGCCGTTCAGGAGCAACAACGGTGCGATCAACGAGCCGCATACAATCACAAGGGTTAGAACTCTCAAGTCCTTCTTCAGTATTTTCTCCTCTGTTCCCGGCGTTTTGAGCATGGAAAGAATCTTTTTGGAGAGTGGAGTGAAGTGGATTCCGAGGAGGAGAACCCCGCCGATGAAGTAGATCATTCCCGCTACGAGGGTGGGATTAACATTCTGCAATGCGATTTTGTTGAGGGTTGAGCTTATTCCGAACAAAATTGCAGAAGTGATAGCGCTTACGTAACCCCAATGATGAGACATTAGACCTCAACACGGTTGATTTTTCTTTTCGCAACTCCTGACAGGGCGAAGACTAGGCAAGCAGAGAGCAGGACTACAGTGGGTGACAGAAATAGGCCAAAGTACCCAAAGCTCGTTCCGAGGATGAACCCTCCGACTATGGGACCAATAGTCTGCCCGATGTCCATCATGGTGTCCAAGAAGCCTGTCGAGGTGCCGATGAACTCGCACGGTGCCAGCTCCGTTATCAGAGCAGTTGTGGGCGCCGTCGCTGTAGCGAAGCCGAATCCATAGATCAGAGCCAACAGCAAGAGAACTCGAAGGTCCGAAGAAAACGGCATGACAACCAACGGTACGGAGCATATCAGCAGGCCGACTATTATGGGCTTTCGTCTGCCTGTTCTGTCCGAGACTCTTCCCATGTAAGCTCTTACGAAGATAGCAAGCACAATGATGCTGCCCGAAACAGCGGCCGTTGAGAAGAAGTCAAAATGCAGTGTATCCTTCAAGTATCCGGAGAGAAAATAATCCACCGTCCCGAACGAGTAGTACAAGCTGGCCTGCACAAAACTGACAGCCAACACTGCATGATTCTTGGCCAAGGCGCCCCATCCAGCGTACATTCGCCTTAAAGTGTCTTGTTTTTTAGATGCAGCGAGCATGCGTGGCTTTCTTTCAGCTAGAAACAGCAGTGCCATCACGAAGGCAGCTAGCCCGGCCGCTGCGACCGCAAGGTACATGACGTGATAGTTGTACAGGGGGTCGGAAGTGCTTGCGGTGCTGTACAGTATGTATCCTCCGAGGAAAGGTGCGATGCTTCTGCCGACGTACGTTGCAGATGTGAAGAGTGATATGCGTTCTCCTCGCTGTGACGGATACAACTCGGCCATCGAGGCTTCGGCTACGGGAACGAAGATGGCAGTTGCAAACCCGTGGTAGAACCTGACGAGTATGAGCTGCCACCATGTTGATATGAAAAGGTAGAAGAAAGGTGCGGTTGCAAACACGAAGCCTGATGCTAGCAGGAACTTCTTTCTGCCGTAAATGTCGGAAAGCGAAGACGCAGGGAGGCTGATTAGAATGCCCGGTATGGTTGAAGCCGCACCCACAAAGCCTGACCAATCAGTAGGCGTGCCCAGCGCAATAGCAAAGGGATTAAGCAGAGTCTTAGACATTGTCGAGCTCAGGATTGCAAAGACTCCCATTACGCACAGTGTCCAAAAGACGGCTTTTCCCACTTTGTCAGACGTAATATTCATGCTGCAAACCAGCTTGAACTCATCTTGACGTCAAACTTATGTAAGTAGATATTCTACTGTGATAAGTAGTTAATCTACATAAGAGAGTGTGAAAAAAAGTATGCATGAAGAACATGGCGAAGAACACCATGGATTTGGCGGGCGTTGTTGGCGCGAAGGCCACCACGGATATGGACAGTTCACTCGCCGCTTTCTAACGAAAGAAGAGAAAATCAAGAAACTAGAAGAGTACACACAAGAACTGAAGAACGAACTTGCAGCAGTACAGGAACGCATCAAAGAACTGAAAGCCAAATAGTGTTGATGAAAAGCATGAAGTGGGTAACAAGACTATTCGTGCACGTAGACAGAACCGCATGCCCATGGTTAATAAAACGATTCATAGACCCGAAAGCCGAATTCCTATTCGTTCCCGTAGAAAAGATTGAGGAGACAGTCAAAAAAGAGAAGGCAATACCCTACGATGCACCAGGAGTCGAACTCGGACATCACGGAGACAAGTGCAGTTTCGACGCTATTATAGACAAGTACAAGGTAAAGGATCCTGCAGTCCTGGAGTTAGCAAAAATCGTCCGAGCTGCCGACACGGACAAAATGGAGATGGCTGCCGAAGCCGCCGGAATGGAAGCCGTCATGACAGGTTTCGGCATCGTTTCAAAAGACGATTATGAAACCATCGCCAAGACAAGCCCCGTATATGACGCGCTGTACACGAACTGCAAGCTGAAACTGATTCGTGAGAAATACAAAGCAGAAATCGAAAAACTAGAAAGAAAAGACCGAAGAGAATTCTTGAGAAAGAAACTGGCGGAGTAAACCAACCACCATCCTTTTTTCTTTTTGTTGGCTGGGGAGGAATAACAGCAGTGTACGCAGGAAAAGTTTGAACCGAGAGTTTGAAGCTATCCCGCGCTCCAGAATGCAAGGTTTTACCGGTAAACGTGTGTTCAATTCTTAACCCCCGCACAGGCCTTCCACAACGTCATAAATTGAGTTTGATTAGCTGAAATAAGCCTGAAGTGTGCCTGAAATTAGAGTGCGGGGGGTGGGACCCCCACCCAAGTTTACCGGTAAAAATATGCTCAGGTTATGCTTGACGAGAGTTCGAATCTCTCCTGGGCTACCAACGCTCAAGCGTGAACTTATGCTAAATTCCCTCCTTTTTTGGAAGTCTAGCCTTGAAGTGAGCTGACCGCTATGCTCGGCAGGGGCTGGAGCACCGAGGAGATATCGAAAGATCTGACTGATTAGATGGATCGGCGCGAGGGCACCATAGAAAGAAAAGCCCTCAGACCTAAACGTCGAACGACAGTCCTCCTCAGCGCGCGCGGCTTATGTTGGATGTGAGCCCCCGTGTTTGAGTACTAAGATTGGAGGTGTTTTTCAATGGCTTTTGCCGCATGCTCGAGTCCGAGTTCGATGAGTTTTTCTCGGTTCGGAATTCCTGTGTTCTTGTTCCATCCTCTCAGCTCGTAGTAGTTGTCGAGCATTTTTTGGAGTTCCTCGTTGGTTATGCGTTGTCCTTTTGATGGACCGTCGGGGAGGGGTTCTTCTGTGAATCTCGGTGGTAAGTAGTCGTCCTTTCTGGTTGTGCCTTCTCTTACGTTGAAGCATCGGCATAGGTTGTTCATTCTTTCTCCTATGGTCATCAGCTCGTTTACTGTGAAGTTCATTCCCGTGATGGCGTTCAATGTTTCGGCTAAGAAGGTGGGTTTCGTGTAGTCGAACCCGACCCATGCGGGTGCTGTGCATAGCAGGAGAGAGTTGGTGACGGCGACCCAGTCTTGTGATTTCTTGACCATGTCGACTTTGTCTTTGGAGGTGTCGTGTCTGTTCAGCCCTTTAGAAATTCCGATTTCGGGTGCAACATTCTCGGCTTCGGTATCCGTGTCATGGAAGGCCTGCATGTGGCATGCTCCCCTTGCGGAAATCGCATACGCCAAGCCGACGCCTTTTTTGCCCCTGGGTTCATGCATCGGAACCTCCAGACCCTTGACTTCCATCGCGTACTTCTCTGAGCCTCTGCCTATTTTCTTCGCTGCTTTCTTGATGCCTTCGGCGAGGAGATTCCCTATACCGTCGCGAGTAGACGTTTTTTCGATGAGTTTCATCGCAGCTTCAGCGTTGCCCCATGTCGCTTCTATGCCATCGATGTCTTCCTTTGAGATTATTCCCCTCTCGTAGCACTCCATCAGCCAAGCAATTATTACACCTACCGAGATCGTGTCTATTCCATACGCGTTGCACATCTGGTTTTCTTTTGACACTGCCTCTAAGTCCCCTATTAGGAGGAGCGATCCCAAAGATGCGACATTTTCGTATTCGGGGCCACCATAGCCCGGATCGATGGGTGCGTAGGATCCCCGATCGACCTCTACCATTCTTTTGCAGGCGACTGGACACTGGGAGCAAGCGTTCTTCTTCTTGAGAATTGTTTCGGCCATGGTCCTTCCGCTTATTTTTTCGTAGTGCTGGAACGTTCCGTTCTGGAAGTTTTTGGTTGGAAGTATACCGCTCTCGTTCAAAACATCCACTAGACCAGCTTGTCCATACTTGGAGAAAAGGACTAAACTTTTGTTCGTCGTGCATTCGGTGACCATGGCCTTCGTTAGTCTTTTCAGATTTTCTGGGTCAGCGACTGGAATGTTCTTGGTTCCGCGAACTGCGACAGCCTTGAGTTTCTTAGAGCCCATCACTGCTCCTAAGCCTGTTCTGCCCGCGGCTCGATGTGCGGTGTGCATAACGTTTGCCATTTTCACCAGTTTTTCTCCTGCTGGACCGATGCACACGATCGCCGGGTCATCTTCCTTACGTGTTTTTATTCCAAGGTCGTGAGCTATGGCGATCTCTGTGTCTAAAGTCATCTTTCCCCAGAGGTGGGAAGCGTTTTTGACTTGCACATCATCGTCCATTATGTCGATATACACGGGGGATGTGGATGCGCCCTCAACAACCAGCGCGTCATAGCCAGCCTTTCTCAACTGGACCGCAAAGGTGCCGCCGCAGGCAGCTTCGCCCCAGATTCCGGTTAAGGGCGACTTTGCGGCCACGATCCAGCGAGAGTTCAACGGGAACCCCGTTCCAGCAAATGGTCCTGCCGCGTAAACCAGCTTGTTTTCCGGCCCCAACGCATCAATCCCTGGTCTGAGCTCATCGAACAGTATCTTGATGGCTAGACCCCTTCCACCCAAGTATTTTCTCGCATCAGCCTCTGTGAACACGTCTTTTGTGGCTTTCTTACTGGACAGATTCACCCGCAATATTTGTCCGTTAAAACCTAACATTTTCCATCATTTCCTTTGAATGCTGCGCAACGACGTTCAGACGAGATTTGATTGCTCAGTGTTTGGAAGCCGAAATGAACCCCGCTAGGAGCAGCACTAGTCCGATGACCGTTGCGATTAGCGATAGTATTTGAAATGTTCCAAACAGGAAGTAGCCCTCAAAGCTGACGTAACCTGCCAAACCTATCAACATCAGAAGAAGCCCTCCGCGTAATAAAGGAGTCCTCTTGTCAGTACCTGCCATGTATATCTTGTAGAGAACTTCACCGATGCCGATGAACAGTATCGCTACGCCCGGGAGTTCCCAGAAACCGAATCCACCGAGCAACCACCACAGAACTGCAGTTATGATTATTCCAACGACGATTGTTGCGAGTCCGCTGATTACGCCATTCATCTTCCGTTTTCGCCCAACATTTCCTGTTGTCATCCGGGTCATCTGCCTACACGAATGGGCCTTGAGGATGTGCTATGAATGCTTGTATTTCCGCAGAAGCGTAGTTCCATGGTCCCACGGCTGAGCCTAGGGCGTACTCGACGTACGAGATGACCTCATTCACCCTGTCGGCTAATGTCAGCATGTTTAACAGGGGGTATTCTATCTTGTACTGAACTATGTCTTCTGTGTGGAACAAGCTGTAAATTATCACATAGTAGATGCCGACGGGCCATGGTGAGGTGATATTCTGGTACAAATCTGATAGTGTTTGGTTTGTTTCAAGAGTGTATGCAGTTTGGTTTTCACGGTTCAATATATTATACTCTCTGTACACGACTGAATAGTTCTGTGCCAACGGGTAAAGTGATGCATTGGTCTCATTATCGACGTAGTCAAATATGTGAGGAAGGCTTTCAAACTTCGTGGCTTCATCGGCCTGCGTGAACGGCATGAATGGGCCGTCTCCAGTCCAATCTGTTTGTGTCACGGTGTGCGGCTCCGGGGGCAAGTTTTCTGTATAATTGAAGAAGTTGCTGATCATTGCTTGACCGTATTCGGCAAGGCTCACGAGTTGAGGGTCGCCTTGCACCATGCCTTTAAGCGTGTTCAGTTTGGAGTATTCGTATTGGAACGTTACAGTGTATCTCTGCAGGTCGTTGAGTTGATTGTAAGCTTCTTTATCGAATGATAACAAATCTTCATCGACCGCATTTCCCAGAACGTTGTAATAATCTCCTGTTCTCAGGTTTACGATATTTGCCGCGCTTCTAGTTGCATCCTCAAGTGTAGGTTTGATCTGGTTGACGGTTGATTCTATAGTATTGACACATTCTGATATTGCGCTCTCAGACATGATTTCTTGAGATGCTGCTGGCTCTAAACGCGAAGGCTTTGGAGTCTTTGCAATATAATACAGTGCCTGCGCGTACATGCGCCCGACAGGGCCAGGATACTCTGGATGAGGTCCGAACACGACTACCTTGCCGTCGTAGTAATCTGCAGCAACGACGGCGGCTAATCCCCACGTGTTATTCACACTCGGCATCACCTGTTGCGTAATTGGCCCAGCGTACGTTGCGAGGACCGTCGTGTTGGCCCCGAGGTCGCACAACGCAGGGCCACCGAGGTAGTAGATTGTGGTTAGTGGTCCGTATCCAGGTCTAACGGCATCAGATCCATAACCAAACATTACTGGGTTGCTAGGTTGCGTAATATTAATGTATAATGGTCCTTGAAGTAGCCTCCAATCCAACCCCCACATATCCCGCGAAGTCATGGATGCGTTGACGAGGGGCAAGTAAACGGGTTGAACACCTTGCAATGCTTCGACTGTCCCAGCACAGACTCCGATGTATCCTCCTCCGTTCTTGACGAATTCGGTCAGGTTTCCTATGCCCTCTGCAAGCGCCTCATCTGTTGGAAATGACCAGAAATGCACTGCACCTCCTGGAATCACCACCACGTTTGCCTCGTTCAGAACGCTTCCTGACTCGTTCCAAGATTTGGTGTACAAATCTTCAGCGTTTGCCAAGACTATTTTGAAGCCTAAGCTTCTGAATCTCAAGTAAGTTTCTAGGGCGTTTTCGTACGTTGTCTTGTCGTAGAAGAGCGCTATCTGTGGAAGGATTAGCTGTTTTGAATTGACCGTGAAATTTTCTGTCGTTGTGTCTATTCTCCACACTCTGTTCAATTTTGCCTGCAGCATGAACCAACCCATCGTGTCATCGCTGGAGACGCCCAAACGTGTAGTGAACGGTGTCCTTATGTAGAATGTTCCTGCAGGATACGTAGTTCCTGCTACCGTGAAATTACTCAATGCCCAGTAGACAGGCACTTCTTCTTGCAGTAGCATGTTGACCAGTCGTACCGCACTGGTGTCATCGTTCTTGATCCAGTCTTCAATTGGAATGATGTACGTCGTGGCCTGTCCATCTGACAATTGGACAGCGTTGATTCTCAGGAACAGGGCAGAAATCAAGACTATGGAGACAATTAAGACCAGTATTTTCGATCGGTTATGCGTGACATTATTCATCTATTTTGCAACCTTGACTTTTTTCTTGAGCAAGCTTCGCCACATCAACGCAAAAAAGGCTGCGGCAAAAACTACGGTGGCAGCAACTGCAACTATGCTGCTAGAAGCGTATGGAGCGACTACATACCACCATTGTATGCCCCCGCTGAAGAAATTGTACCATATGCTGAAACCCCACACGACGAGTCCCAGCAGTATGATTGATAGGATTAGACCTGTCCACGTTCTCCTAGTCGTTTTGGCATCTTTCTCTGGTGAGAAGGCTTGCGGTCTTACGGCTTTGTTGAGGAATACTGCGAACACTCCCACAGCTATCCAAAGTATGAGAAGCATTTTCATCTGTGCCGGGAGTCCCACTAGGATGAACCAAGAGCACAGCGCGATGCCTGCCCAAGGAAGAATCGCGTGAACAACCATGTTCTTTATTCCAAGCCCTTTTTTCATATAGGTCCAAAACGCGAGAAAGTTAGTGATTATGAACGCGGGTATTGCACCGACTGCAACGGTGTAAACAACAACTTCCCAAGGTGCGAACTCGCCGAGGATGAGTGCAAGCAAACCCATGAACAAGATTGCGACTACGGGTGTAAGGTATTTTGAGTGGGTTTTGTGGAAAGAACTCGGTATGATCTTGTCTTCGCCGAGTTTCTGCAGCAGTCGACTCCCTGCAGTGACTGAGGCCAGAGCAGCTGTGAACCCTCCAATCATTCCTGCTAGGTCGATGACTCCTCTGAGATTATTTCCCCAGATTACTGCTGCCATGTCAGGAACTGGGTTTATGTAGAACTGAAGTGAGAAGAGTCCCCTGCTTGGGATTGCCATTACGAACGCCCACGCGAAGAACGTGTACAAAATCGTGCCTACGATAGCTGAGATGATTATGGCTCGAGGAATATTTCTTGTCGGCGCCTTTGTTTCCTCCACCATGTTTGCTGAGGATTCGAAACCGATGTACGAGAAGACGGCCACAGTTCCCCCGACCATTATTCCTGCCCAGCCAAAGAGTGATCCGGCTGGCGTTATCGCATCTACCGACATGTATCCGAAAGTGCCGAGGTTGATTGAAAAGAGTATCGCGCTTACCGCAAACGCGAGAAGGATACCGATTTCAACTAGGAAAAGCCCGAGGATAGCTCTGAACGAAAGTTTTGTCCCGCGGATCACAAGCCCCATGAGGATCACGACACCTACCAGCACTGTTATCCAAGGCGATATACCGAGCCAGTCGAGTGCAAAGAACCCGACGGGTATCAAAGCAGCGGCTGGAATCACAAGAATCTCCAAGAAGTAGAGCCAAACCGCGAACTGTCCGAATTTTGGACCTACAGAGTTGGATCCGAACGTCCATATGCTACCTCCCTTTGGGTAGGCTTTGACGAGTTCAGCGAAACTCACTGCCGTTATTATGGCGACTATTCCTGCCACTAGGTAAGCTAATGATGTTGCAGCCCATGTGTATCCTGCCACCAAAACAAGGCTGAATGTTGCCAAAAGAGAAAAAGCCGGCTCCATGAAGGCTAACCCGAGCATTACGTTTTGCCATAGCCCGAGTTTCTTGTCGTCTCCCTTTTTGGACATTATCCCTCTCTATCGAGAGTATCTAGGCGTTGCGCTAATATGTTTTGCGGTTTCTGCTTTTGCGGTTTCTGCAATTCAACGATTCTAAAATACACCAACATTGAAAACCGCACTGTAGCTTTGTGTCATTAAGAATGGGAACTCGTGCAGCGTTGCATTTGAGAAATCTTAAAAGCTGTCCGTTTATTATAGTTAGAAATCAGGCGAATGTATGACTCCTGTCGAGAATGATGTAGGGATTATGAAGCTCATTGAATTTCAAAACCCGCAGAAAATAATCTTCGGCGTCGGCGCATCAGAAAGGGTTGGAGAAGAAGCTAAACGGCTTGGAGGAGGCAAGATACTCGTTGTAAGCGACGAGAATATCGAAAAAGCCGGGATTCTGGGTACCATTCTGAAATCAATCAGAGAGAATGGGTTAGACGTTAGCCTGTACAAGATTCCAGTTGCCGAACCGACAATGGACAATGCCAGGGCAGTTGCCAAAGCATCTAGATTGGAGAAGTATGATGTGGTGGTCGGAGTCGGAGGAGGTAGCTGCTTGGACTCAGCAAAGGTTTCGGCCACGATGGCCACCAATCCTGGTGACCCGCAAGAGTATTGCGTTCACGTCGGAGTGGCGCCAAAGGAGGTCAAGAATAAGACCTTACCGAAGATACTGATACCGACTACGGCGGGAACAGGAAGTGAAGCTTCCAATACGCTGGTGATAATAGAACAGCAGTATAAGACGTGGATAACCGACAACAAAATACTCGCTGAAGCGGCGATAGTAGATCCACTGCTGTGCCGTGGCTTGCCGCCTAGGACGACGGCTGGAACGGGCATGGACGCTTTGAGTCATGTCGTTGAGGGTTTTATGTCGGCGCAGGCCAACCCTATATCGGACGCCTTATCCCTAGCGGCTGTGAAGCTGGTTTTTGAGAGCCTGCGCATGGCCTACCACCATGGAGAAGACATCAAAGCGCGGTGGAACATGAGTCTAGCTGCAACTCTGGGTGGTTGGGTAATAGGGTTTCCGTGGGTAGGCGGACCGGCGACGATTGGTCACTGCATATCAGAAGCGGTCGGTTCTAGGTACAAAATTCCCCACGGCGTTGCTTGTGCAATAGCGTTACCGTATGCTATGGAGTACAATTTGCCGCTGTTGGAAGACAAACTTGCGTCTCTGGCGACTGTTGCAGGAGAGGACACAGCAGGTTTGACTGAACGCCAAGCCTCTTTCAAAGCTATACACGCCGTGTTGAAACTGATGAAAGACGTGGATTTGCCAGCAAACCTGAAGGAAGCAGGTGTACCTGAGAAGGATTTGAAGCCTCTCGCGGAATACATAGTGAAGGAACGGCAATTTCTGTACGACTTGAAAACTTTCAACCCTACGAAACCGACATTAGAAAACGTCAGTGAACTCCTGGAGAAAATGTGGGAGGGAAGAATAGGCAAGAAGTAAGGCATGTAGCGCGCATGCCTGTTCCGAAAATGGTTAAAAATGGTTTTAATTCCGTTTTGGTTGTTTCTGCTGTGTTCAGAGTAGACAGGTACTCGTAGGAATCAAGGACAGATATGAACCCCAAACTGCCCTCGACTTAAGAAAGACGAATAAAAACCATTTTAGACCAATTTAGGAACACGCATGCGCGCTTTTCACCCTTAAAATAGTAGTAAACGAGCATGTTTGAACGAGCGTTCGAACCTATCCCGTGCCGCAGAAACCCAAGCATTTTTACCGGCAAAGGGATGTTCAATTCTTAACCCCCGCACAGGCCTTCCACAACGTCATGAATTGAGTTTGATTAGCTGAAATAAGCCTGAAGTGTGCCTGAAATTAGAGTGCGGGGGGTGGGACCCTCACCCTATTTTACCGGTAAAACCCCTTTTTTGGCAGGTCTGCCCGTCCCTAAACCCGAAAGGGTTCAGAACCTGCTGAAACTGGAAGACTTCATCCTACAGTTGCAGTTAGTCCGCGCCAAGATTACCGTAAACTTTGCCAAATAGGTTATGCGCGCGCGCTATGTTCCTCCGCAAGAGCGTGACCGCATTGTAAAGCTGCAAAAGCCTGCGAGACATTTGAAGAACCAGCAAAGAAAAAGTAAGTCTCGCCAAAAATCCAGATACTTTTCTTTTTTTAGAAAAGTCACTCCTGAAGGGTTAATTCTGTTTAGTACAACAGCGCGCTAAACAGTATTTCTATTTAACAAAATTCATAAACAAAAAACCATAATTATTTGTTCTTAGCGAGGTTTGAGCAAGATGCCAAAGAGCAAGAAGAAAAAAGAAAAGAAGAAGTAGGCGCGCGCTCCTGGATTTGCCGCGGAAAAGCTGCCGACAAGTTCAGACTGAACTGTAAGCTGGAAAAAAGCAGCTCGGCTGACGCTTCACGTTGACGTTATTATTTTGTATAGCGCGCACTCTATTTCTTGCCCGCGACTGTCTCTGTGAGTGGAACATCGGCGAATCTTTCGAATCTATCCAAAACTGCACCATACTTCGAGAGGATGTCACCTATGTAGAGAAGACTTCTCATTATCTCCTCTTTAGAAGGATTTTCTTTCAACTGTTGAGCCTTCTGAGCAAACATACGTCTATGACCCAAAAGCTCGGTAACTGCGAAAACTGCTTCTTCCATAACTCTGCTTCTGGACTCAAATCCAGTTGTTACTGCGTAGTGGTCGATTAGTTGAAGGCACTTTGTGCCAAGTGACATCGTTACCTTTTTCCTGCCCATAATTTCTACGTCCTTGGAAATACAAAGTCATAATAAGTATGTAGAATTACTTGGACTTTTCGCCTTCAACATCCACCACCAACCTTCAGGAATAATTGGGCCGCCCATCCCCATACCCAAACGGGTTCAAGTCCGCCTCCCTCCAAGAACCGCATGTGTGCGAGAGTTCGAATCTCTCCCAGGCTAACAAACTCCAGAATATGTATTTTGGCTTCGCAAATCAAGTATAAATGAGGGTTAATTGCACTGTGAGAGTGCAGACGCGCCCTATTCATATACGACCCGACGCTAACGGCATACACTCTACTATTCCCCAGTCTAGCGCGCGCTTTTGCTATTCAGAAAAACTCAAAGCTTCATAGAGCGCGCGCTTGAATGCGATGAAAACTCAAGTTTATCAGATTGAGATACTTTGTATCTGCAAACATGAGCGGATCGAAAGAAATGGAAGTCTCCGAATTATCGAGTGCATTTGATATCGACTTTGTTTTTCCAGATGGCTTCTCGTTCTTTGAACCTTATCTTCAATATTTCATCAGGGAGGTTCTCGAAATAGGGGGTGAGGCTTACGTATCTAGAACTTCTGAAGATAATGTTTCAGGCATATTCATTTACGACGACTTTGAGAAGGCTGGAACGGTTTACACGAGATCGAGGGAAGTGTTTGACTACTTTTATGGATTGAAGCCGTTTAATTTTCTCTTCGCGGAGTTGACAACTGAGTTTGAAAGTGAGATTTATGACATTTACACTATAGACTTGGAGAATCATGACATTGTTCACAGGTTCAGCCATGAAATCTCCATGGCGGATGAGGGGCAAATAGGTGAGATAGAACGATTCATGGCTTTGGCGCACGCTGGAATGAACAGGAGATGGGTAAAAGTCGCCCTAAAGAATGGAGACAAATGCTTTGTTGTCAGGTTGGGCAGCGAGATTGCTGGTTTAGGATGGGTTTCATTTGTTAAGAGTATCGGAAGGATACACTCTCTTTTTGTGAAACCTCAGTTCAGGAGGTTAGGCATAGGTGAAGACATCCTTTATGCGCGACTTCTATGGCTGAAGTCAAAGCATGCACGTTCAGCATTTTCAGAGATTTCTCGTTATAATCCTTCATCTTTAAGAATTGCACTGAAGGCTCAAATGAGGGTGTCTGGGCAGGTTTTTCAATATTTCAAGAAGAATCTGGCAAGGAAGGAGCCAGTGAAGAGCTAGCAGATGTGTCTAACTTCTAGGAGCTCCGCAGAAAGGACATTTCTCCGCAGTGGAATCTATTAGTGCTCCGCAGTAACGACACTTTACTTTCACTACCTCCTTGATGACGATTTGCTGCACTGGAGCTTGTTTTGGAGTCAGACTGATATCTTGTGGCGGTGGTGGCGAGGGAGGTTCGCTTGGCGGTGTGTACACCGGTTGTTGGGATGGGTGTTTCGGGAGTCTTCTCCTTCTTCTCGAAGCTGCATAGATGATGATTAAGATGATTGCGATGATTATGACTATCGCTGCAATATACAGGGCATCCTTCATTAAGTCTGAGCTTCCGTTAGGGCTGGCGGTGGGAGCTGTTGTCAGCGGGTAGCTGGCTGAATTAATGTAAAGATTTTCAGTGTACGTGAACCCTGTTCCTGAAGGGTTACTGTCGTGTTCAGTATAGTCGTACCCTATGATGTATCCTGAAGACGGATCAAAGTACGTGTCCCAGGTGTATGTGGCAGTGAATTGTCCGTATACGTCGTTTCTCTCGTAGCTTGACTCTCCTTGAGCGTAAATCGCGTACACGCTTCTGTTCTGTGAGGGAACGAAATAGCTGTAATTCGTGGACTTCACAGTCATCAAGGTGTTCAGAAGGGTGAAGGTTCCGCCCTCAGGGATCGAGTTATCCATGCAGAACCAGACAGTTGGGTTAACGTATCCAGTCTGGTCGTCGGTTCCGTTAACGTAAAGGAAGTTATTTGAGGAAAAAGTGAAATTTCCTGACGAGCCTCCAGTTTCTGTTGAGCCTGAACTGTTGCTGAAATCATACGAGTAACTGTAGTAGGCAGATACTGTTCCGCTTGCGGTGACCCCGTTGATGGCTCCTGTTCCGTTAATGATTGTCTGTTCCGTATATCCAGAATAATCGCCGGTGCCGCTTCCCAAGTTCTGAACTTCATAATAACTGAAATAATCTCCTTGATGAGGAACATAGGCTGCGAAGGCCTGAACCGAGAACAGAGCTAAGGACAGCAAAAGTGCGATAACAACAAACCATTTTGAAGTCAACCCGTGAAACCTCCAACACCATGCACGTGAGCAGGGTGAGCACCACCAAGCGCGCTGAACGTAGAATGGTATGATGAATGTGCGATAATCAAGGGCGTATGGTACCTGAAGAAGACTATTGACGGGACATACGTGAACTGGACAGGAGTTTCTGCAATTTTCGCAGTTGGATCAAGTTCTTTTACAAGTTCGTTCTTGATTCCGTGAATCATTCTGACTGAGAGGCTTATCAGTTCAGAACGTTCTAGGCTGGGCGCGAAAGTTCCAAGCATGGCAGAAGCTTTTTCCATCAGGTCAAGAGTTTCATTAGCTTCAAGCGTCGGTATCGAAGTGAGAATTGCAGTGGCTACGAGCGGATATTCCAAGTAATTCTTAAGGGCATCTAGGATTATGGTCATCTTATCTTTCACTTCATCTCGCGCCAAATCAGAAATTGCCAAGAAGGCTGAGGCGATTTCAGTATCCTCTGATTCCTCATATCCCCAAGAACTGAACAGTGATTTGAACTGTTGGAATTTGCCACCAATTTCCTCTAACGGCGCGTTGATTACAGACAGTATTACGGCTGCTTCACATGAAAGGGTTCTCTTTGAGAATTCTACAAGGTTGTCAATGGGATATGTGCCGTCATATCTTCTCGCAAACAAAATAGTAGCGGCAACACCAACCGAAAGCTCTTTGGGAACGTGAGCGTCACGCCTGACTTTTTTTTCAAGACTCCGCAGGGTCTCTGCCAAGTTTTGAAGATCAGAGTTTGTAGGCACCTGAGAAGGGTTCACCTTAGAAGCAGTCATGACTTCCGCTGCCATCATCTTGTTTTCAAGGTTAGACTTGAAATGCTGAACGATACCGAGTGAAAGGAGAAATCTCTGGTTAATCTGATTTGGGTCGCCCTGAAGCTTCCCCAATCCTATTGAAACACACCACAATTGAGAGAGATCTGCGCCAGGAAAATCGATCTTAAGAGCGGATACGTAAAAGCTACCCTTGTCTGCTATAGATCGCAGTTCGGTATAAGTAGCCAAGCGCTCCTGAATGAAGTCTGAAAACTCAGTTTCAGAGACCCTGTAATTTCTGACGTTGAGATCGTTCAGCGTCATTACCCCGAGGCCAGTAAGCGACAGATACAGCCCGTTGTATGGAACCATCCTGTCAATCATGGATTTTTTCTTAAGAAGCTCATTTATTCTGGAGTCTTCTTCTGCAATGTCAGCTTTTTCTTTGGAGACAACGCTCCTTTCAGCTTCAACGCTTTGCATTTCGGCTTCTTTCTTCTCCTTTCCTTCAAGATGAAACAGGATTGAATGGATTTTTCTTTCTTCTTTTGTCAGAGTGGCCTCCGCGGTCATTTCCTCCACAGTTTCATCGTGTAAATCTTCGGTCATTCTTGACAGGTTTGAGAGTTCAGCCAGAGCCTGATCGTACTGGTCTTTCTGAATGACCGAGACGTAGTCGTTAGTGGCAAGAAAATCCAAGTCGCTTTGTGAAACTTGCATTGAAACTTGCTTTCCAGCTATTTGAGAAAAGAATGTTCTTGCGGTGTTGCACTGCATTTTTACTACCAGTCAATGATTGGAAATTTCTTAATTAAGCCTTGCTCTCCCAGAATGTTACCTACAACAAGCATTAGACTATGTCCCTCACGCGCGAGATCGACAAATTCATCATCTTTGAGAGCCTCCCTAAGAAGACATTCAAAATGAGTTTTCCTGTCTGTAACTTGCCCGAACCTTCTAGATCGTTCTCGTTCTATCTGTTCGTAGGCAAACATGAATTCGTAGAGTGACCTGTATATTTGATCGTCTATCTTTTCATGGACTTTTTTTTCGTGAACAGTTATCCATTCCAAGCCTTCAAGATCTACAAAGTAAATGGTTCCGTCAGGAGCGAGCACTGCATCTTTGTCCAGCCAGACATCATAGAAATCTAGCCCACTGAAAGTTCCATCCTCATTGCTCTTTATTGATCTAGTGAACAACGTTAGGAATGCAAGCCCGCTTTTGATGAAGTTTTTCAAAAACTGTAATGCTTTGTCATTTTCATCTATTCCGAAGAAGTTGAAGATTGCGCTTATGTTCCCGCCGATTGTGGTTTTGGAATGAAAATAAATCCTCACATTGGAAGGAACAATTCTTGTTTCCTGAACAATCCTTCCAGCAAACCTGCGGTACCAATATATTTCTTTGATTTCGTTCTCAACATCTTTAGGAATGAAAACTATCTTGACAAGAGGCGCGACTCGAAATCCATGAATGGAGGTAAGGTCAGCCATTTCTGAGATTTTCATCGAAGTAGACGCGTGCTCAAGTCCCTGTCCTCCATATGGGGAGCCTCTTAGCCATAATTCCCCTGTGAGGTATCGCGGAATCTTTTCCTCAGAGTTTATGATTCTATCTTTCAGTTGGGTATCTTTCAGCAGGCTGCAAATCTCTGCTTTCCCTAGAAGCTGATGAGAGAAGGGATTTGCTGTTGAACCTACGCCCTTAACTGAAAGGTAAAAATCAGTGCCGTCCAATTTCAAGGAGGGTAAAGCGGCAACTGCTCCTCTGTTGTCGTCTACGATGAACTCTTTCGTGTCTAAGGGGTTGAGGATCATGAAAGGTCTCATGCTTTCGGGAAGGTAAACCACTTCAAATTCAGGCATCTTAAATTCTTTGAAATGCTTGTTCGTCAGCGTCTCAGAAGTTTTATACATGTCTAGATTGAGCGGTAGACCCTTCAACCTCATGAGAGTTCAAAAGTTACGTATGAACTATTCAACTCTTAAACGTTCTCGTTTCGTAGATGCGCTCCACAAATGGAAGCTTCAATCAATAAGCCTTGTCAAGAAGCGGGTCATTGCGTGTAAAGCGCGCGCTGGATTTTTTTTTTTGATGAATCTGAAATAGGAATTGAAATTCACAGTTCTGAGCGCGCGCTTGTGGAAACGACTCCCCAATTTCTCAGCGCGCGCGACTGTATCTGAACCTAATTAGGTATAGATACCAGCGACCTACAATCTAAGGAAAAAAGGTGGAATTCCGGTATAAATTACAGTCTGGGAACGGTAACTCCCGGGCTACCAAAATCGCTATGTTTTGACTATAATTCATAGCCGCACGTAGGAGAATGGTTGGTTATTGCGTTTTCTCTGTTCTGTCTAACTTTGGCTTGTTTTCACGCCTTTCTTTTTGTAGATTATGACTGTTAGTAGTGTTAATAATATGAAAAACATCGTAGCTTGAATCGATGGAAACTCTGGAATTACATATTGAACCATAAGCGGATAATGGTCAGTATTGTTCGTGTCGATGACATAAGGTGTGTTCCAGACGCCTGAGCTGTCTATTTCAGCGGCGTTCGGATACTGCGTCAGATAGTCGCTCCAGTAGTTACCCCTGATCCCGTCATCCCAAACGTTAGCCAAGCCATACGTGTTCAGGGTGATTTCTCTGATATCATGTCAAAGGCCATGGCTGTTGTTCAGCGCGCGCGCTCGATGCTAAAATGCGCGGGTGGACGCGTACAGCCCAAAACGATCCCTTCTATGCTGGGTCTCAAGAGCTGGGAGCACACCTGAGTGAGGCGACTGGGTGTGAGGTGATCGTGGGATTCAACGAATTCTGTGCTCCCAGTGTGGACGATGCAGTCAGCCATGCCATAGCGCGGGGAGCCGAGAAAGTCATTGTGGTAACGCCGATGATGACACGCGGGGGTGAGCACGCCGAAGTGGATATCCCTGCTGCTGTAAAAACCGCGCAAGCACAACACCCTGAAATTCCGATAACATATGCATGGCCCTTTAGGGTCTCCGAGGTGGCGAGTTTTTTAGCCACACAGATAGCAGGTCTCCTTTGACGAGGAAAGCGCCGCCCTGAATTGTGGACTTGGTTAGCATGATCTGGCTGCTGGACTCGACCCCGTTTGGGGTCTAATCCTAGCGGACTCGCTCATATATAGTGTGTGCTTCTTCTCTGAAACACTGCAAAATTGAGTTACTCGGTCTCCAGTGTGCGTACAATCAGAGTCGCATGGAGACTGCTTTAAATTCTCGTCAATAAATGTGGGATAACCTTAGTATTTTACCGGTAAACATGTGTTCAATTGTTAGCCCCCGCACACTAAAGTCCTAAAGTGAATTTATTTCGGCTAATCAAGCTCAGAATAAGCCTAAATTAGAATGCGGGGGGTGGGATTTGAACCCACGAACCCCTACAGGATAGGCGCCTCAGGCCTACGCCTTTGACCATGCTTGGCAACCCCCGCTTTGAAGGCCAATCGTTCTATCTTCTAATTTACGGCCTAAATTAAATCTTATCTATTCTCCGGCAAGCTAAAGGAAAAACGAGGTATCTAGCCATGCCGGCTAGACTGTGCGAAAGCCCTCTCTTGTGGTTGTCAACACTATATTGCATGTTGGCGTTCTGCACGAGAAAGTGGAAGAGGGCTGGAAGGGGGTAATACGCCGACTTCAAAATGTTTGTGTTGAAAAGGATACAAGCCACAGGTGTTGGTTGCAGGAACGACGTAACTTCGTGGGAGGGACAGAGGTTTTTGCATTCTTGGCCGACGGTCTGAGGGAAGACCTGCGGTTAGACTTTCGGCTTCTGTATCAAATCGTCCATTTTTGCCTTCTTGAGCATATTAACGTGCTTGGCCAACTCGTTTATGACGGCTTCGAGAACTTTTCTTCCCTTTTCGGCTGAAGCGGTTGACTGCCTTCCGTAGACGCCTGAACTTGTTTCGTCCACTGTGCTCAATGGCAGCGTCATGCCTTCTATTTGCACTGCGTGCCTGCGAGGTTCCTCATCCAATGCTTCACTCATGTTAACAAGGTTCGGATGCAAGGCCAAATTCACCGATGTCTCTTCAGCGCCAGCATGCCTCCTCTCTTCATACGTAAAAAGGTCGGGCAGAAGCTTCGCCACGGCAGGCCACCACTGGAAAACGGACATGAAAACACCGTCCTCCTTGAATTCTCTGGCCAAATCCGCGAGTGCGGCCAAGTTGCCTCCGTGGCCATTAACCACCACGATTTTTCGCACACCGTAGTAGTTAAGGGACAAACACGTTTCTTTAACGTACTCCTTGAATGCCTTAGGAGAAATGAAGATGGTCCCCCAAAACTGTTTATGATGCGAGCTCACGCCGAACGGAATTACCTGCAGGCACAGCACTCCTGTTCGTTTCGCAGTTTCCTCAGCGATGCTCTTGGCGATTAGGTGATCTGTTCCCAACGGGTTCGCTGGTCCGTGCTGCTCGTTTGCACCCACAGGGAGGATTGCAATGTCATTCTTTGCGAAGTACTCTTTAGCTTCTGGCCAGCTCATTTCATGAAGCAGAACCTTCATAACTAGACTCTCCTTCACCAAACTGTTTTATTGCAAGCAGATTGAATATAAACTTACAGTCCGAGGGCGGTGAAAACTCTGAAAGCAGTGATTCTGGCAGGGGGCTTTGGCACAAGGCTAAGGCCACTAAGCTGCACAAGACCCAAGATACTCTTTCCAGTGGTCAACAAACCCCTGTTGCAGTGGACTTTCGAAAGACTTGCACGCAGCAAAATAGAAGATGCCATAATGGCTGTCTTTTACCAAACCGAGGTCTACATAAAACATCACCGAGTCCCAAGATCCGGAGTGCACGTCACCTATTCACACGACCCTTTAAGAAAACCTCTGGGAACTGGCGGCTCAATAAAGAGGGCTGAAAAGCGAATTGGACACGACGGACCGTTCATAGTGTTGAACGGAGACATATTTGCAGACGTGAACTACGCCGAAGTCTTTGAAGCTCACCAGGAGAAGAAGGCGGTGGCAACGATAGCCGTTCGCAGTGTGGAGAATCCGAGCAGATACGGGGTTGTCGAACTGGCCCAAGACAATCGCATAGTAAGGTTTATTGAAAAGCCTCCGCCTGGAACCGCCCCGACAAACTTGATAAACGCTGGAGTGTACGTTTTCAGCCCTGAAATCTTTGACTATATTCCAGAAGGACGCGCCGTTTCCATTGAACACGAGATCTTCCCGAAACTTGCAGAAGAAGGCAAGCTTTACGGACACATCTTCAACGGATTATGGATGGACATCGGCAAACCTGAAGACTACATGGAAATCAATCGAAAAATGCTCGCCTCAGCCCCAGACCGACAGAAAAGCAAGCCACGCAAGAACATAGAAATCAAGAAGCCCGTGGCCATCGACAAAAACGTCCGCATAGGACAAGAATCTGCCCTAGGACCCTACGCAGTGGTGGGCAAAGATGTCATCATCGGAAAAGGCGTGCACATACAAGATTCAATCATCTTCGAAGGATCGGTCATATCGGACTTTTCCTCGATAAACGGCGCAATAATCGGCGAAGGCGTGACAGTTGGAGAAAGGGCCAAAATCGAGAAAGGCTGCATAATCGGCGACCACGCCAAAATAAAAGACGACGTGTCCCTCGCTGAGGGAATATCAGTCTGTCCTGCAAACGAAGTTTCCAAAAGTGTATTAACGCCTAGCCTCATCTGATTGAAAGAGGTCTGTCAGATCATGTTAAGCTCAAAGCACTTATTCGGCACTAACGGCATCCGCGGCCTTGCCAACAAGGAACTAACGCCTGAAATGGCCATCAAAGTTGGCAATGCAATAGGCACTTTTTTCAAACGAGGAGAACTCATAGTCGGCTACGACGCCAGGACAAGTGGACCAATGCTCGCGAAAGCCGTCGTCGCCGGCTTGAACTCGACAGGATGCAACGTTCTCCTCACAGGGATGGCGCCAACACCGGCACTGCAATTCGCAGTGAGACGTCACAAACCCGACGGCGGAGTCATAGTGACAGCATCACACAATCCGCCGGAATACAACGGAATAAAAGTGATATGGAACGACGGAATAGAAATATCCCACGAGCATGAAATCGAAATCGAAAACATCTACTTCGGCGAAAAAGCAAAGCTCGCCGAGTGGAACGCGATAGGAACGACACATGAACTGCCAGGAATAATCGACGAATACATCGACGCCGTAAAAAAGCACGTCAACATCAGAGCAATAACGCAGAAACACTACCACATCTTAATCGACGGAGCAAACAGTGTAGGAAGCCTAACAGGGCCGCGCCTTGCACGAGAACTGGGATGCAAGGTCACCACATTAAACGCAAACATAGACGGAACATTTCCGGGCAGACCGCCTGAACCCCGCCCCGAAAACCTGGGAGACTTGGCAATCACGGTGAAGGCCACAGGTGCAGACTTGGGCGTGGCCTATGATGGCGACGCTGACCGCTCTATTTTTGTCGACGAGAAAGGCAAGATCATCATGGGAGACCAGACCTTCGCCCTAGTGGCGAAATATTTTCTGACAGATAATCCAGGCGAAAAGATCGTCACGCCGGTGAGTTCTTCAACCATAATCAAGGACATAGCCGACGAGTATAACGGGCAAATCGTGTGGACCAAAATAGGAAGCGTAACAGTTGCTCAAACCATGAAAAAACTGAAAGCCAAGCTCGGAGGCGAAGAAAACGGAGGAATATTCTACGGACCTCACCAACCAGTCAGAGACGGCGCAATGACAACCGCCCTAATCCTGGACATCATGGCCAGAACAGGCAAAAAACTCTCAACTCTGATAGAAGAACTACCCGAATACTTCATCGAAAAAACAAAAATCGAATGCAAAGAAGAAGCCAAACAGGAAGTCCTGCAGAAACTCATCGAACAAACCAAAGGCCTGAAAACAAACACTCTTGACGGCGTCAAAATCTGGTTCAAAGACAAAAGCAGCATCCTAATAAGGCCAAGCGGCACCGAACCAATCTATAGAATATACGCCGAAGCCAAAACCAGCCAAAAAACCAAACAGCTCGTAAAAGAATACAGTTCGAAACTCCAAGCAATAATCAAAAAGCTAAGCTAGGCAGTGACTCTAAAGCCACGGAGAACAGTCGCATGTCCACGCCGATAATGCAAGCCAAACCAGAGGAAATGGATACCCCTGAAAAACGGGGGAACCGTGTTGTAAGCATAATTGGATGCGGACAACACGGCATTCTGCAAGCCGTCCTCTTTGCAGACGCAGGATTCAAAGTAACATGCGTAGACGCCGACCAAACCACGGTCGGCCGTATTGCGAAGGGAAGAACTTCTCTGAAACTAGAAACAGGGGCTAGACTGAAAAGCCATGCAAAAACAGGACACTTGAGCGCAACTAATGATATTGGAGAGGCAGTTTCCCACAGCGACATAATCGCAATCACAACCCCCGTCAAGATCAGCTCGAGGAAAAAGGCAGAGTACTCAGATTTAGAGAACACCTGCAAAAAAATAGGCTCAAACCTTCGGAGCGGATCCCTTATAATAGTTACGAGCCTAACCGGGATTGGCCTCACGGAAGGCCTGATAAAAGAAACATTAGAAAACACTTCAGGACTCAAAGCGGGCAGGGATTTCGGGCTGGCGTACAGTCCAATTCAAACCGTGCACACCTTGACTTGTGAGGAAGCCACGAATTATCAGCGAATCGTCGCGGCAACCGATAAGGACAGCCTGAGGATTGCATCATTCGTTTTTGAACTACTTGCCAAGAGAGGCGTCAGAAGAACAGCCAACGTAAAAGCGGCTGAAGTGGCCGCGCTCCTCGAAGTCTTACAGCGAGATATCAACATCGCTCTCGCAAACGAAACTGCTCTTCTCTGTGAAAGAGTAGGCGTGGACTACACTGAAGCCCTCAGAATCGTCGGGACAGACACTGACAAGCTGTCTCCCACACCCACGCTTGCGGACGACAGCCTCAGTGATGAACCATACCTTCTGTTGGAGGATGCGGAAAGCTTCAACGTGAGATCTCGCGTAGCAACGGCGGCAAGAGACACGAATGAAGAGACAGTTAAACACGTGGCCAACCTAGTCAAGGACGCGTTGAAAGGCTGCGGAAAAACACTGAAACGAGCAAGGATTGCGCTGCTGGGAGTTTCGCAAACCCCCAACGCCCAAAGCCCCATCAAGAGAACAGCAAGAAAGATCATTGACACTCTGGAAGCAAGGGGGGCCAAAATCAGCCTCTACGACCCATACGTTTCAGAGAACGAAATCGCAGAAACCTCGTATCACTTCAAAAAAAACTCAACTGAAGCCATGGAACGCGCCGACTGCGTAATAATCCTGACAGCACACGACCAGTTCAAACACATGAATCTCAGGAAAATGAAGCTCACCATGAAAATGCCAGCCGCCATAATCGACCTGGAGGGCGTAGCGGAGCCAAGCAAAATTGAAAAGGAAGGTTTCGTATATCGAGGGTTAGGAAGAGGAGTCTGGACAAAATGAAGAAAGTAAGAACAGCGGTCATAGGAACAGGTTTCTGGGGAAAAAACCACGCGAGAGTATACAAGGAACTGGCAGAAACCGAACTCCTAGCTATATGCGACATAGATGCTGAAAGAGCCAGCAACGTGGCCAAACAACTAGGCGTCACACCTTACAACAGCGTGGAAAAAATGCTCAAGAAAGAAGACATCGAAGCAGTGAGCGTTTGCACCTGGTCCACTAGCCTAGCAAAAGAAGCTATCAAGGCTGTAGAGAATGGGAAACACGTCCTCGTCGAGAAGCCAATGGCTGCAAACACTAAACAGGCGGAAAAACTTCTCGCCGCATCTGAAAAAATGGGAGTACACCTGACCGTCGGTCTCTTGATGCGGTTCATCCCAGGACTGCAACACATGAAAAAGGCGGTTGAAAACAAATCAATCGGAGAACTCGTATGCGCCACGGCCAAGAGAGTTTCTCAATGGCCTGAGAGAATAGGCGACGTTGGCGTGGTCAAGGACACAGCGATTCACGACATAGACGTAATGTTGTATCTCTTCAATCAAGACCCGATTGCCGTTTACGCCAAGACTGGAAGCATGAGAAACAAGAAATTTGAGGATTACGCTCAGATAATGCTCACGTTTGAAGGAGGAAAAAGCGCGTTCATCGAATCTAACTGGCTAACACCGTACAAGACTCGAATTCTGATAGCTACGGGCAGCGAAGCCATAATGAGGCTTGACTACATCACCCAAGAGTTAACGGTTGAAGACGCGAAGGAGACAGTGCAACCGAGATACCAAGTTCAAGAACCCTTAAAACTTGAGCTTCAACACTTTGCAAATTGCATTCTGAAGAAAGAGAAACCGCTGATAACAGGCCTCGACGGCCTGAAAGCGCTCAGAATAGCTGAATCAGCGATAAAATCCTCATCAACAAACAGAATAGTCAAACTGAAATAGGCACGGCAAATCCTCAGCTCTTCCCGAGGTTGAACGGCTTGCCCTCTCGCAGAATCTTCTCCGGAGTTTTAGCCTTCCACTTCTTCAAAAAAGGCAAGTCCTCCTTTTCCGTTCGCATCTCATCCGGCAGCATTTCAGGAATCTCGTCACGTATCGGGTACCACCTTGAACATTTCGGACAGATGATCAACCCTTCCACAATCTCCTCTTTTTCCTCAAAGACAAGCAGCTCTAAGGGGTATTCCTTGTCAATTGGACACGCGAGTATTTCCATCAATTTCTTCTTGATGAGCCATTCCTCCAATTTCCCTTTTGCTTTGCAACTATAAAACTCTTTCACGAAAACCGCACTTATTGTTCGCCGAAACCAGGACCACTTTCCTCAAGGGCTTGCCACGGGCTCACATCACTAGGAGTGCGAACTGTTCCTTTTCCTAATCAGCTTCCTATTGCAAGAGTCGACTAATCGCAACACCTGCACATGCTTCAACCACTTCTATCCCGTTCGGAGACTTCGATGTCCAAGCCCACTGGGTGCCTGTTTGAACCCGTTGCTCCAGCGCGCGCCAGGAATACAGAAACCTCTGGAAACATTTAAAAGCAAAATGGATTTCCTTGTTAGGAAGAGGAAACAGCATGGAAAGGGCACCAGCGGGCATAGTTTATGAGTGCGTAAGGTGCGGAGCGAAGGTTCCTTCGGAAGAACTAGAGCTGCGCGGTGGGGAAACTAAATGCATAGTTTGCGGCTACAGAGTTCTGCGCAAGGTGAAGCCGCCCGTTGTCAAGCGTATCCCAGCCACGTGAAGCAGAAAAATAAAGGGAAAACGATTTTTCTGAACCTCTAGCGCTCTCACTGTTGAAAGCTCTGCTTCAGAATATCTCCTTCTCTCCAATCCTGCGAAGCGCTCTGCCGCGAAGCTTTATCGCCGGACCTACGACTTCGTCCGGCTGTTTCTCAACAGTTTTTCTTTTTATGCTTTCTCCACACACTCCCTTCGGCAACAGTCGCCTTTTCATGCACAGGGCATACGTGCAGTTTGGAATGTCGCACATCTCTTCTGTCCATCTGCACCACGCGGCATCCCCACGGGGGACAGTTGCTTCTTTTACACATTTGAAGGATTGACATTTTGGAGAACAAGCTTTAACCTGTGCCAATGCATGCACTCTCTTTGACCATTTCATTTACAAAATTACGTCGCTAGCTAAGTCTCTTAAGCAATATCTTGCCTTAAACATCATATAAACTTTTTTCTTCAAAACTCCTTATTCTGGCTCAACTGTCTGTTTTTTGACTCTTGTTTCTTCTTCTCCTGTAGACTTCCAATGAAAGAACCAGAAGCACACTCAGCACGATGATTATGACTACCGCCAGTTGACTTGTTTCAACTGGAAGCCCAGCCAACAACACGTACCTGTTCATTGTAATCGAAACCGTTGTTGAACCATCAACAAGAAGACTCTCAATCATGGTTGGTGGACCCTGATCTGACAAGTAGACCGAGACACTGTAACTGTCACCTACCAGATTGGCAAACGTAACCATGCCATTGGCTTGTGTCCGACTCGAAATCGGTTCAACGCCGTTTTCCTGCAACGTTACGTTCGTGTTTGCAAACGGTTGTCCAAAGTAGTCAGTCACCGTGACCGAAATGTTCAAGCCGAAGAGATTACAGTTCACGGTCACGTTTTGATCTTGGAACAGGTTTACTGTCGTGCTGTTAAGCTCCTTTCCTGCATTGTCAAGAATCTCCACCTCGTACTCGCCAAGAGTAGTATTGTAGAAAGCGACAGTACCATTCGAATCAGTGTTTCCGTCATAGTTAATGCCGCCAACCAGCTCTTTGGCCTCCACCGCAGCATTACTGAACGGTTGCCCATCTGCCTTGAAGGCTTGGACTTGCAATGTGTACGAGGGGCAACTAATGGTTACGTTGAAGAAGGGCACTGGACTTCCACCGACCAGCAGACTTGTAATCGTTCCGTTGACAGTGTTGTTTGAAGAAGACTTGATAATCGTTGTCACGTTAAACGGCGTATTGTATCGCGATGCGTTCAGAGTGTAGGTACTATTTGGCAACAGTGATTGTGCCACCGCGTTTCCAGTGACATCCGTTGTCAAGGTCACGTTCTCCGGTGTCAGGTAGACTCCCGCTTCGGGGATGCTTACTTCAGCACCGTTCACAATCGCAACAACTCTAACGTTCAGATCTGTAAGATTGAGTACAAGATTACTTGCTTCGGTGTTGTTTACCTCAAAATGGCCTTCTCCGACCTCCACACCTTGGAAATATCCTTGCAAAGTGTAGTTTCCAATTTCAAGCATCAACACTGTCGTACCATTCGAATCGGTTGTTTGATTGTTGACAGACGTCCCGTTTTCTAAGGCGCTAACGGGGGCGTTTGGCACTAGGTCTCCAGCCAAGTTCCTTGTAGTCACATTGAGAGCAAAACCTGGGACTGTGAAGTTCTGAGTATCTGGAGGAGTCTTCACTGTCGGAGACGCAGCTACTGAAACAATGTTCACATTATAGGTGCCCACTGAAGCATTCAACGGCACTGCAAAGCTCGAATAATTGATTACACCGGCAGAATCAGCGGTCATATTCACGGAATATTGAATGTTGTTTCCGGACACGTTAAGCGTAACGGTTTCGTTAGACGCGTAGACTGCCTTGATGTTAACTGTCTGCATCCTGTGATATTCCGTCGAATTCGTCAAACTCACGATGAACTTCGTTGGGGCAACTGTCAAGTTAGCAGAAACCGCGTAATTGCCAACGTAGTTGGTGTTAGCGCCCGTCGAAAAATCTCTAGGATAAGTCAGTGTTACGCTACCGCTTCCACGGGGGGACGTTGAAATGCCCAACTTTTCAGAGTATGTCGAATTGTCGGGGTTTTGAACATCAATCTGAGCACCGTACGTCATGTTGGCAAACTCACCAGTTACATTCAAAAAGATCGGTACTGAGTCACCTTCCTGCAACTGTGTTGGGGTTGGAGGCACAGTAACATTCATGTAATATGCCGTTGAAACATAGAAAGGATATGTGGCGTTCTCAAGGGGGTTGCTCACATCAACCACCACCACCGTGTGGTTACCAAACGTTGTCTCTGGAACTAAAAACGAGGCGGTCACGTTGTTTCCAGTAGCATTTCCAACAACTTGAACCGCCCCATCAAAAGTAACGTTATACACCCCATTCGTCGTCGTCAGGTTTGCCGTCAACGTAACGTTCGTACCAACATTTCCCGTGGCAGGACTGATCGAGAACACCTGCATCACAGCCCTAGCTCTAGGCAAGAATGAAAAACCCAGCAGCACAGATGTTAACATCAAGAACAAACACATCAACTGTTTGGCCCTAAGCCGAATTTTTGCCAACTGTCTTCCCTCGAACTATACATCCAAGATTGTGAACATCTCTAATACTGGGTGCATTTTAAACTTTACCTTTTCCCCCGCAATCTCTGACGCGCGCTTGGCACGTGTGTCAAATGAAAAGCAACTTAAGCCCGAAGTAGATAGTATTGAAGAGCTGAGGCGTGCAGGCATGATTGAGGATATTCTAAGCCTAGTCAATAGGCATGAAGAGTGGCGCGGCAAGCAATGTTTGAACCTCATCCCATCCGAGAACATAATGAGCCCAACCGCGCGCAGACTTCTTTCCTCGGAACTTGCACATCGTTACACTTCCAGAGATCGATTCTACATGGGAACACGTTTCACGGATGAAATCGAACAATACGGTGAAAAACTGGCAAAAGAAGTGTTCAAAGCTGAAACTGCAGATCTGCGACCGCTCTCAGGGCACATCGCCGACACAATTGTCCTAGCAAACCTCACGAAACCAGGCGACACGCTCATGTGCATCTCCCCGCAAGACGGAGGATACCCCGGAATGTGGAGCGAAGGCCTCGCCGGACTTTTCAATCTTAAACCTGTTCCCTTCCCGTTCTCGAAGAAAGATTGGAACATAAGAGTTGAAGAAGCAAAAGAAGCCATATCACTTCTCAAACCTCGAATAGTGATTTTCGGTGCAAGCCTGATTCTTTTTCCGTATCCAGTCAGCACACTGGCGAAAGTTGCCCGCGAAAACGGCGCAATCGTGGGATTCGACGGCTCACACGTCCTCGGGCTTATTGCCGGCGAACAGTTCCAGGATCCACTGCGGGAAGGCGCACAAGTCCTGTTCGGCTCAACCCACAAGAGTTTATTCGGCCCTCAAGGAGGCATACTACTCGCAAACAAAGAAATTGGAGAAACCCTGAAAGAGAAGATCTATCCTGCTTTCGTAGACAATGCCCATTGGAACCGTATCGCAGCGCTTACCTTAGCCTTGGCTGAAATGAAAGACTTCGGCAAAGCGTACGCAACACAGATTGTCCGCAACTCAAAATCCTTGGCCAAAGCACTGCAAGACTGCGGCTGCCCAGTGATTTGCCAACACCTAGGCTTCACCCAGTCCCACCAAGTCATAGTGGACTACGGAGACTACGAAAAAGGCAGAACCGTAGCAGAAGAGCTTCAACGCGCAAACATAATCACAGACTGCGTGATTAGATTTGGCACATGCGAGGTCACAAGACGCGGAATGAAAGAGACAGAAATGTTGAAAATAGCCGAACTAGTCAAAAGAACAATCATCGACAAGGAGAACCCGGAGACCATCAAAAAGAACGTGGCGAAACTCGCCGCCGAGTTCCAGAAAGTCCAATACTGCTTTGACGCGTAACACCGCATTATCTCTCCATCCTCACCCTCTGAAACATCTGCGCAACACGCCTGAAAGTGGTTACGTTGGAAACATGCGTCCCGCCCACTGCAGAAAGCCGCGTTGTACTGTTAAGCAAACTTGAGAGTTCAAGGAGATTTGACAGCGCGTAATATTCTTTGCAATTAAGTCAGCTTTTGAAGCCGAGTTGACTCTTGGCAGGTTCTTTTTGAATCAAATGAGAACAAAGCTTAAATATTCCCTCGAGCATTACCCTTGCTCTTGAACCAAAGATTGAATCGAGGTGTTGATGGATGGTTAATGATGGACGAGGGCGCCTATTCAGGAGGAAAGACGGCAAATACCTCATCTACGTGCCGAAAGATTTAGCCGAAGACAGCATGTTTCCGTTCAAAGGCTCCGACTCTGTATTTGTAAAGGTGTCCTTCAGACCAAGCGGCGACAGCAGACTGCTGATAGAGGAATGGAAAGAAATAGTACCAGAGGAATGAGCAGGGCACGGCACAGGGCAACGGTCGCCCGTCCCTATTTTTGAGGATACGATAAAATACTCGTTTATTCTACATATTCCAAACCGAAAAAGGTGCTGACGTAATGGACGCTCTGAAAACTATTCTAGATGAAACAAGAAAAGAGCTAATGTGCAAGGACAAAGTGCGTGAAACAGCTTACAGAGATCTGAGAGAAGCAACGAGCCTTTCGAAGCAAGCAATACTTCTCATTCATCAAAAAAGGTTGAAAGAAGCAGAAAAATTCATTGAAAAAGCACGCAAAACTATTTCAAGAGTCAACGACATGTCAGCCTCGCATCCCAGCATCATTTATTGCGGCCTGTACAGCGCCGCGCTTCAAGAATACTCGGAAGCAAACATATTCCTGAAGCTAGTCCAAGAATCGAGGTTCATAACACCTAAGGAGATTGGTGCTCCTTCGGATGATTACGTGCTCGGACTGGCTGATGTAATAGGCGAATGCAGACGCGCTGTGCTGGACGCTCTACGCGAAGGCGACACAAAAAAAGGGGAAAATTACCTGCAAACGATGGACCAAATCTACATCGAACTCATGGCTATGGACGAATCTTACATGCTTGTGCCAGGCCTAAGGAGGAAATGTGACGTTGCTAGAAAACTCATCGAGATCACTCGCGGAGATATAACCCAAGAAATCCGGAGAAACGAGCTTGAGAAACATCTGAGACAGTTTGAAAAGTACGCAAGAAGCAAGAAATGAACTCAATGCAGCGCCGAAGAAGCACTGGTGAGAATAACTTCAAACATCGCTTTTCTGTCAAGAAAGCCCATGAAGCTCAGCTACGCATGTCAGAGAAGATTACTTTCGAGGACAGATTACCCAAGAGAATCTGCTTAGTGGCGGGTGTAGACATCGCGTATACTGATGACGTGTCTATAGGAGCCGTAGCAGTTCTTGACTATGACTCCTTCAAGCTCGTGGAAAAGCAAACAGCCTTCTGCAAGACTCGTTTTCCCTACATTCCAACCCTACTTTCCTTCAGAGAAACAGAACCCGCGGTCCTGTGCATTCGAAAACTGCACACCCAACCGGATCTATTCCTAGTCGACGCCCACGGATTTGCGCACCCTTATCACTGCGGATTTGCAAGCCATCTGGGACTCATTCTGAGAAAACCGGTAATCGGTGTTGCAAAAAGCAAATTGATCGGCGAAGTCAAAACTGCCAAATCCAAAGCCGATGCGAACCTCATCGAGTATGACCAAAGGACCATCGGCGCGGCTGTCACCACCAAGAGCGGATGCAAACCCGTCTATGTCAGCGTTGGACACATGATTTCGCTAGAAACCGCCATCAAAATAGTCAAGCACTGTGCCACAACTAACCGAATGCCAGAACCTGTTCTCATGGCCCACAGCATAGCAACAGGCGAGAAACGAAAAATCAATATCCTCTCAACAAATAAGAACCGTGATAGTGAATGAATTGCTAGACCCAAAACTCAGTGCGATAGCAAAAAAGATTCGCAACGAACCCCTTCGCCAGAAGGTCATTGAACTGTTGAAAAACCCCACTATCGAAATCAACGGCAAAACATACTCAGGCTTGCCTCTTGAAACATCGCCCGCCGGTATATCACGTCACCACAGCTACTCGGGCGGATACATTGAACACGTCGCTTCAACAACAAACCTCGCACTGGCAATGTGCGACTCCGTGGAGAAGACATACCACGGCAGTGTAAACCGCGACCTTGTCATATCCGGCGTACTGTTGCACGACATATTCAAACCAGCAACATACACTATCAACAAGAACGGAAGCTACAGCTCAGCACGCTTAGCCGACTACTTGGACCACCTATCACTCGCAACTTCGGAACTCGTTCGCAGGGACTTTCCGCTAGAACTGGTTCACATAGTGTCAGCGCACCACGGCGAGGCGAGCCCGATAAGACCGAAGACCATTGAGGCCCTGATCTGCCACCTGACAGACTCGACAGATTCACGTTTGAACAGCGAAATCTTGAACGCAGCAGCATACCTTTCAAGAAGAGCTGTCGGTCAAGAACTTTCCAGGATGAACTCGAAGGAAGCATTCGAAATAGTCCGTTCGAAGTCCGTCGAAGACTGGGAAGGCGTTGCAAAAACCATCGAAAAAATAAGTCGCAGAAGAAAAACGCACAAAACTTAATAGCTCAGCCCGCGTGAAAAATGAGAAACAGTGACTTAAGATTGGAAATCTCCTTTGATGAATTTCAAAAACTCGATCTTCGTGTTGGAAAAATAGTGGAAGCTAACCAAATCCCAGGGTCACGAAACCTCATAAGAATTATAGTTGATTTTGGAACTGAAAAGAGACAAGCCGTTGCCGGACTCTTGCAGTGGTACAAACCCGAGGATCTCGTGGGCAAAAAATGCGTCTTCATTCTCAACCTTCAGAGACGCAAAATGATGGGCGTCGAATCCCAGTGCATGATCTTCGCCGCCGAGGACGAAAAGGGCAACGTCGTGGTCTTGCAGCCAGAAAAGGACATCGCACCGGGAAGCAGAATACACTAGCAGGCAACCAGCCGTTAACCCATAAGTTTGATGATTGCTTCAGCTTTTTCCTCGCTCCCGACGAGATACTCAACCATTTCCTGGTTCAAGTCCAGCCACTTTGCCAGTCCAGCTGCCATCTCAGCATTATTGTCGAACATTATCTTCAGGTACGGAATGACTTCCCTCGAGGCTCTTCTAGCTGAAATGTGGTTCTTCTTCTTGATCTTGGCGCCTATGCTTAATTTCATGGCACGTTCGGCTCTGGACCTAGACAACATCTGTATTCGTTCAGGGAACTTGAACTGGATCCACCCTGAGGTTCTGGTGTTCTTTCTAGCTAGGGCTACACCAGCCGTCATGTAGTCTATCACGTAACGCAAAAAACCCCACTCCTGCGTCGCGCGGATTCTGCCGCGATAAACATCTGCAACAGACAGTGCATCCATCGCGTCGGCCAGATCATGCGGGTCCGTCAAGTGCGCTGGAACATTCTCGTAGATCCACTCGAAAAGCATGTCAGTGTCAACGTCCACCATGTTGGCAGCCTGCTTTGCGCTGGCGCAGGTCTTTCCGTAGAGTATCATTCTTAGAACGTTGAAGATGCTGTCTTGCCTATCTCGGTAACCCAGCCAAGACACGTCCTCGTACGTCAACGTTTTCTTACCCTGGCCCAGCGCCTGAAGATCGTTCACTGCAGAACGCACATCCCCTCCTGAGCGTTGAGCAATAAACTTCAACGAAGCCTCGTCTGCTTGAATCCCCTCGTCTTCACTTATCAACTTCAAACGCTTCGCAACTTCGCCTGCAGGCGGCTTCTTAAACTCTATCAAAAGGCAGTAGCTGCGGAGGTTGGAGAAGCGAGGGTCATATGCGCTGTTAGCAATCAAGACTATTGGGCACTGTGCAACTTTGACCACCTCGGTGATTGCCTTCACCCCGCCTCTGTCTGAAGTCCCGGTTAACCCGTCCAATTCATCAAGAAGAATTATCCTTTTTCCACCGAACAGTGAACCGTATTGCGAGGCCAGCCCTGCAAACCGATTTATCGCCTCCTCAGTTCGATAGTCGCTCGCGTTATTCTCCACGAACTCCATGCCATAATCATGAGCCAGAGCTTCCACAGTAACCGTCTTCCCCACGCCCGGCGGCCCATAGAGAAAGGCGGCCCTCTTCTTGGGAATTCCTTTTTCCCAAGATTTTGTCCATTCAATGAGCTTTTCAATCGCGTCAGCGTTCCCAACGATGTCAGCAAGTGACTTCGGTTTGTACTTAACGGTCCAAGCAAAGTGCAAGAATCTGCACCTATCTTGCGCTTCTCAAATCGCAGCCAGCTTCAACGAGCCTAGCCAGCAACGCGCTTAACTGAATCTCTTCATCAGCTCCTTCAACAAGCCTGAAATCCGCCTCGCCCACAATGTCAGCCAGTTTTATCTTCCACTGCTCAGGAAGCTCAGCTCTGAAGAGTTCTGTGTGAATCTGACGTATCACGTCGCTCCCAGCCACACCGTACTTCTGGATCATGTCACGCAACTGTTTTCTTGCTTCCATGAAGTCACCCCCCATAGCCACTTTAATCATCTTTTGCACGTCCGCAGGGCTAGCTTTTCCCGTGATAGAATAGATTACCTTTGCATCGACGGGTTTGCCCAACGAAGCCGCGGATTGCAGAGTGTTAATGGCCCGTCTCAGGTCTCCACCACAAATCTCAAAAATAGCGTCCAAACCCTCACTTGACAGCTTCACCTTTTCTTTTTCAGCCATCTCTATCAAGTAAGAATCGTGAGCTTCTCTCGGCAAGTAGGTAAAACGGAAAGGAGCACACCTGGATTGAATAGGCTCAATTATTCTCCCACTATAGTTAGCGCACATAATGAAACGGCAAGTCTCCGTGTAACGCTCCATCGTCCGCCTAAGAGCCTGCTGGGCATCAGAGGTCATGTTGTCCGCCTCATCCAGAATCATTATTTTAAACGGAATTTCACCAATCGATTTCACCCTCGCAAAAGTCTTCACGGTCTCCCTAACGACGTCAATTCCTCTCTCGTCGCTCGCATTCAACTCCATCATGTGCTCTCTATAAACATCGCCGTAAAGGTCTCTTGCCAAACAAAGAGCCGCAGTGGTCTTCCCAGTGCCCGGCGGCCCCGCAAAAATGCAGTGCGGCACGTTTCTCGATTTCGTGAAACTCTTCAACCGCTCAACAATGTCTTTCTGGTCAACGATGTCGCTCAGCTTCTTCGGCCTGTACTTTTCAGCCCACATTTCGAAACTCAACCCACATAAGCCTCCCGGTCTATACGTTATTTCCATGCACTAATAAAAGTTATACTTGCATCGAAGAAAATGTGCCTCCGGAGACCCCGACCATCCGCTGAGCAATCCACACAGTGGTCGATTGCTTGCTTAGAAGAGCAGCACTTGAATCAGGTTAGACCGTGAGAATCGCAGACTTTCAAGCACGACAGATGCTTAGCTGGGGGATAGACGTTCAGAGTTTCACACATACACTCACCGTGGGTCCATGTTCATAAATGTTCATTTCTACGCCCTTCTAAGGCAACGTTTAAATGCTGATTGAGTCAAACATCCTAGTTCCAAAAAGTTTACAAATGTAAAGGAGAGAGAAAAATGTCAGAACGTACACATAAAAACAGCGCTTACCTGAACGGCAAATCAACGACCGGAAGCCAAACACGTGTCAAGGATACAAGCCCGACAAGCGGAATGTGCCCCATATGCATCCGTGACTGCCCATTCCTGTGCGAGATAAGCCTATCAGCTTTCAGAGGAAGAGAGGCACTTTACCCTGAACCAGCTCAGTTCGGCACCAGCACCGCAGGCGCTCTGAAAGACTTCGGATTAGACTGGTCGCACTTCAACATACAAGCAGGTCTTTTCGAAGCAGAAGGCACTGAACCCATCTCCGACGTTATGATATTTCCAAACGTCAAAATAGAAACTAAAGTCGGAGGCATACCGCTAAAACTTCCGATTCTAAACGGCGCGTTCGGCTCAACGGACGTTGCAAGACTGAACTGGGAAGGCCTAGCCATAGGTGCAGCTCTCGCAGGCACATCTGTGATAGTAGGGGAAAACGTTGGCGGCATGGACGCAGAAGCACAGATCACTGGCGGCAAGATTACACAGTCGAAAGAACTGAAGCGAAGAGTAGACTTGTTCCGAAAGTTCTGGGACGGAAAGAACGGAGATATAGTCATACAGACGAACGTTGAAGACCAGAAGCTGGGCGTCGATGTCTACGCCATTTCCAAACTCGAAGTCAACGTCATCGAAAGAAAATGGGGACAAGGCGCAAAGGCCATCGGAGGCGAAGTGCGCGTAAGAGACCTGGAAAAAGCCATTCTGCTGAAAAAGAGAGGCTACGTAGTCATCCCAGACCCTGAAGATCCCAATGTTCAAAAGGCATTCAAGGAAGGCGTGTTCAGATCCTTCGAGAGACACAGTAGGGTGGGCATACCCAAAGAGAAGAGCTTCATAGAAGACATAGAATGGCTGAGAAAGCAAGGAGCAAAACACGTAACACTAAAAACAGGAGCATACAGACCATCAGCCGTCGCTTGGACAATGAAAATGGCCTCGGAAGCCAAAATCGATTATGTTTCCTTCGACGGCGCCGCGGGCGGAACAGGCATGAGCCCGGTACCAATGATGGACGAAATGAGCATCCCAACTGTCTATCTCGAATCCATAGTCCTCAGATGCGCACAGATACTGAAAAAGAAAGGACGCTACGTTCCGGACCTGATAATGGCCGGTGGATTCATAGAAGAAACATCGATGTTCAAGGCTTTAGCAATGAGCAACTTTGGAAACGGCCCCTTCATAAAAGCTGTTCTGCTTGGACGTTCACCAATAACTGCCGTCATGAAGTCCAGCTACTTCAAGCAACTGTCTGACGAAGGCAAACTGCCAAAAGCCTTCTCTGACAAGTTCGGCGCCACACCCGAAAAGTTCTTCATCGCCACTCCCGAACTGAAGGCAAAATACGGCACACGCTTCAAAGAAATACCCTGGGAAGCCATAGGGATGTATACATATCTAAACGACCGAGTAGGCGTAGGACTGAAACAACTCTTGGCCGGCAACAGAAAATGGAAACTGGAACTCGCTAACAGAAACGACTTGATGAGCCTATCCGAAAGAGCCACCAAAGTCACAGGCATACCAATGGCCGACGACGTAGAAAAAGACGCAATCGAGAGAATCCTCGAATAACACACCTCTCTTTTTTTTAGTTTTCTAAGCAACGTTTAAATGCGTTAAGTCCTCTAGCCATAGAAACTGGAGGAATTATCCATGGCAGTAACACAAACAGCACTGGCTGTCGCCCTAGAGCAGCTGAAAATAGCGGCGGACAAACTGAAACTTGACTCAGGATTACGCGCAATGTTAGCAAATCCAAAACGGTCACTTATCGTTTCTATCTCCGTGAAAATGGACGATGGGAACATTAGCGTTTTCAGTGGTTGCCGCGTGCAACATTGGGATGCAAGAGGACCATTCAAAGGCGGCATAAGATACCACCCGAATGTCACTTTGGAAGAGGTGACGGCGCTGTCAATGTGGATGACATGGAAGTGCGCCGTCGTAGACATCCCCTATGGAGGAGCGAAAGGGGGAGTCTGCTGCAACCCGAAGAAAATGTCAAAGGGCGAGCTGGAAAGAATGACAAGACGCTTCACAAGCTTGCTCTACGATTTCATCGGTCCATACCGCGATGTGCCGGCTCCTGACGTCTACACAGACTCGCAAACCATGGCGTGGATAATGGACACTTACAGCCAGATAAGAGGCTACAGCGTCCCAGAGTGCGTTACCGGAAAACCCCTCAGCATAGGCGGCTCAGAAGGAAGATCGGAAGCAACCTCGCTGGGCGTCGTCGTTTGCGCAAGAGAGGCTGCGAAACAAATGGGACTGAAGCTAAAAGGAGCAACAGCCGCCGTTCAAGGCTTCGGTAACGTGGGCTGGAACGCTGCCAAAATAGCATACGACTTGGGCTGCAAGATCTTGGCAGTGAGCGATTCAACGGGAGGAATCTGCACCTCCAAAGGTTTGAACCCCTACGAAGTCTTTGAGCACAAGTCTAAAACTGGCTCTGTCCTTAACTTCAAAGGAACCGAAAACGTCACGAACAAAGAGATACTTGAGACAAAATGTGATATCCTCATACCCGCAGCATTGGAAAACCAGATAACTAGAACAAACGTGGACAAAATAGAGGCAAAGATAGTAGCTGAGGGAGCAAACGGGCCAACGACGCCCGAAGCCGACAGGGCGCTTCACGAAAAAGGAACAGTCCTGATTCCAGACATACTGGCAAACTCGGGAGGAGTCGCAACAAGCTATTTTGAGTGGGTTCAAAATCTGACACGCGAGCACTGGTCGCTGGAAGATGTGAACAGGAAACTGGAGAACAAGATGGTCAAAGCATTCAACGATGTCCACAGAACAGCCAAGAAAGAAGAAAGCGATTTGCGCACTGCCGCTCTGATGCTCGGTGTGGGAAGAGTTGCCGAAGCAATAAAGACTCTGGGCCTATGGCCATGACAACACGAGGATAAAAGATTCTCTTCCATTTTCTATTCCAAGAAAGGAATCCCAGGATCTTGATCGTGTCAGAGTCTCTAATCTAAACTTTTAAGCAGCAGTCTTCACATCTTGTCCTGCACTGAGTGTTTGTATCGAGGGTTGGGAAGGAGAAGAATTTGCCACGGACTGTCGCGTCAAAGATCGAATTTCAAGATTTCTGCTTTGAGAACGCGTCAGTTAGGATAATTGCAAACAGAGCTTGCCCTGAAATCAAACTCGGAGGCCTATGCGTGGGCCCTCTTGAGGAAGGAAACGAATATGAAGTTTATTATTGGGCAGCTTTAGAGCTTGAAAAGTCCGGAATCGCCCATATTCATGAAGAAGAGCAGGTTGATGCTGCCAAGCTTAACAAGATTCAATGGACTGAGCGCATACAAAGCCCTGGCCAAATATCTAGACTGCCTGAGAATTTCTACCCGAAGGTTCGAAGATACCTTACGAAATTGAAACAAGAAATTGTGCGAGATCCTGAAAAAGTGCGCGAATACGAAAGAGTCAGACAATTGGCTCAGGATATCATAAATTCAAGACTGAAGAAAATCATCTCAATCGCCTCTGCCCCCGCTCAAACAGAAAATGCGTTGAGAAATCTTGCAGACGAGGAAAAGTTTCTCTATGAGAAACTGTTCAAGCTTATCTGTCAGTGGAAGACCCAAATAATCGAACAGCAAGAGGGACGCAGATGACTGAAGAACTGGAGGCAGTAGACCCACAAGAACGATTCCAGGATTTCCTAAAGACCGAACGATACCGTCAAAGGATCTCACAGATGGCATTGGCAGGCACGACATCATTGACGGTTGACTTTGAAGATCTTCTGGCCTTTGATCAAAGGCTTGCGGAGGAGCTTCTGGAAAAACCTGAAGAATATCTAAAGCACGCCAACAACGCCGCTTATGCGCAACTGCAAATAGAAGATCCAGAATACGCCGAAAAAGCTGCAACTGTGAATGCCCGGATTGTACGGCTGTTAGAGGCGGAGGTGCTGCGCAAACTCGGTTCACGGCAGATTGGCAGACTTGTAATGGTTGAAGGAATCGTAGTTCGTTCATCACCAGTCCGCCCCATGGTCATGCAAGCGGCATTCAAATGCAAAAGATGTGGAACATTGAACCCCGTGAACCAGACAGGCCAGTACCTGAAAGCACCTTTCGCATGCAGCAGCCCAGATTGCGGATCAAAAGGCCCATTTGAATTCGTCCAAGAGGAATCGACCTTCATAGACTCTCAAGATTTACGAGTTCAAGAAAGACCAGAAGACTTGCCACCGGGACAACTGCCTAGAACGCTGAGCATCAAACTGGTGGGAAGCGAAATCGTTGACATCGCAAGACCTGGCGACGACGTTTCCACAGTTGGAGAAGTACACGCTTTAGCGCCAACACTGCCAGGTGTTGGAAAGCTTCGAACCTTCATTCTTCACTTGGATGCCAACTCGATCGAGGTTATGGGCAAAGAACCAGAAACAGCACAGCCATCACCGGAGGAAGAAGAAAAAATCCTCGAACTGGCAAAGGATCCTTGGGTGCATCGCAAAATCGTAAGCTCGATTGCCCCGTCAATCTATGGCTATGATCACATCAAAGAGGCAATAATGTACCTCCTGTTCGGAGGTGTGCCAAAGACGCTCCCAGACATCACGATAAGGGGGGAGCTAAACGCACTTATAGTCGGGGACCCCGGAACCGCAAAATCTCAATTATTGCAGTACGTAGCGCGAATCGCACCACGCGGCCTATACACGTCTGGAAGGGGCACCACAGCCGCGGGCCTGACGGCTGCAGTAATCCGAGAAAAGGGGGGCGGAATGAGCCTTGAAGCCGGAGCCTTAGTGCTGGCTGACAAGGGAATTTGCTGCATAGACGAAATGGATAAGATGCGCCCAGAAGACAGAGTGGCAATTCATGAAGCCATGGAACAGCACACTGTTTCAGTTGCAAAGGGCGGCATTGTTGCAACACTCAACGCCCGAGCGGCCATACTTGCGGCTGCAAATCCCGCATTGGGAAGATACGAACCGCATCGCACCGTTGCTGAAAACATCTCTCTGCCAGTCACAATACTCTCAAGGTTTGACTTGATCTTTGTGTTGAGGGACGTGCCGAACAAGGAATCAGACACCAAAATGTCGGAACACATCCTCGAGATACACAGAAAAGGTTCTAGCCCTGTTGAACCCCCGATACCGGTGGAACTCCTGCGGAAATACATCGGCTACGCCAAGGGAGTAAAGCCTGTTCTAGGCCAAGAAGCTCTTAAACGTCTCGGCGATTTCTACTTGGCGATGCGTTCAGCCAGCGAAGCAGAAGGTTCGCCCGTAGCGATCACGGCACGGCAGCTGGAGTCCCTTGTACGCACAGCCGAAGCAAGAGCCCGCGTGGCTCTCAGAAAAGAAGTAACAGCCGAAGATGCAGAAGCTGCAGTGGCAATCATGAAAAGATCACTCGAAGAAGTCGGCATAGACCTATCCTCGTACAAAATAGACATAGACATAATTATGACAGGAAAACCCAAAAGCATGAGAGACCGGCTGCAAATAATTCTCTCGGCGCTGATGGAAATGGAGAAAGAAACGGGAATGGTCGAAAGAGCGGCACTGTTCAACGAACTTGAAACGAAATACAAGATTCCAAGAGGAGAGTCAGATCGTCTCATAGGACAACTGCTGCGCGAAGGAACGATTTACGAGCCCAGAGAAGGCTACCTGAAAAAGACGTAAACAATGCTAGTTGCCCGACGAATCGACCTCAATTTCCTAGCAGGCATCAAGACAGAAACCAAGCCAGCGAAAACACAGGCCATGATATTGACATACCTGCCGTCATCATGCCACTGCTAGCGCGCGCGACGTAGACGGCAACGGCGAACTGAGCCTGCCTGAACCCACCGTTCTGGCTTTGCACCGCGGGCAACACTACCGTCCCTGACTATTACAATGAAAATTACATCTGACATTACAAACAAAAGAGCCGAGTCCACTCTGAACAGCCTTTCAGCCTGTTTTTCTTCATGGTTTGTAACAGTACACATTACATCGGACATTACAAGTAAAAAAGGGGAGCGACTTTGCTGGATTATGATGCAAAAGGTGTTTCAGCATACTTGGCGCAGGCGCGCGCAAGTCGTTGGCACAGAAAAAGAAACAATACCAGAAGAAATGAAGACCGCATTGGAACGGCCCAGAACCCTGCCGAAGACATCTCCTCATGGAGATGACGACGCTGCCGAAAGAATCGTGAGGATAATCAAGGAAGACATGTTATCTTAATGGTGTTTAGGAAATGTAGGTAACTTTCTTGTCTTCTTCTTTCCGTGTTTCCTCAGCTTCCAACGTTCTTTTTTCTTCGATACTCTGCAAACGCGTAACCATCTTGTCCGCTTTGGCGATTTCCTCATCAAGTCCAGACAAGCTTACCTCAAAACCGAGGAGTGACTGCAACACTTCCAAAACGCTCTTGGCTGACTTCGGATCTGGCAGGTATCCTCGCGTCTCCCCTAAGAGGCAGAGAGCATCGATCTTCTTGAAATGCGAGAGGCCTAAGATTAGTCCAGCGGTACCCACGATAGGGCTTCCTGTTGGACTGATCTCCGCACCTGCCTGTTGTGCTTTGTTCAGCAATTCCTGGCTCGTGGCAGCGGCGACAACCTTGGGCTTGTCCGTGGCTTCCATTCGGTAGCCACCTATCGTTATGATGGTCTTCACGTTGCATTTGCTGGCAAAGTTCAGTATGCTGTTAGAAATCTCGTATTGCCCTTCAATCGTCTGCGCCTGACTGTCACCCGTGAAGAGCACGAGGTCGTTCTTTCTGTTTTTGTTCTTCCAGAAATAGAACGTTCCACGCAAGAGCCTCACGTTTCCCTTTTTGTTCACAAGCACGAAGTATGGAAAGTGCGGTGAATAAATATATGCAAGCTTTTCTGCTTTCAGCCACTGTACTAAATATCGTATAGCGATTTTGCCGACAAGTCCTAAACCCGGCAATCCCTCGACTAAAATGGGATTGTTCAAATCGACCTTCTTGAGTTCTTTGATGACCGTCTCTTTCACTCGTTTGAACTCTCCATTTTCAAGGCCATTCGATACCTGAAGTATTTGTCGTCAGGTGAGAATTTTGGCGGGTGAGGCACTCTAAGCCCTCCACCGCAATATGGACATACACCCTTCTTCAGTGTGTAGCTTCCACATTGCTCACATTTCCTCAGCAGCCAAACCATCACTTTTCCCTCTTGAAACTGCCCTGTCCGCCGGCTTTGGTGACGTTTGTCACTATGTTCTGAGCTACCGTTTGAAATGTGTCTTCGGCGTGTTTGTAGTCCTCAGCCAAGACTTCAATGCTGTATTTCGGAGCAGCAATAACATAGAAACGAAGCTTCGTGCTGCCAAGTTTTTCTGCCTTCTTGGCATTCGAAAAAGCTTCCCTTATGATTTTCACTCCGTTCGGCTTCATGCATCGAAGTTCGATCGTTCCTTTCACTCTGACCATTGGCACGTGTATCCTTTCTTGACCGACCTCGAAAATTGCTTTGGCAATTTCTTCAGGTACGCCGATTTTCGTCAGAGATTCGGCGCCTTCTTTTACGGCCTTTTCGAAGCCTTCGTACAGCCCGTACTCGTTCTCCATGAGCCCTCCTGCTTTGTCATAGATTTCCTGCAAGGGCAAACCTGTTTTGTCGGCGACGCCTCGAATCAGAGCTTCGGCTTTCCTCTCCTTTTTCCAAGCCATTGTCTTCTCGATTTTTTCCCTCTTCGTAACTCGCCTTAGGGACAAGTCCACGTGCCCCTTTTCAGGGTCGACACGCAGAACCTTCAAAACAAGCTTCTGTCCCTCTCGGACAAAATCGCGAATGTTACGAATCCACGATGAAGAGATTTCTGAACGGTGCAGCAACCCTCTCTTGCTATACTCATCTAATTTCACGTAAGCACCGAAATCGGTGACAGTTTCCACAGTGGCCATTACCAGGTCGCCTGTCTCGGGCCACTCCAACTTTTTAAGCGACATTGTGAACCTTCATCCCTACTCGAAAACCGCGACTATCTCGCCCTTAATCCTTGCTTTCCCGCTTGACGGTGCGGCAAGCTCGATTCCACAAACGTTGCAGTTCACTTTGTTCACCGCGCTGCTGAAAACTATTTGCTCGTTCCCGCATTTCAGACACTTCACACGGACGAAACTACTTCTCGGTCTCGGAATGAGTCTTTCCCAATCAGACATACACATCCTCCCTAAACAATCATACAATAGCCAATTTTCTAAGCCGTATACCGTCCTTGTGCCTCATGAAACCGCAGACCCTGCACTTCAACTTCAAAGTCTGCTTCTTCGTTGTCTTCGCAAACTCTCTCTGAAGCGGATACTTCTGCCCACCGTAACCCCTCTTTTCTCGCGCGTGTTGACGCTCACCCTTGGCCAAGGCTCTCCGCTTGCCAGCCTTGTAAAGAGTGACAGAATGAGCCTGATGGTGTTTACACTTTGGACAGTATGTTTTTATTTCCTTAGGAACGTTCACGTTAGGCACGACCGGCTTTGCATAAAGAAACGACAGATCCTCTTATACTTTTTCGCCTCTTCTAGAGGCGGGCCGATCACGAATAGTTTCCAGTTCTTTGCAGAAATCGGTTTATTAGTTGCTGAATGTTTAAACCATGGCAGCAAAGAGGGCAATGCGGGGATTTCAGAATGCTGAACGGCACGCCTAGGTCTCGTTCGATAGCCAACATATTACTGAAGATCTTACCACTGCTCGCTTTCGTTATACCCATCACCGTGCTGTATTTTCTGGATCCTGTCTTCTTCGAGAAAACATGGAAGGGCAGAATATTCTACACTTTCTTCTTGTGGCTAGTTTCGTTGGAGATAATCCTGAGCTGGGAAGAACTCCATACAGGAAAAATCAAGAAGACGAGGTCTATACGAACTGGTGCCTTCTTTTTATCCCTTTTGTTGCCCATCGCATACGTTGTGGTTTCCAACTTTTACGGACTAAATACCCTAATCGAGAATCTTGCACTTGGAAGAGGCATTTTGCACCCTTGGGCGGATGTGGTGCCTCTCTCAACCGAGTACATGGTGTTTGCAGCCCTTTTTGCGCTGATAATCCTGCTGGAATACGGAGTTCGCGGTTTAAAGGTGCACTCAATATCCCCGCTTTTCTTAGGGCTCATCGGAGTCATATACAGTATAGACAACTTCTTTCCCAACGGGAGCTTCACCCCTTTCCAGATTTTTGTACCAACCACGGCCTCGTTTGCAGCCAATTTCCTGAATTTCTTAGGTTATCGGACAATATGGGCGGGCATAAGTAATGGTATGCCCGGATTGATTGCTATCGGTTCCCATGGAAGTTACCCTGCCACTATAGCTTGGCCTTGCTCAGGCATCGAGAGTCTTTTGATTTACGCTGTCACAATTCTGTTGTTTTTGAGAAACAGTGCTATTCCTTGGAAACAAAGAACGGTATATTTCGTGGCTGGTGGCGCGGTCACGTATTTCATAAACGTCCTGAGGATAGTGACTATCTTCATGATTGGAGCCGACAGCGGTGCCACTGCTGCTAACACCTTCCATGACTATTACGGTCAACTATTTTCCATTGCATGGATAGTTTTCTATCCGCTGTTGATTATGGGCAGCCGAGCATTTTGGGGGAAAACTGGAAACATTGACATTCCACCCGGTAAGGATAGTGCCGACTAGTTGATTTCAACTTTTTCGGCCAGATTCTGCTTGGCCAGAATCCTTGCGTTTTCGGCAGGCAGGGATGCAACGTCCTCTGTTTTGAACGGCCCGTAGGTTTTCATGTCTGCGCCGATAATGGCTGGAATTTCTTTCAACATGCGCATGGTAATCCTCTTGTGCTTCAAGTCGCTCATGGTTTTGGGTTCATGCCCATGCAGGATTTCCGATGCAAAATTCGATACGATCTCAGCCAGCGGTGAAATTTTTCCATAGATCTGTTCGTCTTCAACCGTCAATACGTCCCGAGAGACCTCTTCTCCCCTCGCTGCTCTGTTAAGGATTTTCCCGTATCTTGCCCGTATCAGTTCCCTTACCATGTGTTTCATGTTCTGCATTTCTTTTTTCAGAAGATTCGCCTTGACCGTTCTCTTGTCCAGCATTCGGCTTTCTTCTTTGAGCTTCCTCGCGTATTCAACGATTCCCGCGTAGAAGTCTGGTGGGAGTCGGACCAGTTCAGGGTCTTCGAGTTCCTGTTTCCAAATCTCATACAATTGACTGTACATTTCTAGTCTATCACTTCCGCTCTTTTCCTGCAGATGAGGAGCACAGCCGCTGCGGTCGGCAACTCAACTTTCTGATTTGTGTAAGGGCCGAACGTTTGATCCCCCAGCCTAAACTCAGGTGCATCAGAGACGAGAACTGTGGCTGTGCCCTTTTTAAAGGCTATCGCGCTCTTGAAAGGATCAAAGCCCTCTATCGTCGGTACTGGAAACTCGGTTTTTTTCAGTCCCGTTTTGCCGTGCAATGTACTTCCAAGTCTGATCAGGCGGTGAGTGTCCGTTGTGACCACCGTATCCACGCTGGCTGATTGTGATATTACGAAGTGTTCAACAATCTTCTTCCACGTTTCGGGACCCAGTCCTCTGACTGCTTCCCAGGGCTTTGATTCGTTCAGGTTCCTCAGAAGTACGGTTCTGTTCTTGATCATAGTCTCAGCAACGTTTCCTTTCAGCCCTATGTTTCTGTAATCCTCTGCTTTGGCTTCGGCGACGAACGCGTGGATCCCTCTTGCGATTCGTCCTCGCCAGCCAGGATCAGTCACATTGAACATTTTCGGGCCTCTCTCAATCAGCCCGTAGAAGGCAGTGTCTAAACCTAAGCCGCAGACATAATCTACGATTTCTTTGCGAGCGATACTATCAAGATTCATTACAGCTTCGTGTTCCACGTGCACGTGATAACCTCTATGTCCTGAGAAGAATACGCGGAGTTCTTTGTCGGAGAAGCCGAAATCCTTCATCAGTATGTCCAGAAGCTTCACAGTTTCATACTTTGCAGAAGCCAGACAGACTTCGCAGGGCCAAGTGCTTTCGTCGAACTTTTCACTACCGCAGACCGGACAATTCTCGGGTACGACTCCCCTTCCTGCGAAACCGCACTTGCCGCAGGTCCACTGGTCGTGAACCTTGTCGCAGGACGTGGGGATATGGTCAGCATCGATGTCGAAAATCAAGTCCGCACCCAACCATCCCTTGCTTTCCATCTCAGCCAGTGGGTCTTCGTAATATGCGCATGAGAAATAGGCATCTCTGGGCACGGAATCGCCTAGGAAGGAGACTAACTCGTTTTTGGCGTCAAAGCTCTTGTGGCGGAGCATCCATCCCTCAAACGTGGCGAAGCCGAATTCGCGTCTCTCAATCATTGATAGGTTTTCACTGAAAGAGAACTCTTTCGTATAGTGTTCTCTAAACGCTTGCTGTACAAAAGCAATCGACTTCAAGTATGCTCAACTCTAAATTTGATGCAGGGATAAAAAGCATTTCGTTCTAGGGCAAATTCGCCAGTAAGCCCGCTAACATCGCAAATCCTTTCATTCCGAGAAGAATCGTGCATCCGAAAGCTATGTCAGGTTTCTCAACCAGCTCGGAAAGACTCTCCACCCAAGCTAGTAAGGAATGTCTGACAACGCGCGAAAAGACTTGCTTCTCGGAGCGATTCATAAAGGTCGGCATGGATTCTCCATAGCGGAGGTTTCTGGTCATTATTCCTTTGACTGAAACTGGTTCACAGTGGTACAACATGGATTGACAGGAGACTTCCTTGATGTTCCTTTCTTTTAATCTTTGATAAAGGTCATAATCCTCACCCCAAAGCAGAGAAACATCGAACATTCCCACGCGAATCAACTGTTCCTTTGCAAAAAAACGTGGTTCCCCCGACAGAATCTTTCCCCGCGTCCCGTACCTCTGTTCGACCTTCCCATAATAATTCTTCCATTCCGCTGAACAGGAGCCCCAGAATCCCTCTCCGATGAAAAGTTCTGGAACCCTGACCATTCCTGCCTTTTCTTCCTCGCACTTTATGACACACTCTTCAACTACACACCGAGATAAGACCTGATCTGAATCAACAAAAAAGACGTACTTTCCTGCGGAGTTGACAATGCCTGTGTTCCTAGCCGATGCAGGGGTTGATTTCTGTTGAACGACTTTCGCCCCAAAGGCTCTCGCAACATTCATTGTTGTGTCATTGCTGAAGTTGTCAACAATAATGACCTCGATAGCAGAGTAACTCTGATTGCGTACGCTGCTAAGACAGAACGCGATCGTAGCGCCTGCGTTGTAAGTGGGAATCACCACAGATACGTTGGGTTTCTCCATCGCGTATCCTTCCAGCAAACGGTCAACCACTCAGTGTAGACTGAACGGTAGTGCTACCGGAATACCTTATGTCTTTTGTCGCATAAATACCATAATCTGCAAATCGCACAACACAATCATTCGCCATTGATGGATGGAAGCTCTGCAACTAACGCAAGCCCTCCGAGCTCGCAAACATCACCCGAAGCGTAAGCTTGTTTTCACTCATACTTCTACCGTTTGAATGCGTGTTCATAGAGTTAATGTTGTTCTTTCTCAAGCAATTCACGATGGCAGAGTTTGATTCGCCTTGAACACTTCTGATAAGACACAGTAATGCGGTTAGGCGTGCGCTTATCTCAAAGGTGACGTCTGGGCATATGAAATATAGGCTAAGGCTTTGCAGGTCTGAAATTCTAATCAATCTGTACGTATTGGAAAAGTATAAAGGACGAACGGGAACACTTTGAGGATGAGAAAGATGAAAGTGCTGGCGTTCGTCGAGTATCTGCCTCCAAGACTTGGAAGTGACAGGAGAATATTCGAAATCATGAAACGGCTGACAGGTAGACACGAGGTGCACTTTGTGGTTTTTCCTCCGTTTCGTGAATTGCGCGATAAATCATTCCTAGACGAACGAGACTCTCGGACCCACTCAGGCAACGAGGAGGTCATAGTCCGCTGTGAAGGCATTGTTGGGCATTCGGTGCCAGTTTCATCCCGAGTTTCTTTACTGTGGCAACACTCGCTCATAGTGGCATATCTTGTCACTGCGATATCAGTGTTTATGAAGTCGTTCAGAATCTCAAAAAAGATAGATCCTGATGTCATCGTGCTCAACTATCCGAGTCCTTACACTGGTCTGTTGGGATTCCTGGAAGGAAGAATATTGAGAAAAAGGGTTGTGGTCGATTTCAACGATCTGATAGCTCAATACATTGGCGCTCTTCTCAATCTTGATCAAAATAGCCTAACAGCCAAGCTGCTCGCACAAGTTCAACGATTCATCGTCAGAAACTCGGACAAGACAATCGCGCCAACACGTTTCATTAAAGACTATGCGGTTTCATCCGGTGTCCCCGAGAATAAGGTGTCAATAATCCCGAACGGAGTCGACACAAAGATGTTTGACTTGAACGGTTCTAACTCTGCCAAGATAAGAAGAGATCTGCGTCTCAATAATGAGAAGATATGTGTTTACTCTGGGCGCTTGGACGGATGGGCTGGAATAAACATAACGCTGAGGCTATGCGACATCGCAAGATCGAAAAAGCTTAACGTAAGGTTCTTACTGGTCGGAAGTGGCGAAAGCAAAAACATTCAAGAAGAAAACATCCTCTACCTGGGAGAAATGCCCCCTGAAAAGATCCCCTCTGTCCTGGCTGTTGCAGATGTCGTACTTATACCATTTCCCAACAATGAAGTCTCTCATGCAGCAAGCCCGCTAAAACTCTTTGAGGGAATGTCGATGCACAAACCTATAGTTGCAAGCAGAGTGAGCGGTATCCAAGACGTGATTTTGGATGGCGAAAACGGTTTTCTTGCGGATCCTGACAATCCAGATGAATGGATACAGAAACTTGAGGCCATACTGAACTCTGAAACACTCGCTGCAAGAATCGGAGAGAATGCCAGACGAACGGTTGAGGAGAGATTTGACTGGGATTTGTTGGCGAAACAGTACGAAGAAGTCTTAAAAGCCTCTTACCTCAACTAACTCGTGCCTTGTTTGACACTTAGCGTGAGAGAACAAAACATGCGCATATTGCAAGTTACACCACGCTTTCCTCCAGCAATTGGCGGAGTGGAAGAACATGTCTACCGGGTTTCTCGCGAACTTGTAAGAAGGGGGCACGACGTAACAGTCATAACATCAAATGAGGCAGATGGAAAAATCTGTCTTTTGCAGAACGAGAACGTCGACGGAATAGAGGTTTGCCGCTATCCATTATTCATGCCAACCGCTTTCAGGGAGCTCTGGTTGATACCTCGAATCATAAAGATTCTTGCAGAACTTCGAGGCGACATAATTCACGCGCACGGTTACAGATGCTTGAGCTCCTTTGAGGCGGCCTTCGTCTCTCATGCCAAGGACGTTCCATCTGTTCTTACGCCACACGGAATTTATCCTCCCAGATCTTTTCTCAACGGATTTACGAAGACATTTTTTGACATATCTTCAGGACGTCTGCTTCTTGATTTTTCTGACAGAATAATAGCACTGAGCGAACACAACAGACATTTGATTTCAAAGATGGGCGTGTCAGAGAATAAAATAGTCATTGTGCCCAACGGTGTTGACATCGAAGAATACGCAAGTCTCCGCCGAAGCAAATGGATTCTTGATGAATTGCACTCGGACGGCCCCATATTGCTTTACGTTGGGAGGATAGATTGGAACAAACGAGTGGATAAGATCGTGGAGGCACTACCCGCAATCTTGAAGAATTTTCCGTATGCAAAGCTTGTTGTCGTGGGTCCTGATTACTCAAATTGTGTAAGTAAGCTCCTAGAAGTGTCTAAGAGACTCAAAGTGGAGGACTCACTTGTGATAACGGGCAATGTTCCGAGGCAAAAGCTGCTCGAGTACTACTCTGTCGCCGACGTTTTCCTGCTACCTTCTTCATACGAGGGGTTTGGCCTTAGCATGCTCGAAGCAATAAGCAGCAGAATTCCTGTTATTGCTTCCCCTTCCGGAGGCCCAGGCGATATCTTAACCGACAGAACCCACGCATTGCTGCTCAAGGAACCCAGTTCTAAGGAGATTTCAATATCCGTTCATGCTGTATTGACAGATTCCTCACTGAGAGAGAAACTCACCAAGAACGCGCTTGAACTCGTCAAGACCAAATATACGTGGAAAAGTGTCGTTGACAAGCTAGAAAGGATTTATGAACAGACGATTTCGAAAAGAGTGTTCGCCTAGACGCCCGCGCACATTTCGGCGGCCGCGTTGAATTCACGGTTCCTTAGTTTACCGACGCTTTGAGTTTTTTGAGTCTCAAGATGTACGAAGTGAACTCCTTGATTTCGTTCGCAGAGAGTTTTGATTTCCCATTCTTTCTGTTGACAAAGGTCATTGGAAACTCCCTTACGTCAAATCCTCTTTTGCAGGCTTGCCGTATAGTTTCTATTTGTATTTCGTAGGTTTGACTGTGCAGATCTGGGACCATTTCTTTGACAAGCCTTGTCGAATAGCAGCGTAAACCGCTAGTGTAGTCATGGATTTTTGCTCTCACTAGAACGTAGGCGAGTACGTTTGCCACGCGACTTGTTAAGCGTCGAAATATGCTCCATTTCACTACTCCGCCTCCCTTGCAATATCTGCTGCCTATTGCCAGGCCTTTTCCTTCTTTTGCGGTTGAGATTGCGCGTGGAACCTCTTTGGGATTGTGTGAGTAGTCAGCGTCCATGGTTACTATGTAGCTTGGAGGGTTTTTCAACGATATGAGCGTCTTGAAACCATCTGTTATGGCTGTTCCAAGCCCAGATTTCCTCGGTCTCACAAGGAGGAGAATGTTCCTGTACTTTTTCTGCAGTCTTCGAACTGCATTTGCCGTCCCATCTGGGCTGGAATCGTCTATAACTAGCACGCGAACATCAAGATCCAGGTTCTCGATGTCGCCTATCAGCTTTTCAATGTTTGAGACTTCACAATATGTTGGGAGGATCAGTCCTATCTCTGATTTTGCACTTAGGTCTCCTTCGATGTGCGTGAGGTTTGCTGTTCCTGTTCGATTCATCTTTCCCGTTCCTGTAAGACGAACTGATTTGTAGCAATGTCAATATTAAACTTTTGACTGTTCTAGCATACAAGCATCGCGGCTTTAACTCTTTCTAGTGCGGGTATGTAACCTTTCTTCTATAATAGCCCAGGGGATGATGTATCCTTCTGCACAGGCTATCAGGATTAGTGCAGACCCCATGGGTTTTCAGCGTGTCACATTTCGGAGTGGTGTAGTGGGTTCTGGAGCCTCTTTCTCCTGCTATGTGTTCAACTTGGTAGCGGGTCATTCTTTCGTTGAAGTCGGAGATGTTTTTGAAGAGTTCTATGACCTTCTCCGAAGGCATTCCGATGTTTATGAGGAATGAAGTCAGGGTGAACCTGCCGATGTGTGAGAGGTGGCGTCCGGATGAGAAGGCTTGGTACAGTGTTTGTATGCAGGGCGGGAAGGCTGTTTGCGTTATAGCCTTCGGAAAGCCTTCCATCTCGGTTTTGCCTATTTTCTCTATCGACAGTTTCTTAATCCTCTCGGCTGTCTCCAAGATTTTGGTTGGAAACTTCGGCAGGTCTCTTGCTTCTGTTCGCTTTTCAACGTATCTGCGAACTTCTTCCGCGAGCAGTCTGGCCGCCTCACTCCCTGTTAGGTAGACTTTCCCGTTTGTCAAAGTGCGGTTGATGAGCTTCCATTTTTTTTCTCGCAGGTGGGTTGTGTTCCTGAGGTAATCGGTGAAGTCAAGTGCGAACTCGTATGGTATTTTCCGGTCGTTATTGAGTGCCAGTTTCCATTCGAAGTTCTGTGCGATTTTCGTTAGTTTTTCTTTGGGTTCGAGTTTGAAGTCCTCGTATGCCTGTTTTGCTTCCGCCAGCGCGTATCTCTTCTGGATGAAGGAGTTTTGGGTTGCCATCGCAAGGACGATGGCAACTGTGAAGGAGAGGATTTCCAGGTCTTCGTCGTGGTGCGGGTTTCGGGTGACTCGGGTGTATAGTATCGCTTCTTCAACTCTTTCTTCTGCTCGGTTGAGAATCTGTTCGAGCTCGCTGTTTGCCAAGTCTTCAATGTGCAGGTCCGGCAGCTTCAGATATTTCGCTGCTTCTCTTAGAAAGGGGTATTTGGTGTAGTCGTTCTTGGCGAATTTTGAGAAAACGGGTTGCATCTTATTTTTCTCGTTATTCGCTTTCGATTCTGGGTGCGAGGTAGAAGGTCAGTTTTCCTTCTTTTGCCTGTTGGAAGTCGAGTTTTATCGGCATGTCTGATGAGAACTCGAGCGTTGCTATGTCTGAGGTTGCGGATGCTGTTTTTATTATCTCTGTCAGATAGCTGAGGCTGAAGGTTGCTTTTTGAGGTTCTTTGGCGTCCAGTTCGAGCAGGGTGTCGCTTCCTTTTTGAAGGGTTATCGTTGCGCCCATCAGGTCTCCCGCGGCGTTGAAGACCACTTTTTCAGGGTCTGCCTCGATTCTCACATGATCGCTCACGAGCTGGGCATCTTCGATTGCTTGGCTCAGCCCTTCCGTCGTGGCTTTTATTTTGACGTTGAAAGTGATTTTCGGGGTTGGAACTTCCTCTTCTGAGGCTTCAAGAGTGGGCATGGTAAAGTTGCGCGCGTATTTTCCGGCGATTGCGACCTGTAATTTACCAGTTTTTTCGTCTATGGAAAGCTCAAGTGTTTCGCCTTTGCCCGCTCTTTTTAGAAGTTTGAGCAGTTCGGTTATGTTTATGCACATTTTTGTCGGCTCTGTGCACATGTATTCTTCGAAGATTGTTTTAGGCCATTCGAAGTCTATCATGGCGACGCGTGACGGGTCCATTGCTCGAAGTTTCACGCCTTCAGCGTCAAGCTTGAACGTGGCTTCGTCTACGAGTATGGAGATGGATGTAATCATGTCTCTCAGTTGTTTAGCGTCAGCGACTTTGAGTTTGAACATGAATGTCACCTTTGCAGGTTATGCTTAGTTGTTGATTATGACTTTATTTAGCTTTAGGTTCCTGCTTGTTGAGACTCTCTGTGTCTGTCACGCCGTTTGAATTGTTGCGCGCAGAATTGCTGACAGGTTTGTTGCCGTGGCGGGTTGATTCGAGCCCCTACTTTAGAGTACTTTAGCTGTGTTCTTTGGGGCTCAATCTTCTGCCGATTTTTCCTACTTGCCGTCTGTGGACGTTCTCAGGGGTTTGCTGTTTTTGTTCGGTTGTTGCGTTTGGTCTTTCGCACGGTTTTTGTGACGTCGATTCTTAGCAGTACGATTGTTATGGCGACGGTTAGGATTATTGAAAGGATTATTAGAGCTTCCTGAGTTATGAGAGATGACAAGCGCGCTAAGCGCGCGCGCTTTTTAACGGCTTATCGTCTTTCTGCGATATTTTTAAGTTAGGCTTGCCTGTAGGCTCTTGTATGCACGAATGGGCCTTGGCTGAAGCAGTGATCTCCGCGGCCTCTGGAGCAGCTGAGAAAGAGGGTTTTAGGGAAGTCACAGAAGTGAGGATAAGAGTGGGTGAGCTTCAGCAAATAGAGCAGGATGTGTTGATGTTTGCGCTCCAACAGATCAAGAAGGCCAAGCTCGAAAGTGCAGAGTTCAAGATAGAAGAGGCAAGGGCAAGAATGAAGTGCCGCGCCTGCGGTCACACGTGGATTTTCAACAAGAAAAAGCTGGATGAAAGCGTGGTTGAGGCTATCCATTTTGTTCCAGAGGTGGCACACGCATATGTTAAGTGTCCAAAATGTGGCAGCCCGGATTTTGAGGTAGTCGAAGGACGCGGGGTTTGGCTTCTTAGCGTGAAAGGAGTGAAATAGGCGTGGTTGATCCTCGAACCAGCATAGTAAATGAAAGGTTGAAGGGGATACGCCGCATCATAGCTGTTTCAGGCGGCAAAGGCGGAGTCGGCAAGAGCCTGTTTGCTTCAACGTTTGCCTTAATTCTTGCGAGGAAAGGCTTCAGAGTCGGATTGTTCGACCTAGATTTTACAAGCCCATCCACACACACGATCCTAGGCGTCCAAGACCTGCGGCCGAGGGAAGAAAAGGGCATAATCCCGCCACAGTTCCAAGGTTTTGAGTACATGTCAATAATCTACTATTCAGGCGACCACGCAACTCCACTGAGAGGAGCAGATGTCTCAAACGCGCTGATAGAACTTCTGTCGATTGTCAGATGGGGGAAACTGGATTATCTCATCCTCGACATGCCACCTGGAATAGGCGATGCAACTCTTGACCTGATAAGACTCGTAGAAAGAATAGAATTTCTGATAGTGACGACACCCTCACAATTGGCCTTTGAAACTGTAAAAAGACTGGCTGGACTATTGCAAACAATGAGAATACGGGTTATAGGCGTCGTGGAAAACATGAAATTTGCTCATTCTGATACTATACGGCGGGAGACCAAGACGTTGGGTTTAGCATTCATTGGAGAAATTCCCTTTGACACAGGGATCGAGGAGACCATAGGGAAAACTGATAAACTTCTGGACACTGCTTTTGCCGAAAAAGTGAAACAACTAACGTTAAAAATCTGACAGTAGCCAGTCAAACGAGTCTGTGAAAAAGGACTCTATGAAGGAAAAGTGGGACAGGGTTTCGCCAAATGAGGAGAGGACACACTGCAACGTTCTGGCTAGATTCCCAGGCTGACCAGTATGCCTGTGAGTATGCCCGTTGCGATTGTCAGCGTTAGTGCGATGACGAGGTTTTTTCTCATCATCAACGATTCAGTCTCGTGCGACTCGTCAATCGTGACTACGGCATTGTTGATTTTGGCAGGAGTGACAGCGCTTGCTACGCCCCCCGCAACAGCGTGACTGCCATAGACTGTCATGAACTCGGAATCTAACCCGAGATTGTGAGTCGCGGTCTTCTGAATGCTGTAGAAAAGAACGTTTGAACTAGTCTCAGAACCAGCAACTATTGCACCGAACAAGCCAAGCGAGGCAGCCACGAAAACGTAGCCCGCACCGAATACTGAAGCAAGTGTGGTGCCGAGAATCACATTCAGGTTGAACTGGTTGAACCCCGCCGGATTAGTGTTCAAGACACCGTTTGCGATCTGCATTGCCGAGAATGCCATCACAAAAGATATTGAGAAGTACAGGCTGTACGTCAAGAATGGCCCAAAGAAACGTTTGAGCCAGACACTTGTAGCAGTTTGCATCTGTCTTCTTGTCGGCTTGAGGGTGAATAGTGACAAGAGAATGGTGATGAATATCCAAGTGTAAGGCTGAGTGAGAAATTTCAGATTAATCGGTTCGTTGGAGAAAACTCTAATCACTTGAATGTCTCCAGGAAGATGCAAAAGCCAATCATTAATCTGACTTATACTCGTTAACCCTGCCAGCACTGAAAGGAGTATCCATGGAGAAAAAGAGCGCCAAATCTCGCCTTTCGATGGATAGTCAGCATCTTTGGCCACTCCTGTAGCTGTGCGCTTGAGTCTCTGATACACATGAAGCGAAAGCATTGCGGAGAGTCCTGCTATGACCCCGACAAGTGTGAGAGGAACGTATTGCACTCCGGTGAAATAGTCGAGGCTGGTGGTTGCAACGCAGGCAAAAGCCAAGACTAAACCACAAACCAATGCGGGAACAGCGCCTTTACGCATCGACTTCTTCCCGCCCACTAGCCCAAGGAGAGCAAAAGCAAAACCCGGTGAAATGACGGGTAAGAAAATAGCAACCTTGAAAGCTAACGCCATCGGGTTGAAACCAAAATTGGAAGCTGGCAGAGTTATCGGAATGGAAAGCAACGAAAAACTCGTAGTAGGATTGTAGCCGAGAACAGCGATCGCAATGGAAGACATAGGGCTGAAACCCATCGCGAGAAGCAGAGGAGGAAACAGTGCAGGAGTCACTACACCCAAGGAAGTGAGAAAAGAGCCGAAGCCGATCCCAATGTACAACGCTCGGACCTCGTCGCCTATCACTTGCTGCTTGATCACTTTTGAAACAGTCTGCAACGCCCCTGCTTCTTTCATCAAGTAAATCATCAGCATGGTTGCCGCAACCGAAATTGAAACTCCAAAACTGCTCACAAAACCATGCAATGAAGCACCCAGAGCCACCTCAAACGGTGTGCTGAACTGCAGAATTGCCAATGCAATTACAAGCACTAAGCCAACCACGGCCATGAACAAACCGCTTCGACGCAGAAAAGCGACGCCGAACAGAATCACAACCAGCGGAAAAAAGGCAAGCAAGAACTTCCAGGAGCTCGACGGGCCATACCACGCCATGAGCAGTGAGAAAGCCCCAAGGATCAAAAGAAACGTAAGCGAAGAAGCAAAGACACTCTTCTCCTTCAATGCAACGCCATCCGCCGTCTACGATCTTCCAATTCGAGGCAATCTATTAGACTAGCTCCATATACGTTTTAGCCTTTTTTTCAAGAATAAGGCACGTGCCATCACTGCACATGGTTAAGTCGCCGTAATGCGATCCTTGGTCGGTTTTGCGGCTAAGATGTGTGTCAAAAACGGAAAAATGTCTTTATAAACCAAGGTGTTCTAGTCACTTTTCATGAGAGTTGGAGTGCTGTTCTCAGGTGGAAAAGACTCCTGTTTAGCGTTGGACAAATCGAGGAGTTTCCATGATGTGACTTGTCTGATCAGCTTGATATCTGAAAGCCAGGAGAGCTACATGTTTCATGTTCCCAACATAGAACTAACCGGAAGACAAGCTGAAACCATCGGATTGCCGATCGTTCAAAGAAGGACGAAGGGCAAGAAAGAGAGGGAGCTTGAGGATTTGGAAAAAGCCATTGGTACGGCCAAGGCCGATTTTGATTTGGAAGGAATAGTGACAGGCGCTGTGAAATCGATGTATCAGTCAACGCGGGTGCAGAGAATTTGTAAACGACTCGGTTTATGGTGTTTCAACCCACTCTGGTTGAAGGATGAAATAGAGCTTTTGAACGAAGTCGTGAAGGGCAAATACGAGGTGGTCATATCAGGTGTTTTTGCTTTTCCATTGGACGAGAAATTCCTTGGCAGAAAGCTGGATAGTGGAATGATACAGAAGCTCGAAAGATTGAGGGACGAATACGGCTTGAGCCCTGCTGGAGAGGGTGGGGAAATAGAGACAACCGTCATAGACGCCCCTTTTTTCAAAAAAAGACTAGACATTTTAGATTATGATGTCTCTTACAAAGATTACTCTGGAGTATTCAGGATAAAGGATGTTAGGATGGTCGACAAATGATTCTGATAGTTAACGTCTGTTCAGACAAGCTCAGCTATTTCGAGTTTGTTAAGCCGGTTGAAGACATCCTCAAAAAGGCCAAGATAGACTTTTTTCACATAAACTTCCAGAATTTGGATCACAAGGACATCAAAAGAGCGGAAAAAGTCATCATATGCGGAACAGCCTTGAAGGATTTCAAATACTTGGATAATGTCGACAGATTCGAATGGATAAATGAAACGCATGCGCCGATCCTCGGCATCTGCGCTGGAATGCAGATTCTCGTGAGACTCTCCGATGGCGACATCGTTGAAAGAACAAGAATCGGCAGATACAAGGTTAGGACTGTTCAAAAAAACACTCTTTCATCCAAGCATGAATTCTATTCATATTTCCTGAATTCTAAAGCCGTGGAGCCAAGTGAAGACTTCGAAACACTGGGTAAATCTGGTGACTTGAAGTGTATGATCAGGCACAAGCGTAGAAGATTCTACGGCTGCTTGTTCCATCCAGAAGTCTTGAACCCGGAAATCATCACGAATTTCATACAGCAGTCGGCACCAAGTGTGTGAGGAGTAAGAGCTAATTTCTAGGCGCATTTTCACTTCTGTTATGAAAGAAACATCTTGCGATTCTTCGACGAGACAAATCTGTTGCCATTCAACGTACGTCAGGAGTTTCAGTAGCATCTCTGCCTATCAGCTCAATGCGTGCGCGTATACGTCCAGTCTCAAGCAGCTTTAACATTGTATCTTTCTGCTCCTTTTGTTTGTCCAGCTGTTCTTCAAGAGTTACCAAGACCTTCGCGATGTCCAGCGGTTTCATTATGTAAGCGTCCGCTCCCTTGTTCAGAGCTTCAACTGCGTTTTGAAGCGACGGATTGCCCGTCATAATGATTTTTCTGGTTCGCGGGCGCGTCGGCTTGAATTTAGCCAGCAGTTCGACTCCGTTTATGTCGGGCAACATTATGTCAATCAGTGCAAGGTTGTAGTACCGTTCATTTGCCTTCTTGATCGCTTCAGCCCCATTTTCAGCAGAGTCTGAAGTGAAGCCGTTTTCATTTAACGCTGTTGTCAACAGTTTCCGTATCCCAGCTTCATCATCTACTATCAGCACTGAAGGCCTGCCGGCACCAGAGTTTCCGACACTCAATTCATCCATTACTCCGTATCTTGGCGTGCATCAAATTACAAACAATCATCCTATTCCAGAATTATAAGAATTACTAACGATAAATATTTATTTAGAATAAGTTGAGAATCAAAGCTACGTCATGATGGTAGTAGTCCTGACATTCCATGGAACATTGAAATTCATGTAGTAGCTCGCCTTATTCTTAACAGAGAATCCTTGGTGCGGTCGCCGAGATTTGAACCCGGGTCGTCAGCGTGGCAGGCTGATGTCCTAGACCAAACTAGACTACGACCGCTTATTATCCATCGGTAAAGGACATTCTGCAGAGGTTCCTATTTTCCTTTTCTGCGTTAACGCGTTGGCTTCGGTTCTGCGTCATGATTCTGGCTTGAGGGCAGACTCGAGGCTCTAGATTCTGTTGATGACAAGGCTTAGGTGAAATCTTGTCGAAGGGCTTGGACTTTCAATAATGCCTGTGCGCGGGCTCACTTAGCTGGCAAATATAAGGCGATGTTTCCTCTTTCCGTGATGACTTTGACAGTGTAGGGCTTTTCTGGTAGGTTTACGTCAGCACGAGAGAGTGAGACTGTGTCCCCGGAATTGATGTATACGCTTATGTCATATCTTTGATGTGACGTCGAGTTGTCTATCCACAAGGCGATGAGGTGGGATGTGAAGGAGCCGTCGTTTTCGAAGGTGAAGCTTGTCACGTCTGTTGCCACTCTCACCGCTATGAAATCCATGTCAATGGTTGTTTGGTTTGCATCGGTTCCTTGATCAAACACCTTTATCCATACTGTTCCCTTGCTGCTAATGTAGCTGTTCCATTGGTCGGTCAGGTTCACGGCATAATTGTCCCATCCTGTTGTGGGAAGGCTGCCGGATGTTGAGTTGAAGCCAACGTCGCTGAATGCTGATGATGTCCAGTTGTATGCTTCTAGATACCACTTCTCGCCTGCGTCGCTGGATCTGTAGGTCATCTGTATTTCAAGGGTTTGGATGCGATTGAGAGGATATGCCGAGAGATCTATAGGAAAAGTGCCGCCGATTTCAAGCTTGTTGTTGAATTGGCTCTCCTCTGCTCCTAGAGAGGCTGAAGGTTCTGGACTAGCGATGTAACGGATGAGTATGTTGTCAAAGTATGTCGTGTCGGATGTTCTCGAACCTGCAAACCCAACTTCGCCGTAACCTCTGGAACTCCCACCTCCGAAACTTCCATTCACTGTCCACGTGTCAGGTTCAACTGTTCCAACGGGCCATACTTTAGCTTCACCAAGCCCGCTTGAAGGGTCGATAACCCTGAATCGCATGTAGTACCAAATGTTCAACGACCAGCTGTAGGTTCCATGCGTGCCCCAAGAGCGCAGATCATTCAGAAGATCCAGACTGTTTCTGTCGTTGTGAAACAAGCCGCAGTATCCACTACCTCCGGGGGAACTTCCGTCCATGCAAGAGGATAGTCCCATCCTGCTAAGGTCACCGCCGGCAAAGGAAATCACGTCGATTTTCACGAGCATATCGACGGCAGCAGTAACATTGCCCAGCGCGGTGATTATCAACTTGTTCGGGTCTCCGCCAGCCCCAACATTCTTGAGTGTACCATTTTCAATGGACCAGGTACCGACGCCTGTCTTAACTTGATAGGCAGCTTCTGTGGTAATATCCGATTTATCTGCTCTGTTGAAATCGTCGAACCATAGGTAAATGTTGCTCTCGTTTGTGGGTGGAGTTCCAGCGTTCGGGTTTCCATAGTAGATATAGTAGTTGCTGTTCGAGCCGTTTGCCGGGATTGATGCTTGAGTTTTGAACCAGACTTGGGTTGAAGAGGTGTCCATGCCGTCGACTTCCCTGTCAAGTTCAACCCAGCTGCTTCCCGACTGATAGGCGACTCTAAGGTCATGGCCACTAGGCATGAGCTTGCCGGAAGAAACCGGCGAAGCCGTGTCCAACGTTACAGAAACCGAATAGTTCATGATGAGAGTTGACGAGGCGTTGTTCATTATAGTCACCCTTCTGCGATAGACATAGTCCGTATCCCACCAATTCAGACCTCCCGCGCGCGTCATGCTCTCTGAAAAGCTCTCGTGTGAACCGTCGATGCTTTGCGTGTCCATGTAGGTGCCCGACACTTTGTTGCCAGCGTCTACGGTGAATTCCTCCTGGATTGGAAACCAAGAAGAGGAGCCGTTGACGTGGGCAACGTCGGTAATCTTGACGTCTTCATGCATTCTTTCCAGGTCGAACTGGTTCATCTGATAGCTCCACAGGACCACGTTGACAACGATGGTGACCACTATGATTAGGCTTAGCATAACCACTACTACGTTGCTGAGACCCTTCGAATCGTGTCCAATTCTGGATATACCGTTCCCACCAAAGCTAACCATTAAGCCTGTGTCGTTTCTGTCACTGCCTAAAGGTAAAAGAATTACGAAGCCCAAATCCATATTCAAGGACAGCAACAGGAGGTAAATTGAAGACGCCAAACTGCTCAGAAAACCAAGAACAGACCGAAACACAAGCAGATTGGCTCCAACACTTCGCAGACTTGATCCATAGTGCCATGCTTTCTCAACATTAGTGGTATAACGTGGAACAAGGCTTAAAGAAGAAAGTTTGACACATAGGTGGGAGGATTAGAATGCTGCTGAAATTCCTCGAGAGCAAATACCTGGTCAGCACACCCATCGAAGAGTGTTCTTCTCTGGTGCAAAAGGCGTTGAATGAGGTGGGCTTGGAAAACGTGATGATAAAAAAGGAAGTTCCACCGCGTTATTTGCTTGTAGCATACAGTCCCGGATGGGTTGGGAAAGCACTGGAGATAGAGTTCGTATTCAAGGAAGGACAAAAGGGTACGGAGGTTTACGTCAAATGGCCTTATGCAAGAGAGATTCCGCAAGACAATGAGAATCTCACTGAATTCTACAAACAAGAAGAGGAACGGAAGCAAAGGGCCGAACGCCTTATCGAAAAGTTCAAGGGCAAGATTGGAGCAACTGACATTCCAACACGTTAGCCTTCATTCAAGAATTTCTCCTTCATGCTCTCGCTGTTTCTTCTCAACGTATGACCAAAGGATTTCATAACATCGAATTTCAGCGATTAGAACAAAATGAGCTTGTTCTCACACATCAAGTATAAATTGGGCTCATTGGTGCCGAGGGCCGGGTTTGAACCGGCGACGACTCGGTCTTCAGCTTCGCCCCCAAAGCACGGATGCGTTGAGTCGAGCGCTCTCCCAGGCTGAGCTACCTCGGCAACCGTAGTAGTTCAAAAGAAAGGCAAGTGTGCTTTTAAGTTTTCTGAATTGAATTACTAGAAGAGAGAGGTGCAAGCTTGTTTCCTCTTTCTATACGAGGGAGAAGGGGAAAGAATCACCTTGTAAGTGTTCTGCTTGCACCTCTGATTAAATCAGTGTGAACATGACCACTTAAAAGGTTTATGACACATTGTTTCACAAGTTTCACTAACCCATTTTGTTTACAGTGTAGGCTGAAGGTGGGGAACCATTGGACCGATTTTGGGAATACGTGATTCCGATTTTGTGACTCAAAAATGCGGGAGAGCAGTCGACAAGGATTTTGAGAAACGACTAGAAATGCAGAAAATGAATTATCCCATAGCCAATGACAGCTGACACCAAAAAGAACAAAGTCAAAAGAACCTTGTCAATCCTCTGCTTCTCGTCAAATTTTCTATCACTGTAAGAAAGGCTCATGTTGCTCGCATCTCTCCTGTTCAAAGCTCTTAAGGAAAGGTTTTATGAAGCTGGAATACTTATTTCAGAACCTGAATCCGCAGGGTTTAGGTGCCTCATAGAAAGTCTAGGAGGGCTCGTAGTCTAGCTGGCTAGGACGTCGCCCTCACGCGGCTCAAATGCTGGAGGAAGCGGCGAAGATCCCCGGTTCGAATCCGGGCGGGCCCACTCCCATTTGGGTATAGAACCAACATCTTTATATTGGCTGAACAGCCGATTCCATGGTATGGCAAAGGAGACTGTGCACAGGGGCGAATACGCTATCCTTTTGGAGGATGTGACCGTTAGGCGTTGGTATGAAAATGTGGCTCGCGGGTCTATGGTTACTGCCGACGTTTACCTCAGGCGGTTGGGAGGCTTTTGCCGTGAATTCAACCTCACGCCAGAGAAGCTGCGTCGCATGAGTGAGAGTCGGCTGTACGACCTTTTTTTGGATGTGGTTTCTAAGATGGAGCGTGAAGGCCGTTCCGGAAGCTACGTTCACTCTATCGTTAAGGCGGTGAAGTCCTGGCTCCTGCATAACCGGGTGGAGGTTAAGGGGCGCATAAAGATTAAGGGCGTTCAGGATGCGCCCACGCTTAAGGATGAGCGGGTTCCGACCAAGAGCGAGCTTAAGCGGATATTTCTGGCCGGAGATGAGAAGGCCAGGGTTGCTGCCGTCATGGTTGCGCATAGTGGGGTGCGAATCGGGGCGCTGGGCAACTATCTGGGCAATGACGGTCTAAGAATCAAAGACCTACCCGAACTGAACGTCAAAGATGGGACTGTCGAGTTTCCGCGCGCGCCAATAATCGTGACTGTGCGGCGAGAACTGAGCAAGGCTGGGCACCAATACTTCAGCTTCCTAAGCCAAGAAGGCTGCGCGTACCTGAAAGATTATCTTGAGTCGCGGATGAGGGAAGGAGAGGAATTCGGGCCTGATTCAGCGATCGTCACGCCAAAACAGAGGATGAAACCGTTCATCCGCGCCACCAACGTCGGAGACGCGATTAGGACAAGCGTCAGGCAAGCGGGTTTGCCTTGGAGACCGTACGTTCTCAGAGCGTACTTTGACACGCAGTTGATGCTGGCCGAATCAAAAGGCCTAGTGCTGAGGGACTACAGACAGTTTTGGATGGGCCACAAGGGCGACATCGAAAACCGATACACAACAAACAAGCAGAGACTGCCCGAATCCGTCGTCGAGGACATGCGGGCAGCATACGAAAGGAGCCAAGAGTTCCTGCAAACTAGCGAAAAGGCCGAAACAAGCGAGGAAAAGCTCAGAGACAGCTTCAGAAAGCAGCTCCTGCTGGTGGCCGGCTTCAGCCAAGAAGAAGTCGACAAAACGGACTTACCCTCAATCAGCGACGAGGAACTTCAAGCCATCGTCAGAAAGAAGCTACTGGGCACCCAGACAACGAACGGCAACAAACAGAAAGTAGTCAGCATCGACGAAGCTGACGAGTATCTGGCGAAAGGCTGGGAATACGTGGCCAAGCTTTCGAACAATAAAGTTGTCATCAAAATGAACCAAACCTCAACAACTTAGTTCGGTCACCAATGTGGGTTCAAATCCCACACCGCGCTTTCTATCCGCATGTTAAAACCACAGGCTTTCGCAGGTATTTTTTGCGTATTTTGCCAAGAAGAAGCCAAGCCGCAGCCGAGTTATGAGAAGAAGTCTCATGCTGCAGAGCTAATGCTTCTGGTCTTCGCACGCGCTAGTCTCGTTTCCTTTCCATTCAGCTTCAATGAAGTAATCCTGTTTTTCACCGATTGTTGCATCCGGCTGTTTTCTTCCTGGCAACTGCGGGTAACTCGGTTGCGTTCGGCCTTTTGCTTTCTTTCCCAATTCTTCCATAAACAAATCCAAAATGGTGGTTTCGGCCGCATGGCCAGTGGTTTTGAATGGTCCTATGCAGAAATCTTCGAGCGGTTTATCAGAGCACTACTCGATGTATGTCGTCTTTCTGTTCTTATCAAGATTAAGAGCTTCCTCATGGAGTTGTAGCGCCAGTTCCATCAGTCTATTTTCCAATCTTCGCTTAGGCCCCAGTTGGCTCATTATCGAACTCTATCGTGTAAAAAGTTGGGGCAGTGGTACGGTCTACTTCTCGGAAGAAGGTTTGGCTCCTAATGCTGGGTATGTGTGGACTGTCATCTTGAATGGTGTAACGGAACAGTCAGGCACCACTAGCCCGCTTGGAACGCCACGGCACGCAATGGGGCCAAAAACAGATTCACACCTCAAAATTACCCCCAAACCCGAAAACAAGAATTATGCCATTTTACACCAATTCCGGGACAAGGCAGCGCGCTAAGACCTTGAATTTACCCGACGAATTTTTAATTCCCTTCTAAAAGTTGATTTGTCTATTCGTCGTCCTTCAAGTTCAAAACTCAACCAGTTTATAATCATCTGATAATCTCTTGAAAACTTAAAAGGAGTGTACTTCTGATTTTTCCTTTTTAGTTTGTTTAAAGTGCTCTGACTTAAAGTCTCGCCTTCCAAGTCCTTTATAGTTTGAACTACAAGTTTGTTAACAGGAGCACATGCTCCAAAAACTTGCACACCAAATCTTAAAAGGGATTTAACTACTCCAGCTCGAGTTTTCGCATTTAGATTTATTCTCTTCTCAGAAAGATATAGAACGATGGTATGTCTACCATCTATTCTTTGCACTCCTGATTCTAAACAGATTTGTTTCCAAATCTTCATGATAAATACTTTACATAAATGGGTTCTTAAAAGTAAGTTCTTCTTTGGAGTTTGGAGGTTTATGTTTGTTGCCCCACTCTGAGGTCACGCTAATTTAAGATTTCTCTCTTTGAGGTTTTGCTGGAAAATCAAGTAAGCTTTTAAAATTCAAAGCAACCCTCCCATGTATTAGGAATAGAAATGGGCAACGACAGAGGGCAAAGCTTGCCAATTCAACTGCCCAGCAAGCCAATCAAGGGCTAGATCGATCGAGCCAAGAGCAGGAAGCGGGTGGCCGTGGAACGAGTCTTCAGCAGGCTCAAGAGGCTGGCACGCTTGACAGAGCACAACCGCCAATTGAGAAACATAACTCGGCACAAATATTTAAGATTTGAAGTGCGACCAACTTTTGATAGTCGAGTCGAGAAAATCTTCGAATCTTTTTGCATTCTCTCTGACAATTTCGCACTCTAGTGGAGAATTGTATGGACACTCGGTCTTTCTGTCCTTGCATATTCCGTCATATTCACGTTTGAAACACATCGTTAGGCAAGAAACCTCTAATTTTTTAGCAACCTCCATTAAGTATTGGCGTAGAGCCTTTTGGTCACCTTGTGACACGAGGCCCGCAACTGTCTTGTGTATCAAGAACCACGACGAATAGTTTGATACTTCCGTCAGTTTTGTAAACTCTGATGGTGCCCAAAACACTCGAATGGCAAAATCTGGCAGTATCTCAATGCAGTCAGCAAGCCATGGTGTCGGAGCTACTCCAGTGCCGTACGCTAGGGTCCTTTTCCCGAATTCTACCTTCGCCGGTAGTCGAAGCGCAAGCATAGTCGAAATAAACATATTTAAGATTTTGTATTCTTCATCCGTGATGCCTAACTGTTCTCGGAACTCAGCTACAGGTGGCAATCCTTTTTTGCTCAAGATTGAGCGTGACGCAGGTCCCATATCCTTCCAAGCAGCCTGACTCTCTACAATCAACTGAAAAATGGATTCTGCGTCAACTCCTCGACGTTCCGATTTAGAGACCCTAGATTCACAATAAGCCCATATGGAGATTATTGGTTTAACGGCTTTTTCATATCTCTTCGGGACATGTAATTCCGCTCTCAACCATTCAATCAAGGAACCATCCAAAGACACCTTTTCAGCGGCAAGGGCAGCCAACAATCCTTTAACAGTCAACTCATAAAATTGCTTAACCAGTTTCTCCTTGAACTCCTGTTCTCTGGTTTTGACGATATACTTCGTTTCAACAAGCTTCTTTATCTTTCCATAAACTGTTCTTTGAGGTATAGGTTCACCCGTCTCTTCGGCTTGTTTCCAAACGTCATATGGGATTATCTCATGTCTTTCTTCAGCCATTAGACCTAGAATCCCCAAGTCTTCTGCATCGAGTTCTTCAAAGATTTTCTTAATGTCTTGACCGAGTCCCATGGATTTCACGACAAATGCTCGTTATTGCTCGCTTGCATATTGCAAGACTGCAATATATTGCTTTTCCAGACAGCAATATATTTCGACCCTGCGTAAAAGATTTTGGTTTCGAACAAAAGCGCAAAAGAGGAAAATGATCTATGTCATCTCACTCTCAAAAAAGTTGGGAACAGAATCCGAAGCCAAAAGGCGAAGTGGACATAATGGACTCGAAAATCAAGAAAGTGGATTTGCGTCCATTCAGAGTCTTCGCATCAGAAAAGCTCCCAGACTCTGCGTTGCGTGAAGCCATCCTCTCGCAGACTCAGGATAGCGTGAGCGTTGAAACCTTTCTGACGATTTTGCCGATCTACTTGAGATTGATGAGGAGGATCAAGCCCTGAGCAGCCGATCCTGCTGGCTTCACTATTCAGGCAGGTTTTCCTCGCGCAAGAAAATGAAGCTGAATCCTTTCATTGCCGAGCGCGCGCGCTTCGATTCAGTTCTACAAAGGAGGGCAAAGAATGTTGTCCGACGATCTCGAAAATTCGGTTATGACTCGAAGTTACCAAGAAAATGACTTAATTCCGATAATTCGAAAAAGCGCGCTTAAAGTCGGCACCTCATCTAACATCCTTTGCCCATATTGCAACTCGGCAAATAATGTTCTCAAGGGATTCAGATATAACAATTCTGGTCCGGTACAACTGCGTTTATGCAAATCCTGTGGTAAACGCTTCCCCGAAAAAAGAGCAACAAAAAAAGAGTTACCTGATGATATAGCTGAGAGCTATCTTCTTCGAGAAACGTCTTTAAAAGCAGTTTTAAAGACAAAAAAACTTGGTATATCCCGTTCTACGCTTTTCAGGAGAATAGGGAGACTCGCAAAGGATTCGCCAGGTTGGCGTGAATTGTTGAAAGCGAAGAAAGAACAAAATAACTGGGGTTTTGTCATGGGAATCGACACCACCGGACTTAAGAGCAGAGGCACTAATTACACATACCTCCATGTAGCCGATGTCACGTCAAAGGACGACCTCGCTTATGAACTTATCAGAAGAAAAGACGCCGCCACAATTAAACCCATACTGATGGATCTAAAAAATCTTGGATACAGCCCTAGAATTGCCGTCACAGATCTCGCGCCTGAACTTCTGAAATGCATCAACGATGTTTTTCCCAACGCAATAATACAAGGATGCATCTTTCACGTAACATTAATGATTGAAACGGAACTACCCACAAGAAAGAAGATCAAAAAGGTTGACAAAGAGAAAATAACGCTATGGCGAAAGGTCAAGAGTATTATTCAAAATATTTGCGTTTCTAAGAACAAACGTACTAAAATGGAATATTTAGAACAGCTAATGCACCTTGATTTAGATGAAATAGCGAAAAAGGTTAGAGAAAAATTCATGAATAATCTTAAGTATTATCACACCTTGGACGAGGACGAGTTCAAGGATTATGATAAAAACATTTTATACGACAACTTGTGCGAACGGCGTATAAAAACGATCAAAGATCTTAGGGACAAGTTCAAGGGCTTCAAGAACAGCAACATGGAAGCCACAAACGACATCATAAAACAATTTTGGTTTCTTAACCGTAACTCAATACCTCTCCCAAAGAAAGAAGAAAATTCCGTTTCAAAACAGGAGGAGGCTTTTGCCTATTACATGCCCTTGACTTTGCTGGATGACTGCATGAATATAGCTGAGTTCTCAAAGGCAAGCGGCATTTCCAGAGAGGTACTAAATAAGACTGCTAAAAAATTAGGACATATCGTGGTTGGCGATTATGCTATTACAGAGAATAAACAAAATACCATAAAAAATTGGATAAAGAAACGTGTTTCGAAATTGGAAAAAATATCCCTCAGCGCAGTTATGCGCGAAACAGGATTTGACTACACAACCACAATGGAACTCCTAATCAAATTCAAATGCACTTTTCAATTTAATTCGTTGGACCCTTCTGAGACAATAATATCCAGTATAAGCCCCGAATGAAACAGAAACAAACCATCTGATTTTGTAGAAGAATGCAGGTCTCGAATGAAACAGTCTCCACAAAGCCCCGATTATGGTAAAGAACCACATCAGGTTCCTTCCCAAAACCGAGTCTTTGCTGAGACTGTTTCAATTCGAGTCCGAGACCGACACGGATTCTACTATTCTCAAACTGTTCCAATTCGAGACCTGACTTAGTCTTCACCGGCAATCATGGCTTGGGTGAATTCTTCAAAAGCGAGCTTTCCTGTCTCAATCACGGGGTAGTTGCCATACGACACACAGCAAAAAGTCTGAGCCGGATAGAACTAATTTAGATGCTGACCTGAAATCTTTTGCGGACGAAGGTACTGCTCATTGCAACACATCTAGGAGGCTTGGAGGTGGGGAAACCATAAAATCGGTCCTATTTTAGATTAATGCTAAAATGGTGCAATCCTTTTTTGGAGATAACAAAAGAAAAAGGAGTTAGTCTTGCTGGAGTGTTCCGATTTTGAAAAACCGGTGGCGCGCGCGCTTAATCCGAGAAAGGCGGTTGGCTGGAGGCATTCATTTGTTTGCTCCTCTTTTTATCGATCAAAAAAGAGAGCCATCTTCCATCTTTGCCTGTCTTGATCGGCGTTGTATTTTGAAGTGCCATGTGTGGTCTAATTAAGTTATAGTATAGGTGGTGTACGTCGATAAGCTCTTGGGATCTGCTCTTTAGCCCTCTTTGGGGTTTTGTCCAGCTTCGAATTGTACCATGTAACCTCTCGAGCCGATTGTTGTTATCTTCTTGGCGCTTCAGGCCCACGTTACTAATATGAATGATGTGGTTGTCTTGAAGCCCATTCAGCGCCTTTGAATAAGACTTCAGACCGTCTGAAATGAGTTTTTCTGGTTTTTTCCCGGCTTCTCGAATGGCCTCTTTTATTACGTTTAGAGCTTCTTCGGCTCCCCTTCCCTCAGTTAGAATGGAGACTATATGGATTCTCGTTTCGTAATCCATGATGTTCCAAAGGTAACGCATGTTCCCATTCACGTTTAGAAATATCTCATCTGCAAGCCATTTATTGCCAACCTCTGGCTTAAAATTGCTTAAGGCTTCTTGCATGGTTCCTGTTAACTTAACTATCCATCTGTGCAGAGTGGAGACTGGTTTGTCAATGCAGTATATCTGCCAAAGGTGGTTTTTGATATCTCTAAGGCTCATCGCTTTGAAATGTAAGTCAAAAGCTATTAATGCCAAAGTTATGTTGGCACCTTTACTCTCAGCCATTAATCCGTCTTTGAACCGTTTGTTGCAATTCTTGCACAAACGAAGTCGAACGGCTCCGGCTTTGTTGTATCTTAGGCCCTTCATCACGGTTTCTTCGGATCCGCAATAAGGGCAGGTCCTTTCAAGTGTTTCAGAATTTGACAAAACTATTGAAGGGAGGTCGAGTAGAAAATTTACTGCATAGATGTGTTTGCAAGGCTTGTCTCTCTTAACGTAGTCTGGGCAATCACATTTCCACTTGCCATTAACCCACTCAACTCGGTAAGAAGCGTCGGTTGCGCCTTGAGATTTGACGAAGAACAGTTTATCGTTAAGCCTTTGTATCTGGCCGCCTATAGTCACTATGCCGAGTCCTCGCAGCTCTCTCTGGCTAAACCGCATAATTATCTCTCAGTTCAAATTCTTTTTTGCTTTGTCAAAGTTACGACCAGTACGCCCGAACGAAGAATCTGACCTGGCTTAGCTCCTGACCGTGAGCGCGCGCGCTCAATTCCTTTGTGTTCTCTTCGATTAAGGACCATACAATTGCACCCGGGTTTGTGGAAACTAACTGCTCGTCCCTGATCGAGCCACACTCGTCGCAATTACTGGTTTTGTTTCAGCCGCCTCAATCTGGACAACAGCATCATTAATGCGAGTCTGCAATTTCTCCAGAGTCCGCTTCAAGTGGCTATCCAACTGGTTCACATCTTCAATTATCCCTTTGGTGTTCGTGTCAATACGTTGAGCTTTTTCACGCAACCTCTTTGTCCATTCACTGTATCTACACGCCTCATCGATTGCCTCGCTGATCTTCTTTTCAGCAAATAGCCTTCGAAAGTCTATGTCCCTGTGAAGAAAAGGCTGCAGCGCGATTAAGGCTGATCTAACTGCCCCATAAGAGACGTGGAAATAACTCCGATCTGTTACCAAGATTACACCTTCTGAGCACTGTTCAAAGAAGAAACCGTTGGAGTTTTTTGGCATGACGTCAACAGCGAGTATAGCAAAACGTTCTCCCCTCAACTTCATGTGATTTCTAACCTGTTGGATAAATGAACGCTTCCAACCACTATTGTTCTTCTTAGACTCGATCAGGACTCTCTGACCCAGACTGGTTCCATTAAACCTAGGAATCGCCAAAATATCTATGTCACCAGATCCACCAAGATGCTCGCAGTCATCTTCTGGGTAATACTCCTGCAATAGTTGGATCAGCTCAACCTCGCCTTGTCGGCCCTTCTCTGAGGGAACTTTTTGAAATCGCAACAATTCCTCAAGCAAAGGCAGAGTTGCAGGCATCAGCTGTGTCAATAGCTTCAATTGTTCAGGCTCTGGAAAGCCCATTCTCTCAAGCGTTTCCTTAAATCGTTCTGAAAGAACCTGCTCCATCTCTTCAGTTCTCTTTTTGTTCATATCTTCCATTTGACTAACGACAGCTTGGATTGTTTTCATCACCTCTTCAGATTTTGGCGCAAGGTCTCTGAGGGCTCTAAACTCATTTTCCAGTGCAACTCGATTTTCATCAAGTCGCTCATTGATGTCTTGCCTAAGACTCTCTGGCAGTCTCTCAATTAGTTTCGGAAAAGCTTCGATAAAAGTTTTCATTGGCTCTAGGACACGGTTGACTCTATCTTGAACATCCTCAAGAGTAGTTCGCGAAAGCTCCTTGATTAACTCCGAGTCCATAGCATATCTCAATTGGGGCATATTCTTCCAAATAACCCTGGCAAGGGAAATTGCATCATTGAGTTTTCCTTCTTGGGCCTTTTCCAAGAGAAACGCAAGATTCTCTCTGTCCACCACGAGGTTTTCCAGATTATTTCCGCATAACGGGCATATCTTTAGTTCGTTGTTGATGTATCCAGACACCCTTGTATACCCCATAACACCCTACTGCGGTAATTAGATATATATGCGTTTTGGTAATATGAGGTACTTGGCGGTAGTGTGGGTAGAAAAATCAAGACAAGCATAGCATTAGACGAAGAACTTCTGAAATGGATCGACCTGCAAATTAAAACGAAACGATTTGCTAATAGAACCCACGCAATTGAATATGCTCTAGAGCGATTGCGAACAACAGACGACCGAAAATAGTGGGAACAATAGGCTTCTTACTCCGCGCCTAGAGCACAAATTCTGATTCGTCTGCTTCACCAGTGCGCGGCGCGCGCTGTTGCTAAATTCGGACAAAAATGGATTTTAATAGGTGTTAGCTTTTTTCTCGGTGCGTGTTTGGGTGCTTCTGATGGAAGGATAGTTCAACCAAAAACTGCCAACTACTCATGAAACCGAATAAAAACTATTAAAATCTGAATTTAGCAACGCCCTAGCGCGGGCTGTAAATCCCTTTCTCCTTTTTTGATCGTACATTTCTACACCTAAAAGAAAAAGGCGAAGGGCTAACATGGCCCTTTTCATCGAAAACTTTAAGCTTAAATAGATTATTGGGGTCTATAAGTGAAAGACAAAAAAGAGCAGTCAGAACGTGACAACGGTTCAGTTGAAAGGTTAGCTGAAAAGTTGCTGGATTCTGAAGAGGAAATAGAGGTTCTTAACAATCGAATAGGCGAGTGGATTGTTTCGTTAGAAGAGCTTTCCCAGATTGAACTTGCTTTTGAGACCAAAGAACTTCGTACGAAAACAATCTTAGACGTGGGAACAGATTGTGTTAAACCTATTTACATTGCTCTCAAATTCAAGCCTGACAAAATCATAGGAATTGATGAAAACCTTCCCGATAAGGCATCAGACCTCGAAAAAAATTCAACACTTTTCATAAAAGAGACAAAGATTAGATTTTTTAGTTGTAGTTTTTTTGAGAAGGAAACACTTCGGAACATTCTTGGTGAAGAAAAAATAGACCAATTTGACTTCATTCTACTGAGCAAGACTTTACATCATCTCAGAACAGGAAAATGCATTGCCAAAGACCGAAATAAAAATCACAAACATCAAAAGGACGAGACTGAAAAGTGTTGCATATACGGTTTTGAGGAGCAAAAAATCTTCGATGAATTGCTTAAGTTGGGAAAGCGAGTAATAGTTTACGAAGGGTTCTACCCTCAGGACGAAGATGTTGACAAGGTAAGAGGAAGAGGTGGAGCCTTCACAACTAATGAATTACGAAGAATATTTGAGAATCTTTCTGGAAAGTATAAAATCGAGTTCATTTTTCCAGAACGGTTCCATCTTGACAAAGACAAATTGAATAAGGTTGAGCCGATGCTTAGGCGAATTGACATTATCTGTTTCTACGTTGAAAAGTTGACTTAGGGATCAAGAGCGAAGTCAAGTGACGCTAGCGCGCGCACACATCCAATTCTTGGAAGGAGGCGGACTTGAACCCATTTGGAGAGTAATTCCCTAGACCGAAAGCCGAAAGCCTTCTTTATTTATCAACGAGCACTATCTGACTGAAAGTAGTTCTTTGACTTTTCTGCCAAATATTTCAAGGTTGTCTGTCTTGTTCACAAGCACACAAAAACCAAAAACCATTTAATAGGTTTGAGTTGTATACCAGAGCATCATTCTAAAGGTTAGGAAGATTTCAATGAGTGCTTTTGAGAAATTAATGCATTATTTAAATGAAGAAGTCGGTTTCCATCATCCACGTACAGCAACAGAACATTCTGATAAATTAAGCATATATCTTCTTGAGGATTTGTTGAATAGTTCAAAAAAGCTTCAGGAATACGCGAAGCAAAAGAAAATATGTTTCGATTTTAATGTCGATGTAAGAAGTCAAATATCTTCGCATATTATTGATTTAGTAATTGGTGAATACGAACCTAACTCGCCGATTAAGAAGATACACCTTATATCTGGAATTGAATTTCTTCAAGCGAGACCAATTCCTAACAAATACCAAATTATGATAGAACACAAATCTGTGATTACTGCTCATAGAAATAATAAAAATCGTTTGCGTGACCTTAAAGAATTTGCCAGTCATGCCTATCTTTTTGACAAAAAGTCGGTGATAGCTGCTACAATGATGATTGGTACTGCATTGGAATATTTCAGTGTTGAATCTTTAATCAGGTACCTAAAATCTGAAAATCGTTTAGAAGAACTGGGTAAATGGAAAACGAAATTATGCAAAGGGGACCCCTCGCTAAAAAACACATTTCAAGGAACAATCGTGATAACAAAGAATAAGTCCTACGAAGCACAAAAAACATATGACTTATATAAATCAGAAATACCGCTTCGCGAAAATATCGATGGAATAGGATTTGACGCGTTTTTTTGCCTATTTGTGCATATCGATAACATTAATCCTTGCCGTGCCGATGAAGAGAAAAACATAGGAAAGGACCCTATTAATAATTACAGAGAATTTTTGAACAGAATTATTCGTCCATATGAACAACGTTACTAGTTGACATTACTTTTTATTCAATCTCAGTTCCCTGATGAAACACAGGCGCTCAAGCTTTCGGAATCATGTCGGAATTGTTGCGCCTAAGCAACTATACAACATGTCAGGAATTGGCAGCCTCTTGAGAATGTGACTCTGCAACCGAATGAAGTTGTTCGTTGCCCTCTGAGAATTCTTTATCAGCCATTCCTTAGCAAAATCACTTTTCAGAAACTCGAACAGCTCCTCCAACTTGTCCGCGTTTTTGGGTATAATATAGTAAACCGAATGACGAGGAATAATACCTCCCTCCTTGTCGACCCAGAAATCAGGTTTAGCTGCAATGTCCTTGCATAAAATCTTGGGAAGCAGAACATCGTGCATTGGCGGATTTTCGTGAAAAGCGTACCAAGGTTTTCTGTCTTTGCAGCAAACTCTTTTTTTCAATCGCTTCATAATCTGAGGCTGCGACAAATAACTTCCAAATTCGGAAAGTTCTTCAAATGGGCGTAGTTTCCCATCTTTATTGTATGGAACAAGCATGGAAAAGCAAGAATGAGTTACACCTTTTTGATGCGTTAATTCCCTTCCTGAAATTGTGGGATAAGCAAACTTCTTGAGACCTTCAGGCAGAGTTACTGTTTCTTTAATGAAAACCTCATCCGCTCCTGTCGCTACCCCACAGCTAATTCTTACACAAATGTCTGAAAGAGTATGCCCTAAGTCAGTAGTTGTTTCGCCATTCAGTGCTGACAGCCAACTTTCTCCCTGTTCGGGCAATTGCACACACTTCACGGTGCCATTTCGATGGGTTATGAGAGTGCCTTTTGAGGTAGTTATGTTTTCCACGATGGTTATCGTCGGATAAGTGACCAAGCCATCAAACGTATTTTCATCCAGAAATTCAATTTCTTTGACCTGCATTCGAGCAAGCATGATTCTTAATGGCTTGGCGGTTTCCACGTAGACGTATTTTTCTGGAGTAATGAAGGCAAGTCGTCCACTTTCTTCTAAGAGCTCAAGCGATTTCTCGAAAAAGAGTAAGTACAAATCGAATCTTCTAACAGCTGTGGCGAAAATAGATTTGTACACACTTTTTTCCTTTTCGGAAATTTCCAAAATAGAAGCATAAGGTGGATTGCTGATGATGTATGGGTATTTGTCGTGTGGCGTTGTTAGGAAATCATCTTTTCTAATTGAAACCTCTGCGTTATGTGCAAATCTTCTCTTTGATGCAAGAGCAAGCTCTTCATCTGATTCAACACCAACTATTTTGGGAACAGGATTGTTATGTTTCTTGCACCAAAGAATAATTCCTTCGATAAATTCACCCTTTCCACAACCTGCATCTAAGACTCTGTCATCAGCTTTAGGCGGTTTGTCTTTGAACAATTTGGCTACCATGTGGTTAACTACTCTTTCAGGAGTCTGAACATACCCTCTTAGACCCAACATGGAAGCCTCATTTGGATTTCTCTTTCTTGCATCATGCGCAAGAAGTGTGGCAAATTAATCCTTGAGGCAAAAGAGATTATTAAAGGTAGTATGAAGCAACGCGCGCACACGCTACAATAATCTACGCCCCTTTTGCTGCTACATCAATAAACGGCTTTTGATTGTCGTTATACCCGAGTTTAACCACGACATAACCGTCGCTTCTCGTTGTAAGACATTTCCTTTCTTCACTATTACCATTTCTATAGTGAACCTTCCAGCCCTTTGTTAGGTTGCAGTATCGGTCTGTAGCGCTCGTATCGCAAAATCGTCCATCTGAAATTATTGTCAAGTAAGGTGAAAAATGCGCGCGCGCCATAGATTCTGTCCCTCAACTCTCTCTTGAAATGCTGCTTCTCAATCTGATGAGCACTCGCGTAGGAAATTCCAGCCCAATGACAGCCCCTAGAAGGGCGCCTAGCAACGTTAGATAATCGACCATACGCTCAATCTCATTGGAATCTAATTAATACCTCCAGTCGTGCTAAAGTTTTCTACCGAAATGAAGACTAACCAAACTTCTTAAATCTTGGTCATAACGCCTAAGTGCTAAAGGGGGGCGATGCAAAGTTGAACTCTACGAAATTGTATGCTGGGCTTACACTTATCTTTGCTGCAATAACGCTAATCTCATTGAATTCTGTTTCTACTCCATCAGTGCAGAATCCACCCAAAGGTCCTTTTGATATCGGAGTCGGCCCAAGTCCGCAAGCTGCTTTAAACAAGACTGAGCTTCTTATTGATATTCCTGATAAAACTATCGATATACAGGTAACTTTCAGATTCAACGAGACGGTTAAGTATTTCATATGGGCCTTGTTGCCCTATACCATCAATCAGATAACACCTTATGCGATTTACGAATACAATAGGTATCCCTTCACTTACCCCAATGGTACCGTAGATAACAGTAAGATAGCAATTGGAAATTTCTCAGCAAACTACATGGACACGAGTCTTGGTTCTTCAATTGCAAACGTGACGCTAGAACTCAGTCCTACGTTTTTCTTTCACTTTATGCCACCCGACCAGAAAGATGAGAACTTTAGCTTTCTCTGCTACAGTGAATGATAACCTCGTTTCAATTAGTGATTCGTTTGGGGCAAGTCAGAGCTCAATCTTCACTTTCTTTGGGAATGTCAATGGAGTATGGACTGACAATATGACGGCATTCATGCAACCAAGCTACCAGTCCAGTATTGATGGACCTTTTACAATACAGCTTAGGCTTCCGCCTTCATGTTACTATACTAGTAGTCAACCCGGTCCAATAGAATACTACGTAAGGCAGGATCAAAGATGGATCATGTTCTCAATGGACTTCTTGAATAGCCAATATGCTCAAACACTGGTGTGTAACTTTGTAGATCCCACAGGGCAAGCCCACAGAGAGATAATGATATTCCTAGCAGGTGTTTTTTCTGCCTTTCTGGTTTCTTTTTTAATTGAAGTTGTGAAATCCTTCTATACCGAAAGAGGGAAAATAAACCAAACGCAACCAAGCAAAGTTCCTGAACCCCCGGCTGAATCCCAGCGTCATCCAGACGTCGAGAAGCTGATTAACTTGGTAGATGCAAAGTTCAAGGTACCATGGTGGTTAAGCTTGTCGAGCAGGAAGCTGTTTCGTGAGCATTCCTTGCTTAAACGACTTTATGAGTAGCCCAAGGCAAGGTAAACATGAATACCCGCCTTGATTTATTACAAGAGTTGGCTAAATCCCGCTTGAAGTTTATAGGCAATGTCACAATGCAAGCTGTATCTAAGTCAGACCTTACAAGCCCCGAATTTGGACTTGTACTCATGGCTACCACATCAAATGCTAACGCTACTCAGCACTGGATTAGGTACGCCCAAGAATGCGTGTTTGAGGATTTCGATTTCTTACATGAGTTCTGCCATGTAAAGCTGAATGAGATAGGTTTCAAGAAAGTCGAGGGTACCATAGAACAAAAGATAGAACTTTGCAAATCCGAATCGGAGAAAAAAGAAACAAATAGAGCCGCGATTTTTATTGCTGAGGCTTATGCGAACTCGCTACTGTTCAGACATTTTGAGGAAGAGTCTACCCAACTTAGAGAACGACTAGACTATTCATGTCTCATGCCCATACCTCTTCACGCGATAGTACAGGAGTTAGGCTATCGTGCAATTGCCGAGGCAGTCGGATATTGCATTGCTAAAAAGTGGTCTGGATTCAATATTGAGACTTTACTATTGGCAGCATTCAAGGAGGCGTTTGGAACAAACGGCGTTTTCAGAACTTCCACTGAATTGTATTCAATGATGTCGGAATTGCCTCCAATCAGAGAATGCCATGAAATTCAAAACATGACTCCTGAGGATGTTGGGTCAATTGTAGAATGTACCATGAAGTTGTCGAAGATTGAAAAAGAGTATTGTAGCACACGTTAGTAGCGCGCATGCGTGTTCCTAAATTGGTCAAAAATGGTTTTTATTCTTCTTTTGCCTTTCTGCGTCTGATTCAGGCTTCTCTGATAGGTTAGTCTCGGCCGTGTTCTGGATGGAAGGCCAGGTTAGCTGACGATAAGCCGAACGTAGAGCACAACCTCAACACCTTCAGGTGCCAGCACGGTTCGAGAAGCGTGGACGCTGACTGAAGGCCAAAGCCAGAAACTGAGCCCAAAACCGTCTCCAAATCGCAAAAGGCGATTTATGACCATTTTTAACCATTTTCGGAACAGGCATGCGCGCTAGGCTTCCAAATCTGAAAAGACATTGAACGTCCGTGCGCGGACTTTAGCTTCTTCAACAAGTTCTGCTTCAGACTATCATCCATTAACGTTGGCCTCTCGAATTGAACAATCGTGTGTCCATTCGTTCAGCAGCGGGCGCTAGGTCGAAGTCCTGCGCGGACGCATATGTTTAAGCCTATCATAGTGCCGAGCTTTCGCTAGGTTATCCTTCGCACGGCTGGCTTCCACTTCTAAGTCACTCCACTTCCTCGCCCAGATTATTCTGTTCTCAACAATCCAGTAATGCGATCGACATGGAAGGCTCCAGTTCCCGATGGATGGGTTCAATGTTACTGTTTCTCCATTCCACGTCAGAGTCCAGTCCGTGGGTCTGATGGGTGTTACCACGATTTCACCACACCCGCAGGCGCATTTATGAGTCGCTGTCGCGTAACGAGTGGATATGTACAAAACGCCCTTCTCCACCTCGTCAGGAATGAATTCGACAAACTCAGGTCTGATCAGTCTTTGTTTCATCGAAGATATCCCCATTTACAAGTAGGTTTGTAATGAGGCCGTAGGTTGTGTCATGTTCATGCTCCAGATCAAAGTAGAATCCCCGCATTTTCTTCCACTTTATGACTGCAAGGGCAGCATTCAGGGCGTTCATGTCCGCAATTTGGATGTTACGTGAATACTCGTTCTCCTCGCCTTCACCGAAGTCGATTCTTTTCGCTAGGTGATTATGGAAAGCAGACGTACAGGTTGTTACTCGAGCATTGCCACCAAGAGTGTCATTCTCATCATACATCCCAATCCCAACATCAATGAAGGGAATCTTGTTTTCGATGAGGTAGTCAACTATGATCTTCTTACGCGCTCCCTCGATGCAAAGGAACACAAAGTCCATCTGTTTCAGTTCGGCAACATTCTTTTCGTCGATAAACTGAGCATGAGGGAATATCTTCCTTCGCATCCGAGAGTAGATCTCAGCGAACCATTCAACTTTCTTTGGCTTCTTTGCCAGATCATCGATCGACGGGGCTCCAGGAGAACGGAAAGCATTGTGTTGGAGGAGATCATCCCCGTCGAACAGATGAATCTCTTCGATCGGAGTTTTGGCAACCAAATCCAGAACGTATGCTCCAGTGCCACCCAACCCTACGATGGCAATTTTGCCCTTCATCAGCTTGTCATTTACTGCTGAAATGCCAGCGCGGCTGGATGCGGTATCTAGGTAACAGAAGATCGACCCCTCGTCATCGGGGACGATAACGGGAAACGTCCGGGAGGTCACCCTCGAGTCGAGAGCACAAGCATGTCCCTCGAGCATCCTGACGTAAGTTGTCATTTTCTCGTAGTAATCCAAATAGCCTTCATCACGAGGTTTCTGGGAGAAGGAAAAAGTAGCCACAAGTCCATCGCGTATCTTTTCGTTCTTGTTCTGCTCGTTGACCAGATTTACCAATTGTGAACCTTTCGAGTCACATGGGTAATCTCCGGCCCACAAGGCAACGTGAGTTCCCGGTTTGGCAGTCCTGTCACCAGAAAGGTCGAGAGTTGCGATTAGCGTTCCATACACTACCTGCTTTTGGGCATTTACGTATGGAACATGACTGATTAAGAGATACCCTTTTTCCACCTGGACCTCGTAACCTTCGTCTCGAAGTCGCTTTAGGTCAGGACTACGACTTATAAGTCCGGGTGACATCGAAAACCATGCCGCTCTTCACATGCACGGTCTGTCCTTCGACAAGAGTTCCTTGAGGATTCTCCTTTGGTCCGTGGCTGTACTGTACCGTGAATACCTCAAGAGGTCCGTGAGGGGGAGGGAATGCTAAATCAACGACTTGCAAGTAGCTAATCGTGTCTTCTTTCCATGGCCTCGGCTTACCATTTACGATGATTTCGAATTTCTTCTGATATTCGGACATTCTACATTCTCCGCTCCTGCTACGTGCCCAACTCCACTGGTTGATTGATCGAAATAAACTTTTGCCCAAAAGGGTTCGAGTGCGCATGCCTGTTCCGAAAATGGTGTAAAATGGTTTTCATTCTTATTTTTTGATTTGGGGCAGTTTTGGGCTTCACATGCCTTTCTGAGTTGTTTGCAGTATCCTCCTTTCTCGAATCTGCAAAGATGTCTGAAGTGGCTGAACGGCAAAGAAACGATTTCGATGAACGGGTCTGACAGAGCAGTGGAGACCTGTCGCCGCACTCTTTGCGGGATGACGTATGCGAGTTTTGGTCTTCCAAGTCCCGTTGCACGCGTTTTCTCCTTAGTTATGAGACCTTGTTTAGCCAAGCGTTCAACGTGCAGCCTCAGCGTGTTATGACTAATTCTTGTTCTATCCAATAGTTGAGTGAAAACCCCAGGTTTTCCATCCTGAAGCGCGGTCAAGATGGCCTCATCAATCGGATCCACGGACATGCGGAATGGCCAGACAAATGTTAGGAAGTATTTTACCTCGCCGTAAATAGAAAATGGACTTGAACCCGTTTGGGTATGAATCCGCGCGGCCTCATCGCGCGCTTGTGCTCATTTCTTCAAAGAACAGAATATCACGGTGCGATGATTATGCGTGCGAACGCTCTTGTGGCGAGCGCGATCCCAGAGATTGGCGTGTGATGCCTAAAATGCTAATACCCATCTAATTTTGGAGTTCTGCCCATAAGCGCGTGCACTCAGATAATCACTGGTTTATTTTTTTGCTTATTTGTTCTTTGTTCCAGTTTTATTAGGATCAGACTTAGTAGTGTCATCGTCGTTGTTCCAATGACTATCGGAATCCAATTGGCGGATACAGCCTCAAGATTCGTCCATATGCCCATTCGATAAAGAACAAGCCAAATACCAAGGCAGACAAGACCTGCAACGAAAAGGGGTTTTTTCCAGATGTTGCGGTGCTTTATCATCGTTTGGGGAATTATTTTTAGAGGCTCTTTTCTATCTCTCCGGTCTAGTTCGCCCGACCAATAAACTAGTCCGAAAAATGCGAACCCTGCGACAAACGGATAGTAAAATGACCATGGTTTGGCGAAGATCTCTAGATTCGATCCATTTGGCACTAGCAACCAGATTATTGAAAGGAATATTGCTCCTAAAAGGAAACCGCGATCTAATAGGTGACTGTTAAGTGCTGGTCCGTATACTCTCCGCCACGGTGTAGGTTGGTCACCGGGCAAGCGAAGATCTGGATCTGCTTGTTCTATGATGCCTCTAGGGTCTTCCTGAAAGAAGTAGACTTTTCCATTTTCAATAGGAAGCTGTGGATTTCCATCAGCATCAATTGTGCCGCGTTTAACCCATCTTGTTAGGGGATAGAACCATTCACAGCCTCTATCTTTTGCGGTGGTAAACGAGTCCTGCAAGGCGTGCAGAAAAATACCGAGTGAAAAGAAAGGGCTCAAAAGAAACCCTGCCGCCATCATAAACACATTATGAAACCTTGCCCTGTGAGGTTGTTCATCTCGATATTTCTTTGCTCGGACAAACCAATACTCTCTGTCCAAATCGGGGACAAAGGCTCCGAGACAAACGAGTAGCGCGAGGTCAGCGCGACCAAAGAAAATTAACCCTACAGCAAAGGCAAATACAACATGCGTTGTTAACTCCAACTTGAATCAAGCTAATTATTACATCATCCCAATTTAACTGCTTTGTCATCTGTCTCAGGAGATGTGAATATCGATTCAACAATGTCTACCATCGCCGTAGAATCAGCTATGCTCCTTATTCTGTCTGATCTGTTGCCCTTGAATGAAGGAACAGCAATCGGCTCTGCCCGCGCGCTTTACATTGGAACGGATCAGGGTAGCGCGCGAGTTGGCGCGCTCGTTTGCCATTTTTTGGCAACTGGGTCGTGGGACTTGACCCCGTTTGGGGTCTAATCCCCTCGGGCCATCTCTTGCCGTGAAAATTCGCGCTAACATAATGCTGAGAGTAGGAAATTAATAGGCAATCAGAAAAAATTCTTGGTTGAGGTATTTGGCGGCGGATACTGCAAGCACTTTGCCAGCAGGCCGCCTCCCTCTTTAATGGCGGAAACAAGACCCGCCAAAAGATATATAATAGAAAAGGATTATTTATTTATTTGGATGAGTGCGCCTTTACAGGTCACTGACGCGACAATTTCTCTGATCGAACCGATCGTTATCCCAGACCTTTTCTCAAAATACTCCGATTTAACACCTGCTTTTTCCTTTCTTGGATCAGTGGAAAGCTACTCGCGATACTACACCGACTTAGAAAATCCAGGTTGCACCCGTTCCCCAGCCATGATTCCAGAGCTTGATTATCTCCTTCCATTAAGAAAGAAACACTCGCTTCATAGCTATTGGCGATATTATCGATTGTCGATACAAAATGCCGAGAGGGAAGGAGAAAGCAAAAAAGACCTGTTTCTCTTTCTTCCTCTTGAGATATATCTCGACATCAAGCCGATAACTGTGAACAATCAGAGCCTTATGACAAAAGTCCACGTCTATCTCTTCCCATTCGGTGCCTGCACAATCAATATGGACGTAAAAGTCCCAAGCCTCTCTCTTGCTGACTTTATCAGACTGATCCCGTGGGTCAAAGGCGCCAACATAGACACCGTCGTGGGGGGATCCATTGAGAACGCGGGAACCTTCACGAAACTTGCTCTGTCCATCGCCAATCAAATTTCAGCTGCTCTTTTCGAATGTCAAAGAACAGTTTTGGAGTTCCCCCCGCACACACTTCTTTTTGTCAGAAAAACTAGCCCAGATAGTCTGAACGAAACCTTCTTACCCCACAAGAGAGCGATAGCAGCGGCAATGGCTGGTCAAAGCTTGGACAACATTCCATTACAGGAGAACAGTGTGGAAAGCTATTTTCAAGCCAAACTGAAGCCTCTGCAACTCGGCGAAATTCTCATGTTTAGTCCGATCGGGTCTTTCTTCTACATGTCCCCTTTTTGGGCGGGCACTGAAAAAAAACTGCAAGAAAAAGCCAAATGTATGCGAAACAACTACCAAAGTTGCCTAACCCTGCTTTTCGCAGTGAACAGATTCCTAGCAAAATGCACTCCGGCCAGACAAGCAGACGTTCCAAAGGAAAGACTCGACCCGCTAAAGAACGCCTTCAAGCTGGCATTCACAGCAGGGCCCTCAAAAAAGACGTACTTTGACAACGTCTACGCAGCAATCGCTCCCTTAATCGGGCTCGACAAATCTATGAAGGAGTTAGGGCAAGCATGGGGTTGGACATAACATCCATTGCTATTCTCGTCATAGCCGCAGGACTTGGCAGCGTCGCCGGCTACTGGGGAAGAATTGCCCAAAAGCTTGAGGACAAAAGAGACAAAACTTACCTAACCGAATTGCCAGCCATATACTCAAATTTGCTCGCTTTTGAAGATGATCTCGCGTGCTTTAACAACGGCGGCACCTTGGATCAGCTCATAACTAACCTCAAGGAAACAAACAAGAGTCTCCAAGAACAAATCTTCTCTGCTGACATTCTCATCTTTAGACCGGAACTACACAAAGCCCTATACACGTTCTACCGGGATGGACAAAACCTGCAGTCAGTTGCGGAACTCATCAAAGACATGTCGAATGACCAAAAAACAGAACAGGAAGATACTCTTCGCGAAGACTCCAAAATTGGTCAGGACTACGTGACGGGCGAGAATTTCAGGACCAACCCGAAAGATGTATTCAACAAAGCTAATGAGATAAGTGAAAAGATAAAGGAGGAGTTTAGCAGATACCACTCTTATTCTGTGAGATTAACCATAATTGTTTTCATATTGGGAGCGTTTGTCGCATTAATTGAAATAATCCAAGGTCTCTTCAAAATATGAATAACTATACATTTTATAGGCTTTAGGTCTAGTAGTTCAATGTATACTCTTGAAGGTTGATAAGAGAAAAAGAGAGGGAAGAAAGCGCGCGCTCTTAAAGGAGATTGGAACTCTTATAAAAAAGGAGGGAGATTTGATGTTTTTTATGGGTTTATGGGTCGCTGTTGGCTACTTCGGATAGTGGGTATGGTGTCTTGAAGTCTCTTTACTCTTTTTTGGCGTGTCAACGTCTGGAACGCGCGCGTTCCCGAGATGAAGCCAAATAAACAAAACCTACAGCTTCCCCGTAAAAGGGCTGCTCCGGTCCATTTCGTTAAAGACTTCCGTCCCTACTACAAATATCCTCCTGTTTTCGCCGTTAGGCTTTGTTGCCACAATAGCCCACACTACTCTGGAAATATCAACGTCGTAAGTGAGGTATGGAGTTGACAGTTTTTCATCACTTAAAGCAAGAATTGCCGCCCTTTCTCTAATTTTCTCCGAGTCAAGCCAGAGGACAGCCAAAGGACAATTCTCAATATCCTCTGGATTTTTTTGAAAGCTAGCATATCTTAGAAGCTCCAAACTTGTGCTAAACTGGAAGAAGCCAACTATCTTATCCTTAACTATTACGGGGACAAACCACGCTGCAAGGCTTCCGTCCGCGTGTTTCATTGAAATGGGCTTAAGAACAGAGCCTTTGATTCTAACGATACTACTTTCGACAATTTGAGACTTAAAAAGGAAGAGGGCTTTTTCATAAGCCCTCTGCCATAGGGGTTTTTTCATCCTAGATAGTCTTCGGATTGATTGTAAAAGTTGCCCTGTACGTTTGTGCATCGAAGTTTTCCCAAGTTATGACGCCCACGCCTGGTGCCCATGGATCATAGACTCTCAGAAAACGAATGATGTACCAGGGGAATATTTGGGTTTGCGAGTATCCTGCGACACAGCGGGCGTGGCCAGGAATCAAGCTGATGAGAGGCCGGTTGGCTTCTATCTCCGTTCTGAACTCGGCCCAGTTTGGACTCATGTTCAGGGCTGCATCAAGGCCGTTGCTGCTGAACTTTTCGATGGTATTAACTACTTTTGCTTCTTGACCATAAGGAAGACCATTTGGATGGGCATAGGTGCCTAATCCTTCTTCTGCAGCAATTCTGTCTTGGGTGTAGACAAAACGGTAGAAGTCAAGAACCATTTTGGTGCTGGCCACTACACACCATACTCCAGTGTGCTGTGCGGCCAATTCAAAACATGGGCTATGCGTTGCGTCGTCAGGGGAATAATGGATTACTCGTTCCCCGTGCTTCGCTACTGGCCAATGAACAGTTGTAGCTGGATCGATTATTAACGGATTTACCTCTCGTTGAACAACTGTTGACCATTGTTTTACTCTTTGGTTGAATTGTTCCTCGTTTTTCTTTTGGACTTCCTTTGGAATGATTTTCAGAATGGATTGTCGACTGTTGTAGCGCTCTTTTGATGTGTCTTCGGGTGGAACTTGCGCCCATGTATAGAGCTCGATTAGTGCAACCTCTTTGTCATCTTTGAGGAATTGGACAGCGATTTTGGGGTAGCTAAAGGCGACAAATTCAACGCGGTCATAGGAGAAGTCACGGTTTTTCTCTCTAGCTGCAGCTTCAGCTTTTTTTGTTATTTCATCTGGGTTCCACGTCATTCCGATGTGGTATGCGAGAATTGTGGATCCGAAGATAGGATTGGCCGCTATGTCTGCGTATATTATTTGGCGACCAAGGCTAACAATGGGTACCCGGTAGAATAATATGATTCCACTAATGTCTCGAATTGGTGCGGTGGGTTGGCTGACTCTTGATCCTTTGAAATTTAGCGGCAGTATTCCTGCTTTGAATAAGGCGTTGGCTTCAAATCCTGCTAGACGCATCACTGTTTTTGTATCAATAGTTGCGCTCATGATAATCGGATGTATTATATCTTAAGTACTATTTAGGGTTCTGTTAACTTCATAGGCGATAAATCTTCCTGTTAATAATCGGGTGACAAAACAGCCGTTGTACTTCTCCATGTTAACTTTCGGGTGATAGATTACTCAAGAAACTTAATGGGCATGGAAATTTTCGGTTCTAGAAAAAATCTAGGTTCATCGAATTGGTTATAAAATAAGACACATAATTGCATTCTGGGGTCGTTAGGAATGCCGCTGAGTCGTTCGGATGTTTGGGCGAGTATAGGGACTACCGTTTCATCCGCTTTGAGCGTGTACGCATGGCTTTACTCTATAGGTTTGGTGCCACTATTCACTTTCATCACGGGTATTTTCGTTACTTTGTGGACTCAGGAGAGAATTGAGACTAGAAGACGAAGACAAGAGTTTGATAGAAAAATGACTGAATATGTCTCACCTGAGTTTCATCAGGGATGTATACTTTGACTCCTTCAGTTTCAATGTCTTTAATTGAAAGTCCGCCTTGTTTGTCAATGTTGGTACGGACCTTATAAATCTTGTAAGGAGCTAGAAACCCATCTTCGATCCCTTTTCCAAGACTGTAGGAGTAGACTGGATTGCCAAAGTATGCATAGGTATCAATATTTTCATCTCTCTTTGGAGTTGCAGTCATACCAAGATGAATGGCTTTGGTGAAATGTTTCAGAATGTCATGCCAAGTGCCAAAACCAGACCTATGGCACTCATCAATAATTATCACATCAAAAAAGTCAGGATCGTAAAGCTGAAAGACTCTCTTCGAACCAACTTCACTGTAGAGAGATTGATATGTTGAAAAGAAAATGTCCCTGTTTTTTGGCACATTTCCTTCTCCAATAACTGCTCTTGCATCTCCAAAATGACCGAACCAGTTGTAAGCCTGATCCCTCAAAACAATCCTATCAGCAACATACAGTATACGTCTAATCAAACCAGAATTGTAAAGCTTCCAAACAGTCCAAAAAGCAACATGCGTCTTACCAGTACCAGTCGCCATAGTCAATAGGATTCGCTTGTTTCCTTTCAGAACAGACTCGATAACACTCTTAACTGCAATTTCCTGATAGTACCTAGGCTCTTTACCTCTCTCGACTGGCAATGGAATTTCGAATGGGCTTTTTGAAGGAATCTTTGCATCCTTTAGCCTATACTCACAATACTTCTTCCATAGCTCTTCAGGACTCGGAAAGCTAGCTAATGTTTGTTGTTTGTTGGAGAATCGATCAAATTCTTCAATCTGATGACCGTTAGTGGAATAAAGCAAACAGAACGTCCAAATCCTTTGCATAGCTCAGTCGATAAAGCGCTAAAAACACTGAAAGAAGTGAAGAAGGTCTTATGGACAATTGCATTACATGATAGGATAGAGCGCGCGCGCAATGTTAAAAGAATGATAAAGTGTAACAAGTTGTTTAGCGCGCGCTTCAGAAATGACGCTTTGGTATGAGAAAATCTTCAGTTTTGCGCGCTACCATAAACCGTAACGTCATTTCAGCATTTAGGATTGAAATAATTCGCGTTCAACACGCTTCAATCGCAAACTTTAAGCCATGAACTAGGATATCTATTATCAGTCTATTAACGACAGGAGATAAGGCGTTTTGTCAAAATCAACCAATAATGACAGTAACGTAACGAAAGAGTCCCATGCCAAAACCATTGCCGCAGCAATTGGAGCATCTTTGTATTCCGCCTTCATATTATCGTTTGGAGGATACAGCCTCGTTAGCATATGGCCTGGTAACTCAACAGAACTGGCCGCCAATACAACAACCGTCACGCTTCGTGGAACGGGTTACAGTTTTTCCCTGGGTTCGGAAACTTTACTCATGCTCGTCATGATCGTCGTGGGTGCCATCGGTGCAAGTGTTTTTTCGCTTTGGGCGATTGCACATCATCTAGGAGCACAAAAGGACTTTGATGCGAGTTGGTCTGCCTGGTATCTTTTCAGGCCATTCGTAGGTGCTGGGCTGGCACTGATTTTCTATTTTCTAGTACGAGGGGGGGTGTTGACACTTGGGGCAAGTTTGCAGAATCTAAACCTTGTTGTGGTTGCGGGTTTATCGGGACTAATTGGAATGTTCTCTGAGCAAGCTTTGCACAAGCTTCACGATCTTGCTGACACTCTGTTTGGGGCTGCTCCGGGTGATGGCAAAGCTGAACAATTATCAATAACAAACATGGAATTTACTAGTCCTACCACGATTGATGTAGTGGTTCGGAATGCCGCCGCAACAGACTCGTCTATTACTAAAGCATCTCTTAACGGCGCACCCATAACAGCAAAAAACATAACTCCTACAACACCTGTTACAGTCGCAAAAAACAGCTCAGTAACTATAAAATTGAATATATCCGCCATGAATCCAGGCAAAAGCTACACAATCAAACTGATCACCGCAAAGGGCACATCAGTCGTCAACACCGCAACATACAACCAATAAATTCAATCTTTGGAACGTTGGAAATTCGGGAGTAAATTGAAAAAAAGAATCACCAAATTTCCCCTTAGCACGCGCCATTGTTAGCAGAGAGAAAACGGACTTGACCCAATTTGGGTTCTAATCCACTCGGGCCATCTCTTGCCTTGAAAACTCGTTAAACTTATTAGTGAATCGATATTGAGGTTTTTTTCTGATGCCAGTTTTTGAAACTCGTATAGTTAGATCTCCCGGTTTTTCATCACGGTTCTGAACTCGTTTTGGTCCAAATCCCTAGAGGATTAGCCACCCGAGGGTTAGCCCCTTACTCAACAAGTGCATGGAAATCGCCTGCGAACTGCGAGGCTACCACCGCTATTTCTTTAGCGCGCGCGCTTGGCGAGCTGGCATCTCAGCCTGTTCACGCATCTGTTTCCATAAGGGATCAATACCAACTGGGATTAGGTGAGAGTCACCCAATCCTACCCAGCTTTGCTTAGGGCAGCCCTCCTTGCGCGCGCTAAGCATATTCATGCGGTTGAACAGATTAGGTTAAATGAGCACGCTGTATCTCCTTCTGAGGAAGAGGGTGAAACCGTATGCGAAATAGACGATTCAGTTTTGGTCTGCAAGTTCTGTGGCTCACAGAACACAGTCAAAAGAGGATATAGAAAGACTGAGAGAGGAAAAGTTCAACGGTTCTATTGCAAAGACTGTAAACGATTTTTCATTCTTGATGAAGGATTCGAAAAGATGAAGGCTACCCCTGAGACTGTGACCGTTGCGCTTGACCTTTATTTCAAAGGGATCAGTATGAGAGCCATAGTTGACCACATAAAGCAGTTTTGCGGAGTAGAAGTTAGCCACGTGGCAATTTACAAGTGGATCCGCAAGTACGTTTCGATGATGAAGAAATATTGCGATCAGTTAGTGCCTAGAGTTAGCGGAATTTGGCACAGCGACGAAATGACATTGAACATAAAGGATTTAGACAATCATGAAAGCTTGAGATGGGCTTGGAACGTGATCGACAATAAGAGTCGATTCTGGCTGGCGAGTCAGATAACGGAGAAGCGGGAAATCGCAGACGCTAGGAAAGTGTTGGCTCAAGCTTCGACACTTTCAAAGACAAGGCCTATGGCAATAGTGACAGATGGGTTAAGAGCCTATCAAGATGCCATACCTAAGGAGTTTTACACTTTGAAAGGGCCGAGAACTCAACACGTTAGGATTCCAAACATTAGAGATCGTTCAAACAACAACATGGTTGAAAGATTGCATGGGACGATTAGACAGAGAAACAAGGTTATGAGAGGACTCGATGATGTTGCTACCGCACAGACAATGATGGATGGCCTTAGAATATACTACAATTTTATGAGACCTCACATGGCCTTGAACGGAAAGACTCCAGCGCAACAAGCCAAAATTACGGATAACATAACGCCTGAGAATTGGCTATCTCTTATCAAGAGAGCAAGTCAACACAAACACTTTGACACGACTTGTTAGGACGTTTATCTTCTGAAAGTAGGTTTTGCATTTTCTTCTTCCAAAATAGCTCCGAATATAGCATAAAACCACTTCATTGAAGCCCAAACAATTAGTGGCATCAAAGACACGATTATAGATAATACCAAGAGCCAAGCTGCTGTGCCTAATGGCAGAGCCGAAAGTATCCCGATAAGTGCAAGTTCTATACGTGTCCAAGGTTGAAGCCAGCAATCAAAAACGAAATGAAGCTGTTCCCAAGCATCGTTTCTCTTTGAACTTTTGAGACCCATTATGACGGACGGAGTTACTAGAAGAATCAACGCAATCTTGATCAAAATGTCGATTGAGAAAAATGAAAGCGCGATGCCGAATGGAACATAGGACAACGCTGCCAATACTCTGAGTTTTATCTTCCTCAAGATTAAAACCTCGTACAATATCATTGGCTTCTCTCGGAAAAATCTGTCGGCTTATGAAGCTGAAAAAGCGCCGATGGTTAACAAACTTCTTTAAGCGCCGAAGAGTTAACAGAACCAGTAGTAGGAAGCTTTTTATAGGTGTTTAGCCACAGTGTGTGTAGTATATCGTATGTCAAACGACACACTAAATGTTCACCAAATCCTGATGAAGAGTTGGAAAAATGAATCAGCAAATAGATCCTGAGGTCTTGAAGCTCTGCAGGTGGGGGTTCTTGTCATTTTTGGCACATGCATTTCTCACCGTGTTGGGATTGACTGTGTTTCTTGCATTGGGACTCCGGTATCTGGCAGAGAGTTCGACAAATTTGCCAGTGCTCCCGTCTGCTTTCTTGATGTATTCTTCTTTGCTCGTGTTTGCAACTCCTCCAATCATATTGGCGCCGGTCGCTTACTATGAGCTTTATAAACCACTGAAAAACAACACTTTCACTTCTAAAATCAAGAAATGGAACGTTGTGCTTTCTGTGCTCGGTTTTCCATACGGTTTGATAATAGGAGGATTATTCCTCTTCGATGCATACAGAAAAATGGGGAAGTTATAAAGTATAGGCATGCTCACCCTCATTCATGTGTTACTGATAGAACCAGTTTATGGAGTTTACCTGTGCGTAGAGGCTTGACGGGCTGCTTGCGAAAGAGTAACTGGACTGAGCCACTCCCCCGAGAGCTGCACTAGCTGCACATTGACACTCTATCCATGTGTCTATTGCATAGCTGTGACCGGCGACGCATGGTACGTCGATAGAAACGAAGTACAATGTGCTGGGAGAGAATGTCGCTGATGTAGATCCTGCTCCGCTCACTCCCTGGTTGTACACCCAAATGTATGTTTCTCCCACTTCATGCCAATTGTTAGACATATCATAAACTCTGATTTTCTCCATGACCCATATGGCAGCTTGTGCCCAACCTATCCATATAACATAGCAATACTGTTGGACGTGACCATTGAAAGCAGCAAACGTGTAGGCATGCATAGTACCTGTAATTGGGGCGGTTGTCCTAGCCTCCATATAACCCCAGTTGTCTGCGGTGCCCGATGTGACTAGACCTGCAGCCCCGGCAGTTCCGAGCATCGTTAGTGTCCCGCTATTTAGGAAAATTCCAGTATTCCAGACGCTCGCATTGCCTTGTATCCATTGTCCCGCCCCCCCTGCAACATAGGGTGGGCTTTGAGCTGATGCGACGGACATCATAGCAAAAAGAGCAGCTAGGGAAATTGCACACCACTTGACCCATGGTTTTTTGCCAATTTTCACTTTCTCATCCACCTCCAGTTTTGCCTTTGGTTCTCTATATTAATTAACTTTGCGTACACATTGATTGTTGGTGCCCAAGGAGTTCTCCAGTCATTATACCGTTGGAAAGGGATCGAAAACATTGGAGGAATCGACAACATAGTATAACCAATCATGATTCAACACATAATTTAGGGACAAGCGCGCGCTTTCGCTTCCTTTTATGCCGACTAGATCAATAGGTTTTTCCAATAAGGGTTCTGTAAAGCGCGCGCGCTACCTTTAACAATGCTTTATATATGATACCCCTTTTCAAAGGAATCACATAGAAAACGTTAAGGATATTTGAAAAATGGTAGAAAAAGAACTTAGAAGGAGAAAAGCCTTCCTTACAGCAAGCGGTCTTGGGTTAATTCGAGTCTACCAGAAAGCTTCGGATGAACACAAAGACGTATGTTTGGTTCTAGGTCTTGATGGAAAAGGCAATATCAGAAGACTCGGTTATCGTTTAAAAGATAAGGATGTGGCAGAGTTTCCAAAGAAAGTAAATTGGTTTGATAGAAATGAAATAGAGATTTTGATAGATTCTGAGCTTGAAAAAAGAACTGGAGAAGTGGTGGTTGATGTTGACATAGAATTTTCTCCTCCAAAGAGGTTACAGGAAAAAGGGAGAGAGCTACTCCTATTCTTCCCTAACGGAGAAAGTAGGTTTAGAAACATCATTAGATTCAACAAAAACAAAATCTTGGAGTTTGTTATACAATTGGAGATCAATGTAGAGAGTCCAGAAGGAAAGAAGTGGAGACCTGCTATTCGCTATAATTGTGCGCATGGCTACATTCACAGAGACCTGATTTATGCTAATGGGAAAAGAGAGAAGGCAAGGGTTGAAACACAGGTTCTTAAGGATGCCATCCCGTTCATAATAAATGACATCAAGTTCAATCTTGGTTATTGGATTAAATCGTTAGGCTACAACAATATGTCTATAGCATTTTCTTCTTGGTCTACTATGGATGCGGATTTTGAGGATGCCCAGAAATATCTTCTTTCTCTATTTGAAAATCCAGAAAGAATTTCTCAAATCTCTTCTATGCATAGAATTGTTGGCATCAAATCCAAAAGAGAAAATCTTGAAGAGAATCCATGACAGATAAGTTTACAGTATCCAATTCCACCAGACGAATTTTCACATGAACCCCAAACTAGACGATAACTTCACAGAACCGTAGCGCGCGTATATGTTCCTTTATTGCTAGCATTGTTTCCATTATTTGATTGCTTTAAATGGAGAGAAAGCGTACACTTTTTCGAAAGGCTTGATAATCTTAAATGACTATCTAGTCCTTGCCCCCTACATGAGGCCTTGGAGTAGTTTTTCTGGACTTGAACCCATTTGGGTCTAAATCCCGGCGGACTAGGAGCGCGCGCTAGCAATATACGTTAGATTCTCTTCGGCGCGCACGCTATGATGAAATTTCACAAGAAAGGGGGAACTTGAGGCGTCACATGTCTCTGCCCACTGCACTTGAGCTGACAGTTGTTTCTGTGACCTTGCTGTGAGTGAAGTTGTTTTAGATCCCCAAGCCGATGGTGGTGGCGTTGCTGAAACCTCCAGTCAGGGCTTCTGCAGTGATGTTTGTCGTAGAGCCCCAATAGTTGCTTGCTATGTAATTGGTTTTCAAGTTTAGCAGCCAACCAGTAATTAGGGTTCCGTTAATGTGTATGTCAACCCATGAATAGCCGGGACCGCCGCCCACTGGAGTTGCGTTACCACTCCCAGCCGTCAGAGTCATCGTGACGGACTGAATCGTAATGTACGACTCGAACCCTATTATAACGTCTCCCATCCCCACGCATTCTATCGGCGCAGCAATCGTGATCCACTCCCACTGATAGGTGTTATGTGGAAGGATTTCTACTTCATACCACGATGTGCAGTTTGCCTTGTTAACATAGACATAATACGGTGGGCCATAGCACCACACTGATCCAAGTTGTGAGTCTATGGGCGTCGTTTGAATGTAGATGCCATGCGCGTTTCCTAAGAAGACCATACTCAAAACCATGGCGGAAGCGAGTAACGTCAAGGGTAATTTCCTCATCACCTTTCTCACCTCCCTCAAAATCTTTCGATCCTCCTTCGATTTTTGCAGATAAAAGGAACAGGAAGTGTTTCCGAAATAGAGAGATGAGTTAAAGTGAAGGACAGCCGTGAAAAAAGTCAGTTTAACTTGTCTCTCTCCACTTGTTCTTAAGTCAGTTTCCACGCAGATCTTTTAAGGACTAGAAGGGTTTGAAGAGTTGGTGGGGTTTTTGGAGGATGAGGCTTGAGCAGATAATCGCTTCTTCATGCAGGCAGAAGATGCTGCTGGCCCTTGCGAAAGTCAAGAAGACCCACGTGACCCAGCTGGTGCGTATGATCAACAGCACCTACAATGAAGTAAGACGGAATCTCGAAATCCTACATGAAGAGGGGATAGTGAAATTCACCTCGTGTGGAAACATGAAGATGGTAGAGCTGGAAAGGGACAACCAGAAAACAGAGAAACTGTTGATGGTGCTGCACACTCTCCAGCACGAGGATGCCTCGGACACCAAAAAGTGAAGGTACAGCGGGGAACCTATCATTATGCAGTGGCCCCAGATGCGCGCGCTGTAGAGGTCAGCTCACTTTAAGGCTAGACTTCCAAAAAAGGACGGAATTTAGTATAAATTCACGCTTGAGCGTTGGTAGCCCGGGAGAGATTCGAATTCTCGTCTTCATTTCGAACGCTTTGCGGTCAGTACTTGAACCCATCTGGGTATGGGGACGGGCATCTCTGAACCAGTTGGCCTAAGACAAAGAAAATGTTGGTTACAGGATATTTGAAGAGTGGACTCGAACCCATTTGGGTCTAAGTCCGTAGAGACCTAAACCATTCTGGACACTGAGGCACTTGCTGGGCTGCTTTCCAGTGATTTCTCCAAAGCGGACGATTTTTTAGGTGGCGGTTCCGGCCCCTTTTGGGGTCGAGTCCCGGCGATTTACAACAGTTTAGGGTAGGGAATTGATAGGACCCAATGTACACGTGCATTGCGCGCGCAATGACATTTCTCATCCTAGACAAAGAACCAGACTCACAGCAATTTGAGAGAGAGCTAAATCTCTCCAAAGACTTTTATCCCCAAATGCGAAAGGCATAGTGGGTCGGAGAATGAGTGAAAAGAAGGTTGTCGGAAGGAATGTTGCTGTTGCACTGGGGATTATCTGCATTGTTCTGGTGGCTGGTCTTTTCTACGCTTAACACGCTTGACAGAAATAGTTATCGCAACTGCTGGAACCATGATTGTTGAGACCAAGCCCATGTAAGGAGCCAGCAAACCAAGTTTATCAACTGGGACAACAACACCACCAACACTTGTTTGGTTACCTGGACTTGGATTTAGAACTTCTACTGTTCCGGACCAATAATAAGCCGTTTCGAAAGCGTTGTCGCCTATGCCCCACAAAAGCGTTGCTCTCACTGGATAAGTTCCTCCTCCCGCACCTCCGTGAGGAATCTTGGAGGTGTCCCACCACAACCATGTTTGATGTTCAAGATCTAGCCCGGCTCCTAGCGAATCTATATAATGGGCAACATCTGACCATGTGCCATCTTCTTCGATCCAGGCATATACGTCATATGTCATTGCAGGCTCAACGTTTTTTTTGACAGCAACTGAAATCTTAACTTGATCACCTTCGGTTACAACGACTGGACCGCCTGAAGAACCATTGACCAGCACGAAATCGATGCTAAGGTCGCCAGCACCTGCCGAGACTTCTGGTGGTCTAAAAGAGGCTAAGCTGACGAGGAACAGAATCAGTGGAATAAACAGCAATTTCCTTACTGTCATAGTCTTTTTCATCATTTTTTCTTTTCCTCCTTTACGTTTAGATGGTTTGTCTTATCGCCGCTCTTCTTCAGCACTCTTGAAGGGTGCAAATCGTTCATGGAATGCAATTCAATGGTTTCTTTAATGCGCTCTACAAGAAGTCACTCATGATGTTATGAACGATTTGCTTTCTCCTTTACTCACCAATTAGCCGCATAGACCCTTTTAGAATTTATGACACTTTGTTTCAGTCTATGTCTTCAGTGTTTGTCAATTCTGCTTTTGCTTGCATTTTGAATTAGAATTCAATCATGTACCTTAATCGAACAGAATCCGGCATACTGGAAAAACATTGCGTTTCCCGTTGTTTTTTTCTGAGCTAATGTTAGGACTGAAACAATGTGTCACAAGTTTTATATTATTATGAAACCTGTAACCATCATTATGAGGGGAAAGGCAAAATCTGAAGCGTCATGAATGGCTTCTAAACGTCAGAGAGAAGCCGATGAACAGGATTCTCATAGCGAGTTTGCACCCTTCAAAATCGCTCAAAAAGAAGCGCGATAAGACAAACTATCTGAACGCAAAGGAGATAAAGGAGGAATGATGAAAATAAAGAAATTGTGTCTTCTGGCAACGATTCTTCTGGTGCTGCTTGCTCTGTCTGCACAAAGCTTGAACGTTTTGGCTCGGGACTGGACCACACTTGGGCCTCCTCAGAACCAAAAAGACGTTGCAGATGAAGCGGCCGAGTACGTAACAGGTAACCCTCCAAGACCAGCGCAGCCCCCAATAACTGATTATGAAAAGGCGCAGCATATTGCCTCTTACGTTCATGACACGCTTAGGCCATGGATATGGCCATCTTCCACGGACCAACCAGACGCCATTGCAACTCAGTTAGTTGGACAACGCAACACAAACCCGCCTACACCTCCTGGTACACAAATGACTCCACCAAATCCGAAGAAGTCATGGATGTGCATTGAAATTGCTAAATTCACTGTGAAACTTATGCGTGAGGCCGGTCTCAACGCAAGGTTTGTGAATCTCGAACTTGACACAGACCTCGCGGGCGACTACTACTCTTGGCAACACGCGGGCGTCCAAGTTCTAGTGAAAGCTCCAGGAGATGCTGCACCGACGTGGCATTATTTTGACCCGAGTTCTGGTTTGGAAGGAAACGGCCCATGTACTTGGGGTTCCCCCTATAATCCGAAGGCTGGAGGCTATACGCAAGTTTACAATTCGAAATGGATTGTGAAGCTTGACTTAGGAAATGGCAATGAGGGGTATACAGTGGTCCCAAACAAACCAAATAAAGGGGATAAGGTGGACGGCTACAATGTGATAGGAATGCCAGGTGAAAACGGGCAAGTGGTATATGGCGCACATATCAATAGGGTTAAATCGTGGCACAGTAAAAACGATCCGACGGCCAATCCGCCAATTCTCCAGGATCCCACAGACAATCAATGGCGGACTGGAACCTATGGTCCTTGGGAAGAGGAATTTGATGGTCAATATGTTACGGAGGTAGGCGTGCGCATCAAAGAGGTCGAATCAGGGCTTGAAACAGCCGTCGTAGATGCCTACGGAAGAGTCACTGGAGCAACTCTTGGCGGAACCTCAATGGACATATCTAATTCTTCATATATGCCGAGTGGCATCCCAGTTACGCTTGACGAGTCCAACGCAACCGCGGTTGGCTACACGCAAGGAGAAGGCATCTTCCTAGGTTTCACAAATGCTAATGTAATCATGCAAGAGGAACTTGGCACAAGAAGCTACACGATCGTCACTCGAAACCCTGGACCAAACATGATACACTTCACGACGAATATTGAGCCCACAGGAACGTACGATGTTAGCGTCAACGTATCACCCGCCCAAGTCAGCAGTGATGTCGCTCCTGGCGGAACCTACAATTTTACCTTGACAGTGGACATAACAGAAATCTCCTCTGTTGGCGGTGTTGTTGTTCCCGTTGACAAGCTTGGTTTGCTGACTCCCTACATTGGCTTAACCGCAACAATCCTAGCCGCAGCAGTTGCATCAACCGTCTATGTCAAGCGTGGTAAGCGTAGAGAAGAGAAGCAGTGAAACGCCATTCATTCTCCTCTCTTTTTTCCTATTTAAGGATAAGAGTTGCTATTTATGAAGGCTGAAAAGAAGCAAGTTGGGATTAAGGCTCACCGTTCGCGCAGAGCTGAGAAAAGAAGGGAGAGGCGGATAGCCAAAGCCATATTCTTGATTATTGTTCTGTCCACGGGTGCTCTTTCTGCCTACTTCGCCTACACTATTCTAAACTCGTCCACCAGCTCGAGCTTCCCCGAACCGACTCTTAAATTCAAGCTGGAAAATGCAAACCCCGAATTCAGGGCTGCCATAGTTGATCAGCTGAGTCTTACATCTCCAAACCAAACTTTCGTAGAAGTAGCCGCAAACACCTTGGAACGGGCAGGATACACAGTTGATTACTATGCAGGTGAGAATGTCACTGTGGGATTCTACAGGGACCTGCCAATGCAGGATTATAACGTGATAATTTTGAGGGTGCATTCCACAGGTGACTTGGTTTCTGGAAGTAGCACTGTAGAAACTTCAGTCTGCCTTTTCTCTTCTGAGTTGGTAAGTTCATCCAAATACGTCTCTGAACAGTTTACTTGTGCGCTTGTCGGAGTTTATTTTCTTCCACGTCACGAAGGTGACCCAGAGTACTTTGGAGTCAGCAATGTTTTTGTCAAGGACAACATGAATGGAAAATTCAACAACACCCTCATCATCATGATGGGGTGTGAAGGGCTAACAAACACTTTAATGGCCAATGCGTTTCTGGCCAAGGGTGCACGAGCATGCATAGGATGGAATGGCCCAGTATTACAAGCCGAGACCGACGCTACAACGACAACTCTGCTCAACCACCTCTTCGTAAACAGACAGACAATAGACAGTGCTCTGGAGCAAACGTTCTCCGAGATGGGGCCAGACCCGCAGTATAACACCATCATGATATACTACCCGCCGGAAGCCGGGAATCAGATAATATAGATCAAATGGCGCACGCGAACGCAATATCTGGCCGCGCGCGCCCACGCTGTTGGGGGAACAGCCAGTTCAGAACTGAAAAGTGGACATGGGAAGGTTAGGGTTTCCAACAGTAAAACTTGGTGCGCATGGTTGTTCCTAAATTAGTTTGCGAAGTATTTTATGCTTCTGACAACTCGTCTAAGTTGGGTTCCGAACCCATTTTCAGACTGTGTGAAAACTGTTCGATTCTTGGGAAATGATAGTTTTATATGTATAAATGATAGCTAATAGCCATATATGCCTCGGAAAGTAGATTTTATACCCGTGACCGAAATCAAGATAGTCGGAGTCGTCGGCTTCATGAAAAGGCAGGTCACGGCCTACGGGACCGGCGCGAAGGTGACCTGTCCAAAGGAGTATCTAGGCAAAACCGTCTATCTCGTCGTAACCGACGAACCGTGGGAACCGCGTGAAGGAAGAAGTGGCGGCGCAAGGAGCGAACAGCGAAAATGAACGAACACGTAGCCGGCGCTCATAGAGATCAGACCGTACTCTTCCCCGACACGCTCGATAGATAGGTCGACGAGGAAAACCCGGTCCGATTCATCGACGCCTTCATCGACAGCCTCAACATAGAGAAGCTTGATTTCAAACACGCCATTTCATGCGATACCGGAAGGCCCTCCTACGATCCTTCAGATCTTCTCAAACTGTACGTCTATGGCTACCTGAACCAGGTCCGATCAAGCAGAAAACTCGAGAGAGAATGCCACCGCAACGTTGAAGTGATGTGGCTCATGAAGAAGCTTGCTCCAGACCATAAGACCATAGCCGACTTCAGAAAAGACAACGCAGACTGCATCAAGCCGGTCTTCAAAGAGTTCGTTTATCTCTGCAGAAGCCTAGACCTGTACGACGCTCAGCTAGTCGCCATAGACGGCACTAAGTTCAAAGCCGTAAACTCAAGGAACAATAATTTCAACGAGAAAACCCTCGCCTTGAGGCTTAAGAAAACCGAGGAAAAAATAGCCCAGTACCTCAAAGAGATGGATGAAAACGACAAGGCTGACTCTTGCAGGGATGAGGGCGCCAAAACCGAGAAGCTCAAGGAGAAGATAAGCAAGCTCGAAGAGAAGAAGCTATCATACGAGCAAGCTCAGAACCAGATAAAGACGACAGGGGAGAAGGAAGTTTCGCTTACGGATCCAGATAGCAGGTTGATGCGGGTTGGCAGCCAAAAGCTTGACGTCTGCTATAACGTTCGGCGGTGGATGCGAGGAAGCATCTTATCGTCGATTATGACGTCACGAATTCTTCTACTGACCATCACCAACTCACCAAAGGAGCTATTGAAGCAAAACAGACGCTTGGTGTTGACGAGCTGGAGGACCAAACCAGACGAGTTGTTTGAACTGGTCGGGATGTGTTTCGGTTCCAAAGAACGGGAGTGGCGTGTTTGCCACGAATTTTTGGCTGAGCACAGGCTCCAACAATTATACTGGAGCCGTGTATGAATGTCTTAAAGATGTTTCTCAGCAATTCTGTTGCGATTTGGGCAATGAAGTGGCAACTGGCACTTGGACGCCGGATGAGAGGGCGGCTTACGTTGCAGTGGTGTCTTTGCCTCTAAGTAATTGCGTTCTAACGTCGAACAGGACGCCTGTCAACGTGACGAGTGTTGACGCTGCGACGAGTTGGTCAGGTCTCTTCACGAACGTGAGGAAGGATTCAGTGGACCTTACTGTTGGTTTGCAATGCAACGTTTCCTCCAGCCTGCCTTCATCAGCTCCCATCGTCGTAACCGCAGTTTACAACGCTACTGGCCAACCCGTTTCAGGTCTGAGCATGACCTTAAATGCCACTGACGGCCTGAGCTATACTACTGCAAGTGTGACTACCAACTCATCGGGCATAGCAACGTACAGCGGATGGAGTCCGTCATACCAGCACCTCTATAACATATCTGCTCTATGCGCTGAACAAGCAAACAACACGTTAAGCGTCGGCAGCAACGTTTTCGATTTCAGATACCGCACAAACGTCACGTCGCAAGCTGGATCACATATCGTGGTCGTGCCCGGAAACAACACCGCCCGTTTTGATCTAAAGAACATCGACACTTCTGGCGCCATACCTGCTGGGATGCTCGTCGATTTCTACGTTAACGGTAGTTACCTCAACGGTACCCGCACACAATACAACAGCACCCACACCAGCAGTACAACACTAATGAACGGCACCGTTTCGTTCACGTGGTTCGTACAAGCCGCAAACGGAACATACTCTCTCAGTGCAGTGTTCGACGGCAACCAGAGCGGCAACCAGGGCTACGCTCCATGTCAAGGCTACGCATGCGCCACCTGCGACGCAATAGCCTTGGGCGTCCTGTTCAGCGTGACACTGCCAAATAATCTGCCTGGAAGCACTGCGACTCTAAACGCTACCATCATCGACGTTTCCACCAACACCCTATACACTGGTCATAGCGTTCAAGTGAATTTCACCGAAATATCATCCAACGGTGCCAGTTCGCCTCTCGGCACCCCTTCTACCCAAAACGGAATGGCCTATGCTTACCCCTATTACATTACCGGGTGCGCGCATGCTTATGAGGCCGAGATTGTTCCGGGCAGCTACGCGGGAGTCAATCTGCTTCAGGCAGTTGCGAGCAGCCCAGTTCAGCTAACGGTGGGCAACCCCACCGTCCTGTTACTCAACGTTTCGCAAGTCGACTCATCTTGTGATTATTCGATTTATGGCTGGCTGGAGAGTAAAGGCGGCGGCATCAACCAAAAGAACGTTACGGTGAGTGTAAACAGCTGGTCGTGGTCCCAAGTTTTTGTCAATAAAACGGACTCGAGCGGATATTTCATCATCACGGATAATCTTCCATTCAGGGTTCCTAAAGGCGCAGAAAAGTATGTTTGGAACACGACCTACACCGTTGAAGCTGAGTTCGCTGGAGACGCTGTCGCCAACGTTACGGCTTGGTCCACGGCGCTTGACGGCACAAACTACGCCGTGTGCACGACGGTGCAGTATGGCACTGACCAGTATGGTCTTGAGCCAGCCAGCAACGTGACACAAGTGATGGTAAATTCAACGGCAAACTCGATCACGCAATCGATTATGTCGACCGATGATGTGCAGCATCAAGCCAAAAACAGCGGGTGGATGCCGCCACCAAGCTCAGAGTTTGGCATATTCTATCCGTGGTACAGACTCCACTTTAAGTTTACCCCCAATGGAATATTCGTATTCGACGTTGGAATCAGTCCACTTCCCTTCGCAAACACGGTAAGTTATACTTCCGCCTTAACAGCTACTGTAACTAGTTTGCTACGGACAGCACCGCTCGGCATTGCTATTGCGATAGCCTTATCTGAATCTCTTTCCCAAACTGCCGCCCAGTTTGGTCCCGAAGGATTTATTGCAGCACTTCTCATTACCACAGAAACACTAGCAGTGTCGTACGTAACAAACTTGAATTCGGTTGAAGGGCTAATCGGCGTGTTCCTCGGTACTCTAAGCTCCACAGTGGTAACCTATTTCGAAACCCTCGTATTGGAGGGCATAAACATCATTCCACAAATCGTTGACATAGTTAACGGGATCAGCCACCTGTGGGACTTCGGTTTTGGAACTCTCTACAACATGATCAGCGTGCCTATAAATATGGCATTTATGATTCTTACCATTCTAAGCGCGATCCAATTAGGGGCTAAATTTACGTGGGCGTAAATACCAGTGCGCTTGGAGCTAAGAGAATCTTGGGCTTGCTGCTCATAGCGATGGGGCTGCTTCTTATTTTTGTCTTAATAGATATTGCTCCATACGGTCTGGTAGCTGGGCTTGTCTTTGCTTGGGTTGTAACGATTTTGATTTCTGCAGGCAGTTTCCTCTTGCTCAATGTCCGGGTAAGAAATTACTTGCCATCCTTACTCGCCGTCTCAATGGCCCTCATCCTTTGGAGTTTGATTTTCCTCGTACAGCTCCCAAGCAACTTGCAGATTCTTCTTGCTCCCGTTGTAGGCCTAGTGTCTATTCTGCTCTGGAGGTTCTTTAAAGCCGGAAAATCATGGAGTCATCATTTTTGAAGAATAAGAGGATATTTTCCAAGATTCTCGGGATTATACTCATTTCGGTATGCGTCTTTTTTCTATCCTTGTTCGTAGGCATCGCGTTGGAATTCGGCTTGTTCACGGCTTGGCTTTATGCAATGTCGCTCTTCTTAGGTATTATCGTTGGTTTTCAATTCGCGAGAGGAAAGAGCCTGAGGATCGGCGTGAAAGCTTGGCTAAACTGTCTCGTCGTAACCCTTTTTCCATTTGTTGCATTCATTGTCGTTCTGCCAACTGTGTACCAAATTCTATCCATAGCGCTATTGGCTCTGGTACTCGCACTTGGACTATACGTCTATCGCAAGAGTAGACGGGCTAAGCGAACCAACACTTTTGTTGCCTGAGAAAGCGCGCGCGAGGGAGCCATCTCACCATCTACTTCTGCACGTAATGAAGGGAAAAAGCAACGCGCCCAGTTGAAAGTCGAGCCGTTGTAGAGTCGGAAACGTCAACTCTGTAAAAGCATTTATTATCATATCAGCTTCGGTGAGTTCTTCGGCTTTATGCGTTGTAGTTATAGCGATGCATTTCATGTTGCCCTTCTTAGCGGCTCTAATACCATTAGGCGCATCTTCGATGACGACGCATTCTTCTGGTCGTAATCCTAGCATTATTGATGCCTTGAGAAAGATTTGGGGATCTTTTTCTCTGTATGGAATCCAGTCGTGATAGTCAAAGTCCATCACGTGAACATGAAATCCTTGACAGCCACTGAAGACTACAGCCAGTTTTGAGTAGTATTTTTGGATGGCTTCGCAGAGATGCAGCGTCAACCTCTTGCTCATGTCAAGACATTCTTCGCAGACAAACCAATGGTCTTCAACCCTGTGCTTGTGTTTGAACAAGACCTGCCAAGACACGAAGCACCAAAGAACGGCAGCACGCTTTGCCCTTAAGACATACCAGAAAGCCTTCAACGCTATCTTAAACACAGGCTTCATTTGCCCACGATCGTTTGAACCCCCGAATAGCGCGCGCGTGAAAGTAGCCGAACAAGACATTCCTAGCAAAGCTAAAGTCTACGTTCGTAAAGAGGGTTTCCAGGGTCTCGTGTTCATCTTGTCCAGTTAAAGGAGTCACCTCCAGTGCTTAGACGCAACACAGAATACGAGACCTCACTTTCCAAATTAAACATTAACTATATTTAGGGACAGGCCAGCGCGCTTGGGGGAAATGGGGCCCGTACCCTTTTAGGTATGGGTCAAGACAAGTGAAACGTTTTGGATGCCTGGAATGAAAACAAAGGCTGGTCTTTGAATAGGTGGCTGCATTCTTCCGAGTATGCTATAAGGTCACAGTTCTGGGAGATAACTCCACTCGTTGATCCTGCGCGCGCTTATCTAGGACTCGTTTCCAGTCACCAAACGAAAGTTTACAAGAAGACAAACCAAACAGAGCTTACAGAACCAGCAAGCAAAGTCTTCTAATCTTCTGGGATGCTAGATGATGACCGTAATCAGAAACACGAAAGTGTACCATAAAAAAAGAGGGGTTATGGTGCCCAGAAAGTCACCAATGCGCCTATGAGATTGGGTTATGGTGCCCAGAAAGTCACTAGTGCCCCAATTGTGATGTTGTTGCGTGTAACGGTGAAATTCATTGGACTCGTTTGGTTTGTAATCGGGCTGGGAATTTCTATGAAGCCATCAGCATCTGGATTGAACGCCAGGGTCGCGTTGTTGTTGAAAGTCACTGTTACGTTAGTTAGGTCTGTCATGTAGGTTCCTCCAGTGTACCCGTAGTTTGCAGCCAGTGCCACTTGGTCAATCAGGTTTACTGCCTTGTCTGGCACGATGTCTGCCATGTAATTCCACGGGTGCGGGCCTATGGGTGGACTCTCGTTTGACCCGTATGCGTTAGAAAGGACCACTAGGTCTGCCAAAGTGACGTTTCCATCTGGCCAATCGGCTATCGATGGGTAGGGGGATACGCCTCCGTGTTCATCGCCGACGAGTTGCTGGTTATCAAACAGCTTCTCAATCCTAAGGTAGCCCATGGGGAATGCGCATGGAATATAGCAGTATCCATCGGTGCGGGTTTTTATGGCAGAGATCGGCAGAGGCTGTGGGGAAATGGTTCCTGTGTTGTCGATGAGTATTGCATTGTTGCTTATGTATAATGGGATGTTGTCGGTTGTTATTTCAAACAAATCCCATGTAGCGGCATATGTTGTGCCGTTTGTTGCGACCCAATAGGAGTTGTATAGGTAGAAATCTAATATTGGAACAGGGTAACCTTCGGGATATTCCTCGTAAACTGTGTAGGGGCCAATGCCCCATTGCCAAGTGCCGGATATGATCAAGTAGTTGGCGCCGGTCTGGATGGATTGTGACCAGATCTTCGTTGTGCCTTGATAGACGGCGAAATAGGTGAACCCGTTCTTCGCTGTTATATTGAATGTGTAGGCTCTTCCCAAAGTCAAAAGGAAGCCTGTGAGGTTACCGTGGTAACCGTTGTTGTCTGTCCATGAATAGATTATTCCACACGTTCCATCCACAAATCCGAGCTGATCGTAGCTTCCGCTCGAATCGAACAAACTTAATAGCACTGCGCATCCGTGACCTACTCCTTCGGTTCCGTTTGGAATCTGCATGCCTGTGTAGGCGGTCGTCCCGTTTTGAACCCCCAGATTGCTGAAATTGGCTCCTGCGTAATAGGATGATTGGGCGTGGACTTTGGCTTGAGGTGCAAGGATAGCTATGGTTGACAACAGCATAATTATGGTCAGCAAGCTTTTTCCTTTCATCGTTTTCACCTCCTTAACATTGCATAACCTTCCCTTCGTGTTTTGCGCATAAAAGAGACAGGAAGTGTTTCCGAAATAGAGAGATGAGTTAAAGTGAAGAACAGCCGTGAAAAAAAGTCAGTTTAACTTATCTCTCTCCACTTGTTCGCAAGTCAGTTTCCACGCAGATTTTATAGGGCAAGAGGGGTTTGAAGAATTGGTGAGGTTTTGAGGGATGAGGCTCGAGCAGATAATCGCTTCTTCATGCAGGCAGAAGATGCTGCTGGCCCTTGCGAAAGTCAAGAAAACGCACGTGACCCAGCTGGTGCGGATGATCAACAGCACCTACAATGAAGTCAGACGGAACCTCGAAATCCTACATGATGAGGGGATAGTGAAATTCACCTCGTGTGGAAACATGAAGATGGTAGAGCTGGAAAGGGACAACCAGAAAACAGAGAAACTGTTGATGGTGTTGCGCACTCTCCAGCGCGAGGATGCCTCGGACACCCACAAGTGAAGGTACAGCGTGGAACCTATCATTGTGCAGTCGCCCCAGATGCGCGCGGACGCATTAACATCGCTATTTCTCAGAGGAGCACCTCCTACAAGCCCATCTGTATTGCTCGATCTAGCAGTCGCATCATCCTGCAGCATAGCAGCGTTGATGATAGGACTGGTTCTGTTCAGGAAATACGGAAAAGCCTAGGGTGAATAAAACGAAGGCAGCAAAGAACATCCGCACTCATTCCTTACAAGAACAGGCAGAGAAGTCAGAAGATGGAGAAACTTTCGCGGTGTTGACTAGAATCCACAATTACAGAATCGGCGTAGGAGCAAGAGTGGAATCCTCTGAAGAGCCCACTTTTTTAGCGCGCTCGCCAGTTCAAACGTGCTGTTCAACGTTCGCCTCGGCGATTAGGGGTGATTGGAAAGCAAAGGTGTGCATTGAACCCACAGACCAAGTGAACATCACAGGGAGCATACCAGCGTTGTATGAAGTGCGCGCGCTAAGACTCTTTGGCGTTCAAACCATTGCGTTAGTTATGTTGGTGTTTGGGGTTCGCTAAATCTGGATGAACGTTGATACGCATCGATGTTGAAAAAAGAAGGTGGGTTTTATGGATGGAAGGTTTGGCCGTAGTGGATTGCCAATGTGACGAGGTCGGTTAGGCTTATGATGCCCCACGGGGGGGCTAGGTCTGCGTATTGGTTCCAGTTGGGATCGCCTGGGCGTGAGCGATAAGCTTTTGCGACGAGTGCAAGGTCATTTAGGTTCACTTTTCCGTCATGATTAATGTCTCCATAGAACCAGTGTAACGTGACGTTCACTGAATTTGTGGCTTCCACGTTCCCAGCGTTGTCTACGCTGTAAAACTCGATAGTATAGTTTCCGTCTTTCAACGGGTCAAGAACAAATTGTGTCGTGTAGTTTTGCCAGCTGCCATCATACGTAGAGCTGTATACATGATATGCAGTGTATGAAACGCCCGACTCATTATCGTAGGCTTCCAAAGTGAAAGGAGTGTATTGAGTGACGTAGGTGACGTTAGACACAGGATAGACGTATTTTGGCTCGCCTATGAAAATCTGTGTGGTTGGCGGGGAATTATCAATGATTGGAATGCTAGACGCATTGACGTAAACGTGATAATCAATTGTCTGCCCATTTGCAATCGTCCCATTAACCCACTGATTACTTGTTACAGTGGTGGCAAAAATACTCCTCACATTGAGATGATATTCACCGTTACCTGTCCCGACCAGCCTTACTGTGTACATACCAGAAGGATCAAGTATCATAATCCGCGGAGTTTCATTCACATAATAGAGGGAATGGGGAATCCCGCATTCCGCTTCACCGGATGTGTAATTAATTCCAATGTGGTCTCCCTGGGCATCATAAATGTGCAAGTCGCAGGGTGAATGCATAACATATTCATTGTAGTTGGCTGGGTACTCAGTTGCAGTCCATGTCATGATCTGTTTCTGCGCGGCATACTCATCATTCACCTTCTCACCATAATTAGCATATACCACTACGGAAATCGTAAGTTGGGTGGGCGAGGTTATCTGGCTTGTTATCTGATCAACCCATGCCACCACGTTGGAAGGATAGTTGATGCTGAAACCACGTTCTGCTCCCGAGTTTATGGAAAAGGCTGGTTCTTCATATGTAAACATGTCGTAAGGCTGGCCAACGAGCTCGGAGAAATACAAGCCAACAACACAACCGACACTTATGGAAACGCCACTAGTGAAGGTATTCTTGATGGTGAATGCAGGATTTTGGCCTGCAATAACTTGAACACTAGGAATTTCGAATGAAGGATTCTGGTTTCTTTCCATTGCCGTATTAAAGGCATCACTCAGACTGCCTTCAATATTTGCTATATTGGTAATTGCTTCCATGGCATCCCGGAAGAACAGTGGAAGCAATACTCCTTGGTAGCCTTTCAAGAATTCTCCTGCTTCTGCAGTCGAGGTTCCTATTGTAGTAGCATATCCTGCTACCGCTATTGGTCCGCCTACCGCCAAGCCAAGTCCAGGAACGAGGATTATCGTGCCGCCAGCAATGGTTAGACCCTGACCGACCTTATACACATTTTCGTAAACATAGCTCTCAGTTTCCAATAGGCTGATAATGTTGTCAATCGCCGAAGAATCCCAATAGTACGTGGTGGCAATGCTTTCAAAATGATCTGACACGTTGCTTAGGTAAGCCTTCGTTTCCCGATCAATTGATACAGGATACTTAAATATTGAAGCCGAGTCGATAGGTCTGAAGGATTGTTCGACCTGTTGTCTCACATCATTGAGTGAACTCTGGTAGCATACCTGATAGACTCCGTTCGAGCCGCCTAGATGATATGTATTGAGGATGTTCGCTAGAGTTGTTGCTGTGGACGAGATAAGTCCTTTCAAAAAGTAAGCTTTTATGACCGCACCTGCTAATGCAGGCACATTTGCATATTGAAAGGCCACGCCAAGCGCTGCATCGACGACGTCCTCCGAAACTTGCAGTGAGTGGAGAAAAGCAAAGTTGTCAATATGTTGAGCTTCTGTTTGAAGCCAACTGTCGATATTATTCAACGCTGCTATGGCTTTTTCTTGCAGGTCATCCATTATTTGAGCTTTCATGCAGAAATGCACGGTGGCATCAGGATTCGTGTTGTTTATAGTGGCGTATTCATTTCGCTCCGGATATCCAGATGCGTTGCAACTCATCATCCATCGATCAAAAGGAATGTTGGTTAGACTGTATCTCCCTTGAGCATCGGTAGTTGTCGAATATGAAGTGGATGTGAGTGAGACTGTTGCTTCTGGGATAGTGACGACATTGCCTTCAGCATCAAGATAAAACACAACGCCGGAAATACTTCCCCCCGCGCGCGCCGCGTCAATAGTCGAGGTTCCCTGAACTATGTCGTGAGGTATTCTGACGATATTTCCATCCATCAAACCCGGTCCAATCTCAACCAAAGTCAATGGAAAACTCACCGTCTGTTCTCCTTGGCCACTCTGCGGCTGTTTTATTATCTCGAATGTTATCTTCGCCACTACGCCATCAGCGCCATTCCATCCTCCATTCATCGCCGCCGCAACCTCATAGTATACAGCACCACTGTAAGGTGCACTACTAATATTATTGCCATTTGCATCGTAGAAGCCCAGCAAAACGTAATCGATGTCACTTCCGCTCAGTACGCCTCCAGGTTGACCTATCATGTTAGTGAAGCCTGTTGGGACTGCGTAGGATAGGATGTTGCCGAAGTAGAAGTGTACTTCAACACCCGTTACGCCCGCTGGAACGTTAGTCTGAGTCGCATTTCTCAGGTGTATCTCAACCGTGAAGCTGCCGCCAACAGGAGAGGGTGTAGGCGGCGTTTCCAACCCGTTAACGCTTGAATTCAGGTCCGTCAAAGGCGCGACTGCTACTGGTTCAACGCTGAAATAAACGGCTTTTGCGCGCGCGGGCAAAAGGATAGTGACATCATCAGTTTGGCCAGTTTGCACTACAGCTGAACCGGTGCCTGAGGAATATCCGGAAGCGGTTACCTCAACGGAGTAAGAGCCTGTTTGTATGTTTTGAAACGTGTACTGTCCAGAAGAGTCTGTCGTGCCGCTCAAGAGGTTTTGTCCGCTTGGAGCGCTGGTCGTCGTTACTGTCGCGCCTTGGATTGGGTTGCCGGTCTGCCTGTCGTACACCAGAACTTGAAGGTTGCTAGTTGAGGGAGGAGGCGTGGACTGGGCTGTCACTGAAGAGCTCAGGCTCTGGGCACTGTTGCTGGAACTGTCAGTGACTCCAACATAGACGCCGTAACTGCCTACCTGTGAAGGAGTGAACCTGTACATATTCAAGGACGCTGAGTCATAAGAACCTTGATTGGCTGTGCCATACTGCATCCAATACCACACGTAGTGTGTGTATGTGCTGCTGCCTCCTGAAGCTGAAGCCGTGAACTGGACTGAGTTTCCAACCTGAATCGTCGCCGAGGTTGGAGTTATCGACACTCCAAGATTCATTAGGAGCACAAAGTCAGCGGTTGCCTCTCCGTTTCCGTTCACAGTAAGCGTAGTAGATGCTGACAAGCCGTTCGACACATATACAGAGCCAGATGTGCTCCAGCCGCCAAATGCTTGCTGAGAGTCGGGGTTGGCCGTCAACGAGATCTGCGTGCCTGAAGGAACTTGGAGGCGGGTACTCTGTCCGGATGAGACTGTACCAGAACCGTAAGAGGAGGAGTAAGATACGCTTCCGCCGCTGCTGGAGGTTATCGTGACAACATACGCAGCTGGGGAGGATACCGTTATCGTTATAGATTTTGCAGCTGTGCTGCCAACCGAATCTGTAACAGTAAGAGTCGCTGTGTAGCCGTCCGCACTTTGGTATGTGTGCGATGGATTCTGTTGATTGCTGGATGAGCCGTCTCCGAAGCTCCAAGAATACGAGTAGGGCGATGATCCGCCAGACGCTGATCCTGTGAACCGCACCGAGAGAGGAGCGTAGCCGCTTGTTGGAGCAGCAGATGCTGAGGCCGAAAGAGGAGTTGGCGGTGGAGCTGAATTGAAATTGATTTGCACGGTCTGGTCTGCGCCATTTACTGTTATTGGACCCGAAGAAGGCGACGCGGTGAAACCGGATGGCGGAGTCACGGTGTACGAGTACACACCATTGGGTTCTGAGAACGTAATGGTGTACACGTTATTCCCGGGGGAGCTTGAGGATTCGGTCTGGCCGTTGAGAGTGACGGACCAGCTATACACTGGGGTTAACCCAGATGATGAGAAATAGACGTTGTACGTGGTTTGCGCGGCGACTGAAGGAAGAAGAACTATATCGAATGCGCTTCCCACAAACAGAATCAATATTGTCGCTGTGATTATGTTTCTTTTCATATCTCTTTTCTCCTTAAGCGCGTGCTAACGACTGGGAAAATCAAGAAAAGCAAGACTGCCTTCCTCATGAATCCTTCTCTTCTTTTGCCGAGTACTATGTTGTACGCTTAAATGCTTTATGGAATCGTCCTCTATGCGAGCAAAAATATGCTTGTCTCGACAAAAGTATATCACGCGCGACATTGCTAAGAAAACACAGAATACGCCTAGCGCTGTGAAAGGACGCTTCAGTAGACAGAACACAGCAGATTTTGTCAAATGAGATGCCCGCGCGCTATAGCAGCCAGCTCACTTCAAGGCTAGACTCCCAAAAAAGGAGGGAATTTAGTATAAATTCACGCTTGAGCATTGGTAGCCCGGGATAGCTTCAAACTCTCGGTTCAAACTTTTTTCAGATACTATCAATTCGCGTGTAAAAAATAGCTGAATTGCGATTGAAACGGTTAGTTTTTACTCGTATTTTCGCTATGCAGGCGAGAGGTCGAGAATCTTGGCCAGCATGTTATACCGCAAATATGGCGTCTAAAAGATTCGAAAATATTCGGTCAGTCCCCATACTCAAAAGGGTTCGAGTCCATTTTTGCCGCATTCACTCAAAACCTTCAGCTTTCAAATTTCGTGGGTTCAAAAGTGCTTGCCCAAAAACGGCCATCCTCATGCGTTTATCCATGGCTTAATTATTTAGCCTCTTTTTTTGTAGGGTTAGCAGCTTTCCCTATCACTTCAGATAGCTTTTCAGTGGAAGGCACACCGCCATAGAGTACCAATTCGCCGTTTATGAACAAAGCGGGCATTGCATCCATGCCATATTTGTCAATGAGTGGCAGTGCTTTTCGAAGGTACTCAGATTTGGGGCTGTAGACTGCAGCGCTGAAAGTTATTACTTCCAATTGGGCGTCGCTCTCGGAAGGTACAAACTTATTCAGAGAATCTTGTTCATCGGCTTCTTTCTGGCGTTTAGAAGCCAATCACGTTCAATGAAAGTCTGCCTTTCCCCCAAAATTATTCTTACAGCCATCATAACCATTTAAAACTTGTGACAGATTGTTTCAGTCCTCAGAAAGATTAACTCAGAAAACAACAACAGGAAACGCAGTGTTTTTCTAGTAGCCCAAGAGAGATTCGAACTCTCGCACACTTGCAATTCCTGGAAGAAAGGCGGACTTGAACCCGTTTGGGTATGGGGACGGGCAGCCCCACTATCAGGACGTAACGAATATAAAACAGACGATAGACGTTTGACCCGCAGCGATAGATAAAATTGGCCGGAACGAGAGCGCAATAAGAATTCGGGCCCGCCCCCTTTTGAGTTCAATTCCCTAGAGACTTGCACCTAATTAGGCGTGAACACCCTTGGACCCGCCAAGCAGCTGTGGTTCAGCCCATAGGGTATGACAGGAGCACAACTTTCAAGGCATACCGCAAATCTTAAATTAGGTTTACATAAATATCAGTACGGAGGTTTTACTTTGAAGAAGATAAGATTCAAAGTGCTGGTCGAAGAGCTAAATCAAGTCAACTCCGCGCGCTTCTGCATGGTTCAGGGTTGGTGTATGTACACACGCGAGATTGGGCCAATTTAGACTGGCAGCGAATGCGCTATTTACCTCCTCTTTTTCTTTCAAAAGAACCCTCGATGAGACGCCCATAGATGCCAATAAGAGATGATACTTCTATGGAAAATAAACGAAATGAAAACGCCGTTCTTTACGGTGCGTCCAATATTATCAAGAAAATGAAAGGCTTCAACCTAGTAATAAACTCAGAAGCCCCAAACATGATGGTTGTCGATGAAATAGGAAAAAGAATCTTGGAATTATGTGAAGGTTACAATAGACGCGGTTCTGTAGTGGAGAAAATAAGTACGGAATTCGATTGTGATCCGCAAAACGTAGAGCACTTCTTGGATTCTATGATAACAAGCAAGTTCATTGCTGAGAATTCTCCGATGCAATTCATAAGAGATAACTCGTCGAAGCTACAGTATCTCCAACTTCACTTGACTCAAGCTTGCAATTTGAGATGCAGACATTGCTACTTCTCTTCAGGACAACCTTTCGCAGACGAGCTTACGGACAAAGAATACCTAGACTTGGTCAAGAGCTTTAAGGAAATGGGAATAACAGGCATGTCAATAACTGGTGGTGAGCCATTTTTGAGACGGGACCTACTATCCAAATTGTTGTCAGAAGCCAGCTTACAGTGTATCAATGAAATATCTCTCAGTACTAACGGCACTTTGTTAACCGAAAATGATGCAGCCCTTTTGAAAAAATACCATGTCAAAACTGGCGTCAGCTTGGACGGTGCCACCGCCAAAACTCATGATTACATACGTGGAACAGGTGTCTTCAAAAAGGCGATCAAAGCATTGCAAATGCTTCAACGAGTGGGTGTGCAACCGACCATCGGATACACGATTATGAAAGCGAATATCAAGGACACTGATAGGGTCATACATCTGGCAAAGAAACTAAAGGTTTCTGGCATAAGCTTCAACATCGTTCGGGTTAAAGGCAGAGCCCAAGAAAACATGATAGATGCAGAAATATCAGCCCAAGACGCAACTGCATGCTTAATTAATATATGGAAAGCTTCGCGAAAATTGGGAGTCAAAACCTCCGTAGAATCCCTTTGGGAATCCATAAAAACCCTAAACCGACGCAACCTCTGTGGCGCAGGAAAAACAAGCTTAAGTATCGCAGCCAACGGTGACGTCTATCCATGCGATGCCTTTCACGGAGAGGCTTCATTTAGAGCAGGAAACATTAAAGAAAGACCCTTATTGAACATATGGCGAGAATCACCCGTCCTGAAACCCTTCCTTCGAATAGGCGTTAACCAAGTGGAAGGATGCAGCAATTGCGACATAAAATACATTTGCGGAGGCGGATGCATGGGAGATAACTATGAAGCAAATGACACTCTATTCAAGGTCGCTCCCATATGCGCAGTCCACAAGAAGATTCATTGGCAAATGATCTCAGAACTGGCTAAAGAAATGTGGACAGCAAAGTAAAGGAAATCAATCAAAAGTGCTAGTGAATCGACTCATGGAAGAAAGCAGCGATTTTAAACCGAAGCTTTCGAGCAAGGCACAGATCAGGTTTTTTAAGAAAGATGAAAGAGGCGAATTCTACGTAATCGGTGCGAAAGGAACAGGTGACTACCTCAAGATCCATAGCATAGGAAAAGACATAGTGGAGATGCTAGATGGAAACACAACGGTGAATGATATCATTAGCACGCTTAAGAGTAAGGGTGTTGACACCGATGTTCCCCGGTTTGTCACATTATTGGCAAATAAAGGGCTTCTTGAGAATGTGGCCGAACCAAAGAAGCACGAGAGGACAAGCAGTCTGCTAATACATTATATTCCATTGTTTAAGAATACAGAACAAGCACTGAGGTTGACTTACTCAGCATTCCACAGGTTCTTTTCCAGAAAGCTTCTTTCCGTTTTGATCGCCTTTAACGCCGCGATGTTTGTGGTCTTTCTGCTGGCAATGTTAACGGGGTATCTTGACGTAAATCAGGTTTTCTTTCTGAACGGCTCTATAGTCTCTGCTATTGGCATTTATGCTCTCGTGATCATGCCTTTCCTGATTGCTATTCACGAATTCTCACACGCACTTGTGTGCTTTCATTATGGAGGCAGACCTCAAGAAATGGGCATCGCGCTGTTCGTTTTCGCCCCATTCTTTTATGCAGACACATCTGATACGTGGATGCTCAGCAAGAAACAAAGCATCATGGTTTTCTTAGCCGGGCCTCTTTCCGATTTTTTTGTTGGAAATCTCTTTTTCCTAATATCCTTCGTGTTGCCCGAGAATTTCGCGAGTCTTATGAGGATGGTAGCTTTCGGATCGTACCTAGTAGTGCTCATGGGTTTCAATCCTCTCATAGAGTCTGACGGCTACTATGTTTTGCAGACTCTAATCGATTTCCCAAACCTTGTCTCACACGCGCGCACGTATCCGATATTGTGGATCAGAAACAAACTGAGACTCGTTTCAAGGGAAGATTACAAGGAGATCTCGGAATCCTACTCAAATCGAGAACAGAGAATTCTAGCGATCTACGCCCCAATTGCTGCGCTTATAAACGCCCTTTTTATTGGCATCATGGGCTATTGGGCCGTCCTTTTCACAAGCAGCTATTGGGTGATGATATCAACGGTCGTGAAAACCTTCCCAAACATATCTGCTGCAAGTCTAATCGCGTTTGGAATTCAATCATTTTACGTAGCGATAATAGTAATCTTTTGCTCCTCATTAATAAAAAGACTCATAAATCGACGATCCACGAGTAGCACGTGAAGTTCGGAATTTCTCAAAGTGCGTTCAGTTTGCTGGAGACAACCGAAAAATGGTTATGTGCTAGTTGCGTGTTCATCCTTATTTTCAGTCTTATATCTACTATTAATTATGGTGCGCGCGTTAATGACTCGAAGGTGAATCTCAGCCTTTGCCGATGTTTTCTATTGTTTGTTCTCCAGCTTCAGGGGGATAATATGTTAGTTGGCTGTTGTATGCTGGGTCTGGTCCCACTTCTTCCATCGTGTTGCCGACCGCTTGTTTTGCTGTTTCTTTTTGGGTAAGTAGGTGTTCAACTAAGCTTATCGTCGCCTGATCTGTATGACTAGCTTGAACGCTTCCATTCCATCCAAAGTAGACCTGGGCACCTTTCTCAATAAACGCTTTGGCCATATCATTACTTTCGAGCGTGGAACACCCCATCGCAATAATCGCTGTTTTTGCGAACGTTCCGTTCATGCACGATTCTACAAAGGAGGAACCTACTCCAAAATAGTAAGGTGGAGTGTACGCTTCGAAGGATACCCCCCATACCTGCCCTTGCAACTGCTCCCAAACATAAGATGATTTACTGTAAGGTTCGGAAGTGAAGAAAATCCTATCCTGCGTGGCGTGCACCCTAAGAATTATGATCGTATAATTATGTGTTGGCAAGCACCTGTAAAAATCCACTGTGACTTTTTCACCCGAATAATAGCCTACCGTGTAGCCTGCCCCCTCCAGGATGCCTGTGACCGAATTCACGAAGGTTTGGTTAGGAAGTGTAAGGCTCAACTGGTCTACTACCGCAGCCTTGAGTCCAGGGGTTTGGTTCTCCGGCTTGAATTGAAGAGGTGGTTCGGTGAAGCTGAAGCTGGTGGACGGGTTTAGAATTGTGTAGGCGAAGTAGGCAGAAATGGCAACGGTGGATAGGATGATAATCAAGAATATGGCCGTGGCTATCCGTCTAGACTTTTCCTTTTCGGCTCTGATTTGAGCCTTAGTCCCTAGAGGCTTCTTTCTACCCTTCATATATGATAACCTTGAATTTTAGAGGAAAAAAAAGGGAAAATGAATGGTGCTCACTGCTTCTCTTTTCTATGCTTAACGCGCCTGACACAGACTGCTGTTGCAGCTGCTGCGACTGTGATTGTTGAAGCTAGGCCAATGTAGGGAGCTAACAAACCAAGTTTATCAACTGGAACAACAACACCACCAACACTAACAGCGAGGGGAGAGACTACTGAGTGAAGGACAAGTGTATAAGTCAGCCCGCTTAGGGAACCCGTTTCGTCAACAGTTCTTTTTTCAGGAAATGGTAACGAAAATCGAGTATCAAAAGAAATAGTTTCGTCCACTGTGATGTTCACTTGGGATCCGCCAGATTGGAGAAAGTGCCCATTAGCAATGGATTTGACACTTCCAGCCCCCTGAGGGTTGACAGTGGCTTCATAAGAGCTCGCACCAGTAAGACCGCCAGGATTTGATGTGGTGCCACTTATTGTTCCGACAAAACTCGGGCTACCTTCAGTCGAAGTGACTGTGCCATTGATCATCAGGCTGTCACCAGTTGATGGAAAGGCAAGGTTCCTAATTACGCTATACGTGGCATTATCGCCCAACAAGGTGTGGAGATTCATACCACCATTTGCTTCCCTTGCATAAAGATAGCAACAAATACTCACGGTGTAGGCTGTCATAAAGACTGGATGGAAATTTGGCGGCATGTTAGAGAATGTTAAGTTGGCACTGTAGGTTCCTAGGGGGTCAACAATTCCAGGGCCTCCAACAGAAAAGTCGACTCCGTTTACCCTCCCTGATACGTGAATTGTGAAAGGAACTGGACTCCACGTGCTAGCGGATATTTGCGTCTGTGCAGTTGCAAGGAGAGCGAATATCATTGCACCAAGTATTACGCCTTTAATCTTTCCGATATGATTATGCCCCATTTTCTTCCTCCTTTCTCTTCTTCTCATGTTAGGATACTTGTTTCATTGCGCGCGCTCTTGAAGGGTGCAAACTCTATCGGGCTCATCGGTTCTTTGATGCTCTCCCCCGAAGCCAATCACTATAATAGTGAGTTTTATTAGTGAGTTTGCCTCCGCCTTCTTTCAGAAATTAGCTTCACGTGTATATTTAAGATTTGTGACACATTGTTTCAGTCTCTACAACTCTTCATATTTTCGCTAATTCTGCTTTTGCTTGCGTTTTGTATTAGAGTCATCCACTTATTCTTTCCTTTGATTTCTATTCCACAAGCTTGGGCAGACGTTTTTCCTTGGAGGCTTTCATGGCTCCGTTTCTCCGTTGAACCGTTCCATCCCGTTGCTGTTCATGCCTCCTGAAAGTTTGATTGCGTTGGTATTTGGTTCTTGTCGATTTCTTCGTATTCGCCAAAGACTCTGCAGAACGAGGAGGGTGCCCAGAATCAAGTGTTCGCTTCAGAGATCATGATCAAGGCAGGGGTCAACGACGCGCGCGCACGGCATCATCACAACGGAACCGCTGAACCCAATCGACGGACATCCAATCAAGGGCCATAACCCGAACCACGACATGTGCGCTCCAGTTCGAAGCCTCGGTGGTAGCCAATACTACAGCTGGACTTGGAGCGGCGAGATTGGACCAGGTCCTTCATTACGGAATCCTCGCGACATTTTGGGGGGGGGATCTCATGGGTAGAAAGAAGAATCAGACAGGCCTGACGGAGCTACATTGGGTCATTACTAAGCAGCGCGCGCGCTAAGTGCAAGGAAGGCTGTCCTAAGCAAAGTTGGGTGGGATTGGGTGACTCTCACCCAGTCCCGGTTGGTATTGATCCCTTATGGAAATAGATGCGTGAACATGCAGAGTCAGCTCGCCAACCAAGAAAGAAATAGCGGTGGTAGCTCACCAGTTGTGGCGAACGTGGTTACTGGTGAAAGACTTGAAAAGTTGCGGGAACCGGGTAAGCCACTTCAAACGGGTGTTGTGAAAGCGCTTGACATTGTCGAGGGCAGAGAAACCATTGTAGCAGTCGTTAGCCAAGGTCACATCCGATGCAATAAGATGCAAAGCATTGGCAAAACCGATCGATTCAATTGCTCCATGCTCGGGGCACCTGTCAGCAAAGAGTATTGCTTGGAAAAATGCATCGTTGCAGACCAACTCAAAAAAATTTTGGATAAAACGGGGTAATCCACTTGTTTCCAGTTAGAAAGCAGAACATCATTTCACCGAAAAATGAACATCTTAGAACTTCACCAAAGAATGAACAAGACCTGTAAATATAGTTTTGTTTTTGTTGTGAAATTCCTCTAGTTCAAATTGAGGATTCTTGGTTTTTATTCTGATTAATGCTTTGAGAAAGCGCGTACTGACGCAACATCGGCAGCATGTCTTTTTGAGAATTCAGCCATTGCATCGCTATGCGACAGCCACCAAGGAGATTGGCTAGGACATGTAGAGGACTTTAGCGCGCTTGTGCTGCTAACCAGCTGGGGGCAATCATATAGCCGAAGGCTAAGTACCCTCAAGGCGTTTTATGAGCCTTAGGGAGCTTGTCAGTTACAGAGCGAGCTTGGTCAAGATAAGGGGAACGGCAAAGAATGGGCTGCATGCTTACCTTCTGATCAACAACATACAGATGGACTGCTGCCGTTCACTAAGGGCTCTAGGAAGAGCAGAGGAAGGTCGAAGATGCTAGGGTTCAGGGATATATCTGAGAACAATCGATGGGTTGAATCTGGAAATTCATAAGGCGTCTAACCTAATCTGAGTGAAGCTTTGAATGATGAGGGCCCCAAGCTTTTGATGACTATTCCTGGAATCTCGTTCTCTTCAGCTGGCGAATGTACCTCAAAAGAATCCAGAATTGGTATCGAAGCTGAGAGATGATTTGAATTGAATGGAATCCGAAGATTTTCACTTTTGCTCAACTCTCTAGCCTAAGTTTAACAAGTCTTAAATACAAGTTGTATACAACAGGTGAACCGAAAGGAGAAGCGAGTTTGAAGAAAGCGTTCGGGATTCTAATTCTAGCCTTGTTGTTCATAGGAATGGTACTTTCGCCTGCAAGGACCCCTACGGCATCTGCAGCTTCTCAAATAGACATAAACAATGCAATCGAGAAAGGCCTTGCATACTTGAACATTACACAAGCGTCAGACGGACACTGGGGAGGCGGATGGGCCCCAGTATCCTGCACGGCGATGGCCGTCTTATCTTACGAAAACGCCCCCATCAATCACTTTGGCTGGAATTTAACGGACCCGTACCACACGACCGTCCAAAAGGGATTGGATTGGCTCTTTTCCGATGCAGCTATTCAAACATTAAGTAACAAAACTTTGGTGAACGGGACAGTAGTGAACCCAGACACTAATGGAAACGGCATAGGAATATGCTGGCTTTCGGACGGCCAGCCACTGTATGAAACTCCAATGGTGCTTATGGCGATAGTGGCCTCTCAAGCACCAACAAACGTTACTACCACTGGACCACTAAACGTTATCGGCCGAAATTACACCGACATCGCAACTGACATTGTTGATTATCTGGCCTGGGCACAGGATATAGGGCCTTACGGACGAGGCGGATGGAGATACGGACCTCACTACAGTAGTAGTGACAACTCGGTAGGTGGATGGCCGGTTATGGGTTTGATGGCGGCTGAACTGTGGGGAATACCTGCGCCTGCATTTGTCAGAAGTGAATTGCTGAACTGGACCGCATACGACCAGAATCTTGTGGGAACCTGGGATCCGACGAGCATAAACTACAACTACTTTTACGGTGCATTCGGGTACACAGACCCATCGGTCCTCAACTCTATGGCAGAGACAGCAGCAGGGATATTGCAATTGACCTATTGCGGCGTACCCCAAACAGACTCTAGAATCGTAGCGGCTGAAGGGTACATGGTCAGAGATTGGCTTACAAGCTCAGGCTGGAGGGTCAACTTCGGTTGGCTCTACGCCATGTACAGTGTGATGAAAGCGTGCAGGTTGGCAACGCCAACACCGATAAAATTCATCGCAAACTACACTGGTTTTCCAACGATTGAGTGGTACAACGGCACGGGCGAATACGCAGACACGCTTCTCGCTCAGCAAAGCTTGGATGGACACTGGGATCAGTGGGGAAGCCCACCTGAAGGCTTGGTTTCTGACTTGAGCACCGCTTTTGCCGAGCTCATCCTAGAGTTCGTTCCGGTGAAGGTCACCTACAAGTTTACAGTGGCGGTGGTTGACGCAGTCACGACAGCCCCAATCGCAGGAGCATTAGTCTCAATCAACGGCCCGGAAAGTCGCTCGGGCATAACCGATGGCGGCGGAAACGCAGTTTTCGATACGCTTCAAGCAGGCAGTTACCTAGTTAGCGCCAGCGCGACAGGGTACATACCGTCAGCGACCGCAACAGTCTCAGTGACAAAGAACACGGTCTTTACTATAGCGCTACAGCGACTGACACCACCACAATCAGTAGGAGGCTTCTCAATGTCGTTGGAGAAGTCAACCCCAACAGGCCCATTCGCTTACTACGCTTACTATGGTGCATTCGTAGCAGGTTTCGGCGCCGTAATAAGCTTCATCAAACGCAAAAAGAAACGAGAAATTCGAACCGCTTAATGAAAGCAGCGCGTGCACTATGGTGTTATCAAAACCCTTTTTCTTTTTTCTCTGTTGAAAATTCTCTCGCGCGCGCTTTACATTGGAACGAATTAAGGTAATTCGATCAGCAGAATGGCCTTCAAATCATGAACGCATCAACCATCTCAAGCATGTAATAGTTGTCCTAATCATCAACAAACTCCATGAGCGCGCGTAGCCCGGGGCTTCTTCTGAACCCTACAACATACATTCTTGAGTGTAAGTGGGGACTGGTGAGAAAACAGGATATTGATCACCTTTTCGAAGTATTACGTAACAGCAAAGAGTTTGGTATCGATACTCCAGAGAGCAGACAGATCAAACAAGGAGTAATAGGTGTTTTTGCCGGTTCAGCGTTCAATCCAAACGAGAAGATTAGGCTAAAGAATGAAGAAGAAATCTCGCTTGCCTCTTGTGCAGCTAGAATCAGCATTCAACTATTAAAGACAAGTGATTTCAACGAAAAATTAAAGCAAATAGGATGCTTTCAAGCCCAACCGTTTCCAAGCCAAAACCCAAACCTCCCAACAACGCGCGGGAAAACCCTAGAAGGTTCGGAACAAGAAAAAAGGGGAAAGAAGAATGATCTTCGGTTTTCCTGCATTCTCAGTTTTCTGGGATGCCCACAGACGCCAGGGGAGTGTCCCACACTCCGTCGTAGCCTGCTCTTCCTTCTACGTAGATGTTGATGACTTGGGTTGGAAGGCCAGTGGCAGAGATTTTCACATGTTGGCCTGCCTGGGTGTAGCCAGTATAGTTAGTTGTGCTGAAACTTGTGTGAGTGGTGTAATTGAGGTCCACCCATTGGAAGAACCAGTAGACGACGAGGCAAAATGGCGATGGCAAGTTCGTAGTAATGATGGCATAAACGTAGGCGGCCGCGCTGTAAACCTTCCCACCTGAGTATGTGCCTGCTACGGCAGCCTGCACTTCAGTGTAAGTTCCTGTTTCAGTGTCATAATACGAGCTAGCGTGGGCCATCGAGACCAGGGCTGCAAAGGCTACAAACGCGAGAAACACTGACAAGATACAGATTTTCGTTTCCATTCTTTTCATCTTCTGTTTCCGAGCGAGGTTTCAACGGCTCGGGATTGTTTACTTTCGCTCAACTTTCTTATAAATTTTTAGCAAAAATCTCATGATGACGTCTGCCACGACAGGATCAAATGGAAAAAAATGGGGACTTTGACCGAAAAGTTGCGCAAGATCCAGAACTAATTGTTTTCGTTCGGTGCCCAGCTTGGCTTTGGGGCTAGTCTAGATGTTGAGCCAAATGGTTGTGCTGTTGACACCTGTTCCTGCTGTGAGAGTTATGTTAATGGGGATAGAGGTGCCCCAGTAGCTGCTGTCTATGTAATTGGTCGTTATGGTAAGAGGCCCAAAATTGTTTCCAAACATAGCTATCATTACCCAATAATAGCCTGAGCCTCCGCTATAGTTCCACGGGGCATACGGTAAGCTGAGAGTCCACGATTCAATCGTTATGTAGGTCGGAAACTGTATGAAAACTGTTCCAGACACGTTGCATGTTACAAGCGCCGGGTCGAACGTTATCCATTCCCACATGTACGTGTGCATCGGAAGGATCCTCACGTGCAACCATAACGTGATGTTCGCCCTCAGTTCAGTTACGAAAGGTGGGTCTTGGTTTGCCGTTCTAATCACGAATTGTGAGTCGATTATGCCCGTCTGATCATATATTGCCTGCGCGGTTCCCATCAAAAGCAAACAGGCTGTCACCGCAGAAACCAGCAGAATTATCGACATTCTCCTTTTCATTTTGTCACCTCCTCCTGTAGAATTGGCAATACAACCTTTGGGGGGCATTTCGTATATAAGCTTTTAGAAAAGCGGTTCTCGCAACTCTCACGCACATGCATAAACTAAGAAACGTCCATGCCAACCACCGGCGCCCAAAAAGCGAAACCTTGCCCATTCCCTCTGTTCATTCAACCTCAACATCTGCTCTGCCAAGACACGAAGCACCAAAGAACGGCAGCACGCTTTGCCCTTAAGACATGCCAGAAAGTCGGATGTACCTTCGACTCATTCCAACAAAGCTGTAAGTTAGCGCGCGCTAGTGGGAGTTTTGTTCAGATTATTCCCACAAATCTTAAATATGAATCAATACAATCACTCTTTTGAGATTAATTTGTCAACCTCATCATCCTATGGGAATGCCTTGGACGAGTGGAAAGAAGCACGCTCTGTAATCGCTAGGTTTGACAACAACCTTCATGACCTGAGGAAATACGGATTCACCTTCGTAACCGCCCTCTTGGCGGCCAATGGTCTAATCAGCCAGGGCGGTACCTCCATCGTTCCAGCCGGAGTCAAGGCAGGCGTTCTCGTGGCGACTATGGGTTTGATTGTGACTCTCAAACTTCTGGATACTCACTATCGCCTATTCCAGAAGGCCGCTTCGATACGTGGCAGAATCTTGGAAGATCGGCTAAACCTCGACATAACCAACGACATATCCTTCTTCTACGACTTGGGACACTGGTGGAATTACGTGCAGGCTCTCTACTACGGATTTGTGGCGATGACATTTCTGCTTGGACTCGCAATCTTGTGGAGCGACTGGTTCCTCGTCACTATGATGCTCGTAGCCGCCTTGGTTTCAGGTGTGCTAATCTATTTCATCAACAAGGAAAAACCCACGGCGTTGAAAGATTGGAGCGTCGACAATAAGATTGTGAGTAAAGGTACCCCTGTGAGGATAACATACACAAACCTGGACTCGGGAGATAGCGACGACAATCCAGGCGTGTTCAGGCTTTCGTGGAACGTCAAGCGTGAGTCGGCTATGACGGCGACAGGGTCTGTGTCGGAGGCATCCACCGTGAAGGTGCAGCTGGGGTGCTTTGAAAGTCACGACTGGCTGTGGGAGACTGAAGAAGTGAAACCCGATTTGTACGAGCTTGAAATGTTCTCCGAGAGAATACAAAGGGAAGGAACTCCTCCCCGTGCTCATGGACTTCTCAGGACCGTCGGGATGGGGAAACAGTCGTCGAAATTGACAATTCAAGTTACTCCTAAGGCGAGGCAGGAAGAACCCGTTAGAGTTGTGCTGGAGAAGACTGGCAACTCGTGACTCCTCGTTTTCTGCTATTCGGGCAATTTCTCTTGAAAAGCTTCCACCAGGTTTTGAACTGTTCTTGCTTTGGGGGTTTCGTTGTACTTGTAATAACGAATTCGTTTGCCAAACTTGGCGTGGGTTAGGATGCCTTCAGACTCAAGGATTTGGAGGGACTGGCTTGTTTTCACGAAGTTGACGCCGACGGTCTTGGCAATTTCTGAGGGCGTCTGTTGAGATTCGGTGAGAGCTTTGAGAATCTTCAGTCTGGTTTTGGAGCATAGGACGTCTTCAATATTCATGGGATTCACTTTTGAGGCAGTGCTGGACGCTTATGAAACATGCGGGAAAAAGACATTCTGGGACGGGGGACAGTGAAGGAAAAGTGAACGCTTCCCGCGAATCTTGAATGCACGTTCGCTTAATACACAATTCGCATTTGTAACTAACAGTCAGCAAATCGCATCAAATGAGGGGAAAAAGTGGTGATTGTAAGTTTTACAAAAAGCAAGAGGGGACGAAACCTCAAAACCCCGGTGACCGTGGATTTTCCTGAACCGCAAAATGTGGCTGAACGAAGTCTTCAACGGCACATAATTGAAGCCTGCCTGTACAAGATGCCTCGTCTACTGCCGTTCACGTTTGAGAATGCTTCAATGATGGCTTTATATGGAACGACCGCAGGAGGAATTTCGAGCCTTTTGTCACCATAGCGAGGAATGAAAAGAACTTGCCTCTGCCCAAGTTGTAACACCGATCCTCGTACTCTGGCTCCAAGAGAATCAAAAAGGCGCTTAAGTCCGGTTGGTGTTAATAGCGATTCCGTTCGGAAAATAGGTAGTATTTGTGAAAGCTTATCGAGCGACAACACCTTAAAAAAATGTACCCTCTCCTGATCTATGTCAATCAATTCTGGTCTTGACGCCTCTTCCGTTACGACCCATGAACACACGTGATTAGCCACCCATTCCTACACAGAATACGGGTATTTTCTAGCCCAGCTTGGAGTAGTCAAATCCGCTGCAAAATTCTTTTCCAAATGTGTAACAAGAGATATTCGATGACCATCAGCTTGATTGAAAGGATTACGCCCTTCCATTTGGCTGTTAGGCAATATTGAGTTGTTGTAGCATGGTTGCTTCGTTGAAGTAGTATAGTCGGCCATATGCGATTAGGTCGATTATTTTCTTGTCTTGGAGGATCGTGTTTAACGCGTTGATTATTTCTTTGTCTGTGAAGAGCTTGTAACAGGTGTCGCATTGGGAGCCTTTTATGAACTGATCTGGTAGCAAATGCTCTTGGCCACGTTCGGTTAGGAGTTGGGCGAGTTTGCGTGGACCCCACATGCGTATGATGTGCACATAGGAATTGGTTTCGGCTCGTCCCAAGATGGTTTGAAGTTTTTCTTGCCGTAAGTTCCCCAAATATAGTGGATGTGGTTGTTGGATGCCTATGGCAGGTCCGTTACATGCGAGTACGGTGCCGTCGGGGAAAATTACGGGGTAGTTGGCGGCTGTGCATGCGCCTTCGCTGGGCGTTTGCGTGTACTCAAATCGGAGGTGGGTGGCGTATTTTTGGGCCCTGCCCACGGGGATAGTTAGCGCGGTTTTGGTGTTGGCTTCTTCGCCCATGGCGTTTAGGCTGGTTATTATTTGTTTGTATTGAGGGTTTTGTTCGTTATCTGTGCAAACGGAGATGGCGTAGAGGCGACCGAGTTTTTTTGAGGCTCTTATGGCGTTTTCTATGTTTTTGAACGGGACCGATTTGATGTGATAAGGATCGGTACTGAAGGAGAGCACTTGGATAGCAGGCACTTCCTCTAATGTCTTTTCTGCGATTTGTGGAGTGGTTGCCCAGTAGGCGTTGGTGACGGCAGAGACAATAAAGCCCAAACTCGAAGCGTATTCGGCAATCTTCTTGAGAAGACCCATATCATAGAAGGGTTCACCTCCTGTCAGCGCTAGGGCGAGGATGTACCCGCCTCTGTACTCTCGCGCCTGCTTAATCCAGCCGCACGCTTCGGTTAAGTCGATGACTTCTTTGCGGTGTGGTCCGGCCTCAACAATGCAGTGGGGGCAACAAATGTTACACTTGTAAGTAAGCATGAAACCAACATTCTTGAGGAAAGACCCTTCAGCATAATTAGGCACTTTTGAAGGCATGATAACGCCTCAAGGGTTTCATTGGGCACAAAAAAAGGGGAGAAGGCAAAGGCATAATTGTCATCGCTATTTTTCCATTAACACTAATTCGAAGTTTTGCGTGAGCTCTTTGCTGTCCAGCATCGCTTTGATGGCTGCGGCGTCTTTGAGTTTCTCCCAAGCTACGGGAATCATGCCGTTGAAACCGCCCTTGCTGACAATTACCGGCTGCTCTTCAAGAATCTTTATCATCGCTTTCGGTATAACAATTCGTTTTTCAGTTACACTAGTTGTGGGGGCCAAAATTTTCACCTTTTTATTTACTCGTACCTCATTTTTCTATCGAAATAATTAATATTTAAGTCTTGTCACTGTATAAACATGTCAAATATTAACGTAGGCAATCGCCTAATTTAGTATTTTATTCATCGTAAGCTTAGCAGAGCCAAAAACGCGCGCGCTCTGGAGTAGATCACAGCATTATGGAGTAGTCGATCCAGAAGTCACCTTTCACGAATCCTGCGGGCAGCTCAGGAGGCAGCGGGGGCTCTGCTCTTGGCGACGGATCCGGCGCACCTTCGAGCTTCAGCCAATCGCTTCTTACGACCCTCTGCTGCGTCTTCGTATTCAGCCTGGCCATCAGCGGAACGCATGGGATGGAGGGCCAGGGCGTGCTTTGGGTGGAGACCATCGCGGCGAACTTCCCCTGGCTCATCTTCTCGAGGGCGTCCACGGGCGTCGCGTTCACGCTGCCGTGGTGAGCAACCTTGAAGAAGGTCACCTGCGGAAGGGTCTCTTCAGGTTGCAGGTTGTCCAGCCACCACCTCCAGTTGCCGTACTCCGCGTCTCCAGGGAAGAGCAGGTACTGACCACGGAATGTGAGAAGTGCGACGATGCTTTCATTGTTACGAGCTTGGTCGATGGCGAAGGCGAGCGCGCTGAGAGGCGACTTCACCTTGTCCTGAAGTTCCTTCTCATGTTCAGGCGTAAGCTTGACTGAGGACAGTTCAGGGTCCTCCTTGCTGAGCACCCACTTCTCGCTGAAGGGCTTGTCGCCCTCAACGGCCTCGACCATCCCGAAGCTCAGCTGGAGGTAATGCTCCCCAGGGGGAGAGTCCATCTTCGCGAGGAACTCCTCGGACTGGGGAGGCCCTAATATGCTCACGGAAAGGCCCGGAACAGATATCGCCGAGGGATCCTTGGCCACATCGCCGGCCGTAAGCTTGTCTCCGGCCTTCAAGTAGCGCACCTTCGCGTTAACCCCGAACCCCGATTTGAGCAGCGAAATGGCGTGCTCGTTGCCGGTCATGTTCAAGACCGCGTTCAAGGCACTCGGGTCGCCGGCCATCGCGTCGGAACAGAGGGCGAGCTGCGCAACGAGGGCCGCCTGCCTTTTCTGCAGTTGCACCGCTTGAGGGTTGTTGGGGTCCCAAGTCCAGGGCAGCCACACTTCGCCTATGTCGAAGCTGCTGAACTTGTCCCCGAACCCGGATATGTGGTCCTGATGCGCGTGGGTGGCGATGACCACAGCCAGTTTTCCGCCCGAGGCGGTCGCTATGTCATCGACGACCTGTCCTATCTTGCCGATATTGCCTTTCGCGTGGACCCCGCAGTCGACTAAGACGTGGTACGTTCCATGGGCTCCGTCGCCTCCTTGAGCTGGAAGCGATACCAAGAAGCAGTCGCCGAAGCCCACCCGGTACATTCTGATTCGGATCGTCCCTTTGCTCGTCCGTTCCGTGCCGCCCAGGTCGCCGACCGAGGGCCCAACTCCTCCGGGATCCGGATAGTGCCTACGCAACCCCCCAGCCTCGTGATTTCCTGACTTCCTTGTAGCCCTCGGGGTCTTCATATCAATACCCCCTATGAATCATGCCGAAGTTCATCCCTCTTTCGTAAAGCGCTGTCACGCCGGAATAGGCAGCCATCCCGAAGCCTGCCGCCCTCCTGACGAAGTAGTCCCGTTGTCTCTTCAGCCGTTCGTTCTTAGCGTCGTCTTTCGTATCGCCGAGGGGCTTCTCGATGGCGTAGCGAATTGCTCCGTGCTGGTCCAAGATGAGCGTGGTCCCTCCCACGAACTTGAACTTGGGAGATGCGGGGTCGCCCGGGTCGATAGGGACGTCCGTCTGCTGTATCAGTTGACAGACCACGTCGAGCCTCAGGCCGCCATCGGGACCGACTCGGTGCACTTTGTTGAAACGAGGGGGCAGGGATGTCACGTTGGAGTCCGCGGAAAGGCCAAGCATGCCGCGATTTTCGTTTGAGAAGCGAGTCAAGATCTCTTTGTTCTGCTTTACCTGTTCCCAGTACTGCTTCCGTTGCTCCTCGCTCTCCTCTGCTCCGCCTGACAGAGAAGCATCGAATCTCAACCCCGAGCAGACAGGGAGTCTGCTCCCGGCGGGGGCCTCCGGAGGACGCCACAGGAGCGACTCCTCGGAGTAGGAGCTCACGCCCTCGGGGACGATGCCGCGAGACCGGAAGGCATCTATGAGGGCAACTCTGTACCCATACCGGTCGTCTTCAACTAGGTCATTATCCGCGGTGATGATCGCCCTGAGGAAGTCTCCGAACGTTATGTCCACCACGGGCATATAATCGATCGCTCTGATGCAGATGTTCAGGAAGTGGCCTGCAGCCTTCGCAGCCTCCTTCGCCAGGCGGTTTGCGAGGTCGGGATGGAGGTCACCCGAAGACAGCAGTGCTCCACCTACCCGTGCTATCCGCATCAGGTCGGCCGTGCGTCTAACGTAGATGCTGAAGAAAGCGTCGAACACCGCCGCCACGAGGATGGAGCCCCGCGTGTGCGGCTCGAAGAGCTTCTCGAGCGCCTTTGAATTGGGTGGAGTCCCGAGGGCCGAACGCAGGGCCTTCCTCATGCCCATGGCGTCGCCGAACTGCTTCGCGAGGCCGACAAGGGGGTTCTCTTCGCTGAGTTCCGCTTGGATTACGGGGCCTCCAGAGGCGGGCTGGCTTTCTGCTTCGACCTCTGTCCGGTATATTCTTCCTCCTGTCCTGTGGATGACGTCCAACAGAGCCTCCTCGTAGCTGAAATGTTGAAACAGCGCCACGATGTCGGCGAAGGCTTCGTGAAACGCGGGGGCGTCGGGGCTGGTGGGCTCGTCGAACAGATCCCGCTGGCCGTCAATAAGCGCGTGCGTGGTTTCATGTGCGATGATGTCATGCGACAGACAGGTGAACACGGTCTGCCCCGGTAGGTTGAGACCCGGATCCGTTTCAGAGGCGCAGAAGTAGCCGAACAACAGGGCCTTCAGGGAGGGATCGTAGTAGGCGTTGGCCTCGCGCATCGCATGTGGGAAAATCCGCAGCTTCGCGCCCCCAGAAGGACTTCCTGACCCCGCGAACGAGGACCTCCATCTGATCGGACGGCCCAGAGCGGACTTGAAGTGCCTGATGGTCTCGCTCGCTACGGCGTAAACCATCTGTTGGTGAAACTGTGGGTCGGATTCGTTAGGATCAAGGCCGTTCCATAGGAGGACCTTCGGGTCATCCAAGTTGACAGGCCTATAGTAGCTGTCAGTCGTCGCATCATAGTCTACGACCTCCAGCAGGCTACCGACGGGGCCTGGCTTCAGGTTCTCATATGGAACGTCGACTGTCATGAAGTTGCCGAGGGCACGACCTCGAGTGGGGTCGAAGGCGTACACCTTCAACGGTCTGCTCGAGGGCGCATTCCGGAGACTGTCCATAACTGGTTCCTCTCCCAATTCAATTATCTGTCATACAATAAGATTTTCCTCCTTAATAAGATATAACGAATCGATTCTACAGCCCTACGTTGACTAAGCGTGCGCTGGTTATCAAAGGGAACAAATGCCATTTTCGACCGTTTTCGGAACAGTCATGCACGTTTCATGGCTATCCATACTATGTCCCCTCCGAACCTACCTACAAGGAAGTGCCGCGCCATCCTGGCGGGGATGGAATCCCCGCTTTCCTTTAGTAGACGTATCCTAGAATGCTGGTTGCAGGATATTTGAAGGTGTGGACTCGAACCCATTTGGGTCTAAGTCCGGGCGGTCTACTTAAATGATTTTGATCTCGGTCAGCGAGGGGTTCGTATTGAAGCATGAACCTGCTAAAGAATAAGAAGGACTCTTGCTAAAACACTTGTGTGGGAGAAGCAATGACTTAGCGCACGCGCTAGGACTTGAGAAACAACCTGCTGGAGCAGCTTTTGGAGACACATGAAGATCTCGGCCATATTATTAGGATAGCGGTTCTTAATATTGATCAACTTCCTGAATCTTTCAAAGCCTTAATAAGCTCAAAACAAGACGATCTTCAGAAAGCGCTGATCAAGCTGGCACATTCTGAGAACCGTGCAACCAGAATTAGGTCGCTCGATGCGCTTTCCAAGCTGGAACGGAAAATTGACACGCATTTTGTTCTTCACATTTTAGGTGAATTGCTTCTGGACGAAGATGAAGAAATAAGATCTAAAGCCGAGAACCTTAAATCCTCCATAGGAAAGCCGATTTCATGATCAAGCGCGCACACTTATTCCGAAATTGGCCTATGTGTGAATAGGGTTCCGTTTGCCGACAGAGATAAGAATGAAATTCATAACCATAAGGAACTGTGGCGAAATCGGATCGAATTTTCAGGAGAAGACACTGAAGAAGCCAGAGTCTTGGGAGATTTTTTGGAAAAACTCATTGAGCAGATTGTGTGAACAACGCAAGGATGGGGATGATTGAAACTCTGGAACGACAAAATCAAGTGTGTGGCGAGTGCGGAATATTACGTTTCTTCAATGTTGGTTGTTGAGGTTCTTCTTTTTTCATTAGACTCACCAATTTCTGAGCTTTCTTTCTGACTTTTTCATCTTTGTCCTGAACCAACTTGCATAAGACCGCAAAAGCAAAATCCTGGTCAAGTTTAAACCTTTGTCTTCGCGATCAATTCTATTGCTGATATCTTGTTATGCGATTCGTTGAGACCATATTTCTCGGAGCTCGACAAATCGATGATTATTCGCTGAAGATATCTCTGCAGCTTTTGGTTTAGACTTACGTTTAAATTTTACAATTCAACATTAGTCAGTTTTCAACCATAAGCAGAATGGGCATCCGAGAGTTCGAATCTCTCCCGGGCCACCAATGCTTAAGCGACAATTCATACTTTTTTGCTCCTTGTTTTCCAAGATTTCTATGAGCATCTGCTGTCGAAGGCTGCCGTCAGATGGGTTAGTTGTCCATTTTCTACATGGCTGTAGTCGACTAGGTGTTCACTGTTACATTTCTGCTTTCTGAATAATCTATGCTACGAAGAGAATTGTGAGACAGGATCCTTCTGTAAATTTGAAGGAAAAAAAGGGGAAAGTGTGCCACGACTGTTCTGTGGCTGTCACGTGTTTGGGCTTTTTGCCTCTATGCATTGTGTGGTTTTTGGCGTCTCTAGCTCCATGTGATGACTGCGTAGACTTCTGTGCAATAGCCATCATAGTAGTTCATCATTCCCTGAATCATATGAGTCCCTGGATTGATGTAGACACCGATTTGCAGTGATATTCCGTCACTGGCTGCTATCGTGAAGTTCCTACTGTATTCCTGATAAGACGTAGATGGTCTGAAACTGCCTGCTTGTTCGTAGCCTGTGGACGTCGCGTTTATCGTTGCAGCAAACGTTGCCTTGTAAGAGGCTGATGTTGATCTGGCTACGATGTGAATTGAGACCGTAACGTTTGCGGCTCCCGAAGGTATCCATGGAGCACTCGCATTGTACAGGTCGTAATCAGATTCTCCCCAAGTTTCTTCGGAGCCAGTGCTCACGAAGCTGGTGTCTCCATCGTTTGATTGAGCACACTGCCAGTTCGACCAATTCGTCGGATATGAGCCGAGTAGTATTGTGCTTCCGTTCCCGCTGACTATAACCGTTGTTGGCTTCGCTCCCGTGTGCATTACAACAGAGCCGTCCGTGGTTGAGCAGTCGATATCATTGCCAAACTCGTCGCATACCTCCACGCTGTCAAAGTTCAGAGGCGTCGTGGATGACACGTTTGCCGTCTGGTGGAAGGTTAGGGTTGCGATGGCTAGGGTTCCGTTGAAGCTGGAACAACCCAGTTCTGCAGCCTCAGCGTAGCAGTAGTATCCGTTTGTCGAGTTGTACGTGTTGTCCACGCCCTGACTCACGTCGACGCTGAGAGTGTTATTCCCCCATATGCTTGGGTTGTGGATTATAGCGCTGTCACAGTTCAGGTAGCTGTTGCTCCAGAATAATCCAAATTGCCATCCTTGCATGTCGGTGACGTTGGTGAGTACTATGTCAACGCTTATTTCATACACGGTGCCGTTACCGTTGCCGCTTCCGTAGTGCATCCATGAATCCTGCTGGGACGGGTTCATCGTTGCCGCGGTGTAGGCGGTTGCCGAAACTTTCGGAGCGTAAAGTGCCGTCGTTGAAGCCAAGAACAGGACGATTATCAAACACGCATTCAGTTTTTTCACGGTTTCACATCCATTATGTATGCTGCCCATAGTGCTTCGCTAGTATGACGAGGTCTGAAAGGCTGACTTTGCCGTCGTTGTTTATGTCTGCGTTGGGGTTCCATTTTGCGTCTCTTGGTTTGGAGCCGTAGGCCTTTGCGAGTATGGACAGGTCTGAAAGGCTGACTTTGTAGTCGCCGTTTATGTCGCCTGGGATTGACACGATGATTTGGCCGCCTAAATGATTGTTGTCGAGAGTATCTAGTTGACCTGGAAGTGGCTGTGCAGAGGCATTAAGAGTGTAACTGCCACATGCCCAACCGTTCGTGTTCCATGTGTATATACTGTCTGTGTAGCTTTGGCTCGGTATATTGACATTTTGCGATCCGACTGTAGACGTGCCGGCGTATACCGTCAACAAAGGGGTTTCTGCATTTAAGCCCGGATTCGCTGCCGTGACAATTACGTTAGTAGAGTAGCCCTGACCGACCACGGTCTTAGAACAGCCGACATTCATGATTGCAACCTTATGTTGGATCGGTGTGTATTCTTGAGGGTTAGTTGTGCTAGTCAGAACCTGATTAGTTATGAACAAGTACGTGCCAAACACCTTATCATAGTAGATATCCACGTGTAACGTGTCACCGCTGTCATGATCGAGTATTTGATACCCTATCTCGGTCGTGCGTTCCGTGCTAGTTTCCTGGGTTATTCCCGCATCAAAGGTTAATCCAACCGTCACCTTTCCGGATGCACCGATACCAAGTATGTTGAAGCCACATTGCACAGCTACTTGTGAGGACATCTCAACCTCAGCGGTAAAGCTCATTGTCGAGCGCCCGCTAACCGTATAACCCCAGGTATAAGGGAGGTTTCCTGATATTACTTGGCTATCTAAAAAGGACACCTTGTCCTGTTCATCAGCGTGTATGAAGTTGTCACGGCCAAGATTCATCGCTAGTAGCTTGCTCCTCCAGGGCTCTTGAACGTTGTTCCTAATCCATGTAGCCGAAACATAAAAGTGTGACCCCAGCATTTGCGACTGTTCCCTTGTCGGGCCGTATTCCATGATGTTCACCGTTGTACCGTTTGGATAGGTTCTGCTCACTAGCCTGTAATGTAGGAGCCACGCTTCTCCGACGAAGGCATCACCGTAGCCGGGACCGATGTACCATGGATCCTGAAGGTCTTGGCTTGACGTGTAGCCCACCTCGTATGAGGTGACGAGAGTGTTCGAGGAGGTACCCGTGAAGTGCGTGGTTACTTGTGCTGAAGCATCTACTCCATTGCCAAGAAAACTGACTTTTCCTTCGAACCCGACAGTACAACTAGCTCCTCCAGACAGCGTTGTTTCGATGCTCGTTGTTCTTGTTTGTTTGAAGTAAGAGTAACTGCTATCTCCTGGCGGATCATGAAGGACCGTGTACACAACCGCCGGAATCATCGTCGTTCCTTCGTAGAGAATTACGTCCCTGCACTGGGCACTATTCCCAATATCGTCTGTTCCTATGAGATATACGCCTTCATTTCCTGAACCGAAAGATTTTGTCCAACCTGCAATTATGTATCCGCCGTCAGAAGTCTGCTGAACGGAACAGCCCATGTCATCGTCTGAGCCACCGTACGTTCTGCTCCACTGCATGACACCACTCGAGTCAGTCTTAACAAGGTAAACATCGTCACCCCCAGCACCAAAAGAGCCTGTGTAACCTGCAATTATGTATCCGCCGT